>Ga0307477_10000001_pt1:2155000-2532651 | contig 2532651 bp, 2413 predicted proteins | sample atmos_gasesECM2C_FD_203316 | JGI IMG/M metagenome (GOLD analysis project Ga0307477, IMG submission 203316) | Hardwood forest soil microbial communities from Morgan-Monroe State Forest, Indiana, United States - atmos_gasesECM2C_515 | ecosystem: Environmental > Terrestrial >...
CTGCTGACCGCTCCGATGACCTCCTTCGGATTTGCCGGATTGATCGACCGGATCTTCTTCGCGGTCTCGATCTTGCGCCCACCGATCACGAGCGGGTAGGAACGCCCGAAATCCCGTCGCACCGATTCGAGCGCGGCCTTCATCGCCGCGCGGTCGGCCGGATCGCTGAAGTCGTTCACCTGCTCGTTGATAAAGGTTGCCACCGTGTCGGGGGCGTGCGTCGTCGTCGTTGTCATGCGGCTATACTACAAGAGAACCCCACGAGCGCCTTTGGGATACGGGGGGCCTGGTTGCTGCCAGCGAAAATCCGCTTCGTGACGCAACTCCGCGCCGTCGCCGTCGCGGCTTTCTTCCTCGGCATCGGGATGGCGGGCCAGCCTTTCGAGTTGCGGCAAGCCTTGCTCGCGATCGCGCTCCTGCTGCTCTTTGCCGTCGCGGTCGAGCCCCGCTCCTCGCCGCTGCTGATCTTCCTCTTCGCGTTCGCGGGCGTACTCTTGACCTGCTACCTGCAGCACGGCGAGATCTATCCGGGCACCGGCATCGTCGGACTGGGACTGGGAGGACTTGCTGCCTCGTCGTTCGGCCGCCGGACGGCGCCGGCAGCGGTCGCCATACTCGGCACCGTCGTGGGCACCGGCATCTTCTTCCTCTTATAGGAGAGCTTTACCGGACCGCGTGCCCCGCGGCGCCGCGCCGCAGCGCGCCGATCAGCGCCTTCGGGTCGTCGGATTGCATCAGTGCCTCGCCGATCAAGAAGCCGCGCGCTCCGGCCGCGCGGAGCCGGGCGACGTCCGAGGCGTCGCGCATGCCGCTCTCGCTAATCGCGAACACGCCCGCTGGCACCTTCGGCAAGAGATGCTCGCTCACGGCGAGATCGGTTTCGAGCGTACGCAGATTCCGATTGTTTATGCCCACGAGGTTTGCGCCGGCGGCGCCCGCCCGCCGCAGCTCGTTCTCGTCGTGCACCTCCGCCAGCACGTCGAGGCCGTAGCGGCTCGCCTCGTCCATGCAGTCGCGTAAGGTCGCGTCGTCCATTCCTCCCACGATCAGCAGCACGCAGTCCGCGCCGTACGCGGCCGACTGGGCGATTTGATAACGGGTCCACATGAAGTCCTTGCGCAACAGCGGACACGTGCTGACGGCGCGAACCGCATCGAGGTACGAGAGCTCGCCGAGAAAATGGTCGCGCTCGGTTAGCACGCTGATCGCATCGCTGCCGGCCGCCCCGTAGGCGCGCGCGATGGCGACGACGTCGAAGCTGCGCGCGATCAGGCCGGCCGACGGCGACGCGCGCTTGATCTCCGCGACAATCGCGTTGCCGGAGGCGCGCTCCAGCGCCGCGAGAAACCCGCGGCGCTCGTGTACGCGCGCGAGTGCGCGAACGCGAAGCGCGTCGTATGGCTCCCGCTGCCGTTCCTGCTCGAGCGTCGCCGCCTTCGCGGCGTAGATCTTCTGCAGCGTGTCGGCCATTGTTAGGAAACCTGTGAAGTCGCTATGTCGGCGTCGACGTCGGATTCGGTGATCCCGACGGAGTCGTGGACGGCGTGGGCGTCGGCGCCGGGGCGGGACCAACGGTGACGGTCGAGCCGACCGCCGAGTGCACGATCGTGACGTTCTTGCCTGTGGCACCCGATCCGAATGGGATCTTGCGAGCGTATTTTCCGTTTCGGTTCGCGCGTTGCTGGTTGGGGTTCCACGTATCATCGAGGGCGCTCACGGTCTCGTTCCGGCGCGTGACCAAGATCTCCGTGGTTCGAGCGCCTATGAAGTCGTTGCCGCCGGTCGAGCCCGCGACGCCATACCCGAAATCGATTCCTCCGCGTATCGTGCTCGGAACGACCGGCGCGAATGAATCCGTGTACGCGCATCCTTGGCGCGCGAAGGTCTCGCCGGACACGTTTACGTTGGCGCTGCCGTCAGTAAGGATGTCCGCCACCTGCGCGCCGATCGTGCTGTCGCCGCGGCTGTGGGTCAGCGTGATCGAGGGAACTCCCGAGAAGGGCGACGAGGTCGGAAGGGGCACCGTGAGCGCACCGATCCCGAATCCGTTGCCGCGGATCTGGCACGAGTCGCAGCTGAGCGTCCCGCTCGCCACGAGCATGCCGTTCAAATTCCGCGCGCCCGAGGCGATCCCGGCGCCGAAGTTCGCCGTCGATCCCGACAGCATGCCGATGACGTCGACCGACGCGTAGAGCGCGCGCGAGTTTGGCAGTTTGACTTTCGAGGCGCCAACGTACGCGGCTCCGAAGTTGACACTCGCCGGCGGGACGACCTCGAGCGTCGTGTACACGCTGTGCCTCGCCGTATGAACGATGCGCTCGAAGATCGTATCCTCGCCGAAGCCATCGATGAAGGAGCCGCCCTTAACGCCCGCGCCGTAGTTCGTTCCGCTGATGGAAACGCTCCGCGGCACGACGATGGGGAACTTTTCGCCGTTGGCGGCGTCGTAATCTCCGGTTGCCAAGTTGATCGTGACCCCGTTCGGGGAAATGGATTTCGCGGCGACCAGCACCGCCACGGCTTTGGTCAGCGACTTATACGGATTGGTGACGCTGCCGTTGCCGCTCGTGTCGCTCCCCGTGTTCGCGCTGACGTAGATCGACACCAGTGGCGCGAGCGTCGGTGTGATCGGCCCCGGCTGACCCCAGCGAGTGCATGCCGTACCCCCGACGATTCCGGCCAGGGCGCTTGCAGCGACCGCCGTGAGAAACAGCCGCGAGAGCCAGACTCGATACATCGCAGGCCCCTTTGCCGCGCCGCACCGCAGAACCTCGGGGAGTCGTTCCGCGGCCCCCTGAAGAGATGAAGCGATGGTTAAGAAGCCGGTGCGTTCCATCGTCGCGGCGATCTCCGCCGCGGCTGCTCGCTGGATTGATGGCACGTTCGCTCCTCGCGTCCGCGCGCTGGCTGAGGTCAGCGCGCGAACGGGATACGGGGAACCATCGGTCGAGGGTGCGTTCGATCGGCTTTTTGGTTCGCTCGAGCGCGATCGGATCGAGGCCGTCATCACGGACGAGCTTGGATCCCTCGACGTCCTCGATCGCTTCGTCGAGCGCGACGGGCGGCCGCGCGCGCGCGCCCTGCCGGTCGGCCGGGTCTGCGTGCTCTCCAGCCGCACGACGATCGGTGTCGCGATCGTACCGGCAGTCTTCGCGCTATGTGCGAAATGCGACGTGCTCGTCAAGGATCGCGAGGATCATCTCGTTGCGGCGTTCTTCGCGACGCTGATCGACCAGCTGCCCGAGCTGCGCGCATCGCTGGGCGCGAAGCAATGGGATGGCAAGAGTGACGCCCACGATCTCGGCGGCTTCGACGCGGTGGTCGTGTTCGGCAGCGACACGAGCCTGACTGCGATTGCCGCGCAGTTGCCGCACTCGACACGCTTCATTCCTCACGGATCGAAGGCAAGTGCGGGTTATGTGGCGCGCGATGCGCTGAAAAGCTGGGCCGCGGCGCAAGCGCTCGCGGAGCGCGCGGCTATGGACCTGCTCCTCTATGAGACGGAAGGCTGCCTCTCGCTGCACGCCCTGTTTGTCGAGCGCGGCGGCGCCGTCTCACCCGAACAGTTCGGCCAAATGTTCGGCGCCATACTGTGCGCCGCCGCGGTCGATCTTCCGGTCGGACCGCCCGACGCTCGGCGCGTCGCGCGCCTCGCGATGGCGCGCGACATGGCGGCCTTTCGCGGTGCCGAACAAGAGGCGCTCGTCTCGGACGCAGCAGCGAGCTATCTGCTGGTGATGGATCCACCCTGGGACGAGCCGCCGCCCTTCGTTTCACGGATGCTTCCCATCCGCTCCGTCGACGCGCCGTCGCAGGTCGCAGATTACTTCATCCGCCACGGCGTTTCCGTCGAAGCACTCGCCGTCGCCGGCAGCCGGGCCGACCTCGCCGAAGCGGCGGCGCGCATGGGCGCCGCGCGGGTTACGGCGTTCGGCTTGCTGCAATCACCGGAGATCGGCGATTTTCACGGCGGCCGGCCACGCATCGCCGAATTCGTTCGCTGGATCAGCGACGAGAGGATCGGCTTCGAGACGTGAGCGACGTACCCGGCGCGCGCAGCAAGGCGCTCGCAAGCCTCCTGCGCCGCTACGAGTCGCGCAACGTCACGTTTGTGGCCGACGATTTTCCCGTGTTCTGGGAGGCGGCGAGCGGCGCGACCGTGACGGACGCCGACGGTAACGAGTACGTCGACTGCACCGCGGCGTTCGGCGTGGCCAACGCGGGACATTGCAATCCGCGCGTCGCCGAGGCGATTTCGCAACAAGCGCGCCGCCTGATGCACGGCATGGGCGACGTCCATCCCACGGAGCTGCGCATACGACTCTTCGAGCGTCTCGCCCGCCTACTGCCGGCGGAGCTCGAGAAAACCTTTCTCGCAACCACGGGCTCCGAGGCCATCGAGGCGGCACTGAAGACCGCGATCCTCGCGGCCGGCAAGACGCGCTTCGCTGCGTTTCGTGGCGCGTACCACGGCCTGTCGTTCGGCGCGCTGGCCGTCGGCGGAATAGAACGTTTTCGGCGGCCATTCGCGGGCGCGCTCCACGCTGAGGCGCTTCTGCTCGACTATCCCCGCGACGGAGCGATCTCGGCCAGCGAAGCCGCCGGCCGCGCGCGCGAGCTCCTCGCGCGGCACCCCGACGTCGCGGCGCTGGTGATCGAGCCAATCCAGGGGCGCGCCGGCTGCGTCGTCCCTCCGGCGGGCTATCTTGCGGCTCTGCGCGCGGTTTGCGACGAGCTGCACATCGTCATGGTCGTCGACGAGATCTTCACCGGCTTCGGCCGCACCGGCGATTGGTTCGCTATCGATCGCGAGCGCGTTGTTCCCGACATCCTGTGCATCGGCAAGGCGATGGCATCGGGGATGCCGATCAGTGCTGCCGTCGGACGTTCCGCAGTGATGGACGCGTGGCCGCCGTCCACCGGCGAGGCGCTGCACACGTCGACGTATCTCGGCAGCCCGCTCGGCTGCGCGGCCGCGTTGGCCACGATCGACGAGCTGGAGCGAAACGTGCTTCCGGCGCGGGCGGCGACGCTCGGCGCGGGCTTAGGCAAGAGGCTGCAGACGCTGCGCGTTTACGAGAACGTGCGCGACGTTCGGGGCCGAGGGCTGCTGTGGGGCGTGCAGCTTGCCGCCGCTGCGAGCGCCACAGCGGTCGTGGCGCGATCGCTCGCACGCGGCGTCATTCTCTTGCAATCAGGAACGGACGGTGACACGATCTCAATCTCACCGCCGCTCGTCATCGACGAGGAGCAGCTGATGCACGCGATCGACGTTCTCGAAGAAGCTATCGTCGCGAATCGCTGAGGTCGCGCCACAGGATCCCAAGCGCCGCCGTGGTCGCGCGTCTCTGAATTGCGTCACGATCGCCGCGAAGCTGCATCCGGTGCGCGCGCGTTTCCCCATCGTCCAGCGCGATCCAGACCAGCCCGACCGGCTTCTCCGGCGTACCGCCGTCGGGCCCGGCGATGCCGGTAGTCGATAAGCCGACGTCAGCGCCGAGGCGCGCGCGCGCGCCGCGCGCCATCTCACGCGCCGCCTCCTCACTCACCGCCCCCGCCGTCGCAAGGGTTTCAACATCGACGCCGAGCTGGGCGACCTTCACGGCGTTGTCGTACGCGACGACCCCGCCCCTGAAACTCAGCGAGGCTCCCGGCACGCTCGTCAGCGCAGCGGACACGAGGCCGCCGGTGCACGACTCCGCGATCGCGAGCGTTCGACCGCGCTCGCGCAGCAGGGCGAGAACCGCGCTGGCCGGGGTCGCGTCGTCGCGGCCGAAGATATGGCCGAGGAGCCGGCGTTCGACGTCCTCCTGCAGCGGTGCGATCATCGCCTCGGCGTCCGCCTCTGAGGCGGCCTTTGCCGTAATCTTTACGTCGGCACGAAAGTCGTGCGCCAGCACCGCGACCTTCGGATTTTCGTAGCTGCGAAAGAGATCGTCGATGCGATGATCGATCTCCGACTCGCCGATTCCGATCGTGTGCAGCACGCGCGTGTAGATCCGTTCGCGCGCGCCGAATCTCGCGCGCAGAAAGGGCACCACCTGGCCCTCCAGCATCGGCTTCATTTCGCGCGGCACTCCCGGCATGCACGCGACGAACTTGCCGGCAGCGGCGAACGCGATGAATCCGGGCGCCGTTCCGTTGGGGTTGTCGAGCGGCCGGCTCCCCTCCGGAAGTTCCGCCTGTTTCCGATTGTTCGGGCGCATCGGCCGGCCGTGCGCAGCGAACACCGCCTCCATGTGCGCGAGGGCCGGCTCGTAGAGCTGTACGCCGAGGCCCAACGCGTCGCACACCGCTTCCTTGGTGATATCGTCGATAGTCGGGCCAAGACCGCCCGTCGTTAGTACGCCCTCGGCCCGGTTCAGCGCCGAGCGAATCGCCGCCGCGATCCGCTCGCGATTGTCGCCGACGGCGTGCGTCGCGTGGACGTCTATCCCGGCCTCGGCCAGGCGCGCAGCGATGAACGCGGTGTTCGTGTCGACCAGTTGCCCGAGCAGGATCTCGGTGCCGACGGCGACGAGCTCAACGCTCGGCATCGCCCTCCTCGAACCAAGCCGGATACTCGAACCGCACGTCGGCCTCGAATCCGCGCGCGGCCTCGATCATCGCGCTCCGCCGCGCGCCCGAGTCTTCGGGCCGCGGATGGGCCGCGTGCGTCTCCGCGCGCATCTCCGCAAGTCGCCCAACGAAGCGCGCGAAGCGGGCGTCCATCACGCGCTGCAGCGCGATCTTGAGGACCTTGCCCACGCGCGGCGCGAGGCCGGCCGTGGAGATCGCCACGCGCACCGGACCGGCCTTCGCGATCGCCGCCATCGCCACGAAGCCGAAGCGGGGCTGATCGATGCAGCACAGTAAGAAGCGATCGCGGTCGGCAAGCGCACGCAGGCGCGCCGAGAGCGTCGCGTCTTGCGGCGTGGATATCACGAAGAACGCGCCGGCGAGGTCCGCGTCGCGCAGCTCGCACGGATCGTACACGCGCGCGACGTCCGCGCCCGCCTCGCGCAGCGCCGCCTCCTTCTCGATTGCCTCGCGGTCGTCGGCGCCGCCGATGACCACGCAGCGGCGCCCATCCAAATTGAGACCCACCGGAAAAAACGGTCTTCGCATGGCAAGCGCGGTCAAAAATCTACCGGGCGAAGGTAGAACTCGTTGATCGCGGTGTTGGTCAGCATGGCGGTCGTCGGCAGGTGCCGCTTCCAGTGCGTCCCGTCGACACGCCCGCGGACCAGAGCGACCCGTTCCGGCGAAAAGCCGCGCTCGACGAGCTGTACGTTCGAATAGCCCAGCAGGATGAGGTTAAGGATCGCGTCGGCGTCGCGGTAGCTGATGCCGAGATCGGCCTCATCGGTCTGGTCGGCCTCGAGATCCGCGGTCGGCGCCTTCTCGATGAGCCGCTCGGGAACGCCTAGGTAGCGCGCGAGCTCCCACACCTGACTCTTGAAGAGATCGCCGATCGGATTGACCGGCGGCGTGTCGTCGGCGTGCCACGTGAAGTACCCGAGCAGTCGTTCCGTCTTGTTTCCCGTGCCGATCGGCAGCGCTTCCAACTTCGCTGACTGATCGAACAGCGCGACCATGCGCATCCGCGCCATGACGTTACCGCGCCTGCGCGCGTCCGCGCTGGGCTCGTATTGGAGGTAGCCGTCGACCGCCGCGCTGATGTCGATCGTCGCGCAGTGGATTCCGAGCGCGCCGACGACGAGCGCGGCATCGGTCAGGCTCGATGCCTGCGACGTTTTGTACGGCATGCGGATCGCGTAGACGTTCCCCGGCCCAAGCGCGCGGGTGCACAGGAACGCCGTCACCGCCGAATCGACGCCGCCCGATAGTCCCAGCACAGCCCGCGGAATCTTCCGTCGCACGACGAGCTCGTCGCGCAAAAACGCGACGAGCCATGCCGTGGTTACCTCCGCGTCGAGGCGCGGAGGAGCCGGGACCGTCGCCGAAGGCTCAACGACCGGCAGCACGTTCGCCTCGCGGCAGCGGCAGATCTTCGTCCAAGAGGAGATCCGGCAGCGCCGAGCCCAAATCGCCGAGCAGAGGGAGGCTCGCGCGGGCGACATCGATCTCGCGCAAATCGAGGTCGCAGCGCAGTATGCATGGTTCTAACGGCGGGGCCTCCACCAGCACGCGACCGAACGGATCGATGACGCACGACGTGCCGCTCATTCCCTTTCCGCCCTCGAACCCGGTCAGGCCGGCGTAGATCACGAAGATGCCGTGCTCGATCGCCGCGAGCCGCAGCATCTCGCGCCACTGGGCGATACTGCCGAGCTCGCCGGCATTGTCGACACCGCGGCCGGGTGACGCGCTTGGCACGATGAGCACTCGGGCGCCTTTGATCGCGGCGATGGTCGGCACGATCGCGTGACACGCGTCCTCGCAGATCAGCAGCGCCATGCACCCGAAGCGCGTCTCGAAGACGCCCAGGTTGTGTCCGCGCGACAGGAAGCGCTCCTCGTCGAACACTCCATACGTCGGCAAAAACATCTTGCGATGCAGGTGTACGATCCGGTCGCCGTCCGGGGTCACGTGCAGGTAGACCGCGCTGTTGTAGTACGTCCCCGCGTCGTTCTCGTAAAATCCAGCGACAATGTCCGCAGGGCGGCCGGTGCAGGCGCCGCGCCAGGCCTCGGCGAGATCGGTTGCAAAGCGCGCCGCGGGCAGCGCTAAGTCGTACACCGCGCCCTCGAGGAAGTACCCGGTGAGCGCCGCCTCGGGAAGGACGATGAGGTCGGGCGGATCGTCCGAGAGCTGCGCGAACGCCTCCGCCGCGCTCCGCAGGTTTCGCGAGTATTGCCCTTTCGCCGGTTTCGTCTGAAGGATGGCCGCGCGCAGACGAACGGGAGTCTCACTCACCGCACGCGCTCGGCCGGGATACTAGTCGCCGTTTCCATCTGTTCGTCTCCAGGGATCTTCATGCCCAACTTCGCCGCGCAGGCCTCGGCCGGGTACGTCCAGATCTCTGCGAGGGTGGGATGCAGGTGCGGGATGCGCATGAACTGATCGACCGTGGCCCCAAAGCTCATCGCTACGATCAGCTCGTGGATCAGCTCGGAGGCCTCCGGACCGATCACGGCGGCGCCAAGGATGCGGCCGCCGCGGCTGTCGGCCATCATCTTCACGAAGCCTTTGGTCTTGGCCAAGAGCTGCGCCTTGCCGTGCTCTGCGAAGTCGTATCGGCCGCTGACGTAGGCGACGCCCTCGCGCCGCAGATCCTTCTCGCTCTTGCCGACCGTGGCGACTTGCGGATCCGAAAAGACCGTGTGCGCTCCCACGAGACGATAGTCTGCGGCCTCGCCGGCGTCCGTGCAGGCGTTGCGCGCGGCGACCTCACCCTGATAGATCGCGACGTGCACGAGCATGTACTCTCCGGTCGCGTCGCCCACGGCGTACACGTCGGGATTCGTCGTGCGCAGCATCGCGTCGACCGTGATGCCGGTGCGCGCTCCGTAGGCGATCCCGGCCGCCTCCAGGCCCAACCCATGAACGTTGGGCGCGCGCCCGAGCGCGTAGAAGATTGCCTCACCCGCCGCTTCCCGCTCCTCGCCCTCCGCGACGTAACGCACGACCTTCTCTTCCCCGCGGCGCTGCGCGCTCACGAGCGTCGCGTGCGTCACGACTTCGATCCCCTCGTCTCGAAAATAGCGCGTCAGCGCGTCGCCGACGTCGTCGTCGCTCGGCGTCAGGAGGTGCCCGCTGCGAATCAGCATGGTCGTTCGGGCGCCCATTCGCGACAGAAACTGCCCGAGCTCGCACGCCGTGTATCCTCCGCCGAGCACGATCGCGGACTTCGGGATCTCTTCGAGCTCCAGCACCGCGTCGCTATCGATGTAGCCGGTCTGCGCCAGACCGGGCAGCAGCGGCGGGGCGACCACGCTCCCGGTCGCGATGACGAACTTGGGCGCCTCCAGGATCGTGTCGTCGCCGACCGCGATCCGCGTCGCCGTCAGGAACCGCGCCGCGCCGAGGTATAGCGGGAATTCCTCGATTCCCTCGATGCGATAGTCGGCGAACTCTTGCACCAGTGCGCGCTTGCGCGCCGCGATGAAGCCCATTCGCACGCCGACGTGCTCAACGTCGATTCCGAGCGCGCGCGCGTCGCGTGCGTCCTGCAGGGCGTCGCTCGATGCTAGGAGCGCCTTGCTCGGCATGCAGCCGCGAAGAATGCAAAGGCCCCCTAAGGGGCCCGGGTCTACCAGCGCCACGTCGCAGCCGACGTCGCGCGCGGTACGGGCGGCGGCGTAGCCCGCCGAGCCCGCTCCGATGACGATCAGCTCATGCCGGCGCGAACGGCTCTCCATCAACGCCCGGCCGGACGCGCGCCGAGCCGGTGAGTCGATTCGATGAAGCGGACGGTGCCGCTCGAGTGGACTAAGATCGAATGCGTGCGCGCCTGATTGCCGAAGAAACGCACGCCGCGGACGAGGTCGCCGTCGGTGATTCCGGTCGCACAGAAGATCACGTCGTTGCTGCGAACGAGGTCGTCGAGCTCGAGCACGCGCTCGAGGTCGCCGAAGCCCATGTCGATCGCGCGTTGCGCCTCCTGCGGATTACGCGGTTGAAGGCGCCCCATGAAGTTCCCTCCGAGACACTTGATCGCGGCGGCGGCCAGCACGCCTTCCGGCGCGCCGCCCGTTCCCATCGCGACGTGAATGCCCGTCGACTCGATCGCCGTCGCGATGCACGCGTCGACGTCGCCGTCGGATATCAAACGAATCCGCGCTCCCGCGGCGCGCACGTCGCGAATCAGATCGGCATGGCGTGGACGATCGAGGATGATCACGCAGACGTCGTTGATCGGCTTGTCCAGCGCGTTGGCGACGGCCTCGAGGTTTTCGCGCACCGGAGCGTCGATGTGCACGTACGGCGCCGCTTTGTGGCCTACCGCGAGCTTGCGCATGTACGTGTCCGGCGCGTGCAGCAAGGTTCCGCGCTCGGCGATGGCCATAACGGCAATCGCGTTGGGGAGCCCGTTCGCCACGAGGTTCGTGCCCTCGACGGGATCGACGGCGATGTCGACCTCTTTCCCGCCGCTGCCGACTTCCTCGCCGATGTAGAGCATCGGCGCCTCGTCGCGCTCGCCCTCGCCGATGACGATGCGACCGGAAATCTCCATCTCGCCGAGCGCCTCGCGCATGCGCTCCACCGCGGCGCCGTCCGCGGCGTCGCGTTCGCCACGCCCCATCCAACGCGACGCCGCGAGCGCCGCGCTTTCGGTGACCTTGACGAAATCGAGCGAGTGAACCGGGTGGTCCAGCACCGTCCGCATCATCGACCGTGCCATCGCCCGTGACCTACAAAGGGATGCGGCACATTTCCTCTTAAACACAGTCACCGCGTGTCCGCCGGTACCCAACTCTCGCCGTCGTTCTATTCGCGCCTCTTCCGCCCGAGCGATCTGCTGATCGCGGGCTGGGCCGCGCTCGTCGCGGTCGCAGCCGCTGGGCTCACGCTCGGTTTCTTCGCGTGGTACGCGCTAATCGTCCCGCGCCACCACGGCGCGATCGGCGAGCTTGGGCTCTTGGTTTTCACGCTCGGCGGCCTCGCGCTCGCCGTCGCGGCCTGGATGGCCTACTCGCGCTACTTTTCTCTCCGCGCCGGCATAACGCTCGATCGTGCATTGCGCTACGACGCGCTCACGTGGCCGCCATTCTTGATTCTGTGGGTCACGTTCGTCGTCGAGCCGCAGCTCACGACCGGCGCGCGCTTGTTCCTCGTAGCCGCCGCACTCTGCTGCGTGGGCAAGGTGCTCATCGCCGCTCGGTTCAACCAAACCGTTCGCGAGGTCCTCATCGACTTCGCCGCCACGCGGCTCGCGATCATCGTGATCGCCGAGCTCGCGGCGGTCATCATCAGCCAGCGCGCCGGAACGCACGTTCAGGAGTCGTCACACATCCTGCTCGCCGTCTGGGGCCGGTGGGACGCGGTCCACTACCTCGACATCGCCACGCTCGGCTACCAGGGAACGGACATGGCGTTCTTCCCGCTCTATCCGCTCTTGATCCGAATCGTAGGCTCCCTCGCCGGTAATCACTTGATCGCCGGCCTGCTCATTTCGAGCGCGTCCTTCTTCTTCGGCCTGCTCTACTTGTACAAACTTCTCGAGCACGAATACGACCGCGCGGTCGCGCGACGGGCCATCTTTTACGTCTCGATCTTTCCAACGGCCGTGTACTTCACGGCGGTCTACTCGGAATCGCTCTTCTTCATGCTGACCGTCGCGTCGTTTTATTACATGCGCTCGCGGCAGTGGTGGATGGCGGGAATCTTCGGATTCTTCGCCGCGCTCACGCGCGTCGAGGGCGTCCTCTTGCTCGTTCCGTTCATCATCGAGTGGCTGACCCAGGAACGACCGCTTCGCCCGCGCGCCCTTTACGATCTCGCTGCGGGGGCGCTGATCCCGCTCGGGCTCGCGATCTACATGGCCTATCTCTGGGTCCTACGAGCCGACCCGCTCTACTTCTCGCACGTTCAGATCCACTGGAACCGGCACCTCGCGCCGCCGTGGGTCAGCCTCGCCAACGCGTTTGAAAAGCTGATCCACGCGACGAGCGGGCAGCTCGCGGCGAATCAGTCTCTGGAGATCGCGTTCACGCTGCTGATGATCGCCGTGCTGCTCGCCGGATGGCACAGCCTGCGGCCCTCGTACATCGCGTACATGGCTCTCTCCATCCTCGTGCCGATGTCGACCTCGAACCTCATGTCGATGCCGCGCTTCGCACTCGTGCTCTTCCCGATGTTCGCGATCTTGGCGCGCTGGGGCGACCGGCCGTGGGTCAACAACATCATCCTCGCCTTCTCGCTCCCGTTGCTCGGCCTGTTCACGGTGTTGTTCGCCGACTGGTACTGGGTTGCGTAGCGTGATCGCCTCCGTCGCCCAACGCCGCGGCGTCCGCCAGTTCGTCAAGTTCGGCATCGTCGGCGCGTCGGGCTTCGTCGTCAATTTCGTCGTCTTTACATTGCTTCAACGCGTCGTACCCAACCACGCGCAACCGTTGCAGTATAACGTTATCTACACCGTGGCGTTCCTGGCCGGCGGCGTATCCAACTACTACCTCAATCGCATCTGGACGTTCCGTTCGACCAGCCACGCCGTGCGTGAAGGCGCCCAGTTCCTGACCGTATCCGCCATCGCACTGATCGTGGGCCTGATCGTCTCGGCGTTCGTGAGCCGTTGGCTCGGTCACGGCCATCGCACGTGGTTTGTGGCGACGGTAGCCGGCATTTTCGTCAATTTCTTTTTGAACAAATATTGGACGTTCCGACACATCGATTAAAAGCGCTCTATTGGTACGCCGGGTTAGTCGCCGCGGTCCTCATCGGCTTGGCGCTGCGACTGCGTGGTATTCACAATCCGTTGCTCGATCATCCAGGCTGGCGACAGGGCGACACCGCCGCAATCGCCCGCAACTTCGTGCGGCTGCAGTTCGACATCTTGCGGCCGCAGACGATGTACAACGGGCCGCCGCCGAACTACGTCGAGCTCGAGCTGCAGCTCGTTCCGTTCACGGCTGCAGCGCTATATAAGCTCTTTGGCATTCACGAGGTCTTTGGGCGGCTGATCAGCGTGGCATTTAGTTTGGCGACTGTGGTAACGATCGCGTACTTTGCGCGGTGGCTCTTCGGGAGCGCGGTCGCCGGGCTGATCGCCGCGTTTTTCTATGCCGTCTTTCCCGGGAGCGTCTACTACGGGCGTACGTTTATGCCCGACGCGGCGATGGTGTTCTTTCTCACCGCCGCCCTCTACGCGTGCGCCCGCTATTTGTGCGAGGACGAACGGCTTTTTGGACGCGGGCTGGCGTGGCCGACGGTCTTGCTGACGCTCGCGTATCTTGCGAAGCCGGTGTCAGTGTTGGCGCTTGCCCCGCTTGCCGGGATGATCTCGCAGCGTTTCCGGGAGCGACGCGCACTACCGCCGTTACCCATCGCTGTTTTGATCGCCGTTCCGCTGCTGGTTTTGTGGATATACGACCGGCGCGTCTCGGCGTACGCGGAGTGGCATTGGGCCAGCGGGATCACGCGCCTGCATGTGCTGCCCGCGCTGCTGACGGCGTTCGAGCACGCCGGGGCGTTTGCGGCCAAGGCGTCGCAGTGGGTCGCGGCGCTCGGCATGCTGCCGGGCACGATGCTCGGCAAGGTCGCGTTTGGGATGTCCATCGCGAGCTTCGTGGCTCTGCCGTGGGTTGCGGCGCGCAGCAAGGCGTTGCTGTGGGGCTGGCTGGCGGGCGCGCTCGCCTACGTCTATGTCGTCGTGACGGTCGAGCGCGTCGACTACTATCTCTATCCGTTACTGCCGCTGTGCGCGCTCGCGATCGGAGGCGCCCTGGCACGATACGTCGCGGCGGTAAGCCGCGCCGACGCCGCTCCGGCCGCGCGCTACGCCCTGCTCGCCGTCGTTCCGGCGATCGCGATCGCCGTGCTCGTTCAGAGCCGCGCAGCCGTCGCCGCCTACTACCGCTACGACAAGCAGGTGTACCGCAGCGCGGCCGCACTGAACGCCGCGTTGCCAAAGGATGCGATCATCGTCATCGGCCACTACGGCCCGAACGTGCAATACTACATCGACCGCTTCGGATGGGAGGAAGACCCGGCGCTGTGGACTCCATTCGACGAGGAGAGCGCGATCCGCAAGGGCGCTCGCTACTTCATCTCGATTGAGGACCGGCGCATGCGAGCCAACAGCGATCTGTGCGTCTGGCTGCAGCGCTTCCCGCTGCGGACGGACCTTGCGCCGTGGCCGACCTACCAAACGGATCCGGCCCTGGCTTCATCGGGCGGCGATCAATTGTGGCGCGCTTATCGCACGGCGCAACGCGCGGGGAACGGTCGGGAGTTCTTGGATCGCCGAGGCGTGTGCGGCGTTACGTCTACGACCCAATCTCCTTGAACGTCTCGAGCAGCGATCGAAACGCTTCGGGCTCGACGGCGATGCTTCCGCGGTATGGAAAGTCCATCGCCATCACGAGGAACAGCACGAGGCCGATCATCAGGCTGAGGGCGCCGATCATCAGCTGCTGCATGATCGCACGGTCGAAGCCAAAGAAGTACGTGAAGGCCACGGTCAAGTAGGCCCCGATGATCAGCACCGCCCACAAGATGCCGTTGATTCCGTTGAAGTCGATGGTGAGGCGCGTCTGCCGGTCCATCAGCGCGGTGTCAATCGCGGAGAGCATCTGGGCGTGAATGTCTGCCAGTCGCGCTGACGAAACGGGCAGCGCGCGTACGTCGCGGTCCAGGGCCTCCAACAAGGCGTCGGAGATCGGCGAACGCGCGCCGCGCTGCATCTGCGGCCACTCGTGGTCTATGACCGAGTGCACGTACGCTCGAAGCGTAGCACGCAGGTCGTCGCGGGCGCTCGGGAAAGAGCCGGCGTCGCGATACAAAATCGCGAGCGAGCCGGCCTCGTCGTACGTGCGCGCCTCCGCCTGCTGAAAGCGCTCCCAGACGCCGATCGCAACGAACGCCAGCAGCACCGCGTAGATCACGCCGACCACTGCCAGGATGAAGCCGGCGCGGTCGTTGTGCGCCGCACGGACCTCCAGCGAGGTGAACGTCGACACGAGGTAGCCGACGAACAGCGTGGACACCAGAAAGCCGCCGACGACGACGATGCCCGACCAGAACGTCGGGAACGATTCGAGCCAGGCGATCATGGGAGCGGCAGCAGCGAGGCGGCGCCGAACGTCGTCGATTCCGCCGGCGTCTCCGGGACGCCCGAGCTTACCAGCTGGCGGTAGACGATGAGGCGATTCGTGTCTTTGGTGAGTTCGAGCTCCATCTCGTAGCTGCGCTTGATCGCCGCGGTCAGCTGATCGGTATCGAACGTATAACCGAATCGCTTGAGGTTTCGCAGCAGCACGCCGTTCATCGAGTTGAGCTGCGCGTACGAGCGTTGAATCTCGAGTCCGGCCGTATGGTAGGTTGGATAATTCGTGAGCACGATCTCGCGCTGCAGCTTGGCCTGCTCGATCGCCGCCTTGAGCGCCGCGAGCGGCGCGCTCTGCGAATCCACCGAGAGCCCGGCGTCCACCGTCTCCAGTGCGTCGTCGAAGCTACCCTTGCTGTACTGCAGCCGCGCCACTTCTGCGGCCGCATCGACGTAGCCGGCACGCGCCTTCGGGTCCTTCGGGTCGACGCGAAGTGCGAGGCGATACGCGAGCGCGGCGTCGTGCACGTCGCCGTGTAACATAGCGACGTCGCCCTGGTGGACGCGCGTATTGACGATCCAGCGCTCGATCGAACCCGCGCACCCCGCGAGCAGCGTCGCCGCACACGCGGCGGCGACGAACCTACAAATGGACATGCGCTGCAAATCGAGCCACCACTTCGATAATTACTGCGGCCGGATAGAGAATCACCTGCGAAAGCAGCGAGCCGAGGATGGCCGTGAGCGACAAGTAGAAGACCATCGACCGCACCTCGTCGACGCTGCGCTTGCCGTGGATCGCTTGATCGCTGATTATGGACGAGGTCGGGTCCACGAACAGAGTGAACGCGATGGTCCCGACGCCGTTGATCACGCCCGAGAGGCCGACGGCGGTCCGCGCGACGTTCGCGTCGAGGACCGAGGCGAGGTACGACGCCTGTACGCCGATCGCGTACACGCACATGACGATGACGTTGAAGATCAGGAGGCGTTTCGGCAAGGAGCGCCAGTCGAACGAGCGGACCTCGGCTAGCGAGGGCAGGCGTTGCGCGCGCAGCACGTCGGCGATCACCGACGGCGCCAACAGGCGCGCCAGCGAGTGCGGAACCGACCCGCGAGCCTCAAACGAGTGCACGCCGCGCCGGAACAGGTACGTGAACATCGGCAACAGCAGGGCGAAGACGACCATGCCGCCGGTGCCGGCGAGCACGATCAGGCGGAGCTGAAGCTCGAAGACGTGGTGCCAGGCCGCGACGTCGACGGTCGCGTTGCCGGCCTCGTCCGAGAGCGGGCCCACGAAGAACAACATGAACAGGTTCGCGAGCCGCCCGGTGGTGACGAACAGATTGAAGAGCGAGATCGACGTCGCGATTCGCTTCGTCTGAACGCCGGCCAGCCGTGCCGCATAGGCGCCGATCGTCACGCCCTGCACGACGAACGTGATCACCATCGCCGCGATGAGCTTCCCGGACCACAAATGCGGCGCTATGGCATGCATCGCTAGGCCGCGTCGTTCCTCCAGGTGATGACCGACTCGTCGACCGGGCCGATAATGCACAGGCCAAGGTTCTCGTCGAGAAGCAGCTCGCGCGCGAGCTGCTGGACGTCGTCCGGCGTTACGGCATCAATGCGGCGCTCGATCTCCTCGGGGCTGACCTGGCGACCCAGGGCGAACTCGTTGCGGCCGAGGCGGATCATCCGGCTCGACGTCGACTCGAGGGAAAGCGTGAGGTTGCCCTTGATGTGCTCCTTGGCGAGCGCGAACTCGGCCGCATCGATCGGCGTGCTGCGGACGCGCGCGAATTGTTCGAGGACCACGTCGATGCATGGCTGCACGTTCTCGGGGGAGGTTCCGGCGTAGACTCCGAACAGCCCGGCGCGACGATAGGCGGCCTGGAAGGAGTAGACGCTGTAGACGAGACCGCGCTGCTCGCGAATCTCCTGAAAGAGACGACTCGACATGCCGCCGCCCAGGACGGTATCGAGCAGCGACAGCGCGTAACGGCGATCGTCGCGGACGTCGATGCCGCGCGTTCCGACGATGACGTGTGCCTGTTCGCTGTCTTTGTAGAGAACGTGCGCGCCCGGCGTGGTGGCGGGCCCCTCCGGTTCGGGGAGGGCGCAGGAGCCCTCGAAGTCGGCGAACTGTTCGGCGACCAGCTCGACGAATCGATCGTGCTCGACGTTGCCCGCCGCGGCGACGACCACAGAGTTCGGCGCGTAGTGCGCGCGCATGTGGGCGCGGAGGTCATCCGGGGTCACGCGCACGACCGTGTCGGCAAAGCCGATCGTCGGCTCGCCTAAGCTCGACCCGCTCCACATCGTCTGCAGGAAGACGTCGTGGATGAGCTCGTCCGGCGAGTCGTCGTACATCTTGATCTCTTCCAGGATCACCTTCTGCTCCTTGCTCAGCTCCTGCGCGTCAAACGTCGAGTGCAGAAACATGTCCGACAGCACGTCGAGCGCGAGCGGCACGTGGCGATCGATGATCTTGGCGTAATAGCAGGTCGTCTCTTTATCGGTGAATGCGTTGAGGTTTCCGCCGACGCCGTCCATCGTCTCGGCGATGTCCCGCGCGCTGCGGCGCGACGTCCCCTTGAAGAGCATGTGCTCCACCAGGTGCGAGATGCCTCGGCGGTCGTGGCTCTCGACGCTGGAGCCGACGTCCGCCCAAATGCCGACGGTGGCGGAGCGCACTCCCGGCATCGCCTCGGTGAGCACGCGAACGCCCGTGGGAAGCGTCGTTTTCCGGTGACTCACGACGGCTTGAACGCCGTGCGGGACCACTGCCGATCCCAGAATACGCCGTCGCTCGCGGCGCTCGCGCGGGCGCGCACCTGACCGACCGCCTCTCCGCGGCGCACGGTGAGGCTAAACACGGTGCGCGACGTAGGCTTCGCGAGATCCCCGCTGACGACGACGCCCTTGGCGACCGCGATCGGGACACTCGCCCACACGTCGATCTCCTCCGTCGCCGGCGCGGCGGCGAAGGTGCGCTCCACCAACGTCACGACCTCGCCGACGAACTCGTCACGCGTGATCGGGCGGTGGAACTTCACGCCCCACAGGCGGATGCCGACGATGAGATGCGAGCCCAGTTGGTTCGCGGAGATCTGCGTCACCTGCGCGGACCAGCGCGTGCTGAACACGGCCAGCCCGATGCGCTGCGCAACGTCGCGGCGGTTTCCCACCGCGCGCGCCGCCGCATCGAGGTCCGCGACGCTCGGCGCGTAGGCCGGAGCCGCGCCGGTCGCAACGGCGAGCGACAGCGCCAGCGCGGCGATGGTGCTAATACGATTGCGCAAAATAGGCTCTGACCTTGGCCGGTTCTCCGCACGCGACGCACAGCGCCCCTGGTTCGTCGAGCGCGCGGAGCACGCGCGTGGTAGCAGTCGTCTCCGCCTTGACGTGCGCCTCGCACTCGGCGCGCTCGCACCACGCGATGTCGATCATGCCGGCTCGCTCTTTGCAAAGCCGAAAGAACTCCGCACGATCGGCCGTGACGAACGTGTGCGCGTCCAGATGCGCCTTCGCCTGCGCGTAGAGCGAGGCCTGAACGTCATCGAGCAAGTCGCGGAGCTTCGCCGGCAGGTCCGCGAGCGCGACGCTCTGCCGCTGACCCGCCTCGTCCCTGTTGCGATCGCGCCGCGCGAGAACGGCCGTCTGCGCGTCTACGTCGCGCGGGCCGATCTCGATGCGCACCGGCACGCCGCGCAGATCCCACTCGCTATACTTCCAGCCAGGCTGCTCGTCGCGATCGTCCACGCGCACGCGAAAGCCGGCCTCCTTCAAACGCCGCGCCGTCTCGCGGCTCACCTCGATCGCGCGGTCGTCGTTGGAGCGCACGATTGGAATCACGACGGCCTCGATCGGCGCCATCTTCGGCGGGATGCGAAGCCCGCGGTCGTCGCCGTGGACCATGATCAGGCCACCCAGCATGCGCCACGAGACGCCCCACGACGTCGTGTATACGTGTTTGATCGCGCGATCCGCGTCGACGAACGTGATGTCGTACGCCTTCGCAAAATTCTGGCCCAGATCGTGCGACGTTCCGGATTGCAGCGCCTTGCCGTCGGGCATCAGCGCCTCGATCGAGAACGTCTCGACGGCGCCGGGGAAACGTTCGCTCGCGCTCTTCCTTCCCGCATACACCGGTATCGCAGCGACGTTCTCGGCGAAGTCGCGATACAGCTCGAGGATCCGCAGCGTCTCTTCGCGCGCCTCGTCTGCCGATGCGTGCGCGGTGTGCCCCTCCTGCCACAGAAACTCCATCGTGCGCAGGAACGGCCGCGTCGCCTTCTCCCAGCGCACGACGTTGGCCCACTGATTGATGAGGATGGGCAGGTCGCGATACGACTCGATCCATTGCGCGTACATCACGCCGATGATCGCTTCCGACGTCGGCCGGATTGCGAGCCGCTCGGTGAGCTTTTCGCTGCCGCCCTGTGTCACCCACGCCACCTCGGGCGCGAAGCCCTCGACGTGCTCCGCCTCGCGCATCAGCAGATTCTCGGGGATGAAGAGCGGGAAGTAGGCGTTTTCGTGGCCGGTTGCCTTGAACCGTTCGTCCAAGTGCTTCTGCAAGTTCTCCCACAGCCCGAACCCGTAGGGACGCAAAACGACGCAGCCGCGCACCGGCGAATAGGACACCAGCTCGGCCTTGAGGCAAGCCGCCGTGTACCATGCGGACAGGTCGGCCGCCTTCGGAGGAATCTCCTTGACGACGTCCCGAGCGAGCGCTTCGGACATGACCGGCCCCGCTTCGCCGGGAGATTGCACCAGACCCTCGTAAGGATTGGGCAATGCCGAAACACACGCGCATCTACACCCGCACGGGAGACGACGGAACGACCGGCTTGATCGGCGGTTCGCGCATCAAGAAGAACGCGCTGCGCATCGAGACGTACGGCACCGTGGACGAGCTGTCGAGCGCGATCGGTATGGCGCGATCGGAGCTTCGCGAGTCGGCCTCGACCGGCGCGCGCGCGGACCGTCTCGACGCCTGGCTCGCGTGGGCGCAAGACGCGCTGTTCAACCTCGGCACCGAGCTCGCGACGCCCGGGACCGACCCGAACGCGTCGTTTCCGCAGATCGGCGCAGCCGACGTCGAGGCGCTGGAGCGTGCGATCGACGAGGCGGAGCGCGACCTTCCGGCGCTCGCGAACTTCATCCATCCCGGCGGATCGATTCCCGGCGCGCGGCTTCAGTTCGCGCGGACTATTTGCCGGCGCGCCGAGCGCCTCACGATCACGCTGCGGGAACGTGAGGGCGCGCCCAGCGACGCTGCGCTGCGCTTCCTCAATCGCCTCTCCGATGCGCTTTTCGTTTGGTCGCGCTGGATCAACGACGCGCTGGGCTCTCCGGATCACCTCTGGAACCCAACGAATAAACCGCCCGAAGCGTAGGTCCGCCCGGCGAGCGCTGCGAAACGACGCCGGAATGTCGTTTCTGTCCGAGCTATTCGCTACCACGGACGCTACGAAACTGCGCGAGCTCGGCACGCGCAAGATCCTACGCCGCGCGCTTACGGCGAAGGATCTCGTCTCGATCGGCCTGGGCACCATGATCGGCGGCGGCATCTTCACGACCATCGGCACGGGCGTCAAGGGCGCCGGACCGGCGGTCATCATCTCCTACCTGCTCGCGGGACTAACGTCGTTCTTCGCCGCGCTCTGCTACGCTGAGCTCGGCGCGATGGTTCCGGTCGCGGGCAGCGCCTACACCTACGCTTACGCGACGCTCGGAAAGCTCTTCGCGTGGATCATTGGTTTCGCGCTTATCTTCGAATACGGCATCAGCGCCGCGCCGGTGGCACAGCAATTCTCGGCGGCGATCCAGGACGTCGCCAAGAGCGCCAACCTCGCGCTGCCCGGGTGGGCGTCGCAATCGAACCTGATCGTTCACGGAGCGTGGTGGCTGCCATCGAGCTGGGACCTCGTGCACTCGCAATTCGACGTGATCGCGGCACTCTTCGTCGTGGGCCTGAGCGTCCTGCTCTCGGTCGGCATCCGCGAATCGGCGACGGCGAACAACGTCTTCGTCGTCCTGAAGATCTCGGCGCTGATCGTCTTCGTCATCGCCGGCGCGTTCCTCGTGCACGCGTCGAACCTTCACAACTTCAATCCCGTCGGCTGGGGGTCGCTGCGGCCCTTCGGCGGGATGGCCGACTATTCGTCGACGGCGCAGCCCTACGGCATCATCGCGATCGGCGCGTACGTCTTCTTCAGCTATATCGGGTTCGACACGGCGACGACGACCGCCGAGGAGTGCAAGAACCCGCAATTCGACGTCCCGGTCGGCGTGATCGGCGCGCTCGCCATCGGCACGGTCATCTACTGCGCGACGGCGATCGTGCTCGTGGGCGCCGTCCCGTGGAGTCACGTGCCGATCAAGAATCCCCTCGTCTATGCGCTCGCGCCGTTGCACATCCCGGCGCTCACCTGGGTGATCACGATCGGCGTGCTGGCCGGCACGACGAGCGTGGCGCTCGCGTCGCTCCTGGGCCAGTCACGAATCTTCTACGTGATGGCGCGCGACGGCATGCTGCCGCCTGCGGTCGCCAAGGTGCACCCGCGCTTCAAGACGCCGATGACGACGACGCTGCTGACGGGCGCCGCCGTCGCGATCCTGGCGCTGATCGTACCGCTCAACAACCTGCTCAACCTCGTCAACATCGGCACGCTGATCGCGTTCTCGGTGGTCTGCGCGGGAGTGCTCTACCTGCGCAAGCGCCGTCCCGAGCTGCCGCGCAGCTTCCGCGTTCCGTTCGTACCCCTTTTTCCGGTGCTCGGAATCATCTTCTCGCTCTTCCTAGCGATCTTCGGTCTCTCGCGAGCGACCTGGACCTGGTTCGTCATCGCGCTGATCTGCGGGCTCGTCTTCTTCTTCGCATACGGATTCAGAAAATCGAATCCGGCAGACGTCGTTCCGGTCGAGGAGCCTGCCGGCCTCAGCGAGTACGCCTAGGAGTCAAAATGCCAGCCTATGTCATCGTCAACGTCGACACACAGCACCCGCAAGAATATGAGCATTACAAGGACATGGCCGAGAAAACCGTCGCGCAATATGGAGGACGCTACCTCGTGCGGGGCGGTCAGATGAACGTATTGGAGGGATCGTGGGACCCGACGCGGATCGTCGTGCTCGAATTCCCCTCCTACGAGAGAGCCCACGAGTGGTGGCACTCGGCCGAGTACGCTCCCGCAAAGGAGTTGCGCCAACGGCTGAGTGCGACGGATCTTCTCATTGTCGAGGGCTACAACCGTCCGTCGTGACGGCGCTCGGGTCATCGTAATAATCAATGGCCTGAGCCGTCATCCTTCGACAGGCTAGGATGACCCAAACCTAAGATCCGGCACCGTCCTTCGACGAAGCCTGTCCTGAGCGAAGTCGAAGGGCTCGGCTGCGCCTCGCTGCGCTCAGGATGACAAAAGGGAGAGAGGTTACAGTGTTTCGCCGATGCCGGGCGTGACGACTTCGATGCGCGCGTTACGCGAGTCGTAGCGGGCACGCACGTTGAGCGCTCGCGCGACCGCGTCGAGCGAGATCATGACGCGGCCGCGGATGCGGAAGGGCGCGTGCTTGAACGTCAGCGGCATGCCGTTGAGCGTCGCGTGCGTGTCGCCCACGCGCAGACGCAGCGACGTGTTGCCGAGCACCACCGCGATGTTGCCGGTCTTGTCGTCCACCTGCGTCTCGGCGCCGAGCGCGTCGGCCAGCGTGCGCAGCGGCACGTAGGCGCGTTTGCTCGCCGTCGTCACGGGCTGCACGTCGCTGTCGACGCGCTGACCGTTAACGAGCATCTCTGTGGGACGCGAAAACGCGAGAGCCGCCGACGTGACGAACGCGAGGACGGCGATCAGCAGCAGCGCCTGCCAACGTACCCCCGAGTAGAGGCATTTGGTCCGCGCGATCATCCCACGCGCTCCGCAGCCGCCGGCGCGCCGATCTCGTCGGTGAAAGCCGGATACTTCTCGGCGATCACCTTCTCGATCTCGAGGCGCAGCATCCCTAACAGCTCGCTCTCGGGATACGTTCCGACGAGCTCGCCGGCACGATAGATCGCGCCCTTGCCCTTGCCGCCCGCGACGCCGACGTCCGCCATCTTCGATTCGCCCGGCCCGTTCACGACGCAGCCCATCACCGCGACCTTCACCGGCGCGCTGTACGACTTGGCGATCGCTTCGACGGCGCGACCCAGCTCCAGCACGGAAATCTCGGCGCGGCCGCACGACGGACACGCGGTGATCTCGAATCCTTTTTCGCGCAGGCCGAGCGACTTGAGGATGCCCCAGCACACCGGCACCTCTTCGATCGGGTCGTCCGCCAGCGAGACGCGAATCGTGTCGCCTATGCCCTCCCACAGCAAGATCCCGAGGCCGATCGACGACTTGATCGTGCCGTCCCGCAACAGTCCGGCCTCCGTGATGCCGAGGTGCAGCGCGTAAGGCGTGCCGCGCTCGCGCAGCCGCTGATCCATCAGGCGGTACGCGTGGACGGTCGTGGCGACGTCGTGCGCTTTCAGCGAGATCGCGATGTCGGCGTGGCCGTGCTCCTCCAAGATCTCGACGTGCCGCAGGGCGGAGAGCACCATCGCTTCGGAGGTGTGGCCGAGCGACTTCTCGAGGTCGGGCGCGAGCGAACCCATGTTCACGCCGACGCGAATAGGAATCCCGCGCGCCTTGGCGGCCGTCACGACCTCCACGACCTTCTTGGGATCGCGAATATTGCCGGGATTCAGCCGCAGCTTCGCGACGCCGGCCTCGATTGCCGCGAGCGCCATCTTGTGATCGAAGTGGATATCGGCGACGATCGGCACCGGCGAGCGATACACGATCGCGGGCAGGCCCGCGGCGTCGGGCGGGTCCTTCACCGTCACGCGGACGACCTCGCAGCCTTCCATGGCGAGGCCGTAGACCTGCTCGAGCGTCTTGTCGGCGTCCGCGGTATCCGTCGTCGTCATGGACTGCACGACGACCGGATGGTCCCCGCCCATCCACACGCTCTTCGCGTCGGCTTTTCCGGTCTTGTTCTGAAGGAAAATGGGCTTGCTCTTCCGCCTGACGCGCAGCACTACATCACTCCCTGTCCGTTGATGATGCGCGCGATGTCGTGGAACGCGACGAGCATGATCAGCGCCATCAGCGCTGCGAAGCCGGCGATGTGCACCATCGCCTCCTTCTCCGGATCCACCGGGCGTCCGCGGATCAGCTCCGCGACGATGAACGCGGCCCGGCCGCCGTCGAGCGCGGGAATCGGCAGCAGGTTGAACAGCCCGAGGGCGAACGAGATCGTCGCTGCCAGCGAAAAGTACGGCCCCCAACCCCAATCCTGCACGGTCGCCGCGACCTCGCCCATGCCGATCGGTCCCGCGATCTGCGGCGCGTACTTCGCGAACTGCGTCACGAGGAGACCGAGGCCGCCGAACGTCTGACTCGCAATGGCGACGAACTCGCTGCCACTCTCGCGCACCGCCTGCATCACGCCGACGCGCTCGTACGCCGGGACTGGCGAGAATCCGATGCAGCCGAAGCTCCTCCCGACCTGCGCCGGACACGCGCGCGGAACGACGTACACCTCCGTGCGTATGCCGTTGCGCTCATAGACAAGGTCCAGCCGCTTCCCGAGCGCGTTGTGGATCGTGTCGACGAGACTCTTCCCGTTTGCAATCGCGGCGTTATCGATCGCGACGATGCGATCGCCCGGCGCAATCCCCGCAATGGCCGCCGGCGATCCGGGCAGCACCTCGCCGACGACCGGCTGATTCGCCTTGTCGCTCGCGACGCCGAACGCGAGGGCGGCCGTCAATAGGATGAGGTAGCAGAGCAAAAAGTTCGCGAACGGGCCGGCCAGAATGATCGCCAGACGGCGCCACGGAGACTTCGCCTGAAAATTGTTCTGGGCGATGGTGCCTTGCGAGCGAAACTCGCGCTGCTGCTCGGCCTCGGAGACGCGATTGTCCTCACCCTCCATGGCGCAGAAACCGCCGATCGGCAGGATGCGCAGCGAGTAGAGCGTGCCGCTACGCGGGCTGGTCCAGCTCGCAAGCTTCGGACCGAAGCCTACGGCAAACTCGTTGATCCTCACTCCGTTGCGGCGTGCGAGCACGAAGTGACCGAGCTCGTGCAGCACGATCAAAACGGAAAGCATCACGAGGAAGGTAACAACCTTCTCGAATCCGACCAGGGTGACAACGGCTAACAAACTCACTGACTCACTGCCCTTCGATAGCCGCGACGATCTCTCCGGCGGTCCGGCGAGCCTGGCCATCCGCGGCGCGAATCCCCTGCAGGGTCTCCTCCTCGGGCAGCGCTTGGCTCATCGCGCCCTCGATGACCTCGAAAATTCGCCCGAATTCGATCCTTCCCGCAACGAACGCATCCACCGCGATTTCGTTTGCCGCCGAGAGCACGGCCGGCAGCGTGCCGCCCCCCGCTAGCGCCTCGTAAGCGAGGCGGACGCAGGGAAAGCGCTGCGGATCTGCCGGCTCGAAGTCGTAACGCAGGGTGACGTCTCCCTGCTTGGCGCCCAGCGCCCGGAGCACGTCGCCGGCCGCACCGTTGAACGCCAGGCGCTTAGGATAGCTCAGCGCGTAGGCGATCGGCAGCCGCATGTCAGGCGCCGCCAACTGCGACTTTACGCTGCCGTCATTGAACACGACGAACCCGTGCGCGACCGATTGCGGGTGCACGACGATCTTGATGCGCTCGCCGGGCATGTCGAACAGCCGGCTCGCCTCGATGACCTCGAGCCCCTTGTTCATCATCGTGGCCGAGTCGATCGTGTTTTTCGTGCCCATTCTCCAGGTCGGGTGCGCGAGCGCCGACGCGACGTCCGCGCGCTCCATCGCCTCTTGCGTCGTCCGCCAGAACGGACCGCCCGACGCGGTGAGCACGATCGCCGCGACGCTCGATGGTTCCTCGCCCACGAGGCATTGAAAGATCGCGCTGTGCTCGCTGTCGACGGGGAGCATCCGTGAGCCGCTCGAGCGCCCGCGCGCCACGAGCAGCGCACCCGCGGCGACGATCAGCTCCTTGTTGGCGACGGCAACGTCGATGCCGCGGTCGACCGCCGCGAAGACCGCCTCGAACGCCACGGAGCCGTCGGTCGCGGCGAGCACGATCTCTGGATCGCTCTCCACGGCGACGCGCAGCAGGCCTGCCGGTCCGTCCTGCGCCGTCGTCGCGATTTCCACGCCGAAGCGCGCGGCTTGTTCGCGCAGCAGCTCGACGTTGCGCCCCGCGGCCAGACCGACGACCGCGAACTGGTCGGGATGCCGCGCTATCACGTCGAGCGCCTGCGTGCCGATCGACCCGGTCGAACCCAAAATAGCGACGCGTTTGCGCGAGCTCACGTGAGCGGCAGAATCCCGAGCAGGTGCAGCGTCGCGAAGAACGTGACGCCGCCCAAGAAATACGAGTCGAAACGGTCGAGCACGCCGCCATGTCCGGCGATCGCGGCACCCGCATCTTTCACGCCGGCATCCCGCTTGAACGCGGACTCCACAAGATCGCCGGCTTGCGCCGCTATGCTCGTGAACAGGCCGAGTACGCCGCCCTGCCACCACTGCAGATGCAGTTGCGGGATCCACGTCGCGCCGATCGCGACGAGCACGACGATCGCCAGCGATCCGGCCGATCCTTCCACCGTCTTATTCGGCGAGATCTTCGTGAGGCTGTGGCGCCCGAAGCTCGTGCCCACGATCATGCCGAATACGTCCGTGAGCGCGATCAGCACGATCACGTACAAGGTCAGCCATTCGCCCGTCACCGGGATCTGGCGGATGAATACGAAGTAGGTGAGCAGCTTGCCTATGTACAGTACGGCGAGCAGCGTGTAGGCGGTGCGCGCGAAGTAGCCCTTTTGCTCGCCGTACATACCGATCCAGAACGCAACGATCACGATGGCCGCGAGCAGTATGCCCTCCCACTTGTGTAGCACGCCGAACACGGCCATCGCGACGTATGCGCAGACGCCGAGCACCGCGACCGGATACTCGAGCGGCTGCCCTTTGATCGCACACATGTAGTTGAACTCGTAGATGCTGGCGAGGCCGATCGCGAGCAGCAGGACGTAGAAAGTCCAGGGAACGAGCACGCACGAGAGCCCGATCGCCGCAACGATCAGGCCCACAACGACGCGGCGCTCGGTCAAGTCCCGCCGAAGCGCCGTTCCCGCCGTTGAAACTCGATCAGCGCCCGTATCAGATCATCCTTCGAGAAGTCCGGCCAATAGACGTCGGTCATGATAAGCTCGGCGTACGCGGCCTGGTAGAGCAGGAAGTTCGAGAGCCGCTGCTCGCCGCCTGGGCGAATCAGCAGATCGAGCTCGGGCAGGTCTGCGGTGTACAGGTAGCGTCCAATCAGCGCTTCGTCGACGGCCTCCGGCGCGACGGCTCCACGGGCAACGTCGCGGGCGATGGCGCGCACGGCCCGCTCTAGCTCGGCGCGCGAGCTGTAGTTGACGGCTAGGTTCAGCAGCAGCCCGGTGCTCGCGGCCGTTTGCTCCTGCAGGTCCGCCAGCGCCCTTCGCGGCGCCTCGGGAAGCGACTCCCACTCGCCAATGACTCGAACGCGGACGTTGTTCCTGCGCAGCTCGACCAGCTCGCCGCGCGCGAAATGCACGCAGAGCTCGAAGAGCAGCGAGATCTCGCGCGCTTCTCGATTCCAATTCTCGGTGGAGAAGCCGTAGACCGTGAGGGCGCCGATGCCGAGGTCGCTCGCGCCGCGCGTGACGCGGCGCAGGGCAATCATGCCGCGCCGGTGTCCCTCGAGCGCGGGGAGCCCATGGGCCCGGGCCCATCGGCGGTTGCCGTCCATGATGATCGCAACGTGGCGTGGGACGGCATTGAGGTCGAGCCCGATCCGCTCGCGGGATGCTAGCGAGATGCTCATGCGTTTTTATACGACTCGTAGCCGACGGTCAGTTCGACCTCGGTCTCGCCCGCGTCACCCTGAGCTTGGAGAACGATCAAACGAAGCACGCGCAAAGCGCCGCACCCTATCCACGAGCCGTAGGGGGCCAGCGTGTGCAGGCGAATCGGCCGATCCGCGAGGATGCGCCGCGCCTGCACCTCGGGCATCAGTATCAGGTCGTCGCTCACACCTCCATGATCTCTTTCTCTTTGGCGGCAACCAGCACGTCGATCTCCTTGACGTACTTGTCGGTCAGCCGCTGCAACGACTCTTGCATGCGCTTGCCGTCGTCCTCGGTGATGTCGTGCGACTTCAGCTGCGCGCGCACCTCGTCGTGCGATTTATGCCGGACGTTGCGCACGGCGACGCGGCCGTCTTCAGCCTTCTTTTTGATCAGCTTGACGAGATCTTTGCGCCGTTCTTCGCTCAGCGGCGGGATGACCAGCCGTATCGCCGATCCGTCCACCGCGGGCGTCAGCCCGAGTTCGCTCTTCTCGATCGCCTTTTTGATCGCCGGAACGACGCCCTTGTCCCACGCCGTGATGAGCAGCGTGCGCGAGTCCGGCGTGGAGACGCCTGCGACTTGCTTCACGGGCACCGGCTGGCCGTACGCCTCGACGACGAGACGATCCAGCAGCGCCGGAGCGGCGCGGCCGGTCCGAATCGACGCGAACTCGTGGCGCGTCGCCTCGACACATTTGTGCATGCGCGATTCGATCTCTTTGAAGTATGCGTCCGTCATCGGTTACGCTTTCGCTCCCACGGGCGCCGGTTCGCGACGGCCGACGTACGTCCCGATCGGCTCGCCCCAAATCACGCGCCGGATGTTACCCGCGACCGTCATATCGAAGACGATGACGGGGAGCGCGTTGTCCATGCAGAGCGCCATCGAGGTCGAGTCCATGACCTCGAGCCCGCGCTGCAAGACCTCCATGTACTCCAGCCGCTCGAAGCGCGTCGCCGCAGGGTCCTTCTTCGGATCCGCGGAGTAGATGCCGTCGACTTTCGTCGCCTTCAAGATCGCCTCGGCGTTCACTTCGACGGCGCGCAGCGCGGCGGCCGTATCGGTCGTGAAGTACGGATTGCCCGTTCCCGCCGCGAAGATGACGACGCGCCCCTTCTCGAGATGGCGAATCGCGCGGCGCCGGATATACGGCTCCGCGATCTGATGCATCGCGATCGCGGTCTGCACGCGCGAGGCTACGCCCATCCGTTCGAGCGCGTCCTGAAGCGCCAGGGCGTTGATCACGGTCGCGAGCATTCCCATGTAATCGGCCGTGGCACGATCCATGCCGGCCTCTTCGTGGACCTTGCCGCGCCAAATGTTGCCGCCGCCGACGACGATGGCGACGGAGACGCCGAACCGGCTAACCTCGGCAATCTGCTCCGCCATGATACGGGTCGTGTTGACGTCGACGCCGGTTCCGTCTCCGGCAAAGGCTTCGCCCGAGATCTTCAACAGAACGCGCGAGAACCGCGGCCGCCCCGGCGTCAGGTCATTCACCAAGGGCGTATCGGCTAAAGCGCCGCACGCGAATCCGCTCGCCGAGCGACCCGATCGCGCGGTTCACTACGTCGCCGACGGTCATGGAGTCGTCCTTGACGAAGGCCTGGTCCAGCAGGCAGTGCTCCTCGAACCACTTGTTCAGCTTCCCCTCGACGATCTTTTCGGCGACCTCGGGCGGCTTCCCCGATGGAACGCCGGCACGGAACTCCGCGCGCAGATCGTCGACGACGGGGCTCGGAACGGCCTCGCGGTCCAGGTACTGTGGCGACATGGCGGCGATGTGCATCGCCAGGTCGCGCGAGAGGTCCGCGAACTTGGGGTTGCGCGCCACGAAATCCGTCTCGCTGTTGACCTCGACCAGGACGCCGATCTTGCCGCCGGCGTGGATGTAGCTCGTGACGAGCCCTTCGTTGGCGGAGCGTTCGGATTTCTTCGCCGCATGCGCCGCGCCACGTTCGAGCAAGAGCGCCTTTGCGCGATCCACGTCGCCTCCCGCGTCGAGCAACGCCTTCCGGCAATCCATCATCGGCGCGCTGGTCTCTTCGCGCAGGGCCTTGATCTCTTCGGGCCTGGGTTGATAGGAAATCAAAGTCCCGCCTCCGCCATGGTCGTGGGGGCTTCTTCCTCGGCATATTCCTGCGGCGACGCTTCGTAGAGCGACTGATCGTACGAGCTCTCGCTCTCCGTGCGCCCCTCGATGATGGCGTCGGCGATCTTGCCGACCATCAGCTTGACGGCGCGAATGGCGTCGTCGTTGCCTGGGATCGGATAGTCGATTTCGTCGGGATCGCAGTTCGTATCGATCACGGCGATAATGGGGATCTTCAGCTTCCGTGCCTCTAAGACGGCGATGCGCTCCTTCTTAGGATCGACCACGAAGATCGCGTCGGGCAGGCGGTGCATGTCTTTGATGCCGCCGAGAAAGCGCTCGAGGCGGTTCATCTCGTCCTGTAACTTAGCGACCTCTTTCTTCGGGAGCCGCTCGAAGTCGCCCTGAAGCTTCATGTTCTCGAGCTCGCGCAGGCGCGCGATGCGCTTCTGGATCGTCGCGAAGTTCGTCAGCGTGCCGCCGAGCCAGCGCTGGTTGATGAAGAACGTACCGGCACGCTCGGCCTCCTCGCGGATGACGTCCTGCGCCTGTTTCTTCGTCCCGACGAATAGGATGACGCGCCCCTCCCGCGCGAGCTGCTTGACAACCTCGTAGGTCTCGCGCAGCCGCTGCACGGTGAGCGCCAAATCGATGATATAGATGCCGTTGCGCTCTTGAAAGATGAAGGGCTTCATCTTCGGGTTCCATCGGCGCGTTTGATGGCCGAAATGGACGCCCGCCTCTAAGAGCTCGCGCATGGACACGACGGTCATTCGAGTGTACCTTTCTGGCCCCCGGCCGCTGCCCATCTTGGAATCGCGGCCGTGTCCCGGAGCCATCGGCACCCCGCCTCCGTGCGGGGTGGAGTGAGTGAGACAGCCGCGCGATTATATCACGCGGCCGTCCACGCTCCAAGGGCGCCGAGGCGAGCAGAGGGGCGGCAGGTTAGGGCCGCGCCTCGTACACGATATTGAACGGGGTCTCCGTGGCGCGCCGGAAGTGCGCGAAGCCCGCCTGGTGCACGACCTCGCGCATCCGCGCCTCGCCGGCCTGCGCCCCGAGCGCCAACCCCACCTCTTGCGCGACGGATGAGGGCGTGCAGAGGATGGTCGAAGCCGCGTAGTAGATGCGCCCCACCGGCGTCAGATTCGCTTCTAGCGTATCGCCGGCGAACGGCTCGACGATCATGAGCGTTCCATTCGGCTTGAGTGCCTGGCGCAGACGCGAGAGAACGCCGACGGGATCGCCCATGTCGTGCACGCAGTCGAAGCAGCACGCGAGATCGAAGGCCAGCTTCGGCGTCGAGTCGCCCGAGACGACCTCGAAGCGCACGCGATCCTCGACCCCGGCCTTGCGGGCTGCTTCACGTGCCGCCGCGATGGACGGCTCGTGATAGTCGTACCCGACGAACCGCGACATTGGATAGGCCTTCGCCATAAGTATCGTCGAGCTGCCGTATCCGCAGCCGATGTCGGCCGCCAACGCGCCGGTCCGCAGCTTGGCATCGACGCCGTCGAGCGATGGGATCCAGTCCGAGACCAAATGCGCGGCATATCCGTTACGGAAGATCCGGTCCGTGTTGGCGTAGAGTCGCGGATCGTGCTCGTGCCAGCCGACGCCCTCGCCGGTCAAGAACGCCTGCGCGATCTTCGGCTCGTCCGCGAAGAGCGGCTGTCCCATCCCGAAGAGCCCGCACATATTGAGCTCGCTCGTATCATCGGCCAACAAGGGAACGTGCTCGGCGGGCAGTTCGAATCGCTCCGTCGCCGGATCGTAGGTGAGATACCCGGCCGCGGCCTGATTTGCCAGCCACTCGCGGACGTATCGTTCGTGCGTCTTGGTTCGGTCGGCGAGCTGGCGCGACGTCAATGCTCCGTCGGTCGCGAGCGCCTTATACAGTCCGAGGCGGTCGCCGATCAAGACCGACGATGCCGTCAGAACCGCTCCGACGTCGTTGAGAAAGCGTCCGACCGCGGCTTCGAGCTTGGCGGGATCGCAGGGCAGTGCGCTGGTAGTCAAGGTGTCGTCCTCCATAGCAGAAAAGGCTCCCGGTCACCATAGCAATGTGAGGAGCGTCTTGCATCGGGCGGTGTACGGAGGAGCGGCGCGGGCGGCTCGGAGCCCGCTGGTCGGCCGGGCGACTCAGCTAGAGTTGCTGGAGCGCCTCTACGGCCGCGCCGCCGAAGGCGCGAGCGCCGCGGCCCTCCTCTGGGGCGAAGCCGGAGTCGGCAAGACGCGCCTGCTCGATGAGTTCGCCTCGCGGGCGGTCGCCCTCGGCGCCAAGATCGGCCGCGCGTCGTGTTTCGAGTCGCTGTGTCCGCCCTTCGCGCCGTTGCACGAAGCATTCGCCGCGCTCGGCATCCCCGATCCCTTTGAGGACCGCGACGCGAGCGGTGGGGCCGGACAGTCCGAGACCGCCCGACATCGCACGCTACTGCGCGCCGCCCAGACCTTTCGCGCCGCCGCCATCACCCCGATCGTCTTGATCGTCGACGACTTGCAATGGGCCGACTACGCGACCCTCGAATTTCTGACGTTCCTGACCGCGCGGCTCGGCGACTCGCGGTGGCTCTTTCTCGGAGCCGTTCGTACGGAGCAGCTCGAACTCGATCACGCGCGCCGAGAAGCATTGACCCGATTGGAGCGTCAGGGTGTCGCCACGGTCGCTGTGCCGCCGCTCGATGCGGACGAGATGCGACGGCTGGTCACCAGCATTTGGCCCGACCGTTCGACGGCGCCGAACAGCGCCATCGAACGCGTCTGCGAGTTGTCCGAGGGCAAGCCCTACTTCGCCGAAGAGCTCGTCAACAGCGCCGCGATCGCCCCCGAGGGTCCCTTCGTCGACGCGCCGCTGAGCATCCGCGCGGGCGTGCTCGCCCGATTCGAGCGGCTCGCGCCGGAGGAACGCCGCATCCTGCTCTACGCCTCGGTGATCGGCCGCAGCTTCGACGTGCCCCTTCTCGCTCAGGTCGGCGCCGCATCAAACGCCGACGCAGCTCGCGCCCTCGCGCACGCTCGCGACCTGCACTTGGTGCGAGAGACTCGCGAGGCCGCCGGCGTCCTAACGTTTCGCCATGCGATCACGCGCGAGATCCTTTACCGCGAGCTCCTCGGAATTCAGACGCAAGCCATCCATCGCGAAGTCGCGGAATTCTTGGAACAGCGCGATGCCGACCCGATCGATCTGGCCTACCATTGGAATGCGGCGGGCGATCGTGAGCGCGCCAGCGCGGCCTACGAGCTCGCCGGCGACAACGCACTGTCGCGCAACGCCCATCGCGACGCGGAGGCCGCCTATCGCGGGGCGGCGACGTCGAGAAGTCCCGACGACGCGACGTACGCTCCTCTCTGCGAGAAATTCTCGCGCGCGCTGTCGATCAATGGGGAGGTCGAGGAGGCCTGCGCCGTTGCCGAGCGGGCCGTGAATTCCTACGAAGCCGCCGGCGACGACGCGAACGCGGCCTCGGTAGCCATTCGGCTCTCCCGGCGCGTCTACGAGAGCGGCAGGCCGGACGCCGCCGCGCAAACCGCGCTGCGCGCACTGCGCTTGAGCGGGGGGCACGGCCCGGTGGCCTTCGGCGCGTATGTGACGCTGGCGCATTTCGATGCGTTGCAGGGCGCGACGGACGCGGCCAGCGCCAACCTCGCATCGGCGGAAGAGACGCCCGGCGAACGTGCGGCGCTCGATCGGCGCAACGCGTGCATGGTTCGAGCGCTCATCGCCGCTACCTCATGTCGATTGAACGATGCGTTCGAAGAATACGAGCGCGCCGCCGCGATCGCGCGCGATTCGAACGATCCCGAGCAACTCGCCTGGACGCTCAACAATTACGCGAGCCGCGCGATGGTGACCGGCTGGATGGACCGCGCCTTCGCCGCGTATCGCGAAGCGGCGACATGCGCGCGCAGCCAGGATTTCGGAAAGGTCGGAGCGACGACCATTCAAGGCCTTGCGTTTGCGGCGCTACTCGCCGGCGATCTGGCGGCTGTGCGCGCCTACCAACGCGAAGACGCGCGGCTGCCTCCGGGCATCGCGATGACGCAGACGGCGCGTACCGCGCTCGCCGTTCGTCTCGCCTACTACTGTGATGACGACGCTGACGGCGCTCTACTCGTAACGCCCGCAGCGCTGGAGCTCGCCTTCGCCTCGGGCGAGTCGCAGAGAATCGGCCTGCTCGCTGGGTGCGTCGCGGCCTACTACGACGCGACGAAGCGGCGCGATGAAGCCGAGACTTTGCGTACGCGCGCTCTGCAGGCGCTGAACTCCGTGGATTTCTCCTTTTGGCTTCTCGACCAGCTTTCCGGCAGCGAAAACGCGGACGAGCGCGACCGAGCGCGCGAACTGCTCGCCGCGGCGGCGCGCGATACGGCCAACCTCGCCGCTCGGGCATACCTGACGCTCTTCGACGCACGAGTCGCGAGTCGCCGGCGCAGCGCCGACGCCAAGGCGCTGGCCGGCGAAGCGGCCGCGCAGTTCGAGCGGATCGCGTGGCCGTGGGAGAGGGCGCAAGCCCTGGAGCTCGAGGGGCGCTATGCCGACGCCGCCGAGATCTATCGCCGTCGGGGATTCGTGCGCCCCGAGCGCGAGCTGGCGCGTGCGAGGCAACGCGCCCGCCATCGCCCCGGCCGGCATCATCTGACCGCGCGCGAGGTCGAGGTGGCGCGCCTCGCAGCGCAAGGCAAGAGTAATCGAGCGATCGCGGCGGAGCTCTTCATCGGAGAGCGGACCGTGGAAACCCACATTGCGGCGATCTTCGATCGATTCGACCTCACGTCGCGGCGGCAGCTCGCCGCGCTCGTCGCCGATTCGCCCGAGCAGGGCGCAGCGAAAGCGCCTCCGTAGAGCGAGGCCATGCGCTGGCTCGTCACCGGGGGGCTCGGGTTCATCGGCTCTCATTTCATTCGGCTTGCGCTGCGCAATCGTCCGAACGTCGAAATCGTAAATCTCGATGCAGTTACCTATGCGGGCAATCCGGAGAACCTGCGCGACGTCGAAGCGGATCCGCGCTACCGCTTCGTCAAGGGCGATGTCTGCGATGCCGGCGCCGTGCGCGCGGCGCTGGCGGGCGGCGCAGATGCGATCCTGAACTTCGCCGCGGAGACGCACGTCGATCGCTCCATTCTCGCCCCCCAAGAGTTCTTGCGCACGGACGCGCTCGGGACGCTCGTGCTGCTCGAGGTCGCGCGCGAGCTGGCCGTGTCGCGCTTCCTCCAAGTATCGACCGACGAGGTATATGGCGATGTCGCGCGCGGCGAATCCCTCGAGACCGATCCGGTCGCGCCGCGCAGCCCGTACGCCGCCAGCAAGGCGGCGGCGGATCTCATGGCGCTCGCCTACCACGTGACGTACGGCGTACCCGTCCTCATCACGCGCGGCAGCAACACCTACGGCCCCAATCAATACCCCGAGAAGATCGTCCCGCTCTTCGTCACGAACTTGATCGACGACCGGCCCGTGCCCGTCTATGGCGACGGCCTGCAGATTCGCGACTGGCTGCACGTCGAAGATCACGCGAACGCGATCCTCCACGCGCTCGAACGCGGAGCTCCGGGAAACGTCTACAACGTCGCGGGCAGTGCGCCGCGCACGAATCTCGAGCTGACCCGCGTGCTGCTGGGTCTCTGCGGGCGCTCGATGGAAACGCACGTCAACCACGTCACGGATCGCGCGGGTCACGATCGCCGCTACTCCGTCAGCGCGACGAAGCTCCACGGCCTGGGCTGGAAGCCGCAGATTCCCTTCGCCGAGGGAATTGCTCAAACGGTCGCGTGGTATCGCGCCAACGAGTCATGGTGGCGTCCTCTCAAAGCGACGTCCATCCCATGAAGGGTGTGATATTGGCCGGGGGGCTCGGCACGCGGCTGCATCCGCTGACCAAAGTGACGAACAAGCATCTTCTTCCTGTCTACGACCGGCCGATGATCTACTATCCGCTACAGACGCTCTGCGCCGCGGGCATTCGCGAAGTGATGATCGTGACGGGCGGAAACTCCGCGGGCGATTTCCTGCGCCTGCTCGGCAACGGTGCCGATTTTGGCCTGCGCGGCATCTATTATGCGTACCAGCAAGGCGAGGGCGGCATCGCCGACGCGCTGCGCCTATGCGAACATTTCGCCGACGGCCAGCGGATCGTCGTGATTCTGGGCGACAACATCTTCCAACACAGCATCGAACCCTACGTGCGCCGCTTCGCAGATCAGCCATCCGGAGCGCGCATATTGCTGAAGGAAGTCGACGAGTTGCAGCGCTTCGGCGTCCCGGTCTTCGACGGCGAGCGCATCGTCGCCGTCGAGGAGAAACCGGCGCAGCCGAAAAGCCGCTACGCCGTCACCGGTCTCTACATGTACGACGCCCGCGTCTTCGACTTCGTCCGGACGCTCAAACCCTCGGCCCGCGGCGAGCTGGAGATCGCGGACGTGAACAACTGTTACATCGGCGAGGGCTGCCTCGATTACGACGTGCTCGAGGGCTGGTGGAGCGACGCGGGAACGTTCGAGAGTCTCTTCCGCGCCGGCGAGCTGATCGCTCGCGAGCGTGCAGAGCTCGAGGGATCTAAGAGTGCGGCAGATGAAGGTTGATCGGCAGTAGCGCGAGCGCGACGATGACGAGCACGCCGGCGAGCGCGCTGCGGAACCAGCGTTCGGGAAGCCGCGTCACCAAGTGCGAACCGACGAAGACGCCGGGAATCGACCCGAGCAGCAGCGATCCGGCGATCACCGGATTGACGTCGCCGATCCGCCAGTGACCCAGCAGCGACGGCACGAGCACGACTACGGCGAAGGCTAAATCCGTACCCACGAGCCGGCGCAGCGCGACGACCGGCGCCACGAGCAGGAGCAGCGGCAGCGTCAGCGACCCCGCGCCGATCGACGTGATGCTCACGGTCAGGCCGACGAAGAACCCGATCGCCGCGAGCCGCAGGCTCGGCAACTGCTTCGGATCGCCGTCGGCGGGCATGTCGCCCGCAAGGCGCCGATTGAAGATGATCCCCGCCGCGGAGACGAGCAGCGCCGCCGCCACGGCGATGCGCAAGACGTTATCGAGCGCATGCACGTGTAGCGTGCGATGCAGGTGGGCGCTGACGATCACGCCGATGATCGCGCCGGGAAGTCCGCCAATCGAAAGCCGCCACAGCACGGAGCCCTGGACCGTCCGCTTCTGAACGTGAGCGACCATCGCGACCATGCGGGTGACGAGGGCGAACAACAGGTCGGAGCCGATCGCCTTATCCGTGCCGACCCCGAGAAAGATGAGAAGGGGCGTCGTGATCGCGCCGGCGCCTACACCGCTGTACGCGGTACACGCGCCGACGACGAAACCGACGAGAACGTAGCTGAGATTCACGGGGGAGTCATCTCCTCGGCATTTGATAGACCTAGGTCAACATTCCACTGGACCGGCGGGCTGTTCCCGCCAGCCGTGCCGACGCTCGGTTGCCTACACTTAGCCACCGCCGGCATCACGGGGATTATCGGCGTCCGATTGTTTTCCTACCGGGCTCGCGGGGACTTCGGAACGGCGCACGCGCAGTCCGCGCGGGGCCTCGATCCCGAGTTTTACGTGATCGCGCTCTAGCTCGACGACCACGATGCGAATGTCGCTTCCAATCGTGATCGACTGATTAGCCTTGCGGCTGAGCACGAGCACTAGACGCCCTCCCTGGCTGACCGTGACCCGTTAGCGGGAACGTGCTCTTCGCGCAGCGCTGGAGGTTGCCCCTCGCGCGCCAATGAAGCCAGCGACGGCTTCGGGAGGATTCGCCAATGGTCAAAGACATCGCGTTCGTCGCCTATTCCGTCCGAGACGTGCCGCGTGCACGCGACTTTTATCGCGACATCCTGGGTTTGGTCCCCGGCGACGCGTTCGGCGATCACTGGATCGAGTTCAACGTCGGCAACACAACCTTTGGAGTCGGAAACGGCGAAGGTCTCGGGTTCGAGCCGGGTGCGTCGACGGGCGCGGCCTTCGAGGTCGACGACATGCAGGCGATGCGCGAGCGCCTGCAGGCCGCCGGCGTCGAAGTCAGCGAGATCTACGAGTTTCCGGCGTGCTCCAGCTGCTTCGCGCGCGACCCCGAGGGCAACCGGTTTGCCCTGCATCAACGCCGGCCGCCCGCGCATGAAAATGCCGCCTAAGCTGAGGCCGTCTCCCGCGAAGCCTCGATCAGGATCTGCGCGACCTCCGGCCGCGAGAACTCCGGCGGCGGCAGCTGGCCGTCGCGGAGCATCTGGCGCACCTGCGTGCCGCTCAGCGTGACGTGGTTCTCGGGATCGTGGCTGCACGTCTTTCTGGAGCCCATCGACTGACAACGCCGGCAGTAGAAGCTGTTCTCGAACTTCAGCGGCGTGATGCCGAGCTCTTCCGGCGTGAACTCGTCGAACATCTTCTGCGCGTCGTAGGTTCCGTAGTAGCTTCCGACGCCCGCGTGATCGCGGCCGACGATGAAGTGCGTGCAACCGTGATTCTTGCGCATCATGGCGTGGAAGATCGCCTCGCGCGGACCGGCGTAGCGCATCGCTGCCGGCAGCGTGCTGAGCAGCACGCGGTCGGCGGGGTAATAATTCTCCAACAGCGCCCGGTAGCAGCGCATCCGGACCTCGGCGGGAATGTCGTCGCTCTTGGTCTCGCCGACGAGCGGGTGCAGGAGCAGTCCGTCGACGGTTTCGAGCGCACACTTCTGAATGTATTCGTGCGCCCTGTGCACGGGGTTGCGCGTTTGAAAGCCCACGATCGTCTTCCAGCCGCGACGCTCGAACTCCGCGCGTGTCTGCGCGGGCGAAAGGCTCTCCGGATCGGTTCGCACCGGAAGCAGCGATACCGGGCCGCCGACCAGAACGTCCTTGCGCGCTAGGAGCGCGGCGACGCCCGGATGTTTCTCTTCTTCGGTGCGATAAACGTTGCGCGCCTCGTTTAGCTTGTCGTACTCGAAGACGTCCTCGACGTCGATGACACCGCGCAATGTGCCGTCGCCGTCGTAGAGCGCCGCGCTCGTGCCGGCGACAGGCGCCTCATCGCGGTCCACGGCGAGAACCACGGGAATGCTCCACGGCAATCCGTTCTCCAAGCGCATCGATGTGACGACGGGCCCGTAGTCTTTGCGCGTCATGAACCCGGTCAGCGGGCTCAGGGCACCGTTGCCGATCAGCCCGAGATCGTTGAGCTCGCGACCGGTAAGCGTGAGGCTGCGAAGCCTCTTCGCGCTCTCACGCAGCTCGGACTCGGCCTGTCGCGAATCGGCGAATCGATTGATCAGTTTTCCGCCGTGAGGAGCGATCATAACACCCCTTCAATGCGGGCCGGCGCGCCGGCGTTTAGGTAGCCGCGCTGCATGAGCTCGGAAAGGATTTTCGAGACGCTCTCCTCGACCGTTTCTACCTCGCTGTCCACGATGACGTCGGGATGCTCGGGAGCCTCGTACGGATCGGAGACGCCGGTGAAGTGCTGCACCTCGCCGGCGAGCGCTTTGGCGTACAGACCCTTGACGTCGCGCCGAACGAGCTCGTCCAGGGAGCAGCGCACGTAAACTTCCACGAAACGCTCGTTTCCAATTCGCTTGCGCGCGTCGGCTCTCGCCTGCGCGTACGGCGAAATCGCCGCGGTGATCACGGCCGCGCCGTGCCGCACGAGCAACGACGCGACGAATGAGATGCGACCGATGTTGATGTCGCGATCCTCACGGCTGAATCCCAAACCCTTCGAGAGATGAGTCCGGACTTCGTCGCCGTCGAGCACCTCGACGCTGCAGCCGCGCGCGCTCAACTCGGGAGCAAGCCGTTCCGCGATCGTGCTCTTACCCGCGCCGGACAGACCGGTAAGCCACACGGTGAATCCCTGGTTCAACTGGAGTTCCTTTCTGGGAGGCTGGATTTCAGAGGCACCCATCACTCAAAAGGGGGAACTTCAAGGAGGATGTCCCCTGGATTTGCGGCCTCTTCGCCCCGCGCTCGTCGATTCCCGGCTTCGGCGCCCCTTAAGGCGCCTTAAACGAAAACTGCGCCGCGTGCAGGCGCGCGTAGGGACCGCCCTTCGCGAGCAGCTCGTCGTGCGTCCCCATCTCGATCACGCGTCCGGCCTCGATGAACAAAACGCGGTGCGCGCGGCGGATCGTGGAGAGACGATGCGCGATGATGAGCGTCGTACGCCCGGGGAGGAGCCGGTCGAGAGCTTCCTCGATCATCGCCTCGGAGTGGCTGTCGAGCGCGCTCGTAGCTTCGTCGAGAATCAAGATGCGCGGATCCCGCAGCACCGCGCGCGCGATCGCGATGCGCTGGCGCTGACCACCGGAGAGCCGCACGCCGCGCTCGCCCACTTCGGTCGCGTAGCCTTCCGGAAATGTCTGCACGTACTCGTCGACGTTCGCGTCGGCCGCGGCGGCTCGAACCTCGGCCTCGGTCGCGCCGATCCTGCCGTAGCGAATGTTCTCCAGGATCGACGTACGAAACAGCTGCACGTCCTGCGGCACGATGGCGATCGCGGCTCGCAGATCCGACAGCCTAACCTTCGCGACGTCGATGCCGTCGAGCAGCAGCCTCCCTTCCTGTGGCTCGTAGAAGCGCGGCACGAGGTTCGCGAGCGTCGTCTTGCCCGCGCCCGACGGGCCGACGAGCGCGACGATCTCGCCTGCCTCGATCGTCGCGTTGACGTGCCGAAGGGCCGGAGGTTCCGCCGGGTTGTAACGGAACGTCACGTCCGCGTACTCGATGCGCCCGCGCACCGCGGGTAACGCGATCGCGCCGGGCTCGTCCCGCACCTCGACCGGCAGATCGAGCAGCTCGAAGACGCGGCCGGCGCCCACAATCGCCTTGGCGATGTCGCCGAAGAACGCGGCCACGCGATTCATGGGGTTCATCAGGTTCACCAGTAGTCCCCAGTACATGAAGACCTTGCCGATGTCGAGCCGGCCCACGAGAACCTCGCGCACCGAGAGCCACATGATCGCCACCACCGCCGCCACCATGATCGTCGAGATGACGAGCGGCTGTGTCTGGATGAACTGCGTCAGCTTCATGTACGCACCGAAGAAATCGTCGTTGCGGCCGCGGAACCGCCGCACCTCGAACTGCTCGCGGCCGAAGGATTTGACGACGCGCTGGCCTTGCAGGATCTCGGAGAGATTTGCGGTGAGATCCGCGATGCGCTGCTGGGCGCGATGCGTGCCGGCGGCAATGAGGCGCTGGAAATTCGACACGGCGAACGAGAGGACAGGCGCGACGAGCACGAGCGAGAGCGTCAGCAGCCAGTCGAGATAGATCATCGTCGCAAACGACGAGATGAACGTGGCCAGCGCCACGACGAGCTGGGGCACCGACACGCTCACCGCGTCGATCATGATCTGCAGGTCCGTCGCGAACCGGGCGATCAGTTCGCCTGGGCGCCACTTGTCGAACTCCCCGAGCGGCAAGTTGAGCATGCGCTCGAACAGCCGTACCCGCAGCCTCGCGACGAGGTGCTGACCGCTCCACGCGGTCAGGTAGGTCTGGCCGTAGATCGCCGCGTTGGCGAGGACCAGCGCGACTGCCGTGAACCCGAGGGACAGGTAGAGCGCCCTAAGGTCCGGCGGATGGCCGGACCGAGGAACGAGTACCTGGTTGATGATGATCCGGAACGCCAGCGGCGGGACGATGGATAGCACGCCGGCCAGCACGCCCATTCCCATCGCCAGCGCGATGCGCGGATAGTACGGGCGCGCCTCACGCGCCAGGCGGTGCAATATCGAGCGGCGGCTCATCCGCCGCACGCACTTGCGGCCCACCGGCGGTGAAACCTGCCCTAGTGCGACCCGGTACGTGAGGGTGCGGAGGATTGCACGAACCAAAATGGACTGCTACTTTCACTCGAACGTACCGTCGGCAGCGCCTTGCATCGAATGCGGTAAGCCGATTTGCGCCACGTGCCGCGACGAGCGCGGCGGCTGCCCCAGCTGCCGGCTCGCGGCTAAGGTCGAGGCCGCTACCGCCACGCGCCAACAAATTCCCGGAGCGGTGCCGCCGCGCCCCGCGCCCGCGACCGTGCGCGGAACGGCCAGCGTCACGACGGCGCCCGACTCCGCCGAAAGCCGCGCGCTGGTCGCGCTCGGCTATCCGCTGTGGCCGCTCGCGCTGATCTCGCTCCTCGATCGCAACCAGTCGCGCGCCCTGCGTCGCCAAGCCATTCAGGCGCTCGGATTCAACGTTGGCATCTTTGGCTTTGGGGCGCTGCTCTCGCTAATCGCGCAGATTCCGTTCCTCGGCATATCCGCGATGGCGCTCGTGCCGCTGCTCGTACCGCTCTTCCTAGTCGCGAGCGTCTACTACGGCATCAAGACCTGGAACGGGGACGACGTGCGCGTACCCATCGTGAGCAGCTGGCTCGACGAGCGGTTCCCTCAGGGGGATACGAACTCGCGATAGCGCCGCAGAAAGGCGCGTGCCGCGACGGCGTGGTCGACCGCAGGCGGCGGATACTCGCCCTGGGCAAAGAGCGCTAACCGAAGCTGGGCCGAGGATCTCGTTCGCGGCTGCCACGCCTCGAACGGCACGCTCCGCAGCTCGTCGATCCAGCGCCGAACGTAGAGCCCCGCGGGGTCGTAGCGCCGCAGCTGTCGCTCGGGGTTGTAAATCCTCGGATACTGCGCCATGTCGGCGCCGACGCCGGCGATCCACTGCCAGTTTCCCGTCGCGAGCGCCGGGTCATCTTCGATCAGGAAGCGGTCCCATTGCTCGCGGCCGACTCGCCAATCGACGCCCAGATCGAAGCACAGCAGCGAAGCCGCGACCGCGCGCACGTGCGGATGCATCCATCCCGTCGCGTGCAGCTGCCGGATGCCGGCGTCGACGAACGGATAGCCCGTGGTTCCGGTGCACCACGCCTCCAGCGCGGGATGGGATTCTTCCCATTTGAAGCCGCGCATCTTGGTCTGAAGCGACGAGTCCTGCGTCTGCGGATTAAACCAGGATAGCTGAAGGAAGAAGTCGCGATGTGCGAGCGCGCGCAGAAAGAGCCTCAGCGAGAGCCGATGTTCGCTGATCGCAAACGGATCGGCGAGGCGCTCGCGGACCGCCAGCGCAATCGTCCGCGCCGAGATCGTACCGAACGACAAGTGTGCGGATAGCCCCGACGTTCCGTCCTCGGACGGGACGTTGGCGTCGATCGCGTACTGCGGCGCACGCTCGCGCACAAACGTCTGAAAGAGACGCCGCGCGACCGCCGAGCCGCCGGCGGCCTGCGCCTCACCCGCCCCAAACTCGCGCGGCTGGGGTAACGCTTCGCCGTCAAGGTCGCCGCTGGTGAACCGCAGCAGCAGCGGATACTCGTGCGACGCGATCGGCAGCTCGCGCCAGACCTCGAAATACGGCGCGAAGGCGCGATATCCGGGTCCCTCCGCGCTGCGTGCTTCGGCGCTTTCCTCGGGCGCGACGGCGGGCGCATCGTGCACGACCAGCGCGCGCAACCCGGCCTCTTCGACCGCGCTGCGTAACGACGAATCGCGCCGCATCCCGGCCTCGTCGTACGACGCGCTCCATGCCGCGCCCGCCGCAGCCGCCTCGCGCGCGACCCGTAAGACCGCCTCCTCCGCCGGCGCGCGGCGCACGACGAGCCGGGACCCGCGCTCGCGCAGCTCCGCGTCGAGCCCGCGCACGGCCGAGCAAAAAAACGCGGCCCTGCGTGGAGAGGCTTGGAGACGATCGTTCAGTGCCGGATCGATGACGAGCAGCGGCAGCACCGCGCCGTGCGCTGCGGCGGCCGCTAAGCCGGCGTGATCGTCGAGGCGTAAGTCCTTACCGAAACGGTAGATGAACGGGCCGTCCGCCATGGCGGGCCCGTTCGGTCGCTCGCTGCCGTTCTCCCTATAGGGAGCCTAACGTCTAGGGGAGCCTATCGTCGCGTCGAGATGGTTCGCAGCGCCGCTCGGCAGACCGCTTCGTCGAGAGTGCGACTGCCGGAGCTCTTGATCACTACGCACCGGCTCGAGGCGCCGCGGCCGTCGAGCCGCAGCTTGAGCTCCATCGTGCCCGACGCGGCCGGCGCGAATGCCAGCGACTCCGCCTCGTGCTCGCGCCGCGGCATGGTCTGAGTGTTGAGCGCTGCGACGGCGCGCGCCGCGGCCCGTTCGTTCGCCGAGCCGCTTTGCGCTACGGCGGTGGTGCTCGGGTGTCTCTCGATCGCGCGTAGGCCGGCGATCAGAGCGACGGCCGCGGCCAGCGCGGCGACCCAACGCCACGCGCCATACTTCTCGCGAGGCCGCATGCGCACCGCGCGCAGGTCGGGCTCCCAGCGCTCGGCTTCGCGCGCCTCTCCGACGGTCGCCATAACTCGCTCGATCTCGCGCTCGCCGCCCAGATCGGCGCGGCAGCGCTCGCACGTAGCGAGATGCGATCGATACGCGTCGCGCTGCGCATCGTCGGCTTCGCCCAGCGAGATCGCGCCGGCGATCGTTTCGGCGCGTGCGCAATCGCACCGCGTCATCATCTTGTCGTCTCCTCGCTCATCACGGTTCTCAACACGCGCATCGCCCGGCAGACTCGCTGCCGTACCGCATCCGACGTCGTTCCCAACAACTCGGCGGCCTCCGTGGAAGAGTATCCGACGTAGCTGGTCAAGAGCAGCGCCGCAGACTGTTGCGGCGGAAGTTGCGCCAGCGCCGTCTGCAAGTCCACCGACGCGGCGCTGCGTTCGTCCACGCGCCACGTGCTGCGATCGATGTCGCGATCGAGCGGAAGCATGCGCAGCACCTTCTTTCGCCGCAGGAACGATATCGCGGCGTTGGTGGCGGCCCGGTAGAGCCAGCCCGCCGTCAGCTCGCGCTCCGGATCCGCTTGCAGCATTCGGTACGCGGACAGGAATACGTCTTGGCTCAGGTCTAGCGCTACCTCGGCATCGCCCACCATCCGACGCAGATATCGGGTCAGTTTGACCTGATACTCCAGCACCAGCGATTCGGCGCGGGCTCGCGCGACGGCGGCCTGCGCAGCGGCGGGATACACGTCCTCCATCGGCTTGACAACGGGCGGCGACCGCATACTGTGACCGGTGTCCCCTAGCGTCCCGTCGACACGCTAGCCGCCGATCTCGGAGAAGGCGCGCATCCGCGAGGCCGGCTCTCCGAGCCGCAGATGGTGGCGCTCCGGCTTGATCAACATCGCCGAGCGCAGGATCTCCGCCATCCGGTCCGTCGTCGCACCCGCGCGCAAGGGTGCGCGAAGATCGATGGCGTGGTCGCCGAACAGGCAGAGCCGCAGCCGGCCGTCCGCCGTAAGGCGCACCCGGTTGCAGCGCTCGCAGTAGTCGTGCGAAAGCGGGCTGATCACGCCGACCGCCCCGGCGGCCCCGGCGAAGGCGAAGTAGCGGGCCGGACCGTTACCGGCAGGGCCGGGCACCTGCCGCAGCTCGCCGATCGCCGCGATGCGCTCGAGGATCTCGTCGGACGATACGTACGCGTCCCGTTGCAGCTTGGCGTTTTCGTGTACCGGCATGACCTCGATGAAGCGCACGAAGATCGGGCGGTCGCGCGTGAGCGCGGCGAAGTCGGCCAGCTCGTCGTCGTTGTGGCCGCGCATTACGACGCAATTGACCTTGATCGGCGCCAGGCCCGCGGCGATCGCCGCATCGATCGCACGCAGTACGCGGTCGAGCCCGGGCCGTCGCGCGATCGCCTGGAACCGGTCGGCGCGCAACGTGTCCAGGGAGACGTTGATGCGGCGCACGCCCGCGGCGACGAGCTCGTCAAGCTGTTCCTCCAAGAGCAGCCCGTTGGTGGACAGCGCAAGATCTTCTATCCCGGAAACCGCTGTGATGGCGCCGGCCAGGCGGTTCAAGTTGCGACGCACGAGCGGCTCGCCGCCCGTTAGGCGCACGGCGCGAACGCCAACGGACGCGGCGGCGCGCACGATCGCTTCGATCTCCTCGTACGTCAGGATTTCGTCGCGGCGCAGCCACGCCAGGCCGCCGTCCGGCATGCAGTAGACGCACCGCAGGTTGCACTTGTCCGTCACCGAGACGCGCAGATAGGTTATCGGGCGGCTGAAGCCGTCGATCAGCGAAATCGCCATTATTGACTAAACACGCTGTCGGACAGCGTCGGGTTGATCGCGTAGTTGTCGATCGTCGACGCCAGGTCCGCGACGTATCCCGGCTCGTCGACGCGGCCCGTCTGCGACACGACGAGCACGTAGCCCTGCACGCGCCCGTAGGTGTTCGTCATCTCTGCAGTTCCGCCGTTGGCATAGTTCCAGCGCATCGACGTCACGGTGGCTCGCCGGTCGTCGACCGTCGCGTCGATGTGCTCGACGTTTCCCTGCTTGCGCGGAGTCAGCTTGAATACCGTCGTCTTCCCGTCGTCCGACACCAGCGCAACGTCGTAAACGTCCTTCCACCTCGACGGCTTTTCGATGTGCGCATACAGATTATCGAACTGCGACGCGATGCCGGGGATCGGCACGCCCTTCGTGAACGCCACCTTCGTCTTGTCGGGCTCCTTGTAATAGTAGGTGCCGATCAGCTCCGCCGTGAGAAACGGAAACGTCTTCATCGACACGTGAGCGTGCAGCGTTGCGGTGAACGCGTGCAGGCTCGGATTCACGGCATTCATCCGCGACAGAAGGTCGCTCGCGGGCGCCGCGCGCAGCGGAAGCGCGAGCGTACCCACGAGCACCAGGGGCGCGAGAACTCTCATCATCACCTCGTTTTAAACGGTTCCAGGGCCGAGCGGATCTCTTCGCGGACCCCCACATCGTCTTCGACGCCGTGCTGTCCATGCAATGCCGAAAGCGCTGCCGGCGAGCCGATCCGTCCGAGCGCCCACGCGGCGTGGCCTCGAACCATCGGATGGGGATCCACGCGCAAGCTCTCGATCAGCGCGCCGACGGCGGAGCGGTCCAGGGCGTTTCCCAGCGCGACGGCCGCGTTGCGGCGCAACACCGCGGCGCCGCGCCAACCCATCGCGGTCTTCCTGAAACGCCGCTTGAAGGTGCCGCTGCGCAGGCGCAACAGCTCCGGCAGCGACGGCCACGCCGTGTCGACGTCCTGCGGCGACCATTGCGACATCGCCGCGCCCCGCGCCGACCGCGTCGGCGGACAAACCAACTGACAGATGTCGCATCCCCATACCCAGTCGCCGAGCATTGGCCGCATGTTCGCCGGAATCGCATCGGTGCGCTGCGTGAGGTCCGAGATGCAGCGGTTCGCATCGATCGTGTAATCGCCGCGCAACGCCTGCGTCGGACACGCGTCCACGCAGCGCCGGCACTCACCGCAGCTCTTGCGCGACGGAGCGTCCGGCGGCAGCTCGAGCGTCGTCACGACCTCGCCCAAAAAGACGAAGGAGCCCAGCGACGGCGATATCAGATTGGTGTGCTTTCCGATCCATCCGAGCCCGGAGCGTGCCGCCAGAGCGCGCTCCGCCAACGGACGCGTGTCGCAGACGACGGCCGTCGCGCACGTTCCCGCGGACTCGTCGATTTCGCGCGCGACGGCGGTGAGCAGCGCGCGCAACCGGTGGTGATAGTCCGGCGACCACGCGTAGTTGGAGACGCGGCCGCAGAGGCGCGACGGCGCGCTCGGCGCGGCGGTCGCGTACGGCACCGCCACGCAGACGACGCTGCGCGCTTCCGGCAGCAGCGTCGCCGGATCGGTTGCGCGGTGCGCGTACTCGCCGTCGTAGCCCCACGTCGCCAAGTCACCCCGCCGAAACGCCGCCTGCATGCGCCGCCGCGACTCCACGTCGGTTCGTGCCGCGACGACGCGCACGTCGCCTGCGCCGAGCTCGACGGCTCGGCGGACGGCGCGTTGTTTGACGGCGATCAGCTCGTCCGTATTCATCTCATAGCGTTGCGAGCGGTCCGGCCATGCCGCGCGGAAACGCGGCGTCGATCTCGGCGAGGTCGGCCGGCTCGAGTTCGAGCCCTCCTGCAGCTGCGTTTTCTTCGACGTGCGCCACGCTCGCGGCTTTCGGAATAGCAAGGACGTGCGCCTCGCGGGTCAAGAATGCGAGCGCTACCTGGTGGACGGTCGCGCCGTGCCTACGCGCGATGCCTTCGAGCAGTTCTCGCGCCGACTTGCCCGAGCGCAGGAACCTGCCTCGCCCGAACGGCGTGTACGCCACGACGGCGATGCCGCGCTCGCGCGCGATCGGGACGAGCCTGTGCTCGATGCCGCGCTCGTTGAGATGGTAGAGGACTTGGTTGCACGCGAGCGGCGCCCGTAGATGCGACTCGGCTTCCAGCATCTCGTCGGGCTCGAAATTGCTGACGCCCACGAAGCGTACTTTACCCTGTTCGACCAGGTCGTCGAAGGCCCGCATCGTCTCTTCGAGCGGATGCGAGCCGGGCCAGTGCAGGAGCAGGAGATCGAGGTGGCCGCATCCCAGCCGCGCGATGCTGCGCTCCGCCGCCGCGAGCGTGCCGCGATAGCTCGCGTTAGCCGGCAGAACCTTGGTCGCGATGAAGTATCGATCGCGGCGAACGCCGCGCAGCGCATCGCCGATCAGCTCTTCGACCCGGCCCGATCCGTACATCTCCGCCGTGTCGACGTGGGTCATGCCGAGCTCGATTCCACGCCGAATCGCGCGCTGTGCTTCGCGCGAGCGCGGACCCGCTTCCGGCATGTCCCACGTGCCCTGGCCGATCGCCGGCAAATCGATCCCGGTGCGGCCGAACGCGCGCGCCTTCAAAAGAAGTCGAACTCAGCGTGTCGCGCGGCGTACGCGAGCAGACCTCCGCGCAGATGCACCAGGCGAGTGAAGCCGGCGTCGCGCAGCCGCCGCACCGCCCAGAGCGACCGCGCGCCGACGCGGCACGCGACGACGTAGCGCGCGACGCTGTCGAGCTCCGACATCCGCGCCTCGAGCTCCGACGCGGGAATGCGCAGCGCCCCGTCGATCGAACCCAGCACCGCCTCGTGCGGCTCGCGGACGTCGAGCAAGACCGCGTCGCGCAGCGCCTCGTCGAGGCCGTCGGCGTCGATCTCGGGTACGTTTGCCGGCTCGGACGTATCCGCATACGTCTGCGCCTCGGTGGAAAGGATGGTCGGGCGTTCGCCGCACAGCGCGCAGCCGGGATCGCGCTCGAAACGGACCTCGCGAACGCGCGCGAGCAGACTGTCCACCAGAACGAGCCGGCCGATCAGCGGAGCGCCGATACCGAGCAGCATCTTGAGCGCCTCGCTGGCCTGCCACGCACCGACGATGCCCGCCAGCGCGCCGAGCACCCCGCCCTCGGCGCACGTCGGCGTGCTCTCGGGCGGCGGCGCCTCGGGGTAGAGGCAACGATAACACGGGCCGCCGCCCGTGCCGAACACGCTCACCTGTCCGTCGAAGCGGAAGATCGATCCATACACGTCGGCGCGCCCTTCGAGAACGCACGCGTCGTTGATCAGGTAGCGCGTCGGAAAGCGGTCCGTGCAATCCAGCACGAGGTCATACAGCCGCACCAGCTCGCGCGCGTTGTCGGGCGCGAAGCGCAGCGGAATCGGGTCGTACGCGACGAGCGGGTTGAGGCCGCGCAAACGGTCCGCCGCAACCTCGGCCTTGTTGCGCCCGAGGTCGTCCGTCGAAAAGATCGTCTGTCGCTGCAGGTTCGTTTCGTCGACGGCATCGTCGTCGACGATGCCGATGCGGCCGGTTCCCGCGGCCGCCAGATACTGCAGCGCCGGTGATCCCAATCCGCCCGCGCCGACGACGAGCACGCGTGCCGACGCGAGCCGTTCCTGCCCCGCGAGCCCGACCTCGGGGATGAGCAGGTGGCGGCTGTAGCGGCGCAGCGCGCGCGTACTCAGCGACGCTCGCGAAGCCATTCCAACACCGTCGCCTTGGCGTTCTCGGCTGCGTACGTGTGATCGCTGTCGATCGTCGCGAAGGTTTTCGGTTCGGGCGCGCGTTCGAAGAGCTCGCGAACGCTGCGCGGACTCACCATCCCGTCGCGGGCGGCAGACACGTACAGCGCGGGCCGTCCGGCCAGCCGAGGCAGCAGCTCCGCGTAGCGCGCGTCGACGTTCGCAACCAGCTCCGGCAGCGTGTCGCCGACAACGTACGAGGCGCGAAAGTCGGTGGCTCCGACCCTCTGCAGCGCCTCGAGCGACGTGGGACGCCCGTAACCTGTGGCGATCGCCACCGCCCCGAGGATCTGAACGTCTAGCGCGGCTGTGAATATTGCGGTCATGCCCCCCATGCTGTGGCCGAGCGTGTACGTATCGTCGTCGCCTCGCTCGCGCGCGAACGCGACGATACGCTGCATGGCTTCGATGCAATCCTCGACGCCGCGCAGCTCGCCGCCGCTCGCTCCCAGCTTGTGGCCCGGAAAGTCCAGGCTGTACACGCCGTAGCCGTGGCTGGCCAAAAACGAACACAGAAAGTCGAGATTTTGTTTGCTCGACGAGTAGCCGTGGCCGGCGACGAGCGTAACGCCGCACGGACGGCGCGGCTCGTACCGGAGTACGGCAAGCGGGTTGCGCTCCGCCGACAGATGGAACAGCTCAACCTTGGCCACCTACGAAACGTTCTCGTTTTCGCGCCAGCGCGCGGAGCCGTCGGCATAGCGCTCCTTTTTCCAAATCGGCGCGCGGCGCTTCAGCTCGTCGATCGCGTATCGGCACGCATCGAAGGCGGCGCCTCGATGCGCCGCCGACGCCACCACGGCGACGGCGACCTCCCCGACGCCGATCTCTCCGATGCGATGCACGATCGCCAACGCCACGTCGCCGAATCGCTCGCGCGCCTCGCCCGCGATCTTTTCGAATTCGGCGGTGGCCAACGGCTCGAACGCCTCGTACGAGAGGGCGCACACGGCCCGCCCGTCGTCCGCGCGATCGCGCACGACGCCGAAAAACTTGACCGCGGCGCCGTCGCCGGGACGAATCGCGCCTTCGAACGTTCGCGGATCGATCGCCTCGCGAACGACGGCAAACACGCGTCCGTCCTTAGCCGCCGCCGACCGGCGGCAGCAGCGCGACCTCATCGCCGTCGTGCAGCGCATGGTCGGGTGCGACCAGCCTTCCGTTGCACGCGACCCGTGTAGAGGCTCGGTGCTCTTCGAGCGCCGGGCAGCCCTCGGCCAGCGCGGCCCACGCATCGCCGACGCGCGCACCGGCGCGCAGCTCGAGCGCGGTCTCGGCCGCGTTCAAGATTTCGCGCAAGCGGGCGAAGGCGAGCACGCGAATCCTCATCGAGCCGGCCCCTTCGACGGGTACCGAGCCAACGCGTACCGAATTCGTTCGAGAATAGCCAGATGATCGCACGAACCTTGACGATCTTCATCGTCCTGGCGGCCGGCACCGCTCGAGCGGCGGTTCCCGCGCCGTCGTGCAGCCAGGAGACGCTGTTGGTGCAGGGGACGCCGGTGACGATCGGCTACTGCGTTACGGGCGCGTCGCGCGCCAACGGCGCCGCGGAGATCATCGTTCCGGTCGCGCTGACGTATTCGGCTCCGGGCGGCGCCGTGCGGCGCTCCACGGAGCTCCATTTTCTCTCGGGCGAGCGCGTCTCGCGCGTACTCCAAAGCCTTGACCTCACGGGCGTGGGGCTCACCGGTACGCTGCACCTGACGCTGGATTACTCCGACGGCCGCGTGCAGGTCGAGGGAGCGCTCCTCACCCCCGGGGCCATCACGATCAAGTGACCTCGCGAGCCGCAGTGCAACCGAATGGCCGGGCCCCGGGCTCTAAAACCTAGTATGCGCCGGCGCTACATCGCCTTTAACAGTTCCAAGATCCCCGACGGCTGTCGATAGAGGAGCACGTCCTTCACTTATGCCTTGTACGGCGACGGTTCCCAACCTCACGGCTCGCGAGCAAGCGCACTACCTTTACGAAGCGATACCTCCCGGTCTCTTCCGGGTTCAAGACGAAAACGAGCGTATCGCCTGGCGCGTCAGCCCCGAGCCGTTTGCATTGTCCGCGGATCAGGTCGACGCCATCGAACGTCTCGGGTCCCGGCTGCTCGCCTTCTACCGCGCGCTCAACAACCTGTACAATCGCAGCGCTCGAGGAACCGCGCCGGCCTTCATCGCGGAGTATTTGGATCAAGGGAAGCCGGAGCAGATCGTCAAGCTCGGAAGGCAAAACCGCTTCAAGCAAGAGCTGCCCGGCGTCATCCGTCCCGATCTCATCGTGACGGCCGAAGGCTTCGTCGCGACCGAGCTCGACAGCATTCCGGGCGGCATGGGCTTCGTCGGGGCGATGACGGAGGCGTACTGTCAACTCGGAATCGAGAGCGTCGGCGGCATCGACGGCATTCCGCTCGGTTTCGGCGCGATGCTACGGCACGTGACCGGCGTCGACTTGCCGACCGTCGCGATCGTCGTCTCCGAGGAGTCGGCCGACTATCGCGCCGAGATGGCGTGGCTCGCGGCGGCGCTGCGCCGCCTGAACGTCGCCGACGCGTGGCTGCGCCGTCCTCAAGACGTGACGTTCACCGAAGACGGCCTCTTCATCCGTCATGACGACGGACGCGAGACCAAGCTCGACGCACTGTATCGCAACTTCGAGCTCTTCGATCTCTTCAACGTTCCAAAACAGGAGCTGATGCTCTACGCGGCGCGTCACAATCGCGTAAAGATGACGCCGCCTCCGAAGGCCACCATGGAAGAGAAGTCGGCCTTCGCGTTGCTCCACCATCACGCGCTGGAGTCGCTGTGGCGGGCCGAGCTGGGCAACGAGACGTACGAGCAGCTGCGCGGCCTCTTCCCGGAGACCTGGGTGATCGATCCACGCTCGATGCCGCCGCAGGGCGTCATCGCGGAACTAGAGGCCGGCGGCGCGCCGATCTCCGACTTTCGGCAGCTGGGCGCCTTGCCGAAGAGCGAGCGCGCCTACGTCGTAAAGCCGTCGGGGTTCTCGGAGCTGGCCTGGGGCTCGCGCGGCGTGAAGATCGGCGACGACATGACGCGCGAGGAGTGGCAGGCGACGATCGACATGGCGTTGACGTCCTACGAGCGCACCCCGTGGATCCTGCAGCGCTTCCACAAGGGCAAGCGCGTGCGCCAAAGCTACTTCGACCGCGAACACGACGAGATCCGCGAGTACGACGGTCGCGTGAGGCTCTGTCCGTACTATTTCGTCACCGGCGAGGACAGCGTCACGCTCGGCGGCGTGCTTGCAACGATCGCACCGGTCGACAAGAAGCTCATCCACGGCATGACCGATGCCGTAATGACTTCTTCTATCTTAGCGGACGCGCGTTAAGACCGCGTTCTGCGACGGGACCGAGATCTCGTCCGGAACGAGCGTCGCGGAATCGTACCAGATCGTGACGGCGATCGGATGATCGATCGAGAGCACCGCCTCTTGTGCCGAAATACCCGCCGGGCGCGGCTCCGAGGAGCTCGGGCTCGCCGTTAAGGGCTGCGCCTGCGCGGTCGCCGGCGTTATCCACGTCACCGTCGGATCCTTCCACGCGGCCATCTGCGCGGGCAGCGCGAAAAGACCCGCGAGCAAACCGGGCTCGATCACCACGAAGCGCTGGGTGTTCGCAGCCAGCGTGAGCTGCTGCGGCGCGGGCGTCAAGGCGCCGACGGCGGTGGCCAAATTCGGGGTCAGCGTGACGCTCACGCTCGGGGTCTGCGTCGACGTTCGATATTGCCCGGCGTAGCGCAATGGCGCGAGGTCCGGCCCGAGGACGAGCGACGCGGTCGCGGCGAGCTGCATTCCCATGACATTGGCGTTGGAAGATTCGGCGATCGTCGTCTGCGCGGCGTCTTGCGTGACGCTCACCGACCACGACCCAACCGGCTGACCGCTCATCGACGCGGTATACCGATACGTGCCGGGCGCGGGGAATGGCGCGCCGCTCAGCGCGGCGAGGAGCATCGCGAGCACTGCGGTCACGCTCGAATCGGCGTCCGAATCTGCTGATCCAAGGCTTCCAACGCCGTGTCGATCTCTTCGTGAGTATTGTAGCCGTGCGGCGAGATGCGGATACCGCCGCGGCGATACGTCGCGATAATCCCTTTCTTCTCCAACGCTCGCCCAACCGCGATACTGTCGCGCCCGGGAAGGCGGAACGTGACGATCCCCGACGACGTCCCGTCGCCGCGAACGGAGCTGACCTCCGCTCCGAGGCGGCGCAGGCCGTCGCACAGCCGGTCGGTCAGGCCGAGGATGTGCTCCGCGATCGCCTCCGGACCACTGCGTTCGAACAGACCGATTGACGACACCAGGGACAGCGCGCCGATGAGGTTCGGCGTGCCGCCCTCGAAACGCATCGCGTCGCTCGAAAACGGTTGGTCGTAGTTGTGAAAATCCCACATGTCTTGCAGCGAGCGCCATCCCGGCATCGTCAAACGCAATCGTTCTCCGAACTGCCTGCGCACGTATAGCAACCCTACGCCGTGCAGGCCGAGCATCCATTTCGCGGCGCCCGCATACAGCGCGTCGACGCCCGCCGCGCGTACGTCGAGCGGCAAGGCGCCGAGCCCTTGCATCGCGTCCACGCACAACAGCGCATCGCTTCGGTGGACGACCTCCGCCAACGCGGCGAGGTCGTGGCGGTAGCCGTCGGCGTACGAGACCCACGAGACGGTGACGAGACGAGTCTTAGGCGACAACTCGCGCCGCAACGCGTCCGGCGTCAGGCGTTCCGGTTCGGTCGCGAGCTGTCGCACGGCCACGCCGCGATCGCGCAGCGCGATCCACGGAACCGCGTTGGCGGGAAACTCGTTGTCGCAGAGCAGCACCTCGTCGCCCGGCTCCCAGTCCACGCCGAGCGCAACGATGTTGGCGGCCCAACTCGTGTTGGGAACGAGCGCGATCTCGGTTCCAGCGGCGCCGATGAACCGTCCAATCTTCTCGCGGTACTCCGGGAGGGCGGCATCGTACGGATACGTACCGAGCACTCCGGCGTCGGCGTGCCTCCGCACGAACGCCTCGATCGCTACGGTGGAGCAGAGCGGCAAGACGCCGGCGGCGGCGTTGTTGAGGTAGACGTAGCGCTGGGTTATCGCAAATTCGGAACGCGGAAGCGGCGGCGTCACTGCGCGCCGATCATGTCCTTCGTGTGCCAGGCGATGTTGCCGGCACGGTCGCCGACCCGCTCGATCGACGCGAGCACGAACAGATACCGCGTGCCGGGGCGGATGATCTCCGGATCCGACCGCATCTCCTCCTGCAGCAGCTTGATGCTGCGCTTGTAGAGCTTGTCGACCTCGTCGTCGCGGTCGATCACCTCGCTCGCCAACTGGGCGTCGCGTTCCGTGTAGGCCCGCATGGCGTCGAGCAGCATGGCGTGCGCGACGGCAGCGATTCGATCGATCTCGACGCGCTGCGGCCGCATGGGCTGGTCCGAAAGCTTAATGGCGTTCTTCGAGATGTCGACGGCGTAGTCGCCGACGCGCTCTAGGTCGGTCGCGATTTCCAGCATTGCCGCGATCTCGCGCAGCTCTCCGGCGACGGGCTGCTGCCGCCAGATCAGCTCGATGCAGTGCGCCTCGATTCGGCGGCGGAGGTCGTCGACGACGTCATCGCCCGCCACAACCCGCGCCCCGGAGGATGCGTCGCGGTTGTTGAGCGCATCGACGGCGACTCGAATCGCGTCGCCCACGAGCGCGCCGAGTCGAACGACATCGAGCCTCGTCGCTTCCAAAGCCTCGTGGTACGCCGTCCGAACCGCCACTCTAACCTCCCGCACTTCCATTGTAGTATAGGACGGAGGGCACTTCCCCGCAATGCAACGAAAGAACCTTCATCCTTTATCGATTCATTAAAGGTTAACGCATGTCATTTGAAGATATCCTAACCGTCGTCGAGGCGCCGATCGGAATGATCACGTTCAATCGGCCCAACGTCCTCAACGCTTTGCGGAGCCAGCTACTACGGGAAGTCTCCGACGCGCTGCGCGACATGGAGAGCAACGAGAGCGTGCGCGCGATTGTCATCACCGGCGCCGGTGAGAAAGCTTTCGCCGCCGGCGCCGACATCTCCGAACTCAGCGCACTGGCGACGGCCGGGTCCGGGGCCGACCAGGCGCGCACCGGACAGGCCCTCACGCGTCAGATTGAGCGCCTGCGTAAACCGGTCATCATGGCGATCAATGGGTTCGCGCTCGGCGGCGGCTGCGAGATCGCGATGGCCGGCGACATCCTCATCGCGAGTGAAAACGCGAAGTTCGGTCAGCCCGAAGTCAATCTTGGCCTAATCCCGGGCTACGGCGGCTCGCAGCGCACGACGCGTCTCGCCGGCAAGGCGATGGCATCCTATCTATGCCTCACGGGCGAGATGATCGACGCGCACGAGGCGCTGCGCATCGGGCTGGTGGTGCGGGTCGTTCCGCCGTCCGAGCTCATGACCGAGGCGAAGCGAATCGCCGGAGTCATAGCCTCGAAGGCGCCGCTTGCCATCGCTGCGTGTAAGCGCGTCATCAACAACGGCGCGCATCTCGCCATCGACGACGCGCTCGAGCTCGAGGCGCTCGAATTCGGAACGCTGGTGGATACCGAAGACATTCGCGAAGGCACCGGCGCGTTTCTCGAAAAACGCAAGCCGGTCTGGAAGGGACGTTAATCCTTCGACGGAGCCTGTCCTGAGCGGAGTCGAAGGGCGTTGCTCATTGCCGGCGCGATCGCCGGATTGAGGCCTTGCCATTTCGCGCGAATGTAGCCTTCCGGATCGATGACGACGATCGTCGGGAAGCCCTCCACCCCGAATAGCGCGCCAGCGCTCGCGCCCGGGTCGAGCGCGACGCCGCGCAATCCAAGGCGGCGCGCGAAGCTGCTCGCGACCGTACGCGGCTCGCCGACGTCGATCGGCACGACGACGGCCTCGGGATGCCTTTGCGACCACGCCTCTACGAGCGGCAGCTCGATCTTGCACGGCACGCACCAGGTCGCGTAAAAGTCCAAGAACGCGACGCGTCCGCGCGCGGCCGTCACGCGAAACGCGTCTCCATCGAGTCGCTCGTAGACCGCGTGGGGCGCGGGGAAGCTGCGCGGCGGCGCGAACGACCGCGGCGCGACGAAGATCTTCCACAGCGCGAACGCGACGACGACGAGCGCGACGACGTCCCAGATGCGCCCGAGTGGAAGCGGCCGTCGCGCGGGTTCGCTACTCTGCACTAAAGAGCGCCGCGATTCCCTGACCGCCGCCGATGCACGCGGAGGCGATCCCGTATCCTCCGCCGCGCTCGCGCAGCTCGTGCAGCGCCGTGATGGCGAGGCGCGCGCCGGACGCTCCGAGCGGATGTCCGAGCGCGATCGCGCCGCCGTGCGGATTGAGCGGCGCATCCAGAACGGAGGACTGCGATGACGCCATCTCGCGCAGACACGCGATGACCTGGGGCGCGAACGCCTCGTTGATCTCGACGACGGCGACGTCGTTCAACCCCATCCCGGCGCGCTGCAGCGCCCTCGGTATGGAAAATGCCGGACCGATCCCCATTATCGAGGGGTCGACGCCGACGACGCTGGACGACACGAGGCGGCCGATCCAGGTCAGGCCGTCGGCGATCGCGCGCTTGCGCGTCGTAAGCACGACGGCGGCGGCTCCATCGGTAATGCCGCTCGCGTTGCCGGGCGTCACCACGCCGCCTTGCACGAAACGAGCGGGCAGCTTTCCGAGCTTCTCCATCGTGAGCCCCTGGCGCGGACCCTCGTCCTTATCGATCCGCACGTTCGTGCCTTTGGGGCCCGGGACGTCGATCGGCGCGATCTCTTCCGCAAAATACCCGCTGCCCTGCGCGGCGAGCGCGCGTTCCTGACTCGCAAGCGCGAACTCGTCGCACTCCTCGCGCGACACGCCGTATTTCTTCGCAAGATTCTCGGCCGTGATCGCCATCGGCGTGTTGCCGTACGAATCGATGAGCGCGGTCCAGAGCGAATCCTCAAACTTCACGTCTTGGCCTAGGTGAAAGCCCTTGCGCGCGCCGCGTACGACGTGCGGCGCCTGACTCATGTTCTCCGTACCGCCGGCCAGCGCGTACGCCGTGGTGCCGAGCACCAGCGATTGCGCCGCCGAAAGAATCGCCTGCAGCCCCGAACCGCACAGCCGGTTGACAGTGAGCGCCGGAACGCCGACCGGCAAGCCTGCGTGCAAACCGACGTGCCGCGCGAGATAGATCGCGTCGGCGCTGCTCTGGATGACGTTGCCGAAGACGACGTCGTCGATCAAATCCTTGGGGACGCCGCTACGCTCGATGGCAGCCTCGGCGGCAAAAACGGCAAGGTCCGTGGCGGTGAGGCCCGCCAGCGCGCCGCCCAGATTGCCGAACGGGGTCCGGGCTCCGGCCAGAATGACGACGTCGTTGTCCGAAATCGAATTGCTCATATCGGTGCGGAGTATTCCGCGCGTGCTCGCGGGCGTCCCCGGCAGGCGCCGTAGCGCGCGGTCACTAAGACCGGCGGAGCATGCCGATCACTCGACCCGCTGCGGTCACGCTCGACGCCCGGTCGCTTTTACCTGCGACGAAGACCGGTCATATTCTCGAAACGTTCGACAAGCTGCAGATCGGCGCCGCGCTCGAGATCAACGAAGAGACGGACCCGCGCGCCCTGCGCAACGAGATGGCCCAGCTGCGACCCGGCCGCTTCTCATGGGACGCGCGCAACCTCGGCGGCAATCGCTGGACCATTCGCCTCGAGCGCATCGACGAAAACGCCGACGGAGAGGCTCTTCTGTCGCACGTAGCCGCCTTCACCTCCGCCAAGGCCAACACGATCAAGGAGCTCGCCGACCAGATGGCGGAGCGCACGTACAAATCCGGCGATACGATCTTCGACGAGGGTGAGGCGTGGCCGTACCTCGGCATCGTAAAGAGCGGCAAGGTCATCTATACACTGCTCTCCCCCGACGGCAAGACGCACACGATCGGCGAACGTCTCACGCACGACACGCTCAACGAGAGCGGCACGTTCGACGGCGGCGGAGCCACGACACGCGCTGAGGCGCTGACGGACGTTACCATCCTGACGCTGCCGAGCGAGGCAGTGATTCACGCCGCGCGCAACGACGCTGAACTCGCGTTGGGTTTCCTGATCGCGTCGTCACAGGCGCGCCGCCGTTCGATCGACACGATCGCGGACCTCGCGTTCGCCCACGTGTTGCAGCGCGTCGCGAAGTTCTTACTCGGTTACGCGCGCGCGTCGGTCGGGATGGCCCGCGGCCTCCCGGGCGTCGAAAACCTCTCGCAGGCGCAGATCGCCGCGGCCGCCGGCACCGTGCGCGACATGGCCGCGCGCGCGTTGCTTCGCCTCAAGAACGCCGGCGCGCTCGAGTTGGACCGGGGACGAGTGCGAGCGATCGACCGCGCGCGCCTTGAGGCCTTCGCTCACAACGTCCCAGCCCCACCAGTTTAAAAAGGCCCCATTTCGGGGCCTTTTTACGGAGCTATATTCGATAAATGCTCGCTGTGGCGTTCGGATCGACGAGTGCCGGATGGATGCGGGGACCGCTGCACATGATCGCGTCGTGTCCGATCTCGATCTTTAAGCGCGCGACCTCGCCGCCCATCACGTCGTCGACGGCGCAGCCTTCGACCTTACCGGGTAAGCGCGCCATCACGACGTAGCGTCCCGGCTCGAGGGTGATGTCGCTGAAGAATCCGCGACTGTTCGTCTCGAGCACCTTGATGTCGTTGGGGCCCTGGTCGCGATAGGGCGCGCGATAATAGTACAACTGCACGTGAGCCATTGCTTGGCCGGTGTGCGCATCCACGACGTAGCCGGATATTCCGCCCATTTCGTCGGCGATCGCGGGCACGGCTAGCGAGCCGGCGAGCGCGAGGACGATTGCTATTTGTTTCATGCCGGCATTCTTACCCCAGGCAGACAGGGTTCTAGACGGATTCGAGGGTCGCGGTCTCCTCCGCCGCGTTCTGCGAGTCGAAGGCCGCCCGCTTGCTCTTGGCGGCCGCCTCGGCCAGCGGCCGATCCGGCGCCTGGCGCTGGCGCTCGAGCATGTCACGACCCTTGCGAATCGCGCCGAGAGCACCCGAGAGCCGGTTTTCCAGTTCGCTTAGCACATCGGAGGCGTAGTGGTCTGCCCCCTCCCGGACGCGCTGGCTCTGCTCCTCAGCCTCGCGCACGACCGTGTCGGCAGCGGCACGCGCCCGCTGCACGAGGTCGTTCTGGTCGAGCAGCTCTTCGTGCTTGCTGGCTGCCTCGTCCACGATCGCCTGAGCCTTCTCTTGCGCGGCCCGCAGCATCCGCTCGTGGTCCTTGGCAATCACCTTAGCGCGCCCGACCTCTTCCGGTAACGACGCACGAACCTTTTCGACGAGCTCGAGCAGCCGCTCTTCGGACAGAATGCGGTAACCTGCGGGCAGCCAGGTTCCCTCATGAACGTAAGCCTCGAGTTTGTCCAAGACGCGATAGACCGACATTGCTACCTCCGTTGCAAAGTTGTGCGTTTCTCCGCCATCAGGCGAAGCACCGGTTCGGGGACGAGCGCGGCGACGTCGCCGCCAAGAAAGAACACCTCTTTGACGAGGCTGGAGCTGACGAACGAATACCTCTGATCCGACATCAAAAACAGCGTATCCACCTCGGAAAGCGAGCGATTCATCAGCGCCGTGGACATCTCACTTTCGAAATCGGAAACTACGCGCAGGCCTTTGACGATCACGTCAGCCCGCGCGGCCCGCACGTAGTCGGCCAGCAGGCCCGTGAAGTGCTCGACGCGGACGTTTTGCAGCTTCGTAACGCACGCCTTGAGCACGTCTTCGCGTTCCTCTAACGAGAACATCGGCGCGCGCTTCTGTGGATTGACGACGATCGCGACGAGCAGCTCCCCGAAGCACCGCGCGGCGCGCTCGACGACGTCCAGGTGACCGTTCGTGGGCGGATCGAACGATCCGGGATAGACGGCGCGCGTAACGCGTCCAAGTTTACCGTTGGTCAAGATTCCGGCGACAGGAAGGCGAGCGCCACATCGCCGTAGACTTCTTCCCTCACCGAGCGATACCCGGGTATCTGCGGCAAGATTCGCTTGGCCGCGTGTTCGTAGACGACGAGAGCGTCAGGTGCCAGGAGCTCGCGCTCGCGCATCAGCCGGAACAGCGAGAGCGGCACGGGGTCTGCATACGGCGGGTCGAGATACACAATGTCGAACGGCCCTTCCAGGCGATAGAGCGCGCGCTCGGCGGGAGCCTGGAAGACCGTCACGACATCGTCAACGCCAAGGTTTTTCGCGGCCTCCTCGATCGCGTGCGCGATTTCACGCTGCCCCTCCACCGAGACGACGCGCGACGCGCCGCGCGAGGCGGCCTCGAAACCGATCGCGCCCGTACCGGCGAAGAGATCCAAGACGCGCGCGCCCTCGAGGCGATGCACGAGGATCGAGAAGAGCGACTCCTTGACGCGCCCCGGGGTTGGTCGAACGTTCGTTCCCTTGGGCGAGCGCAGCTTTCTGCTTCCCAGCGATCCGCCGGTGATCTTTGGCATCAGAACGCCATCGGAGCGAGCGGCGCGAGGGCGGGGCGCAGCCAGCTGTCGTCGCCCAGCCACTCGTAGCGGATCGTCGAGTACGGCACGGTTCCGTAGGACAGCAGACGATCGTGGAAGCTCCGCAGCGTGAAGCCGTCACCCTCGCGATCGCGAACGATTCCGAGCAGCGTCTCGATCTGCGTCTTGCCGACGAGATAGTCGATCGCCTGGCCGGGCCCCATCGCAAAACGGGTCGCCTCGCCGCGCGCCGTATCGTAGTCGATCCCGGCGTTTTTCTGGAAGTACGCGATGGCCTGCGGCAGCGTCATCTCGCCCGTGGCCAGACCGACGTCGACGCCGATGCGCGTCGCACGGTGGCGCATCAGGTGGATCACCTGCTTGCGCGCACCCGGGTCGTCCTCATACAACCCCTCGCGCATCAACATCTCCTCGCCGTAGAAGGCCCAGCCCTCGGCGAACACGCCGTCACCCTGCACGTGGCGCACGAAGTCGGGGTTGTGAAACGCGTAGGTGAACTGCATGAAATGTCCGGGAATGCCCTCGTGGCCCAGGAGCGGGAGCACCGACTGACGGGCCTGCTGAACGAAGAAGCTCTGATTGCTCGGGCTGAAGTCCGGGACGAAGTAGAAGCCCTGCGGGTCGCTCGAAAACATCGGAGGCGGATTCATGAAGCCTCCTGGGTACGTCGCGGCGAGCGCCTTGGGAACCTCGACGATGTGGAACGGCCCGATGTATGACGGAATCGTGACGATCTGCCGCGAGTCGATGAACGCGATCAGCTTCTGCAGGCTGCTCTCGTAATAGGCCAAGAACGCGGCCTTCGAGCCGAAAGACGGCGGCGGCGTTGGCGCCGGCCCGTGCGCGTCGCGCGACTGCTCCCACAGTTCCAACGCGCGGTCGCGAGCCAGCTCCAAGCGGCCGATCCGCGCCACTTCGGATGAATCGTACGGCAGGACCAAGACGCGCCGCAGGTACCAATCGTACTGCTTACGCCCGACTGCAAAGCCGCTGGCTCGGAAACCGTTCATGTGCGCGTCGAGCCACGCCCGGTAGCCGTGCAGCGCGTCGAGCGCCGTTCGCTGCGCTGCCGGCAACTCGGCTTGCACCGCCGGCGACGCGTCCTTCGCCAGTTCATCGAGGCTCGTGGTATAGAGCGAGTCACCGTCGCGAATGTCCTCCGACGCGATCTGCGCGAACTCGCGCACGGTCTGAGTCAGGTTGGCGCGCCCCTGCGCGAGCACGCGCGGGCAATCCTTCAGGCGCGCGATCGCGTTGCCAAGCCGAACGTCGTCGCTCGCGTAGCGGCGCTTGATGATCGAGAAAATCCCATTGCTGCACTCGCCTTCGTAGATCGACGGATTGCGCTGCAGCCCGCGCAGGACCGTGCGGCCCCACCAGTCGCCCTCCAGGTTCGCGCGGATCAACACATAGTCGACGCGTTCGTGCGCGCTTGCGCCGGGCGGCGGCTGCAACGACAGCAGCTCGCCGCGATAACGCTGTAGCTGCGCCATCTGCGCCGACTGCGTCGCGGCCGAATAGTCGGCGAGCTTCGTGTCGTAGTCGTGAATGCCGGCGTCGGTCGCCGAGGTTGGATTCTGCGCGAACGACCAAAACGTGTAACGGCGCTCGAGATCGACGAGGCGGCCCTGGTAGCCCGAGGGCGCCGGCGGGCTCGCGCCGAGCACTGCGAGCAGGGCACCTGCTGCTAGGACTCCGCGCATCATCGCACTCTCGCCGGTGACGGAAATAACTCGAGCAACTTTTCGAAGCGCTCGATGGTGTGCTCCGGCGGCGGCACCCCGGCCGGATACGTCTTGCGTTCCCAGTCGATCCACACCGTCCGGAGGCCCGCGGCCGCGGCGCCCTCAATGTCGCCCTGTGGGTCGTCGCCCACGTACCACGTCTGGCCGGGCGGCGTTTTTAGGGTGTCTAAGAGGATCTCGAACGCGCGCGCCGCGGGTTTCTGCACCCCGATCTCGCTGCTCACTAAGACGGTTTCGCGGAAGCCGGCTCGTTCGGCCTTGCGCCGCTGCATCGGGTTCCACCCGTTGGTAAGCACGGCCAAGGAGATGCCGGCCTCCCGCAGCGCCTCAAGCGTCTGCGCCACGCCGGGGAGCGGCACGACCAAGTCGTCCACCATCGCAACGGCGATGCGACGAAACCATTCGACGTGCGACGTAGCGGGCGTGACTCCGTGCACTGCAACGAAGCCGCGCACGGCCTCGTCGATCGAGAACTCGGCGCTCCGCTGACGCTTCAGCAGCTCGTCGATGCCGTCGATCTCGTCGGTCAGCGTGCCTTCGTAGCGTCCTCCCTCGGCCAAAATCCGCTCGAGCAGGCGCAGAAAGGCGACTCGTTCGAGCCGGTTGTCGATCGCGAGCGTATGGTCGAGATCGAAACCGATCCCGCGAACCGCATCCATCTTCGGCGCGTTCGACGCCGCACGCGGCCTGGTCCTAGGGCGGTGCCGGTCCGGTAACGATGCGGACGAACGCGTTCGGACGGACGTATCGAGCCAGCGCGGCCTGCACGCTCGCGGCGCTGGCATCGAGCTCCGCCCGCGCGTCGAGCAGGTTTTGATCGAGGGGAAGCCCGAGCGTCGAGTATTGGATCAACTGCGATGCGACGCCATCGTAGCTGGATTCCCGGATCGGAATCCCGCCGATCAGCAGCGCCTTGGAGCGGAGCAGCCTCTCCGGCTCAATCGGTTCGCGCTGAAGTCGCGCCAACACGGCCTTCACTTGGGCCTCCGCGGGCACGATGTTGCGCGCATCGCACGCATAGTTGATGTTGAACGACGCGCGCACGCGGCCCGCGCGCACGTGGCTCCCGACCGAGTAGGCATATCCGTGGATCTCCCGCAAGTCGTGTAACAGCAGCGACGAATAGAACCCGCCGGTCAACACGGCGTTGGCCAGCTGCAGCTGCGCCCATGCCGGATCGGCACGCACGATCGGAAGGGTCTCTTCGAGCCGAACCGACGATTGGACGCGGCCGGTCGCGGGCACGTTCGTCGCGCTGGGCGCGTTGGGAGGAACCGCCGGCGGCTCGATCGTGGGCCGCGGCCCCATCGCACGCCATCCCCCGAAATACTTTTCGACCGCGTCGCGAGCGGCTTGGGGCGTTGTATCGCCGATCACGACGATCGTCGTAAGGTCGGGGCGATACGCGGCCGCGTACCACCCTTTCACGTCGTCGAGGGTAAGTGCCCGGACGCTCGCGGGCGTCGCGAAGCGCTGCTGGGGATCTCCGGGAGGATAGAGCGCCTTGTTCAGCGCCACATCCGCGAGATGGTCGGGTGACGTCATCTCACCGACCAGCTCGCCCGCGGTTTGATCGCGAACGATAGCGAAATCGTTTGGCGCAAATGCCGGATGGAGCTCCTTGTCGGCGAGCAGCTGCATGCCGCGGTCGAAATGTGAGCTGAGGACGTCCAGACCAAACTCGGTGCCACCCGAGACGCTCGCGGCAATATCATCGGTCTGCTGCGCGAACGCGAGGCGATCGTACGTCGTAGTTCCGTAGTCAAACAGTCCCGCTGCGACCTCCTCGACGCCATCTTTTCCTGCAGGAACCTGCACATCCGGATCGTTGTCGACGGATCCATCCACGACGATGGTATGGCTGATGCTTTCGGGCTGAACGATCAGCCGAATGCCGTTGGCGAGGCGCATGTCGACGGGATTGAGCGTCTGCTCCGGGACGGCGAGCCGATCGAGGACGCGCTGCGCCCAGCTCGGCAGCGCCTGATGCGTGGTGGGAGGAACGGAAACGTTCTCTTTTGCCATTGCGCCGCCGCTGCTCGCCGCGCCCGCATTCTTGGGTACGGCATACGCGACCACGGCTCGGTCGTTGTCGACGTAGGTCCGCAGGACGCGATTCACATCCTCCGTCGTGACCTTCTCGAAGCGCGCGATCATGTCGTCGGGCGAGCTCAACCCCTGCACGGCGACGGCGTCGCTCCACTCCTCTGCGAGACCCTCGATCGAATTGGCATTGAACTCGAGCTGCGAGACTTCGCGAAGCTTCGCCGCGGCGACGAGATCGGGAGGCACGCCGGCGCTCCGATACTGCTCGAGTATCGCGCGCATCTCGTGGTCGATCGTCTCGGGCCGCGTCGTCACCGGGACGACTCCCGCCGCGAGCGCGATCCCAACCTTCGGGTACTCTTGAACGACGAACTGCGTTGCAAGCGCCTTGCCTGTAAACGGCAGTCCTCCGAACGTGCTGCGCTCGCTCGAGAGCACGTCGCCGAGAATCTGACCCGCGGCGTAATCGGGGCTGTCGTAGCCCGGGAAGCGATACCCCAGCGCGGCGACGGTGAACGGCTGATCGGACGTATCGTGGTACGTCGCCGCTTTCAGCGGCCCCAGGCGAACGGCCGAGCGCGCCGGAAGCCCCGCCCGCGGAATTCCGCCGAACAGCGCGCGAACCTGTGCGATCGTGGCCGCCGGGTCTACGTCGCCCGCGATGACGTAAACCGCGTTGTTGGGATGGTACCAGCGCTCGTAAAACCGGCGTATCTGCGTCGCCGTCACGGTGTGGGCGAAGTCCGCTACGGTGCCCAGCCCGTTCTTGGCGTACGGCGTTCCGCCGATGAGGCGGTCCTGCATCCTGACGAAGAGCCGGTAGAACGCGTTGCTGTTGTCTTGCTGGACTTCTTGTGTGATGGCGCCGCGTTCCTGATTCCACTGCTCAGGCGAAATCGACAATCCGGTGGCGCGCGAACGCTCGGCGCGCAGCGCGATGTCCAAATCGACCGACGGAACCGTGAAAAAGTAGCTCGTAGTCGTGGGCTGCGTCTGAGCGTCGAAGTCGCCGCCGGTGACGCTGACCGAGTCCATGAGCTGGGAGGACGACAGCGTCGCGCTACCGCGGAACATCATGTGCTCGGTCGCGTGGGCCAAACCCGGAATCCACTGCTCGTCGGAGCCGGCCTGATAGTCGAGCATCGCGGTAGCGACCGGCGCGAGAGTGTCTCGCACGACGATAACGCGCAGTCCGTTCGGAAGCGTCGCACGGGCGACGTCGGTGGCCGCTCCGACGCCGGCCGGAACCGCGGCGCAAATCAGCACCACCGTGGCGACCAGCACCCGGCCGACAACGGTCATGACGAGATCACCAGCGCGCGAGTGCTGGGCTGCGACTCGAGCGCCAGGCGCAGCCCGGCGTGCTCCGGGCGTCCCAACTGCGGATCCCGCGCCACGATCGCCTCGGCGGCATTCTTGGCCGCACGATAGACGTCGATGTCGCGAACGAGGTCGCCGAAGCGCAGGTCGGCCGCGCCGGACTGAACCGTGCCGGCCAGATGGCCCGGGCCGCGCAGACGCAGATCCTCGTCGGCGATCTCGAAGCCGTCGGTGGTCCCCGTCAAAATCTCGAGGCGCTCCCGGTCGGCTGCGTCGTCCGGATAGACGAGGACGCAATACGACTTCGCGGCGCCGCGGCCCACGCGTCCGCGCAGCTGATGCAGCTGCGCGAGGCCGTAGCGGTGGGCATCCAGCACAACCATTGTCGTAGCGTTGGCGACGTCGACGCCCACCTCGACGACCGTCGTCGAGACGAGAACGTCGAGCTCCCCGCGCACGAAGCGCGCCATCGTTTCCTCCTTTTCGCGCGATGCGAGACGGCCATGCAACAGACCCAGCCGAAGGTCGCCGAACACATTAGCCGCGAGCCGCTCGGCTTCCGCCACGGCGCTGGTGAGCGTCCCCTCTTCGTTCTCGTCGATCGCCGGGGCGACGATGTAGGCCTGGCGTCCCTTGGCCACGTTGGCGCGCACGAAGTCGTAGACTCGCTCCAGGCGGCTCGTGCGGACGGCGAACGTCTCGATCGGCGTGCGCCCCGGCGGCAGCTCGTCGATGATTGAGAGGTCGAGATCCGCGTAGGCTGATTGCGCGAGCGTGCGCGGAATAGGCGTCGCCGTCATGTGCAGTGTGTGCGGCGAGATCGCCTTGGCGCGCAGCCGCGCGCGCTGCTCGACGCCGAAACGGTGTTGTTCGTCGATGATCGCGAGCCCAAGCCGATCGAAGTCGACGCGTTCCTCGAGGAGCGCGTGGGTGCCGACGGCGAGCGCGGCCTCGCCGTTCGCGAGCTTCTCGAGCGCCGCGGACCGCGACCGCGCGCTCTGGCTGCCAAAAAGCGCCTCGACGCCGAGTCCGAACGGCAACAGCAGCGGTGCGAGCTTACCAGCGTGCTGCCACGCGAGAAGCTCGGTGGGAGCCATCAATGCCGACTGCAATCCGTTCTCCGCTGCCAGCAGCACCGCGGCTGCCGCGACCAGCGTCTTGCCGCTCCCGACGTCGCCCTGTAACAGGCGATTCATCGGCACGTCGCGGCGCATGTCGGCCCAAATCTCGAGGATCACCTTGCGCTGCGCCTCCGTCAGCGCGAACGGCAGCGCGTTCTCGAAGCGCTGCAACAGATCAGACGGAACGCGCAGGGCGCGCGCATCGTGGTCGCGCTCGCGCTCGCTGCGGCGCAGCTGTGCCGCCGTCGCCAGTGTGAGAAACTCCGCGAACACGAAGCGCTCGCGGGCGCGCTGCGCTTCTTCAGGCGTCTGCGGCGCGTGTGCCGCCCGATACGCCTGGCGCAGCGGCAGATAACGTCGCGCGGCGGCCAGCGACGCGGGCAGCGGGTCCTCCGGCGACGACTCGAGCAGCCGCGGCAGGTTCTTCTTCACCACCGCCGCAATCTTGCGACTCGCCAAGTCCTTGCTGGCGCGATAGATCGGGACCATTTCGCCGCGGTACTCCTCGCCCTGCGCGAGCACCGCGTAGTGCGTCACGCCGACGATCAGACCGGAGAAGTTCCGCTCCACGCGGCCGCGCACGAAGAGACGCATCCCTTCCCGGAAGCGTCCGTACACGTAGCGATTGCGCCCGATCCACTTCGCGACGAACCGGTCGCCGGCGTCGTCCGTCAGCTCCACCTCAACGATCTCGAGCCCACGGACGCGCCGCTCCTTGACGGCGACGGCAGTTCCGACGGCGTTCTCCTCACTGCCCGCTTCGCCGAGCCGAGCCGCAGGCGTCGGGAAGCGCAGGTCGTCGTAGCGGAACGGCAGGTACTCGAGCAGCGCGCGCGTCGTATCGATGCCGAGCTCGCGAAAGAGCGGCGCCGTCTTCGGTCCGACTCCGGCCAGGTCGCCGACGTCAACGGCGGCGGGCGACGGCGCGATCACCCGAGCGAAGCAGCCGTTTCCACTTGCCGCAGCGCCGCGTACGCCTCGCGCAGGTTGGGAACGGTAACGTCGTGGCGTTCCGCGAGCTCGATGATCGCGCCGACGATTGGCTCGAGCTCGAGCCGGCGTCCACGCTCGTAATCCTGCAGCATCGATGTCTTCACGTCGTCCAACCGAGCGGCGTACTCGATGCGCGCGTCCACGTCGACGTCTTGCACGACCTTCATCGCCTGCCCGACGTGCAGCGCCTCAATCATCAGCCGGCGCACGTGCGCGCGCGCGTCAGGGTCGGAGAGCATCGGCTTGATCCGCGCGCGGCGCAGAACGCTCACCGAGTTGAGGCCCGCATTATTCACGACTTTGAGCCAGACCGTCGCGCGAACGTTCGGATCGATCTCCGCCATGAGGCCGGCGTTTCGCAAGAGGCGGACGATCGACTCGGCGCGCGCGTCATCGCTGCCGCTCGTTCGGCCCAGCACGTAGCGCAGGCCGCCGCTCTGCCGAACGAAGCCCGGCGCCGGCAGCTCGCCCGATACGTGCACGACGCCGCCGACCACGCGATCGTCAGCGAAGAGGCCGCCGATGAGGCCGCCGGGATCGACGCTGCGCAGCGGGGGCTGGCGCACGTACCAAAACGGGACGCCGTTCTGCAGCGTCACGATCGTCGCCGGCGTCTCCGCAAACGGCCGTAGCTGCGGTAGGAATTCAGGCCAGTGGTGCGCCTTGAACGTCAGCAAGAGCGCGTCGAAGACGCCGAGCTCGCGTAGATCGTCGCCTGCTTGCACCTTGACGGTGAAGGCGCCGAGGTCGCTTTCGACGCGCAGCCCGTCGCGGCGGATCGCCGCGAGGTGCGCGCGGCGCGCCACGATCGCTACCGGCGCCCCGGCTCTCGCCAGGGCAGCGGCGATGAAGCCGCCTATGGCGCCCGCCCCGACGACCGCGACCCGCATCACTTGGAAAATCTGGAGGCGACGGGCAGATTCGAACTGCCGAGTGGGGCTTTTGCAGAGCCCTGCCTTACCACTTGGCTACGTCGCCATGCCCCAATGCGCTTTGCGCATGGGGGACCCCGAAGTCTTAAAGGCACTACGGCGCAAGCGCCTACGTGCCCCCACGCTGCAAAGCAGCGCGGGTCCCCAAGCGGGTAGTGGGAATCGAACCCACGCATCAACCTTGGGAAGGTCGCAGGCTGCCATTACATCATACCCGCGCACGGCGACCCTTCCGGTTCTAGCCGCTTCATACTCCGTCCTACAACCCCGAACCGCGGCTTCGAGTTGGGCTCCCCCGGCAAATCGGGTGCCTAGGATATAGCATTGATCGAGCGTGCAACGACGATCGCGATCGTGATCAGGGAGATGACCGCCTCAACCGTCATGAGGATCTTGGCCCAGCGGCTCAGCGGCATCGTGTCAGTCGGGCTGAAGGCGGTCGAGTTGGTGAACGCCAGGTAGAGGTAGTCCAAGAACTGAGGCTTCCAGTTCCGGTCGATGCACTGCATGCCGGCGCCACCGGCGAGGGCGATACTCATCTGAGGAAAGAGGAAGTCCGCGTTCTCGAACTCGGTGGCGGAGTTGGCGTGGGCGCGAGCGTCGGGACCGTCGCCGTCGAGCTCGTAGAACCAGAGCGCGAAGACGAGAATGTTGGTCGCCCAGATCTGCCCGCCGGTGCGCAGCAAAATGGCGGCCGAATGCAGGACCGCCTTCTCCGGGCGGAACAGGCCGCCGACGAGCAAGAGCACCGAGACTAGATTGAAGAAATTCACGATCGCGATGAGCATGATGCTCCACAAGCGCGTTCGCCGCGTCTCGCGGTGGCGCCGCGGCACCAGAATCGACAACGGGATGAGGAGCAGCAGCACGATCGCGGGCGCGGCCCACACTGGGCCGATCGTCAGCCGTGGCGGAAGCGTGATGTACAACAGCATCGCCGCCACGACGGCCAGCGAGGCGTGCCATCGCGGCTCGTGCGGCGGCGGCGCCTTTGCAACTTGCATCTCTACGCACCGTTCGCTTGGCCGCGCGGCGCAACCCGCCGCAGCGGTCGTGCATTATGGGGCGCATGCCTACCGATTTTCGTGATGGAAAGACTTTTCCGCGCCGTGGGCGCGAGAGCATCGGCGAAGCGCTCTGGCTGCTTCGCGTATCCGACAAGGGCCGCGCATCGGCTGCGGAGACGATCCACGACTACATCTATCCGTGTCCGATGGACCAGGGCATGCTCGAGCGCTGGGGAATCGCCCGCGCCGAGTTCGACCAAGCCCTGCGTAACAATCTCACCGACGAGTCGCTCTACAACTGGTTCGTCGCGCGCGTGCGCCCCGAGCAGATAAAAGCCGCGAATGCGTGGCTCCTGGCGGAGCGAATCGAGAACCTCGAACGCCAAGATGCCGAAGAGGTCGCGCCGGCGGCACACCGCTGATGGGAGCCGCCGTCGAGTTCACGCGCCCTGACGGCAAGACGGCTCCCGGTTACCTCGCGCAAGCGCCGCATCCCGAACGCGCGCCGGGAATCGTCATGTTCGAGGAGTGGTGGGGAGTCGACGACCGCATCAAGGCGACGGCGGATCGGCTCGCCGAGCACGGCTTCAACGTGTTGGTAGCGGATCTGTTTCGCGGACGCAGCGCCGCGACCGGTGACGAGGCCAACCATCTCATGCAGGGCCTGGACTTCGGCGACGCCGCGACGCAAGACGGCGCCGGCGCCGCGCAGTATCTGCGCGACCACGGCGCTCCGCGGGTCGGTGTGATCGGCTTCTGCATGGGAGGCGCCCTGGCGATGCTCTGCCTCATGCACGGCGTGAAGTTCGATTCGGCCAGCATCTGGTACGGAAATCCCCCGGCGGGGGCCGGCGATCCGAACAACATCGGCGTCCCGATTCAGGGGCACTTTGCGCTGCGCGACGCGTTCTTCGCGATCGAGGACGTCGACGCACTGGAGGCCAAGCTCAAAGCGGCCGGCGCGCCGTACGAGTTTCATCGCTACGACGCCGAGCATGGCTTCTACAACACCGGCAAGCTCGGCGAGGGCGGCCTCGGCCATTACCATCCCGAGCACGCCGAAACCGCCTGGCGCAGAACGCTCGAGTTTTTCGACCGCACGCTCCGCTAGCCCGTCATGCTCCATCATCGTTCAACGTCGCAGTCTTTTCTTGGCACTACCCGCGGTCGTCCCTACCGTGTCACCCAAAGCACAAACCTGTCTGCAGCTTGAGCGATTTCGTCGTCCGTTCCATTCGTAAATCCAAGGGCAAACCCGAAGCAATCTTTGCGCTCGATACAGAGCGAAGAGAGCGCGAGCACGCGGTGATCGTCATCGACAAACGCGAGCGCACGATCGTCGAACTTGCGGTTGGCGCGTAGCGAGAAGTGCAAGCCAACCTGCGTCGGCCCGAGTGTATATCCGCGCCCCGATAGCGGCTCGAGCGCTCGCGCGAGGATAGTACGCTTGCGGTCGTAGCGCCCGTTCATCCGGCGAAGATGGCGCGCAAAGTGGCCACGGTCGATAAAGTGCGCCAGTGTCTCCTGAAGATGCAGGGCGACGCCAAGACTACTGCTCGCACGGGCGGCGCGAAACGCTCGCGCGAGATGCGGCGGCACGATGAGAAAGCCCACACGCAGTGCCGGCGCAAGGCTCTTGCTGAAGCTGCCGATGTAAACTACGCGCTCGTGCCGGTCGAGGCTCTGCAGCGCCGGCAACGGGCGCATTCGACTCGTGAACTCGCTGTCGTAGTCGTCCTCCAGCACATAGGCGTCGCGCTCTTGGGCCCACTCGAGGAGTTCCAATCGCCGCGCGAGTGGCAACGTACCGCCGAGTGGAAACTGATGTGTCGGTGTTACGAACACGCAACGCGCGTGGCGCGTTAACGCATCCGTGCGCAACCCCTCTTCATCAACCGGAACGGCATGAAGGCGCAAGTTCAAAAGGTGGAATGCCGCGCACGCCAACGCATAGCAGGGATCCTCTATCGCGATTGTATCGCCAGCTTTCGTGAGAACGAGTGCTGCGAGATGTATCGCCGCCTGCGCTCCTTCGACGACAATGATCTGCTCCCGATCTGCGCTGATGCCCCGAAACTGGCGGACGTGCTGCGCGATTGCCCCGCGCAACGCATCGGTACCGTATGCCGGCCCGTACCCCAAACCGCGATCGTAGACGGTCAGCGCCTCTCGCGCACAGCGTTTCCACGTGTTCAACGGAAACGCCGGCAAGAAGGGCATGCCCGGCCGTAACGGCCCGCGTCCCGCGGCAACGCAAAAATGCGACCGCAGGGCCGCGCTTTGCCGGTTCGCAGCATCGTCGGAAACGACGCTCGTTCGGACGACTTGGTGGCGCTTGAGAAGCGGCAGTGCGACGAACGTCCCCGACCCTCGCCGTGTTTGGAGATAGCCTTCCGCCGTCAATTGTTCAAAAGCCAGTGCGACGGTATTGCGTCCCAGGCCGAGCCGCTTAGCCAACTCGCGCGAGCCGAGCATCTTCGTGCGCGCAGGAATCGCGCCGGAGTCAATCGCCGTACGTAGCCGTCGTGCAAGCTGCATTGCGAGCGGTTCGCCGCTACTCCGGTCGGGAAAGAGCGGCTCGACCAAAAGCGGCTCCCTCATATGGGCGAGAAGTGGCACGTTACAAGGGGCCGCTCCTGCCATAGAATCGGGGCATGAGAAACATCCGGTGGCTTCTTCTGCTCGCCTCCCTGCTGATCGCGACCACCCCGGCCGCATCTCGAGACGGAAGCCACGACTTCGCTTTCGAGGACGGCACGTGGACAATTGACGGCGGTCCGTGCTGCTACCGGCACATCGTGCGCACGCTTTGGGACGGCGCGAGCCTCGCACAGCTCCAGGCGCAAAATCCTACGCCGCACTTTACCGGGCTTATGATGCGCCTCTACGGCACCATGACGGGTACGTGGAGCGTCTATTGGACCAAAGCCGGGACCGGCACTTTTGATGCGCCGCTCATCGGGACGTTCGAAAACGGGCGCGGGGTCTTCACCGCAGGGAGCCAACGCATCGTGTATTCGAACATCACGCCGACGTCGTTTCGTACCGAAGAACAGGCCTCGGCCGACAGCGGCAAGACCTGGGCGACGACGTTGACGCAAAACTTCACTCGCGTCGCCAATGCGAACATCATGGGAGATGGTGGCCATGACTTCGATTTCTTACTCGGCAGCTGGCGAACGCATATCGCCTACTGGAATAGGTCGAATTGGGTGCACATTACGGGGACCGTGGTTAACCGTAATCTCTGGGACGGCAACGGTGATATTGAGGAGATACTCTCGCCGAGTTTGCAAGGGATGACGATGCGCCTCTACGACGCAAGGAGTCACGAGTGGAGCTTGTACTGGGCTAACCGCCGTGATGGTACCGTCGGAGCTCCGATGGTTGGTCATTTCGCCGGCGGCGTCGGCGACTTCTACAATCAAGAGACCGACCACGGCCACACGGTGTTCCTACACCAACGCTATGTGACCTCACCGTCGAATGGCTACCACTTCGAACAATCGGAGTCGAGCGACGGCGGCCAAAGCTGGAAACCGAATTTCGTCGCGGACCTCACGCGTCTTTCGAGCGACGCTAGCGAGCCCGCATCAGCGCCAATCCCGGCGTTTCCCGTTGCGCAGCATGGTTTCGATTGGCAGTTCGGCAGCTGGAACATTCACATGTCACGTCGCCTTCGTCCGCTCGCCGGATCGACCGCACGGATCGAGCTAAACGGGACGGTGGTACTCCACAAAATTTGGAGCGGCGCGGCGAACTACGCGATGATCGACGCCCACGCTCCGACGAGGCGTTACGAGTTTCTCGCCCTGCGCATGTATTTGCCGCAAAGCAAGCAATGGACCTTAAGTTTTGCCTCCAAGGGCGACGGTGCACTGAGCGATCCGATGTACGGCGGTTTCACCAACGGTCAAATGGACCTTAAGTTTTGCCTCCAAGGGCGACGGTGCACTGAGCGATCCGATGTACGGCGGTTTCACCAACGGTCAAGGCGACTTCTATGGGATGGAACGAGTCGACGGCAAGATGGTGCTCGGTCGCTTCCGGTTCTTCCCAAGCGCAGCGCGAACGGCGCACGACGATGAAGCCGTTTCGGACGATGGTGGAAAGACCTGGGTCAACGAGTGGCTCAATACCCACACCAAACTCTCGCCCTAAGTTTGTGGCGAGGACGTCGCCCTTCGACCGAACCGCCCTCGTGACGGTCATCCCGTTGCCCAATGAAAGAGAGGCCCGGCTGGCGGGCCTCTCGGCACCGTGGTGCCAAGGGCCAGAATCGAACTGGCGACACCGCGCTTTTCAGGCGCGTGCTCTACCAACTGAGCTACCTTGGCACGCGATTTGCGAGCGCATCGCATGGTGGTGTGCGATGCGCTCGTGACGATGGCGACGCTGATGGGGCTCGAACCCACGACCTTCGCCGTGACAGGGCGACGCTCTAACCAACTGAGCTACAGCGCCAAGACCGGTTACCGGCTCGGCGTGGTGGGCACGGCTGGGCTCGAACCAGCGACCCCCCGCGTGTGAAGCGGATGCTCTCCCGCTGAGCTACGCGCCCGTACCGGTGACGGCTCCTTGGACAAAACCGAATCTTACCCTACCATCGCGCGCGCTGTCCAGCACGAACCGCGGTGACGCTCGTGGAAGAGTTTTCCGTGAGTCTCGTCGCCGTCGTTCTCGCGGCCGTGGTGCCGGTTGCCACCTCGGTTCACCTGCCGGTCTCGACCGCTAATCCGCAGGCGCAGACCGCGGTCGACCGCGGCCTCTTCCTCTACTATGCCTACAACGGCGACGACGCCGCGCTGTCGTTCGCACGCGCCGCGGCGCTCGATCCGCGTCTGGCGATGGCTCTCTGGGGCGTCGCGCTCGCAAGCGGCCCGGATCTGAACACGCCAATGACCGCGCAGCGCTTCGACCGCGGAGCGCTGGCGATCCGGAAAGCGACCTCGCTGGCCGCGGGCGCAACAGTCCGCGAGCGTGAGCTCATCGCGATTCTGGCTCGCCGCTATCGCGGGAGCTTCGCCGACTGGCAGGCGAACGACGCCGCGTACGGCCAAGCCATGCTGCAGTTCGCGCGCGAGTCCGGGGCCGAGAACGCTCGGCTGATCGCAGCCGAGGCGCTCCTCGAGGAAGGCGGCCTCGCATGGAGCAATGGCGCGCTCGCATCGGAGACGTCGCGCGAAGCGCTCGAGCTCGTCACGAGCGTCTTGCGCGGCGATCCAAGGAGCGCGATGGCCAACCATCTCTGCATCCACCTCTACGACCTCGCACCGGATCGCGCTCCTGCCCGAGCTTGCGCGCAACGGCTGGATGCCACCAAGTTTCCGCCCGAGGCCGAGCACCTCGCGCACATGCCGGCGCATTACTGGATCGAGGCGGGAGAGTATCGCGCGGCCCTCGCGTCGAGCGATCGCGCCTTCGCGCTGCTCGGCGAGCTCCCCGGCGGTTTGGACGGGGAGCACGCGCGCCGCTACGCCAAGCACGACGTGGCCGTCGGATACTCCGCAGCGATGATGCTCGGAAACTACGCCGCGGCGCGCAGCTGGGCGCAGCGCATGGCGGGTGCGTTCGATCAAGATTTCGATGCGGTGACGGCGCTGCGGTTCGGACGTTACGGGGCCGCCTACGCTGCGAGCGACGGCGCCTTCGGCTACCCGAGCGTGCGCGGCTGGGCCGCGCTGCGCTTGGGACGCACCGCGGAGGCACGAGCGATCGCGAAACAAGTCGCGTCCGGGAACACCTCGCAAGGCTATGTGCCGCAGCTCTTCCTAGCCGAGGCCGCAGCCGCCGACGGGAAGCCCGACGACGCCGCGAGTTGGATCGGACGCGCTCGCGACAACCAACGGGCGGAATTCAGCGGCGAGCTGATCCCCTTGTTTCCGGCGGACGAGATCTTGGGCGCACTCGCGTTGCGACAAGGAGATTTCGCCGGAGCGGTTTCCGCCTTTGCGAGCGCGCTCGCGGCATACCCAAACGATCCGCGCGCGCTCTACGGCTTAGCGATCGCTCTGGCGGCACGGGGACAGGCCGCGCAAGCCGCGGCCACACACGCGCGATTTCAAGCGGAGTGGGAGGGCGCCGACACCTTCGGCGCCGACGCCCTTCCGTGGTAGTTATGCGGTCTCGCCGTCGCGTAGGCTGCGCGCGAGCGCGGCCAGCGCGTCGCTCGCCGCCTGTGCGCCGGCAGCGATGCGCGTGCGAACCCTCGTACTTCGTCCGCGCGCGGCCAGGCTCGCGAGCCTGCCGCGGCGGGCGTTTTCCAAGGCGTCCTCACGGCGTTTCCGAATTTCGGCATTGAGCCAAGAGTCCACGATTCGCCTCGTTGTTCAGCGTGAAGTAATAGAAATGAAAAGGCCCCCGGTCGATCGCGGAGGCCTTCGTGAGGTCGAGATGCCGACAGACGTCTACGCCGGCCGATCCTCCGAAGGTCCAAGGCACGTCGACCCGCCGACGACTTGCGTCGCGGGGGAGCACAGCTGAAGAATATTATTCATCGTGCCTCCTATAACCGGAATGAGTAATACGCGAAACTCTATCATGCACTAAAGTGGCTTGTCAAATCGAAAAAATTCGATGCGAGCAGGGCCCGCGCGCCGGAATTCGAAGTCTGGGCCGTTCCCGCGCGCTACGGATTAAGGGCGGTTAGCTCAGTGGGAGAGCGCTTCCTTGACACGGAAGAGGTCACATGTTCAATCCATGTACCGCCCAAGTTTGAAAAAGGCCCGTCAAATAAGGCGATGTGGGCCTTTTTTCTTATGCTGGGAGGCGTCGATTTTGCGCCCGGGTAGCAACGCAGGTAGCAACGCGCAGTCGGTGCGAAAGGTATCACGTGCCTGGCTAAGGCAGCACCCGAACCGACAGTGAGGCGATGGCAACGTGGGCATGGATTTCGTAGAGAACCTTCGCGAACGACTTCAGAAAGAGGCTGGCGGCGCTGAAGCTATGGTCAACGAGCTTGAGCAGAACGCTAGGAATCCGAATCTTGGAAAGCAGCAAGGTTTGAGGGAAGCTACCGTCATTGGTCAATATGAGGCGACGGCACAGCAGCTACTAACGACGGCGCCCAATAATGCCGTTGCTTTAGCCGCCTTAGACCACGTCGCCAAGCTCCGTCAGCGTGTCCGGGATGCTTTGGGAGCCTAGCGCACAGGCATTTGGTTAGCTAGGAGATGACATCAGCTTCTCATAGGCAGTTAGAAGCTGCTCAGCCATCTGCGTTGCCGTGCTCGACCGCCAATGGAAGTGAACATCGGTCCGTGGATGCGTCGAGCTGTTCAGTCTGAGGAGGTTCCATACCATCATGCCGCGCTCGCCTTCTGCACCGTAGACCATCGCAGGATGAAACTGCGCGTTACCAAAGCGGTCGCTGTTGTCACCGTCTGAACCTAGTCGCTCCGCCAGAATCCCGCGAACCTTGTTGATTCGCCCCTCATAATCCATCGCGACGCCGAGCCGTTTGAGTTCGCTCGCCACTTGTTCTGCCGCCTGAACGGGCGATGTCTCGCGTGAAAACGGCCATCCGCCATTGGGCCCGTTGCTTCCCGCGCGCGGTCCGAGGTGAATATGGAGCGGCTCATCCTCTTTGTCGTCGCGCGCAATGCTATTTCGGAGCAATACGAGGTAGTAGTCCTCGTAATCGCGAGCGACATATGGATTACTAATCGGGTCGAACGTCCCCATGCGCTCAGCAAGGAGTGTCCAAAATGAACGCTGCCACCACTCTCTTGTTGGCGCCCTTCGGTCCAGTCTGTATCGGGCAAGCATTATCGCTATCTCCTTTGGCGAGTGTTCAAATAGCTTCTTGAGGGCAACGTCCGCCAGCGACGAGGGCGTGGCGTCGATGGTCCGGGCCACCTCCCTTAGGCGCTCCCCCACCTCATTCGACAGGCTGAGACTGTGCTTCACGGACGCTACTCTAGCATCAGAAACCACTTGGTGTCAAATTCCTACCGAGCTTGACCAATTTGCTACTCCGGACGAGGGTGCCTAGGCAACCGAGCGTTCGTAAAAGAACGCGGCTGACATTATGGATATACGCTTGTGGGTTCTCCTGGGGTTGTTGTCCGCGGCGATACTCTGCTGGCTCCCTTCCCACTTCTTCGCGACGGGAAAGTCCGCTGATTGGATTGCGGCGTACGGTACTTGGGTCAGTGCGGCAATCGTCGCGGCAGTGGGTCTGTTCGCGATTCCGCAACTCGCCACGACCAAGAAATCCGTAGATGCTGAGGTGTTCCTAAAAGTCTGCGAAAAGATAGATGACCCAGCGTTCGGACGTAACTACGAACTTTGTCGCAGGGATAGAAAGCGGTTCGAGGGGGTTTCTATCGGCGCCGACAAGCGATTGACTCTTGCTGGCCCTGATTGGCCCGAGCTTCGCGACGCTGCAATCGACGTGCTCTATACTCTTGAGGACATTGGCATCATTTTCCAGCACTCGGCGCTGAACAGAGAAATGATTGCCGAATATGTGGGCGACGTTGCCCTCAACTCATATCGAGCTCTGCGTCCAGTCATCGAAGTCTACCAAGGTTTTGACGAGTCCGTGTTTGAGCGGGTCGTTCAGTTACGAAACTACTGCATCCGCAACGGTTGGGACGAGGATGTTGCGGAAATGATGCCTTTCACACGGATTTGAGACACGTGCGACTAAGGGACGCTGCCCCACACGCCATCGCAGTTGAAATCGGCTTAGGTATTGTCGTTGGGATGAGGAGCGGCAACGCGGGCCGCACCCCAGGCGCCCGCTCTACTACCGGGACCGAGCGGCCTCCTGCTGCCTAGCCGCCCCGACTGCGGTCAGGGTTTGTGCGCGAAACGCGTTTCGCAGAACGAAGCCAAACTAGCGTTGAGGTATCGCGGCAATGGTAAGCCGCTCCTCGGCCGCGGCGGTTCCCCGGCGCCAACGTCGGCGCCTATCCTGAAGGTCTGCTAGGTCGCGCAGGGTGTTCGTGAGGTCTTTACGCAGGCGAGGTTCGTAGCGGTCGACTAGGCCAACAGCACCGAGCTGTAGCAATAGCGCGTCCGTAATGCGCCTGTCGAACCCGCGAATCGCTTCTCCATCAAAGCGACTCCAAAGCCGCTCCGTGCCCAGGTAGTAGCTGTAGACCGTCGCGATGAGGTTCGGCTGTGGTTTCTCAAGGGGCGACACTGGACTCCCCAGGGCGACCGGCCCTAAAGCCTGGAGGCGCTCCTCGGCGGCCCGCAAGAATCGAAGAACGTCGCCGACCGTAACGCGCGCGCCTGGCTCTCTCACAGCCGATAGCCAACCGTGTTCCGTTTCGCGAAACACTCGCCGCTGGGCCTCGCTTTGGCAGTCTCTAAACGCCTCGAAGATGGTTCCGACCGTCTCCGGCTCAAGCTCGGACGCCTCAGGCAAAAAAAGGTGGCCCAAGGCCGAACAGAACCGTTCGCGCAGTGCTCCATCTTTGACGGTCTCCTCAAGGGTTACGCACGAGCTTGCGGCTTCACAACTTTGCTGCGACAAACGCTCGGTTTCAAAACGCAGCACGCGTTGAAGGCGCCAGAATAGCTGCGCCACTCTTTCGACGAGCAACGTTTCGACGGCACCTACCGGCCGTAGGTCCGCAATGACATCCGCTACCAGCGCCTCATAGTCGGTTTCATTCTCCACGCCTCGAATAACCACGACGCTCGTCGCTGAGAGTCCGTGCCGCGTTGCATTCGTCGATGACGCGCGGCTACCGGCGATTGTTCGCGGACCGCTGCTCCGCAGTGAGTTTGCTCGATTAGCTGCAAGTTTCGCTGCACTCAACATGCGCGAAGATTTACGGAGCGCCGCATCAGCGGAACTCCTTGACAAATTGGGGCTCAGAAGGGCGCAAAGTCGAGGCGACTCGAACGCCGCAAGCCTCCGGGCTGGGAACGTCCCCGCGCCGTCGAACCTTTCTGACGGAGGCACTAACAATGACTGTTCGCCTCGGCCGCATGCCAATGGAGAGGTCACGTGTTCAAGAGGAAGCAAAACGCCGCTGCCATGTCTTTCCAAATGGACGGCGCTACTCTTAATCGCGGAAAAAGGTCGTTCTGAGCCAATAACCCAAATGGCGGATTGTATATATGCTAAACGCAGGTTGGCTGACGTTTGCAACAAGTTTGCTCCTGGCAAATAACGTCGGCGTTGTCACACAGTCGGGCCTACTCGTTACATCAACGGCGAATCCCGCCATTGCCCTACAGGTGGCTGATGGATACGTTCCGCAGCCGCCGATTAGACTTTCGCTGGAATCAACGGACGTAGACCGTCGAGTCTTCGTGCAGGCCGATGCCTCGAATCATATCCAACACCTAGTTATTATCCAGTTTGAGCATGTGAGGCTCGGCGAGACTTTCAAGTTCGTTTATCCGTCTAAGCCTCCGTTCAAATTCGGCGCCGACGTATATCGCCTGGGCACATACGTATACGACGACGACGCCGAGTCAAAAGCGTTTCCGACTCGCGAAGCCGGTGTTACTAGAGCCGCGCTGACGAGGAGCGGTTACGTAGTGCCGCGTCTTTTTAGGACCGCGCGTTTAGCGCGTGTCTCGGATAGAAACGGTGCAGGCGAAATAATTATTTTCTACATCGAGAACGCCGATGCGCAATATCCAACCGGGGTTCTCCCGGGAGCAGACCAAGACGGGGACCTAGTGTTAACCGGGCAAACCGCCAAGGCGGTGCTCAGCGGCATGGCGTCCGCCATTTCGCAGGTTCCGGCCCGCTAACATGCGGGCCGAACACCCGTCCCCTCGGTCAGGCCGCCGGGGTACGGTTACGAGGACGACAACCCTATGGCGACCCCGGCGGCGCTCAAGGCGATGGTCAAGCGACTTGGGCCCGAGGACAGGGCCCATCTGACGGCCTCGCTCGCGTTGTACTACGACGACCGTGGCATGATGTTCTCGCCTCAAATCACGCGCAGGCGCAAGCGCGTCACCATTGACGAAGTGGCCCTACTGGCTGGTGAAGATTCCAACGCGGTGACCGCTGACTAAGCGTCGGGCGCGGGTAACAACCCGGTAGCAACGGCACCGCACACTATGCTCAGAATGCACACTATGCGCGCTCGTTCCACGCACCGCCGCACGAATGGGACTCCTTGACACGGAAGAGGTCACATGTTCAATCCATGTACCGCCCAAGTTTGAAAAGGCCCGTCACATAAAGCGATGCGGGCCTTTTTTTGTTTCTTGCGGAAGAGGTCGATTTTCGCGCTGGTAGCAACGCGGCGATGAGCGCGGGGCCGGTGCTTGTGCGCCGGAGACCCGATAGGCGGAACGATTGCGCCTCTCGGACGCCGACCGAGAAGTTGTCGCCTCGTATCTACCGCTTGTAAACGATGCCCGTCGCGCCGACATGGCATACATTCGGCTCACGAAGGGCACCGGCAACTGCTGGCCGCGCACACTGAGTTGAAGGCTTTTCCTTGAGGATAAAGGCGGACGAAAGCCGAATCATCGCACCAGGCAATGAATAGCTTTCTCGGAGCCATTAGAAACGGCCATCTTGTCTTAATGCTAGTCTCGGCCGCGGTCTTGCTTTTTGCCTTGTCGCCGAATGAAGTTGCTTCGCTAAGACAAGCGCTAACCGAAGCGACGGCGCTGCGCAGCGTAGACTATGCTGGCCTCCCCACCAGCTACATCCAAGTAGTAGGAAAAGTATTACTTCATAATTTGGTACCTGGCCCGACGGATTCGCTTCGCACCGGCTTTGCTAAGAACCGGTGGCAGTCAAAGTCAATGAGGGTCGATTTCCCGCTTCTTATCTATGTACCGGATGATAGGACCGCCACACTACAAGAGATTTATGAGTTTTTTTCTGACGCGTCATCTACTGGAATGGGAGTCGAGCCTGCTCTGCTAAAGCAAAAGTTAGAGTGGGACCCTTGGAAGACTGTCGCAAGAACCGCGATTGACGGCGCGTGCGTTGACGACCAGCACAGATGGGCACCCTGTCGAAGGATTCCCTCTTCTGCGGCCGTCGCCGCCGTGGTTCTCTCCGTGACACTCGCTAGGAACGAAAAAGAGGTGATACCCCTAGCTCCGCTCCCATCGGTTGTCGAGGACGCGTTTAGCCCCGATGAAAACGTGACGGTATTTTTGCACCACAACGATGTAAAGGACGGCCTGTTGCACGTCTACTGGTTCGATGGCCCTAGGACGTGGTCATTCGTAGAGCGCGTTCCGTTAACGGTTTTCTACGCGTCCAGCGCGTCCATGACGAGTCCTGCAACGCCGCAGCAATGGCTAAGGAAGTTTGAACCGGATAACGAGCGCATTGTGTTTGGCAACTCGAAAGAAAAGGCACTGCTTTCGGAACTGCGACTATTTTGGAATGACGTGTCACTAAAGACGCCGGCGCAAGCAGTAGCCTATCTTCAGGATAGAATTGATAACTCGCGGCAGTCAATAAGTTTGTTCGGGCTGACAGTCGACCAACGTGTCGTGCTACTTGTGGGCCCGATAGCGATTCTTATAGCCGCACTCTATTTGCTATCCCTCCTTCAGATGTTCGTTATAAGTCTCAAGATGTCCGAGTTGCCAAATTCCTCAATAGAATCATATCCCTGGGTCGGCCTCTTTAGTAATCCTTTTTCGATTGTGGCAAGCACCATCGCGATTTTGATACTCCCGCCGGTAGCCTCTTCTCTTTTAGTTATCGAGTATTGGGGAGGCATTGGCGCCGCCTCAGTAACCGCAACAGCCGTAACTGTGGTGTTAGTCGTCGTGTCGTTGCTAACGGGACGGACGTTGACTGAGCTAAGGCCGCGATTTGCCTCGGCTACATTATCTGTTAGTTCGGGCGATAGCGACTAAAGAGCGCAAAACAACTACGCTCAGCGTTTCGGCGTGCCATAGGTACGTACCTGTGAAACCTTGGCTCGCCCTATCCGCTTTTATGAGCTTTGATGACAGTCACTGAAAGAGGTTCCCAAAGCGCGTAAGCACCCATATGGCCAGGAGGTAAACGCTTAGGAGAGACTGCGCCCCGGACACTACGCGAACCCATCCAACTGGCCGCAAGGTGTATTCCGTCAGCTGAAGGCGGCGAATCCACTCTCCAGGCGTAAACTGCTCGAAACCGATGTTTACCGACGATAGCAGCGAAAAATAGGCCGCCCACCAAAATGCATGCCACCCCGTCGCGCGGAGCCGTTTATGTGCGCCATCGTCTTTCGTTCGCGACTCGTTCTTTGCATCGGGTTCACTGACCGGCAAGTCCTTATAGATTCCAGCTAAGCTGCTGGTTTCGGAACTGGTCGTGATAATTGCTCGCATATAAACTGGCACAAGTAAGCTGCCGAGTATAAAAATGAGTTTCAGGGCGCGCTCCGGGGATAGTCCGTAGGCTGTCGTTATGTCGAATGCAATGAACCGCCCCAACGCGGAAAGACTACCCCACGAAAACGACGAACCTTGATAGTAGGCCGTAGTGTTTCGTTGGATGGCCGAGCTTATAGCGCGAACGTCCTGCACGAATCCCGCATCAGCAAGCAGCTTCCGTAGCTGAACCATTCCCGTCACGTCCCTATCGTGAGCTGTTTTTAGAGTTTCAAGGCCGAAAATATGCACGACGGTAGCACTAGGAGGCTCCGCTGCGGGCTCGTAATCCGCATAACTGAGGTCAGTATGTGTAAAAGTAGCGTTTGCTAGGTTCGTGCCTAGCAGGTCAGCATTGTCCAATGCAGCGTACGAAAGAGTTGCCCGCGAAAGATTTGCAAAGTCAACGTTGGCGCCTACTAGGTTGGCAGCCGTAAGATTAGCCCCTGTCAGATTTGCGTACGATAGATTGGCGCCAGCGAGGTTCGCATACGAAAGATTGAGATGCGAAAAAGCGAGATGCGAAAAATCGCGATGCGAAAGATCAGCGTAACATAGCGTCGCGGGTCGGGCCCGTCCCGAAGACATAGATCGCACCGGCGGGTAACGAAATCCGAGGTATACCGACGTAGGAATGTCTGCGTTACTAACCTGGTGCCGGTTTGCGAGCGCCCACCGCCGATTGTCGGTTAGGGCGCTCCTTAGTTTCGCATTGTTCGGCCGCAAGCCGGGCCGAAGGGTACACGCCTGCCCGAACTTCGCTAAGGGAGATGTGTCACTGTGAGGAGTACAAGCGACGCACAGCGTCGCAATAGTCGAAGCGCATAGAAGGAACCGTAGTCTGATGATTTTCATGCTGGGTAAAGGAGGTTTACGCCGTCTTAGTAGTGAGCCGAGCGACGACATATCGTCGGCCGTAGAAAAACCGTGAAAACGATTCAAGGAATTGCCTTCCCTTGTGCCAGTTTGAGCGGCGGAGTTGGTTTCCCCCTGCTGGGGTCCGTCGGGAAAGACGTTTGTGGCGAATTTCGCCGTAGCGGGACTGCCCCGTCCGTCTTTCACCTGATTAGCACTAAGGCTTCAAAGGCCAACTAGGAGGCGCAATCACCGCAAAACGTGAGGCTCTGGGTCTAACGTGAGCGCCAAGGGCTTCCGACCTTGCCAGGTAGCAACCCGGTAGCAACGGTACCGCACACTATGCTCAAAATGCGTACTATGCACGCCCGATTTGTGCAGCGCCGCACGAATGGGTCTCCTTGACACGGAAGAGGTCACATGTTCAATCCATGTACCGCCCACCATTAAAACGCCGTATACTAACGCAAGCGCCCTTCCCGCAGAACACACAAGCCGACTCATTCAGTCGATCATTACCTCAGTCGATCATTACCTTCAGGGTCGCGAGGTCCTTACGAAATCGGCTTTTCAAGGCGTTGTGGAACTCTAACGCACGTTCGATGTCTCGGCGGTCAAATAGCTTCCTGCCATGTTGGGCCGATATCGCCTCGACGTCTCTTTCTTGTAACAGCATGTCGGCTGATCTGAGTGTCTGATCTACATGATTGATTCTGGTGCGGATTACGCTCGGACGAGTGCCAGGAGCGACGCCCCAGAAGTGGCCAGCGTACCGAAAGTATTTGGGATGCTCTGGATTCTGAAGCCACTCCCGAAAGACCGGGTGGGAGATTATAACCACGGAATGTAAAAGCTGCCTCAGCGCTCTGGAGATTAAGCCACCATATGTCAGGCGTTGCCACACGCGGCGGCAAACGCACGCCAACGTATTCCCCTGGAAGGAGCGCTAGGGCAAGCCGTTAGGCCCTACGAATACGAGGTCGCCACGCGACATCACGTTCCGATTCGATGAAGCTAAACGCAACAACGGCCTCGCTCATACGAAGCCGTGTATTAGGGCACGGCGGCCAACGCCGATGCTGCACTCAAATGATCGGCTAATCTACGACGAGCGGTTGCACGTCCCCTGAAAGACCGGCTTCGTGCTAGTTACCGTGGGATAGCCGGTAAAGGTGAAGCTGTTCTGGTCAGTGCGGACGGTTTGACTGTGGCCTAATTTGCCGTCGCCTGACGACTGATCCGTCCATTGCTCGGTATTCCCAGTCCATGGCTGCGCAGTCGAAACCGTCCAGTTGGCCCCGTTGTCAAGAAACGTTTCGACGTAGCGACCGTTCTTCGCGTCGTAAGTGGTTGAAATGCTGAGAGCGTAGGGGCTCGTCATCTTGCCCTGCGCTGGTACGGCGACCCATTCCCGCATGACGCCGGAGTCAATAGTAAAGGTTGCCGTCGCTTTGCTGGGCGGACTTCCGATCGGCCCGGCCATACATGACCAGGTGCCGACGTAATACTGCAGGGCCGCCATGCCTGTCATCGGCTGCGCACTAACCGGTGCGGCGAGTCCAACGACCAAAGCGAGTAGAATCAGAGCGTTTCTCACGAGAAACCCAACCTTTCGCGCGGGCCGCAACGGCCCGCAGCTTGTCCACTTTCTAAGGCGACCGAGGTTTCGACAGCGCGTTGTAGCTTCCCGCCGGGATGAAGGCGGCGCATGAGGCCGCTGCGCGGCTCTTTAACTAGGAGAACATAACCATGGCCTTCGGTGAATCCTGGCTCATCAGCGTAATGATGCGCTTCACGAGCAACGGTGCGCGCGTCTTGAACGAAATGGCGACGGCGGCGCAAACCGCTGAGACGCGCGTCCACCGCGTAACCGCGGCGATGACACGCCTGCAGCACCGGCTCGAGCGACATTCCCCAAAACGAACATGTTCGCCAGGTACGCGGGTCTTCTTCGGCCCACGTCTCCATGAATTCGGAGGTGCTCAGCCCAGGGAAAGCAACGCGCGCAGTAGCCCCGATCTCGCCGAGTGCGCTCAGAGCTACCGCAGTTCACGCACGCCGGACCTCTAACGTTCCAAACTCCGCGCCAGCGACGCCTACGCGGAGCGCTGCCATGCGTCACGTCCTAAGAATTCGCATCGGGACACGGACGAGCCAATACTCGTCACCGTCTTGCGCGATCCGTCGCCTCTTGATTGTGCCGTAGCGCTGGCCCCCATCGTCGTAATGCGTGCAAAGCCATGCGAGCACACGAGCCCGCTGCTGCGGACCTAGTTGCTTCAGCACGGTTTCGATTGTGAGCTTCGTCGACGTCGGGATCGTCCAGCTTCCGTTCGTATTGCGGCGGTCTGGCCATGAGGCGAACGGGCGTTCGCTCCGGTTCACGCCGGGTCCCGGTGGGCGGAATGGCCTGGGACCCCTTCCTCCCCGAACCGTTGTATAATCCAAACACGCTGCGACAAGTCGGAGAGGACAAGCGGAATGATTATTTCACCTTTCGGCCGCTACGCTTTCGGTGTTCTTGCAACCGTGGCGGTGCTATCAGGCTGCGGCGGAGCGCAGCCGCCGCTTGGCGCGCCGGGCGCGATGCACGCCGATCACAACGGTTCGCGGATGCGTCCGAACCTGTCGGGGCAGGATCTTCTTTATGTTACCGATGGCGAGATCGTGAAGATCTATACCTACCCACGAGGCAAGTTTGTGGCTCCCTTGGGAAACTTTGGCAGCGTTTATGGGATGTGCAGCGACGCCGCGGGCGATGTCTTCATCCCCGAATATTTTCAGAATGAAATCCTAGAATACGCGCACGGCGGCTCTTCTCCGATTGCCACAATCAATACGATCTATGACTTTCCATCTGGTTGTTCGATCGATCCGACTACGGGAAACCTCGCAACCGCCACCTACAGCAAACTTGAAGTGTTTAGGCCCAGCCCTAGCGGCTGGAGCCTCCCGACGACCTACACCGATTCGGACCTTGGTCTCATAAATTTTTGCGCCTACGACGGATCGGGCAATCTCTTTGTTGACGGCAACGACGGCAGCTATCAGCTTGCTGAACTTCCTGCCGGAAGCAGCACGTTCACAAACATTACGCTGGGTAAGTCCATCAATAAGCCTTCCGACCTCATGTGGGACGGCCACGATATCGCAATCGCGTCGGGCCGGTTCACCGGAAAATTTCCTGCGCCGATTTACCAGTTCAGCATATCGGGTAGCTACGGAGACTTGGTCCACCTCACATTATTGTTTCGCGCGGGGGGCCAATTGCATCAGTTTTGGATCCAAGGCGACAAAATTATCGGTACGCACGACGGCGGCGAGGCGATTTGGAACTATCCCAAAGGCGAACTTGCCACCAAACTCATGCGGGGCGTTGGAGGTGCGGTGACCGTCAGCGTCGCGTCGAGCCACTGACTCGAGATTTTAGACTGATGCGAACTTGCGAGGCTTTACGCACGCAAGCGCCGGCGCTACGGCCTTCAGGTAGTTGAAGTGGCGGCGGACTCTGAACCTATGGTGGTCCAGGCTGAACATCCGTCCAAAACAAATAACGGCCTTCCACCGGTTTGCAGTCGACCACCTTCGGACTGTAGGTCGATGCACGAGCGGCTTTAATAACCGCAGCGTCAACAGCGGAGTACCCACTAGGGTGCGAGATCGTGGCGTTTTCCACCGACCCGTCAGGGCCGACCAAGACTGTCGCCGCTACGCGAAATGGCCCTGCTGGATTCAGCGACTTCGGGAGTTCCGGCATAACAGGCATGACGATAGCGACTTCGTGCTGGCAAGGCCCAGTCGGAAGCGGCGACGGCGACGGCGTCGCCTGCGCCAATAACAATCCGTGCATGATGGCTAGCAGCATGATCGTTTAGTACGCCCAGAACCTAACCATTCCCACTGCCATGGCTACGGCGCAGCGGTAAGCGCCCCGGCGGGGTTCAGCAGCCGTTCTTCGCGCCGAACGTCAGGTCACCGGCGTCGAAGCTGGACCCGCCTCTATCGTCTTCGAAGACGCCCGTACCGATGTGGCCACGGCTGGCGGGAGCGATGAAAAACAAGGAGCCGTTCTGACCATACAGTGGCTCTGTGATGTTCACCACGAGGATGCCGTTGAGAACAAGGAATGAGCCGTAAGGATATTTTGTGCGGCCGGTGACCAGTGACGCAGAACCACCATTACCCGAACCGTTCAACGTCAGGCAATCCGTGCCGTTGTCGAATTGCGAATGAGATATGGTCACTGGCCAGTTACCGCTGTAGCCGCGCGCCAGTGGGAACATCATATTTGCGGGACTACCGTAGTAACTGTGAGCCGTAGCGACTCCGGCTGAGCCAACCATCGCGATTATGGCAACGGCGACGATTCGAATCAGTTGCAAAAACTGCATGCGCGGTTCTCCTTGTGAGGCAGAGAGACTCAATGCGGCAGAGCCTAAGCAAGGTTGATGAAAAAAGTCTGAAGCCCGAGTCCTCAGATGCGAGCAGCGACAAAGGCACTTTGTTGCGCCATCGCGGAGAACATCAAAACTTCTTGCAGGTGTCGCGATCCCGAGGCTGTTTGGCAGCCGCAACTACGTCCTTTTCCTGGAGGGTACGACGCTGCAACGCCGCCCTAGCGCACTCCTTGTGGGAGCGCCGCGTTTCGCGTCGAAGCGTCCCCGTAGGAGGTACGTTTTGATGATGCTTTTGGGGGTTGGCCGTCGCTACTTGACGGCCGGGCTCGTGATTCTGTTGGCCGCGTGCGCCGGGCAGACGCTCACGCAGGGGCCACCTGTCGTTTCTTCCGGCGCGGGAACGAGCGCGCTCGGTTTGGGCAACGACACATCCGAGCAGAACCTGCTCTACGTTTCGAGCCTGCAGAACTCGAATCCCAACGTCCTCATCTATACGTATCCCAAGGGACGGTTTAAGACCAAGGTCGACAAATCCGCGCTGACGTTTCCGCACGGCGAATGTGCCGATCGCAGGGGACACGTGTTCGTCACGAACGGCACGTCCAACCCGTCGAGCTCGGGTATCCTCGAATATGCTCACGCGGGCAAGACGCCGATCAAGACGCTCAGCGTGAAGGGTTCTGCCGACCAATGTGCGGTCGACCCGACGACGGGGAACCTCGCGGTAGTGTCGACGCAGCTGGCGATCTTTCGTCGCGCGCACGGCACGCCGACGTACTATTCCTTCCCGAATGGCTTCGACCGCGTCGCGTGCGATTTCGATAACAAAGGCAACCTGTTCGTCGACGGCGTGACCAAACTGAACCAGTCGCGCGCCGCATTGATCGAGCTGCCCGCCGGCGCCGGCGGTTTCGAAAGGATCAAGATGCCGCCGGTTTCCGAGACGGCCACGCCCGGGGGCGTTCGCTGGGACGGCAAGAATCTGGCGATCAGCAACGGCGCAAGCACGATCTTCCTCTTGAAGATCAGCGGAACCAATGCTAAGAACGTCGGTGCGGCGGAGTTTTACGGCTCGGCCGGGATGGCGTCGTTTTGGATCGCGGGCGGCGACATCGTCGGTGCGAACTCGCTCAAGCCGACCGTCATGGTCTGGGCCTATCCCGCCGGCGGTCAGCCCTTCAAAGTATTGCATCGAACGGGACGCGGCGACGGCGTTGCCGTGTCGATCTCTCCGCAGTAGGCAAGCGAGCGCGACGAGCGCGATTCTAACTCAACGTCGAGTTGCGTTAACGCCTTCGCGCGCTGCGGCAGCTCGATGGCGCGGGTCATCACTCACTGAGACGATCCGAGCTCTAGATACGTTCCTTACTCTGCCGCCGATAACGCGGTCATAGGGAGAAGGGCTCCGGTCTACATCCTTTTTGGGCGATGGACCGGAGCTTTTCCAAACCGCTAGGTAGCGCCGCCTTTGACTCCGCGTTCGAACTGCTCGAGGAATACGCGGCTGAAGTGATCGTGTCCGATCACGGCGCGTAAGCGTCCCTCTTGGTGATGGGCAAAATAGAACAGCGGCTTGTCCTTGAAGTCTTCGCACGTCGATCTGCCGCCATCTTGCGTGCCGACGACCGAACCCTCAATGGTCTTCGTGCGCGCTTTTATCTTGAACTGTTCCTGAAACTGCCATTCGAAGGGGCCGACCTTCCAGGAACCGTACGCCAGGAACGTCCCCTTGATCGGTCCGATCGCGCGACCGTATGCGACGAACTCGAACCTCGAGTGCGCGCAGGCCCCGCTGTACGAGCCCGACAGGATCTCATCTTGCAGGCTGAAGCTCGTCTTCAGCGACGACGCCGGCCGGATATCGGACTGCCGCACCGACGTGAGTCCCATCGGCGTGGCCGGCGTCCCAAACTGGGCGCTGCACCCCGTCAATAACAAAGTGCTCAAGCCCACGTTCAATACGTGGTCTAAACGTAGGGTAATCATATTGCTCCCCGCTCTTTAAGAGCGAACTCTCTCTCCGGCGCTGACTGTTCGACCGAGCGGTGCCCATCTCAGCCAGCTTGGCTGCTATTTAAAGGGGGAAGGCGGGCCCGCTTAACCGAGCTCGCCATCCCTATGACGGAGTCCGCTATGGCTTCGCGATAAGCAGCCCCGTCGGGAGCGTTACGCCGTTGGTGAGCTTGGCGTATGGCGTGTACTGCCCCACCTTGTACGCGTCGACGGGATACGGGCCGGTCTCGTAGAGATCCGACTGGACCACCGTCCCATGCGGTCTACCAACGTTCTCGATGCTGACCGCGTACGGGTCCGAGAACCCGGTGATCGTCTGAAATGGCGTGGTCGAGCCGAGCTTATAGACTTCGACCTTCTTACCGGCACCGTCCGTGACCCACATGACCTGGGTCTTAATGTCGATAGCGACGCCCAACGGCTCGCTGAGATCTTGGAGGCCGAGGTCCTGAAGGGTCGTCGAGCCAGCGGGCAATTCGAACACCTTCGTAGCTCCGAAGTCCGCAATGTACAAGTTGCCGCTGGCATCGAGCGCGAGCCCGAACGGATCGGACATGCAGCTGCACGTAATCGTCTTCGAAGGTGTCGTGCTGCCCGCGGGATACTCGGTGATCGTTGCGGGGTAGTTGCTGACGTAGAGCGTTCCGCTCGCATCGATGGCCAGGCCGAGCGGATTGCTGACTCCCGTCGTGATCTTAGTCTTCAACGTGGTCGAACCTTTGGCGTACTCCTCCACGTCGTTGCCGCCGCAATTGTCGGCGACGAACAGCGTACCGCTCTTGTCCTGCGCCATTCCGTAGGGACAACCGGCCGAGACGTGAATCGTCGCGATCGGCGCGGGATTGCTCGGAAGCCTGATGGTCCGATAGATGTTGACGGCGGCTTCGCTTTGGTCGCCTTCGAACACGAGCGACCTTAACGTCGAATACGTCGCGTGAATCGAATTCGGCGTGACAATGTGATGAACGGCGGGTGCGAACGGCATCCCGCGATGCACGATTTGAGAATACGGCGACTGGGATTGAACAGCGGGTGACGTTGATCCGGTCCCCGCGGCACATCCGGCGATAGCAAAGAGCGCGGACGCCGCGAGCGCCCAGCGCGAAGCTTTCTGGTACATGGGGCCTCCGTTGTAGTCGAGCGAGAGGCCGGATTTCTTTGCGGGCCTGCTTCTTCTACCCTGCGGGAGAAGCGACGCGTTCGAGGGCCGCATACTCCTGGTCCGTCAACGTCAAGCTGGCGGCCGCGACGTTCTCAGCTAGGTGCTCGAGCGAGGACGTACCCGGAATCGGCAGCGTGGCCGGCGAGTGGCGCAGCAGCCACGCCAGCGCCACTTGGAAGATCGTCGCGCCGTGAGCCGCCGCTACCCGTTCGAGAGCGTCGATCTCACCGATGTCGCCTGCGTCGAGCGGGAAATACGGGATGAACGTAATCTCGTTCTCCTGACAATGCTCGAGGACCGGCTCGCTCGAGCGGTTGCCGAGGTTGTAGTTGTTTTGGACGGATGCGATCTCTACGACGCGCTCGGCGTGGCGCAGCTGCTCGAGGTTGACGTTGGACAAGCCAACGCACCGAATCTTGCCGGCATCGCGAAGCCCGCGCAACGCGCCGACTTGCTCCTCGAGCGGGACCCTCGGATCCACGGCGTGGAGCTGATACAGGTCGATGCAATCCAGCCGCAGCCTCCGCAGGCTGCCCTCGCAGGCCTCGATCAAGTGCTCGGGCCGGCCGTCGCGCCTCCACTCGGTCGGGCCTGGACGAGTCGAGCCGCCCTTGGTCGCGATCACCAAACTCGGTGGGTACGGGTAGAGCGCCTGCGCGATCTGCTCTTCGTTCAGATGCGGACCGTACGCGTCGGCGGTGTCGATGAAGTTCACGCCGAGGTCCACGGCGCGCCGCAGGATGCGCAGCGCGTTCTCACGGTCTTCGGGCCAGCCCCAGACATGTTTGCCGCACAGTCGCATCGCTCCGAAGCCCATGCGGTTGAGGGTAAGCGTGCCTCCGATAGTCATCGTGCGCGCGACGCTCATGGCGCCGTGCTTCTTGGCGGCATGAAAAAGACCGCTCGCGTTATGCGAGCGGTCCGGATCCCACAGGTTGTTGCGAGTTTACTTGCCGACGGGGCGGTTGGGCGTCGCGGCCTTGAAGTTCGCCTCGGCCTGCTTCTGGGTGTCGACCACCATCTCGGCGATCTTCAGCGTGAAGGCCTTACGCAGCTCGAGCAGCTGGCTGGCGAAGCCGAACGAGAGCTCGACGAGCTGGGTCGGCGTCGGGATGTTCTCGAGGGCGGGCATGCTGCCCGGCTTTTCGGTCATCTCCTTGGTGAACTCGCGGAACGACTTGATGGCGTTGAGGCTGGCATCTTGCGTCTGCTTGATCGCGGCGAGCCCCTCTTCCTGAAACTTGGTCATGTACTCGGATACGTTGACGGACATGGTGAAACGATTTCTCCTCTCGGTTGCGGTGCGTGTGCTAAGTATACCAAGCACGTGCTGTGCCTGTCAACCCCGCGCCTCCCGCAGCTGGCAGGGGAGCCATCGCTTACTCGCGGCCGATGAAGCTCCGGTAGATCCGAATGATCGTTTCTTTTTGGTCGACGGTGAGCTGCGGGTCGAGCTTCACCGCGTGCTCGACGCCATGGTGGCTCTCGTCCCGGTCGGGCGAGTCGTCGAGCAGGCCGGCCTGCGCGTACATGGTCTCGGCCGACATGTGCAGTGCGTTGGCGATGTTTTTCAGCACGTCCGCCGACGGTTTGTAGAGGCCCCGCTCGACCTGGCTCAGGTACGGATTGGAGATTTTCGCGATCTCGGCGAGCTGGCGCATCGAGAGGTTGGCTAGCTCTCGCTGGCTGCGGATGAAGTCCCCGAGGCTGCGCCAGGCTGCGCCCGTGCCGCCCTTCTCCTCGTCGCTCATGACCGAGCTATGCTTCGACTCCCCTGCGCGCAAGCACTATCGAACGGCTCTCCGGACTCATTGCGCACGTAGCGGCCCGGTGCGGGCTCGCCCTGCGGCAGCGGGTACGGCGCCCGCAGCCGTCCGCCGTGGGCCTCGGCCCACTCGGCCCAGTCGATCCACCACGATCCGTTGTGACGGTCGGCGGTCTCCAGCCACTCGTCGGCGCTCTCTCCCCGCGGCGCGCGCGGCTTCGTATAGTGCCACGTCTTCTTGCCGCCGGGCGGATTGACGATTCCCGCGATGTGCCCGGAGTTGGTGAGCACGTACTTCGACTCGCCGCCGACGTGTTGCGTCGTCAGGTAGGTCGCGCGCCACGGCGCGATGTGGTCGTTCTCGGCTCCCAGCACGTAGAGCGGCGTCAGAATTTTTCCGAGATCGATCGGCGTTTCGTCGATCGAGAACGCGTTGGGCTTCACGATCGCGTTATGAAGGTAGCACGCCCGCAGGTATTGCGAGTGCATGGCGACCGGCATGCGCGTCGGGTCGTTGTTCCATGCCAAGATGTCGAACGCCGGCGGCTGCTTGCCCTTGAACCAATTGTTGACGACGTAGCTCCAGATCAGATCGCTCGAGCGCATCCAGTCGAACGTGCGCGCCATCTCGGCGGGGTCGAGATATCCGCGCTCGCGCATGCGCTGCTCGAGCCGCGCGATCGTCTCTTCGTCGGTGAAGACGCCCAGGTCGCCCGGGATGCTGAAGTCGACGAGCGTGTTGGTCAGTGTCGCAGATGCGATCCGGTCGCCCTGCCCGTGTGCTGCGAGGTACGCTAACGCGATCAGCGCCAGCGTACCGCCCAGGCACAGCGCCGCGACGTTCACGCGCGGGGCACCCGTGATCTCCTGGACGACGTCGAGCGCGGGGAGCACACCCTCGCGCAGGTAATCGTCCATCGTGTACCGTGCCATGGCCTCGTCCGGATTGCGGTACGAGATCATGAACGTCTGGTGGCCGTGCTGAACGGCCCACTCGACAAACGACCGCCCCGGCGCTAAGTCCATGATGTAGAACTTGTTGATCCACGGCGGGCTGCACAGCAGAGGAAGCTCGTGCACCTGCGGCGTCTGCGGCTCGTAGGCGATCAGCTCGATGAGCGCGTTGCGGAACACGACTCGCCCGGGCGTCGCGCCGATGTTGACGCCCAGCTCGAAGCCCGAGCGGTCCACCTGGCGCGGATATCCGCCGTTGTTGGCGACGTCATCGAGGAAGTTTTGCAGTCCCCTAACGAGGCTGAGGCCGCCCGACTCGGTCGCCTCTTTGACGACGCCCGGATTGAGCCACGGCACGTTGCTCGGCGCGAAAGCGTCGCACATGAGCTGCATCGCGAAGCGCGCCTTGCGCCGCGTCGCCTCGGGCAGGCGTGTCGCGTCGACGAGCTGCAGCGCCGCCTTCGTGCGCGCCTGATAATCTTCGACGAGGCCGGCTAAGAGTGGGTTGTCGCGCCATTCGGGTTCGGCGAAGCGCTTGTCTATCGGAGCGGATGCGCTCGCGTCGTCGGGCTGTCCACCCAAGCGGCGCAGCATGTTCATCGCGACGTTCTGCTCCGCGAGCGCAAGGCCGGTGAGCCACGTCCCCATCCGCAAGGGATCCATCATCACGTCGGTGACCACGGCGCGCAAGGCGTCGCTCAGCGACGCCGGATCCAGGCCGGTGACGTCGATGCCGTAACGGAGTTCTTCCGGTGCGATGTTCACTTACATGTACCAGCCGCCGTTGATGTTGTAGACGGCGCCCGTGATGTAGCCTGCCTTCTCGTCGAGCAGAAAGCGCACCAGCCGGGCGACCTCCTCGGGTTGGCCGAGACGGCGCTTGGGCGTCTGCGCGATCGCATTCTCGATCGCCTCGGACGGCATCGCCTTGGTCATGTCGGTGTCGATGAAGCCCGGAGCGACCGCGTTGACGGTGATGCCCTTCTTGGCAACCTCGAGGGCGACCGTCTTGGTGAGGCCGATCAGGCCGGCCTTGGCCGCCGCGTAGTTCGCCTGGCCGAAGTTGCCGCTCTCGCCCACGACGGAGCTGATGTTGACGATCCGCCCGAAGCCGCGCTCGAGCATCGCGTCAAGCACGGCCTTGATCATAAAAAACGGCCCCGAAAGATTCACTTGCAGGACCGCTTCCCATTCGTCGACCGTCATCTTGCGGACGGTGTGATCGCGGGTAATCCCCGCGTTGTTGACGAGATAATCGATGCGTCCGTGCCTCGCGAGCACGGCGGCGACCGCCTCGCGGCAGCGGTCGTAAACACTGACGTCGGTCTCGTGGAATTCGAGCCGCGCGGCGGCTCCGTTGAGGTGCGCGGCGAGGCGTTGCGTCCTGGCTTCGTCTTCGGGAAGGCCCAGCACCGCGACGCTCGCGCCGTCCTCAGCCAGCACCGTGCTGACCGCGCCGCCGATGCCGCGCGAGCCCCCCGTCACGATGCCGACGCGTCCTTTGAGAGATAAACTATTCACGCGCTAGATTTACCCAGCGGTCCGCCCTCTCCCTTGTGCCCCACTCGCGCCCTACATGTCCAGGCCGCCGTTGATCGAGTAGACCGCGCCGGTGATGTAGTTCGACTCGTCTTCGAGCAGGAACCGGACGACGCGGGCCACTTCTTCCGGGCGCCCCAAACGGCGCTGCGGAATCTTTCCGACGACCTTGGAGAGCGCGGCCTCGGGGATCGCGGCTACCATCTCGGTCTCGATGAATCCCGGTGCGACGCAGTTCACCGTGATCCCGCGCTGCGCCATCTCAAGCGCCAAGCTCTTGGTGAATCCGAATAGACCGGCCTTCGACGCCGCGTAGTTCGCCTGGCCGATGTTGCCCGTCTCGCCGATCACCGAGCTGATGTTCACGATCCGGCCGGAGCCGCGCTCGATCATGTGTTCCAGCACCGCCTTAGTCATTTGAAACGCGCCAGAGAGATTGACGTTGAGCACCTGATGCCAGTCGTCGACCGTCATCTTCCGCACCGTCTTGTCGACCGTGATGCCCGCGTTGTTCACGAGGTAGTCGATGCGCCCGAAGCGATCGAGCACTTCTTTCGCGACGCGGTTGCAGTCGTCGGCGTCGTCGACCCGCCCCTGATGTATCGACACCTGCGCGCCTTTGCCGGTCATTTGCTGCGCGAACTTCTCGGCGCTTTCCTTTCCGCGATTGTAGCCGGCGGCGACCGCCGCGCCGCTGGCGGCCAGCATCTCCGTGATGGCCGCGCCGATTCCTCGCGTACCGCCAGTCACCAAAGCCACTCGACCCTGAAACACGACAGCCTCCTCCGTTCACGACCGCGCCGTTAGCCTTCTCCGTCTTACGGTGCCCGCTAAGCGGCGCGTAGCCCGTCTTTACTCGCTGACTCCGATGGAGCCTTCGCACGTATCGCGGAATAGCAGTTGCGGCTCGACGATGAGCCCGCGAGCCGGTCGGCGAAAGCGGCGCGCATGCCGACCACGCGCGCGCAGCGCCTCGCGGCGGGCCGGGCGATCCGGACCTCGTGTCCACGCTCTCGCCAGGCCACGTGGCATCGAGCCGATTCGGTCGACGCACTCGCGCTGATCGAAGAGTCGAACGCGGGCCGTGTCCCAGGGCTCGTGCCCGTACGCTATGGCCGGATGGCGCGTTCGCCGTTCGCGTTCTTCCGCGGTTGCGCTATCGTTCAGGCGCGTGACCTCCTCACCTCGCCGTCGACCGGCGTAAAGGTTCAGCTGTGCGGCGACTGTCACATCATGAATTTCGGCGGCTTCGCCACGCCCGAGCGGAACCTGATCTTCGACATCAACGACTTCGACGAAACGTATCCCGGCCCGTGGGAATGGGACGTCAAGCGCCTCGCGGTCAGCCTCGTTCTGGCCAGCCGAGACCGCGGCTTCCCGCAGGACATCGCCCGCGATGCGGTCCGCGGCGCGGTTGCCTCGTACCGCGAGAAGCTTTTTGGATATACGCAGCTCTCCCCGCTCGACGTCTGGTACGCGCGGATCGGATTCGACGACCTGAGCGCCTTCTTTCGAAGGAACGCCGACGTGCTCGGCACCCTCGAGAGTGCCGAACGCTACGCCCAGAGCCGCACGTCCGAACGCATCTTTCCGAAGCTCACGGCGATCGCCGACGGTCACGCGACAATCCTGGACGAGCCGCCGCTGGTGTATCACTTTCATCAGTACGTCGACGAGTGGGACGCGATGGTCCGCGCGTTCTTCGAGCGCTATCGCCGGACGCTCATCGCCGACCGGCAGCGCCTGTTCGAGCACTACACCTTCCAAGACATCGCCGTGAAGGTGGTCGGCGTCGGAAGTGTGGGCACGCGCTGCGCGGTGGCGCTGTTCCTCGCCGACGAGACCGACCCGCTCTTCCTCCAGATCAAAGAAGCGCGCTCTTCGGTGGTCGAGCCGCCCGGCGGCCCGCCTCTCTTCGCACACCAGGGCGAGCGCGTCGTGACCGGGCAGCGCCTCATGCAGGCCGCCAGCGACATCTTTTTGGGCTGGGCCGAGGTTTCGGGATCGCAAGACTACTACGTCCGTCAGCTGCGCGACATGAAGGTATCCGTCGACGTCGACGCGTTTCGGCCGCGCACACTGATCGACTACGGCGCCGTCTGCGGCTGGGCTTTAGCCCGAGCGCACGCCAAGGCGGGCGACGCCGCGACGATCGCCGGCTACTTAGGCCGCGCGGATCGCTTCGATCGCGCCATCGCGCGATACGCGGCCTCCTATGCCGATCAGGTCGAACGAGACTTCGCCGAGTTCCAGGCCGCGATTCGATCCGGACGCTTCACGGTCGAAACAGGCGATTTCAAGGACGTCGACTTTCTCCCGTAATTATTTTCCGGCGAGACTAACGACGGCGCCGGCGGGAGTGCTGACGCCGGTGACCGTCCGCGTCGGCTTGCCGCCGGCCGGATAGTCGTAGAGCGCGACGGCGCCGCGGCTCGGCAGATACGTCGGATCGATGAGGACGCCGTCGTCGATGAAGAACTGATGAAGCCCCGGCCAGACCCGCAGGCGCGTTGCTCCGACCCTCTTCCCCTTGTAGCCGCTCACCGCGAATCGATAGATGTAAGAAGAACGGTCGTCGCCCACGGCGAGATCCTTGCCGTCCCACTGCACGCCGCCCGGAAACAGGATCGAATGATCCAGCGTGACTTCGGTCAGCGCCTTGCCGCCCTTGGGCAGCTCGGCTATGAGGAACGCGGAACCGGGCCCGATGCCATCGACGAAGAGATTGCCCGCATCGTCGTAGCCGCAGAACATCATATCGCTAAACGAAGTGTCGGCGTACAGCTTGGGCGTCCCTCGGGCGCCTTTATAGACCGCGAGCTTCCCGTGCGTCGTGCCGTTGCTGCGAACGCTAGCGACCGCGAGATCTCCGGTTGTCGGATCGATTGAGCAGGCGCTGGGCGATCCGCCCGGATCGGCGAATATCGCGATCGGACTCGTGCCGCCGTGGGCGTACTCATACGTCACATGCGAGAACGGGGACGCATCCGTGATGAACACGTCCTGCGCCGAGTCCACGCACTCACCGCCCGGTGCGGGCGGCTCGCTGAGAATTCCTACGAACTTCAGCGCCGGTAAGTACGAGTAGACCAAGACGCCGCCGCTGCCGGCGTCACCGATGTAGAGCAGATTCTCGCTGCGCGCTTCCGGCAGCATCCGCGACTGCCCGCGGGCGTTGAACGATGCGCCGAAGGCTCCGGTCGGCTGCATGGCATCCTGTGCCGGACTGCAGGCCGCCAGCAATGCTGCGGCCACCCAGACAATTGCCGCTCGTTTCACGGAGGACCGATTCGACCGCCGTACTGAATCTTCTTCCGGCGATGAGCATCCCGCCCTTCTCGCGCCTTGCGTTGCGCCTCTGCGCCGGCATCGTTCTGGCGGGCTGCTCGCTGGGCGCGCGATCACCCCTGCCGTACATGCAAAACGGCTCACCGCTGCAGGCTCTCGACTCGACCGGTGCGGGCAAAATCCAGCACATCGTCTACATCGTGCAGGAGAACCGCAGCTTCGATAATCTGTTCCAGGACTATCCGGGCGCCGACACACGCGCGTATGGCCGGAACTCGCGCGGCCAGGAGGTCAAGCTCGTGCCGTGGAGTCTAGCGAAGCAATATCAGCTCGACCACTCCGATTACGCGATGTTCACGGATTGCAACGGCACGGGGAGCATTCCGGGGACTGACTGCCGCATGAACGGCTTCAATAAGGAGTACGGCTACGGCGGCCCACCCAAATATCCGGAATACGCCTACGTGCCGCATGAGGAGTCGAAACCGTACTTCGACATGGCCCACGAATGGGTGTTGGCCGACCGGATGTTTCAGTCGCAGCTCGACGAGAGCTTCGTCGCGCATCAATACATCATCGCGGCGCAGGCCGCGTGGGCCGTCAACCTTCCGTTGAGCTGGTGGGGCTGTCGGGGCGGCCCCAGCGATACCGTTCCGACGATCGATCTACACCGCACGGCGGGCAAGTACGAACGGGTGTGCTTCGACTATCAGACGCTGGGCGACGAACTGGACAAGGCCAAGCTCCCGTGGCGCTTCTACGCGAGCGAGTACGGCAGCCGTTCGAGCGGTACCGGCGGGACGTGGTCGAGCTATCAGGCCGTCCGCCACATTTACTACGGACCCGATTGGAAGAAAGACGTCGTCTCGCCGAATTGGAAGTTCATCACGGCGGTGCGCGCGGGCAAACTCGCGGCCTTCACGTGGGTCACCCCGGTCTGCGACGATTCGGATCACGTCAACTGCCCCGGAGGGTACGGGCCGTCGTGGGTGGCCGCGCTCGTCAACACGGTCGGGAAGAGCAAGTTCTGGGACTCGACGGCGATCTTCGTCCAATGGGACGACTGGGGCGGCCTGTACGACCACGTCAAGCCTCCGTACCTGGGCCGTGACAGCCTCGGCTTTCGCGTTCCGCTACTGGTCATCTCTCCCTACGCGAAGAAAAATTTCGTCTCGCACGTGCAATACGAGACGGCCAGCGTGTTACGCTTCGCAGAGGATCTATGGGGCCTCGATAACCTGGCGGAGGCCGACCGCCGGGCGACTTCGCCGGCCGGCGACTGCTTCGACTTCTCCCAGCGGCCGCGGCGCTTCGTCGAGATCAAGGCGCCGCTCCCACCGAAGTTCTTCATGCGACCGCTGCCCGACGACTACTTCGCCCCCGATTACGAATAGACTAAACAGGAACCGAGGAGCAACGTCGTGATCGTTACAAGTTTCAGCCGCTGCGCGCTGAACGCGAGCGTAGCCGCCGGGCTCGGCGCGCTCGCGCTCTCCGCGCTGCTCGCCGCCTGCGCAAACGGCGCAAACACGCCGCTGCGATCGCCGGACGTCGTGGTCTCTCCGGCGGCGATCGCGCCACACCTGCCGCGAGCGCGCGGTTGGCTTTCCCCCGAGGTAAAGAAAAGAAGCAACCTGATCTACGTCGCGGCGGGGAGTGAGGTCCTCATCTTCCGCGAGGAGCGCAACTCGCCCCCGATCGGACGTATCACCGACGGTGCCGGCTCTCCCTATGGCCTCTACGTCGATCGGCACGGAAATCTCTACGTCGCAAATTGGATGGCGAACACGGTCACCGCCTACCGCCGCGGGTCCGTCACTCCGTTCGCCACCTACTCTCAAGAGTTGAGCCGCCCGCTCTACCCGATCGTCGACGCCAAGGGCAACCTCTTCGTGAGCAACGCGGACAGCGGCGGCGTGATCGAATATCGCCATGGTACGACGAGCGTGTATCGCATTTTACAGACCGGTGGCACCGAAGCCGACGGGATGGATTTCGACGCGAAGGGCAATCTCTACGTCGCGTACCGAAACGGCGGAATCGGCAGCATCGAGACGTTTGCGCCAGGCTCCACGCAGGGAAAGATGCTCGGTATGCAGTTGGATCAGCCGCAGGGGCTCATCGTCGCGAACTCGGGCATCGTTCTCGCAGTAGAGACGGGGGCGGCAAGCCGGATAGACGAGTTTTTGCCAGGCAACAGCACACCCCAGCTCGAGGTCCCGATTCCGCAGACTCCGGTCCAACTGGCCATCACGGAGTCAGAAAACAGGTTGTTCGTTTCGACGTTAAATGGCCCAGTCTATGTTACCGATTACCCACTCTACAAGCAGCGGCTCGTTGAGGAAGTCTTCGGCAGCAGCCAAGGTGTTGCATTAAGCAACGGGCAGTACTTCTAACACTCATCGTCATCTCGGAGGACAGTTCATGCTCGAAGCTCTATCACGCCGCGCACTCGTCGGAGTCGTGGCGCTCGTTTTCGTAGCCGGATGCTCCACCAGTCCGAGTTCCCTCACGCCCGGCTCGTCGTCTTCGCTTAGCTCGCAATCGGTCCGCGTTCCGCCGGGAATGCGCCTGTTGCCCGGACCGGCGGTCGCGGGGCCGATTCTCGTGCCCCTCTTCCCGCATCAGCGGAACCTCCCGCACGTATGGCCCGATAGGAGGAGGCATCACCATCCTGAGGTTTTGTTCTCCTCGGATGCGACCACCAACGAGGTCCTGATGTACAATCCGAATACTGTAAATCCGTCACCCAAGGGCTCCATCACGACAGGCATCAGCACTCCGTTCGGCCTCGCCGTTGACAAGAGCTCGACGCTGTACGTGGCCAATCTCGGCAACAGCACGATCACCATTTATCCGAAGGGCCATACGACGCCCAGCCTCACTATCAGCACCGGCATCGACGGCCCGTATGGGGTCGGCGTCGACTCCGCGGGCAACGTTTTCGTGTCGAACCTCAACAACAACACGATCACTGCGTACAAGGCAGGCCAGACTTCGCCCTATGAGACGATCAGTTTCAGCACCGAGGGACAGGCGGTCGGTCTCAACGTCGACGGCAATGACAACGTGTGGGTGGCGTGCGACACGTCGAGCGCCGTCTTCGAGATTCCCAAAGGCTCTTCGACGCCGAAGAACGCGGGGCTGAGTGGCCTCAACGGAACTATCGGCATCTCGTTCGGCCCCAGCGACCTGATGTACGTCTCAAACTTCGGCGGAAACAACGTTCAGGTCTACAAGTACGGCACGACATCGCCTGAGACCACGATTACCAGCGGGATAAACGGCCCGACCCAAAACGGGGTCACCCATTTGGGATATTTCTTCCAGTCGAATCAGAACGTCAACGTCGTGGGATACAAACCCGGTCAGACGTCGCCGTTCTCCACCCTCTCCGGCAACTCGGGTCCGACCGGCGTCGCCTCCATCCCGTTGGTCGCTAAGTAGTTCACCGCCTCAAAACGGCGAGAGCGCGCGGCAGAAACGTCGCGCGCTCTTTGTTTAGCCGCCTAGCCGAAGCGGCCCGTGATGTAGTCCTCGGTTCGGCGATCGCTCGGCGTCGTAAAGAGCTTGGCCGTGTCGTCGAACTCGATGAGCCGGCCGACGCCGGTTTCGTCGGCGAGCATGAACGCGGTCACATCCGACACGCGCGCCGCCTGCTGCATATTGTGCGTCACGGCGACGATGGTGAAGTGCTCGGCGAGCGACGCCATCAGCTCCTCGATCACGGCGCTCGCGATCGGATCGAGCGACGCGGTCGGCTCGTCCATCAGCAACACCTCGGGCTCGGCTGCCACGGCGCGCGCGATGCAGAGCCGCTGCTGCTGGCCGCCGGAGAGCCGCAAGGGGCTGCTCTTCAGCTTGTCCTTGACCTCGTCCCACAGCGCCGCCGAGCGCAGCGCTCGTTCCGCCGTATCGAAGCGCTGGCGGGCAGACAGCCCGCGGAGCCCGCACACGGTATTGTCCAAGATCGAGAGCGTCGGGAACGGATTCGGACGCTGAAACACCATCCCGATACGGCGGCGGATCGCCATCGGGTCGACGTCGCTCGCGTAGATGTCCTGGCGGCCGAGCAATACGCGCCCCTCCACGGCTGCGTCGAAAGTCAGCTCGTGAATGCGATTGAAACAGCGCAGCAGCGTCGTCTTGCCGCAGCCCGATGGCCCGATCAACGCCGTGACGGCCTTTCGCCGGAATGCGATCGAGACGTTGCCGACGGCCTTGCGTTCGCCGTAATAGGCGCTCAGGTCGTCGGCCGCGAGCAGCTCGTCGGCCATCGTCGAGGTCCCGAGCGGAGTCGAAGTGCTCATGCGTCGAGCCCGCGCATGGCGCGGCGCAGCATGAAGCGCGCGCCCAGGCTGAGCACGAAGACCGCGACGATCAGTACCAACGCGCCGCCCCAGGCTTGCTGCTGCCAGTTCGGGTACGGCGAGATGGCATACGTGAAGACCTGCAGCGACAGCACGGCCATCGGATTGCTTGGATTCATTTCCCAGAACTGGGTGCCGAAGGCGGTGAAGAGCAGCGGCGCCGTCTCCCCGGTCACGCGCGCGATCGCAAGGAGAAGCGCCGTGATGATCGCGGGCCGCGCCGTCGGCAGCACAATGCGCACCGTGGCGCGGAAGTTCGACATGCCGAGCGCCAGCGCTCCCTCGCGCACGGTAGCGGGCACGGAGCGAATCGCCTGTTCCGACGTGCGCACGAGCAGCGGCAACATCAACATCATGAACGCGAACGACGCGGAGAAGCCCGAGAAGTGTTTGAGCGGCGCGACCAAGACCGCATACGCGAAGAGCCCGATCGCGATGCTGGGCACGCCCGAGAGCACGTCCGAGAGAAACCGCAGGGCCTCGGGGATCGCCCCGCGACCGAACAGGGCGAGATAGATCCCCGTCAACAGTCCGAGCGGCACGGCCATCGCGGTCGCGAGGCCGATGACGATGACCATCCCGGCGATTCCGTTCCCGACGCCGCCGCCGGAAACGCCGATGGGGTGCGGCAGCTGCGTGAGAAACGCCCAGTTGATCGCCCCGATGCCTTGCACCATGACGTAGACGAGAATCGCGAGCAGCGCCGCCGCCGCCAGCGCCGCGCAGAATAGCGTCAGGGCGGTGCCGATCGACGCGAAGACCCGCCGGCGCCCCAGCCGCTGGTACCGCAGCGATAACTCGCTAGACGCCTGAACCACGAACGCTCCAGATCATGAGCCGCGCTAGCGCGTTGACGACGATGCTGACCAAGAACAAAATCAGCCCGAGCTCGATCAGCGCGCTGATGTAGACACTGGTCGTCGCCTCAGTGAACTCGTTAGCGATCACGCTGGCGAGCGTGTACGAAGGCGCAAACAGCGACGCGGAAATCTCCGGCCGGTTGCCGATCACCATGGTCACGGCGATCGTCTCGCCGAGAGCACGGCCCAGCGCGAGCACGCACGCGCCGAAGATGCCGACCCGCGCCGCCGGCAAAACCACGCGCGTCGCCGTTTCCCACTTCGTCGTGCCGAGCGAGGCCGACGCCTCGCGCAGATCGCCCGGTATCGCCACGATGACGTCGCGCGAGATCGCCGTGACCGTCGGAACGATCATCAGCGCCAGAATTATTCCGCCCGTCAGCAGACCGACGCCGTAGATCGGTCCCTGGAAGAGCGGCAGCCACCCGAGCACGTGCTGCAGCGCGGGTCCGATGGTGGTGCGCACGAACGGAGCGAGGACGAACAGGCCCCATAGCCCGTACACGACGCTGGGTACCGCGGCCAACAGCTCGATCAGAAACGACAGCGGCGTCGAGAGCCAGCGCGGCGCGAAGTCGGCCAAGAAGACGGCGGCCATGATGCCGACGAAGCCGGCGAGCGCTATCGCGATGAGCGACGTGACGACCGTCCCGTAGATCATCGGCAGCGCGCCGAACTTGCTCGTGTTCGGGTCCCATGCGCTGTGCCAAATGAACGACGGTCCGAACGCCCGGATCGACGGCCACGACCCGAGCACCAGCTCGACGAACAGGCCGACGATCAAGAGGGCAAAGAGAATGCTCCCGCCGTAAACGACCGCGGCAAAGCCGCGGTCGGCCGGACTTACGAAGCGCGCGAGTCGCCGAAATCGAGGCTCAGCCGTCATCCTTCCGCTGTTGCCCTGAGCGTACTTTGAAGGGTCAGTGCTGCATTTGTTTGAGCGTCCCCAACGCAGCCGCCTGCACGTTCTTCGGCAGAGGAACGTAGTCGACGGACTTTGCATTGGACTGGCCCGCGGGCCCAACGAGCCAAGTCAGCACGTCAAACAGCATCTTGGCTCGACCCGCATCAGAGGGCTTCTTGTAGATCACGACCCACGAGTAGCCCGAGATCGGATACGAGTTGGCGCCGGCGGTATCGACGATCGAGAAATTTGTCGAGCTCACTTCCGGCTTGGTAGCGGCCGCGGCGGCAACTGTGTCTTCGCCGCACGCGACCCACTTGCCGGCGCGATTTTGAATCAGCGCCGCCGGCATCTTGTTCTCGACGACGTACGCCAGCTCGACATAACCGATGGCTCCCGGCGTGCTGCGCACCTGGCCGGCTACGCCCTCGTTACCCTTCGCGCCGACGGCGCTCGGGGCCGGCCACGACACGCTCTTGCCGGTGCCGACCTTGCTCTTCCACTCCGGCGAGACGTGGCTCAGGAAGTCGGTAAAGATGTAGCTCGTCCCCGAGCCGTCGGAGCGATGCACGACGATGATAGCCGTGTCGGGCAGGTTCACGCCCTTGTTGAGCCGGGCGATCTGAGGGTCGTTCCACTTCAGGATCTTGCCGAGATAGATGTCGGCGATCACCTGGCGCGTGAGCCGAAGGGTTGCGTTCACACCCGGCAGGTTGTAGGCGATCGCCGCCCCGCCAAGCGTCACCGGAATCTGGAGGACGGGTTGCCCGGCGCGCGCGAGCTCGTCGGCGTTCATCGGAACGTCCGTTGCGCCGAAGTCGACGTTCTTTGCCGTGAACTGCTGAATACCGCCGCCGCTGCCGATCGACTGGTAATTGACCGTTACGTCGGGATTCTTCTGGCTGTAGATGTAGAAGGCTTTGGAAAAGAACGGATAGTCGAAGCTCGACCCGGCTCCGGTAAGCTGCGTTGCGGCTGCCGCCGGCGCGCATAAGGCCGTGGCCACGGCCAACGCCCCGAAACGGCGAATCCACGATCCTGTCACTGAAAAAGCTCCTTTGGCGAAGAGAAGGCGCCCTGAGTCATAAAATTCGAGGGGTGTCTTAGTTGTAATGCAGCTCGATTAACCCCATATTAAGGCCGGCGGGGCCGACGGTTACGCCGCCCTCCCCAGGCCCGTCCTAGGCTAGCTTGTCATTCTAAGGACAACTAAAGCCTCCGAGCTGCGAAGGATGACCGAGCTACTTACTCCGAAGCCGCGCCCGATGATCGCGGAAGGCAAATCGGACGACCGCGCGCCGTCGCTGGCCGAGCTGCGCCACACCGCGGCGCACGTGCTGGCCTATGCCGTGCAGGACCTCTTTCCCGAGGCCAAGCCCACGATCGGGCCGGCCATAGAAAACGGGTTCTACTACGATTTCGACCGGCGGACGCCGTTCACGCCGGAGGATCTCGAGCGGCTCGAGACCCGCATGAGCGAGATCGTAGCGGCCGACTATCCGATGACCGGCCGCGAGGTGACGCGCGACGAGGCCATCGCCGCGTTCGACGGCAACCCGTACAAGGCGGAGATCGCGGGCGAGATCCCTGCCGGTCAGCCCATCACCCTTTACACCATCGGCGAGTTCACGGACCTATGCCGTGGCGGCCACGCCGACTCCACCGGCCGGATCGGCGCGTTCAAGCTCACCAGCGTGGCCGGCGCCTATTGGCGCGGCGACGAGCACAACGCGATGCTCCAGCGCATCTACGGCACGGCGTGGCGCGACCGCGCGGAGCTCGACGACTATCTCGCGCGGGTCGAGGAAGCGCAACGCCGAGATCATCGCCGGCTGGGAGCCGAACTCGACCTCTTTTCGATTGAGGAGGAGGCCGGAGGCGGACTCGTCTTCTGGCATCCCAACGGCGCGATCGTCCGCAATATCATCGAGAACTTCATTCGCGAAGGATTACGCGAACGCGGCTATCAGCCGGTCGTGACGCCGCACATCGCGAGCGAACGGCTCTACGAGATCTCCGGGCACCTCGAGAACTTCGCGGAGAGCATGTTCGGCCCGATCGAGGTGGAGAACCAGCGCTTTCGCCTGAAGCCGATGAACTGTCCCGGTCACATCCTCATCTATCAGAGCCGCTTGCGCAGCTACCGCGATCTTCCGTTACGGTTCTCGGAATTCGGAACCGTGTACCGTTTCGAGCGCTCCGGTGTGTTGCACGGCCTCACGCGAGTCCGCGGATTCACGCAGGATGACGCGCATTTGTTCTGCACGCCGGAGCAGCTTCAGGGCGAATTCGAACAGACGCTCGACGAAGCATTGCGCCTAATGCGCGCGTTCAGCTTCAGCTCGTTTGCGTACGTGCTGTCGCGACGCGCGGAGGCCGACCGCACCGAGACCGACGCGATCGCCGAGGCGGCCATCCGCAACGCGCTCGAGCGTTACGAGCTCCCGTTTGAGGTCGACGAGGGTGGCGGCGCATTCTACGGACCGAAACTCGACGTTAACGTACGCGACGCGCTCGGCCGGCCATGGCAGCTTGGCACCGTCCAAGTCGACTTCGTCCTGCCAGCCCGCTTCGGGCTCAAGTACCGCGCTGCCGACGGCCAAGACCACTGCCCGGTGATGATCCATCGGGCACTTGCCGGCTCGTTGGAACGTTTCTTTGGCATACTGATCGAGCACTATGGGGGCGCATTTCCGGTCTGGCTGGCTCCGATACAAGTCGTCGTGACGCCGATCTCCGAGCACCAAGCGAGCTACGGCCGCGAGGTCGCGGCGCGGCTGCGGGGAGCGGGCTTTCGGGTCGAGGTGGACGAAGCCAACGAGAAGCTCGGATACAAGATCCGGCACTGGAAAACCCAGAAGGTGCCGTACATCTTGGTCGCGGGCAAACAAGAGGCTGCAGACGGCACCGTGAACGTCAATCAGCGCGGAATCGATGAGAAACGCACGACGTCGGTTGAGTCCTTCGTCGAGGAGTTACATGCAATGGTCGAGGCGAAGGAATAAAATGATGAGGTGTGATGCTCGCGCCGTTTTTGCGGCGCTCGCGCTCGTGTTGGCTTCGTGCCAAGGAGGGTCGGGGTTCGACAGCGGCATGGGTGACATGGCGCCGCCCGTCACGCAACCCGGCTCGATCGGTGGTATGAACGGCGGCGGGCTCTCGAGCAGCATGAACGGCGGAACGCTGGCCGGCCCGACCGTCGGTCCGAACGGCCGCGAGGAGCTCGCCAACCCCGGCGCCACGATGGCGCCTAACGAAGCGCAGTATCCCATCGGTCAAGGTCCGAGCGGGATGAAGTGCCCCACGGTCCTGCAGTTCAACCAGCAGTACACGTGCACGGTGGCCTTCAACATACCGCCGGCCTCACCGTCGCCGTCTCCCAACGGCAAAAGCACTGCCAAGCCGACGGCGAGCCCGACGCCGACGCCTAAGCCCTCCGCCTCCTCCGACGACGACACCGCCGACGACAGCGGCGACGACTCGCCGACGCCTTCGCCGACGCCGGCTGGATTGATGACGCTCCAGTTGGAGCCGTTGCCGCGCGACGTGCCCAGCATGACCAATCCCAACCCGCTCTTCATGCGCATCACGCCGCTCGTGGCGATACGGCTGCAGAGCAACATGGATTTTGATCTGAACGGCTCCGCCAACGTGCAGTACACACTACCCGCGATCCAGTTCAACGGACGCGTCTTCGCGCTGCAGCTCTACAACGAGAGCGTGGTCCGCGGAAAGCGCATCGATCAGCTGCTCGCGAACTACTCGAAGTTCACGACACCGCAAAGCCAGACCGTCGGCTTCTCGTTCTCCGTGCCGAAGGTGACGGTGCGGCACACGCAGATCTGGCTGCTGGCGATGTACGGCGCGACGATCCCGCCCGGCACGACGCCGACCCCGTCTCCGTCACCCTCGCCGGCGACCTCCCCCAGCAGCTCGCCCTAGGCTTCTCCCGCCCGGACGCCCGGGAAGGAGATGCGCCGAATCCTCAAACACTCCGATTTCGTGTTCGACTACCCGCGCGGCCGCACGTTCCTGCATCCCAACAAGAATTGACCTCGGCCCACCGAGGAATTAACTACTCGGGATCGCCGTGCTGCAGCGATGCCCTGCGGCGCTCGAAGTAGCGCATTGGATACCGCGATCCGATCTGCTTGAACTGTCGCGCATGCTGCGTGTAGTCGAACACGTCGCCGATGCTGTTGGCGCGCACGTCCGTGGTGCCGAGGTTTCCGAGGCCGAAGTTGTCCTCCACGTATCGGAGGATGCTGCCGAACTCGTATCGCGTCGGCGAGATGTAGCCGCCTTGACTGGACTGGCCCGCTTTCGCGTACGGCGAGATGACCAGGCACGGAATTCGGAAGCCTAGCCCGCCGAGGTTGTCGCGGAACTGCTGCGGGGCCGCGTGGTCGTAGAAACCGCCCCAGTCGTCCCACACTACGAAGATCGCGGACGATCCCCAGTACGTGCTCCCTCCGATCGCGTCGACGACGCTGGCTACCCACGACGGACCCTTATCGACCTTCTCTCCGGGGTGGTCGTCCTCGTCGTCTTCGGGAATCACCCACGACACCGCGGGCAGCGCGCCGTTGCGGATGTCGCTGAAGATGTTGGTCGCGGGCATCGAGACGTTCGAGCTCCACTCGGGGCCGTACCGCACGGGAGCGATCAGGTCGAATGCGTTCAACGTATCGCCCGCGCACAGCGGGCATTTCTTGTCGGGCACGCATCCATCCGACGTGCTGAAGCACGGCGTGTAGTACTTCCACGGTACGCCCTTGGCGTCGAGCAGGTCGCGTAGCGTCGTGTAATACGATGACGACGGAAACTTGTTCGTGCACGGAAACGGCCCTTGGCCCTCGAGGTACTTGCCTGAGGCCGTGATCAGCGACGTCCTCGCGTTCGGCGGGGCGTCGCAGCCCCACGGCTGACCGTGCGGATCGTCGATCATGCTCTCGTACGAATTGATGCTGGTCGCGCCGCGGATCAGGTCCTGATGGGAGGTGAAGCTTCCGCTGCCCTGAGTCTGGAACATATGCTCCGCCAGCACCCACTGTTCGGCGATGTCCCAGTACGGCTGAATCTGGTCTTGCTCGACGTACTGATAGACAGCCGTGCCGACGACGTTGCCCGGACGCCGGCAGACGCCGTAGTGAACGAGATTGAACCCGTCCATCTTGCCCTTGTCGTACGAGGTCTCGAACGAGGCGTGACAGTGCTGGACGTCCGTCGGCATGACCAGCGGATGCGATTGCAGCGGCGTCCACTCGTCCACCCAGCGGCCCCCGCGCTTCACGCGCATCTTGCCCCGCGTCGCGCCGTCGGCACCGGGAAACAAGGCGAACAGGTTATCGAAGCTCCGATTTTCCTGGACGATGACAACGACGTGCTGGATCGGCGAGCTCCCCGAGCCGCTGCGCAGCAGGCCCCGTGGGGCGGCTAGTGACGGTATCCCGTCTTGAAGCTGCCGCTGCGGGGCGCAGGCGGCCAGCGTCGCTGCGGCGACGCATGCCGACAGGATGGCGACCCGGCAGCCTTTCACACCGCGCGTTTACTTCGCCGGGCTGACGACCGCGCCCCACGGGGTGTGCAGGCCGCCGATCCGCTTCGTGTGCCTGCCGCCGCCCGGATAGTCCCAATACATGACACTCGTGCTGTCGTCGTTCGGCCCGATGACCTTCGAGCCGTTAATCCAAAAGCCGATCGCGTAGTTCGAGCCGCCGAGTCGCGTTTCTCCGACCTTCGTCCCGGTGGTGCCATCGATCGCGAACTGATAGATGGCGTTCGACTCATAGTCTCCGACCGCCACGTCGTGCCCGTCCCACTGAACGGCGCCGCCGTACCGAAAATGCTTATCCAGAGTGATGTTTACGAAGCTCCTGCTGCCCTTCGGAAGCTCGGCGAACTGGAAGTTGCCGCTGCTCATGCCGTCCAGGTAGAGGTTACCGTGATCGTCGTATCCGCAGAACATGTAGTAGCGAATCTGCGGGTCCCTGAATACCGTCCGTTTTCCGTGCGCGTAGACGATGACGTTGCCTGGTCCGGAGTACGGTGAGCTGAGGTTGGCCACCGCAAGAGCACCGGTAGTCGGATCGACCGCGCAGTCGTCCGGATCCTGACCCGGATCGCTCAGCGCCGCCGTGCGCTTCTTGGCGCCGTGGCGGTATTCGAAGACCTTGAAGGCGTTCAAGTCGGGAATGAAGACGTCGCCGTCCTTGTTAACGCACATCGCCTGCGGCCGTTGGAAACCCGACAACGCTCCGACGAGCTTCCCGCCGGGATACGAGTAGAGGTTGACCTTGCCCGTGCCGACGTCGGAAATGTACAGCAGGTTCTGGCGCCCGACGCCGGGCGCAACCCACGACGTATCGGACGCCGCAGCCGCACGAATCGCGCCGGAAGCTTGGTCGGGCACGACGCCGGAGAAGCCGCATCCCGTGAGCGCAAGCACCGCACACAAGGACATCACACGGCGACCAAAATCGCTGTTCCTCATATACCCCGACCCGATACCCTATCGCCCCCGCACCGACCTCTTAGCCTCGCAAACGTTGTCGCAGCCGCCGGACGGCTTGAGCATGGATCTGCGAGACCCGCGACTCGGAGACCCCCAGCGCCGTCTTGATTTCCTTAAGCGTCTCGCCGCCGAAGTAGTAACCGCGAATGACGAGGCGCTCCTGGGGCAGCAGCGCGTCGACCGCCTGCCTGAGCTCCGCGCGCAGCTCCTCGCGCTCGAGTTCGGCCGTCACGTCGCTCTCGTCGTCCAGGACGGCGCTCGCGGCCTCGAGCGGCACCATGGAACGCGCATCGACGCGCTGCAGGAGCCGGTCCAGCTCCTCCGGCGTTAGGTCTAATTTGCGCGCCAATTCGTCGCGGCTCGGCGTGCGCCCGAGCTCGAGCTCGAGTCGCTCGTATGCGCGGTCCACCTCCCGCGCTCGCTGTCGAATCGTTCGGGGCACCCAATCCAGCGAGCGCAGCGCGTCGATGATCGCGCCGTTGATCCGCGTGATGGCGTATGTTTCGAACTTAACCGTCCGCGAGCTGTCGTACTTCTCGATTGCATCCATCAATCCGAATACCCCATCGTTGATCAGGTCGTTGATGTCGACGCTGGCCGGAAGATTCACCAGAATTCGCCCGGCGACGTATTTGACTAGATGCAGGTATTTGTGAATGGCCTCTTCGCGCGAAAGGCCCGAGTCAATCACGGCACGCGAAGGTGCGAAGACCAAATCGCAGCGCTTCACGATAAAGATACAGGCGCTCACTCATCGTTCGCTCGCAATCCTCTTTGAGCAATACCTCGCCCAACCCCGGAGTCCTAGCGAGCTGCTGGAAGAGCAACGCGTAGCGGCGCGGGCGCCGCTCCAGGTACCGCATCAGCCGCACGCGATGCGCCAGACGTCGCGCAAACCGCCGCTCGATCAGTGCGGCGTAGCGCGCGCCCGCATGCTCGCCGCGTCCGATCGCACGCACGGCGGCTTCGGCCGCGAACCGCCCGCTCAACGCGGCTTCGAAGATTCCTTCACCGTTCGTCGCGTCCACAAAACCGGCCGCAGTGCCTCCAACCAGCACGTCGCCGTCTGCGACGCTCGGCCGCGCTCGCCCGCCGTAGAGCAGATGGCCTTCCGTCTTGACGGCCTTGACTCCGGCGTCGGGGTAGAGCCGCGCGCGCACGCGCGCCGTAAACGCGTCGAGCTCGGCGCGCAGCGCCGCGCCGCCGATCTTGCCCATCACGCCCAGCCCGATCGCCAAGTGATCGCGCTTCGGAAACATCCACGCAATGATCAGCCGCCCGTCGCGACCGCAATAGTAATGGAGCTCGAGACTGCGGTAGGCGATCGCGGCGGCTGGGCGCTCGGGATAGACCCTGTATTGGAGCGTCGTCATCAGCCCGTCGCGCCAGTCCGGCATCGCGACGCGCCCGAACTGCGGCTCTTCCATCCGGGCCGTCGCGCCCAGCGCGAAAAACACGACGCGCGCGGCAACGGCGCGGCGCCGGCCGTTCGTCAGATCCGCGTATTCGACGATCCGGCGATCCCCCTCAGTAGCGATCGCACGGAACAACGCTCGCGTCCGAATCTCGGCGCCTTCCCGCGCAGCGAGGGCCGCCATCGTGCCGTCGAGCTCCTCACGCGTGGTCGTGTGCCCCGGCCCGAAGAACAGTTCGTGCTCCGCTCCGTCCGGATCGAACAGAGCGAGTCGCGGAGTGTCGCAGTGGATCATGCTTCGCGGAAGATCGAACGTCTCGCAGAAACCGGGTCGTAAGCCCGCGGCGCAGACGCGCCTTTCTCCGACCACCGCGTCGCGCTCGAGGACGAGCGTCCGAACGCCCGCTCGCGCGCCCTCGCGCGCCGCCGTCGCGCCCGCCGGACCGCACCCAAGCACCAAAAAATCGGCGGCTTCGCAGGGGACCGATCGGCTAATTATGGCAGGGACGCCCTCGTTTGGTTTATTATGAAAAACAGGAATTCTCTTGGTACCCAAGCGTGCTAACTAAGGAGTAACGATCATGCAGTACCACCCAAAAAAGCAACGCTTACGGTTGGTTACTGGAATAGCCGTTCTTTCGCTGATTCTGGCTGCGTGCCACGGCGCATCTTCAGGGAGCGCGCCATACCTCCCGTCGAGCGGCATGTCGTCCCGGCAAAGCTTGGATCGGGGCATCGTGCCGAATGGCGAGGAGCAGGGGGAGCTTTTCTCCAGCTGCGGCGACCACATCCGCATCGTCTTAGCCGGGATCGTCAACTGCCGCTTCCATGAGGTGGGCGGGAGTCAAAAGGACGTCTTCACGCTCAAGAACGATACCCAAGGATTGATCCTGATCTCGCCATTGTCGGGCAATCGGAATACCACATTCACGATCACTGCGCTCGTGTTCGGCAGCGGCCACTTTACTGTGAAAGATGGCAAGGGGGATCGCCTCGTCGTCACGGTGCGGGTCTCGCTGCTGTAGCAACAGCACGGCGCGACGGACGAGGCTCGCCTCGCGGCGGGCCTTCTGCACGCGCCAGCAAGCGGCCGGATAGGACTTGCAGGCCCCGCCGGAGTAGGCACGCCGGTCGGCCCTCCGGGGCCGGTATTTTTACCTCGACCGTTCAAGGAACAGCATGACCGCACAGACAGCCATTGTAAGCGGGCTCATCGGGGGCGCCCTCGCGGTGCTCTACGGAATCGCGCTCACGTTCTGGGTGCTGGCCCAGCCCGCCGGCAACGAGCGGATGCGCGAGATCGCCGCGGCAATTCAAGAAGGCGCGATGGCGTTCTTGCAGCGGCAGTACCGTACTATCGGCATCGTCGCTATCGTGCTCGCGATTGTCATCTTCGTTGCTCCCACGCTGGGCAAGGAAGCGGCGATCGGGTTTCTGATCGGCGCGATCCTGTCTGGAGCGGCGGGGTTCATCGGTATGATCGTGTCGGTTCGGGCCAACGTCCGCACGGCCGAGGCCGCGCGCGGCGGCCTGACTCCGGCGCTCAACGTCGCGTTCCGCGGCGGCTCGGTCACCGGAATGCTCGTCGTGGGCCTGGGGTTGCTGGCCGTCTCCGGATACTACGCGATCTTGCTGCGCGTCAACGACGGCGACGCCGCGACCTCGCTCAACGCGATGGTAGGCCTCGCGTTCGGATGCTCGCTAATCTCGGTCTTCGCGCGTCTCGGCGGCGGCATCTACACGAAGGCCGCCGACGTAGGGGCCGATCTGGTGGGCAAGGTGGAAGCCGGAATCCCCGAAGACGATCCACGCAATCCAGCCGTCATCGCCGATAACGTCGGTGACAACGTCGGCGACTGCGCCGGCATGGCCGCGGACCTGTTCGAAACGTATTGCGTCACGACCGTGGCTGCGATGCTGCTCGGCAACCTGCTCTTCGGCTCGAAGCTGCCGGGGGCTACGACTTTTCCGCTCTTGCTCGGGGCCGTCTCGATCGTCGCATCGATCATCGGCACGATGTTCGTGGGCGTCGGACACGTCCGCCGCGCGAAGATCATGGCCGCGCTCTATCGCGGCATGACGGTCGCCGGAGTCCTTGCGCTCATCGGCTTCTATTTCGTTTCGCAGCGCGTCTTCGCGGGGACGGACCTGGTCGGCGTCACGAACATCTTCATCTGCGCGGTCGTCGGCGTGGCCATCACCGGCCTGATCACGTTGATCACGGAATACTACACGGGAGCGCAGTTCCCGCCGGTGCAGCGCATCGCGAAGGCTTCGATCACGGGGCACGCGACGAACATCATTGCAGGGCTCGCCGTCTCGATGCAGGCGACCGCGCTTCCGGCGATCGTCATCGTGGTCGGGATCCTCGTGAGCTACGCGATGTCGGGCGTCTACGGCGTCGGCATCGCGGTCATGGCGATGCTCTCGATGGCAGGCATCGTGGTCGCGATCGACTCGTTCGGCCCCATCACCGACAACGCGGGCGGCATCGCGGAGATGGCCGACATGCCGCGCGACGTGCGCGACGTCACGGATCCGCTCGACGCGGTGGGCAACACGACCAAGGCCGTAACTAAGGGCTACGCGATCGGATCGGCTGCTCTGGCCGCCCTGGTTCTTTTCGCGTCGTTCCTGCAACAGTTAACCAATCACAAATGCCCCGGCGCGGAGACCGCCTGCGTCGACGGCGTGCGTAACCTCTTCACGATCGGCAACCCGTTCGTGCTCACGGGCCTCCTCATCGGGGGTCTGCTGCCGTATCTCTTCGCATCGCTCTCGATGGAGGCGGTCGGGCGGGCCGCCGGGGCGGTGGTCGAGGAAGTGCGCCGCCAGTTTCGCGAGATGCCCGGCATCATGGCAGGCACCGCGCGCCCGGACTACGGGACCACCGTGGACATCGTGACGCGCTCGGCGCTGCACCAGATGATCGTTCCCGCGTTGATCCCGGTCGGCGTTCCGGTACTCGTCGTGCTGCTCTCGTACTTCCACGTGCTGCCGGGCGACACGGGCGCGCAGATGATGGGCGGCATCCTCGTCGGCTCGATCGTCACCGGATTCTTCGTGGCGATCTCGTTTACGTCGGGCGGCGGCGCGTGGGACAACGCCAAGAAATACATCGAAGACGGGCACTATGGCGGCAAGGGTTCGACCGCGCATCAGGCCGCCGTCACGGGCGACACCGTGGGCGATCCCTACAAAGACACCGCGGGTCCCGCGATCAACCCGATGATCAAGGTGCTCAACATCGTCGCGCTGCTCCTGGTCGCCTTCTTAGCGCACTAGTCCTTACCGCAGGCGTGAGCGCAGCGTCGGTATCAACCTAAGCGTTACCGCGCGTTCAAATTCCGTAGGCTGCGCTGCCAGACAGGCATCGGCGCTCGACGCGTCTGGGAACCGCGCGAACCACACCACTACGTTTTCGCCCTCGCGAACCGGCAGACGCGGGAACGAGTTCGGACTATGCTCGCTTACGTGCCACGCGAGGATGGAACCCCTGGCGGAGTTGACGCCCGGGGCGATAGCTGACTCGACTCGCGCAAGATCGTCTTCTCGCGCCGACTCGCGCAAGGAGTGCAATCCGGCAACATACGCTCTACCCGACGGCGCTTCTGAACCGCTTGGGAACGATTCGCACACGCAAAATCCCGAATCCGCGCGCGCCGGCCGCAGTAACAAAACATTGTTCGAATCGATCATCGTCGCGTTGGCTGCGGCGCGGTGCGCCGCCCAGACCGGCCCGTCGTAGAAGGCCGCCAATGATGCGGCGCGGGATTGCATGTCCTCGAAGCCGCGCAGCCAAACGAAGCGATCGTCCTTACCTCGCACGCGAAACTGCCCGATCAGGGCCATCCCTGCAGCCTCTTGGGCCTCCAAGAACTCCCGTTCGAAGAGCTCGATCAGCTCGTCGCGCCGTCCAGGATGCAGCGTGTACTGTCGAAGCTCGACGATAGCGCATTGCATCCCGACGGCTTCGCGTGCTACTCGTTCGGTACCGCTAGGAACGTGACGAACGTTGCACCAGACGATGGGCACTTGCCGCTCACAAGCTGACACGCCTGTCCGGCAATCTCGCCGCGGTCGTTGATTCCACCGACGCTGACCGGCTCGAGCTCCGGATAGGCTTGCAGCACGACATTCGTCAGATCGGTAATCATCCCGTTCTGCCAGACGTAGACGTGCGAGCTGGGGAACGACACGCCCAGGACGGCACCCTCGTTGTTGATGGATGTCGGCTCGCTGACGTTATCGCCCGGCAGCGTACCGATCTTCGTCGGCGCCGACTGCGGATCGGTCCAGATCACCGAGATGAAGTTCGGATTGCCTTTGCGGTCTCTCAGGTCTTTATCCAGGAAGCCTACGATCTGCCCGGCATCGTTGATCGCCGTCGGCGTGTTCCACGCGGTTCCGCCGATCGTCTGGAGCTCGATGGGCTCGTCCGGCTTGTCGTTCTTCCAGAGCACGGCGTGGCGCGCGGTGAAACGCCCCACGGCCTGATCGCAGATGCCCGAGATGCCGACGATGTCGCCTTCTTTGTTAATCGCCGTCGCGGCGCCGTCCGGCTCGGTCTTGCCGCGCAGCGTCAGCGTCGGAAGGGCGCGAGCCTTGCGCGTGCTCAAGTGCCAGACGGTCGGAAGAAACTGCAGCACTTGCGGGGCGATGCACGTCGAGTCGTGCCGCTTGGTTTCGGCCCAGCCTACGACCTCGTCCTCATTCATGCCGGCGCCATAACCGTTATTTCCGCCGAGCGTCGGAAGGTGGTGCATGTGTCCGGCGTGCCAAACAAACCCGAGGCACGTATCGCCGGAGCTTCCATTGTCGGGCAGAAACGCGTGACAGCTCCAACTCGTGCTTTCGCCGAGCGGGTCTTTGTGCGACGTCTCCGAGATCCCGGAAACGTATCCCTTATCGTTCTCAACCGGCCACTCGACCGCGCTGTTCGGGCCGCCCAGCGTCCCGAGATCCGTCACGTTCCCGTTGCGCCACAGCGCAGCGTGCATCGTGGTATTCCCGGAAAGGAACGACGTGCCCATCGGCCAGCCGCGGCCGTTGATCGAGTTGGCGGCGCTGTTCGTTCCACCCAGCGACGGCAAAACGGTGACCGTGTATCCTCCACTCGTAGTCGGAGCCAGCGCGCGATTCGGAACGACGGTCGCGTTTCCGGGGCTCGACGAGGAACAGCCGCTGACGAGCAGCGCGGCGATGCAAATGACGACTCGATCTCTCACACAAACCTCCAACCTAGGCGGGCATTTGCGTCAAGCCTAGCGGCTCGCGCGCGCGCCGTCTGTCACGTTCGGGCGGTTTGGAGTACAAACGGTCACAACCAGGGAGGCCGTCGCGTTAACCCTAATTCGACATGTGGGAAGAGCGCGCGTGGCTGCGGCACGAGGACCGCGAGATGGTCTTCCGTGTACGCAAGAGCAGTGTAGGGCGGAATTGGAGCGGCTTCGACGCCTTTCTCTACGAAGCGTCGGCGGGATTCTCCGAGCAGCAGTTCGTGCGGCACAACGTCAGCATGCAGGTCGGACGCCCGGTCCTCGTCACGAGCCGGTGCGAGGGCGAGACGTTGCGCCGGCTCCAGGTGCCCGGGGACGTCAAAATCGTGCCGCCCGGCGTACCACGCGTCTGGGAGACCGAATCGGCAACGATCAAGCTCTCGATGTACTTGAGCCCCGCGCTCGTGCTTTCAGCGGCCGAGTCGTTGGGCATCGATCCCGATCGCGTCGCGATCCCGCCGCAACTGCACGTCCGCGACCCGCGCATCGAGCACATCGGATGGGCGGTGAAGGCCGAGCTCGAGGCCGAGGAACCGTTCGGCCGTCTCTACGGCGACAGCCTCGGCCTGGCGCTGGCGTCGCACCTGTTGCGCGCGTACGTTCCCGCTGCAACGATGAACGGCAACGCGAGCCTGCCGCAGCGCCGCCTCGCGCGCGTCTTCGACTACATTCGGGCGAACATCGCGAGCGATCTGTCGTTGGGCGAGCTAGCAAGCATCGCCGGCGTGGGCTCTTCGCGCTTCAAGGCGCTCTTCAAGCAGAGCGTCGGCATGCCGGTGCATCAGTACGTGATCCGCCGCCGAGTCGAATACGCCACAGAACTGCTTCAGGGCGGCCACGCGCCGCTCGCCGACGTCGCGCTGCAGGCCGGCTTCGCCAACCAGAGCCACATGGCACGTTGCATGCGTCAGGTGCTAGGCATCACTCCGGCGCGTCTCCGCTCAGCGTCCGCCTAGCCGCCGGCCGTGGTGAGCTTCTCGTACTTTCTAAAGATAACGAAGTAGCTCGTCGCGATGAACGCGATGGCGAACGCGAGGAGCGCGTCGCCGATCGTCGCCGCGAGAGTGCCGCGATGCGGCATCAGCGTTCGGGCGCCGTAGCGCAGCACGAATGCGCCGGCAAAAATTGCGACCGTCACCCACGACGAGCCGAGATACATCACGCCGCGCCGATCGGTCGGGCGCACGTCGGTGTGCATACCGCGCAGGAGTCCGAACGGGATGCCCGCGCCGGCGCCGACGATCAACCCCAGCGCGATCTCCGCCGGCGGCGCCGGGTTGAGGAGCTGGTTAGCGTAAATCGCCCATGCCGTGAGCGCGCAGAGAAGGATCGGCGTGATCCACATCCGCGTCACGCTGATGCGCTGCGGCCGGATCAAGCGTATCGCTAGAACCGCGACCACGACGACGAGCGGCAGCAGTTGCAGCCACGCCGGTCCGCTCGTTCCGGACTGCGTTTACTTGATCTCCACCTTGGCGCCGGCTTCTTCGAGCTTCTTCTTAACCTGCTCGGCCTCGTCTTTATTGACGCCTTCCTTGACCGCCTTGGGCGCGCTCTCGACGAAGGCCTTGGCCTCGGTGAGTCCGAGACTGGTGAGTTCGCGGACCGCCTTGATGACCTTGATCTTCTCCGGCCCGATTTCCGAAAGCACCACGTCGAATTCGGTCTTCTCGGCGGCCGGCGCCGCGGCGGCGCCCGGAGCGGCGGCCATCATCGCGACCGGCGCGGCGGCGGAGACGCCGTATTTCTCCTCGAGCTGCTTCACGAGGTCCGCGAGCTCGAGAACGGTGAGCTTGTCGATTTGTTCGATGAGTTCGGCAACTGCCATGGTGTGTCTTTATTCCTTTTAAGCGTTGGATGCTGCGCTAGTTTTTTGTTCGCGGATGGCGTCGAGTACGCGCACGAGGCCGCTCTGATTCCCGGAGAGCACGGTGACGAGCCCGCGAATCGGATTGGCGAGCGACCCCACAAGGTTGGCGATCAGCTGGAGCCTCGGCGGGATTTTAGCGAGCGTGTCGACCTGCGCCGCGTCGACGATCTTTCCGTCGATGTATGCGGCCTTGACGGCGACCTTCTTGACCGTGTCGCTGAAGGTCTTGAGCGCCTTGGCCGGCGCCACCGGATCGGCTCCCGCGAAGACGATGCCGGTCGGGCCGGCGAGAAATGCCTCGAGCTGCCCGGCCAGATCGCCGGCTGCGATCCGGAAGAGCGTGTTTTTGACGACCGCGTACGTGTCACCGGCCTTGCGAAGCTCGCCGCGAAGTTTGGTGATCTCGGCGACGCTCAGTCCGGCATAGTCCGTAAAAAACAGGTTCTTCGACGCGGCGAGTTTCTGGCTGAGCTCTGCGATGGCGGCTTCTTTTCGGGCGGTCGGCATGCGCGTTGCTTTCCTATCAAGAGGTGTGCGAATTCAAAAAGCGCCCCTCGCGAGGGCGCCCATCTCGATGGCCGCGTCGCCGACCGGCGAAGCGGAATCTCGTTGCGCATCCTCGGTATCCTTCGACTACGCTCAGGACTACGGCCCTTTCGGCCTTCGACCTGATGTAGTTGAAATTAAGGCCTTGCGGCCGGCTACGGTCTCTGGAGCCGTCGGCTAGACTACCATAAGGGCGGCCGGAAAGGCAAGGCTTTTGCAAGAAAGGGTGTGATATCGAAGAGTAAAGTCCATGAAGGACTTAAATCGAGCCGCCACCGTTGACCCCCTGGTGGTACAATCCCCGGGTGAAACCCAAGCCCCTAAACCCGCTCATCCCCTTGGACGAACTAAAGAAGGTCCTGGGCGAGATCGTCAACGCCTCGCCCGAGAAGGTCGAACGCGTAAAGGTCAGGACCAAAAGAAAAAGCATCAGCGTAAAGGCCAAACTGAGAACCAAAGAGGTAAAGCCAAAGTAGCTAGGGCGCCGTCGCCTCCGGCGGTCGTAATCGACGCGATGCGGCTAGAGCCTCTTTCACTTGTTTTAGACGCCGTGCGTTCCCTACGCCTGGAGCTATCGAGCCTTGCTCAAGAATCAGTTCAAGAGCATCCTCGATCACGTCAAGGCGCTTTGCAATCCAATACGCCGGATTCTCCGGTCGCAGGCTAAGCGGTGGTCGTTGCGGTGGAACGGGCATTAAATAAACCTCCTAGGCTAGAGACAGGATTCGAGAACGCCGAGCGTTTGTTCCGTTACGTTTTGGAGTCGAATAAGGCCATCCACAACTTCCCAGTGCCAAAGCTCCCCACTCCGTCTATCGAATTGTATCGACAAGGTAAGGGGTGCCTCGTCATTGACCTTGATTTCCGGCCATTGGGCACGGCTAATCTGGTAGAGTTGTCCACCGTCTTCTATCGGTTTAGGCTTGGCAAAGAAATGGGCGGGAACATCACCGCCACCAATCTTCATGTGGACCATGCTGACCCCGAAAAGCGTTGGAACAATGAGCCGATGCTTGTCGAGGATTGCGAGATTGTGGAGGGTTCGCAGCCAATACCCGTGCCCGTGTTTGTATGGCTCTATCCGCGTTTCAAGTACTCCGATAACATTCGCGGGAAACTTGGCGGTAACGGAGGGTTTTGGTTTAAATCCCTTACCGATGGCCTCCTCAAAGCGTTCTCGGGAAGATCCAGTGGGGAAGGAAACGCCTGTGTCTGGCAAGCCGGCGTTCCGGCAGAGGACGCTCACAGCAAGGTCGAGGCTGTCCCGGAGATTGTGAATTACATCTCCGATAAATGGCCCGAATTCATCATGGTTAAATCCGCCTTCACCTCTGGCGACCCAGGTAATCCGACCGGGCTCAAGGTCAAAGTCCGCGACGGCCTTATAAGCGTGGAGCTTAATAAAACGCTTCAAGAGATCGTTCAGGTCCGAGATATGTGTCTTGGCCCGCTCCAGCTTTAGGAACGGGCCACGAAAGTCCTCAGGCATCAGAGCTAATTCTTGGCGATCAGCGCCTTATACGTCAGCCGCTTGCCATCCGCACCCTTCGTAACCTTGGCGAAGCGCGGTCCATCCGCGTTCTCGCGCTCGTTGAACCGATAGACCTGCTCGGCAAGGTAGCGGTCTAAGTGGCGCGGGTGAACGTGCGTATAGGTTCCTCCGATCGTGCGCTTTAAAACCGCCCAGAACGCCTCGATATTGTTTGTATGAACGTCGCCTCGCACGTACTCTTCGAGGTGATGGCTCACCGCCGAGTGTTTCAGAAAAAACTCGTTAATATGTGTAGAGCGTGGCGGCGTCCGTGTAAACCGTGGCGTCGTGGTGTATGCTCTCACGCAGCTTCGGCAAGATTGTCTTTGTCAACTTGCGGTCTGGAACGGACCAGGCGCGAACGCGGCCCTTGCGCTGCACAATGCCGAATACGGGCGTCTTGTTGTCAAACCGAACCGAGGTCCGAGTACGGGTTCCGGCGCGATCCTTCTTCGAGCGGTTCTTCCACTTGCCACCGATATATGTTTCGTCGGCCTCAACGGTGCCCGTCAGCATCTCGTCCGAATGGTCGCCCATCATCTCCCGAATCCGGTGGAGCATAAACCAGGCCGTCTTTTGCGTGACCTGAAGGCCACGAGCTATTTCGTAAGACGAGATGCCGTTGCGGTTGCTTGCGATCAACCAAACAGCGGGAAGCCACTTGGTGAGCGGAATCGGGGAGTCCTCAAAAACAGTGCCTACCTTGGCCGAGAATTGCCGCTTGCAGTCGTTGCAGTACCAACGCCATACCTTGGGCATATAGGCGACCGCCGGCGAGCCGCAGCCGAGCCGGGGGCAAGCTACTCCGTTCGGAAAGCGAATCTGAACGAAGAAGTCATGTGCCTTCTGCGGGTCAGCGAATTGCCGAACCGCTTCGAGCATCGTCTTAGGAATCGGCTGCTTGTCCATGCAACCATCTTACCGGAATGATCTACTTTAGTCAAGTATGTTACACCCGCAAGAAAGCGTCCGCATGTCGCAGCTGAACCCGGCGGACGCGCTCGAGCGGCTCAAAGCCGGCAACGCGCGTTTCGTGGCCGGTGTGCTGCGCGGCGAGCCGTTCGCCGCCCGCATCGCAGGCCTGGCGAACAGCCAGAGTCCGTTCGGGGTCGTGCTGGGATGCTCCGATTCGCGCGTTCCCGTCGAGATCATCTTCGACCAGGAGCCGGGATCTTTGTTCGTCGTTCGCGTTGCGGGAAACTTCCTGAACGCAGACGGGCTCGGCTCGATTGAATACGCCGTCGAGGCGCTGAAGTCCAAGCTCGTCGTCGTGCTCGGCCACGAGAGCTGCGGCGCCGTAGGAGCCGCGTTGAACTACGTACGGGACGGCGTCGAGCAGCCGGGGAACATCCAAGAGCTCGTCAACGCCCTCGTTCCGGCGGTCCTGGCGACGGGCGGTGTCGCCGGCGATTGGCACGCAAGCGCCGTCGCCGAGAACGTCGAACTCACCGTGAAGGCCGTGCTCGCCCGCTCGCGCATCATCGGCGATGCGGCCGAGCGCGGCGACGTACAGGTGGTCGGTGGAATCTATAGCATTCGCACGGGAAGCGTCACGTTCGCATAGCGGGCTTCTGAAGTCCGCCATAGATTTCGTGTGCGACCGCCTCTCGCTGGCCGTCGTCGCGATCGGGACCGTGCTGATGGTGCTGGTCTTCGTCGTCGTGGAGAACAACGCGACGCATATCGGCTACTATCCGATCGTTTTCTTGGGCAACACCGATCAGATCGCGGTCGAGGCCGGCACGCGGGGCGTGGGCGGCTTGCAGACCGGCGACCGCATCGACCTGCAATCGCTGACTGCACCCGAGCGTTTCGCGCTTCTCCGTGGCGCTCCGACCGACGCGCAGATGACCGTTCGTGCGTCGCGCAATGGCCGCTTCCACCAGGAGCGACTCACCGCCAGCGGCGTCGACAGTTCGCCGCGCGCGCGGCTGACGCGCGACGTCGGAATTCCATTGAGCTTCTTCTTGTCGCTGGCGCTCGCGAGCGCGTTGTTCCTGCTGCGGCCGCGCCCCATCACTCTCGCGTTCTACTTCTACACGATCCTGATGCTCGTGAAGACAAACCAGACGGCGCTCGACTTGGCCAGCTGGCCCATCAGCGTCGCAAGCGACATGGCGATCCAAGTCGTCTATCCGCTGGCTCAGCTGATGATCCTGATCTTCGCACAGCGGCTGTACGGTCGCCCGAGCCGAGCGTGGCCGTGGTTCTTCGGCCTCGCGTTGGTGCTCTCGCTCGTCGCCTTTCTCGTGTGGCTCGACCCGATCGTCTGGATGGTCTTCCAGCGCTACGGCATACCCGGTCCAGCCCAGCTCTTCATGAGCCTGTCCGACGTCCTACTACTCGTCGTGGTCCTCGCCGGGCTCGCGTACATCGCGTCGGGCGCTACCGGGATCGAGCGAGGACGCGTCACATGGGTGATTGCGGGCATCGCGCTCGCGCCCATTCTCGACTTCACCTGGGCGATCGCCAACGTGCTCTACACGCTGTTCGGGAGTCAGTCGGTCGTGCTGCTCAACCTGGAGCACTGGACAGATACACTCGGGCCGTGGTTCGGCCTCGTGGGAGCCAGCTTCGTCGTCTACGGGTTCCTCTCGGAACGCGTGATCGACTTTCGGTTCGTCATCGGCCGGGCAGCAATCTACGGATCGATCACAGCCGTGCTGCTGCTGCTCTTCGGGATCCTCGAGTGGTGGGCGGAGCAGCTCTTCGAGAGCACGCGGCCCGCGATCTACCTCAGCCTATTCGCGGCGCTCTTCATCGGTTTCTCGCTTAACGCAATACACGGGCGTGTCGAGGACTTCCTCAACACGTTCTTCTTCCGCGATCAGCGCCGCGCCGAAGAGGCGCTGCACACGGCGTCGCGGGCGCTCGCGAACACGTCGTCGGAGAGGACGCTGATCGACTTTCTGGTCGACGAACCGGTGCGCGTGCTCGGGCTGAACTCGGCCGCGCTATTTCTCGCGGGCAGCGCCGGCGGCGCGTTCGAGCGTACCGCCGACCGCGGATGGAATCGTCACGAAGCGGAGACGATCGACTCGGAAGATCCGCTGATCGTGGAGCTGCGCGCGCAGCTCGGGCCGATCGTGCTGGACGGACGCCCGCGTGCGGAGACAATCCTGCCGGGCGGCGCGAAGGCGCCGTCGCTCGTCGTGCCGCTGGTCATGCGCGGCGCGGTCTTCGGCTTCGTGCTCTACGGGGCGCGCAGCAACGGGTTCCCGCTGACGGCCGACGAGCGCAGGCTACTCGAAGCGGTCGCGGGCAGCGCGGCCGCGGCATACGATCATATCGACGCCGACAAATCCCGCGCCCGCATCGCCGAACTCGAGGCGAGGCTGCGCGACGTGGGCGCTACTTAGGCCGTTGCCTTCACCCGGTTGGGGTCGACTTTCACGCCGGGGCCCATCGTGCTCGCGAGCGTGACGCTGCGCAGATAGGTGCCCTTCGATGCCGACGGCTTGGCGCGAACGATCGCGTCCAGCAGGGTCGTGACGTTCTCGAGCAGGTGCGCTTCGTCGAAGCTCGCCTTGCCGACGATCGCGTGGATGATCCCCGTCTTGTCGAGGCGGAACTCAACCTTTCCGGCCTTGATGTCGCGGATTGCCGCGCCGATGTTCGGCGTGACGGTGCCGGCCTTCGGATTTGGCATCTTTTGAGCGAGGATGCGTCCTAGCTCCTTGCCGACCTGCGCCATCATATCCGGCGTGGCTACAGCCACGTCGAACTCGGTGAAGCCGCCCTTAACGCGATCGATCAGGTCTTGGTCGCCGATGATGTCGGCGCCGGCCTCCTGCGCGGCCTTCGCGTTGTCGCCCTTGGCGAAGGCGACGACCCGCACCGTGCGCCCCGTGCCGTGCGGCAATAGGACGGTGCCGCGTACGTTCTGGTCGCTTTTCTTCGGGTCTACGCCGAGCCGGACGTGAGCCTCGACCGTCTCGTTGAATTTCGCGTTGGCGTTGCGCTTGACGATCGCGATCGCCTCGGGCGTCGAGAAGAGGCGCTTGCCATCGAAGCCCTCGGCGAGCGTCTTGAAGCGTTTTCCGTGGTGCTGCGGCATGTTATGCGTCCACCTCGACGCCCATCGAGCGGGCCGTGCCCGCGACGATCTTCTTCGCCGCGTCGATGTCGTTGGCGTTGATGTCGGGCATCTTCACCTTGGCGATCTCTTCGAGCTGGCTCTGCGTGAGTTTTCCGACCTTGTTGCGGTTCGGCTCCTTGCTGCCCGACTCGATCTTTAAGGCCTGCTTGATGAGGAACGACGCCGGCGGGGTCTTGGTGATGAACGTGAACGTGCGGTCCTCGAAGACCGTGATCTCGACCGGAATGATCATGCCCGCCTGCGACGCCGTACGCTCGTTGTACTGCTTGCAGAAGTCCATGATGTTGAGCGAGTAGGGTCCGAGTGCCGGACCGATTGGCGGCGCGGGCGTTGCCTTGCCGGCCGGAATCTGTAGGCCGATCTTGCCTACGACCTTCTTAGCCACTTATCTCTCCTTACGAAGCGTTGTGAACGTTTCTCCCCCTCAATTTTGGACCTGGGCGCTGGGGTATGGCTCCCAGTGTCATGCTGACCCTTCGACAAGCTCAGGGAAGCATGACCCAGCGGTAACTTAGACTTTTTCTACCTGGAAAAACTCCAGCTCGACCGGCGTCTCGCGGCCGAAAATCGAGATCAGCGCACGCAGGCGTTCCTTTTCCGGCGCGATCTCGTCGACGACGCCTGTGAAGTCGAAGAACGGCCCCGAGGTAACCTTGACGCGGTCGCCCTTCTTGAAATCGATCTTGAGCTTCGGCGCCTCGATGCCCATCTGCTTGAGGATCGTCTTGACCTCTTTGTCCTGCAGCGGCACCGGCTTCTCGCCGGGGCCCGGGCTGCCGACGAAGCCGGTCACGCCCTGCGTGTTGCGCACGACGTACCAGGACTGATCGTCCATGATCATCTCGACCAAGACGTAACCCGGGAAGACCTTCTTGGGTGTGATCTTTCGCTTGCCGTCCTTGAACTCGACCTCGTCCTCCATGGGGACGAGCACGCGGAAGATCTTGTCCTGCATGCCCATCGAGTGGATGCGCCGCTCGAGGTTGGCCTTGACCTTGTTTTCGTATCCGGAATAAGTATGCACGACGAACCAGCTGCGGTTGTCCTTGGGCTTGGCGGAAATCTCTTCCGCGTCGGCCTCGCCCTCGACGAGCTCGGCCTGGACCAACTCGCTCTCGGCGAGTTCGGTCTCGGTCACGGGTTCCTCGGTCACGCCGGCGACGTCGCCCATTTGGGTATCGTCGATGATCGCCTCGTTGGCAGCGGGCTCCGCGGTCTCGATGTCTTGGCGTTCGATGTCGTACATGGGCGCTATCCCGTTACTGGGCGGATCACGGTGAAGAGCCAACCGAACAGCTGGTCAAGGACGAACGTGAAGAGACCGATGCCGACGACCAGCGCGATCGTCAGCACGGTGGCAGAGATCCATTCATCGCGGGTGGGCCAGGTGACGCGGCGCAGCTCCGCGATCACGCCGCGGACGAAGTCGCCGCCTGCGAGGCTCTGGGCCGTTCTCTTCTGCTGTTCGTTCACCAAAGTTTCACTTCCGAAGACTGGCAGGGCGGACAGGACTCGAACCTGCAACAACTGGTTTTGGAGACCAGGACTCTACCAATTGAGCTACCGCCCTATCTGGTCTCTCGATGCGGGTTGTGCGAGCGGCAGAAGCGGCAATATTTCTTGAGCTCCAGCCGATCCGTCGTCTTCGATTTATTCTTTTGCGTGTTGTAATTGCGGCGCTTGCATACCGTGCAGGCCAGGACCACCATTACACGCGTTTCTTTCTTTGCCATCAGTAGTCTACCACAACATGAATAAAACGGACCGCCGGTCCGTTCCAGAAACCCATGCTAGCATACCCGCGAGCCGCCACGCAACCGGCGCGGCACGGCCAGGAAAGCAAGCGGGCCCGAGCTTCAGAGGCTTACGGTAACGCCGGCAAGCGGGCCCGCGCCGAGATGCCTCTTGATGGTCTTGGCGGGCGAGCCTCCGGCGGGATACTTCCAGTAGCCTACAGCGGTGGGCGTCGAGCCACTCGGGCTATACGGTACTACCACGGTGGCACCTTGGATCCAGGACTGCCCACCAGAGTTCCCCGCACCCGTGAGCTTTGTCGTCCCTTTGCGCGTGGCCGTCGAGCCGGAGATTTTGAACTGATAGATGACGGGGTGCGACAGGTCTTCTATCGCGACGAAGGTTCCATCCCATTGAACCTGTCCGGCGATCGCGATGCTCTGGCTAACGGAAATCGGTGAGAGGGCGCTACCGCCGGCCGGCAGCTCGAGCAACGCGAACCCACTCCCGCCCGTGCCATCCGCGAAGAGATTTCCTTTGCCGTCATAGCCGCAGAACGAAAGGTAGACGCCGGCCTGCTCGTAGCTCGTGGGCGAACCTTTCGCGTTTTGGAAGATTGCTACCGGACCGTAACTACAGTTCCGGCATAGATACGTTACCGCGAGATTTCCGGTCGTTGGATCGACCGAGCATCCTTCGGCGAGAATCCCCGGCACGTTCAACGTCGCTTTCGGACTCTTGCCCCCGTGCGCATATTCATAGACGACGGCGGCTCCGCTCGATGTCGCGCTCGGCATGAAGATGTTACCGCGCTTGTCGGAGCACAAGCCAGCGCCGGAGAGCGCAAGGCTCCCGACCACCCTGCCCCTCGGGTACGACAGCACACACGTACCCGAGCATCCTCCCGTGGCGTAGAGCAACTGACTGCGCGCGGGTTGCGCGACGGTGTCTCCCGAGGGAATCCCGGGGACGCCGATCGCTGGCGGCGATGCTCCGCATCCCGCAACGAAAACAAGAACGGCACAAAGGCTTGCGACTCGTCTTACCATCTTCATCTCTCCGTCTTTTACCATAACGACTCCGGGAGTGGTGCGCCCGGCCAGAATCGAACTGGCAACCTTGGGCTTAGGAGTCCCCTGCTCTATCCAGTTTGAGCTACGGGCGCGCACTACGATCCGTCTTTATTGCCAGCTAAGGACCACGAGGCCATTGCCGACGGCGTTCTTCCATCCTTGCCAGCTCTGAAACTTTTGCGCGCTAGGCTCGACGTATGAGGACCCGCCGCCGCCGCCCCCGCCGCCCAAGGCGTTGCGATCGGTGATGTAGCCTGCCCCTCCGCCTCCGCCGCCAAAGTAGCCTGCACCGCCTCCGCCTCCCGGCTCCCCGGGCTGACTACAGGCGCCATGGCAGCCCGCTCCGCCCGTGCCGCCCCTTCCGAGCGATCCTGGATTGCCAGGGTTTCCGATACCATAACCACCAGCGCCGCCGCCGCCCCCAGCGCTTTGGCTCCCGCCGAATGCGCCGCCGCCGCTACCGGGTGCGTAGCATCCATTTTGTCCCGGGCCGCCGGTACTGCCGCCGCCCTTCCCGCCGTTGCCGTTGGGTTGGGGGCTACCCTCCGAGTAGCAGTTGTACGGCTCGAGCGGTGCGCCCTGACCGCCGCCGCCGCCGGCGACGAGAATGCGATTCGTGAGCCGGTCACCGCCTTGCCGCACGTCCGACGCGCCTCCGCCACCCTGTGCGCTAAACCTGCCGGAATAGGTTCCGCCGCTTCCACCGCCGTTAAACCCGCCGTTGGGCTGCAAACCTGCTCCGCCGACGAGAACTGCGAGCCGTTCACCCGGCGTGACCGGAATAACTGCGTAGATGCGGCCCCCGCGTCCGCCGCCGTCGTAACGGAAATTGCTTCCGCCACTTGCACCGCGAGCAACCACCGTGAGCCGCGTCACGCCCGTCGGAACCGTGAACCACTGGCGCTTCCCCGTGTAATTAAACGTCTTATTGTATGGAAGTGAGCGGCTAACGTCTCCCGCTTGACCGGTCTCGCCGCCTCGAACCTGAGGTTGCATCGGGCCGCAAGCCGCTAGCATAAACAAAACCGTGCCAGCGCAAAAGGACGCGTGGCTAGAACGAAACGTAATCATGCGAATGCCTCCTCGGGAGCAGCCTCCATCGCCTTCGGCCATGAAGGTTTGGTGGCCTTGCCGAGCATCCGATTCCACTGTATTAGCTACACTTAGTGATACGGTCGCGACCGTATGATGTTCTGGGAATTGGCCCGGTGCTATGATTCCGCCAGGGCCGGAGTGGATCCACGGGACCACGCCGGCAATGATTTCCCAAATTTACTTCCAGGAGGAACAACTCAGTGGCTAAATTCTCAACATCGGCACGGTATCTGCTCGGCCTGGCTGGAGCCGTCGCCGCCGCATTCATCATTAGCGGCTGTAGTGGATCGTCCGCTGTCACACCGACCGGGGCGACGCAACTGAGCCCGACGCTTGGTATGACGCCGGCGCATTCTTGCCGGCACCATGGCGCCGTCGTGGTCGACGTCGACCCCTGCACCGTCGACCTTACAGCTTCGAACCCGGGGCCGATCACCGTGACCGTCAACGCTCGCGAGAGCAAAAAAGGCACTTTCACGGAGTCCGATAACTGTGGAGGCGCGTCTGGCATTGCGACGGTTACGCCGGGATCAGGCGATCAGTGGATTGTAACGGCGGGTGCGACGACGGGTACGTGCACTGCAGTATTTTCTTTCCAAAACAAGCGCGGAAAGACGGTCGGTACCGCCGATCTGAGCATCACGAACGGCGTCTAACGGACTCGTTCGTAGACAAAAACGAAGGGGGCCGGCGGCAGTTCACCGGCCCCCTTCTTCTGCGCCGTGACCCGGATAGCCAGCAGCGCTATAAGACGTGGACGGCGGAAGATCCATGGCGATTCCGAACAGCCCGGCATGCAGCTGAGCCTCCTGCGGCGAGCGGGCGCTGAGTGCGCCGGCACGATGCTTCTCCTTGCCGCAATCGTTGGCTCCGGCATTATGGCGCAACGGTTGGCGGGCGGGAACACTGCGATTGCGCTGCTTGCGAACGCTCTCGCGACTGGCGGCGTTTTGGTCGCAATCATTCTGGCGCTGGAACCGATTTCCGGAGCGCATTTCAATCCCGCCGTAACAATCGCCGCCGCCCTGCGTGCACGATTGGCATGGAGCGACGTCCCGTCGTACATCGCCGCTCAGGTCGCCGGAGCCATCGTCGGGGTCGCCTTGGCAAACGTCATGTTTGGCGAGCCGGCCCTCTTCGTATCGCACCACGCGCGCCATGGCTGGCCAATCGTTTTGAGTGAGTTCGTTGCTACGTTCGGTCTTCTCGCGACGATCTCGGGATGTACGCTCTACCGATCGAATCTCACCGCTTTCGCGGTCGCAGGATACATTGTTGGCGCGTATTGGTTTACGTCGTCGACATCGTTCGCTAATCCCGCGGTCGCGATTGGCCGGTCGCTGAGCGACACGTTCGCCGGCATTGCGCCAGCGGACGTTCCCGCTTTCATCATCGCTCAGCTTGCGGGGGCGCTGGCGGCTACGGCCGTTTTCGCGTGGTTATTGCCTCCCTACAAACCTGCCAGGAGCCGCAACATGAAGAGGTCGGTGCTATTCGTTTGCGTTCACAATTCGGCACGCAGCCAGATGGCGGAGGCCTTTCTCAACAAACAGTGCCCCGACGATTTCGTCGCGGAAAGCGCCGGGCTAGAGGCCGGCACGCTGAATCCCTTAGCCGTGCTAGCGATGCACGAGGTCGGCATCGACATTTCGAGCCAGACCAGCAAGAGCGCCTTCGACCTCTTCGCACGTGGGAGCCGTTATTCGTACGTCGTTACCGTCTGCGACGAGACGAGCGCCGAGCGCTGCCCGATATTCCCCGGCGCAGCTCGGCATCTGCATTGGAGCTTTCCCGATCCTGCAGCGCTTGAGGGCACGTGGGATGAGCGCCTTGCGAAAACCAGGATGATTCGAGATCAGATCCGAGCACAAATCGAAGCGTGGTGCGGCCAAATGTGCGAACCTGCCGCTCAACGGCCCGGATAGTTCTATACGGCTTTGCGCTCCTCACCCGCGCGGTAGCGATACACGATGCGACCCTTCGTTAAGTCGTATGGCGAAAGCTCGACGTCTACACGGTCCCCAGGAAGAATCCTGATGCGATGCCGGCGCAAACGCCCCGCGATATGGGCCAGGATTACGTGACCGTTGCCAAGTTCGACCGAGAAGGTTGCGCTCGGAAAGACCTGTTTAATGCTTCCTACGACTTCTAGGGGTGCTTCTTTGGCGACTTGCGTGGGGCGGGTCTTGACCGGGCGCGGTTTGGTTCTCGACCTTCGATTGCGATTGGCGATGAAAATACTCCTCAATAAAACGCGAGACGGACTCCCTATCGGCAGCAGATTCTCTCACAAAAAGCCTGAGCAGCGCAACCTTTTCAGCGGTGTTGCCGTTGATACCGTCGTGGTCCAGATTACATTGCCGGTCGCTGCCCTGGTAATAAGAGCCGATACCAAAAGCGCCGACTCGTCCGATCGGTCCGAACCTGTCTTCGGCGGGTATGCCAACCTCCGCGGTGACATTTTTCTGTTCGGCAGAGACGGCGCGTACCGGGTCAACCTAAAGAATCAAGTCTTACAGAGGCGCGCGCCTTTAAACGCTGGGGCTCAGGCTTGTTACGATGCAACCGAAGCCGGCGAGCCCTTCGTTTACGGCAACAAAACGTTTCGCCGCCTGAGCCATGAGCAGATTGTGGGAATATGCGCGTGCCATCGCTTTAGGGTTACCGCCCCCTACGGCATAGGATTTTCCTAGGCTAACGGGTCGCCGCCACTCGGCAAAACGGGCAGGGCCGCTCGCGTACCGAGCGGTCCTTCTGTTATGGCCAGTTGGGCCAAGCACGCGCCTTCCGCGTAGCGAACGAGCGCAATATTGCTATGAATCGACGTCAGTTTATTGTGACGGGCGTTTCCGCTAGCGTCATCGACGGCACGCCCTCGTGACCGACTCCTGCTCCTCCAACTCCAGTGGAACCGGGCCGATCCTCGAGACGCGTCCCGGTGACGTGCTAAGCCGCATCATCAACCGTTTTCCGCCTAACCGCCCGCCCGTCCGCCCGAGCACTCCGTCTTGCTTCCGAATCCGCGGGATTCCATGGAAGCCATGGACGCGACGATTCGACCTGATACGGGAAACCGCATCGAGTTGCTCCTGCGAGCGCCGAAGACGGAGAAATCCTATACCCTGTCGTCGCTCGACACGCGCGACATCTTCCCGTGAGCCGGCGGCAAATTCGATATCGCAAGATTCCACGTGCGCGGCACTCCCATGAACGCGGGCATCCCCAAGCTGCCCAAGCCGCACCGCGAATATCCGATTATCGAGGACACAGACATCGTCGCACGACGCAAATTCGTGTTCGGCCAGGGCACGCGGCGCGACTTGCTAAGCGGTTTCGAGCTTCACGATCAATAGGAAGCTGTATCAAGAGATGGAGTGTCCGACGCGGCCCCAAGTCGGGACGTGCGAGCAGTGGTGCATCGTGAACGAGACCGACGACGTGCATCCGTTCCACCTGCACGAAAACTCGTTTCAGCTGGTTACCGAACGGCAAGCCGAGACCCCCAGTCGAAATTTGGGACACCTTCGCGATTCCGCCGAAGCGAAACGGCGTCAACGGGACCCTAACGATATGGGTTCGTTTCGTGCAGTGGACCGGCAAGACGGTCTTTCATTGCCACGTCCTGACCGATCCCAAAAGCACGGTCCACGGCGCCTGGCGCCGCGACCCACGCGGCGCCACGATCCCGAATCGCCGCAAAGTACGGCATCGGGCTAGAATATGATCCTCAGGTCTTCTTCTTTAGGACAAACAGATGCGAGCTCGTGCTCATGCTGGGACTGACGCTGATGCTCGTGCTTGTGCTGCCGCTGTGCACCGGCGCGGCACAATTCACGCGCTTTTGAACCACGCGGCATGCCTGCTGCGTGATCCGGTCGATGCGCCACACTGTTCCGTTATCGACGACATACTGGTACCTAGCGAAGACTTGAATTGCGAGCGCACAGAAGGCCGCGAACCCCAGGAGGCCTACGCCTAGCGTTAGCTTGGCAGCGCCACGTTTAAACCAGGAGCTCGAATGCAAGCCATCGCCTTCGGTGATCTGATCCATCAACGATTGCTCCGTCGAAGTTTACATGGTGGGTTGCTTCAGGGCCTAATTATATTCAAAGGGGCGCGCGATTACCTTCATCATTGCGATGCATTACCGATACCATGGGTCCGCCAACGCGGCCTTAACGCAAGTTAAATGGCCTGTCTGGCTAACGAACTCGCTCGCATTCGGTACGTTCGTACCACCGATTCAGACATTTTTCATCCAGGAGCTCTATATGCAAGTTGATAGAACATGAAATTTCGACTTGTGACGGGCCGATTTTCGGCCATTCTGATCGGTACCACCCTGCTCGCCGCCTGTGCAACCGGCGCGTCCGGAATCGCACCTTCGGGGGTGCACCCGGCCTGGTGGCGCGAGGCCCCGCCGGCGGCTCGGGTCGGCGTTTACGTCGCCCAGGCCAACGGCGCGGCCGACGGAATCGTCTTCGAATTCGGCACGCAAAATCGCAAGAATAAAGCGCCATCGTGTTCGATCGGCAATCAGAAGTTTGTGGACACCGATATTGCCGCGGATCCCGCCGGGAATCTCTACCTCGCCAACGTGCAGAGCGGCGCGGTAAACGTGTACGGCCCGAATTGCGGCAACCTCGTCGCCTCCTTTATCGATCCGTACGGATCCGACGGCGACGTCGCGCTGCATGGCAGCACGATCTATGCGGTCGGCTCGCAACACGTCGCAGTTTGCACGCGCAAGGGCTGCTCGGGGGAGCTCACCGATCCCTCGATCCTCCAGCTCGAAACCGCCGCGGTCGATTCCAAGGGTAACGTCTGGGGATCGTTTTACAATCAGCAGGGACGCATCTCGCTCATCGTCTGGCAGAATGGAGCGATGCCTGGCCACTCCGTGAGCGGCTACGTCAACCAAAACACTCCCGGCGGTCTGATCTTCGACAAACACGACAACCTCGTCTCCATTCAGACGCGCTTCTTCCACGCGTACGCGTACCGGTGCGACGCCGCCGCTGCCTCGTGCACCAATACGGGAACGTTCACGCTCCATGCGGCATCACTGTTCGGAGCGTTCAACGCGAGGAATACGGACATCCAGGTAACCGATTACGCGAACGACTCAGTCGATGTCTACGCGTATCCCGAGTTTACGTACGAGTACAGCTACGACAACGGCCTGATCAAGACGTCCAGCGTCCAAGGCATCGCGCAGACGCGCTGACGCGCGCCGAGACCTATTTCCGAAGGATCCGTCCGGTCTTCACGACCTCGAACGCGGAGTTTGGCACGCTCTTGAGCTGATCGAGGTCGTTGTCGTTCCAGCAGCGCGACGCCCGGCCGCCCTCGCCCTGGAAATACCAGTTCGAGCCGTTGTCGGCGACGAGCATGCCGTACGTCTTCATCGCCGCCGCGATGACGTGCGCTTGGCCCGTGATGTGCGAGATGTCGTACGACGCCTTCATGCGGATGCGGAGGCCCATCGGCGGAAGGGTCTTCGCGCGGCTGTCGCTCGCGTAATGCGTCGCCGGGTGGATGTAGCCTTCTTGTGTCTGGCTGAACGTGACGCGCAACGCGTGCTCGATCGTGCCGGACTGCACCTCGGCGCACTTGACCAGCGCGGGCAGGATCGGAAGACCGGCAGCATCGGCAGAGGTCCAGCCGTTGGGGCGCAGCTTGTTCGTATGGAGGGGGAAGATCGCGCCCGAGCCCGCGCGCCAGCGCTTGCCGTCGTGGATCGGATACGCGTCCCACATCTCGTAGAGCTTACACTTCACCTGCTGCAGGATGAGGACGTGCCGATCGCCGGTAGCGTGTTTGCCGCCCTCGATCTGCGCGTTTTCCGGAATCGGATAGGGTCCAGGATTGCTCTGGGAGCCGTACAGAAATTTGACCGGCACCCGCTTCTGCGTGCTGGAAACGATGTTGAACGGAATGCCGTAGTGCGGATCCTGTCCGAAATCCGGGTGCAGATTTCCGGGCAGCGCCTTGATGTACGCGTCCGAAAGCGGATCGAGCGGATACTGCGAGATGTCGGTATTCCACGGGTTGTTGGATGGAAAGATCTGACAGCCGCCCACCATCGGAACCGCGGACGAAACGCGCCCTGCGCCGCTCAGTCGGAGCGGCTGCACCGCGCTCGGCACGTTCGCGCTCCCGCACGCGGCCAGGATGGAAACCGCAAGAATCAACGTAACAGTGCGCATGATACTGAGCGTTCTTTTGGGCGCATCCCTGACCTGCTCCGTGACGATCTTTCCGCGCTATGGGAATTACATCGCGACGGCACGGCTGCACGGGCCGGGCCTTCTGCTCGACGGCGGCGGTGCGCTCGAGGCGCCAAGCACGTCGCTGCGCTGGATGCACCGGCGCCTGGTCGGCGACGCGACGCTGCGCGGCGGGAACGTCGTCGTGCTCCGCGCTTCGGATCGCAACAACTACGATCGGCCGTTCTATCGCGACGGTAACTTCGCATCGGTGCAGACGATACTCATCCCGCCCTGCGCGTCGCGCGACGCGGTCGACGCCGTCGCGCCGTTCGTCGATGGCGCCGACGCCGTCTACTTCGCAGGCGGCGATCAGGCCCACTACGTCGCGTGGAAGGGCAGCGCGCTCGCGGGGGCGGTACGCCGCCTCTACGCGCGGGGCGGAGTCGTCGGCGGCGGCAGCGCCGGGCTGGCCATCCAGGGGGCGGTCGCCTACGACAGCGTCGCCGGCGATCGGCTCGGCGTCAACACGCACACGAGCGACGCAGTCGCGAGCCCGCTCGAGCCGCGCATCAGCTTTACGACCGGCCTTTTCGCATGGCCGGCGCTGACCGACACGATCACCGACACGCACTTCGTCGTACGCGATCGCTTCGGCCGCACGGTCGCATTCCTGGCCCGCATCCTATGGGATCGGCTGCTCCCGAACGCGCGCGCCGTCTTCGCGCTCGGCGTCGACCAGGCCAGCTCGGTCGTCGTCGATCCCGACGGCACCGCGACGCTGTTCAATGCGCCGGGCGGCCGCGGAGCGTATCTCGTTCGCGCTGCGGATGGGCCGCGCTTGAACGCAGGCCAACCGCTGCGTTACACCGTTACGGTTTCGCACGTCCGCCGCGACAGCGAGCACTTCGATCTGCTGCATAAACGGACCGCGGATCCGTGGTATACGGTCACGGTCGACGGCGCGGCATCGCCGATGTATAGCCGCGATCCGTATGCGCCATGACGAGTTCGCCGAATTACGACCAACTCGAACGCCAGGTTCGCGAGCTGATCGCGGACGAGACCGACTTCGTCGCCAACGCCGGCAACTTCGCCGCGTTCGTCTATCACGAGCTGCCCGAGGTCAACTGGGCCGGCTTCTATCTCGCCGCGCCATCCGGCGAGCTGGTGCTCGGACCCTTCGCCGGACGACCGGCCTGCACGCGGCTCGCGGCGGGTCGCGGAGTCTGCGGCGCCGCCGTGACGCGGCGCGCAACGCTCGTCGTCGATGACGTCGGCGCATTCACGGATCACATCGTTTGCGACACGGCGTCGCGTTCGGAGATCGTGGTGCCGCTGGAGCGCGACGAACGCCTCTGGGGCGTCTTCGACTGCGACAGCCCGATGCTCGCGCGCTTCGACGAGGAGGATCGCGCGGGAATCGAGCGCCTCGTGCGGGCCTTCAACGAATCGGTACGGCCTCCGGAGCCGCCCGCACGCTGAAGCCCACCCACGCAAGGTTCGCGAGCGCGAGCGCACCGATCGTCAGAAAGACCGCCTCGAAGCCGAAGCGCGCGCCGATCGCTCCGCCCAAAAGCGGTCCCGCAAACATGCCGAGGAACGTGGCGCTCGACGTGATCCCGTAGACCTGACCGCGCCGTTCGAGCGGAAAGAGGCGACCGATCAGCGCGTTTGCCGTCGGAAGCACGCCGCCCAAGAAGAGTCCCACGCCGAAACGCAGCGCCACGAACGCCGCAATGCCCCGGACGAACGCCTGCGGAATGGTGAATGCTGCGACGCCGCACAACGATATCATCAGCACGCGGCGGTAGCCGATGCGGTCGCTTCGCTTGCCCAAAAACGGCGACGCGATCAGATCCGCGAGCCCCGTCACCGCAAACGCCAGCCCGACCGCGGTTGCGACGCCGGACGCGTTGCTGGTCAGGGCGCGTACGAAGAGCGGCACGATGGGCTGCACGCCGAACGCGACGACCTGCGCGAGCAGCACGACGAGGAACATCGGGGCGAGCTGAGGATGCGACACGACCTCGCGCAGGCTCTCCCAAAACGAGGCGCGCCCTTCGCGCGGTGGCGCGGGCCGAACGGGCTCGCGGACGAGCAGCGCGCACACCAGCGTGGCGGCAAGCGCGACGGCCGACGTCGCAAAGAAGACCTGGCGGTAGTCGTGAAGCCGGTCCGCGAGAACTCCGCCGAAGAGCGGCCCGCAGAGCCCGCCGATCAACTGTCCGGTCGCCATCCATCCGAGCGAGAAGCCGAGGCTCTCCTCCGGCACCGCCGTGCCAACCATCGCGATGGCGGCGGCCGAAAAGCCGCTGAAGATCCCCATGCAGGCCCGCGCCAAAAAGAGCTGCCACACGTTCTGGACCAGCCCCATGAGCGCGGTGAAGATAGCGATTGCCACGCACGAGCGAATCACCATCGCTTTGCGGCCGGTGCGATCGGCGATGCCACCCCAGACGGGCGAGAAGATCGCGGCCAGCAAGAAGTTCGCGGACGCGATGACGCCCGCCCAAATCGATACTGCGGCGATCGGCCTAACGCCGAGCTGAATGACGTAAAGCGGTAAAAACGGGCCGGAAACGGAGAAGGCGAAGGACATCATCGCCTGCACCGCTACCATGAGCCAGAGCGTGCGTTGCCACGTGACCACGCCGCTCGTTGTTTCTTAGTGCGGCGGTTCACCCTCCATGTGCATCATGAATCCGCCGTGGTCGCCCATGCCCATCAGGTGCCGATGAGGCGAGAGCGCCGCAAGCAACACCGTACCTGCGTCGAGTCGCATGTTCGTCATCTGGTGTTCTTTGTCGCGGTCCGCTGAAGGCGGATGGGCGCCGGCGGGCATCTCGCTGGTCAGTTCGTTGCGCATCTGGTCGTGGAGCTGCCGGCTCTGCTGGAAGAAGGACGAAACGGTGGAGAGGACGCGCTGCCGCTCCCCGGGGGTGAGGATCATGTCGATGCGCTTCGCCGCGGCCGTGGGATCGGGGTTGGCCGCGATCGCGAGGTCACCGATGGTGGCCCCGACGGCGCGCAGATGCACCGGCGTGAGCGAGCCCAGAATCTGACCCCGCATCTGCTGGTGGAGCTGCTCTTCCTGGGAGGCAAACCGTTCGAACGTCTGATGAAGCGCCTGCCGCTGCGCGGGGGTAAGCTGAGGCGGCGCATTGTCGTCGTCGGCGGCCGCCGCAATGGGAATCACGCTGAGCGCAAGCGCCAGCGCTACTAATTTTTTATTCATGCCGTATTTTACGGTCGCGTCGCGTAAAGGTTACTGAGAGCCGCTCGCCCGCGCAACTTCCGGGTCCGTTTTCCGGTCCTCTGGCGGGTGACGCGCGGGACCGCCTTGGCCTGGATCTCGCTGGCCATCGTCTACCTCGTGTGGGGTTCGACGTATCTCGGCATTCGAGTTGCGGTCACGACGATTCCGCCCTACCTCATGACGGGGACCCGATTCCTAATCGCCGGCACGCTGCTGTTCGGGCTGCAGTGGCTCGCGGCTAAGGAAAGGCCGGCGCTGCCGCGCCCTGCGGAGCTGCTGCGCATCGCGATCGTCGCCGTGTCGCTGATCGTTGTCGGCAACGGCTTGCTGTGTCTCGCGGAGACCCGGGTCGAGTCCGGAACCTCCGCGCTCTTGCTCGCGAGCACGCCTATCTGGATGCTGCTGCTCGATGCTATGCTCGCGCGCAAGGCGCCCGCGGCGCCGGCGGTGGGCGGCGTCCTGCTCGGCACCGCCGGCATCGCGCTGCTAGTGGGCAAGGGCGCCGGTCATGCCGACTTGCTCTTCGCCGGCGTCATTATGATCGCGTCGATCTCGTGGGCCGCCGGATCGATCTACGCGCGCAGCAGCGAGCACAGGCCGCTCACGGCCCCACTGGAGATGACGCTCGGGGGCGCGATCTCGGTCGTCGTGGGGCTGCTGCTCGGCGAGGCATCGCACCTCAGAATCGCCGCGATCTCGGCCCCGTCGCTATGGGGAATGCTGTGGCTGATCACCGCCGGCGCGATGCTCGGCTACAGCGCCTATGCCTACGCCGTGCGCACCCTTCCGACGTCGACCGTCGCAACGTACGGCTACGTGAACCCCGTCGTGGCCGTGATCCTCGGCGCCTTGCTCCTACACGAGCCCGTGACGTGGAACATCGTCGCCGGCGGCGCTGCGGTCATCGCCTCGGTCGTCCTGATTCTCGTCGGAAGCGCGCCCGTCACCCGACGAGATCGCGCCAGCTCGTCGCCCTGAGCGTAACGCCGAAATAACCGGCCGCGGCCTTGATGTTCGCGAACGCCCGGGCACGCTCGGCTTCGCTGACGCCACGCACCTCGCCGAAGCGGGCGATCGCGCTGCGGACGTGCGCCGCATCGGTTAAGGGCTCTTTACGCTCCTTTGGGAAAGCGAAGACGCTATCGGGGAGCTTCGCGCGGGGCGCATCGGCACCGTCGCGCACGGGTTTCCACGTGATCTGCATGCCACGAGCTTACCAGCCGTTTGTGGACGGGGTGTTGCCGGGACTCGGCAGGTCGTCGGGCTGCACCATGTTTTTCGGCAACGGCCTCGCCGCCGCGCTCGCCGGTTGGGCGCACACGCCTTTGTGGCCGCGGTCCGTCTGCGCCGCGAGCACGAGGCCCTTGTCGAACACCGCGTCGTGCGCGTGAACGCCGAACGAGAGGAAGCCGCTGCGCACGCCGCCGACGAAGGTCCGCTCGAAATTCAGGTGGATCGTGTCGCCGCAGAAATTGACGGCGTCGTCGAGGTCGAGCGTGATCTCTTGGGAGGTGGTCGTCTCGAAGGTTCGGTGCGTCGTGTTTTGCTGGTCCGTGTAGTGACCTTCGACGAGGTCACCGGCCTTCGCGATGACGTAACCGTCTACGATGACGTCTTGCGTCACAGCGAAACGAACCGTTCGCTGTGCCACGTTCGCTCCAAAGGCGCCGATCCGAACGTCCTTGGTTACGGTGACGGGAATCACGACTCCGCGCGGGACGAAGACGGACGGATAGGGCGGCGCGGTCGGCGGCGGCGCCGGCAGCGCCTGTGCGAGGATCAGAGCGGCGATCATTGAGACTGGCGCTTTTGCGCGCCGGGCGCGAGTCTTTCTTGCCCGGCGCTCGCCAGCCTATCGCTCAAGACAGCGCGAGCGGCGCGTTTCCCAGGGAATCCGCTCACGCAGCCGCCCGGATGCGCGCCCGAACCGCAAAGATACAGGTTGCGCACCGGTGTGCGCGTCGCAAAGCGCTGCTCATAGATCTGCCCCGGCAGCAGCTCGCCGTGAAAAATGTGACCGCCGACCAGCCCGAAGCGCGACTCGAGATCCGGTGGGGCGAGCACCTGGCGGCGTTCGATGGCGCCAGGCAGGTTCGGCGCGTAACGCGCGAGGATCGCCACGATCTTGTCCGCGGCGGTCTCGCGCTTGGGCTCCGACCATCCGTCGCTCCGATCGTACGGGAAATACTGCGCGAAGACCGAGAGGATGTGTTTGCCGGGCGGAGCCAGCGACGGATCCGTCGGCGTCTGCAAAAAGCACTCGATCAGCGGCTCGTCGCTCGCGCCGTTCCTGCGCGCGTCGTCGTAGGCCGTCTGCAGATAGTCGATCGAGGGCGCGACGTGGATCGTCGCGTGATGGTGCGGCTGCGGATCGCTCCCCGGGCGGCAGGTGAAGTTCGGAAGCTCGCCGAGCGCAAGGTTCAGCTTCAACGAAGGCCCGATGCTGCGCCAAGTCTCGAGCTTGTCGCGCAGCGGACGCCCGACGACGTTCGCGTCGAGCAAATCGAGAAAGGTCGTCCGCGGATGCGCGTTCGACACGACGGCGCGCGCCCGCACGGTGCTCGCAGTTGTCTCGATTCCGCAGGCGGCGCCGGCGGCGTCCGTGACGATTCGCGTGACCGTCGCATCGGCGAACACTTCGGCGCCGTGCGCGGTCGCGGCGGAGGCCAGCGCGCGCGAAACGGATCCCATGCCGCCGCGCACATAGGCCCACGCGCCTTGCACGCCGAGCACGCGTCCGGCGAGATGATGCGCCAGGACGTACGCCGTTCCCGGATTGCGTGGGCCGAGGTAGGTTCCGACCAGGCCGTCGTTGACGAGCTCCGCCTGCAGCACGGGCGTCGACACGTAGCGTTCGACCAGGTCCGCGGCCGAGCCGCGCAAGATCCGCTGCGTATCGGGATCGAACCGGTCGAACCGCGGATCGTCGTCCGAAAACGAATCGAAGAGCGCCCTGCCAAGCCGATCGGTGCGCTCGACGTACGCCTCGAGTCCGCCGACGTCGCGCGCGTCGAACGCGGCGATCTCGCGCGCGTTCTTCTCGCGATCGGCTCCGAGCAGCAGGGAGCGCCCGTCGAGCAGCGGCGTAAACGCATACGGATCCTTGAGGTAGTACGACAGCCCGTGCGCGCACAGGTCGAGTTCGTCGACCAACCACGGATCGAGCAGGCTGCAGACGTAGGATGCCGTCGACACGGTGTACCCCGGCCAGACGTCCGTCTCGCTGACCGCGGCGCCTCCTATCGCGCCGCGGCGCTCGAAGACCGCGACAGAATGGCCCGCGCGCGCCAAAAGCGCAGCACACGCCAGGCCGTTGTGGCCGGCGCCGACGACGACCGCGTCGTAACAGGGTTTAGGGCTTGCGGTTGTGCGTTGGTTCAGCGATACGACGGCCGCGAGGCGAAGCAATCCCGGCAATAGACCGGCTTGTCACCGCGCGGGTTGAACGGAACCTCGGCAACGCCGCCGCACTGGCTGCACGTGGCCGTGAACATCTCGCGCGGGCGTCCCGTGCGGTCGCCGCCCCCGCCGCTAGAGCGCATCTGCTTGCGCGCCTGGCGGCAATCCGGGCAGCGGTTCGGCTTGTTCTGGAACCCTTTTTGCTCGTAGAAGCGTTGTTCGCCCGAACTGAAGACGAATTGGCGTCCGCAGTCCACACAGTTGAGCATTTCATCGACGTACACGAAACCAGAAACTCCTTAGACTCTGCCTACCGTGCGGACTTCGCAACCGAAATCTCCGAGAATCCTACCGGGGGACCAGAGCAGCAATTGTGTCCGGCGTTCTGCGACCTCAGCCTGGCCCGTCCCTGCCGCCCCGGCGCCGGACTCCGAATGGCAAGGGCGAAGCCCGTCGCTGTGGCCGAGACGATTCCGGATGTGATCGACCCCCACTCATTAGCCGACTATTTCGAGGTGATGACGCGAGCCGTTTTCCAAGCCGGCGTGAGCTGGAAGCAGATCGCCCAGCACTGGGATGCCTATCGCGACGCGTTCGCGGAATTCGATCCCGCGACAGTCGCCGCGTACGGCGACGTCGGCGTCGAGCGCGTGCTCGCGACACCCGGCATCCTGCGCATGCCGCGTAAGATCCGCGCGACGATTCGCAACGCAGGCGCGATGCTCGAAGCCGATCGCGAGCGCGGCGGCTTCGCGCGGCACCTGCGCTCGTTCGAATCGTACGCCGCGCTTGCGAAGGATTTAAAGCGGCGCTTCACGCTCATGGGCGACATGAGCGTCTGGTACTTCCTATTCCGCACGGGTGAGGGCGTGCCGCGCTTCGAGCCCTGGGTGGCGACGATCCGCGGCGAACATCCGCGGATGCGCGAGATGGTCGACCGCGCTAGAGCGCTGGGCCGCTCGCCGGAACTTTGACGAGCCCGATCCGATCCGCATACGACCGGAAGCGTGCGCCGTCGTCCCCGTCGAGCGCCAGCGCGACGTAACCGTCGGGCCGAACGAGGTACGCCGCGTTTTGCGCCAGGCCTACGCTGCGCGCGCCGGTATCCCAGGCAAACGCATGCACCGGGACGCCGCGGCGCTCGGCCGCTGCGGTAATTTGCGGCCCGGCATTGCCGTACACGTGCACCTGCCAGTCCAGCGACCGCAGCGGCGCGAAGTTATCGAGGCTCGCGACCCACGGCAGCCGATCGCCGCCGCGAATGCCGGCGGCTTTGCCGTCGCTCAGGCTCGAATGGGGATAGTGGATCTGCGTCTGCGAGACGACGCGGAAGAACAGCCGGCGCACGGATGTAAGACGAGTACCCGCGGCCAGCAGCAATGGCGCGAGGATGCGCCGAGTCGCCTGACCGCGCCCCCCGGGCGCGACGATGGCAGTGAACGCGCGGTCCGTCGTCGCCACTAAGGCGCGCGCGAAGCCGATGCGTTCTTCTTCGAACGAGTCCAGGATGGTCTGGGCGGCGCGCCCGGTGACCGCGTCCGCCAGCTTCCACCCGAGGTTCGTCGCGTCGCCGATTCCGGTATTCATGCCCTGTCCGCCGGCGGGGCTGTGGATGTGCGCCGCGTCCCCGAGGATGAAGACGCGACCGGACCGGAAGCGCTCCGCGACCCGATGGTGCACGCGGTAGGTCGCAAACCAGTTTACCTCGGTGACGTGCACTCCCAACAGCGGCTCGACGTATCCGCGAATGCTCTCGAACGTCACGGTGTCGCTCTCCGAGAGTCCGCTTGGAATCAAGCCGATCAGGCGCCGCATGCCGGTCGATCGCACGGCGAAAATCAGCACCAGAGCGCGCTCGCCGAGCGTCACGTAGAGATCGTGATCGAACGGCGCATCGACCTTTGCGTCGCACACGAAGAAGAGCCGGTCGTAGGTCTTGCCGGCAAAACCAAGTCCCAGCGCCGTGCGCACGGCCGAGTGCGCGCCGTCGCAGCCACACAGGTAGTCGACCTCGAGCTGCTCGCTTCCGCGCGGACCAACCAGCGTTGCCACGACGCTCCCCTCGTCCATGCGTGGCAACGCGGTAAGCTTGGTGTTCCACTCGACGTCGATCCCCGCCGCCGCCAGCTTCTTGATCAGGAAGCGCTCGTGATCGTCTTGCGGATAGGTGAGCGCAAAGGGATACGGGCTGATGCCGTCGCCGAGATCAGTGAAGTTCAGTCTGACCATCTCGCGCAGGCGCCCGTCCCCGCTCGCCTCGCGCAGGTGCAGATGCGGAACGACGATTCCCTCGTCGACGATCTCCTCCGCGAACCCCAGCTGGCGATAGAACTCCAGCGTGCGCGCCTGAACGACCATCGCGCGCGACCGCTGGCCCGGGCCGCCGGCGTCGGCGACGATCCGGAACGGCACGCCGCGCCGCGCCAGGTTCAGCGCCAGCACGAGCCCCGTTGGCCCAGCCCCGACGATGAGCACGCGCGGCGAGCTGGAGGGGCGGCACAACACGCTCACGCCTCGCTGTTCGGCCCCGCAAAGCGCGGTCCCACTCGGCGTAGCGAACCATGGAACGGCGCCGTCGCGGCCGAAGCGAAGCGGATGACGTTTTTGTATCCGTACCGACTAGCGGTTGCGCTAATCGTGGCCGCTCCGATATTGTCAGGCTGCTCTTACCGTGCGTCGATCCCAAACCCGGGGACGCCACAGGCCGCGGCGCCCCGGCAACTATCTCTTGCGAACGTAGCGCGCGACGGCCTCTACGTCGATCTGCACACGAGCCCGTCGCGCGCGGAGATCTTGGGCTATCGCAGCAAGAGCGGTCGCCCGAGGCCATACTGCAAGGTCAACGGAATCGGCTTTGCCGACAGGGTTAGTGTCGACGCGGCCGGCAACCTCATGGTCCCCGACAGCTTCGCGGGTTCGATCACGGTCTTTCGCGGACCGCGCATGTGCGGGAGGAAGCTCGGGTCCTTCCAGGATCGGTACGGTCAACCGCTGGACGCCGCGAGCATCGACGCGGCCACCGGAAGGATCGCCATCGCGAACATCTTCGGCAACAGCGGCAACGGCAGCATCTCGGTCTGCACGATCGCGCACGGGTGCAGGAGGAACCTCACGAACAGCAACATGGTGCAAGTCGCCGGCGTCGCGATGGCCAACAACGGCGATTGCTGGGCGTCCGCGGTCAACTCGTCGTTCGTCTCGACGCTGACGTTCTTCAAGCACTGCGGGGGCACGGGGCAGCTATCGAGCGGCTACCGGAACAAGGCGTACGGCGGCCTCGAGATCGACACGCAGGGGAACATCCTCTCGATCAGTTGGTCGGCGTATGGCAGCGAGCTTTACGTCTATCAGGGCTGCCATCCACGCTGCAAGCTCATCGGCGGCCCGTTTAAGCTCAAGCTGCAAACGATGACGGGGCACCTAAGTGAGAACGGCACGACGTTTGCGACCGCGGTCTATCAGCACGCCCGCATCGACATCTACAAGTACACTCCGACCAACCTCACCTATCAGTACAGCTTCACGGACGGCTTGAGCGGAGGGACGACGGCCGGCGTCGCGTTCACGCCACGGTCGAAGGAGTAGCGGGCGCCGGCGTCACGGCGAGGGTGATGGCGACGCATTCGGGATGACCGGTCGATTGCTCGGACGGATAAGATAGAGGCCGACGCTCGGCGCGTAGTTCAGTTCGGGAACGCTCTTGCCGTCAAGGCCGTGCTGCACGAGCTCATCGCTCGTCGTCGCGGCGATGCGCCCGCAGACGACGAGAGCCGGCACGACGGTCGGATCGCCCGGGTCGAGCTCGTACCACGTGCCGCCCTTCGCGGCGTGCGCCGTGATCGTCCAGCTCGGGGTCGCGGCGCCGTTCGCGAAACGGTTTCGCAGCTCGAGCAGCGACTGCGTCGCGAGATTCTTCACGTCGCCGGTGCACGACTGCGACGTACGCATCTGGAACGGGTCCTTCGGCGGCGTCGTCGGAAGCTTGTAGACACGGAACGCCTCCTGACCCGCCTGTGGCTGGCGAGCGACGACGTACAGGCCGACCGCGGGCATGAAGTTCAGCTGCGGCACGAAGAACAACGGACTTGTCGGCGCAAACAGCTTGCGCTGTGTGACGTCGTCGGTTCTCGCGATGTGCAGCGAGAGACAGCTCGCCACCGCGCGCAGCATCCCGCTGCCCTTCGGCGTTATCGCGAGCGCGTACGTCATGCCAAGCCCGTGGTACGTGATCGTCGCGTCGGGCAGCGCCGGAGCAGGCATCGTTGCCGGATAGCCTGCGGCCGTGCGCGCAGCTTCCACTTCTGCCGCGAAGGCCCTCAGCTCGCCGGCGAGCCGACGCGTCTTGGTGGCGTTGCCGGCGCTGCACGATGCGGGATTGGCGACCACGGCGAACGGATCGGCCGGCGGGGTCTGCGGCAGCGGCGAGAAGAGCGACGATAGGCCGCGGCCTCCGCCGCCGCCACCGCCGGGAGGGCCCTGTTCTCCGGGAGCGCCCGGGCCGCCGAACGGGCCGCCGCCGCCACCCGTGCCGCGGGCTCGGAACGCCGTAGCGGTCTGCGACGACACGCCCTGGCCCAACTTCGCGGAGTATGTGACGGAGATCGTGCGCGGCACGAGCGGCCGAGCGATGTTGGGAATCACGATGCCGCCTGCGGTGGTAAACGGCACGGCGTTGGCGGGGCTGGCGAAGACGCCAGAATACGTGTTCGTGATGTTGCTCGCTGCGAGCGTGAGCGTTCCGCGCGTCAGCTGGGCGGTGACGCCGGCGTCAAACGTCGTGTACGGCGGAAGGTTGTTCGGATTGTTTGTGCCCACGTGCTGCGCATCGGCGAGCCACTCGAACATCGAGTGCGGCGCCTTGTAGTCGAGGACAACGCCGGACTTGATCAGGGGAACGTTCGGAAGCTGCTGACCGGAAATCGTGATCGACCACGGATTGGCGAAGAGGTAGCTGTTCGAGTCGGCCTGCGCGCCCGTGACGTTGTAGTATCCCTGGATCACGAGATCGCCCACCGTGAAGTAGCCGGTGAGCTCGGCGCCCTGATAGAGCCGCTGCACTCCCGCGACTGGACTCGTGAAGTAGAGCTGCTGGGCCGTAAACGGAGTGCCCGGCGGCGCGTTGCACCCGGCCGGAGAGTTGTAGAGCGCGGCGACCTGCGCGAGATAGCCGGACGGCAGCTGACCGAGCTGGTTGAGGACGACGCCGTCGACGTAGACCGGCAGCAGCACCCCGTTTTGCAACTGACGGTACAGCGTGAGCGACACGTTGCCGCCGTGCAGCTGGTGCGTGTAGGTGAGGCGCGCCGACGTGGACGAGCTGTTCTGCGGCTGTTGGCCCGGCGCGTTACCATACGCAACCTTCCCGTTGCAGTCGAAGCGCAGCGACGCGGGATCGCTCAGAATCTGCAGGCGCCCCTGCGTGGCAGCGGCTCCCCCGAGCGCGAACGACGCGCTGTAGCTGTCGCGCGACGTCGGCCGCCACGTCGCGGCGACGCTGGCGAGCTCGGAGACGCCGCTGTTTCCCGTCGCGGTGCTGAGCCCGGCCGAGCCCGAGAGCGTGAGCTTGTCGTTAGAGTGGATCGTGTCCGTGGCTTGCAGCACTGAGTAGTTCGCGGTCTGCGATCCGCTGTAGAACGGCTCCGCCTGCGGGACGAGCGGCGTCGTCGCGAACTGCGACGAAGTTCCGTACGCCTGGATCGAGATCGTGTGCCGCTGTTGCGCGGGGAGCGTCGCGTTTACGACGTAGCCGCTCGACTTCGTGTTCGTCGAATAGCCGGTCGGCGACGGAACCCCGTTGACGTAGCGCGCCAGCTGGTTTAATAGGCCGCTGGAATCGAAGGAAAAGACCGAGGTCTGGATCTGCGTCGCGCCGACCAGTGCGTTATCGGTGAGCGAGTAGAGCTGGACGTTGGTCGTGTCGGTATTGTTGGGGCCGTATCCGCACGGCAGCGTGGTGGCCGGATCGCCGGGATAGCGCAGGCATACGACGTTGGTGTTGCGATTGGAGTTCATGAACATGCCGGTCAACGAGTCGGAATCGCCGAACTCGTAGCGCGCGCTGACGAGGTTCCCCGAGGTGGTGCTGTCGCCGTCGTGCATGTAGCTTAGGCCGCTGGCGTCCTCGTAGAAGTCGCCGTCCACCAGGCTCGGGTACAAGCGGTTGACCGTTTGCACGGCCAGGCCCAGCTTCCCGATCGAACCGGTCTCCGCAACCGAGTAGTTATCGCGGCCGTAACTTCCGACCGACATCTGCAGCTGCGTCTGCCAGCTGAGCGTGGGCTGCAGCGTGCTGAAATTCACCGAGCCACCGAGCCCGCCCAGTGACGGACCCATGCGCACGGACGCGCCCTGGAACAAATCCGTCGCGAAGCCGCCGAGGTTGCCGGCCGAGCCGGGCGCATTGAGCGGAATCCCGTCCAGCGTCAGCTGCGTCTGCGTCGGATCGTGCCCCTCCAGCGAAATCGTCTGCGTCGCATCGCTGTCGTCGCTCGACGTCGAAACGCTGACCCCGGAAAGCTTGTTCAGCGCATCGGCCAAATCGGTGGACAGGCGCCGTTGCGCCGAGTTTTGGTCGATGCTGTTGCTCGAGATCGTGGCCGACGCCTTGGCGGTCACTTCTCCGATGACTTTAAGGCCGCCGTTCTCCAGGGCCAGCGCGAAGTTGACGGTAATGACGCGCCCGTCGAGCACCTCGAACGAGGCCGAGGTCAGGCTCTGGTAGCCGCGCTTGACGATGCGCGCACGATAGATGCCATCGGGCACGTCGGTGAATGTAACCTTGCCGTTCTTGCCCGTGAGCTCCGACGTAATGACCGGCCCGTCGAGCAGTACGCGCGCCAGTTCGAGCGGTTGCTTGGTAGTCGCGTCCACTACGACGATATCGATCTCCGCCGACTCGGCTTGCGCCCGCGCTAGCGGCGTGACGGCCGCAAATAGCATGAGCAGGGCCGCGGTCAGCCCAACACAGCGCCGCAACATGTCTTCGCGATTATACGGAATTGGCGCGGTCGCAAGCCTTGAGCCGCGCTGTGAAAGGCTAGATCGTGATCGTTACGGCCGTGCCGTGGCCGGGTGCGCTGTCGATCGCGATGTCGCCGCCGACGCGCTCGACGGCACGCTTCGCGATGGCGAGGCCGAGGCCCGTCCCGACGATTTCGCCGCGTTGATCGCCGCGATAGAAGCGCTCGAAAGCATGCACCCGTTCCGATTCCGACATTCCGGGGCCTTCGTCGCTCACGCGGATGACCGAGTGGCCGTTGTTGCGCGTGGCCCGGAGATGAATGGGCGCGTCCGGAGCATACTTCAGTGCGTTTTCGATAACGTTCCAAACCGCTTCGGCCAGCTCCCCGCGATCGGCCTGTACGCTCTCGACGCCGTCAACGCTATAGTCGATGATGCGCCGGTCGTCCAGGCGGCGTGCGGCTTCGCACTGGCCGCGCAGGAGCTCGGCGACGTCGACGGCTTCGATGTGCGGTGGGGCCTCGGAGTCGAGGCGCGCCAACCGCATCAGGCGATCGATCAGGCCGCGCATGTGCTCCTTCTCGAGCGACATCGTGGCGAGAATCTGGCGCGCGATGCGCGGTTCCTCGATCGCGCCGCGCCGCAGCACGTCGATGTAGCCGCCGATCACGGTCAGCGGCGTTCTCAGCTCGTGTGAGGCGTCGGCGGCGAACTGACGCATGCGTTCCTCGGCGTGCTTCCGATGGTCGAATGCTGCCGCTACGCTCGCGACGGCGTCGTTGAAAGCCGCGGTCAGCGATGCGACCTCGTCGCCGCCGGCCATTACGAAGCGACGCTGCGTGTAGTCGCCGTCCGCGAGCGCTCGCAGGGAGTCGCTGACCTCGTTGATCGGCCGCAGCGACTGTTGCGCGAACACCCGGCCAACGAGCCACGAGAGCAGGATTGCCGCCGCGCCGATGGTCAGAACGATTCGCCAGTACGGAATCAGCGAGACGAGCAGCAGCGGGAACGATGGGGCAAAACCGACGTAACCGCCCTGTACGTAGGTGAGCGAGAGCGGTTCGAGCCGCGTGGGGTCGAGCGGCGCTGGTTTGCCCTTGGCGAGCGGCGGGATGAAATGTTGCATGCCGCCCGCCGCGAGCACCGCGGGCAGCGGCCTGGGGCGCAGCGTTTTGTCCCCGGCGAGGTAGCGACCCTTCAGGTCGAAGACGGTGACGCGCAGGCCGATTCCGCTGAGTGCGTTGACGATCTCGGGCGCGGCCTGCTTGAGACTCATCCCCTCGCGCCGATATTGATCGACCAGAATCCGGGCCTCTTCGTGCTTCGCCACCGTTACGTCGCCCGAGAAGCGCCAGAGCTCGAAAACCAAGGCGATCGAGGACGCCAGGATGACGATCACGACCGTTACGCCGAGAAGCACCGCGTACAAGGCGGAGAGGCGCGCTGCCAACTTCAAGGACGCGACCCTCTATTGAGAGAGGCCGTAGCCGACGCCGCGGACTGTTCGAATGAACGAGCCCTGTTCTCCCGCGCGGTCGATTTTCGCGCGTAGATATGAGATGTAGGTCTCAACGATGTTCGGGCCGCCCTCAAAGTCGTGTCCCCAAACGATCTCGAGCAAATGATCCTTGCTGAAGACGCGCCGCGGCTCCCGCATGAACACTTCGAGAAGGTCGAACTCGCGTTGGGTGAACTCGAGCGGATCCTTACCGCGCCAGGCCTCGCGCGTCCCGGGATTGATCGAGATGTCACGCCAGCGCAGGACGTTTTCCTCGATGAGCTGCGGGCGCCGCAGCTTCGCCTGGAGGCGCGCGATCAACTCTTCAAAGACGAACGGCTTGACTAGATAGTCGTCGGCGCCGGAACTCAGGGAACGAACCTTATCTTCGGTACCGCCCTTCGCGGTCAACATCAGGATCGGCGCTTGCGTGATTTCGCGCAACCGAGGGAGCAGTGTCACCCCGTCGATCTTCGGCATCATGATGTCGAGCACGATGAGCTCGGGATCGAAGACTTTCACGAGCTCGAGGGCAGCCAAGCCATCCGTTGCCGTCCGCACCTCGTAGCCCTCGCGGGAGAGCCCGAGTTCCAACATCTCCCGAACCATACGGTCGTCGTCGATGACCGCAACGCGGGCATTGGGCATAGTATGCATTTCTACGCTGCATCGTGCTTTGTCACCCTTGGAGCCGCCTGAACTGGCCACCGGCCCACCCGCTGGCCGCAAACTAAAGCGGCTTGCCCGATTGCCTCGAGGGGATGTGCCACCACGCAAATGCCGCGGTTTTCCAGCGTCCGCAAGGTCTCGCTGTCCGGGAGCCAGTGGGCGAACACGTGTATCTCGTGCGTCGCGGCCGCCTCGGCTAGCACCGCCATCACGTCCGCGAGCGTGCACTCGTGGTCGGCCAGGAGCCGGTCAGCGACCTCGCTCCGGAAGCGCGGCCTGTTCCAGCCGGCAGCCACGACGAGGACGCGCGAGAGCTCGCCCAGCCTCGTCGCCTCGAAGTCGATCACGGCCACCTTGACTCGGGACGCTAAGCCGGCCTCGGTCTGGGCATGCAGGGTTGCCCCCGCGATCGACCCGCTCGGCCCAGCAGTCAGGAGCGCCCCCGCCCCTATAAAGTACTCGTCCATGCCGGCATTTTGGCATGGACGAGTGCCAACTGGGTGGCGCACAAGCTGCCCACCCGGTCAGTTGTTGCGCGCTTACAGTGGATCTGGCGGACTAACGCACAGAGCCAGAAGCAGCGCCATTGCTAGGCTTAGCATATTCGAAATCCTCCCTCACTAGCTGTCTTAGCGCAAGCCTACCGCTGAGTCGAACCTCGGCCACTAATCAACATTAACTAGGCCATCGCTGCCCCTGGCGCCCGGTCAGATGATGCCTTCTTGGCGCGCTCGCCGGACCGCTTCCGCTTTCCCGTGGCAGCCAAGCTTCGCGACCGCATTTGCGATGTGGACTCGGATTGTGCAAACGCTGCGATCCTTTCGTAACGCAATCTCCTTAGGAATAAGCCCTTCGTCCAACAGTTTAAGGACGTCGACCTCTGACGGGGTGAGCTGCGTACTTTGAGTATGATTGCCTCGCGCCCCAAGCACATCGTCGACCGCCCCAAGTAGCCGTGCAACGTCGGCGTAACCGAGCCTGCTCAATTCTGTGATCCCGTTCCTAACCCGGCGTTCGCCCGCATCGCTTCGGTGCGTCAGTCTCAACAACACGTTACGAACAGTCGTGACCACAAGCTCTATGACGGAGTCGCTGCCCAACTTGATCCCGCGCAGGATCCGATCCGCATGCATCGCTCGCCCATTGATCGCTTCCGCCAGTGCCGAAAGTGCTTTCGCGATCATCATCGACCGTATTCGGAAGCGGCCTGTTACAGTCGACGTGCTGAGGACCGCCAATATTTCCCGTGTGAGTTTTGCCGATTCTTCGCGCTTCCCGTCGATCGCCAGAAAAAGGGCATACTCGCTACCTGATACCACCTTATCGAAGCTAAAGGCCATTTGCGACCAGCGCGGTGCGACAAGCTGATGGGCTTCGGCAAATCGTCCCTCCCAGGCGAGCCTCACCGCTCTGAAGAGCGCCAAGAACCGGTCGGCCAAATCGTTCGTTTTTATTCCTGCCAACCGCTGTTCAGTCGCGATGCTCTCTTCAACGTTACCTCGACGCATCTGGGCGCTCAGCATCTGAAGAAGTGCGGTTTGAAGCGCGAAGGTGTCGCCAGCCTTGGTCGCTGCATCCGCCGCAAATTCAGCGTACCGAAGCTGTCGATCCACGTCGTCCTCCTCATGAAGGACCAAATTGGAAAGCACAGCATTTGCTCTGCTTTCGATACTGTACAGATGCAGGTCCGCGGCGACGTCGCTTGACTGCGTTAACACCTCAAACGCCCGGTCGGCAATCCCAAGGTGGTGGAAGGCTATGCCGCTGTGGTGCAGGACTCTTGCGCGGACAACATCCGAGTCAATCTCGAGAAGCAGCGGCTCTAACCGTGCAAGAGCCGTCTCCGCGATTTTAGGCTCTGCGCTTGCGGCCGCCTTGCCGGCCATAAGCGACAGCGCCTCCGCGCGACGACCGGCATCTTGCTCATCATCATCGCCAACCGCGCGTAGAAGCTCGGTCACGTTGCCTCCCTGATTTGCAACTAGGGATGCGAGACGAAGGCTTGTTATGGCGAATAGGTCGCGGTTGTTGCCGGCTTTTGCGAGGGCGCGGCGTAGGAGTGATTCCGCGCGCGCGAATTTCCCTGCCGTCGCTTGGAGAGCTCCTTGCAGCGCTAGGACCGTGGCATTCTGGCGGCGCGTATGCTCGTCCAGAGATTCGATCGCCCGCGCCACTACGTCGCCGCGAGCGCGTTCCAACATGTCGAAGCCGTCGCGCTCGAGCAGACGAAGGACGTCGCCGGACGAAGCAGCGAGTACGTAGGCCGCGATCGCGTGCTCGATATCCCAGCTCGCCTCGAGCGCCCTCGCGGCACGTTCTTGGACGCGCTGTTGCGCCTGCTTTCCGCCCAGCGCGCTTTGATGCCGCAAGAACTCACGGAAGAGGTCGTGGCACTGATAGATGCCCGGCGATTCCTCATAAATGAACGCCGTGCGCTCTCGCAGCCTCTCGACGACCGGCAGGGCGCGATCAAATCCTGCTCGCTCGAGCACCCCGAGGCTGATGACAGGCAGCGCGATCGCCACCTCGAGGACCGCGCGTTCGTCTGCGTCGAGCCCGCTGTAAACTTGCTCCGCCAAGAAATGGTAAATCATCTCGCGCGTCAGTGCCGAAACGTTGCGCAGGTCCGACGAGCGCGTCGACGTCCGCAATGCGAAGCTCATCGCGGCCGGCCAGCCTTCGGTAAGGGCGAGCAAGTCGTTGAGCTCGTCATCGCGCCGCTCCAGGCCCAGGCCGCGGGCGGCCAACCGGGCCTCGTCCAGCGTAAAGCGCAGCTCTTCTTCGCCCATCGCGAGTTCGGCGTCCCGATAGGCGAGCCACGTTCCGATCGGGAGATTCCTCGTCGAGCGAGAGGCGATGATCCAGCGAATGCGCCCCTTCGAACGATCGATTAAGGAGCATACGAAACCCGCGACGTCCGGATCGGCGTCGGCTACGTGCAAATCGTCGATTGCGATAACGCCATCGAATGACTCGAGATGCGCGTGCATCCAACGCGCGAGGTCGGCGCAGCGTTTTGGAGAGGGGGTCATGCGCTCGTACGCGCCGGCGAGCGCGTTGATCGCGTGCGGCGCGCAATCGCGGAGTGCCTCCGCGAAGCCGCGCAAGAAGCTCAACAGCGTCGTGTGCTCGCCACGCAGCGCGAAGCGAGCGTGCGGCTCACGTAAACTTCGTAGATACTGCCGCAGCACGACGGATTTTCCGTAGCCGGCCGGAGCAATCAACAGCGCAATCGGGCAGCCAGCCGAGGCAGAGAGGCGTTCGACCAGACGGGGGCGCTCGACCGGTGTAAAAACACCGGCGCCGCCACGCTCGTCGACCTCGATGACCCGCACGCTATTTCGTTCTAGGGTTTCGGAACGTCGCCTTTCCCGATGAGTCGGCTGACGAAGTAGGCGAGCATCCCGCCCTCCCAGTGCAGGCGCGACGCGAGCCACGTTCGCTGCTGCGGACACGTGATCTCGCCTAGCTCGATTACGAGGCTGCCGTCGCGCGCGCGAACCTGTTCGAAAGCATAATATTCGCTCAAATTGTCGGTGAAGTTATCGGGCCGGAACGCAAACGGCCACTCCGAGCCGTAGAGCCTGCGCCACTCGGCTGCAGCGCGAGCATCCCGTTCCTGCGCGTACCCAATCGACGCGCCGCTTCGGCACGGCGGATCGGACCCGTCGAAGTGAATGAACAGCGCCGCATCCACCCGGTATTCTCCGTCGAAATCCGCGGGAAGGCGGGCCACCGTCACGCCGTGATTGCGGAGAATCTCCGTCGCGGCGTCCGCGACCACCGGCGTCCACTCGCGCTCGCCGCTGGCACCAAGATTGCAGCGATGCTTCGGAAACCTAGCGCAGCTCGCCGGCCGCCCCTCGTGGCCTGCGGAGATCAGCACGTCGTATCGCAAGAGCGATGCGGCGAGCAGTAGTCCGAGCATTACCAGCCGCCCGACGCGCCTCCGCCGCCGAAGCCGCCTCCGCCGCCTGAAAAGCCGCCGCCGAAATCGCCGCCCCCGCCAAAGCCGGACGACCCGGCGACGAACGCGCCGCCGGCCCAGACCGGCCAACTCTTCATGTCCTTGCTCGCGGCCTTCGGCCCCTCACGCATGATGAGATATCCGTAGCGAATCGTCCGGACCACCGCCATGATGATCATGAAGATTAGGAAGAGGAACGTTAGACCAATCACGACGGCGATGAATGCCCCGACCCCGATGCCGACGCTGCTCGGCGCTTCTTCCGGCGGCGGCGTCACGCCCTTGTATCCCGGCGTGATCGTCGTAAGCATCGCCGCCACTCCGCTCGACACGGCCCCATTGGGATCGTCGGCCTTCATTCGAGGGACGATAACGTCACTGATGATTCGGTGCGAGTCGGCGTCGGTCAACGAACTCTCGAGACCGTAGCCCACCTCGATTCGAACCTTGTGGTCCCGCATGAAGAGAAAGAGCACCGCGCCGTCGTCGTGACCGCGCCGCCCGACCTTCCAGTGATCGGCAGTTTCGCCGGTCCACGTCTCGAGCGGAACGTCGCCCGTCGTCTGCCCGATCCACACGACGACCTGATGCCCAGTGGCCGTCTCGTAAGCGTGCAGCTCGTTCTCGACCGACGAGCGCGTGTCAGGTGAAAGAACGCCGGCGTTGTCGGTTACGTAGTGGCCCGGGGCCGGTGGAATTTTGAAACCCTGAGCCGATGTCGAAAGCGGCCACGCGAGCGCGACGACACTCAAAACGAGAAGCGCGAGGCTCGGTCTCATGGCGCCTCCCGATTTTCGACCATAAAGTGCGCGCGCAGCGCCTCGCCAAGCCTCTCGACCGCGTGGATGATGCCGTCGCGCAACGCACCTCGCGCAAAGTAGGGCTCCGACTCCGCGACGACGTCGCGCCAGAACGCATCGCCGACCCTCTCGTGTAGCGCGCGATCACCGATGATCGCGAAGCGCTGCGCCTGGGGTGCCACTAAAATCAACGCGGCGTTCGCGTGAGCGTGGCGATGCAGGCCCACCCGCGCGAACTCCCGTTTCGCGCGCTCGAAGGCGTCGACGTCGCGACCGGGAACGACGCGCACGCCGATCCGGCCGCTCGTGCCCTCTTCCGCGTCGGCGACGGCGCGCGCGATCGCGGAGCGTTCGTCTCGCGTCACGGCGAGAAGTTGACGGCCGGCGCCTGAGCCGCGCCGGGCTGCGCTTGGAAATACGGCTTCTCGTTGAAGCGGCTACCGAAAAGCCCCGCGACGAACACCGTCGGGATGGTGTCGCGCCTGGTATTGAACGCGCGCGCGACATCGTTGTACTTGCGGCGCTCGAACGCGATGCGGTTTTCCGTTCCTTCGAGTTGCGCCTGGAGCGTCTGGAAGTTTTCGGTGGCTCTCAGCTGAGGGTAATTCTCGACGACGGCGAGCAGATGCGAGAGCGCGGCGCCCAGCGAGTCCTGCGCGGCGGCGTACTTCGCGAAGTCCTGCGGATTGTTTACCGCGTTCTGCACGACCTGCGGCGAGATCTGTCCCACGCTCGCGCGAGCCTTGGCCACATCCACGTAAGTGCTCTTCTCGAAGTTGGCCGCGCCCTTCACCGTCGCAACCAGGTTTGGAATGAGGTCCGCACGCCGCTGGTAGACGTTCTGCACCTGACCCCACTGCGCGTCGACGGCCTGCCCAAGAGATACGAGCGAGTTATAGGTGCCTCCGATAAAAAGAAACACGATGACGACGATCGCGATAACGACGATTGGACCAACGTACGAACGGCGCTGTTGCATGCTTGGCTGATGCGCCGCAGCGCCGCCGGTCCCTCTTTCGGCAGGCATGCGCCGCGACGTGCGAAACACCGCCCGAAGATGCTGCGCGCCCTTCTCGTGGCGATACCGATCGCCGCGTTGACCTTCGTCGTGCCGCTCGTCAACCGGGTCGAGCCGAGGCTTTTCGGCCTCCCCTTCCTTCTCAGCTGGATACTGACGTGGTCGCTGCTGACGCCGGCGTTCCTGTGGATGCTTGGCCGCGTGGAGCGCCGCTGGTGAGTGGCGCGGGCTTGTCCCTGACGATCGTCGGGCTCGTCGTCTTCGGGACGATCGCGTTCGCGCTGCTCGGCATTCGCCGCGTCAAGATGGACCCGGCGCAGTATATCGTCGGCGGCCGATCCTTCGGAACAATCTTCCTGTGGGTACTGCTGGCCGGCGAGATCTACACGACGTTCACCTTCCTCGGAATCGCCGGGCTCTCATATTCGCAGGGCGCTCCCGCGTTTTACGCGATCGCCTACGGTGTATGCGCATACATCATCGGATATTTTCTGGCACCGGCGGTCTGGCGGGTCGCCAAGGACAACAACCTGCTTACAGGGGCCGACTTCTTCGAGAAGCGCTATGACAGCCGCGTCCTCGGCGTCGGCATCGCGATTCTGATGTTCGTGATGGTCGTGCCGTACGTAGCGCTTCAGCTCAGCGGCCTGCAGATTCTGCTGCACATCGCAGGATACGGCGCCTATGACGCGACCGTGGCGGTCTGCATCGCTTTCATTGTGCTGGCGCTCTTCGTCTTCACGGCGGGGCTGCGCGGCACCGCCTGGGCCAGCGTCGTCAAAGACATCTTCGTGCTCGGCGGCGTGACGTTTGCCGGTATCGCTATCCCGATACGCTTTTTCGGCTCGCCTTCGGCAATGCTGGATCGGCTCGTCCAGGTGCATCCGCACATGCTCGCCTTACCAGCCGGAAGCGCGTTTCACGGAACGGCGTGGTACGTCTCGACTGTCCTGTTGTCGGCGATCGGGTTTTACATGGGACCGCATTCGTGGAGCGCGGTGTACAGCGCGCGAAGCGGCGACACGCTGCGTCGCAACGCCATGCTGCTGCCGCTCTACCAGGTGTTCCTAGCCCTGATGATCCTCGCCGGCCTCGCGGCGGCGCTCATACATCCCGGCCTCAAGGGCACAGCGGTCGATCAATCGTTCCTGCTCGTCGTCGCGCAATACTATCCGCCATGGGTGCTCGGCCTGATCGCCGGCACCGGAGCGCTAGCGGCGCTCGTCCCGGCGTCCGCGCTGTTGCTCGCCGGAGCGAGCGTGATCACCAAGAACGTGGCGGGCGACGCGTTTGGAGTGGCGACGAGCGACGCAGCGCGAACGACGCTGACGCGCGTCCTCGTCATCTGCGTCGCACTGCTCGCGCTCGGCGTCTGGCTGACGGCGCAAAGGACGGTCGTCGAGCTGCTCCTGCTTTACTATAACGGCGTGACGCAGTTTACGCCAGGCGCCGTCGCCGCGTTTGTTTGGAAACGCGCGAGTGCGCTATCCGTCGGCGCGGGTATCGTGGTAGGCCTCGCGGTTGCAATCCCGCTGGCGGCCCTCAACGTCTCGCCATGGGGGATCAACGCCGGCTTCCTGGCGCTCATCGCCAACGCCGCCGTGTTAGTCTTCATTTCGTTCGTCAGGCCGCGGCGGTAAAGCCCGCGCCTCGAATGGCGTGGACAGAACGACGAGCGTGACGATGTGAACCGAGGCGGGTTCGAGGTAGTTTAGCAGCTCCTCGAGATGGCCGACGTCCCGCACCATGGCTTGCGCGATGAACGAAAACTCGCCGGTCACGCGGTAGCAGGCGAGAATTTCCGGGCGCTCACCGGCCACTTTGACGAATCGCGCATCCGGCCCGTTTGGACGCGCTAAGATGAACGCCGTTACCGGATAGCCCAACTTCTGCGCGGAGAGGCGAACCTGATAGCCTTGAATCACGCCTGCCTGCTCGAGGCGCCGGACGCGTTCCGCCACGCTCGTCGCCGAAAGGCCGATCGCTTTGCCGATCTCAGAAAACGAATCTCGGCCATTTCGCTGAAGCGCGGCGACAATCGCCTGGTCTACTCGGTCCAGAGCGTGAAAACGCGGGCCTTTTGCCACGATCTCTCCTATTTCACGACGGTGAGGGGCGCTTTTTCGTTGTTTTCTACGTGTTCCCCGTCGGCGCTCCGCGGTAGGATTTGAGCATGCCGGACTGCACGCTCGTCACTTGCGCCATGGTGCCGGAGCTAGACCCCGATGACCGCCTGTTGTTGCGCGAGCTTCGCAGACGCGGCGTGACCGTTTCCATCGCGATTTGGAACGATCCACGCGCGGACTGGAGAGCGAGCAGGTTGAGCATCTTGCGATCCACTTGGGACTACCACCGCCGTTACGGCGAATTCATCGCGTGGATCGACAAGGCGTCGTCGCTGACACGGATAAAGAACGATCTCGATCTGCTGAACTGGAACGCGCACAAGTCGTATCTGCGCGACCTCGCGGCGCGCGGCGTCCCGGTCGTTCCGACGGTTTGGGTCAAACGCGGTGAGCGACGCCATCTCGCCGACATCGCCGCGGACCATGGCTGGCGCGACCTCGTCCTCAAGCCGGCGCGCGGCTCCGCGTCACACGACGTCACCCTCGCACGCCGCGACACGGATTCGTTCGCCTCGGCCCAGGCGCAACTCGACCGCCTGACGCAGACGGATGACGCGCTGGTCCAGCCTTACCTGGAGTCCGTCGTCAACTATGGTGAGCGAGCGCTGATGTTCTTCGGGGACCGGTACTCGCACGCCGTTGTGAAAAAGCCGTTCGATAGTAAGTTTGCCATCAGCGACGAACCGTCGACGTCGATGCAGGCCACGGCGCGCGAGATCGCGGTGGCGCAGGCGGCCGTCGAGGCGGTTCCCGCGTCCACGCTGTACGCGCGCGTCGACCTGCTAAGAGATGCGCGGGGGGAGCCCGTGGTCAGCGAACTGGAGCTCATCGAACCGGCCCTGTACCTCGCCGTCCACGGACCCGCACGAGCATTCTTCGCCGACGCGATCGAGCGCGAATTGGCAATCCACGGTTGAGCGGTCGGCTTTCCTTGATTTCCTGCGGGAAGCTCGCGCAACGGGCCGCCTTCGCCGCATCGCCCACCGCGCGCGGTGCTATGATGAAGCGGCCACTGCTATCGATCGGAGGATCCATGCGTCCGTTTCTGCTTGCCGGAGGAATCTCGGCTCTCATCACCGTGCTCGGAGGCTGCAGCGCTGCCGGGTCGCCAGCCCAGCCCGCCGTCGCTCAGCCCGGTGTAGTCTCACACGTGGCGGGACGGTCGTGGATCGATCCGGCGGCGAAGAACTTCGACCTGCTCTACGTTTCCGACCTGATCGCTCAGGTGGTCGACATTTATAGGTACGGCCACGGTTTCAGGCTCGTCGGGACGCTGACCGGTTTCTTCAATCCGGAGGGCCTGTGCGTCGATAAGGCCGGCGACGTCTGGGTCACGAACGACACAAGCCTCGGCGTGCATCAAATCACCGAATACGCTCACGGCGGCACGACTCCGATTCAGACGCTCAACGACCCCGATGGCAGAGCGAACGGCTGTTCCGTCAATCCAAAGACGGGGGATCTGGCCGTCGCGGATTTCTGGGGTCCGACCGAAGGCATCGGTAACGTCGCGGTTTACACAAACGCGAGCGGCACGCCGGCGTTTTACTCGAATCCGAACATCTATTACTACTACTACTGCGGATACGACGACAAGGGGAACCTCTTCGTCGACGGCGAGACGGAGACGAGCGTCTTCGGGCTCGGCGAGCTCGCGAGGGGCGGCAAGACGCTGAACTTCATCCCAGTCAACGAGACCATCTACTTGCCGGGAGGCGTGCAGTGGGACGGCAAGTATCTAGCCGTCGGCGATCAGGTCGCCGTGAAACACAACTTCACGAGCGTGATCTATCAGTTTTCGATCAGCGGAAGCGTCGGGACCGACGTGGGAACGACGATCCTCACCGGCTCTTCGCAGGTCGCCCAGTTCTGGATCCCGCGCAGGCCCAAGGGCGACGAGGGCACCAAAGTTATCGGCCCAAATCAAAACGGAAAAGACACGTTGTTCTGGGCTTATCCTGCCGGTGGCAATCCCATCAAGACCATCTCGGGCGAAACGGATCCGATCGGCGCTACGATTAGCCTAGCGCCGAGATAATCGAGTCTACTTCCCGTACGTTGCGTTGAACGAGAGCCCAAGAAACGACCAATTCCGTGCCACGCCTCCGTGGGCGGCATAGTTCGCGGCGATCCCGCTGCCGGGCCAGACGTACGCGTAGAACGGGTTGACGCTCAATGCGGAGTTCAGGTTGTGCGTATAGCTTGCGCCGAGCTCTTGCCCGTAGCCGAAGTTCGGAAGGCCGCCGCCCGGCGCCGGCGGCGTCGAGGGCGGCAGCGTGGTCAGGATGGCGTTGAGGCGGCTGACGTTGGCGACGAGGTAGTTGACCTGTAACGCGTCCTGTTTCCACGGCGAAAACGTGATGGACGCGTCGAAGTCGCGCAGGTTTGTGTTGGCCAGCACGGTTTGCAGCGCGAAGCCCGGCAGCCACGCGGGCACCGAGCCGCCGAAATAAAACGGATCGAACCCCGACCAGATCACGGAGTCGGCTGGGTTCGCGCCGGACATGCTGTAGAAGCCGACGTTGAGGAGCGGATTCCACCACATCTTCCGAAAGTTGTAGTGCGCCTGAATCATCCACCCGTCGGCGGACAGGTACGGTTTCCCTTGGATCGCGTACTCGGTCTGAAGCCAGAAGTACGGGTCTTGCGTAAACGGATGGAAGCGAGCCCGCAGCTCGTACGTGGACGTCTGATTTCTCGTGATGATGTCGGACGTCGAATAGATGTATTGTGCCCCGAGGCGCAACTGCCCGGGTGGATCCCACACTACGTTGACGCCCGTCAGCCGCGTGTTGTCGAATATGGACGGCGCCTCGTTCGGGCGCAGATAGAAAAACTGCGCGCTCCAGTCTCCGTCGGTCGCCCTCAACAGCCCGGCCTGTAACCACGCGCTGCGTGGCCCGAGGTACGGTGCGCCACGATCGAATCCGTTCGTCGCGCCGTTCGCGAGCAGCATGCCGCCGCCGGTCACGTAGTTCTGTTGCCCGTACGAGCCGTCGAGGGTAACCCGGCCGCCGAAGAGATGCGTGAAACGCAGTCCGGCATACAGCTCTTCGGGGAGGCCGTACCACGCGTGCGGGCTGCCGAAGTAGTCGGTGCCCAGCGTGGCGCTCTCCAAATACGAGAAGCCGCCGTAGAGAAACGCGTGATGCGCGAGGTGATACGCGGCGGTGATTCCCGGTTCGAGGTATGCCTCGGCCCAGCCGGGGTTGGCCGGAAGCGCCGCATTGATCGACCCCGGCGGCGCGTGGAAGGCGTTGTCGAACGAGACGAACGGCGCAAAGCCGGCGCTGAACGAGCCGAGCACGCCGACGCGATCGGTCTCGTAAAGACGCGGAAGACTCTCGGGATCGCCGGTCTGGAGGTAGCCGAGATAGCTCGCGCGCGCCGTGGCCGCACGCTGCTGCGCCGCCGTCCGCTTTTGTTCGGTGCGAGCCTCTGCGGCCTCGAGCTCGTCCTGCTCTTCTTCGAGCTCCCCGCGGCGTTCGAGCACCCGCTCCTTCGAATTCTTAGGCGCGGCGTTTTCGGTTTCACCCGGCGTCTTCGTCGCCTCGTCGTACACGTTCTTGGGTTTTGTCGGGCTCGCGTCGCCGGCGAGCTGAGCGCGAGCCAGGCTGGTGTTCGCCACAACGATCGCGGCACAGATCAGGGCCAGCCTCGCGCCCAAGTCAGCGCCTCGCCCGAAGGTCGCGCAGATCGTCTCGCAAGGCGGTCGTCAGTTCGTGATCGGATCCCAACGTTTTCTCACGAATCGCGAGTGCGCGCTCGTGCAGCGATTCTGCCTCTTCCAAACGACCCTGAGCGTCGCGCATGCTCGCAAGGTTGCCGAGAGTCTCGGCCAGCTCCACGTGACTTTCGCCGAGCCCCTTCTCCAAGTTTGCCAGCGCGCGAGCGAACAGGCCTTCGGCATCCTCGTGGCGTCCCTGGCGGCTATACAGCGCGGCGAGCGTTCCGAGACTTAGTCCCACGAACGGATGATCCGGTCCCAGCGCTTTCTCCCTGAGCGCCAACGAACGCACAATCAGCGGCTCCGCCTCGCCATAACGCCCCTGCCGATGGTGGATCTTGCCGAGCGTGTGGAGAGGCAACGCGAGGTCTGGATGCTCGGATCCGAACGCCGACTCCCAGATTTGGAGCGCGCGCTGAAGGAGCGGAACGGCTTCGTCGAAACGACCTTGAATCTCGTACAGCGTCGCGAGATTGTTCAGGCTCGTCGCGACGCGTGGATGATCGGGCCCGAACGCCTTCTCGTTGATCTCCAGAGTCCGGGCCTGCAGCCGCTCCCCGTCGACGTTGTGCCCTTGCACGCAATGCAGGTTGGCGAGGTTGTTCAGCACCAGGGCCACGCCGTAATGCTCCGGGCCGAGCTGCTTCTCTCGAATCGCTAAAGCGCGGTCGAGCAGCGGCTGGGCTTCCGTATAGCGCCCTTGCTCGAAAAAGACCATGCCGAGGTCATTGAGAGACGTTGCGACGTCGAGGTGCTCGGGCCCGCGCGTCTTCTCCAAGATCGTGAGCGCCTTGGCGAATCGGGCTTCGGCATCCGCATAGCGGCCCTGGCGCCAATAGATGACGGCGAGGTAATCCGCGCTCGACGCGGCTTCGGGGCTCTGCGCTCCAAACGCGTGCTCGACGATTGCCAGCGCGCGTGTCTGCAAGGGCACGGCCGCGGCAAATTCGCCGCGCTCGCGCAAGTAGAGGGCGCATCGTTCCGCTAGACGGCCTGCCGGCAGAAACAACGTATCGCTGGAGAGATCGGCCAGAGCGGCCTGCGCGTGCGGCAGAAGCCGCTCGCATTCCGGCCACGTGGCGAACTCCACTTTGGGAAAAATTCCCTCCACTACCGCAACGGCGCACTCGCTCCACGCCGCCGCATCGGTGGCAAAGAGATCTCGCGCCGCAAGTTGAACGAGCCGGTGGATCGCGTACGTGCGCGATGCCGGCGCGAAGGTCAGCAGCGAAAGCCGGTCGAGAGCACCAAGCGCTTCGTCCAACAGCAGATCGTTCGCCAATGCGGAACGCAGATCTAGCGCCGAGCCGTCGTCTGACAGCTCCGGCCGCAAGTCGTCGCGATAGTTTTCGAGCGGCTGCCGAAAGAGCTCGTCGGGGATCTCGTCGGGAGCGAACGTTGCGGCAAAGCAGAGCGCCGCCGCCGCTCCGGGAGCCTCCTTTTCTGCGTGCGCGATCGCGGTAACGAACGTCGCAAAGACGGAGCGCGGGTACTCGGCGGCGGCCGGAGCGTTCTTGAGACGCTCGCTGACGCGCGCCAAATAACGTTCCGGCGTCACCATGCGCATCCCGCGCAACGACGCCGCCGCATGCGCGAGGGCCAGCGGAAGCTCGCCCAACGCTAGCGCGATGTCCCGCGCTCCAGCCTCGCCAAAATCCGGGCGCCCGCTCTCGCGTTGCAAGTACTCGATCGCCGTCTCGAGAGGCCACGTCTGTAGGGGAATCGCGGTGACCTCCGAGCCCCATGCCGCGTTCCTCGACGTCGCCAGGACGTGCGAACCGGTTCGCGGCCGCCACGCGTGCACGAGCCGCTCGTCTTCGAGATTGTCGAAGATCAGCAGCACCGGCTTTGCGAAGCCTTTTAACAGCGACGACGTGACTTGCTGCGCCGCCGCCCTGCGGTCGGCGAGCCGATCGAGGCCGCGCACGAGTAGCGCTCCCAGGCGGAGCAGAGCATCGACCACCGCGTCCTCGGTTTGTGCGCTGAGCCACCATATCACGGAGTAGTCGCCGCGTTTTCGCCACGCGTATTCGCGCGCGACCGACGACTTGCCGACGCCTCCTAGACCGTGCACGACGGCGACGCAGTCATAGCCTACGAGGGACTCGGAGAGCGCCGCAAGCTCTTGCTCGCGACCGCTGAAGCCCGGAACCGGACGGATCGCCTCGCCATCCACGATCGTGCGCGGCGCTCGCCAATACGGCCCGCCCGTCGCTGCGCCCCGGCGATCTTCGCGCACGGCGCCCAACACGATATCCTGAAGCAGCGCGCGATTATCGCGGACAGGGACGAGGTCCCAATAAGCCAGGCCGCTCAAAAGCCCCGGCGGTTCGCACTCGGCGACGCGCAGCAGAATGAGGCGGGATTTAGTGTTCAGAGGATCCGAGGCGATGGCGTTTTGCCACTCCGCCTGACAGTGATCGCTGCTCAGGTATTCAGGGGAAAGCAGCGCGATCACGCGCGCGCCTTGCGCCAGCGCGGCGTGCATGCGTTCCATGAAATTGCGGTTTGCGAAGTCCCACTGCTGCAGGATGACCGAGTAGCCCTCGGCCTCCAACATCGCGCCGATGACCGCAGCGAAGTCCGCGTCGGCGCCGGCGCGGCTAACGAACAGCGCCGCCTTGGATGCCCCGGCGGATTTCGCTTCCACGCTCCGTTCTTACCATAAAAAAGGCCCCGCCGCCTGGCGGGGGCCTTTCCTTAGCGCCTGCGCGAAGCGCAGTCCTGAGCGAAGTCGAAGGGTTATAGGTCTTCGGGGTTGATGCCCTTCAACTTGTCGTACTGCGTCTTCTTAGGAGATGCGTGCGGGTTGGCATGGTCCTCATACTCGCCCTCGTAGTGTACGGTCAACGGCTCGCGATTGCGCTCATACGCGCTAACGAGCCGGCTCATCCCGTCGCCGTTACCGCCGCCCATCACTTCGGCCAGTGCCGCCTCGTCGGCGGTCATCGTGGCGTAGGGCATCTCGAACTCGTGGCGCGGCCGGCCGTCCTCGTCGACGTCTTGGCCTTGGGGCACGATGTCGACGTTGCGATAGCGCGACATGCCCGTCCCCGCGGGGATCAGCTTGCCGATGATCACGTTCTCCTTCAAGCCGAGCAGCGGATCGTACTTGCCCTTGATCGCCGCATCGGTGAGCACGCGCGTCGTCTCCTGGAAGCTCGCCGCCGAGAGGAACGACTCCGTCGCGAGCGACGCCTTCGTCACGCCGAGCAGCACCGGGTTCGCGGTCGCCAGCTCCTTGCCGGCGGCCTTCATCCGCTCGTTGGCCTCGTTGAACTGCGCCGCTTCGATCAGCTGGCCGGGCAGCAGCGCCGTGTCGCCGCCTTCGACGATCTTCACCTTACGCAGCATCGAACGTACGATCACTTCGATATGCTTGTCGTTGATGTCGACGCCTTGCGAGCGATAGACTTTCTGCACCTCTTGCACAAGGTAGTTTTGCAGCGCCGTCTCGCCCTTCACCCGCAGGATGTCATGCGGATTCAGCGAGCCTTCGTTGAGCTGGTCGCCCGGCTCCACTTGCTGGCCCTCCGCCACCATGAGGTGCGTGCCCGGCGGGATGTCGTACTCATGCTCTTCGCCGTTCGCATCGACGACGTGCACGATACGCCTGTTCTTCTCGTCGGCGAACTTGATCGTGCCCGCAACCTCGACGATCGTGGCCTGCCCCTTGGGCTTGCGCGCTTCGAAGATCTCTTCGACGCGCGGCAGACCCGTGATGATGTCCTCGGTCGCGACGCCGCCGGTGTGGAACGTCCGCAGCGTGAGCTGCGTGCCCGGTTCGCCGATCGATTGCGCGGCGATGATGCCGACGGCGGTACCGATGTCGGCCTTGGTTCCCGCGGCCAAGTCACGTCCGTAGCACATCGAGCAGACGCCGTACTTCGAGCGGCACGTGAGCACCGAACGAATCTTGACCTCGGAGACGCCTGCGTCGAGCAGCGCCTTAGCTTTGTCTTCGTCGATCTCGGCATTGCGAGTGACGATCGCGGTCGTCGGCCGCTTGGGATCCAGCCGAATCTCCTCGGCGGCGCGGCGTCCGACGATGCGGTCGGCGAGCGGCTCGATGATTTCTTTGCCGACCCGGATATCGCTTACGACGATGCCGCTGGTCGTGCCGCAGTCCTCCTCGCGAATGATCACGTCCTGTGCGACGTCGACCAAGCGGCGCGTCAAGTAACCCGAGTCCGCCGTACGCAGCGCGGTGTCGGCAAGACCCTTGCGCGCGCCGTGCGTGGAGATGAAGTACTCGAGAACCGTCAGCCCCTCTTTGAGAGACGCCTTGACCGGAATCTCGAGAATCCGTCCCGAGGGATCCGACATCAAGCCGCGCATGCCGCCGAGCTGCTTGACCTGAGCGATCGAACCGCGCGCGCCCGACGTCGCCATCATGAACACCGGATTGAGCGGGTTCTGCGACGACTGCATGGCAGTCGTCACCTCGTCCGAGGCCTTCGACCAGACGTCGATCGTCTTGTTGTACTGCTCGTCCTGGGAGATGAAGCCTTGCTCGTAGAGACGGTGCAGCTCGTCGACTTCGTCCTGCGCCTTACCGACGATCGCGTCCTTGTTCGCGGGAACGATGACGTCGTTGATCGACACGGTCGTCCCCGAGAGCGTGGCGTAGTGAAAGCCGAGATCCTTGATCGCGTCCAAGAAGCGCGCCGTCTCGGAGTTGCCGTACGTGCGATAGCAATCCGTGATGATCTTCCTCAGGCCGCCCTTGTCGATGATGCGATTGACGAACTCGTGGTTCCAGTGCTCCGGGAAGGCGCTGTTGAAGATGATGCGCCCGACCGTCGTCTTGATTAGCGCGCCGTTCCAGCGGACGTAGATCCACTCTTGCAGGCCGATCTGCTTGGTCTCGTATGCCATCACGGCTTCCTTGCCGTCGAAGAACGTCGGAATCGCGCCGGCCGCATCCGCCGCCGGTGCGTTCTTCTTCTTTCTGCGCTCGAAGGCATCGGGATCGTCGGGGATCGCGGCCTTCGCCGGCCCGGAGTATTCTTCGCGTTGGAACGTTAGGTAGTAGAGTCCGAGCACCATGTCTTGGGTCGGAATCGAGACCGGATTGCCGTACGCCGGCAACAGAATGTTGTTCGAGGAGAGCATGAGGATGCGCGCCTCCGCCTGGGCGCCGGCAGAGAGCGGAAGGTGGACGGCCATCTGGTCGCCGTCGAAGTCCGCGTTGTACGGCGTGCACACGAGCGGATGCAGGTGCACGGCCTTGCCCTCGACCAGCACCGGTTCGAAGGCCTGGATGCCCAAGCGATGCAGCGTCGGCGCGCGGTTGAGCAGTACCGGATGCTCCTTGATGACCTCTTCCAGTACGTCCCACACCTCGGGACGTACGCGCTCCACCATGCGCTTCGCGCTCTTGATGTTGTGCGCGAGCCCGCGATCGACGAGCTTCTTCATCACGAACGGCTTGAAGAGCTCGAGCGCCATCTCTTTGGGCAGGCCGCACTGGTGCAGCTTGAGCGTCGGGCCGACGACGATCACCGAACGCCCCGAGTAGTCGACGCGCTTGCCGAGCAGGTTCTGCCGGAAGCGTCCCTGCTTTCCTTTTAAGATGTCCGACAGAGACTTGAGGGGACGATTGTTCGGCCCTGTGACGGGCCGCCCGCGCCGCCCGTTGTCGATCAGCGCATCCACCGCTTCCTGCAGCATGCGCTTCTCGTTCTTGATGATGATCTCGGGCGCGTTGAGCTCGAGGAGCCGCTTCAGCCGGTTGTTGCGGTTGATGACGCGCCGATAGAGATCGTTGAGGTCAGACGTCGCGAATCTTCCGCCGTCGAGCTGCACCATCGGCCGCAACTCCGGCGCAATGACCGGCACAGCGGCCAACACCATCCACTCGGGGCGATTGCCGCTGTTGAGAAATGCCTCGACGACTTCGAGCCGTTTGATCGCCTTCAGGCGCTTCTGGCCGGTCGTCTCCTTGAACTCTTTGCGCAGGTCTTCTTGGATCTTGCGCAAGTTGAGATCGCGCAGCAGCTCGCGAATCGCCTCCGCGCCCATGCCGGCCTTGAACCGATTACCAAACTTCTCGCGCGCCTCGCGATATTTCTGTTCGGAGAGGACCTCACGCTTGGTCAGCGTCGTGTCGCCCGGGTCGATCACGACATACGCCGCAAAATAGATGACCTTCTCGAGCTGGCGTGGCGACATGTCGAGCAGGATGCCGATGCGGCTCGGCACGCCCTTGAGGTACCAAATATGGCTGACCGGCGTCGCGAGCTCGATGTGACCCATCCGCTCGCGCCGCACCTTCGCGCGCGTGATCTCGACGCCGCAGCGGTCGCAGATCATGCCCTTGAAGCGAATGCGCTTGTACTTGCCGCAGTGGCACTCCCAGTCTTTGGTCGGGCCGAAGATCTTCTCGCAGAACAACCCATCGCGCTCCGGCTTGAGCGTCCGGTAGTTGATCGTCTCGGGCTTCTTGACTTCCCCAAAGGACCAAGCGCGAATTTGCTCCGGCGACGCGAGGCCGATGCGCATTGCGTCGAAGTTGTTGACGTCGATGAGGTTCAAAGAAAGGGACTCCGCTCGCGCCCATTCGTGGCCGCCGCCTACGCAGGGAAATCGCTTCTCACGTCGTCACGTAAGGGTTCCCACCGCCGCCGCTGGCCCGGGGCACAGCCATAAAGTATAGCACCTCGGTCCACCTTCCTCAAGCGGCCTTGGCTAAACTCAGGCGCCGCCCAGGTTGCTGGGTACGCGGAGTGCATGATCATAGGAATTGTTGGCTCCAGCGACCGCGCCCAGGCGATCGGCCGCCTCCTAAGCGGCGGCGGCCACAAGGTAACGTTCGGCGACCCCAGCGCGAAGGATCGCGCCGGCCGAGCCGCGGCCGCGCTCGGCACGCAGACCGAGCTGCCCTACGCCCAAGCGATGAAGTCCGACCTGCTTGTCCTCGCGGTGCCGCGAGAACAGGTCGACCGCGCGGTAACGGCGGTCGGTTCGGGTGCGGACGCCGTCATCGTCGACGCGGTCGAGGGCGAGCGCGGAAGCCCAGGTCGCAGCGGCGCCGAGCAGCTCGCGCGCAAGCTCGACAGCCATCGCGTCGTGCGCGCGCTCATCAACATGCCGCAGGCGGGCTCGAACATCCAAATCTGCGGCGACGACGCGCACTCGAAGGAGATGGTCGACGAAGCTCTGCACGCGTGCGGCTGCGACACGACCGACCTCGGACCGCTGTCGAACTCAACGGAACTGGAGGCCCCCGCTTAGGGGCCTCTAGGTCTCTCGTGCATCGCGCTCCCGACTTTCTTGCCGGCTGCTAAAGACGTGCGCCTCGCCCGGTAAGCAGATTGATAATGATTAGGACGACCACAACGATGAGGATGATGTGGATGAGGCCTCCGCCGACGTGGATCAAAAACCCGATCAGCCAGAGGACGAACAAGATCACGATTATTGTCCAAAGCAGTCCGGCCATGTTTTCTCCTTAGTTCGCGGCCCAGATCGAGGACCGCAAGACGCTTTAGGGCCTATCGTTCCCGGATCGGCTCCAACCGAACCAGCCCTTCCATGTCCGTAATGCAACAGAGCGCCGTACCGACGGAATCCGTCCCGCGACACCGTACTTTTTTCCGACTCCTGACGACTACACCCGCGTAAGCTCGATGACCGAGAATCCCAGCGCATCGATGTCGATCGCGAACCCGTGTTCGAGCTCGCGACCCGAAAGATTTGTGTGGTGCATCCACTCGCCGAGCATGCTCGTAAAATACCGCACGTGGTATCGCCCCGGTAATGAGCGCTTGAAGCGCAGCGGCGTCGTAACGGTGCGGTTGGCGGTGTTGCCCATGAGGATGACGAGGTCGCGTCCCCGGCGCAGGGCGACCTCGGTCACCTCGTCGCCGAGCCGGAGCAGCGGCGTGACGTCACGCTGGTAGAACCGATGCGGGTACTCGGTCGCGAACTCGAAGTTCGCGTAGAGCGTCGGCTCGGGCACCCGCGCGATGAACCAGCTCAGGCACGAGCCTCGCATGTGAAGGTTGCGAACGCCCAGCCACTTCCAGTTCGGCGCAAGGCGCGGATTGCACGACAATGTGCGGCCGCGCAGCTCTAGCCCCGCCGCACCCTCGATCGCAGACCACACGTAGCGCGGCGGGTACCACGGCGAGAGCATCATCCCCTGATTGGCGAGCGTCTCGCCGTGCAGCCACTCCGAGAACTGACCCGGCACCGTGTTGTTGCGGCCGGGATCGCGCGAGTAGTGCTGGAAGCTCGCGCCCAACGCGTAGGCCATGAACCCCGGATTGAAACGCGCCGCCGCTAGCGCGTAGATGAAGTTCATACCAACCCATACGCCGCCGAGCAATCCCCAGCTGCGCGTGGGGCTATATTCGAGATCGTCGCGCGGCACGGTCCGAATGCCGGCCTCGGTCCAAAACGGGGGGACGCTGAGCCGGCTGATGATGCGGGCTGCCGTGTCGTGATCGGCGACGCCGAGAAAGACCGGGAACAGCATGTCGGCCGTGACGTTCGAGCGGGGCGTGCCGTCCACGTCGATGTTCAGGTAGTAGAGTCCGGTCTTGGGGTCGAGGAGGTGCCGGTTGATGGCCTCGCGTAGCGCCGCCGCCTCCAACTCGTAGCGCCGCGCGTCCTTCTTCTTGCCCACGAGTTGCGCCATGCGGGCCATTGCGACGAACGCCGCGTAACACTCGGAGTTCACCTCGGTCGAGGCGCCCGAGATCCGATAGTCGTCGATGATGTTACGCCAGCCGACGATGCCTTGCATCCCGGTTCCAGTCGACGTACACCAGACCAGCCCGCGCTCGTCCCGCTGCGACAGCAGGTAATCCGCCGCGCGCTTTACGGCGGCGTACGACTCGCGGACGAAGTAGGCATCGTCCGTGACGAGGTAGTAGTGGGCCACGGCCAGGATGATGAGCGGCGTGTCATCGTTGACGTTCAGGCCGTAGTCTTCAGCTTCGCCGTTGCGTACGTCATAATACTCGACGATCTTGCCGCTGCGTTGTGCGTGACGCAAGTACCAACGCACCGATTCGCGCGAAAACGCCGGCATGACGTAGTCGGACCCCAACGCGAACGAGGCCGTGTCGCGACCCACGCTGTTGTTCGAACGCGTGGGGTCGTTGACGAAACACCAGCCGGTTGGGGCACATAGCTGCGTGCGCAACATGTTTGCCTTGGCCCAGAGCACGCCGCGGTTGACGTCGGTATCCGGCGTCACGACCACGGCCTGATTCAAGACCTCTGAATAATGGCGGCGCGTTTGCGCATGAGCGCTCGCAGCCGGCGGCGCGTTGCGGTAGGCTCTCCGCACGTCGCGCGCGCCCTGCGCCGAGGCGACCATCGTGAACCAAAAGCGCCGGCGCGAGCGCGGGGCGAGGCGGATCCGGTGATGAAAGAGCGCGATGGGTTCGCTCAAGTAAGTCGCGACTTGGCCGGAGAGTTTGCCTACGAAGTGCGAACGGTTCATCGCGCCGTGATCGTCCGTCACTTCGAAGCTCGTGAGCGGCCCCGAGGAGCCGATGGCGCGCGCGGCGTTCGGTGTCGATTCGTTCCACGCGACGACCGCGCCAAGGCTTCTGTCGTAGACCGCGCGCACGTCGCGCTCGGTCGTGCCGCGTAAGAGCGCGCCGGTCATGCTGTCCAACTCGTGTGTCTCGCTCGAATCGTTACGGATTTCGACGCTAATATAGGCGGTCAGCGGATCGACGAGGCTGCCCACGTCGTAGCGGTTGAGCACGAAGAGCGTCTCGAGAACCGTAACGTCTTCTTCGATCCGATACTCGTACTGCTGGCAATCCGGATAGATCAGAAACTTACCGCCGATCTTGACACGCTCCGCACCGGTGGGGCCGTCCCAGAATTGGACCGAAACGCCGGCCATCACCGTCTCGCCGAGATCGCTTGAAAAGACTTTTTCGATCGCTCCCGAGGCCTTGATGACGAGGGCCCCTTTGGGGCCGCCTAGCGTGCTGCCGACGGCGAGCTGCGAATCGTCGATCTCGTAAACGGTAATTCGCTCGCCGGAACCATAGGTACGCGCGTTCACGCCGGCATCGTTTGCTTGCTTTAAAGGCGCGCTCCTTCTGCGAGGCCAAGTCAACGCGCGACGTGTTGATGCTCGGAATCGAAACGTCGTGCGACGACACCGCGGCGGCGGTAGTGCGCGACGGGCGCAACGTGCTGTCGAGCGTCGCGACGAACCAGGACGCGTTCCACGCGAAGTACGGTGGGATCGTTCCGGAGATCGCGAGCCGCCGGCACGTGGCGCTGCTCTCCGCGGTCGTGGAGGACGCCCTAGATCGCGCCGGCTTCGAATATGCGGACGTCGACGGCATCGCGGTGACGCGCGGGCCGGGCCTGATCGGCAGTCTCGTGGTCGGCGTCGCTGCGGCGAAAGCGATGGCGTTCGCGCTGCGCAAGCCACTCTACGCCGTCAATCACCTTCACGGCCACCTCTTCGCCGCGTTCCTGGATCGCACGGAAACTCCGCCATATCCGTTCTTGGTTCTGCTCGTGTCGGGCGGTCATTCGCAGCTGGTAGCCGTCGAGTCGTCCACGGCGATGCGCGTACTCGGACGCACGCACGACGACGCCGCCGGCGAAGCCTACGACAAGACTGCGCGGCTGCTGGGCCTGTCCTATCCGGGAGGCCCGGAACTCGACCGCCTCGCACGCGCCGGCAACCCACGGGCCTACGCGTTTCCGCGCCATCGGCCCGCCACCGACTCGCTCGATCTCTCCTTCTCGGGCCTGAAGACTTCGGTACGCTACTTCCTCGAATCCGATGCCGGCCGCGATGCGACGGCATCCGACGTCGCGGCGTCCTTCCAAGCGGCCGTCGTCGACGTGTTGATGGCGCGCGTCGAATCAGCGTTCGGGCGCGCTCGCTACAACGCGGCCGTTCTATCGGGCGGCGTCGCCGCCAACTCCGAGTTGCAAGGCGCGTTTCGATCCTGGGGCGAGCGCAGCCGCGTTCCCGTATTCATCCCGCCGCCAAAGTACTGCACCGACAACGCCGCGATGATCGCTGCGGCCGCTTGCCATCAAGGCGAAGCCGTTCGCGTGGATCCCTTGACGCTGACCGCCGACCCCAACCTCCCGTTCTCTCTCTGGGCGTCGTAGAGATCGGCGCGGGTTGGGGGCAGGTCGACGCGGCCGCCCGCGTGCGGGCGCGCCAGCAGCGACTGATACACGCCGATCCGTCCGACGCGGAAGCCCTGCGCACTGCCCGCCATGTACAGCCGCCACAGGCGGTAGCTCTGCTCGCCGGCGGCCGCAATCGCTGCGTCGCGATTGCGTTCCAGGTTGGCCACCCACGCGCGGAGAGTCCTCACGTAATGCTCGCGCAGGCTCTCGACGTCGCGCACCTCGAATCCGACGCGCTCGGCGAACGCGAGCGTATCCGAGATCGGAACCAGCTCGCCGTCGGGAAAGATGAAATGTTTGACAAACGTGGTCACGCGACCGCCGCCTCGCCGTCCACTCCGATCCGCGATCGCGTGGTTGAGAAAGAGGCCGCCCTCGTTCAGGCTTTCGTAGGCGGCGCGAAAGTACCCCGCGAAGCGTGCGCGGCCGACGTGCTCGAACATGCCGACGCTCACGATTTTGTCGAACCGCTCGCCCGCCAATTCGCGGTAGTCGCGCAGCTCCACGCGCGCTCGATCCGCGAGGCCGGCGGCAGCGATGCGCCGGCGGGCCTCGTCGCACTGTGGGGCGCTCAGCGTAATCCCGAGCGCGCGCGCTCCGAAACGCTCGGCTGCGCGCACGACCAGCGCACCCCACCCGCACCCGATGTCCAAGAGCCGCTCGCCTGGGCGAAGCCGCAGCTTGCGCAAGGTGTAGTCGAGCTTGGCCGACTGTGCGTCGTCCAGCGACTCCGCATCCCCCTCCCAGTACGCGCACGAATACACCATGTCGCGATCGAGAAAGCTGCGGTAGAACTCGATCGGCTGATCGTAGTGAAAGCCGATCGCGGCACGGTCCCGGGCACGCGAGTGAACCCGGCCGTGCAAACGCGCCTCGCGCATGCCGGCCGGAGCGATCTTGGGCAGACGCGACAGCAGCTTCAACAGTTTGAAGAGACGCCGGCCGCGCGGTGCACCCGCGCGGTAGAACGCGTCGACCGCCGCCTCGAGGTCGCCTTCTATGTCGAGCAGTCCCGCGCCGAAGGCTCGCGCGGTGGAGAGATCCACGGGCAGCGCGAACGCCGCGCGTAGCGCTCCCGGCGCGTTGACTCGGAGCACGAAGCGCTCAGCGTTTGCGGCGGGGACGCGCGTCCCTTCCCACAGCTCGATGCTGAACTCGCGCGCGTAGGTGTCGCCGAAGATGGCGCGCAGCACGGCGATGGCGATCCGCGCGTGGGGATCGCTCGAGGCGAAGCGCTCAGCGCTCAAATGCGACGATCTGATTCGCCTCGCGGTGGTTGGTCCAGAAGCGCGCGCCGTCGTAGGCGAGCGCGCGCGCCGCAAAGGGAATGCGCGCCAAGTCTTCGCTGCGATTCTCGTCGTCGGCCGACACTCTGGTGAGGAAATACTCCCCGCTCTCCTCGTCGTCGGTCGACACCAGATAGAACGCTCCGTCCGCGTAGCATTGCCCGCACACCTGATGCGGGAGGCCGATCTCGCGGACGATGTTGCCGCGATCGTCGAGGCCGAGGATGCGCCGGTTGTACCATTGGCTTACATATAGCCATGTGCCGTCGTAGCTCAGCTGCGAGCCCGTGCCGTCGGGGCAGCGGAAGGAGTCCTGCGTCTTGAACCCATGTCCCGGAACGAACCGGCGCACGACGCGATCGTCGTCGTCGCCCTCCCCGCAGATGACGCGCAGCTCGTCGCCGACGACCGTCATGCCCCACGGCTTCCCGGGGACTTTGTCCTCTTCGATCACCGTCCATTGCCGCGGATCGATCGCATAGAGCCGGTTCGTCTCGATCGATCCCATCCAGAGCTTCTCGCCATCGAAGGCGATCGCTTGGGGGCGCGGCGCCGGCGAGGGCAGCCGCAAGGTTTCGGTTACGTCACGCACAGTGCAGCCCCAAGTTCTTTTCCAAGACAACGAGGCCTGCGTTTTGCAGGCCTCGCGGTTTCTTGCGTACGTAAGGGTTAAACCGCCGCCATGGCCAGAGGCGGCCGGATGGCGGGTTCGTCCTCGTCGTCGTCCTCGTCGTCCTCGTCGTCATCCGGAGAGATTTGTTCGAGGACGCAATAGATCTCGCGGTACATCGCCGCGATCTCGCGGCCGACCTCTTGTCCGCTGCTCGCCGAAGAGTTCTCGAGCCAGCGATCGACGGCGGCTATCGTGAGGTTCATCGCGATCTCGGCGTTGCTCATCGTCAAATTCCAACCTTTACCGTGAGCCAGTACTGACGAAACGGAAGACCGTACTCTTCGCTGCTCTGCTGCAGTCCGCTGACCGCCCCGCCCTGCGCGGCGAGGCCATAGAAGTTCTGCGGTACATATACGCCGTAGCCGATGTACCCGAACTGCTGGGCGACACTGTTGAAGAGGTTGTAAACGCCCAGGTTGACGGTCACCGGGCCGCTCGACTTCGAGATGCTGGCATTCGCGAACCAGAACGGGTTGCGGTTCCACGAGTTGTTCGCGCCGATGTACGTCGCGTCCAGGCGCGCTCCGATGCCTTCGCGGTTGTCCTGATAGTAGATGCCCGCCGTCCCTTGCCGCAGTGGGATGCGTGCGATCTGCCCGCCGTCGATCAGCTCGGTGTTGGCGAGCAGTATGTCTTGCGGAATCCCGATGTAAGAAGCGGATTGCACGTCGAACGACGCGTTGATGCCTATGTTGCGCGTGATTCCGATGTTGCTCGAGAGCACGATGCCGCGATAGCGCGCCGACGACGCATTGTAGGTCGTCGTGAACGCCAGATTCCTCTCCGTCGGGTTGAGGCCGGGGCAGGAGCTTAGCCGCTGCAGCGCCTTGTCGATGTAGTTCTGCGGCACCGTGATGCCCGGGAAGCCGACGATCGAGACGTTGCCGTTCAGCAGCGCCTGGCTCTCGAGCGACTGATAGACGTCGGCCTGGATGTTGGTCGTAGCGTTGAAGCGATGCCCGTACGCAAGCTCGAGGTCCTCGGCCGTCTCCGGCTGGAGCTGCGGGTTGGCTACGGAGGCGATGGCCACGAGCGCACCGGTCCCGCTCGTCGTCGCCGGGCAGTTGATGCTCGACGGCGCGCCATAGACCGGCGGCGCGAACGCGATCAGCGCCGGATCCGGCTCGCTAAACGAGCGGCCGCCGGTGAGCCGGATGACGTCCCTCGGATCCGGCCGGAAGATGAGGGAGAGGCGCGGATCGAAGTGCGTCGAGCGCGTGTCCAGCGAGCGCTGGAGCCAGATGCTCCCAAACGCGGAGAACTTGTCGCTCGGCGTCCACGCGTCGCGCACGAAGTAGCTCGCCGTCGCGAGATAGAGCGGGGGGTTGTTCCCGAAGGTGTTGTACGTCACGCCGTTGGGGAGCGAGTATGGGAACTGCCCGTTGGTGTTCGACTGGTGCAGCCAGCTGTAGCCGAAACCGAAGTCGTTCTTGGACATCGCGAAGTCGTCGCTCAGCAAGTATCCGCGATTGCTATAGAGATTGAGGAAGTCGGGGCCCGGTCCGTACGGACCGATCGGCGCGCCCGGCCCCTTCTGCGCGTTGTAGTTGTATGCGTCGACGAACCCCTCGAGCGTGATCGTTCCGGCCCCGAGCTGCTGCGTGGCACGCGCGTCGTAGTCTTGGTTGCCGAGAGTGCGCCAGCGGTCGATGCTGCCGCCGAACGGCCCGTAGAAGTTGACGGCGTACTGCGCCGGCGTCATGCACGTGTAGCCGGCCCGGCTGTCCACGAGTACCGCGATGCTGTCGTGACACGTGCGCGGCGCTCCGTTGACGAGGATCGTGTTGCGCCCGCCGCTCGCCTTGATCGCCGCGAGCGTCTGCTCGGCACCGTAGAGCACGTAGGGGTAAGTCTCGTAGTCGTTGTCGCCCTCGCCGGTCGAGTTCGACCAGTCGTTGGCCGAATACGCCGTGAACTGCAGCGTCGTCTTCGGCGAGAAGCTGTAGACGAGCTTGCCCACGAAGTTCCGCTGCACGTAACCGCCGCTCACCGGATAGTAGTTGACCTGGTTGTAGGCGTTGGCGTGGGTCAGGTCGGGGGGCGGCGGGCTCGCGTTGGCCGATGGGCGGTAGGGCGCCCCGATGCCGGGGTTGACGACGCTGGTCTGCAAGAGCGCGGTCTGCTGAATGTACCCACCCGGGAAGTTGCCGGTCGTGCCCTGCGAGCCCCACGCGATGGCGTAGCCGAGCTTGCCGATCGTTCCGGTGCCGAGCAGCCCGGTCATCGCCTTGTTGTCGCTCCCGACGCCCTGCGTAACGGAGAAGTGATTGCCCTGCGTGGGATTGATCGTTAGGAAGTTCACCGCGCCCGCAATCGTCGTCGCGCCGAACAACCCGGTCGCGCCCGAGCCGAACACGACGTCCGCCCCGCTCAGCCCCCAGAACGGCGAGACGTTGTAGTTGTAGCCGTTACCGAACGCGCCGATCGGGCCGATGGGGTGTCCGTCCAGCAGCGTAGCGGTCTCCGTCGGATCGTAGCCGCGGATCGACAGCGTCATATCGTCGCCGACCGACGAGCTCGTCGACGTGATGACGCCGGGAACCGTCGTCAGTACGTCACCCAGGCGCTGGAAATTCTCGCTTTGCAACAGCGAGGTGTCGATGTGCGTGTTGATCGTCGTGGTGGTCTGCAGCGCGGTCCGGCCGCCGGCCAAGACGTAGCCGATCTGTTTGAGGCCCTGGCGCTGGCGGCTGATCGCCATCTGAAAGGAGACGCTCGCGGCCTCGCTGGTCACGAGCAGATCGGGCGCGAGCCGCGTGGACTCGTAGCCGTTCGCGCGGATCAGGACCACGTACGTCCCCGCGGGGATGCCGCCGATGCGGAACGTGCCGTCGGCATCGGTCGTCGTGAGGGCGACTCGCTGGCCGCTGCGGTCGAGCTCGACCTGGGCGTTGGGGACGGGAAGGCCACCCTGCGTCTCGAGAATTCTCCCCGATATCGTTATTCCGGCGGCGGCCACGACCGGCGCCGCCGCCAATTGCAGGAACAGAAGCACAAGCAGAAACCGTGCGGAGCGCATGTTTCGACAATGCCGCACGAATCTTATGAATGCGTTATGCCGCCCTTAAAGAAACCCATAAGAACGCGCTTCATCTTGGGTTCATATCGGCGCCCTACGATGAACGGATGCTGCTTCTACTCGCGGCGCTGACGCTCGCGCCTTCAACCGTAGCCGCCGGTCAGGAGGACGTGCTCGTGGCGCTACGCGCCCGCGTCAAACACGTCTTCATCATCTATCAGGAGAACCACTCATTCGATAACTACTTCGGGACCTTTCCCGGAAGCGACAACCTCGCATCGACCCAGGCGCAGGCCCACGGTTTCCGCCAATACGATCCGATCGGAAAGAACTGGGTGACGCCGTTTCGGATCACCGATCCGGACACCGAGTCCCCGTCCCAGTCGCGCGCGATGGTCTACTCGAAGATGAACGGCGGAAAGATGGATGCGTTCGTGTCGGCCCAAGAGGGCGTCTCGCAGCGCAGGTTCGGTCCGGCCGGCGCCCGCGACGTCGGCCTACTCACTATGGCGCACTACGACTGCGACACGATTCCCTACCTCTGGAAGTACGCGCGGTCGTTCGCGCTCTATGACCGGATCTTCAGCGCAATCATAGCCCCGTCGACGCCGTCGGCGATCGAGTTGATCGCGGGTCAAGCAGGCGAGACGCAATGGGCGCGGGATCCGCAAAGCGCGACCGCCGCGAACGAAGCGGGGCCGGGCGTGCCGGTCACCAACGATCTGGATCCCGCCTACGGCCCGTACTCCGAGAGCGACAAACAGCTTCAGATATCGCAGCGCTACGCGACCCTCATGCTGGCGTTGGCCGGCGTCGACGCCACCCAGGCGACGAACGAGACGCAGGGCGTCGCCAAAGATCTCGGGGCGGTCGTGACCAGCGGACGCGCGCCGATCCCCTGGGGCTGGTATCAGGAGGGGTACATTTCGCCCACTCAGGCGCTGCCCGGCTACGAGACGCATCACAACGCGCCGCAATACTTCGGATATCTGCGGCAGAACGACGTCTTTTGGAAAAACGAGCACGAGGTTCACGCCATGCTCCAGGCGCTCCAAAGCGCCACGCTCCCCGACCGTGGCATCTTCTACATCAAGGGTGGCTCGCAGAACCGGTTCGGCTGGAAGCCGGCGAATACGGACCCCTACGTGCAGGCCAACTATCGCGGCGACGACGACCATCCCGGCGCGGGCGACAGCGACGCGCAGGTCGGCGAGGCCTTCGTGGCCACGTTCGTCAACGCGATCGCGCGCAGCCCATACTGGAACGACTCCGCGATCATCATCACATGGGACGATCCTGGCGGCTACTACGATCACGTCCCGCCGCCGCAGTTCGGGCAGTGCGCCGACCAGCGGCCCTGCGGCGACGGCCCGCGTTTGCCACTGATCCTCATCTCGCCTTTTGTGCGCGACGGAGCCGTGGTGCACGACGCGGGCGACCAGACGTCGATCCTCAAATTCGCCGAAACGCTCTTTGACGTGCCGCCGCTCGCGTCGCTGCCGGAGGAAAAGGCCTATCTGCCGCGCGGTCCGCGCGACGCCGATGCGGCCCTTAGCGATCTTGTCAGCGGCTTCGATCCGGCGCGCCTGGCCGGAGCGGCCACTCCGATTCCGGCCGCGAACGCAGAGATCGAGGATTCGGTCGTCAACGCGTTTCCGCCGGCCATGAGCTGCGCCTCGCTGGGCATCACGCCCGTCACGCTTCCCAACGCGCCGTCCGCGCCGCCGGCCAACTTCAACGCGCGCCCCCTGCGGGCGCGCCCGTCAAAGTAAGGAGGTCACTATGCCGATCACGGTAGCCGCCCCGCCGCAGCGGGTTCAGGTCTTCAGCGGCTTCGACTACGTCACCGTCGACGAGGCGCGCCACCGCGCGTACGCCGCGCACACGCGCAGCGACCGCCTCTTGATCGTCGACACGCGCACCGGAAAGGTGACCGCGCAGGTCGATGTCGGGCCGATGCACGGCGTTGCCGTCGATCCGAGCACGGGCGTGGTGTTCACCGGCAACGGCACCGATCGGACCGTCTCGAAGGTCGATCCGTCGGCGGCGAAGGTGGCCGGCAGCGTCAACGTTCCCGGCGACATCGATGCGATCGCGTACGATCCGTCGCACCGGCGCATCTATGCCGACCAGGACGGCGGCGGCTCCGTCTACGTGATCGACGCGGTGACGATGAAGCAGATCGCGACGATCGCAATGCCCGCCGACGACCTCGAGTCGCCGGCGGTCGATCCGAAGACCGGCGTGCTGTACCAGAACCTCGCCAACGGGGGCGGATTCGCCGTCATCGATCCGGCGACGCTCAAAGTGGTCAAGACGGTCAAGACGCCCCAGATGCAAGACAACCATCCGCTGACGTTCTCGCCTTCCGCCGATCAGGTGATCGTGGGCGGCGCCAACGGCGTGCTCTCCGCCTACACCCCCGAGGGTACGCACGTCGGCGACGTCGCAGTGCAGCCGCACATCGATCAATGCGGCACCGGCTCGCGCGGCGACCTAGTCGTGTGCGCCGGGCGCGGCATCGTCACGGTCGTTGCCGTCAAGAAGGGCGCCGCCCCGCGGGTCGTCGGTCGCCTCGATACGGGGCACCAGGGCCTCCATACCGTCAGTATCGACGAAGCGACGAACGACGTCTGGGTCGTCTTCTCCGACACCCGGGGCGATTGGGTCCAACGGCTGAAGTGGAACCCGTGAAGCTTCTGCTCATCGAAGACGACGAACCGCTGCGCGCGCTGGTACGGCGCGGACTATCTGAGGACGGGTACATCGTCGATACGCTCCCCGACGGCCGCGACTGCGACGAGTACCTGGGGGCCGCGAGCTACGATGCCCTGGTACTCGACCTAAACCTGCCGCGCGAGGACGGGCTCTCGATCCTGCGCAGGATCCGCGCGGCGGGCAATCACCTTCCTGTGCTCATTCTCACCGCGCGCGACGGGGCGGCCGACGTCGTCGCGGGACTCGACGCCGGCGCCGACGACTACCTCCGCAAGCCGTTCGCCTTCGACGAGCTCGGCGCGCGCCTGCGATCCCTCGCGCGCCGTCCGCCGAATCGTATCGACACGATCCTCAAGACGGGCGATCTAACTTTTAATGCCGAGACTCGCCAGGGGCATCGCGGCGAGCGCGACCTCATGCTGACCGCGAAGGAGAGCCTCTTCCTGGAGACGCTCATGCGCAACGCGGGCCGCACCGTCACGCGCCGGATGCTCGAAGACCGGCTCTGGGATCGCGACAGCGACCGCGTCTCCAACGTTCTCGACGTCTACGCTCGAAGATTGCGCAAGAAACTCACCGAAGACGGCGAGCCTCAGTTGTTGCACACGCTCCGCGGACTCGGCTATCGGCTCGAGATTCCGGATTGAGCGTTCGGACACGCTTTACGATCACCGTCGCGGCGATCGTCGCCATCACCGTCGCCCTGTTCGCGACCCTCTCGATCGTCGCGCTCGACCGCACTCTGCGCTTCGGATTACACGCCCGGCTGCACTCCGACGCGCAGACGATCGCCACCGCCGTTGACATCCACCACGGCCGTATCTCGCTCGATCCGAGCGATCTGCGCGCTCTCGGGGCGCTGCACGCCGACACGCCTTTTGCGGTGTATGACACCGCCGGCACGCAGGTCGCCGGTGACCCGCTTCCCACCGGCGCGGCGGGCAGAAGCCTGCAGACCGCGAGCGTCAGGGTTGCGCGCGCCGGCCAAACCTACGGCGCGATAACCGTCTGGCAGTCCGACACGTGGATCGACGAGTTCGATCGCAACGCGGCGATCGTTTCCATCGCAGTGGGCCTGCTCCTGATCGCGCTCGGCATCGTGGTGTCGCGCCGCGTGGCAGCCCGCGTACTCGCGCCGGTCGGTGAAATCGCGTCGCTCGCGGAGCGTATCGAAGGCAACGATCTTTCCGGGCGCTTGCGAGCGGACGGCAAGGACGAGCTCGGGCGGCTGTGCGCGTCGTTCGACCGCATGCTGGATCGCCTGCAGTCGGCGTTTTCACGCGAACGCAGGTTCGTCGCCGATGCGTCGCACGAGCTGCGCGCACCGCTCGCAGTGCTGCGCGCCGAGACCGAGCTCGCGCTACGCCGCGAGCGCACGATCGACGAATATCGCGCTGCGTTGACGTCCATCGCTCGCGAGTCGGCGCGATTAGAAGAACTGATTGACGAGCTGCTGGCTGCGGCGCGAGCCGAGGTCGACGCGCACCGCCAGCAGACCCTTGACGCCAGCGAGCTCGTGCGGGATCTCGGCGAGCGCGTGAGCCCCGCGGCTGCGACGCGCGGGATGGTCGTGCGCGTTGAGACCCCTGGCGCGGTACTCGCCCGAGCCAATCGTGCAACGCTCGAGCGCGCGCTGCTCGCCGTCGTGCACAACGCGATCGAGTACGGCCGCAACGACGGTACCGTTCGACTGCGAACGTTTTGCAACGCGAGCACGGTCACGATCGAGGTGGCGGACGACGGCCCCGGCTTCTCGCCCGACGCGCTGGAGCACGCGACCGAGCGCTTTTGGCGCGGCGACACCGCGCATCCGCGCGGCGGAACGGGCCTGGGCCTGGCGATCGCGCGAACGATCGTCGAGGCGAACCGCGGCAGCCTCGAGCTCGCGAACGCGGAGCGCGGCGGCGCGATCGTGACGATCGCGCTCAGCGCCGCAAAGTACGAAAGCGCGGGTCGCTAATCGCCGGACGGCGCGAGCAGCTCGAAGGCGCCCTGCGCCGCGATTCGATCGCCGGCCGTAACGCCCGACGCAATCTGCGCGGTCGTCCCGTCCTCGTGCGCGATTCGCACGGTGCGCTGCACGAACGTCGCGCTACCGTCGGGCTTGCGCTGTTGCACGAACACCACGCTCTCACCCTTCTGCGGATCCTCGACGATCGCGCTCTCCGGAACGAGCAGTCCGCGAACGTGCGCGACCGTGATGCGCGCGCGGACCGCAGTGCCCGCAACGGCCGCGCTTCGGCCGGCGCTGACGACGACGGTCGCCGTCTGCGTCTGCGGATTCACCGCGGGAACGACCGCGATGATGTGCCCGCCGTTCGCGCCGGCGGTTCCGGCGACGCGCAGCTCCACGGGGTTTCCGACCGCAATCTGCGCGGCGTCCGTCCCCGGAACGCTAAGCGTCACCTCGTTCTGCGGCGGTCCGATGGCGACGATCGGTTTCGTCGAATCGACCGCCTCACCGGCGCGGTGGTAGACTGCGGTGACGTAGCCGCTCGTCGGCGCGATCAGCGTTCCCTGACCGAGCAGAAAATCGGCCGAGGCCGCACGCGCCGAGGCGGCGCGCACCTCCGCCGATACGACCGAAGGCTGCGAGCTCGCGGCGCGAAGGTCGGCCGCAGCGGTCGTCGTCGCGGCTTCGTCGGCGGCGAGCTGCGCCCGCGCCCCCTCGACGTCTTTGAGCGCGTCAACGCCGGCGTCGTAGAGCCGCTGCGCGCGTACCACCGCGGCGCGGTCGGCCGCGCTGCGCTCCGCCGCTGCGCGCACGCGCTCGCGCGCCGCCGTCACCGCCGCCGCGGGAACGCTTCCGCCGCCGTATCCGGCCGCCGCGGCCTGCGCCTCGGCGCGCGCCTGCTCCGCATCGAGCGCGAGGGCTCGGGTGTCCAGCGATGCCAGCAACTCGCCGGCGGTGACGCGCTGGCCGACGCGCACGTAGACGTCGCCTAAGACTCCCGCGTTGGCAAACGCGAGCTGCGCGGTCGTACCGGCCGGCGCGCCCGCATAACCCGACTCGTCCAAAACGACGGCGTAGTCACCGTAGCGCACCGTCGCGAGCGCGACGGCCGGTCCTGCCGTCTGCGCCGGTTGCGACGCCTGCCTGCGTAGCGCGACCGCGGCTACCAAGGCCACCACGGCCACGACCGCGACGACGAGCCAGCGTCCCCTAGTCATTAGCGTCGCCCAAGAGCAAGCTTAGCGCGGCGCGCGCGCGAGCTTGCGCGTAGAGCGCCGAGATCTGCGTTACCAGGGCTGCCACGTAAGCGCTGCGCGCGGCCTCCAGATCGAGGCTCGCCGTCGCGCCGCTGCGGTAACCGATCTGCGCCGCTTGCAGCTCGGCTTGCGCGCTCTGCAGCGCATTCTGCGAAGCGTTCAGCGCGATGCTCTGCGCGCGATATTCGCGCACGGCCGTGCCAACCTCGAGCTCGACGCCGCGTTCGACCTTCTGCAATTGCGCGCGAGCCTGCGCCAGACGAGCCTCCTCCTGTGCGACGCGGTCGTGCGCCGCACCGGTCAGAGGCAATGATACGTCGACCGTCGCGCTCGCGCCCGATACGGGGATGCCGGTATCGACGCCGTGCGTGTAGCCTCCGGAAACCGTCACCAACGGCCAGCCGGAGCGCCGCGCGACGCCCACCGCGTGTTCCTCGGCCGCGATGTTGGCGCGTGCCGCGGCGACGTCGGGACGCGCCGCGAGCGCGCGGGAAATCGCCTCCGGCACGCCGATACCGAGGGGCGGTGCAGCGAGATTGGCCGGCGCCATCGTCTCCAGCGAACCGGAATCGACGCCGGTTTCGAGCGCGAGTGCCGCGCCGGTGTTCTCGACGTCCGCCTGCGCACGCGCCACGTCGGACTGGGCGGCCGCGACCGCGACGGTCGCGCGCACCACGTCCAAGCGCGGCGCGTCGCCGGCGCCGAAACGTATCTGCGCCGCGCGCAGCTGTGCCTGCGCCGTCGCAAGCTCGTCGTCGCGCGCATGCAGGGTCGCACGCGCGCCCAGGGCCGCGTAATAGGCCCCTATGACGGCGGTCCGCTCGGTGCGCTCGGCGTCGCCGAGATCTTGCTGCGCAGCGCGCAGCGCAGCGCCGGCCTGGGCGACCGCGGGGACGTACGCGAAGAGGTCGCCTACCGTCCACTGCGCACCGACGGTGGTTAAACGCTGTGTCACGACGCTGTTGTTGGTGGGGCCGGCTTGCGGCACTTGATTGTAGTTCGCGACGAGCGCCGGACCGAGCGTCGCACGCGCCTCGTCGTAGCGCGCCTGCGCCTCCGCGACCCTGGCCCGCGCGGCGGCCACGTCCGGCGAGGCCCCAAGCGCGTCCGTTTGCGCGTCGTGCAGCGACAGCTGCGCGAAGACGAAGAGGGCGCCGAGCAGAGAAATCACGCGAGCTCTCGCTTTCCCGCGAAACCTGCATACAGCACGGGGATCAACACGAGCGTGAACGCCGTCGCCGTGGAGAGGCCGCCAATGACCGCGATGGCGAGCGGCTGCTCCATCGCGGAGCCGGCGCCGATGCCGAAGGCCAGCGGCAGCAGCCCGCCGATCGCGGCGAAGGTCGTCATCACGATCGGGCGCAGGCGCGTTCGCCCCGCGATCACCAGCGCATCTTCGACCGAATCGCCCGCCTGGCGCCGCTTGTTCGCGACGTCGATGAGCAGGATTCCGTTCTTGACGACGATCCCGACGAGCAGCAGCAGACCCATGAACGACGACACGTTGAACGGGGTGCCCGTTATGAAGAGGCCGAGGGCAACGCCGATCAGCGCGAGCGGAATGGCGGTAAGGATGACGAGCGGCAGCCGGTACGAGCGAAAGGTCGCGAGCATGACGGTGAAGACGAGCACGACGGCGATGAGAATTACAATCGCGAACTCGCGGAACGACTGCTGCTGTTCCTGGTACTCGCCGCCGATCGACGCGTGATATCCCGGCGGCAGCGGCGTGCGCGCCAGCGCGCGGCGTATGCCCGAGACAACCGACGAGAGGTGCGCGCCGGAGATCGTTGCGGTTATGCGAATGAGCCGCGCGCCGTTTTGCTCGAAGATCGTCGTCGCCAATCGCGGCGGCGCGAGCCGCGCGAGCGACGGCAGCGCGACCGGACCGTTCGGCGTCGCGACTCCGGCGGCGTCTTGTCCGAACGGCTCGCCGGCAACGGCCACGCGAACCGGAATCAAGTTGACCGGGCCGGGGAGGTCTGCCGCGACGGTGCCCTGGGCTTGCGCCGAGAGCGCGTCGGCCAGCGAGCGCTGCTGCCAGCCGAGGGCGGCGAGCGCGCGCGCGTCCGGCTCGATGCGAATCGTCGGGTCGGTGTACACGACGCCGGAGTACACGTCGGTGACGCCGCCGACCGCGGCGATGGATGATGCGACGCGATCGGCATACCTCACCAGCGTCGTCTGATCCGGTCCCTCGAGCGAAACCTCGAGCGGCGCGGGAACTCCCGACACGTCGTTAATCATGTCCTCGAGAATCTGATGGAAGCTGACGTCCGCGGACGGGATCGCAGCGGCCACCAGCTCGCGCAGCCGGTCGCTGACCTCGGGATAGCCGGGCCGCTGGCCCGGCGGCTTGAGCGCGACCCGCAGGATGCCGACGTTCTGCGGCGTCGGCGAGTAGCCGTTGGTGTCTACGCCGGTCCAGCGTCCGACGGCGCTGACCGCGGGATCGCGCTGGATGATTTGCTCCATGCGGCGCGCACCGGCGTCCGACGCCTGCAGGCTGGTGCCGACCGGGAGCGTGTAGTTTACTTCGAACTGGCCTTCGTCGAGCTTGGGGAGAAAGTCGCTCGGCAGGGCGACGAGCAGCACGATGGTCACGACCAGCACGCCGCCGGCTGCAACGTAAACCGGCCGCCGGTGCTCGAGCGCCCAGCGCAGCGCAGGCTCGTAGCGGCGCAGCATCGCCGGAACGACGCCGCGCTCTTCCAAGTCGCGGTCGCGCGGGCGGACGAGCCACATCGCGAGGACCGGCGCTACGAACAGCGCGAGCGCGAGCGACACGATCAGCGCGGAGCCTAGCGTCAGCGCCAGAGCGCGAAAGAAGAATCCGCTGACGCCGGTTAGGAGCGCGAGCGGAAGGAACACGACGACCGTCGTCGCTGTCGACGCCGCCATCGCCGGGCCGATCTGCCCCATCGCGAACGCGACCGTCTCGCGCATCCCCTTCTCGGGATGCTCGCGGTGGTTACGCGCGATGTTTTCGATGACGACGATCGCGTCGTCGATGATCAGCCCGACCGCGACCGCAAGGCCGCCCATGGTCATCAGGTTCAGCGTCTGGTGCGCCTGCCCGATCGCGAAGATCGCGATGGCCATCGCGATCGGGATGATGATCGCCGCGACGAGCGTCATGCGAAGGTTGCGCAGGAAGACGAAGATCACGAGGATCGCGAGCAGCGCACCGATCAGGATGGCGTCGCGCAGCGATGCCTGCGACTCCTTCACCAGCTCCGTCTGGTCCCAAAACTTCGTGAGTGCAACCCCGGCCGGCAGCGAGCTGCGCATATCGGCCGCGCGCGCCGCGACCTCGTTTGCCATCTTCACGGCGTCGGCTTGCGGCAGCGCGTAAAAACTCAGGATCACCGAAGGCTGCGTGTCAAAGCTGACCTCGGACGATTTCGGCGCGACGCCGAGCTCGACGCTGCCGAGCGCGGAGAGCGGCTGAGGATCGCCGTGCGGCGCCGGCACCGTCACGCGCCCCAACGCTTCCGCACTCGCGATGCCGGCGTCGACCACGAGCACGTTGCGCACGTAGTGCGCGTCGCGCAGGCCCACGGCGGTCACGCTCGTGGCCTGCCCGAGCGCTTGCGCAACGTCGTCGGCCGTCAGGCCGTACTGCGCGAGCGCTGCCGGATTGAGCTCGACATGATATTCTCGCTCCGGTCCACCGGCGACCGTCACACGCGCGAGGCCGGCCGTACCGTAGAACCGCGGCAGCATGGCTTGCTGCGCGAACTCGTGCAGCAGCGTCTGCGACATGCCGTCGGAGGTGAGTGCGTAGGACGCGATCGGCTCGCTGTTGGGATTGATGATGTTCGTCTGGATGTTAGTATCCGGCGGAAGCAGCGAGCGATTCTGCGCGATCGCCTGATCGACGTATGTCAAGTCGGCTTGAACGGAAGTGCGGGGATCGAACTCGACGACGAACTCTGCATTGCCTTGAGCGGAGGTGGTCAACACGCGCGCGACGGATGGAAGGCCTTGGAACGCGCGCTCGAGCGGAACGGCGACCGCGACGCGCACCTGGCCGGGAGGCAGATTGCCGGCGTCCGCGACCACGTCGATCCGCGAGAACGTCATGAGCGGAAAGATGCCCGCGGGGATGGTCGAGTACGCGTAGATGCCGAGCACGGTCAGCACGGCGACGACGAACACGACGAGGCGCTCGTGCCGCAGCCCGAACTTGGCGAGGTCCATGCGGCCGATGCTACCGCAGCCGCATGAACGCTACATGAAGACGATTATGGCGTCGGTGTCGGCTGCGCGTTGCCGCACAAGACGGCACTAGCCATGACGGCCTTGGCCGCTTCGTTCTCGCGCGTTTGAGCCTCCGAAATGGTCCACGTCAGCGCGCCCTGCAGCCGCGTCACCGGGTTGTAGCCGAGCGTCAAGCCCGGAATCGAGGCGGGATCGATCGCGTACGGATTCGGCGCAAGGCCCGCGTAGTTCGGATTGGCCTCGAGCGGATTGGGAGCGGGCGTCGAGATGCTCGCGTTGCGGCTATCGGGTGAGCTGATCGAGCTGATGTAGCCCTCGCCCGCGTGCTGCAGGTCCGCCATCTGCTGAGTGTCGACGAACCCGCTGATGATATCCAGCGACGCGCTCTGCGCGGCAAGCGCATGCAGCAGCTTCGCGCGGATCTCGCCCAAGCGCTTGTCGTCGTCCTTTTGTCCCGTTCCCTGGGTGAGCTGCGGGCTATCGAGGAGCGTTTGGATCGCGATGATGTTGTTGGCAATGGGGCGGATCAGGTTTTCCATCCCGAGCAGCGCGATGTTCTGTGACGAGTTCGACGTGCCGCTTCCCGGATCGCTATTGACCGGATCGCTCTTTGTGCTCGGCCCCGACCCGTAGAGCGAGCCGGTGTTGTATTCCTTGAAGTAATCCGGGCCCTTCCTGATCGTCGAATCGTTCTGCAGCATCATGCCGATCGCCGGCGCGATGCGGTCGTGCAGCTGCGCGCATAAGGGGCGCGTAACCACCTGGTAGATCGTCGGCGGCGGTGACGGACTGGCGCCGAGCGCCAGCACGCCCGTCAACATGGCAAGGGCGGCTTTCAAAGCGTGTATCCTTACTGCTACGACGCCCGACGACACCTGCCTGTGACGGTCAGTGCCGTGTTAAACGTACTTCTGCAGCCAGTCGAGGATGAGGTTGAGGCGCTCGACGCGGTGGATCGGCGATCCGGTGCGCGACAGGTCGTGGTTTTCGTTGGGTACCGCGACGTACTCGACGGTGCGCCCGAGGATCTTCAACGCGGTGTATTCCTGGAGCGTCTGGTCGATCGGCGCGCGGGTGTCGTCGTCGGAGTGCAGGATCAGCAGCGGCGTGTGCACGTCGGCGACGTATGTGAGCGGCGAGAAGCGCGCGTAGTCCGTGCTGGCTGGATCCCACGGCGGCCCCCAGTTGTAGTAGCCGCCGCCTAGGCCGTTCTTCGCGGCAAAGTCCGCGGTCAGGTTCTCGGTGCGCACGTTGCTGACCGCGCGCTCGGCGACGGCCACCTTGTAGCGATCGGTGTGCGAGATCACCCACAGCGTCGCGTATCCTCCATAGGATCCGCCCAGCACGGCCAGGCGCGTCGCGTCGACATCGGGCCGCTGCACGACCGCATCCATTACCGCCTGGACGTCGGCGAACATCGCGTCGCCGTAGTTGCTCTCGAGCGCCTCCTCGAAGGCGTGACCGTGCCCGGTGCTGCCCACCGGATTGGAGAAGACGACGTTGTAGCCCTCCGATGCATACAGCTGGAACTCGTGGAAGAACGTATCGCCGAACTGCGTCTCCGGTCCGCCGTGGATGTCGAGCAGCGTCGGATGCATGGCGTTCGGCGCGCCGCCGGTCGCGGGCATGAACCAGGCCTGCACGGTGAATCCGGCCGAATCTTTCACCGCAAACTCGCGCGGCTGCGAAAGCGTGATGCTTGCGAGGTAGGCCGCATTGACGTTCGTGACCTCGCGCGGCGTGCCGCCGCCCAGGTCGGCGACGTACACATCGGCCGGATGCGTGAAGTCGCTATACAGATACGCGACGCGGCTTCCGTCGCGCGAGATCGAGCACGACCAGGCCTCGCCCCGGGCGGGAGTGACCGGCCGGAAGTCGCCGCTCGAAAGATCTAACGTCTGCAAGTTGGCGTAGCCGGCGCCGTCCATGTTGAGCAGCGCGCGCTTTCCGTCCGGAAGCCGCCACCCGCAAAATCCGCCGCCTTCCTTCATATCGCCCAGCAGCGTATCGCCCCAGCCCACTGCGTCGCGCTCCACCAAAACGCGGCGATTCGAGCCGTCCAGGTTCGCGACGACGAGCGCGGGGCGTTCGGCAGCGTCCTGAATGCCGCCGCTCAGGAAGAAGACCTCGCGATTGTTCGCGCTAAAGAAGACACCGTTATTGGCCGGCAGCGGCGACGCCACTTTCTGCATGGGGCCACCAGTCGCCGGCATCGTGTAGACGTCGCTGGGGCCGCCGTCGACCGAGTCGTAGCGTAGCGAATCGAACAGGATCGTCCGGTCGTCGGGCGACCAGTCGTCGAAGTTCTCGGAGTATTTGCCCGAGGTAAGCTGCTTCGGATGCGACCCATCCGCGTCCACGACCCAGATGTGCTGATGCTGACGGTAGGTGTAGCCTTGACCGTTGGCCTCGAAGAACAGGGAGTCGATCACCGCGATGTCGCTCTTGCGCTGCGAGGACTTCGGCGTGAAGCCGGCCTTCGCGAAGTCGACCTGCGCGTTAGGAGACGGATCGGTCGCGGTGACCGTGAGCGCTATCCGATCTCCGGCGTGGTCGACGACCGGCGCCGAGACGCCGTCGGTTGAGTGCGTGAGCAGCGCGACGGTGCCCCCCGCGATGGTGTAGCGGTACAGTTGCGGCTTCTGCTTCTCGACGGTCCGCACGAACACGAAGCTGCGGCTGTCCGGCATCCAAGCGTAGTCTCCGTCCCCCAGATGCTTCGTGACGTTGTGCTTGCGCTGACCGCTCGTTACGTCCACCAACTCGATCGAGCGGTCGTACGTGTCTTTGGGACCGTTCATTCGCGACGCTTCCACCAGCACGAGGCGCCCGTCGGGCGAGATCGCCGCGTTGCTCAACAACGTGAGCTTAAAGAGGTCCTCCGGCGCGACCGGTGCCGCGGAGGCGGCAACGGGACAGAGTACGCAAGCCAACGTCATGGAAGCGAAAAGGCGCATGCCCCTCATACCGAGCCTGGGTCCGAACGGTTTCACGTCCCCTTCTCGCCGCCGGCATAGAAGATCAGCTTGAAGATCGCCTGCGGCACCGTGATCAGCGTATTCGGATTGCCGTAGGCGGCGTAGATCTCGGCCCGGCGCAAACGTAGATGGTAGGCGATCGAGATGTTCGAGCACGATCCTGCGCAATTGCCGCCGCCATTGGGCTGCGGCGGATAGCCGACCACGCGCCGTACGCCGATCGCAAACGACGAATTCGCGCTCATCTGGTACGCGTAGGCGATTTCTTCGAACCATTGGATGTTCGGCGATCCCGCGTGGAAATATTGGGCCGTATCGTCGAGCGTCAGCGTGAGCGCGCCGCGGTTGCCGACGCGAATCGTCGAGTTACGGAACCACGTGTCGAGGCGGCCGCCGATGCCGTAATTTCCCGTGTACCATTGAATCGACGTCGGCGTCGCCGACGATCCGTGGGTCGGAAAATTGTTGAGGTTATTCTGCATACCGCTGTGATACGTAAGGCTAAAGCCGGCGTTTTGCGAGATCGGCGTGAGGTCAGAGCCGAAGCGCCAGTAATCCGATCCCGAATAGAGCTGAAGGTCAACCGTGCCTTTGGTCAGGAAATCCACCAGCACTTGGTTATCGCTCTGCGCGACGCCGGGAGTCGTGGTTCCCTGGTAGCGGTCCATGAAACCCGAAATGCCGATCGACGATAAAAAATCCTTGGGCGCAAACGTCCACACCCGCGCACCGTAGAGGCCATAACCCCGAATGCCCGGATGGGAATCGAAGCCGTCGACGGGGTTGAAGTAGGTCCCCACGTCGCGGTAGGAGCCGAAGAGCGCATACTGCTGGCTGATGAAGCCGCCGCCCGCGTCGAGCCAGTTGCCTTGCGAAGGATCGAGCACGTTAGTTCCACGGTCGGTCGCGTAGTTCGCATACCCCGAGAGATACTTTCCGTTGAACCAGCTCACGCCGGCCTCGTTCGAGACGTCGACGACGCCGGGGACGTCGGCGACCACATGCTGCAGCGCGGCATTCCAGTGATTGTCGTCCGAAGTATAGTTCAGCGCCTCGGCCGAGTCGTTTCGGCCGTCGCCTATTGCATCGTATCCGGCTAGTCCGAATGCTCCCTGCTTCCCTTCGAATGCATAGCCTTGAGACGGCGTTGGAATTGCCGGCGTATAGAGTATCGTTCGAAATCCGCTGCAGACGTCGCAATTGAAGTTGTTGTAATACGGTGCAGCCTGGGTGAAGAACGGCCGGACCTCCGAGTAAATGCGCTGATAGACGGTCGGCGAAATCGACTGCTGGTCGATCTCGACGTTCGAGTAGTCGGGGTGCAGCGTGCCGAAAACTGCCGCCGTCTGCGTGACCGGAATCGAAAAGTCCGTCCCGACGCGAGACGTGCTGCCGCCGATCGACCGGCTCGCGACCTCGCCGAGCGCATACATGCCGACGCGCGGCTTGGGCAGCGGCGGTTTCGCAACCAGCGGTACGTCGAGCCGCCCAGCACGAGCCGGATCGTCCGGATTGGTCTGCGACTGATCGTACGACCAGACGTCGAGTTCCCCCGTCGAGCGTACGTAGCGCACGAACTGCACGCGCCACGTACCTGCATGCGCACCGTGAATGACGCGCAGCGGAATGGCCATCGTCACGACGTAGCCGGCGGAGGTTGCCGCGCCGCGCGATTCCCATTCCGGCGCGAAGGCTGTATTTTCGGTCGAGGCCTCGTTATGCGCGCCGTTTGGGTTCGATTCGAACTGGTACTGAAAGCCCGCCGGGCCGGTCGGCCAGAGGTCCACCCAAACGGCGTCGTCGGTCCAAGCGATGCCGCCGTTGATGTTGCTGCCTCCCGCAACCGTGTCGTCGCTGTGTTGGGCGGCCATCAGTGGTTCGTGCTGCTGGGCGTCGAATCGGACGTAAAGATACTTCCCGTCGGTAGTGGCGTGTACCAACGTCGTGTCTTGCGACGCACGCGCGTGACCGACGTCCCACTTGAGCGGCGCCGACGTCGCCTTATTCCACGCGTCGACTGAAGCACTTGGCTGCAGCGAGGGTGCGGTCTGCGTCACCGCTAGCGGCACCGTAACCATCAGAGCAGCGCGCCGTCCAGCGCCGACTTCGCATAGCGCCGCAGCGTGCCTGCGTCGACCGGATCGCACCGGCTCGACTCCCTGTGGCTGCGGCAGATGAGCGCTCCGCGCAGATCGGCGCCGTGCACGTCCGCGCCCCGGAAATCGGCGCAGCCGATCGACTCGTCGTTGTAGTAGCAGAGTCGCGCGTTGCGCAGGTCGGCGTTGCGCAGATCCGCGCCGGCGAAGTCGACGCCTTGCAGGTCCGCGCCCGTAAGGCGTACGCCGCGGGCGCGGGCGCCGCGCAAATCGCTTCCCGGGATCGAAACGCCCGACAAATCCCGTCCCTCGATGACGGCGCCGCGCATCTGGCAGCCCGCGCAGTGTCCGAGCAGGCCACGGATCTCGGCGTCGCCCGCGTCGCTCAATGCGTCGCGCAGATCGACGCCCGCCAGCTGCGCGCCTGTAAAGTTGGCTCCGCGAATGCGCGCGCCGCGGAGGTCGACGCCGGCGAGCCTGGCGTCGCGGAAATCCGCTCCGCGCAGGTCGGCGTCGCTAAAATCGGCGCCCGCGAGGTTCGCGCCGCGCAGGCTCGCGTTGCGCAGATCGGCGCGCGCGAAATCGGCTCCGACGTAGGCGGCACCCGAGAGGTCGGCGCCGTGAAGGTCGCGGCCCGCGAAGGAACATCCGACGCAGTTCATCGGAAGCCCGCTGCTCGCCGCGACGGAGAGGGCAAAGAGCGCGGCTAAGATTGCAGTCATTTCAGTCGTTCTCCGTTCGTGTGGCATCGAGAGGGCGCAGGAAACCAGGCCTCACCCTGCGAGGCATTTTTTCCGAGTGGCGGCGTTAACGCGCTAAGGCGTTAGACTAGGGAGGCGGCGGGGCCGGCGGACTTCGTCGGTTCGAAAAATCGGTGCCGATCATCTTGGCTCTCGAGAGATCGACGTGACTCAGGTCGACGTGTTCCAGATCGCAGCCGTTGAACGTCGTGCCGTTCAGGTTCGCTCCGTTTAAGTCTGCGTTGCTGAAGTCGATCCCGGTGAGCAGGGCTCCCGAGAAGTTGACGCCGCGCAAGTCGGCGCCGCTGAAATCGTCGCCGTTGGCGCGCACGTTCGACAGGTTGAGTCCGGCCAGGTTCGCCCGCCGGAAGTCGCAACCCGTGCAGCTGTTCAGTACGTCGCGCATTTCCGACGAGGCGAGCTGCGCTCCGGTGAACTGGCAACCCGAAAGCCGCGCCCCGCGGAAGTCGACGCCGGAGAGATTCGCGTCCGAGAAGTCGCAGCCGGTCAAGCGCGCGTTGCGGAATGACGCACCCGACAGGTTCGCGTTTCGAAAGTCGACGCCGTTGAAGCTGCCGCCGGAGAAGTTCGTTCCGGTGAGATTCGCACCGCTGAGGTCAACGCCGGTGTAGTTGACGCCGCGCATGTCGCGCCCCGACCAGTTGACGCCGCCGAAGTCGCAACCCGAGCAGTTGCTCGCACCGCCCGACGCGGCCGGCCGCCCCAGCGCCGAGTCGATGCCTGCGCGCACCTGCTTCGAAACCGTCTCGGCAAGCTGCTTCGAGTCGTAGCCCGGGACCGTTATCTTCGGAATCACGACCTTCGGAACGGTCATGCCCGGAACACCGGGCACCTTCACGCTCGGCACGGTAACGCTCGGAACCGTGATGCTGGAACCTTGGAAATGCGACGCCGTCGTCTGTCCGGACGCCGCCGTCGTTGCCACCGGCACGCGCACCTCGCGCACGATCGTGCGTGTGACTTGCCGGGCGGGCGCCGCCGCGGCGTGCGCCGCGCTCGCCGCAACCTTCGGCGCCTGCGCGGCGGCAGTCGTCTCTGGGTTCGCGACGTACGGAGCAGCGACCGATGGCGCCACGACGCCGATGACCAGGGCGAGTGCAGCGACGGCGGCGATCGCCGCGGCCGCCGGCGCGAGCGAAAGATTCGTCGCGATGTTGCGCCCTGCGCCGAGCAGCCGTTCGATGCGCAGCGAGATGTGTTTGCGGGTCGCGAAGACGCCCGGCGCGGGGATCGGATGGCGCGGCCACGAGGCGCGCTCGGCCATCTTCGTTAGGCAGAGCGCGTACGGGCGAACCATTCCGACAAACGAGAGCACCCAGTCGTCGCACGCGACCTCGCGCTCGAGATCTAGCTGCTGACCGATGAACTGCGCGGCCGGATTCCAGCCCAGCAAAGCGATCAGCAGCCGCTGGAAACCGTTGCTCCAGTCGTCCGCCCGCCGCAGATGCGCGAGCTCATGCAGGCAGATCTGATCGACCTCGCCCTGCGACAGGCGGTCCAGCAGCGTGTGCGGGACGAGGATCATCGCGTCGAACAGCCCGACGGCCACGGGAACGTCGGTGTCGTCGCTCACGCACAACCGCACGTCGCGGGCACCTTTGTTCGCGCGGGTCCACTGCGGCATCGCGTCGCGATAATCGACGGGGAGCGGCAACGCGTCGCGCTTGAGCCGTTCCAGGCTCACCAGTCCGATGACCAGCCGGAAGAGCGCGTAGGACGCCAGCAGCAGCCACGTGATGAAGATCGCGACGGCTAGCGGCGCGGGCATGGTCACACGCACGCGTTCGGGCACACGCGGCACCGCGGGCCCCGCCTCGGACGCGCGCGCCACGCGCTCGGAGCTCGAGCGACCCGACCGTTCCGGTATCCGCGGCAGGTTTGTGCGCGCGTGCGGGGCTTGCGTCGCCACGACCGCTGCCGGCGCCGGCTGCGGAACGGCGAAGAACGAGAGCGTGGTGGCGACGGGGACTACGAACGCCGCAATCAGCGTCGCACTCCACACGACGTAGCGCGTCGCAGCGTTGATGCGCGGCCACAAACGCAACAGGATCCAAATCGATACGACGAGCAGCGCGTCTTGCCAGAGGGCGTTGAGTACGATCGCCGACAGCACGCTCGCGACAGTCACGAAGCCTTGCGGCAGGCCTATCACTTTTCGCCCTCCTCGTACTCCTCGATCAGCGCCTTGAGACGCGCCAACTCGTCGCCCGACGGGCGCTCGTTCTCAATGAGGCGGAGCGCCAGGCTGCCCGCACTGTTGTCGAAGAAACGCGAGAGCACGTGACCGACGGCATGGCCCGCGGCCTCCTCCCGCCCAAGCAGCGGCCGATAGATGAAGGCGCGGCCGGCCTCCTCGTGGGCGACGTAGCCCTTGCGTTCCAGAATCCGCATTGTGGTCAGCACGCTATTATACGCGATCGGAGGGGGCGGCAGGGAGGCCGTCACCTCGGCGACGCTCGCGTGTCCGCGCTGCCATAGCACCTCCATTAGCCGCAGTTCGGCCTCCGTCAGCGTCGCGGAGCGTCGTCGTGCCATTCGCCCGCCCTCTAGACCGTCGGGCCCCAGCCCTGGAACAGGCGCGTCGGCGCCATCGGCTCGGGCAGCCGCACCCGGGTTCGAGAGCTGCGGCTGAGCTCTGCGCTGGAAGAATCGGCCCTGTATGTCATGTCGTCTCCTTGTTACTCCTAAAGATTTAGTTGAATCATAGCGGGTCGGTCCCGGGCTGTCAACTAAATATTTAGGAATGGGGGAAAGACGGCGCGGTCTGCCAATAACGGAGGGCTATCCATCGCCCCTTCCATTCCGAGGAGAAGAGATTGGTGCCAACGGCGCGCATGCTGCTCGCCTTCCTGACCGTGGGCTTTTTGGCCGCGTGCGGAAACGGTTACGGCAATTTGGTCACGAGCGGCACACCGACGCCGGCTCCGACTCCGACGCCGGCGGTCACGGCGCAGTACCCGATCCCCACCGCGTCGAGCGATCCGCTCGGCATCGCGCTCGGCTCGGACGGCAACCTCTGGTTCACCGAGTCCAGACCCAGTAAAATCGGGCAACTCAATCTCGCGGGCAAGATCTCCGAAAACGTAACGCCCTCGCGCGGCTCGACGCCCAACGGCATTGCCTCCGGCCCGGGCCCGAACCTAAACGTCTGGTTCACCGAAACCAAGCTCGCCAAGGTCGGGCAGATCACGGTGAACGGACCTCCCTACACGGAGTACACGTTTCCCGATGCCGCGGCGCGACCCGTCGGCATCGCCCTCGGAGCGGACGGCAACATGTGGGTGACCGACACGGGAACGAACTCCGTCTGGCGGATCCAGCAGATCAAGAGGAAGCCGTTTGTGAAGTTCACGCAGTTCCACCTCACGGGGAACGCGCAGCCGCTTTCAATCACCAACGGCTCCGACGGCGCGCTGTGGTTCACGGAGTCGGGCACGAACGCGATCGGACGCCTTCCCGTGAGCGGCAGGCCGCTCAGCGAGTTTCCGGTGACGACCCCGGGATCGCGTCCGATGGGAATCGCGCCGGGCTCGGACAAGGCGCTATGGTTCATCGAGCAGCACGCCAAACAGATCGCGCGCATCTCCCTGACGGGCAACATCACTGCCGAGTATCCGCTGGGTGCGGCGTCGATGACGCCGGATCAGCTCGTGCAGGGGATCGACGGCAACTTCTACTTCACGGATACGAAGGCGAACAAAATCGGCCAGTTCTTCTTCAGATCGCACCGCGTGCTGTACTATCCGGTTCCGACGTCGAACTCCGGTCCCACCGCAATGACGCTGGGCAACGACAGCGAAGTCTACTTCGTAGAAACCCTCGGCAACAAGCTCGCACAGTTCCGCTACTTCAACGTCTAGTCTCGGCTAGTCTCCGCGGGCTGCAGGTCTGCCGGCGCGAGCTCCGCCAGCGTCGCGATCGAAGCACCCGCGGTGCCGATCAGAAAGCAACGCGTTCCGACGCCGAGGAGGTAGATCGCGGCGTGCTGCGACACCACGGCGGTCTCGATCACTCTGATCCTGCGCTGGCCCGGACGCGTGAAGAAGCGCATCCGGCGTAGCGCTCGAGCCGCGGCGTAGAGCGCCGCGAGCAGCGCTCCGACGACGCCCAGTTTCAACAGATAACTCACCCAGAAGCTCCACGGCATCGCGCTTTACGGCGGTCGCCGCCGCGCGTTGGCCTCGTCGATTTCCAGCTCTTCGCGCCGCGCCTCTTCTTCTTCGAACGCGTGCCGGCGCCGATCGCGCAGCTTTTCGATCGCGCGGCGGTCGCGACGCGCGGCCATCAGTTCGTGGCGCGCCGTTGCCAGGGCTCGCTCGACCCACTCGGCGCGCTGCCGGCGCGCCGCGATGGCGGCATCGAAAACCGCGAGGCTCCCGGCATCGCTCGTCCGCAGCGCGCGCTGGATAAGCGCGGCCGCGAGCTGCTCGCCTTCGTACAACGCGCCGTCGCGCTCGCATCGCCGCAGGTCGAAGCGATGCTGCTTCTCCTCTTCGATGCGGCTGCGCCGGTCGAGAAGCGGTTGGAGGGCGAAGCGAAACCGGGGGGCCATACCGAGAGAAACTCCCGCGATGGCAGGCTAACGAGCCAGCTGCGAACGCTCCCGGCCGACGGAGACCAGTTCGATCGGCACGCCGATCAGCTCGCGCAGTCGTTCGACGTAGCCGCGGGCGGCCTTCGGCAGATCGGCGATGCGCCGGCACTCGTCGATCGGCTCGCTCCAGCCCGGTAACTCCTCGCACTCGATCTCAAGCTCGGGCGCGCCCGCATCGGCGAAGCCGACCGGCTTGGCGCCTAGCCGGTACCCGGTGACGATGCCGATGCGCTCGAGCCCGCTCAGCACGTCGAGCTTCGTGACGACGGCGCTGACGGCGCCGTTGAGCGCGACGGCGTAGCGTGCCGCAACGGCGTCGAACCAACCGCAGCGCCGCGGTCGCCCCGTGACGGTGCCGAACTCGCCGCCCTGGCGGCGCAAGCGTTCGCCGCGCTCGTCGTGGAGCTCCGACGGAAACGGCCCCGCGCCGACGCGCGTGCAGTAGGCCTTCAGCACGCCGACGACGCGCCCGATCGTCCCCGGTCCGATGCCGAGCCCGGTGCAGGCGCCGCCGGCGATCGTGTTCGAGCTCGTAACGTACGGGTACGTGCCGTACGTCACGTCGAGCAGCGAGCCTTGCGCGCCCTCAAGCAGCACGCATCTGCCGGCGTCGAGGCGCTCGTGAATGTACGCCACGCCGTCGACCACATGCGGAGCGATCCGCCGCGTCTCGGGCGTGTCATCGCGAGCTAGCAGGTCGCCGACGCGAACGCCGGTCCGCGCGACGCGATCGACGTAGGCCGGCCCGATGCCGCGGCCGGTCGTCCCGAGCGCCTGCGCGCGTTCGGCCTCGGCAACCTTGTCGCGCTCGACGTGATGCGGAAACACGACGTGGGCGCGGTCGGAGAGTTTCACGCGCGAGACGTCGACGCCGATCGCGGTCAACGTGTCGAACTCCTCGAACAGCGTGCGCAAGTTGACGACCGTACCCCCGCCGATGAACAGCTCCACGTGCGGGTGCATGACCCCCGACGGCACGATGCGCAGGGCTAGCTTCCGATCGCCGACGACGATCGAATGTCCGGCGTTGTCGCCGCCCGCAAACCGCGCGACGACGTCGTAGTCCTGGGCGTACAGATCGACGACGCGGCCCTTGCCCTCGTCGCCCCACTGCAGCCCCAGAATAATATCGGCCTTAGAAGCTATTCGGCTATTCCGTCCTAAACTCGAGGTCGCTGGTGTCGCCCATCGGGATCTGTGCGGTCCCCTCAAACTGCGTCATCACGAATTCGGAGAACAGGGCGTTGGGCCAGCCGAAGTTGCGGCGCGTGTATTGCTGCGGGTTGTTCGGATTGAAGGACTCGTGAAGCAGATGATCGCCGGGATCGCTGGCGAGAAGCTGGCCGAGGACGTCCTGTTTCTCGGCGCCGGTGGTCGCCGTCATCCCCTCGATGATCAGAGCCAGCGGCCAAACCCAATTCTCGGGCGTGTGATAGCTGCCGATACCGCGCGCCCAGTGACCCTGATAGAACGACGGGTTGTCTTGGGAGAGCAAGAACCGCCGCGTGTTGTCGTAGTAGCGGTCGCTGGGCGTCGTGTAGCCGAAGTACGGCGAGGCGAGCAGGCTGGGGATGTTGGCATCGTCGGTGAGAATCGCGTGGCCGAGGCCGTCGACCTCGTAGGCGTAGATGTAGCCGTACTTCGGCACGAGCACGAGGCCATACGTCTGGATGCCGCGCTGCACCTCGTCGCGCAGCGCCTTGGCCTCGCGGGCCTTGACGATGTTGTGGTAGACGTTGAGTTCGATGTCCGCCATGTCGCCCAGAGCAACGACGGCGAACATCTCCGACGGAATCAAATAGTTGTATTGACACGCGTCGTCCGAAGGACGAAAGCCGGTCCAAATCATGCCCGTGTAGCCGACGGGGTTGCCGCGACCGTTGTTGGGGAGCTCCTTGTGCGCGTAGCGTGAGTCGCGCGGATGGTTCTGCTCCCGCTCCATAGTGACGAGCACGCCGTCGAGCATCTTCGAGAAGTCGCCCGAAAAGATCGACGTGTCGCCAGTCGTCTTCCAATAGCTCCACGCGAGCACGGTGGGGTAGGCGAGGGAATCGAGCTCAAACTTCTGTTCCCAAACGCGATAGTCGAGCGTGTAGGCGTTGGCGTAGGGATCGATCTGCAGGTACTTCGCCATGCGGCCGACGATCGCGCGCAGCAGCCCGCGCACTTCGGGATCTTCCTTCGCAAAGAACAGGTACGGCCGGGCCTGCGCGCTCGCGTCGCGGAGCCATTCGGCCGGAATGTCGCCCGTCATGATGTAGGCTGTGCCGTCGGGAGCGTACTGCGCAAGCCGGCTCGTGTCGAGAAGCGCGGCGCGGAACATCTCCTGGAGACGCTCGTTCGGGCTGCGGTAATCCGCGGCAGCCTGTTCGATCGACCGCAGTTCGAGAGCGGGAGAGGGAAGCGGCAAGATCGCCGGCGCGACCGCACACAGCCATGCCAGCAAGAATCTTAAGCGAGCATAACGGCCCATTTTATCCGGGCCAGGTCCCGTGTGCATACAACGCCGGTAACTCCCGATAGCGTCCAAGGTAATCGAGGCCGTAACCCACGACGAATACGTCGGGGACCTCGAAGGCCCTGTACTTGATTTCAATGTCCACGATTCTCCTGTGTGGCCGGTCGAGCAGCGTACAAACGGCCAGCGAGGCGGGCCCCCGCTCCATCAGCGTCTTGTAGACGTATTGCAGGGTCAGACCCGTGTCGACGGTGTCGTCCACGAGGATGACGTGGCGCCCGGCCAGCGGAATCGCCACGTCCTTCTCGACCACGATGCCGTCCGCATCGCCGTACTTGTTCACGGCAATGAAATCGAGGTGGCAGGGGATGGTCACGGCTCGCGCCAGGTCGGCGAGGAACGTCGCGGCCGCGGCGAGCAAGCCGATCATAAGCGGCTGCTTACCCGCATAGTCGTGCGAGATCGCGGCGCCGATGGCGGCGACACGGTCGGCGATCGACCGGGAGTCGAACAGCGGCTCGCCGATCACGAGACGCGCTTCATCGAGCGCGAAAAGACGCGCTCGACGTCGCGGCGTGTGAAGAGCTTGACGTTGACGCGCGGGTGATGCGAGCGCATCAACCGCAGCTTGCGATTCTTCCTCGTATTCCGAGCCGGCTTGGCGACGGTCACCTCGACGTAGAGGTCGTGTTCCGGAAGATAAAAATCCGGTGTGAAAAACTCCACCGGACGGCCGTTCTCGTTCCACGCGATGGGGAAACTTCGCGGCTCGTACTGCCAGGTGATTCGATAGAAGTCGAAGAGGCGCGCGAGCTCGGCCTCACTCGCATGTGCGAAGGTCACCCGGGACATTGCCACGGGCTGTTATCTACGACGCGCGCACCCCCTCATCCCGCTGGGAAGCGCAACACGAACCTGGCGCCGCCCAGAGCCGAGCGTTCGACCCGCACGTCACCCCCCGCGCGTTCGGCGATCGCCTTGACGACCGCCAGTCCGATGCCGCACCCGCCGCGGCCTGGAAGCGCGCTGCTTGCGCCCATCAGGAAGATGGACTCGCGCTGCGCCGACGGAATTCCGCCTCCGTCATCCTCGACGGCGATCTGAACGTAGCGCTCTTCGCGGTAGCAGCGCACGTCGATCGTTCCGCGGTCGGTGCCGTGCTTCACCGCGTTCTCGACCAGGTTCGCCAACGCATGAACGCATGCATCGCCGTCGACGCGTGCCGGCGCGGACTCCGGCAGATAGGTTCGTATCGTGACGCGGCGCGCGGCCGCGAGAGGAGCGATCATCTCGACGGTCGCCTCGATCTGCTCCACGACGTTGCACCGGCCGCACGGCTCTGTCGCCACCGGCTCGAGCATCGAAAACTCGAGCATGCCCTCGACCAAACGGCTCAATCGCAGCGTCTCGCGCCGGGCGGTCTCGAGGAAGCGCCGCGCCGTCGGCGCGTCCCACTCCTCATCGAGCAGCGTCTCGAGGTAGCCGCGGATCGACGTCAACGGCGTGCGAAGCTCGTGACCGACGGTGGCGATCATCGCCCGGGCGAGATGCTCCGGGCTCATGGCCGGCCTTCCGCGAGGTCACTGTCGCAGGAACTTGTAGCCGAATCCATGGACGGTGCGCAGGAGCGGCGGGAGATGCCAGCGCTCCTCGATCTTGGCGCGCAGGCGGTGGACGTGAACGTCAATCGTCCGCTCGTCGCCGTTGAAATCGAATCCCCACACTCGTTGCAGGAGCCAGTCGCGCGACAACGCGACGCCCGCATTGCCGGCGAGCTCCATCAGCAGCGCGAACTCGCGAGGTTTGAGCCTCGCGTCGGCGCCGTCGACGCGCGCCTCACGAGCGCCCTGATCGATCTCAAGCCGTCCGAAGCGTAGCACCGGGCCGGCCTGCGCGAGCGCCCGGCCGCTCCGGCGCAGGATCGCCTTGATCCGCACGACGAGCTCGCGAGCCGAGAACGGTTTGGATAGATAATCGTCGGCTCCGAGCTCGAACCCAAGGACGCGGTCGATCTCGTCGGAGCGGGCGGTGACCATCACGATCGGCACGGTGCGTTCCTCGCGCCGCAGCGTGCGCGCGACGTCGTAGCCGTCCACACCGGGCAGACCGACGTCGAGGACGACGAGGTCGGCGCCGCCGCGCGCTCGGCGTAGCGCCGCGTGGCCGTCCGCGACGCACGTCACCGCGAAGCCCTCGCGCTCGAGATGATGCGTCACCAGATCGCGAATCGCTGCATCGTCTTCGGCTACGAGGATCGTGTACGCCGGCATGCCGGATGGAGTGCCCGCGGTAGGGCCCGGATGAGACGCGGTGTCCTTCGACTCGCTTCGCTCGCTCAGGACCCCGAGGCACGCGCGTCCTTCGACTCCGCTCGCTACGCTCGCTACGCTCAGGATGACAACGGCAGGAGTGCGCCGGATTGCGCGGCGTGCGCGCGCAGTGTCCGGTAAATCGTCGCGGCCGGAAAGCCGAGCCGCTCCAGGCGCCGCGCCGCCGACGGATACGATATCTCGGGATTCCTGTCGCGCAATCGCGCGAAGGCCGCCGCGCAGCGCGCGCCTTCGTCGCGTTCCAGCGATGCCACGGCGTGGGCGGCCGCTTCACCGTCGATTCCCTTGCGCACGAGCTCGCCGACGAGCCGGCCGTTGCCGACCGGTTTGCGCCTCCCCTCGACGTACAAGCGCGCGTACAGACGGTCGTCGAGGAATCCCTCGTCCTTGCAGCGCTCGATCGCCTCGCGAACCGCAGCGTCGTCGAAGCCCTTGCGCTCCAGATGCTGCCAGAGGCGCACCTCCGTGCAGCGCTGCCGCGCGAGAAACGCGAGCGCCGCAGAGTACGCCCTCATGTCGAGTTAGTCGGCGATGGCGGCGGGGGCCTTGCCGTTGGTCGAGGCCGTTTTGCTGAGCGCCTCGCGGATCTTCGCCTCGATCTCGGCGGCGAGGTCGAGGTGCTCTTCCAGATATGCCTTGGCGTTCTCGCGGCCTTGACCGATGCGCTGCTCGCCGTAGGTGTACCAGGAGCCGCTCTTGCCCACGATGTTCTGATCGAGCGCGACGTCGAGGGTAGAGCCCATCTTCGAGATGCCGTGACCGTAGGTGATATCGAACTCCGCCTGCCGAAACGGCGGCGCGACCTTGTTCTTCACGACCTTGACGCGGGTGCGCGTGCCGACGACGTCCTGACCGATCTTGATGGTCTCCAGCTTTCGGACATCGAGCCGGACGGACGCGTAGAACTTCAGTGCGCGGCCTCCCGAGGTCGTCTCCGGGTTACCGAACATCACGCCAACCTTTTCGCGCAGCTGATTGATGAAGATCATCACGGTCTTGCTGCGCGAGATCGCGGCGGTCAGCTTGCGCAGGGCCTGCGACATCAGCCGGGCCTGCAAGCCGACGTGCGCGTCGCCCATGTCGCCCTCCAGTTCGGCGCGCGTCACCAAAGCGGCGACGGAGTCGACGACGACGACGTCGACCGCGTTGCTGCGCGTGAGCATTTCGGCGATTTCCAGCGCCTGTTCGCCGGTGTCCGGCTGCGACACGAGCAGGTTGTCGAGATCGACTCCGAGCGCCGCGGCGTAGTTAGGATCCAGCGCGTGCTCGACGTCAATGAACGCCGCCGTGCCACCGGGCTTCTGCGCCTCGGCGATGGCGTGCAGCGCGAGGGTCGTCTTGCCGCTCGACTCCGGGCCGTAGATCTCGACGATTCGGCCGCGCGGGAAGCCGCCGACGCCGAGCGCTAGGTCGAGCGCGATCGAGCCGGTCGGCACGATCTCGAACGCCATGCGTTCCTGGAAGTCGCCCATGCGCATGATCGCGCCCTTACCGAACTGCCGCTCGATCTGAGCGAGCGCGTTGGTGAGGGCGAGTTGCCGTTCGTCTTCTGCTGCCATGATGTTCCTTTCTCTTCTGAGCCTGTATCACGCTCTCACGGCGGAGTGCCAAGTGGGTGGCATTCGTCTTCGAACAGGGCATCGATGAATTCCGCGGGGACGAAGGGGCGCAGATCCTCGGGACCCTCGCCCAGGCCCACGAACTTGATCGGCACCTCGAGCTCGTCTACGATCGCGACGAGCACGCCTCCCTTCGCTGTCGAGTCGAGCTTTGTGATGACGATTCCGGTGAGCTCCGTCGCGGCGTTGAAGAGTTTCGCCTGCGAGATCGCGTTCTGGCCGTTCGTCCCGTCGACGACCAACAGCGTTTCGGCCGGCGGCTCGCCGAGCTCGCGCTCGATGACGCGCCGGATCTTCTTGAGCTCTTCCATCAAATTCGTCTTGGTCTGAAGCCGCCCGGCGGTGTCGACGAGCACGACGTCCAGTTCACGCGCCTTCGCGGCGCGCACGCCGTCGAAGACGACCGAAGCCGGATCGGCGCCTTCGGCGCCGCGAATCAGCGCGCTGCCGCTGCGGTCGGCCCAGACCGCGAGCTGCTCGGCGGCCGCGGCGCGAAACGTGTCACCGGCCACGAGCAAGGCGCGCTTCTCCGCCTTGCGCAGGCGTAACGCGAGCTTGCCGATCGTCGTAGTCTTGCCGCTGCCGTTGACGCCGACGATCAAGATCACGGCGGGCGTGCGATCGAGCTGCAGCTCCGCTCCCGGCAGCGTGAGAAAGCGTTCGACGTCTTTGCGGAAACGCGCGACTGCGCGATCGGTCGTCGTCCACGCCTCCTGGCGCGCGACCGTCTGCAGCCCCGTTGCGATCTTCGCGGTCGTCGGTACGCCGAAGTCGGCCAGAATCAGCGTCTCTTCCAACTCGTCCCAGAACTCGGCCGTCAGCGGCCGCTCGGGGCGGCCGAGGCGCGCCACGGAGGAGAATGCCTCACGCGCCTTGCCGAGCGAGGTGCGCAGGCGTGAAAGCCAGCTCAGGCGACGGCCCTTGCGTTCACGCTACCGACTCTACCATGCGAACGTATGTTCGTCAAATCGCCGCTCATCTATGCGCTATACTCTGCCTCGGGAGGGCGCGATGCAACGGCGATGGATCCTCGGAGCAGCCCTGACCTTGGCCGTCGCGACAGCCTGCGGTGGGAGCCGCGGCCTTACGGTGATGCCGTCGCCACTACTGCGAGCATTGCCGCAACTGAACGCCTCACAGACGCCGGTCGTCGAGCTCGACGCGCGTTCGAAGGGACCGACGGTATCGGCCGACCTCTACGGCGCCTCGCTCGACACCTGGTACGACTTCCTGCGCGGCTTCGTCAATCCGTCGCTGCGCCGTAGCGGTATTCATCTCGTTCGCTTTCCCGGCGGATCGGAATCGGACGCGTATCACTGGGAAGACGGCGGGTCGCTCTGCGACAATCAAGGCTATATCACGCCGCCCTCCACCTTCGATCACTTGATGAGGCGCGTCGCCGATCCGCTGAAGATCGACATCGCGATCACGCTCGACTACGGAAGCAATCGCGCCTGCAACGCGGGCGGTCAGCCGAGCGAAGCCGCCGCGTGGGTCGCGCATGCAAAGAACCGCGGGTATCACGTCGCATTTTGGACGGTCGGAAACGAGGTGTACGGCTCGTGGGAGTACGATCTGCACTCGCATCCGCACGATCCCCACACCTACTCGGCCGCCGTCCGAGACGGCTACTACCCGGCCGTGAAAAAGGCGGATCCAAATGCAAAGCTCGGAGTGGTCGTCGACACGCCCTCGGATCGCGCGTGGAACGACGTCGTGCTGCGCGAGGCGCAACCGTTCGACTTTGTCGAAGTCCATTATTACCCCGAGTACAACAAAGACAGCGACCGTTTTCTGTTGGGCGCGGCCATCGACACGTTCGCTTCCGACCTCGAGGGCTTGCGCGACGAGATGACCGCCGCCGGGGTTCCCGCGAGCACCCCCATCTATCTGGGCGAGTACAACAACGATGCCGGCAAGGAGGGTAAGCAATCCGTTTCGATCGTCAACGGGCTCTATGTCGGACAAATGCTCGGCACACTGGCCAACGCCGGGGTGCCGATGTCCACGTTCTGGCTGGCCTACGGCAGCTGCGATCAAAACGGCGACTTCTCGAAGAAACTCTACGGCTGGCAAGATTTCGGAACCGAAGCGCTCTTTTCGGACGACTTACCGGAGTACGGGTGTCAGGGCGCGCCTAAGATTCCCGGCGGGACGCCGTTTCCAACGGCGCGCGTGATGGCGCTTCTGGCCGGCGACGTCGCCGCCGGTTCGCAGGTCCGAACCACGACCGTTCCGCGCACACTGCATCCGGCCGTACGCGCGTACGGTTTCGCCGAAAGCAACGGCTACGCGTTCGCCATCTTCAACAACACGCTTCATACCATCGACGTCGAGGCGAGGGTGAAGAACTCGACCAGAACGAGTTTCACCGCCGCGCTCGCGACCTACGGGAAGGCTCAGTACGATAAATCCAAGGGCAACGAATGGGTCGGGCCGGAGAGACGCGCCCTCGGCAAAGTCGGCACGTCGGTGCCGCTCGCGCTCCCGCCTTATAGCGTCTCGGTGCTAACGCTCGAGTAGCGTCCTTCGTCCTTCGACACGCGCGCGTTGCGCGCGGCTCAGGATGACAATACTGCTGTGCGGCGTCCTTCGGCTTGTTCGCGCTTGCGCTCGCGTAGGAAGTGGAAGAACTCGACCCCCTCGCGCAGGCGGCGCTTCATCACCTGACGGTCGCCGATCATGCCGCCGAGCAGCGAGAACATCTTGCGCGGGCGGAAGTAAAAGCGCCGGTAGAACTCGTCCACCGATTCGAACATCATCGTCGACGTCAGACCGGGATAGTTCAGCGCGGCGTGCTGCACGCCGTGCGTGTCGACCAGGTCGCTGCTCTGCGCCTCGAGCCAACCGTTGTCTTGCGCCTGCTTGTAGAGATACGTGCCGGGATACGGCGCCGCGAGTGAAACTTGGATCGTCTCCGGATCCATCTCGCACGCGAAGTCAATCGTCTCGCGGATCGTCTCCGGCGTCTCGCCCGGCATGCCCAAGATGAACGTGCCGTGAACCTTGATGCCGAGCTCGCGGCAATCTTTCGAGAAGCGGCGGATGATGTCGAGGCGCGTGCCCTTCTTCATGTTGTTGAGCACCTGCTGATTGCCGGACTCGTATCCGACGAGGAGCAGCCGCAGGCCGTTGGCCTTCATGATCTCGAGCGTCGAGCGCGGCACGTTGGGCTTCGCGTTGCACGACCACGTGATCCCGAGGGGACCAAGCCGCCGCGCGACTTCCTCGACGCGCGGTATGTTGTCGGTCAAGGTGTCGTCGTCGAAAAACCACTCGCGAACCTCCGGGAACAGCTCCTTGGCCCGCGCCATCTCGGCCGCGACGCTCTCGACGCTGCGCACGCGGTAGAGATGGCCGCCGATCGTCTGCGGCCAGAGGCAGAACGTGCACTTCGACTTGCAGCCGCGTCCGGTGTAGAGCGAGACGTACGGGTGCTGCAGGTAGCCGTTGAAGTAGTTCGGGATCGTGAGGTCGCGGCGGTAGACGTCGAGCACCGACGGAAATGCGTCCATGTCCGTGATCGTCGGGCGCTCGGGGGTGCGCACGATATCGCCGTTAGAGCGGTAGGCGAGGCCGTCCACCTCTGCGATGGGCTTTCCGGACGCCACGTCGACGCAGGTGTAGTCGAACTCGCCGACGCTCACCCAATCGACGGCCGGCGCCCCGCGCAGCGATTGCTCGGGGAGGACGCCGACGTGCGCGCCGACCATGCCGATCAACACGTCCGGATTTTCTTGCTTCAGACGCTCCGCCACGCGGGCGTCGTTGCTGAACGACGGCGTGCTTGTGTGCATGACGATTGAATCGTAGTCCTTGGCCAGCGGCACTACCTGATCCATCGTCAGATCGTCGGGCGGCGCGTCGACGAGGCGGCTGCCCGGCACCATCGCGGCGGGTTGCGCCAGCCACGTGGGATACCAAAAAGATCGCACCTCGCGGCGGCACTGATACCGGGAACCCGCGCCACCGTCGTACCCTTCGAAGCTCGGCGGGTTTAAAAATAACGTCTTGCGCCCTGTCATCTGCTCCCCCTGTAGGCCGTCACGGTTTTCAACAACGGACGCCAAAGCCTGCTTCGCGGAAGCCCGCTATTAAGAACTCGGCAGGGAGCGGAGCGCGCTCTGCAGGTCGGTGAAGCGATGAAAGTCGGAGAAGGTTATCTCGACCGTTCCGGAGCCCGGAAACGGCCCGTAGCTCCCTTTATATTGCTGCGTCTCCTCCACGACCGCCCAATAACCCGGCAGCGCCTCGGAGCGCCGGTCCGTCACCTGGCCGAAGCTCGCGTGCGGCGGCAGGACGTTCGGCTGATACGTATAGCTGAGCACGTTGCCGCTTCCGTCGAACGAGAAGCTGCCGGTGCCGTGGGCGGCGTCGCGCAAGGTCGACGTAAAGGCGATCTTTTGCGGCCCCGCGCTCTGATATTGATACGCTTCGACGTAACGCGGATCGAACGGAACGTTGAAGATCGCGCCCGGGGCGGGATGTTCGTACGACTGCACCAGCGTCGCCTGCGTCGCGGCGTCGGCCGGCTTTCCGTCGATCGTGTAGCTCGACACGTGCACCTTCACGATCGCGCCGTCGCTGTAGATGCCGTCCATCACGAGCTCCTCGTGGCGCTTCGAGAAGCCCGCGTGTACGTCGAAGACCCTGCGCAGGTGGAAACCGACGATGCCGCGGTTCGTCTCGGCAAACCGCTGCGTGACAAGCGTCAAAGCCGGCGGCGGGCTGGCTGGCGGAGTTACCACGCCGCCCTCATACCCGCCGTCCACGGCCTTCTAACGGCCGGGGGCTCCTACCCTAAGGAAACCCTAAGACGGCGTGGCCACGTAGAATACGCGGTTGGTCAGATCGAGCGTGAAGATTTTCCCCGCCCAGAACGAGTTGCCTATGTTGCAGTCGTAGATCAGGTTGGCGAACGTTACGGCCGGCTGCTCGATCATGGTCTGCGGCGCGCCCTCGAGCGATATGGACGACAGTTTCGTCGCCCCGGCATTGGGATTCAGCCCGAGCGATGCCGCCAAACTCTTATCGATCGTAATGCCGGGCGAGCCCGTGTCGATCTCGCACAAGCCGGTCTTGCCGCCACCGAAATCGAAGCGCGCGAAGAGGCCGAGCGATATGCCGAGATCGTCTTGGAGTACGATCGGCACCTTGATGCCGGCACGCACGCGCTCGGGGAACGTCTGCGCGTCCTCTATGATAACTTGATGGTTTTTAAAGTCGAAAGTCGTCGCGACGTTGCGAAACGCAGTCGCCGATACGAGGCCGTCGACTCCGGTTCCGTCGAGGCCGCCCCAGATTCCGACGTGCGGCGCGGCAACGTTTACGCCGCCGAGCGCAAGCGAAACGATCGCCCCTACCGGCAGGTCCACACGCTGACCGGTCAGACGTAGGCTGACGTACTTGCCGTTGACGAGGACCAGCTTGCGGCCGAGCTCCGTCGACAGCACGTCGACGCCGGCTCCCGTATCGATCAGCATCGGTACCGGCGACTGGCCGTCGACCGATCCCTGTACCTGGAGCAGGCCGCCTTTGACCTCGGTAAACGGAATGGTATCGACGGCACGCGCGGCGGGCGGCGCCGCCAACACGACGGCGAAGCAGGCGGAGGCCGCGAAGCGAACGGTAACCATAGTCACCAAGCAGGCTGCGACAAGATTTTCTCTTCTCCTGCAGCGAATACAGTAAGCAAGAACACCGCGCTTGGAGGTTCCATGAAACGCTTCGGACTTTTCGTTCTCTGCGCCACGCTCGCCGGCGCCGCTGGCTGCAACAACTCGAGCAGCATCTCGCCACCGCCGACGATGCAGCCGGCTCACTCGATTCAACACGTCGTCATTCTGTTGCAAGAAAATCGCAGCTTCAACAACATCTTCATGGGCTTTCCGGGCGCGACTACGGCGACCACCGGTCTGTGCAAGCCGGCCAAATGGTGCCCGCCGAGCGGCAAGGTACCGATCACAACGGTCGCGCTCGAGAGTACCAATCAGTTCGCGCTGGGCACCGACATCAGTCACAGCCACGGCGCATTCGTGGTCGAGTGCGACCCGAACGCATCGAACGTCTGCCAAAACGACGGATTCGACAAGATAACGTTCGGTCAGGCGCTGTATGGACCGCCCGCCAAGCTCTACCCGTATCGCGCCGTGAAGCGCTCCGAGACCAAGGCGTATTGGGACTTCGCAAGCCAGTACGGGCTCGCGGACGACATGTTCTTCACCGCTACCGCGAGCAGCTTCATCGCGCACCAGCAGATCATCGCCGGGACGACGCGTCTGAACGCGAACGAATCGCTCACCGATCAGCCCGACGCCACGCCGTGGGGCTGCGACGCTCCGCCCAGCACCGTGACCGCAATCATCAAGACCAACGGACAGGTGAACGAGTTCGGCGGCCCGTTCCCGTGCTTCACGCAATATAAGACGATGGCGGATCTATTAGACGCCGCCAGCACCTCGTGGAAGTTCTACGTGTCCAGCATCAACGGAGATTTCTCGGGCGGTGTTTGGAACGGCTTCGATGCGATCCGCAAGGTGCGCTATGGCCCGGATTGGAAGGACCACATGAGCTTCCCCAACACCAATGTGTTCAAGGACGTGCAGAACGGCACGCTTCCGGCCGTGTCGTGGGTCATCCCGAAGCTCGCCGACTCGGATCATCCCGCGAGCGGCTGCAACCACGGCCCGCACTGGATCACCTCGGTCGTCAACGCGATCGGCACGAGCAAGTACTGGAACAGCACGGCAATCCTGGTCGCGTGGGACGACTGGGGCGGATGGTACGATTCCGTTCCGGCGCCGCAGACCAACTACACGAGCCTCGGATTCCGCGTGCCGTTGATCGTGATCTCGCCGTACGTCAAGCCGCACACCGTCGGCCACACGCAGTACGACTTCGGCAGCATCCTGAAGTTCATCGAGCAGACCTTCGGCCTGGGATCGCTCGGAACGAGCGACGTGCGCGCCAACTCTCTCAGCGACATGTTCGACCTGTCTCAACCGCCGAATGCGTTCCATAAAGAACCGTTGCCGCCGACTAAGAACTGCGGCAGCGGCAGCGGCGGCTCACCTAGCATGGAGCAGATCATCGAGCACGATAACGGCGTACCCGAATAGCTCACCCCCGTCTACTACTCGGAGGTCGGAATGAAACGCTTGGGCCTTCTGTGTCTTTTCGCTGTGCTTGCCGCCGCGGCGGGATGCAACAGCTCGAGCAGCATCTCGTCGACGCCCCCGACGACGCGGCCGGCGCACGCGATTCGGCACATCGTAGTCATGGTGCAGGAAAACCGAAGCTTCGACAATCTCTTCGCTGGTTACCCGGGAGCCAACACCGCGATGCGGGGGGCGTGCAAGCCGGCCCCATGGTGTAAAGGGTCGCATCTAGTGCCGCTTCACTCGGTGCGCCTCGCTAGCGGACCTCCAGCCCTCGGGACCGACATCGATCACAGCCACCATGCCTTCGTCGTTGAGTGCAATGCGAATGCCAGCGACGTTTGCCAAAACGACGGTTTCGATTCAATACGCTTCGGCGAATCGGGCCAGGCTGGGCCAGCCAAACTTTACCCTTACGCATACGTCGACCGCACGGAAACGAAGCCCTACTGGAACCTCGCGGAGCAGTACACGCTCTCGGACGAGATGTTTTTCACCGAGACGGCCTCCAGCTTCATTGCGCATCAAATGCTGCTCTCAGGTACGGTCGCACTGAACGATCATGAATCTATAACCGATGAGCCCGTGACGCCCCCATGGGGCTGCGATTCACCGCCCGGCGACACAACGTCCGTCCTCTTCAAGGACGGCCGCGTAGGGTCTGGAGCGTTGCCGTGCTTCACATGGGCTACACTTGCCGACCTGCTCGACGCCAAAAGCGTTTCCTGGAACTTTTACGTGGACCACTGCTGCATCACCCTGCCGAGCGACTTCTCCGGCGGTGTATGGAACGGTTTCCGCGCGATCAAGAAGGTTTTCTACGGTCGCGATTGGAGGACGCATATCAGCTCGCCGAATACGAGCATTTTCGCTGACGTTAAGGCGGGCGCTCTACCAGCAGTCTCGTGGGTCATACCGTCGCTTTACGATTCAGACCATCCCGCGAGCGGATGCGATGGCGGCCCCCTATGGGTGACTAAGGTTGTCAACGCCATCGGAACCAGCCGCTACTGGAAGGACACCGCGATCATCTTGCTATGGGACGATTGGGGCGGATGGTACGACAACGAGCCCCCTGCCCAAATAAACTACACAAGCCTGGGCTTTCGCGTGCCGATGATCGTTATTTCCCCGCTCGCGATGCCGCATCACGTCGCGCACACGCACTATACCTTCGGGAGCATCTTGAAGCTGATAGAACAAACGTTTGACCTCGGGACGCTTGGCACTACTGACGCGACCGCGCCGTCGATGGCAGACGTGTTCGATTTGAGCCAGGTGCTAAACACCTTTAAGCCCGCACCGCTTCCTCCCGCATCGCCGTGCGCTCACAAAGTCACGAACCCGGCCGGCATGGCACGGCTCATCGAACACGATGGCGGGCCACCGGAGTAATAACGGCGTCCCCGAGTAAATCGGCCGCCGCCGCGGGAACAGTGTCAAGCATGCAGCTCTTCGCCGACCGGGCCGACGCCGGGCGGCAGCTCGCCGAGCTTCTCGCGGAGTACGCCGGCGATCCGAACGTCGTGGTGTTGGCGCTGCCGCGCGGCGGTGTCCCGATCGGCTACGAGATCGCGGGCCGGCTGCGCGCGCCGCTCGACGTCTACGTCGTCCGCAAGCTGGGGGTGCCGGGTCACGAGGAACTCGCGATGGGGGCGCTGGCGGGCGACGGCACATGCGTCCTCGATGACGAGCTCATCGCAACGCTCGGGATCGACGCGGAGGCGTTGCAAGAAGTCGTTCGGCGCGAGATCGACGAGCTGAGGCGCCGCGAGATTGCCTATCGCGACGCGCGTCCGGAGCTGGATCTGCGGGGCAAGGTCGTCATCGTCGTCGACGACGGGCTGGCGACCGGTGCAACGATGCGGGCCGCCGCGACGGCGTTGCGCCGCCGCAGCCCCGCCGCGGTCGTCGCGGCAGTGCCCGTGGCGGCGCCGCGTACGGTCGCGTCGCTGCGCGGTATCGTCGATCGGGTCGTGTGCGTACGAACCCCCGAACCGTTCCACGCCGTGGGTCTGTACTACGTGAACTTCGAACAGACTAGCGACGACGAGGTACGGCGTCTGCTCGCCGACGCCCGCCGCGAAACAGGGCGGCGCGCCAGCGCGTAGTATGAAGCGAGCATGAAGCGTCCTCTCGCCGCGGCCGCGGCGTTCGCGGCAATCGCGTCTCTGGCGTGCGCGGCCGCGCCGGCACAAACGATCATGTATTCCTTCACGGGCCTGCCGGGCGGCGCGGCCGATACGTGCAAGTGGTTCGACGACAATCTCACGGATCGCAGCATCGGCGCCCTCACGCGGCAGACCGATCTGCTCTACAACCGCGTCGCGCTGCCGGTCGACTCGCCGGTCGCCATCGGCGGAACCGCGACGACGGAGCAGGGTGAGGCGCTGGTCGACTTCAAGCTCGGCTCGCGGACGATCTGCACCGCCGCCGAAGCCATCTACGGCCCGACGCCCGAGCCGTCCATGTCGCCTTAATCGAGCGCTAGCCGAAGGCCCCTCGTTCCGGCTTCGATCAGTTCCGTGTCACCGACGCGCAGTCCGTAGTGTGCCGTCATCACGCTGTGATAGATCGCGCGATAGCGCGCGAGCTCGAGCGTGCGTGAATCGACCGGCGCGTACGCCTCGAAGAACGCATCGCGCGCGCCCGGTGCGACGACGCTGAACGCGATCGCGAGGTCGAGGGCCGGATCACCGTGGTGAACGTCGCCCCAATCGATGACTCCCGCCGCTTGCAGCCTCGCGTCAACCAGGACGTGGCGCGCGTAGAGGTCGCCGTGCGCGACTGCGAGCCGCTCGGGTCTTGCGCCCGCCGGAGCGACGCGATCGAGGAACGCCATCAGGACACCGGCGTTGCGCACCAGGCCGGCGGCGTCCAGCGCGCTTAGCCGCTCGAAGAACTTCGGCCGCATGCGAACATGGTCGAGACGCCCGATCGTATCCTCGGGAAGTCCGGCGGCGACGAGCGGCTTCGCGTCGATTGCATGAAGAGCGCGGAGAAATTTGCCTAGCGCGCGCGCGAGCTCAGGATCGTCGCATTCGCATGTGGGCGTATTCGAGATCGGCGTACCCCGCAACACGCGATAGCCCACGAATGGCCACGGATAACCGGCGCTCGCACGTCCCACGAAAACGGGAACGGGGACGGGCAGCGGAAGCGCGGGCGCGACCAAGGGGAGAATCCGCGACTCGGTCGCGATGAGTCCCGCGGCGACGGCGCGACGCGGGAAGCGAAAGACCCACGCGTCGTTGACGAGGTAGGCGGCGTTGTCCCAGCCCTCGCCGAGTGGGCGCAGCAACGGTGCGCCGAGCTGCGGAAACTGCTGCGCTACGAGTCCGGCGGCGCTTTGCGCAGTCAGCTCGACCTCGGCGGTCCACGGCTCCGCACGCGATTCCATCAGCGCGGCCGCACGCGCAACGCGACGCTGATGCGCGGCCCGACCGGCACGCGGCTCTTGGGAATGCCGTGATCGTAATGCAGCTGCGTTTCGTAACTCATCAGAAGCAGGCTGCCGCCCTCGAGGTCCAGGTCGAACGTGCGCCGAGGCCTACTCTTGCTGCGGATCGTCATCAGGCGCGTCGCGCCGAGCGAGATCAGCGCGATCGGATATCGCTCGACGATCTCGTAAAGGTGGTCGTTGTGCGGCGCGACGCTATCGCGCCCATCGCGATAGTAATTCAGGCCGACCGAATTGAACGGCGTACCGGTCGCGGTCGCGACGCGTGCGGCGGCCTCGGCCAGCACCGCGGGCGGCTCCTCGTCATCGAGGCGGTAGCCGGCGACGAGCCGCGGCACGTCGACCTCGCGATCGTACATGTGCCGCCGCTCGCTCCTCCACGGCACCGCTTCGCGCAGCGCGTCGAACCAGCGCTGCGCGGTCGGCGGATCGATGAAACCCGGAACGTACACGATCGCGCCGGTCTCGTCGTCGACCAGCGTGCGCCGGCCGCCTTCGAAGAACCCGAGCTGCGTCAGGGATAGAGGCCGCGGAGTTTCGTCGCCTCGGCGACGCGCGCAACGGCGACGCAGTACGCACCTTTGCGCATCGAGACGCCGTGCCGCTTTGCCTGCTCGTGCGCCTCGCGGAAGGCGCGCGTCAACTTGCGCTTCAGACGCTCGTTGATCTCCTCTTCCTCCCAGAAGTTGGCCTGCAGGTCTTGCACCCACTCGAAGTACGACACCGTGACGCCGCCGGCGTTGGCCAGGATGTCCGGGAGCACCATGATGCCGCGGTCGAACAGAATGTCGTCCGCATCGGGCATCGTCGGCCCGTTGGCGGCCTCGGCAACGATCGACGCGCGGACGCGCGGCGCATTCTCGCGCGTGATCACCTTCTCCAGCGCCGCCGGCACCAGCACGTCGCAGTCGAACTCGAGGACCTCGCGGTTGTCGGTGCGTTCGCCGCCGGTGAACCCGACGACCGAACCCGTCTCATACTTGTGCGCGATCAGCCCCTTGATGTCGAGCCCGCGCTCGTTCGAGACAGCGCCGATCGAATCGGACACCGCGACCACGCAGTAGCCGCGCTCGGCCATCAGCTGGGCGGCGTACATGCCGGCGTTCCCGAAACCTTGAATCGCAACGCGGGCCCCCTCGATCGTCTTGCCCTGCGTCTCCATCGCCTCGTCGACGATGTACATGCAGCCGCGGGCCGTCGCCTTGTCACGCCCGAGCGAGCCGCCGATCGCGAGCGGCTTGCCGGTAACGACTCCGGAGATCGAGTAGCCGTGCTGCATCGAGAACGTGTCCATGATCCAGGCCATGATCTGCGGCGTCGTGTAGACGTCCGGCGCGGGAATGTCTTTCTCCGGACCGATGATAATCGAGATCTCGCTCGTAAAGCGCCGCGTGAGATTCTCGAGCTCCTGCATCGACATGCGCTTGGGATCGCAGATGACGCCGCCCTTCGCGCCGCCGAACGGGATGTTGACGAGCGCGCACTTCCACGTCATCCACATCGCGAGCGCCTTGACTTCGTCGAGCGTCACGTCCGGGTGAAAGCGAATGCCGCCTTTGCCCGGCCCGCGCGACATGTTGTGCTGCACGCGATAGCCGGTGAACATGCGAAAGCCGCCGTTGTCCATGCGTGCCGGAACCGAGACCTCGAGCACGCGCTTGGGCACACGCAAATAACCGTGCAGCGAATCGTTGAGACCGATGAGCGAGCCGACCTCGTCGAGCTGGCGCTGCGCCATCTCCCAGACGTTATCGCTCGCCTGTACTGCGGACAAATCCTGAGTCATAGCACCTTTTCTATACAGCGCCCCGGACATGGGCCCCTTGAAGGCGTCTTCCTGGGGCCCACGTTCCGCGCTGTATTGCGTGCTGTACTTTTAGTGCGGCGGTTGTCCGTAGATCGAGCGACGCAGCGCCGGGAGATGCGGATTCTTCCACTTCGTACCGTCGGCGAACGTGATCTTCAGCGGAACGCATTCCTGAAAGCTCGTTTGAAGCGGGAAGACGTTGCGGCTGATTCCGAACTCGTGCTTGATCTCGGCGCCCGGCGAGAAGGTACCGACGTCGCGTACCTCGGCGACGAGGTTGCCGCGAACGACTAACCCGAACTCGATGTCCTTCATCACGGTCTGCGTGACGTTCACGTAATCAATCGCGAGGGTTGGATTGCCGGACACCGGATACTGGTAATACTGGTAACCGTAGCCGTAGACCGAGGGCCAGCCCCAGTACGGGCCGACGCCGCCGGGATAGTACGCGGGCACGTAACCGGCTTGCGCGTAGTTGTTGCGTTGCGGATTGCACTTGTTGACCTTGATCGGATGCGCCGGATGCGACGTGACGCTCAGGGCGGGCGCGGAGCAGACCAGGCTAAGTGCCGCGACGCCTAGCGAGAAGCGTGCTTTGTTCATAAAAACGTTCGGGCTCCTTAGATGTTCGGAGAAGCAGATTGCCGCCCGCTTTTCTTCAAAGCGAAGGGCGGCGCCTTGGCGCCGCCCTCTTTTCCCTGCGAAGGTGCGAGTTACTGAGGCGGTCTGCGGCCTCCACCGCCTCCGCCGCCGCCGCGAGGAGCTCCACCACCACCGCCGCCGCCGGATTCGCGGGGCGCAGAGTAGGATCCGCGCGAGTACGACGGGGCCGAGCCGTACGATCCCCGCGAGTACGACGGAGCGGAGCCATACGAGCCGCGCGAGTACGACGGGTACGAGCCGCGTGAGTACGACGGGTACGACTCGTGCGAATAGGACGGGTACGACTGGCGCGAGTACGATGGGTATGACTGGCGCGAGTATGACGGGTACGACTGGCGCGAGTACGACGGGTACGATCCGCGAGCCGAGCCGGCGTTCCCGTAGGACGCGCCGCGCGAGTACGAGTCGCGATCGCCGTACTGGACCGGGACGTTACCGCGCGACTGCGAGAAGCGGCCCCACGAATTCGAGGGTGCCCGCTCGGTGTTGCGCGCCGCCGCGCTCGACTCCGTCGCCCGCCCGTTCAAACTCGACCGTTCGAATCCGGAGTTCTGCCGAGCGCCCGTGCTGGCGGTCGCGCGCTGCTCGCCCGCCGAGCGTTGTTCGGAGGAGAAGCCGGCGGAGCGTGGCTCGCCGCGCGATTGGCCGAAGCGCGCCCATGAGCCGGTCGGGGCGGCCGCGTTGCGGGTCGCCTCGGTTCCGCGCATCGTGGCTTCGCTGCCACGCGTCACGGACGTTCCGTGCATGGTTGCCTCGTTCGTGCGAGTCAGCGGCGCAGTCTGATGCGACACGGCCGTTCCGTGGACGGTTCGAGTGACGTCGCGCTGCTGCTCGGCGAACGAGTTGCGCGCGGCGACCGCGTGGTTCGACGCGAAGCGCGGCGAGTCGAAGGCCCGCGAGAAGTGCGTCTGCGCGACGCTTCTGCCGGAGAAGCGCTCGTTGGCAGTCGTCGGCCGAATCGGCAGCGCGCCGTGGATCGATCCGACGCGTCCGCCGAGGTTCCGCGACGTCACCGCTATGGTGTGTCCGGAGATCGTTCCGTGCTGGAAGCGGCCGACCACCGTTCCGCTGCCGCCGCCGTGACGGAAGTTACGATAGACGTTGGTGATGTTCGTGACGTTTACGATGCGCGTTCCGCCGTAGAAGCCGCCGTAACCGCCATAGCCGCCATAGCCGCCATAACCGTACCACGGCCAGCCCCATCCGAAGCCGGTCCAGGCCCAGCCCGGGTACCACGGATAGTACGCCTCATAGGGTGCGAGCGGGCACCAGCCCACGTATGGATAGCCGAAGCCGAACGAGACCCCGACGCTCACTCCGCCGCCGAATCCGTAGAATCCGACGAGCGCCGGCGACCACGCGGGCGTGTAGCCGTATGCCGGCGGATACCAGGCCCAGCCGTAGCCGTTGGCCCAGAACCAGCGGCCGTAGTGATACGGCGCCCAGCCCCACGGCTCGGCACCGACCCACGTCCAACCGTAACCGCCTTCCCAGGCCCAAGAGCCGTCACGATACGGAGCCCATCCGGACGTCTGATCGGGCACCCAAGCCTGGCCGTAGCCGGCGACGTCTTGCCACTGGCCATAGGCGTCGAGGTTGTCGTACCCGGCGATGCTCGGGTTGAGGTTCGGGCTTGCGTTCAGCGCGGCGACCATCGACTGGTCGCGCTGCGCGTTGAAGTCGTCGAACGAGTCGAACGCGATCGCGGAGCTATAGCTAATTGCCGGATTCGACGCCGAGCCCCGCGCGACGAGCGTCCGGCCTTGTCCCAGCGCGAAGGTGTTCTGTGACGTGACGATGTCGACCGTCCCGCGCCGAACCGTTACCCAGCTCGAGCCGTCGTTGCCGATCGAGATCCGGTAGTCGCCGGCCTCGTGGACACGCACCGTGACCGACGGCGTGTCGATGTCAATCGTTTGTCCGTTGCGGACCATGCCGACTTCGATCGTGCCGTCAGCGAGCTGCATTCGCCGGTTGTTCGGATCGTTGTCGGTTACCCGCGCCTGAACGTTCCCGCCCAACCGCACGGCGGTCTCGCCATCGAACTGAACCTCGGCGCGCGATGTCTGGCCGGTCGAAATGTAGTCGCCCGGTAGGAGCGGCGTGTTGCGCACCGCGGCCGACTGGGTGTGGCTGTCGCCGCGCTGGACGACCGCCGAGCCCTGGATGATGCTGACTCTCGCGACGCCCGGCCCGTTTTTGTCGGGCGCCTGCTCGGCTGCTGCGACCGGGAATGCGCCCGTGAGAGTCACCCCGACGAGGGCAACCCCGGAAATCAGGCTAGTGAACCACTTGGTTGTCATGTTGTGTCTTTTTCCCCTCACGCCAATTGAAACCGCATTGGCCGCGCGAAGTCATCGAATCACGATTAGCGTACCATTAAGCCGGAGTGAGAGGCCGGTGCCGCCTGCCCGGTCACTGCAGAGGCAAGAATGGCCGCAGCTTTGGGCAAAAGGGTTCTTCGTAGGAGGTAAGCGTTCAAATGAAAGAGTCTAACGACGGCATGACCCGCGGCCGGTTCGTCGCCGGCGCCCTGGTGCTGCCCGCCCTAGCCGGGCTGCTTCTCGCCGAAACGACCGCGGCCCAGGCGAAGGCTTCCAAAGCGCAATTCAAATATCAAAGCACCCCCAGTCACGGACAGCAGTGCTCGCAGTGCCGGTTCTTCAAGCCGGGCAGCTCGGCATCGGCGAACGGAACGTGCAGCATCGTGGACGGATCGATCAGCCCCAAGGGCTGGTGCACGGCGTTTTCAAAAAAATAGCGCGCTAGGCGACCTCGAAGAGCGCCGCGGCTCCCATTCCTCCGGCGACGCACATCGTCACGACGACGTATTTTTCGCCGCGGCGCTTGCCCTCGATGAGCGCGTGCATCGTCATGCGCGCGCCGCTCATGCCGTAAGGATGGCCGATCGAGATCGCACCGCCGTCGACATTGAACCGGTCGTTGGGGATTCCGAGCGTGTCGCGGCAGTAGATCGTCTGCACCGCGAAGGCCTCGTTCAGTTCCCATAAGCCGATGTCGCCGATGCTCAAGCCATGCTGCTTGAGCAGTTTCGGAACGGCGTAGATCGGCGCGATGCCCATCTCGCCCGGATCGCATCCGGCGACGACGTAGCCCCGGTAGATGCCCAACGGCGCAAGCTTGCGCTGCTGCGCGAGCGCAGAATCCATGACGACGACGGCGGCGGCGCCGTCGGAGAGCTGCGACGAGTTGCCCGCCGTGACGCTCGCGTCGGCGACGCCCGGCACTGCGCTGCGGAGCGCGGCCAGGCCGTCGAGCGTCGTGTCGGGGCGGTTGCCTTCGTCCTTCGTCAGGTCGACGTGGCGCTCGGTCACGGCGCCCGTCGTCTTATCTTGTTCGTACTTCCACGACGGCAGCGGCACGATCTCGGCGTCGAAGCGCCCCGCGGCCTGCGCGGCGGCCGTGCGCTGCTGGCTCTGCAGCGCGTATTGGTCCTGCCGCTCGCGCGAAACAGAATATTTCTTCGCGACGAAGTCGGCGGTGAAGAGCATCGGCGTGTAGAGATCGGGCGCGTGGCGCAGCAGCCACTCCTCGGTGATGAAGTGCATGTGAACCTCGTTCTGCACCATACTGATCGACTCGACCCCACCCGCCACGACGATCCGCGCGCCGTCCGCGATGACGCGCTTCGCCCCCGCGGCGATCGCGTCGAGGCCCGACGCGCAGAAACGGCTGATCGTCTGTCCCGGCACGCTCACCGGACAGCCGGCCCGCAGCGCCGCCGTGCGCCCGACGTTGTTGCCCGTCGCGCCCTCCGGCAGACCGCAGCCGAGGAGCACGTCGTCGACTTCGCCCGGATCGACCGACGCGCGCCGCAGCGCGTGCTCGATGGCGTGTCCGGCCATGGTCGCGCCCGGCGTCTGATTGAACGCGCCGCGAAACGCGCGGCCGATCGGCGTGCGCGCCGTCGACACGATGACGGCCTCAGGCATGCGCCAAGACTCCCTCGCGTTTGCTTTCGTCTCGCTGCGTCTCGGCGGCGTACCACATCGGACCGCCGTGATGCGGCGGGAATCCGTAGCCGTAGACGTAGACGATGTCGATGTCTCCGGGGCGCAACGCAACGCCCTCTTCCAACAGGTGCCTGCCGCGGTTGACGAGCGCGTTGAGCAGGCGCTCGCGAATCTCGTCGTCCGAGACGTCGCGCCGCGCGATGCCTGCTTTGCGCGCAGCGTCCGCGAAGAGCGCGTCAACCTCGGGATCGGGAATCGGCTCGCGTCCCTTGCCGACGGACTTGTCGTATTTGAAGTAGCCGGCCATCGCCTTTTGCCCGAGGCGGCCCATCGCGACGAGCCGCTCGAGCACGTCGGTGCGCGCACCCGAACCGCCGCGCGCCCGCGCAATCGCTGCGCCGACGTCTAACCCGGAGAGATCGCTCATCGCAAACGGCCCCATCGGGAAGCCGAAGTCTTTCATCGCGGCGTCGATCCGCGCCGGCGGCACGCCCTCCTCGGCCAGCGCCGTGGCCTCACCCAGGTAATCGAAGATCATGCGATTTCCGATGAAGCCGAACGCGTTGGCCGAGAGCACTGCCTTCTTGCGCAGCGTTTTGCCGAGCCGGAACGCCGTCGCCAGGCTCTCCTCCGACGTCGCTCGGCCGCGGACGATCTCGAGCAGCGGCATGATGTTCGCCGGAACGAAGAAGTGCAGCCCGAGGACGCGCTCCGGGCGCTTCGTCACCTCGGCGATCTTGTCGACGTCGAGCGTCGACGTGTTGGTGGCGAGGAGCGCGCCGGGCTTCGCGATCTCGTCGAGGCGGCGGAAGACGTCGCGCTTGACGTCGAGGTCCTCGAAGACGGCCTCGACGATGACGTCCGCGTCAGCGAGGCGGCTCCAATCTTCGGTGAACTCGATCGATTGCGCGCGCTTCCACGCCTCCTCTTGGGTAAGCCGCCCCTTCCGAACCTGATACATGAACATGCCCATCACGGTCTGGCGCGCGCGATCGACCGCCGCGTCGTCGTTGTCGACGACGACGACCGGGATGCCGGCCTGCGCGAAGGCGATCGCGATGCCGCTGCCCATGGTGCCGGCCCCAACGATGCCTGCGGATTTTACGTCACGGTGGGTGGAGCGCAGCATGTCTATGCCACCCACCTTGGACAGCTCGCGTTCCGCGAAGAAGATGTGGCGCAGCGCGAGCGACGGCTCCGAGCGTACGAGTTCGTCGAAGAGCCGCGCCTCGCGCGCGAGCCCGAACGCAAACGGCAGCTCGACCGTGGCTTGGACCGCGTCGATCAATTTGTGCGCGGCGAGCCCGCCGCGGTTCTCGGGCGGCACCATCTTGTGGGCCTGCGCCACGACGTACGGGCCGGCTTGGTCCGGAACGCCCGGAGCGATCGTCGCCTGCATTGCCGAGGTGCGCCGTTTCGGCGGATGGCTGCGCGCTTTGGCGACCGCGAGTTCGACAACGTTGCCCTCGACGACCTCATCGAGGATTCCGAGTTCCATTGCGCTGTCGGCGTTTGCCGAGGAACCTTTGAGCATGAACTCGAGCCCGGCGCGCGCGCCGATCAGGCGCGGAAGCCGCTGCGTGCCGCCCGCGCCCGGCAGAAGTCCGAGCTTGATCTCCGGGAGGCCGAGCTTCGAGCGCGCCGTCGCGATGCGATAGTCGCAGGCCAGCGTGAGCTCGAGTCCGCCGCCTAAACAGTTGCCGTCGATCGCCGCGATGTGGAGCTTGCCGCTCGTCTCGATCGCGTGAATCACGTCGCGGATCGTTATGGCGCCCGCCGGCAGCTCGTTCTTGAAATCGTTGACGTCGGCGCCGGCGCTGAAGAGACCGTTGCGGCCCGTGAAGACGATCGCTTCGACCGCGTCGTCCGCGTGCGCGGCCTCGAGCTGCGCGCTCAGCTTCGCGCAATAGGCGAACGAAAGCGCGTTGACCGGCGGATTGTCGAGCGCGATGAGGCGCACATCGTCGCGCCGTTCCTGCGGAATCATGATACGCCGGCCGGAACCTTACGATCGAGTCCAAACTGCGTCTCGTCCAACGTCATCACGTCACTCGAGCCCTCGACGATCTGGCGCTGATACCAGGCGCACTGCGTCAGCACGTGCGTCGCGTAGAATGCCGCCGTCGCCAGCTTGGCGCGATAGAACTCCGCGTCCGCGTCGCGGGCGGCGATCTTCGCTGCCGCGATCTGCGCGGCGCGCGCCATCTGCCACCCGCCGGCGATCGTGCCCCACAGTCGCAGGTACGGCACGGAACACGCGAAGGCTTTGTTCAGATCGCCCATCGCGTTCATGCCGATCCACTGCGACGTCTCCTGGAGCACGAGCAGCGCCTTGCCGAGCCCCTCTCCGATGCGCTTGACGGTCGGATCGGCGTGCGCCGCGCATTCCTTCGCGACGGCCTCCATCTTCGCTCCGACGCTGCGAGCTCCGGCGCCCATGTCGCGCAGGAGCTTGCGCCCGATCAGATCGAGTGCCTGGATTCCCGTGGTGCCCTCGTAGATCGTGATGATGCGGACGTCGCGGTACTGCTGCGCGATCCCGGTCTCCTCGATGTAGCCCATACCGCCGAAGACTTGCAGCGCGGTCGAGCAGAGCTCGACGGCGTTCTCGGTGCACCAGCCCTTTACGACGGGGATCATCAGCTCGACGAAGGCCTTGTGCTCCTTGCGCACGCGCTCGTCTGGATGGCGCAGCGCGTAGTCGAGCGACGCGGCAGTGACATACGCCAAGCCGCGCATCGCCTCGATCGTAGCCTTCTGCCACATCAGCATGCGTCGCACGTCGGGGTGCTTGAAAATCGGTTCCGGCGCGCGCGAGCCGGGCTTGAGGTCGCGGCCCTGCACCCGCTCCCTGGCATACTCCAGCGCGCTCTGATAGGCGCGATCGGCGAGCGCGATGCCCTGCACGCCGACGGAGAACCGCGCGGCGTTCATCATGATGAACATATACTCGAGCCCGCGGTTGGGTTCGCCGACGAGATAGCCAGCGGCGCCGTCGCCGCGCTCGCCGTAGTTCAGCGTGCACGTCGGGTTGCCGTTAATGCCGAGCTTGTGCTCGATGCCGGAGCAGACGACGTCGTTGCGCTCGCCGAGGCTGCCGTCGGCGTTGACTAGGAACTTCGGCACGATGAAGAGCGAGATTCCCTTCGTCCCCTCCGGTGCGTCGGGCAGCCGTGCCAACACGAGGTGGATGATGTTCTCGGCCATGTCGTGCTCGCCGAACGTGATGAAGATCTTCGTGCCCGAGATCTTGTGATGGTCGCCCGAGGGTACGGCGCGCGTGCGCACTTGCGCGAGGTCCGATCCCGCCTGCGGCTCGGTCAGGCACATGGTGCCGGTCCACTTGCCGGAGACCAGGTTGGGGATGAAGCGCTTCTTCTGCTCGTCGGACCCGACGAGCTCGATGGCCTCGATCGCCCCCTGATTGAGCAGCGGTCCGTTGGCGAAGCCGATATTGGCCGCGTTCCACATCTCGAGCGTCGGCCCGAGCAGCAGCTGCGGCAGCCCTTGGCCGCCGTACTCCGCCGGAACGGGCAAGCCGATCCAGCCCGCCTCGGCGAATTTATGGTAGGCCTCTTTGAAGCCGGCCGGCGTCGTCACCTCGCCCGCGTTCCAGGTACAGCCCTCCTTGTCGCCCACCCGGTTGAGCGGGTCGAGCACTCCGGACGCGAACGCAGCGGCCTCCTCCAGCACCGAGTCGAGCACGTCGAGCGTGTCCTCGCAGCCCGGGAGAGCCGCCACTCCCTCGATCCCGGCCAGCTCGCGGAGGGCGAACTGCATGTCGCGCAGTGGCGCTCGATAGGTGCTCATGTGGCCTCCTCTTTCCTCAAATATATCCTAGCTTTTCGGCGTCGCCGGCGGGGTGATAAATAATACATTATCAGGAATAAGCATTCAAGCGAGCGGCCCATTCCGGCTAAAACGCGGGCATTAAAAGTTGTACAAAACGCTTCGCCTGCTTGCGGGCAAGCGCGACGCTTCCGGTTATCCTACTCGTATACATCGTAAACCGTCGCAAGGAGATAACACGATAACGATGATCCTGATGTCACTCCTCTTGGCCGCACTTACGTTCAATCCGGCCATGGCGCCTCGTGCCGAGGTAGCCCCCGCCGAGGGAGCCGTCCAGGCCGACGTAATTTCGCCTGACAAAGTGTGCAAGCCCGGCAACATCTGCGCCAAGGCGCGCCTACCCATCAATCGCAACGGCTGTTACGTCAACAACTTCTGGAACGGCTCCGAGGGCGGAACGCCGCTCACGATCGACGTGACGGAAAGCGGACCCAAAGGAAGCCCTGTCTACCTCTACTGGGTCAACGCCACCAATCTCAACATTACTATCACGGGCAACGCACACGCGAATTACTACTGCCCTCGATACTAGGGACTACTGCAGCAGCGTAACCGCTCCGCTTCTCAGGTGATAGACTCCGCCGGCCACGCGTACGCGTCCGGCGGAGGCTTCTTTTGCAATAACAGGCGGGCTATTGCGCAGCGCCGTCACCGCCGCTCGAACGTTCGCCTCTATCGCTTCTTCTATGCTGCCGCGCGCCGCCACGACGTCGGCGATCCCCGGCGCAATCAAGTGCTGAAATGCCGAGAGGTGCTCGGGTAGCTGCTGCTTCCCCTTGATCGCCGCGTACACGGCCTTGACGGCGCCGCAGCCTTCGTGCCCGAGCACGAACACGACGGTCGTGCCAAGAGGCGCGATCGCGTACTCGAGTGAGCCGGTGACGAGCGCGTCGGGGTAATTGCCGGCCACCCTCGTCACGAACAGCTGACCGATCGTCTGAACGAAGACGAGCTCTGGGATGACGCGCGAATCGGCGCAGCTCAGAACCGCCGCGAACGGCGCTTGGCCCTCGACGACCAGCTCGCGCTTCTCGGCGACGCGGCTGATCGCGGGAAAATCGTTGTCGACGAAGCGCTTGTTGCCGGCCATCAGCTGGCCGAGCAGCATCTCTGGAGTGGCGCTCGCCGGCGGAGCGGTGGCCGCATCGGCGGGCCGAGCGAAGGCACCGGTCGCCAGCGCGAGCGAACCGGTCAAGAACGCGGCGCGGTTACATTCCATGCGATCTCGCTATTGCTCGCACGCGCGAAGCGAACCTTTGTTTCACTGGCCGATGCGCAGCGATGTGGACGCGCTGCGGCCGAACTCTTCCGGAGCGTCCTGGAGATACGCGCGCGCGCCGGGCCACGCGAACGTTCCCGGAGTCACCGAGCGAACGAGGTAGTGCAGATCGTATACTCCAGGATCCAGGTGCGACGCGTACGCCATAATGCGATCGCTGTAGATCTGGCTCGTGTCGATCTGCCAGCTGTTGCTCTGCGGAACGACCGCCTGCAGCGCCGTTCTGAAGCTCGTGTCGATGGCCTCGAAGCCGGCCGGCAGCGGATCCTCGATCACAAAACGGTCGACCGGGTGATCCGCGATCACGCGCACGCCGACGTCGAACACGCGTCCGGCCGCGACGCTGACGGGACTAACCGCGGCAAGGTCCATCGTCGCGAGCGCCACGCCCGCGCTCGTCGACGCCGAGCTCGAGGGATCGTTCAGCGTGCGCACCACGCGGAACGCCGCGAGCTCGCCCGGCGCGTCCGACGGCACGGGATACGTGTACAGCACGGTGTAGTGCACGGTCGTCCCTTTGATGACGATCTTCTTGCCTTGCAGCGTTGAAACGGGCACCGTCACCGTCTGCGACGACGCCGTCGTACCAAAGCGCGCGCTGGCAACCGTCGCGCCTCCTACCGTCGCCACCGCCGTGGACGGCACGAGACGCTCCGTCGCCGCATACGCGCTGAGCGCGACGAGCGCCGACGCGGTGTCGTCGGCCGTTCCCCAGCCGCATCGGCACTTCTGCGCCATCAACGCGCGCACCGCACTATCGATCTGATCGGCGGGCGCATGGCGCTCGAGCAGCAGCTGCAGCATCTGCGACTGCGCGTCGACCAGGGAGCCGAGCCACGACCAGCGATACGAGAGGTTCGCGACCGCGTAGCGGCCCGTCACGTAGAGCGTCTGTTGCAGACGCGACGCCATCGCCGCGCCCTGACTCTGCCAAGCCGGCGTGCGCAGCAGGTAGCGCGCCAGCCGGATCTGCGCCGCGCTGTCGAACCTGTCCGACTGCGCGACTATGTCGGAAAGAAAGTCCGTGCGCGGACTCCCCGCTGCGGCAAGCGCCCAGAGCGCTTCGAAGCGCAGCCGCGCCTTGCACAGCGCGTCGGTCGCGCACCACTTGAACCGGCCGGGGTTCGCGAGTGCCTGCGCCATGAAGCTCGACGCCTTGGAGACGGCGCCAGCGTCGACCGCGACGCCCTGCGCGCGCGCGAAGGCGAGCCCCTCGAGCGCCGCCGCCGTGGCAAATGGATCGCTGTCCGGCGCGTTCACATAGACGCCAAAGCCCCCATCGGCGCGCTGCAGCGAGAGCAGCCGTTGCAGATTCGTCGCGATCGCCGCCGCCGGGTCGAACGAGAGCTTGAGGCGGTAGGGACTGCGCAGGCGCTGCAGCACGCTTGCCGCCGTCAGCCGCGACGCCGCGTCGTCCGCGAGCAGAAACGCATCGTTCGTCATCACGCGGTCCGCCGAAACGCCGAACTGCGGCACGACCGAGTTGGAAAGCGTGATCTGCAGCGATCCGCCCGAGCTCAGGTCGATCGGAACCGACGCCTCGCCGCGCGCGACGCCGGTGTCGATCACCGAATCGGTGATCGCGCGATCGCTCGCGCTGAACGGCACGCTGAACGCGTCTTGGTGCCCACCGAGCGCGGCGTTGGCCGCGAGCGTCGTCGGCGCCGGCGTGCCGACGCTCACCGGGAAGCGCAACGCAGAGACGCCGGTCGTGGCCTGCTCCGACGCGTTGTTCGTACGCGGATCGCCCTGCGCGAAGCTCAGCGCGCCCGTGAGCTTCAAGATCAAGTCGAGCGCGCCGGCCGCGCCGGTCTGATTAGCGATCGAGACGCCCAGATCAAAGCGATCGCCGGGCCTAGCGAACTGCGGCAGCAGCGGGTTCGCGATGAGCGGCTGATTCGACACGAACGTCGTGTCAGCGGTCGCGAAGTGGGCGGTGTCTTGCGACAGCGCGACCGCCATAACACGCCACGTCGTTAGGTCGTCGGGCATGTTGAATGCGGCGCTCGCGTGGCCTTGCGCATCGGTCGGCAGCACGCCGTAGTACGCCATCGGCAGGAAGTTCGCGCGCACGCGCGTGCTGGCCGCGCCGGCTAGGAAACCGCCCCCGTAGCCGAAGCCCTTCTCGAGCGGGGGCGTCTGCGTTTTTAACGTCACGTTCTCGCGGTTGTCGGCGAAGATCGTCGCTATCGGCTGCTGCGCGAACACCGTCTGCACGACGTCCGGCGGGCGATAGCCGGAGAGCTGCAGGATCGCGTCGTTGACAACCATCGCCACCACCTCGCCGCGGGCCGGCGCGCCGCTCTGCGCGGTCACGCGGAAGTCGACGCGCTGGGGCCCGCCGGGATGCACGGTCGCGTTCTGTGGAGCGATCGCGAGCTTGAGGTAGCGGCCGGCGAGATCGACGTTGAAGCCGGCCATGCCGGTCAGCGAGAGCGTGTCCGGACCGCCCTTCTCCGAGGGAGACCTGCGCCGCACGACGACCGCCTCGACCGCCGCGTTGGGCAGCATCTGCGACGTGACCTTGAACGTCGCGTGAACCGCGCCGCTGACGTCGTGCAGCGTGGTGCGATAGATGGCGTCGTTGCGCACCACGGCGAGGTAGACGTCGGCGTGCGCGTACGGCGACGCGACGAGCGCCGCGGCGGTGTCACCGATTGCATACTGCTTCTTGTCGAGCTTAACCGCGACGGCGTTGGTGTCGGTGAGGCCCCAGTCCGCCTCGCCGGCGCCGAAAGCGAAGACCTGGATCTCGCTCGCGGTCGCGTCGCCCTTGGCGCCCGGAAACGTTGCACGCACGCGATACGGCCCGGAGTCGGGCGGCGTGAGCGGCGCGGTGACCGGCTTGTCGCCCGAGGTCGCGTCGGCGGTTGCGACCGTATCGTACTTAATCGCCTGCTGCGCGCTCTCGCCGCCCTCGACTTCCTGCGTGGCCGACGTATAGGTCATCTTCTGCAGCTCGAGGTGCACCCCGCGACCGGCGATAGCTTTGCCGTCGGCGTCGGTCACGATCGTGCGGATCGGCATCGGTGTGCCGGCCTGGCCGACGGTATCGGAAGCAAGGCCGATCACCGCGTCGGAGGCCAACGCGAGAAAGCTCTTCGAGTCGGCGACGGAGAGGTTCGAGACGTCGCTCGTCTCCATGTCGACGCGATACGTCATCGGAAACGGCAGGTTCGCCGGCACGGCGACGTCCAGCGACGCGCCGCCTTGGCTGTCGAGCGGGAGATCCTTCTGCAAGACATCGGTGTCGAACGAGGGCGTCTGCTCGGGATAGAACCACTGCGGACCGAACGAGAAATCATCCCAGTCCTTGGGCTGCACGGTCGCGACGTCGCGCGTGACGTATGCGTGCGCCGTGCCGCCCTGTAGCGGCGCGCCGAAGAGATAGGCGGCCGCGACGGCGGCGTGCACGCTCGTTCCCGCAGTCGCGGACGTCGCTCCCAGCGTCAGGGTGAGCTTGAAGTTGGGCGGCTTGAACTGCGCCACGCGCAGCGAGCCGTCGACCTCGTTGCCGTTGGTGCCCGTGGCCTTGACACTATAGTAGCCGAGAGCCTGCTGCTTCGAGAAGGCGATCGGCAGCGAGAAAACGCCGTACGCGTCCGTACGCACTTGGCCGAGCGGCGATGCATTGTTGTTCGGATCGATCAAGCTGACTTTGTAGGTCGCGTTTGAATCCGCGACGACCCGATCGCCCTTCACGTAGTACGCCAGTCCTGTTAGCTCGCCGCGCTCAGCGGGCTGATACATCTGCCGGTCGGTGAAGATCGTGCCGCGCGAGAGCGGCGCGCCGCTGGTCCATCCGGCATACACGTCGAAGCGCGAGACGCCGCTGTAGTTCCACGCGGTCACCGTCGCGACGTCGCCCCCTTCCCTCGCCACGACGCCGATATTGGGCGCGTTGTTGTTCTGCGCGCCGACCGAGCAGCGCTCCACGTCGACGCCGGTCAGGTCGAGCTCGCCGTTTGCGTCGGTGCTTCCGGTCGCGCACGCCTGCGGCGCAGTCTTGTTGTCTTCGTTCAGGCGATATACCGTCACCGCCGCCGCGCGCACCGCCGCGCCGTCGCTCAAGTGCTGCACGAGCACGATGCCGTGCGTCGGAAACCATTGCGCGAAGACGCCGAGGTTCGTGATCTGCACGATGCCCGTGAGCCACGGATCCGAGCTCGGCGAGTCCAGCGCCGTGCGGAATCCGTAGGCAAACGCTCCGTAGTCGCCGCCGGCCTCGTCGCGCAGCGGCACGCGCATGACGCTCTGCGCGTTCGTGCGGGCGCCGGCCAGCGTGCGCGACGGCCAGCTCTTCCACGCCGAAAGCATCGAGAGCGGCGCGGCGGTGCCGAGCAGCTGCTGCGGAGCGACGCGTGCATACGCGGCCTGATACGCGTTGCCGGGGAGATTGGTGGCGTAGAAATTCAGCGCGACGGGTGCGCCGGCCGGGACGATCGTCGTGCCCGTCGGCGCCCATGCGCCGGGGGCGAAGTCCGACGTGCGAATCGTCACCTGCTGCGGCGTGCCCAGCGTCTGACCGAACGTGTCCTTCACGCCGGCGCCGATTGTGGCGGTGTACGTGGCGTTCGGATCGAGCGCGTACGGATCGATCGCGATCTGGTTCGACTGATCCGGCACGGTGACGAGCGACTTCACCGCTGTGGGGGCGGGCGAAATCGTGACCTGGCCGGCGACGGACTTCGGATCGAGCGGATTGGAGAAGACGATGACCGGGTCGCCGCGCGCGAAGCGGCCGCCGGAGTTCGGACTCGGCGCCGCCGTGGGAACGATCGCGAGCGCGTCGTAGGTGCGGACCGACCCCACGAAACGCTCTTGTGTCGGAACGTTGCCGTACTGTGGGGCGACGCCGGGATCGATCTGCAGCGCGTACGTTGTTCCGCGGCGCAAGTCGCGCGCCGGGCGCAGCTGGTACGTCCAGACGTTGAGCGATGGGTCGAACAGCTCTTGCGCGTTGCTGCCGGGGTAGGGTGTGGGCTGCGCCTTGATCGCGGCCGTCACGGAGACGGTCTCGCCGCCCCCTACCAGCGAGGCATGCTCGGCCAGCGACGACGCGTCGACGGCGGCGTTGGACGTCACCGAGAGCGTCGGGCGCAGGCCAACAGGCGGCGGAGTGGACTCGTCGTCAGGCGCCCGCGTCTGCGGCAGATCGGTAAACTGCACCGGCTTCGTCTCAAACGTCCACGCGAGATCCTGCTGCAGGGCGTCACCCTCCAGATCCCGCAGCCCCGCGGCGAGCGTGATTCGCACGCGCGTTCCGATCGGCAGCGCCTGCTCCGCGACGAACCCGATCATCTTTGGTGTGAGCACGACGAAGTGCCCGCGCAGGGCCGGCTCGATGCTCACGCGGCTCACCACGTCCTGCGGTCCCGGGCCGGAGAGCGCGGTGACCGGCGCCACCGGCTTGTTGAAGATGATGCGAATCTGCGCGAGCGTGTCGGCCTTACCCGTCGGCGAGATCGACGCGATCCACGCTGGCAGCTGCGGCTGCCGGAGCGCCGTGACCGGGCCGAGCCGGTTCGCGTTGCGCGCGGGGCCGCCGCACGCGACGATCGCGGCCGTCGTAGCAATGGCGAAAAGCAGGCCAAAGAAGCGCAAGGAATCGTACATTCCGTGCACAGGCCATGAAACTCTTTGCGTTGGCGCTCCCTGTTGGCGTTTTGGCGGCGATCGTTGTGCTGCGCCTCGGCGGCATCGACGTCGCACGGCTCAACGTGCCGCGCGGATCGGTCACCTACACCGACCGGAACGGGGGCGTGCTCGGAACGGTCCTCGGCGCCGACGCCCTGCACGCCATCCGCGTGCCGCTAGCATCGGTTTCGCCGGACTTTCTCGAGGCTATCGTCGCCGCGGAGGACGCGCGCTTCTGGCATCACGGCGCGGTGGACGTGCCCGCGCTCTTCCGGGCAGCGCGCGACTATGCGATCTTCGGCGAGGCGCGAAGCGGAGGCTCGACGATCGAGATGCAGCTGGCGCGCCTCTTGCGCGGCGAGCCTAGCACGATTCGCGGGAAGCTCGCGCAGATCGGCGCAGCTCAGCGCATCGCGATCGCCTCCAGCAAGAGCGCGGTGCTGGAGGCCTACGTGAATCGCGTGCCGATGGGCGGTAACGTCTACGGCGTGGAGGCTGCCGCGCGAACCTACTTCGGCGAGCCCGCGAGCGATCTCGACCTCGCGCAGGCCTCGTTGCTGGCGGCCATCCCGAACGATCCGGCCCGGCTCGCGCCCGACGCCGATTACAAAGCGCTCCGAGAGCGCCAGCGGTTCGTCCTGCGGCGCATGGTCGAGCTCGGCGCGATCACGCCGGCGCGCGCTACGCAAGCCTTTGCCGAGACGCTCGCGATTCGCCGCAACGACTACGGGATCGACGGCGCGGCGCAGGCGCTCTTCCTGCTGTACCGGCAGTCCGACGGCCGAGCCGGGCGCGTGCGCACGACGCTCGACGCAGATCTGCAGCGCTTCGTCCAGGCGCAGACGCAGGACGTGATCGCGGCGCTGCAGCGCTATCACGTCACCGACGGCGCCGCGCTGGTCGTCGACAATAGGAGCGGGGACGTGCTCGCCTACGTCGGCTCGCCGGATTACTTCTCGCTCGAAGCGCTCGGAAGCAACGACGGCGTGCAGGCGTTGCGCCAGCCCGGATCGTCGCTCAAGCCGTTCGCCTACGAGCTCGCGCTCGAGCGGCGTACGATCGACTCGACAACGATTCTCGCCGATGTGCCCGCCTCATACGCCATCCCCGGCGGCAAACTCTATCAGCCCGCCGACTACAGCGGACGCTTCAGCGGACCGGTCCGCGTTCGCTACGCGCTGGCGAACTCACTCAACGCGCCGGCGGTGCAGGTGCTCTCGCGTCTCGGCGTCGGCGCGTTCTTGGATCGGCTGCACGACCTCGGCTTCGCGCACCTCACCCATCCCGCGTCGTACTACGGGCTGGGGCTCACGCTGGGCAGCGGCGAGGTGAGCCTCTGGGAGCTCGTGCAGGCATACGCCGCGATAGCGCGCAGCGGCGTCTTGGCGCCGCTGCGTCTCGTGAATCGAAGCGCGAGCACGCGAACCGTCGGCGATTCGAGCGACTGGCAGCTCGTCACCGACATCCTCGCCGATCCGCATGCGCGCGCGAAGTCGTTCGGCGTGGGCTCGGTGCTGCAGATGCCCTTCCCGGCGGCCGTGAAGACGGGCACGTCATCGGACTTCCGCGACACGTGGACCGTCGGCTTCACGCGCGACTACACCGTCGGCGTGTGGGTCGGCAACTTCGATGGCAGCGCGATGCGCGGCGTCTCCGGCGTCACCGGCGCCGGACCGCTGTGGAATCGCATCATGCTGCACCTCTACGAGCGGCGCGACGACCCGCCGCCGTTCGCGCCGCCGCTTGGATTCGTTCGCACGCCCATCTGCGCCGCGACCGGACACGCGCCCGAGGCCAACTGCCCCGCCGTCGTCGAGGAGTGGGTGCGGCCCGAGGACCTCGCGGCCGTGCAGCGCCCGGCCGGACCGTCGCACGAACAGTACGATTCGTGGCTCGCGCTGCAGCGGCGCAATACGCCGGGGCGCCTGCGCATCGTCTTTCCGCACGACGGCGACGTGTTCGTACGCAACGACTCCGGCGATCGCGTGCAAGCTCGAGAACAACAGCTCTCGCTGCGCGCGGTGGGCTCCGGCGGACCGGTGCGCTGGAGCGTCGGCGGCGAGAGGCTCGCGCTCGACGCAACCGGGACCGCGTTCTGGCCGCTGCGGCTGGGCACGTGGCGCATCGAAGCCGCCGATGGTGCACGAAGCGATCGCGTGACGATCCGCGTCGTGCCCCCGCCGCACGGTAGCGCTCCGGGGTTTACGGTTCTACGCTAACATCGCAGCGATCTGGCGGCTTAATGCTAAAGTGCCTCGACACGATGGCGCCGCGCACGGAGCACGGAAGAATTACTGAAGTGGGCAACGAAAGGCGCGTTTGAAGTCCCGATGCAGGAAAGTAAGAACGAGTTTAAGTCGCAACAAGCAGTCCTCGACGCTATTCAGGCCGCACGTGAGGTGCAGGAGCACGCGTGGGAGGCGTGGTTCGCAGTGCGCGATGTGGATTCAAGTGAGTTCGAATCAGCGCGGCTAGCGTACACAGGCGCTAATTTGGAAATAAATCGCCTCGTCGAAATCTACAACAGCTTCCGTCGGCGGCGATAGCTCGGGAGCTCGCGGCCTCAGGAGCTCAGTAGTCGATAGGACTTCCTCGAATGTTGCATTTGCTGCGCGGCCTCGGAGTCGCGCTCGGCCTGCTTTTAGCGGTTTATGTGCCCACGTTCGCGCTGGTGGCAGTTTTGCGTCTGTCCATTGCTCATTCCGTTCCCTTTATTATTTTTGTTAGTGCAAGCGTGGCTCTGATGCTCATGTTCGCACTACAAACACCCCTAAGAGCGACGCTCGCAGACTTTGGACTGCGTTGGTCGAGCAAGCGCGATCTGGCCATGGCATTCGCGCTTGCGGTGCCATTTGCAGCAGCCGTAGCCGGCGTACTGTCACGTGTGCACGAGCCTGGCCCGCTAGCGGGATTAACCTTGCCGCCGATCCTAGCGTGGCTTTATTTCGGACTGTGCGCGCCGCTCCAGGAGGAGTTGATTTTTCGGGGCCTGTTGCAAACAGTGTTAGCACGCAATCTCTCCGCCGCGGCAGAGACGTCAGTACGTGCGAGCGTCGGAGCCGTAGCGGGAAGTGCGCTCCTGTTCGCCATTGTCCATTTCGCTGTCGGCCCATGGACGGCCGGTGCGGCGCTGGCCCTAGGGGTACTGGCGGGCGAACTGCGCCAGCGGAGCGGTAGCGTGATTCCCGCCGTTATCGTCCACGTAGTATTCAATGTCCCCGGGCTATTAATGGCGAGCGCGGCTCGCTAGCCCCCATTTGTGCGTCACATGCGTCGCCGCGCAATAAGGACGAAGATGACGACGAGCACTCCGGCGACAACTATCAGTAGCGGGAAGGGGTTAATGGAGATCACGTGGCCGGGCACCCTAGCATTATAACCCCTGCCCGGTTGGTTTAGCCGTCGTGTCCGCCGTTTATGGGCGGCTAATAGAAGAACTGCTGGAGCTGGCTGAAGGCGGGCCCGAAGGCCCAGCCCGTGCGCGTCGCCGGATTGATCACCGGCGGCGGCTCGCCGATCGCGAACTTGAATCCGGTGATCGTCTCGACGTTATTGCCCTTCTCGTCGTACACGACGAGCGCGCTGCCCGAGCTGCAGGCGTAGCTCGGATCGGTGACTAGGAACAGCCCGTGGACCGGATCGGCGGCGATGCCGGCGCCGCTGTTGATTTGCGAGGTGCTGCCGGTGCACGGTAGCTGCGCGGCGATGCCGGTCTGCTGTGCCAGGTTGTAGATTTCGACCTGCGCGTTGAGCTCAGTCGTCGTGGCGGCAACTCCGGTCATCGAGTCCACCGCCAAGCCGTTGACGTAGCCCGAGCCGAAGAAGCCGTTGTTGAGGCCGGCAAACTTCTTCTCTTTTCCGGTCGCGAGATCCACGAGAACGTTGACCGGCGCCTCGCCGCCGACGCGTCCGCCGTCCGGCGAAAGTGCGATCACGGCCTGGTTCGTCGTCGTGTCCTGGCCGAACTGCGGGCCGTTACCGCCGCCGAACAGGTTGGGATCGAGGTGAATCACCTTGGCGATCGTGTTCTTGGCGACGTCGGAGACGACGATGACCGGTTTGTCCTGCTTCTTCAGCTCGATGGCGAAGAGCGCGCCGGTCGACGTGACCTGATTGACGCCGGTCTGCAGCACGTCGATGTCGCGAATCGGAGGCGTCCAGACGTTCGTGAATTTGCCCGCCGTGACGGGGTTCATCAGGTCGTAGAAGCGCTTGGCGAATATCTGTCCCTTCGGTACCACGTAGCGTGTGACCAGCGCGACGTCTCCGGAGAAGATCGCGTCCAGCGAGTAGGACGTTCCCGGCGGGAGCTTCTTCGGGAAGGACTTGCTGATCGTTCCGTTGTTTTGATCGAAGGTCTCGACGTCGGACGCCGTCGCGAGCACGCCGTCCGTGCCGTTACGATCGATGTCGAAGCCAAAGACCTGCCCACCGTTCTTGGTGGTGAGCAGTTTGCCGAGCCCCACGGTGTGTTTCGCGTGCGCGGCGAGCGAGCTGGATGGGGTCAGCGAATTGACGGGCGCGAGCGGCGGGGCCGAAGCCCCACTGCTGCACGCTCCTAGGGCGGCGGCCGCCGCACAAGCGGACAGCGCAAACCCAAAGCGTAATGCGTTCATGTTCTCCTATCGTTCTCGTGCGCGTAGATCGTTGTTGTTGTCGTCGTTGAGTAGAGCTTCGTGTCGGCGGCGGAGCGTCCCGTCGCGACCATGCCGACTGGTTCCCCAGGCCGGCCGCCTGCGGCGGAACGACGTCGTTGCATGGCACTGATCACACGAACCTCCGGAGATTTTAGCGAGGGGCCTGGGTGCGGTGCGACCACCCTAGGACACAGGCATGAAAAAATTCTGAAAACGCGCGCGCCACGCCGCGGTAACGTCGCTGCGCGACGATGGCGCGGATGCATAAGGACGCAGCCGCGGTCGCCCGGCGTCTCGTCGCGGGTGACCGCCGTCGCCCACCGGAGCCCGCGGTGATCGAAACGCTGCTGCGCTTCGGCGGCGGCGCTCTGGCGTACGCACTGCGCAGCCGCATTCGCGTGATGCTCCTGCGCCCGGAAGAGCGCTATCGCGAGGCGTCCCCGGCGCTGGCGCGCCTGGGCATCGACGTCGACGCCTGGCCGGCACCGCCGGCTGGGTTGTTTGTCGTCGAGGAGCGCGCGCTGTTCTTGCGCTCGCGCAGCCCGATGACCGTTGCGCACGAGTTCGGCCATGCGCTCGATTGCGCGCTCGGCGGCGGCGTCTATCGCAGCGGCATTGACCCGCGGCTGCGCGCGCTCTTCGCGAGCGCAACCAGCTTCGTCACGCCGTACGCGGCGACCGGCGTCGACGAGTACTTCGCGGAATCGCTGCGCGCCTACGTAGAGGCCAACGACCCCGCGTCGCCGTGGCCGCGTGCGACGCGCGCGCGCCTGCGCCACGCCGATCCGGCCATGCTCGAGTTCGTAGAGTCGCTCTTCGAGCACGAGTTCGGATCACCGCTGCGCGAATCGCGGGACTGCGGCGTCGTCTCTATTTGACGGCGTGCACCTGCGCGACGCTGACGCCGGCGGCGCGGTTGTGCCAGGAGCTGCGGACGTACGTGATCGCCGCCGCGATCTGCTCGTCGGAAAGCACGCCGCCCCAGCGCGGCATGATGCCGCTGTACGCTTGGCCGTTCACGACGACTTTGCCGTCGAGACCGTTCTTGACGATGGCGATCACCGCGGTCGGGTTACCCGTCACGACCGGGTTGCCGGCGAGCGGAGGAAACGCGCCGCTCACGCCTTGGCCGTCGGCCTGGTGACAGCTGGAGCAATTCGCAATGTAGACGACGGCGCCGTCGCTGGCCGATGCCGGATTCGCTGCCTCGGCGGACGCTGAAGCGGAAGCGGCCGCGCCATTCGAGCTCTTCGCGCATGCGGCGAGGAGCACGAACGCGAGCGCGGCGGCGATCCTCATGTGGTCCTCCGCGGACGCGCGCTCATCGCCCAAACGAGCGCGACGAGCAGAAAGTTTGCCACCAGCGAGCTGCCCCCGTACGACATGAAGGGCAGCGTTATTCCCGTGAGTGGAAGCAATCCGATCACTCCGCTGACGATGATGATGACCTGAAAACCGAGCGTGGCGGCGAGACCCGTCGCGAGCAGCTTCGTGTAGAGATCCGGCTGTTGCAGCCCGGTTGCGAAAATCCTGCGCACGAGATTCAGGAAGATCGCGAGCAGAATGAGCGCTCCGATAACGCCGAATTCTTCCGCGAAGGCCGCGTAAACATAATCCGTTGGCACGTCGGGAATGTTTTCGGGATGTCCAAGCCGGTACCCGCTGCCGAAGAGGCCGCCCGCGGCGAGCGAGTAGTACGCCTGCGACGACTGGTATCCGGCGCCGTACGGATCCGAGAACGGGTCGCGCCACACCGCGATGCGCGCGTGCACGTACGGATAGTGATGCACCGCCCAGAAGGCGCCGACCACGAAAAGCAGCGCACCGAACAGTACGATATCCGCGCGGCGAGTCGCGACGTATAGAATCGTCGCGAACGTCGCGAGGAGCAGCGTCGCCATGCCGAGGTCGCGCTGAAGGACCAAGATCGCGATCGAGACGCCCCAACCGATGAAGAGCGGGCCGAGATACTTGACGTTGGCGCGCAGCGACCACGGACGCGCGTTTCCGATCACGTCGGCCGTCTCCGCGAGATATGCCGCCAAAAAGAGCACGATAAAGAGCTTGATCAGCTCGATCGGCTCGTATTCGACCGGCCCTAGCTTGATCCACAGGCGCGCACCGTTGATCTCTTCGCCGAAGAACAAGAGCAGTGCGAACAGCACAAGCGAGGCGATGACCCAGAGATACTTGTACGCGGCGAAGCGGCGGAAGCCGGAGAAAAGTGGCCCGAGCGCGATCGCGAGCAGCAGGGACACGACCAGCCACACTTGTTGGCGCTGCGCGAGCTCGGGCGAGAGCCGATCGACCAGCGCCAGTCCGAGCGCCGCAAGCACGACGGCGAGCGCCGGAAGCGCGTCGTCGCGGACGGTGTTCGACGGCTGCCACAACACCCAGATCACGGCGAGCGCGGCCAGCAGCGCGAAAACCCAGGGCGGACCGATCGTGTTGCGCGGCGCGTACGACAGGATCAGCGCAGCGACGGCCAGCGCACCCGCCATCGGCGCGACGCGGCGAAGAATTACCAGCGTCGGCTGACCGCCGCGACGACGGATGCGATCGCCGCGGCGAGGCGCGCGAGCGCTCGCGCGAGCGGGCGCGGTGGCTCGGCGACGTACGCGTCGCTCGGCGCCAGGTCGTCCTGATCGAATCGCGCGATGAGCACGCGTTCGCCTGGGTCGGCTGCGTCGAGGCTTGCGAGCACGGCGCGGCGCTCGGCTTCGCCCCGCATACGCCGGCCGAGGAGCACGATTGCGTCGCCCGGCGCGAGCATCGCGCTCGATATCGTGACGTCGAGAACCGGCGCGACCGCGAACGCGCGAACCAGCAGCGGGCCGCGACGCTCCTCGAAGACGTCGTCGCGGAACAGCGGCATGAGCTCGCCCTCGCGGGCGAGATACGCGGCGGTCGAGCCCGCGTGCATGACGTACGCGTGGCCGTGCACGATCACGACGGCCGTGAGCGAGGCCGCCGCCGTGACGTAATCCTCGTGGCTCGCGGTGCACGCGTAGAGGTCGCCGTTCACGCGCGCCAGCACGCCGTGCATGGCCGTCGCCGCCGCCTGCGGCCGATCTACCGCCGCCCGAAAGCGTGCGCTGCGCATGCGACGCTCGCATTCTACTCGTAGCCGCGCGAGCAGCGCGGCCTCGGTGGCGATTCCGCCGATGCTGCCGAAGCCGCGCGCGATGGCCAAGAGCCACGTGCGCGGCCCGAGCTGTAGGCTCAGGCACGATGTGCGGTCACCGCGGATTGCGAGCGTCATCCGGGGCGGACCGATCTGACCAGAATCCGCGTCGTCCCGACGTCGATCTCGTCGCCCGGACGGACCTCGATGGCCTCGGTCACGCGGCGCCCGTTCAGAAACGTGCCGTTGCTGCTCTTGAGATCGTTGACGAACACTACGCCGTCTTGGCTCTCGAATCGCGCGTGACGGCGGCTCACCTCCGGGTCGCGCAGCACGATCTCCGTCCCTTTGTCGCGTCCGAGCTCGAGCGGCGGGCGCCCGTCGAACGAACGGTTTGCACCGCGCTCGAGGATCTCGAGCCGTAGACGCACGGGCGTGACGAGGCCGATCTCCGCCGCGGTGCGCGCCGGCAGTCGCGCCGTCAGCGCCGCGACGAGCGCGAGCGCCGCGGTGATCTCCAGCGACCCCATCCGCATCTGCCGCTCGAAATCGGCGGCGGCGATCTCGAACGTCATGCGGTCTCGAACCTCATCTGCGTGTCGCCGAAGAGCAGCTCGTCCCCGTCGTGCAGCGACTGCGAGCGCACGCGGCGCCCGTTCACGTACGTTCCATTGGTCGATCCCACGTCGCTGACGACCGGCTCGCCGCGCCGTATCTCGACGATCGCGTGTGCGCGCGAGACGCTAGGGTCCACGAGAACGATTTCGCTTTCTTCGCTGCGTCCAATTCGGGTCTTCCCCAGAATCGAATATACCCCATCCGGCGGAACGCCTTTGACCATGCGCAGGCAAAAGCTCCCGCGCGTTGTCCTCCCGTCGCCGACCTCGACGGCGATCGCGCCGAGCGGAACGCCGGCCCGCGCGGCCATCGTCACGCGCGCCTCGCCGTCCTCGAAGACGATCCCGACCCGCGCTGCCAGGTCGCGTAGCAGCTCAGCCCAGGCGCGCTCCAAATACGCCCTGTGCTCGGCGAGCCGTTCGAAGTCGCCGGGGCTCACGTAGACGGCGTACGCGGCGGGCGCGCTCAGGCGCCCCTCGTCGCCTCGCGTTTGCGCCTCCATCGTGGATACGAGCTTGCGGGCGATCTGCGCCGGCTCCAGGTCGCTCGGGAACGACTTCGCGAAGGCGCGCTCGATGAGTGTCGCGCAGAACTGTTCGATTTTCGAAAGCACGCTCACGGGCGGCGCTCGACCCGTGCGAGATAAAAGCCGTCGCGTCCGTCGATGCCGGGCGGCACGAGCACGTCGCCGTCGTCGGTCAGCAGCTTCTCGTACGCGGCGGGGATCAAACCGCGCTCGAAGTTTTCTCGCGCCAAAAAGTCCTCGATCACTTCCGTCGTCTCGCGTGGATCCGTCGAACAAACCGCATAGACCAGCGCGCCGCCCGGGTAGACGTGGCGGGCGATCCGCTCGAGCAAGGCTCGCTGCGTCAGCGACAGCCGTTCGCCGTCGGTTCCCTGCTTCTTCCAGCGCGTCTCCGGGTGCCGCCCGACCAGGCCGACTCCCGAGCACGGCGCGTCGATGAGGACCCGGTCGAAACACTGGTCCCCGAGCAGCGCTTCAGCCGTGGCGTCGCCCGCGACGACGCCGGCGATGACCCCGGCCTCCTGCATCCGGCGACCGAGCGTCGCGATCTTGCGCACATCCCGCTCCACGCAGATCAGGTTCCCCTGTCCGGCGAGCCGCGCACCGATTTGGAGCGCCTTGTTGCCGCGCCCGCTACAGACGTCGAGGATCGCTTCGCCGGGTTGCGGTCCGAGCACGTCGACTGCCATCGCCGAACTCTCGGACTGCGACCACCATATGCCGTCGTCGCTCGGCAGCGGACCGCCACCCCCCAACAAGAGCACCTCCGGCACGACGGCCGAGCCGCGCGTTTCGACTCCCAGCGCCAAAAGCCGCCGCGCCGCATCGGCCGGTGTCGCCTTGAGCGCGTTGACCACTACCGCCGCTTGCGCCTGGTCGTTAACGCTCGCAAAGACTCGCTCGGCGTCCGCGCCGAAGATCTCGCGCCACTGGCGCACGAGCCATGTCGGGAGCGAGTAGCGCGTGGCGAGATACTCCCGTTCGCTCTCGAAGCGATCGCGCTGCGGCGCCGGCGGTCTCTGCCGAAGGAAGCTGCGAAGCACTGCGTTCACCAGATTGGCCAGCCCGCGGTGCGCGTGCCGCTTGGCGAGATTGACGAACTCGAATACCGTCGCGTGCTCGTCGGCTCGCGTGAAAGTCAACTCGTAAATCGCCAGCCGCAGCAGCTCGCGAATCACCGGCGGCAGCTCGCGCTGCGATGCCAAGAACGGCTCGAGGTACCAATCGATTGTGCGCCGCATCTTGATCGCGCCGTATGCGAGCTGCGCGGCGAACGCGCGATCTCGATCGCCGAGCTGCGCGCGGCGAGCGCGGTAATCGAACGACGCCTGCGCACCCCGCTCCACGGCCCGCGATCCACGGGGAGGAAAGACGTCGCAAACGACGCTCAGCGCGAGCTCCCGAGCGTTCATCGCGTCCTTCGGCTCTGCAGGTAGGCCGCGCCGCTCATCCTTCCGCGGTTCGGCGCAATCAGCTCGTCGATGACGAGCCGGCCCTCCGGCCCGATGTGCGCGCGCAAGATCTTGACGATCTCGCCGTCGATGCTCGCCCGCGCCGCGGGGCGCGGCGAGTAGGCGCGCACGCGGTTAACGACGCGCTGCGCCGGCCAGCCGAGATCGACGGTAAGATCCTCGCGGGCGAGCGGCCGCGTCAAGCTCGGCTCGCCGCGCTGTGGTGCGGCAACGAGCTCCCCGCTATCGGCGAGATCGAGCGCTTGCGCGAGCGCGTCCGCGCCAATCCGCGCCAGACGGTCGTGCAGTTCGCCGTAGGTCTCGTCCGGTCCGATGACGACGCGCTCCGCAAGGACGACGCTGCCGGTGTCAAGGCCGGCGTCCATCAGCATGATGCTGACGCCGGTCTCCCTATCGCCGCTCAAGAGAGCGGCCTGAATCGGTGTCGCACCGCGGTATTTCGGCAGCAGCGATGGGTGCACGTTGAGCGCGCCGAGGCGCGGGAGATCGAGCAGCACTTGCGGCAAGATGCGTCCATAGGCCGCGAGGACGACGAGGTCGATTCCCTCGTCGCGCAGCTCCGCGGCATACGGGCGCAGCGCAAGCGGCTCGTCGACGCGGAGTCCGAGCTCGAGCGCAACGCGTTTGACGGCGCTCGGCGTGAGGCGCAGACCGCGTCCCGCAGGACGATCCGGACGCGTCACGACGCGGACGAGCTGCGTGCGGGCCGCAACGACGCGCAGACTCGGCACCGCAAACGAAGCTGTGCCGAGAAAGAGCGTTTTCACGCCTCGGCCGTTTCCTTGTCCTCTTCGGAAACGGCGAGACGGACGTTCTTCGCCCGGTCGATGTAGAGCCCGCCATTGAGGTGATCCACCTCGTGCTGCAGGCACTGCGCCAGCAGCCCTTCGCCCTCGATGCGAATTCTGCGGCCCTCGCGATCGAGACCCGTGACGGCCGCGCGCTCGTAGCGAACGATCTCACCGATCATTCCAGGCACCGAAAGACAGCCTTCGCGCAGCTCGACCTCTTCCGCCAAACCCTCCAACTTCGGGTTGATCACGACGGCCGGCGGATGCTCGTCGTCGTTGACGTCCATCACGAACAAGCGCTTCGAAACGTTGACCTGCGGCGCGGCGAGCCCCACCCCCGGAGCCGCGTACATCGTCTCGAACATGTCGTCGATCAGCTGTTGAAAGAGCGGATCGTCGATCTCGCGCGGATCGACCCTCTTCGCGACCTTGCGCAGCGTCGGATGGCCCTCGGTGAGGATCTCGCGAATGTACGGCATTGCGGGCGGCTATTCTTCGTTGTCGCCGCCCGCTACTTTAGTTCCGAATAGCCCGGACCTATTGCGTGCTGAAAGAGCTCACCAGGAAGTGCGGCGAGCAGTTCGTTCCACCGTCGTTCCAGAACAGGCTGACCGCCTGGTGCGGCCCGATGAGATAGCTCGGCGGTATCTGCGACGCATAGTACACCGCTCCCGAATAGGACGGGCTCGCATGCGGGTTGGGGATCTGCCCCGCGGTGATCTGACCGAAAAGGCTCGTAAACGTCGAGTTGCCGTTCGACTGCGCGAGGAGGAAGTTGAAGCTGTTGCTCGGCGGCAACGACCCCTTCGTGGAAACGTAGACGAAGTTAAGGTTCTGCGGGGCGTTCTTCGTGTTTGGGATCGGATACAGCACTTCGAGCTTATTCGGAGGGCCGCCGCACGTGCCGCTCGGCGCCGGAGCGGGGTTGCTGCCGTTGTTTCCGTTGCACGCAACGAGAAGTGCGGCTACGGCGAGGAGCGCGGAAAAGGCGCCAATGGACTTGTTCATGCGTGAACATCCTCTTTGCCGGCGTATTCGCCCTGCCGGGCGTAATGTGAATATCCTTAAAGAATATACCCCGAAAGGTCGGCGTTCTCTACGACGTCGGCGAGACGCCCGCGCACGTAGGCGGCGTCGATCACGACCGTACCGGTGGTCTCGGGGGCGGAAAAAGAGATGTCTTCGAGGACGCGCTCCAGCACCGTGTGGAGGCGCCGGGCGCCGATGTTTTCGGTCTGCTCGTTGACGCGCATCGCAAAGGTCGCGAGCTGCTCGATCGCGTCGTCCCGGAATTCGAGCGTGACGTTATCGGTAGCAAGCAACGCCTTGTATTGCTCGACCAACGCGTTCTTGGGCTGGGTCAGGATGGTCTTGAAGTCTTCGGCCGTTAGCGAGTCCAACTCGACGCGAATCGGCAAGCGTCCCTGAAGCTCGGGAATTAGATCGGACGGTTTGCTGATGTGAAACGCGCCGGCCGCGATGAAGAGGATGTGATCGGTCTTGATCGGGCCGTGCTTCGTATTCACGGTCGATCCTTCGACGATGGGCAGGATGTCGCGCTGGACGCCTTCGCGCGAAACGTCCGGCCCGCCGCGCTGCTGTTGCGATCCCGCGACCTTGTCGATCTCATCGATGAAGATGATTCCATCTTCGCCGGCGCGGCGGAGCGACTCGCGCTTGACGGCGTCCATGTCGATCAGTTTGCCGGCCTCTTCTTGCTCGAAAATTTTGAGTGCATCGACCACCGTCACGCGCTTTTTCGTGCGGCGTTTCGGCAGGATGCCGCCCAGCATCTCGCCGAGGTCGCCCCCTTGATCCATGCCGCCGCCGATCACGCCGATCGGCAGGCTCGGCGTCTCTTCGACCTCGATCTCGATCAGCCGCACGTCGTAAAATCCGCGCTCGATCTCGCCGCGCGTCTGGTCCCGAACGCGCTGCGCGTCGGGAGAAACCGAAACCGACGGACCCGGATGCGACGGCTGTCCTGCGACTCCGCTCCCAAAGATCGACCCCAGCGCCGCGCCAAACGGGTTACTCTGCGACTGGCCGGGCGGGCGCGTCTCCGGATGGAGCGCATCGATCACGCGCTCGACGGCGTGGCGCCTCGCCAGCTCGCGCACCTCCTCGCGGCGCTCTTCCGTGACCGTCCGGATCGAAGCCTCGACGAGATCGCGCACCATCGACTCCACGTCGCGTCCGACGTAGCCGACCTCGGTGTACTTCGTGGCCTCAACCTTGACGAACGGCGCGCCGACCAAAGCGGCGAGCCGCCGCGCGATCTCGGTCTTCCCAACGCCGGTCGGACCGATCATGAGAATGTTCTTCGGCGTGATCTCCTCACGCAGGTCTTCGCGAGCGCGCGCCCGCCGATACCGGTTGCGCAGCGCGATCGCGACGGCGCGCTTCGCCCTGGCCTGTCCGACGATGTACTTATCGAGCTCGGCCACGACTTGACGCGGCGTCAGCGCGGTCGGATCGACGGTGGTCATCCCGTTCGTCACCGCAAACCCTTCGACAGAGCTTGTCCTGAGCGAGCGCAGCGAGTCGAAGGGCTCAGGACAGCGTCTCCACGATGATGTCACCGTTGGTGTAGATGCAAATCTCGGCGGCGATCTCGAGGCTCTTGCGCGCGATGTCGGCGGCGTCGAGCTGGGTGTTGCGCAGCAGCGCGGCGGCTGCGGCCTGCGCGTACGCGCCGCCGCTGCCGATCGCGGCGATTGCCTCGTCGGGCTCGATCACGTCGCCGGTTCCGGAAAGCACGAACAGGTGCTCGCCGTTGCCGACGATCATCAGCGCCTCGAGTCGCCGCAAGGCGCGGTCTTGCCGCCAGTCCTTGGCGAGCTCGACGGCCGCGCGCGTGAGATCCTTGAACTCGGCGAACTTGCTCTCGAACTTTTCGAGCAATGTGATGCCGTCGGCAGCTGAGCCGGCGAATCCGGCCAGCACCTTGCCGCCGCAGGTCTTTCGGACCTTTCGCGCCCCGTGTTTGACGATCGTCTTGTCGAGCGTGACCTGGCCGTCGCCTGCGATGGCGAGCTTACCGTCGCGCCGTACCGCCAGAATCGTAGTGGATCGAACCTTCATGCTAGCGTGACTACCCTGCAGGCGCAAAGAGGGTTTCAGCGGCCAACGATTCGATCGCGGCTAGCGCGCGCTCGGCCATCATTCTTCTCCTCTCCCGCTTACCCAGCGGCGCTTCGGCTTCCCGAGGGGCCGGGAACGCGCCCCAGGTCACGTTCGCCGGCTGAAAGTCCGGCGTCTCGCGATTTTGCAGGTGTGCGACGACGGCCCCCAACGCGCTCGCGCGCGGAAAGTCGATCGGCGCGAGGCCTAAGATCGCGCGGGCTGCATGGATCCCCGTCATCGCACCGCACGCCGCTCCCTCGACGTAGCCTTCCGCCCCGGTGATCTGTCCGGCGAAGTACAGCGCGGCGCTTCCGCGCAGCTTCAAATGCGAGTCGAGCAGGCGCGGCGAGTCGATGAACGTGTTACGGTGCATGACGCCTAGCCGAAGCCACTCCGCCCGCTGCAAGCCGGGCAGCTTTCCGAAAGCTTCACGCTGTGCAGGCCACGTAAGACGCGTCTGAAAGCCGACGAGATTGTAAGCGGTGCCGTCAGTGTTCTCTTTGCGCAACTGCACGACGGCGTAGGGCACGCGACCGGTGCGCGGGTCGCGTAGACCGACCGGCTTCAGGGGTCCGAAACGCAGCACGTCGTCGCCCCGGTCCGCCATCTCTTCAACAGGTAAACAGCCCTCGAAGTAGCGCGTCGACTCGAACGCCTTCGCCGGATGGCGTTCGAGCATTCGCAGGTCGGCCAACAACCGCTCGTACCCGGCGCGATCGAGCGGAATGTTGAGATAGTCGTCGCCCGCACCCTTGTCGTAGCGCGACTTTCGGTACATCTGGGACTCGTCGATCGAATCGGCCGCGACGATCGGCGACGCCGCGTCGTAATAATGCAGCCGGCGCATCTCGCCCTCGCCAAACAGCCGGTCCAGCTGCGCCAAGAATTCGTCAGTTGGAAGCGGGCCGCACGCCACGATCGCGGGGCGATCGAGAGGAATGGCGAGCAGCTCCTGGCGGTGCAGCCGGATATGCGGTTCGGCTGCGATCCGCGATTCGACGAGGCTCGAAAAGCGATCGCGGTCCACCGCCAGCGCGCCGCCGGCCGGCACGGCGCTCTCGCGGGCGCAGCCCACGATCAGCGACCGCAAGCGCGCGAGCTCCTCCTTGAGCAGCCCGACGGCGTTTTCGAGCGCCGCGCCGCGCAGTGAGTTGCTGCACACGAGCTCCGCAAGCGTACCGGTGTGATGCGCGGGCCCGCTGCGCTGAGGACGCATCTCGTAGAGGTCCACGTCGACGCCGCAACGCGCGGCCTGCCATGCCGCCTCGCACCCCGCCAGCCCGCCGCCGATGACGGCCAAGCGGAGGGTCATGCTTCGAGCGGTTCGCGCTCCGCCCCAGCGGCCTCACTCGAGGCGAGCGCACTGACGTCGTGGCTGCGGTCCGCCGCGCACTGCAGTTGGACGGCGCCGCCGCGGCGCGTTTTTCCCACGACGTACGATCCGCAGACCGGGCAGCGCTCGCGCGCCACGGCGTCCCACGAGATGAAGTCGCAGTTCGGGTAGTTCGCGCAGCCGTAGAATAGCCGGCCCTTCTTCGAACGCCGCTCGACGATGGCGCCGGCGCACTTGGGACACTCCGCGCCGGTCTCTTTGACGATCGGCTTCGTCGTTTTACACTCCGGGTACCCCGTGCACGAGATAAACTTTCCGAAGCGGCCCGTCTTGATCACCATGGGACGCCCGCAGTTTGGACAGATCTCGTCCGTCGGCTCGTCGCGCAGCTCGAGCCGCGGCAGCTTCTTCTCGGCGGTTTCGAGGTCGCTCTCGAACGGGCCGTAGAATCGGCGCAGCAGCGCGATCCAATCTTCGTGCCCCTCCGCGACCTTATCGAGGTCGCCTTCCATCTGGGCGGTGAAGTGGAGGCTGACGATGTTGGGGAAGTGCTCGACGAGCAGGTCGTTCACCGCGGCGCCGATCTCGGTCGGTACGAAGCGCCTATCCTGCTGCGTAACGTAACCGCGCGCCTGGATCGTCTCGACGATCGCGGAATACGTCGAGGGACGTCCGATGCCGTTGTCCTCCAGCGCCTTAACCAGAGCGGCTTCGGTATAGCGCGGCGGCGGCTCGGTGAAGTGCTGCTTGGGATCCAGCTTCCCACAGTCAAGCTCCGCATTTTCTTCTAATTGAGGGAGACGGACGCGCCCCTTAGCGGCCGATTCCTCGTCCCGGCTCTCGTCGTAGACGCGCGTAAATCCCGGAAAGCGCACGATCGTCCCGGTCGCCCGAAAGCCGTAGTCGTTGGCCGCGACGTCGACGACCGTCTGATCGAGCAGCGCGGGCGACATCTGCGAGGCCACGAACCGCTCCCAGATCATCGAGTAGAGCCGCAGCTCGTCGCGCTTGAGAACGCCGGCGAGCTTCTCGGGCGTGTGCAGCAGCGACGTCGGGCGGATCGCCTCGTGGGCGTCTTGCGCGCCCTCGCGCACGCGGTGGCGGGTTCCGGCGTGGAACTCCTTGCCGTACGCGCTCACAATGAACTGCTCGGCGGCCTCGCGCGCCTGGTCGCTGATCCGCGTCGAGTCGGTGCGCATGTAGGTGATCAGACCTTCGGTTCCCTGGCTACCGCCGAGGTCGACGCCCTCGTACAGCGCTTGAGCCACCTGCATGGCGCGCCGCACGCGCATCTTGAGCTTGCGCGACGCCTCCTGCTGCAGCGTCGAGGTCGTGAACGGCGGGGGCCCGTTCCTGCGCAGCTCCCGTTTCTTGACCGACGCAACCCGATAGACCGCGCCGTCGAGCGCACGCAGGACCGCGGCGGCGGCGGCCTCCGTCGCAATCTCGAGCTTCTCGCCGCGATGCGATACCAGATCCGCGGAGAAAGCCGAGTCCGCCAGTGCGCCGTGCGGCGCGAGAAGTGCCGTGATCGTCCAGTATTCTCTCGGAACAAAGGCGGCGATCTCGCGTTCCCGGTCGACGATGAGCTTGACGGCCACCGATTGTACTCGACCCGCGGACAGGCCCCCGCGCACCTTCGCCCACAGCAGCGGCGATATTTTATAGCCGACGAGGCGATCCAGAATGCGCCGCGCCTGTTGGGCGTTTACGCGGTCCATGTCGATGTGATGCGGGTGGTTGAGTGCGGCCAGCGCGGCGTCCCGGGTGATCTCGTGGAGCTCGATCCGCTTCGGATCGGACAGCCGCAGGAGCTCGGTCAGGTGCCAGGCGATTGCCTCGCCCTCACGGTCGGGGTCGGTTGCGAGGTACACGTCGGTCGCACTTTTTACGGCGCCGCGCAGCTCCTTGATCACGTCGCCTTTTCCCTTGATTGTAAGGTATTTCGGCGTAAAATCGTGTTCGACGTCCACCCCCAGCGTGCTCTTCGGAAGATCGCGCACGTGCCCCACCGATGCTTTCACGGAGTAGCGCGCCGGCAGAAACTTCTTGATCGTCCGCGCTTTCGTGGGCGACTCCACGATGATCAGGGGCTTTTTCACGGGCCCTAGTATACCGCCGGGGTCAAGGACCCGCAAATTACGCGAATATCGCGCACGCGCGAATTTGCATCATTTGGAAAAATCCTCTATGATTCGCTCAAAAGCGCTCCAACGGCGCTGTCCACTGAACGCTAATCGTCCCCGGGGACGAGGAGGAATGAATGGACTCGGATTCCATACTTGGCGGCGACTCGGCGATGGAGGCTCCAAAACCTCGTCGCAAAGCACGCCGTCGTAAAGCGGCCGCCGCCGTGAAGAAGGCCGTCGTCCGCAAGGTGCGTCGTAAAGTCGCCCGCAAGGTGCGCAAGGCGGGTCGTAAAGTCGCTCGCAAGGTCCGCAAAGCCGGGCGTAAGGTCGCGCGCAAGAAACGCAAGGTCGCGCGCAAGGTTGGACGCAAGAAACGCAAAGCCGTGCGCAAAGGCGCGCGCAAGGTTCGCAAGGCCGCCCGTAAAGTCGGACGCAAGGTCCGCAAGGGCGCGAAGAAAGTCGCGCGCAAGAAGCGCAAGGGCGGGCGCAAAAAGAAAGCCTAGGCTCTGGGAGCGGATGAATCGGGCGATCGCGGTGCGATCGCCCGTTTTTTATCGCGTGAGCTCGGGGGCCCGCCCGCCGTGTTCTTCGACCCAGTGACACGCCGCGAAGTGCCCCGGCTCGTATTCGCGCAGCGGCGGCTCTTCGGTAACACACCGGTCGAACGCGACCGGGCAGCGCGTGTGAAAGCGGCAACCCGAGGGCGGACTGACCGGAGACGGGATGTCGCCCGTCAACACGATGCGCTTGCGCCGCTTCTCGAGCACCGGATCGGGAATCGGAATGGCCGAGAGCAGCGCTTGAGTATACGGGTGCAGCGGATTTTGATACAGGGCGTCTCGGTCGGCCAGCTCCACGATCTTGCCGACGTACATCACGGCGACGCGGCTCGAAATGTGCCGCACGACCGAGAGGTCGTGCGCGATGAACAGATAGGTCAGCCCGAACTTCTGCTGGAGCTCCTCGAGAAGGTTGATGACCTGAGCCTGAATCGAAACGTCGAGGGCCGACACCGGCTCGTCGCAGACGATGAACTTAGGGTTGACCGCGAGGGCTCGCGCGACGCCGACCCGCTGGCGCTGGCCACCGGAGAATTCGTGCGGATAGCGATTGGCGTGGTAGGGCTGAAGCCCAACCAGCTCGAGGAGCTCGCGCACGCGGTGATCCGTCTCCTTGCCTTTGGTGATGCCGTGAATCTCCAGCGGCTCCGCGATGATATCGCCGACGGTCATCCGCGGATTGAGCGAGGCGAACGGATCCTGAAAAATGATCTGCATCGAGCGGCGCAGACGGCGAATCTCGCCGCGGTTCATCGCGAGCACGTCCTGGCCTTCGAACAGGATCGCGCCTCGCGTGGCCGGGAGCAGGCGCAACAGTAAGCGTCCGATGGTGGTCTTGCCCGAGCCCGATTCACCAACCAACCCAAGCGTCTCACCCTGCTGAATCGTGAAGCTAACGCCGTCAACGGCTCGCACGTCCGCCACGTGACGCGACGTCAAGCCCGCGTGGATCGGAAAATACTTAAAGAGGTCCTTTGCCTCGACGAGCGTTCCGTTGTTCACGAGGCCGGCACGATCGGGAGGGCCTCCGCGGACTCGGGACGCTGATCGCGGGCGCGCTCGTCGTACAGGTAACAGCGCGCGACGTGACCGTCGCCGAAATCGTAGAGCGGCACCGGCTCGACGCAGATCGGCATGCGGTACGCGCACCGCGGCGCGAACGCGCAGCCCGGCGGGAGCCGCAGAAGATTCGGCGGCTGACCCTGTATCGGCTCGAGCCGCCGGTGCACGCTGTCGTCGAGGCGTGGCAGCGACGCGAGAAGCCCCTGCGTGTACGGCATGCGCGGCTGCGCGAAGAGCTGCTCGGCCGACGCGTATTCGACGAGATTGCCGCCGTACATCACGAGGACGTTCTTGCAGAATTCGGCGACCACGCCAAGATCGTGTGTGATCAGGATAATCGCCGCGCCGGTCTCACGCTGCAGGTCGTTCATCAGCTCGAGCACCTGGGCCTGGATCGTAACGTCCAGGGCCGTCGTCGGCTCGTCGGCGATCAACAGCTGAGGGTTGCACGAAAGCGCCATCGCGATCATGACGCGTTGCCGCATGCCGCCGGAGAATTGATGAGGGTAGTCGCCCAGCCGTTTTTCGCCAAGCGGAATGCGCACTTTGTTCAGCATCTCGATCGCGCGTTCGCGCGCCTCGCGCTTTCCCAGCGCGAGATGGAGGCGCACGGCCTCGGCGATCTGCTCCCCAATGGTGAGCACGGGATTGAGCGAGGTCATCGGATCTTGGAAGATCATCGCGATCTTGTATCCCCGGATCCGCCGCATCTCGGCCTCGCTCTTGGCTTGCAGATCCTCTCCGTTGAACAGGATGCGATCGGCCGTTACCGTGGCGGTGCGCGCCAACAGGCGCATGACCGAGAGCGCGGTAACCGACTTGCCGGAGCCGGACTCGCCGACGATGCCGAGCGTTTCGCCGGCCTCGAGTGAAAACGAAAGTCCGTTGACCGCGGTAACGGGGCCGTCTTCGGTCCGGAACGTCGTCCGGAGATTACCGACCTCGAGTAGCGGCACCGTCGCCTAGGTCCCTTAGATGCCCGTCAGAGAGAGCACGAATCCGACAACCACGAAGACGACGGCGACCATTCCGGTCAGGCGCTTGAGCTGTTCCTCGGCGCCGAGCCGGCCCCGGTAGGCACTCTCGACTCGTCCGCCGATCGATCCCGTCAGCCCCTCCTGTTTCGTCGTCTGGATCGCCAGCAAAAAGACCAGCAGGACCGCGGCGATCATGAAAATGCCGGCGAACCCGTGGGTCAGCCACGGCCAATGTGTGGCGATCCACGTCTTAGGCTCGATCGCGGGCAGCGGCAAGGGCGCGTTCGGCGGGACGGCGGCGTTGGGCAATACGGTCGCGGCAGCCGAGGGAACGGCTTTGGACGCGGCAGCGGCGGCTAGTAATAGCGGGCTCAAATTACGTCGTGTTCCTTTAGAAAAGGCTTTGGCGGCTGCTCTCTACGACCGCAGGCTCCGGCGCGCCTGCCGACCAATACCCTGCCGTGTCCGAATCCGAGAGGCTCGAGCAGCCGCTGCGATCGATCGTTCCGATCAAGAACCGGCGCGTTTGGCGCGACTTGGCGCGGATTCTCTCCACGATCTTCAACCCGTTCCTGACGGCCCTCGCGCTCTTCGTCATCCTCGCGCTTATCGGCGCCAAGGACACCTGGGGCTTCTGGCGCCTGCTCTTTATCTCGACCTTCTTCACGTCCATCGGCCCGATGCTGTACGTGTTCTGGCTCTATGCCACCGATCGGATCTCCGACCTGGACATGTCGGTACGAATCGAGCGGGAGATGGTCTTTACCGCGTTCGTGATCTTCTACAGCCTCGGGGCGGCGGCGCTGTGGATCGCGCACGCGCCGCGCTTGATGATCGCCGCGATGCTCGGCTATTTGCTCTCAACGTTGATCGTGCAGTACATCACGCGGTATTGGAAGATCAGCACGCACGCCCTCGGCATCACGGCCCCGCTGGCGGCCCTGACGCTGATTTACGGCAGGCAGCCGCTGCCGTTCATGGTCCTGATTCCGATGGTGTGCTGGGCGCGCGTCTACCTGCGCGCCCACACGATCATGCAGGTCGTGGCGGGCGTCGCCCTCGCGGTCGCGACGACGGCGTTCTTCTTCTGGCTGTTCCACGTCGGATTGCTGTCCGCACATTAATCGAAGGACTAAAACTGACCCGCTCTATGCCATCCTTCGTCCTTCGACTCCGCGCCTGCGGCGCTTCGCTCAGGATAACAATGGTGTTGTTACGAAGCGCGCGACGTTGGCCTGAAATGCGGCTTCGTCGCCGCTGGTGACGTAGGTCGAGCGGCCGGTTCCGCGCGCGCGATCCCCAAGCAGTGCGGCCGCGCGCTCGGCCTGCATCGCCGCCGGGTCGACGAGCGCTATTCCGGCGCCGAGTGCGGCTCGAAAGTGGCGCTCGAGCACGGGATAATGCGTGCACCCGAACACGACCGCATCGAGATCCAGCGGAAGATGCGTGCACACCTCGGCGACCGCCGCGCGCGGCCCTTCGCCGTCGAGTTCGCCCGCCTCGACGAGCGGCACCAGCGCCGGCGCGGGCACCTCGACGACGTCGATGCCGCCGATTTGCGCGCGCAGCGTCCGGCCATATGAACCCGCTCCGACCGTAGCGGCCGTCGCCACGACGCCGACTCGCCGAAAGCCGCCGCGCTCGACCGCCATGGCCGCGGATTCGATCAGGTCGAGCACCGGCGCGCGCGACGGCGGCCACCCGTAACGTTCGGCGATCGCACACGACGTGTTGCAGGCCATGACGATGCCGTCGACGCCGTAGGCGTCGAGGCGCGCCAAATTGGCGCGCAGCAGACCGAGCAGATCGCTATGGGTGCGATCGCCGTACGGAACGTGCGCCTGATCGGCAAAGAAGATCGTGTCAACGAAAGGCATCCGCTCGCGCAGGCGCGCGAGCACGGTGAGTCCGCCGAGGCCCGAATCAAACAGCCCGATCATCGCCGTTACTGTGCAGGCTGATTGGGAACCGGGTACTCGCGCGTGTATTGCCCGATGCCGTCGGCAATCTCTTGCGCGACCTTTTGACGCCAGGCGGCCGACGTGAGCAGCGCGTAGTCGCTCGGGTTCGACAGGAACGCGGTCTCTACGAGCACCGCCGGCATGCGCGTGTGCAGCGTCACGTACAGGTGGCTCTTGACGATGCCGTCGTCCTTCGTTCCGTCCGCGGCGAGCTGCGCCTCGACGATCCGCGCGAAGGCGACGTCCTCGGGCTTGGAAACGTAGCATGTCGTGCCGTACGGCCCGGAGTTGATGAAAGCGTTGGCATGGATGCTGACGAACAGCCGCGCTCCGGCTTTGTTCGCGACGTCGACGCGGGCCTGCAGCTCGTCGCGTGCGCTGTCGCCCGGCGCGTAGACGTCAACGTCGGTGTCGCGTGTCATCTTCACCTCCCAGCCGCGAGCGATCAGGATGTCGCGCAACCGTTTCGCCATGTCGAGCGTGAGGTCGGCCTCGGCCACTCCACCATGAATCGTACCGCGATCGCTGCCGCCGTGGCCCGGATCCAGTACGATCAAGCGCGGATTCGTCGGGACGTAATTGCTCCGGGTGCCGAACTTCCACGTGCTGTCTGCAGAGCTTCCGGGGACGCCAGGCTGGAGCGGCGCCGGTGTGACGAGGACGGGGTTCGGCTGCCCCTCGGATACCACGCTGCCGACGCTGCCGCCGCCGGAGCGCGGCGCGTCGGCGACGTCCTGCGCGCCGACGATGATCTCGAGTCCGGTCGCGGAGGGCTCGACCGAGACGGCTTTGGAACCGGCCAGGGTCAGCGCGATGCGGACCGTCGTGGGATCGCTTTGCCGCACGCGTAGCGCGGTCAGCGGGGGCGGCGCACCCTCGTCGAGCGGCGGTCCCTGCAGCTGCGCGCCGTCGATGTCGACCCAAAAGCGATTGTCCGGATCGCGCAGGCGGTGCCACTCATACGACGCGTTGCCGGCGATCGCGATTGCGACCGAAACGCCGTCGTCAGAGGGCTGCATCGCAACGCCGGTGACGAGCGTCGGGCCGCTCGATGCCTGCGCCGACGGCACGGGCTCCGGCGTCGGCGACTCTTCGGCGACGACGGGCGCGGCCGGCGCCACGCCGTCAAACGCGAGCGCCACGTCGCGCTCTTCCTCGCGCGGCGCCTCGGCGACCGCCCCCGGCGCGAGCGTTACGGTGACGAGCGTGCGTGGATCGCGCACCGTTCCGCTCGTTTCGATCTGCACGCTGCGCACGCCCCCCGCGTTGATCTGACGAGTGCCGGTCAGAGTCGTGCCGACGCCATCGAACGCATACGTTACGACGCCATCACTCTCACGAACGACCCGAGGATGCAGCGGCGCGGCGCCGTGTGCCAGCAGCGTCGTACGGCTGCCGTCTTGGCGCACGTCGAGCCCGGCGAGCTGCGGCTGCAAAACGAAAGCTGCGCCGTCGCGGCGCAGCGCCAGATCGAGCGAACGCAGCACGTCGTCGAGCGGCAGATAGGCCTCGACGCCGCGTGCGAACGGCGCAAATGCGGCCTGGAGCGTGATCGGCCCGACGTCGTAGCGCCGATCGCCGAGCGCAAAGCTCACGACGACCGGCGCCGAGGTCGTGATGAGGACGTAACGCTCTCCCGGCTTCCAGGTGAGCAACGCGCCCGTGGCCTTCAGCAGTTTCGTGAACCCGGGATCCGCCACGCCGATCGCCGGCGCACCGTAGGCGGACGACAGATGCGTGAAGCGAATCGTCTGCTGCTGATAGACGGCGTTGATCGAAGCGTCCGCGAGCGCCGGAGAGGCGAACGCGAACGGCGCCACCGCGAGGAGCGCGAATGCGGCGCGGCTACCAGTCCGAGCGATGCAGCGGTTGATCAAGTTCCAAGTGTCCTCCCGGAAGCGTTTCGAGCCGGGCACCGTCGACCGTGACGGAGACGGCATCGACACCCGGGATTCCCGTCACCGTGTAGACCAGCGCCTTGAACTCGCCGTTCTCTCCGAACGTCCCGCCGGCTTGGCGCTCCACGTCCTTCGAAAGATCGACCGTTACGGTCGACCCGTCGACGCTGACGCCGAGGACGCGCGTCCCCGGCGGGAATCGAATCGCCGGCACGTCGTTAGGCGGTCCCGCGACGGCCTCGACGGCGGCGTAGAGCGCGGTGTTGTGCAGATGCTCGGCCGCGCTTTCACCCGGCTGTCGCGGGCGCATGGAAACGCGAACGTCTCCGAGCGTCGTTCCGTTCTGCCTCGTGTAGTAGACGGCGATCGTTTCGCCGTTTCGCGCCGCGCGATGGGAGAGCGAGTACCACGTACCGGCAGCAACGATTGCCAGAAGCACGATAAGGACGGGCAGGCGCGGGGATCTCACGTCTGAATGTGCAATTCGCGGAGGTCGCCAGAAATACCCTCGTCGAACGCCAGCGCGTTGGCAATCAAGTGGCTAGAGAAGACGATACGTCAGGAGCGGCGAGCGCTGGAACGAGCGCGCCGGCGCTTCGTCGTCGAGCCAAGCGAAAAGCATTTGCACGAGGTGCGGACCAACGGGCGGCGATTTCGGTCGCTGCTTGAGGACGTAGCCGACCTCGACCCACATCCGCAGCTGCTGCGACGTGTCAAGAGCGCTGCGGCGGCGACCGATGCCGCGCGAGACGCGACGATCATCCGGCAGTTGCTGGAAAGCAGCACGGATGCCGGCGAGCTGGACGTCGCGCGTCCGCTCGTCGACCAACTGCTCCAGCACGAAAGGCTCGCAACTCGCCTAGCTCGCAAGCGATTACGGCGCATGAGTTTCCTGTGCTAACGTGAAGCCGGAACGCGTCGACCTGCACGCCGTAACCGAGCCCCACGACATCGCACAGCGCGTCGTGCAGACCCGCCTGCGTGAGGTCGAAGCGCTCGCCTACGGCCTCGAGCGTCGCGACGAGCAGCGGCTTCACGATTTTCGCATCGCCTGCAAACGGGTTCGTTACGCGCTCGAGCGCTTCGCGGACTTGGACGGTTCGTTCGAAGCGTCCGCGGAACGATTTAAGGCGTTGCAGGATGCGCTCGGCGAGGCGCACGATCGCGACGTCTTGCTGACCATTCTCCCACCGTCGATGGGGAAGACGCAGCGGCGTCTCCAGGACGAGCGCGAACAGTGCGTCGATCGCGCGGCCGCTTTATGGAAGCAACCCGGCGGTGCCGGCGACTCTCACGAGATTTGAATCGGGCTCTAATCCGTACTATCGAATGGCAACACGGCCAGCGTGGTAAGGAAGAGGCATGATGAACTTAAGAGGCTTCCTTCTTGCTTGTGCACTAGGCGCCGCAGCGATCGGCGCGGCCGTGCCCGCCGCGGCGCAGGTCTACGGCGGTGCGTACGTTCAAACGGCTCCTCCTGCACCTATCTATGAGACGGTCCCGGCATCGCCGGGTTCGGGTTACTACTGGGTTGCCGGATACTACCAATGGAACGGCTACCGCTACGTATGGGTCCGCGGCCACTACGCCCTCGTGCCGTACTCGGGCGCTGTATGGCGTCCCGGGCACTGGGTCCAAGGGCCGCAAGGCTGGTATTGGCGGCCGGGCCACTGGGCACACCCGTACTACCGCTAGACTCATAGTCTCATGAAGCATCGCCCACCGGCGTAAAGCAGCGCGCCGGTGGGCGACTCGCGTCCAAGTGTGGAACGTCGCCGTTTCATGAAGCTGCGACGGACGCTGGGTCTGTTCGACCTGGCGCTGTTTTTCGTCGTTGCCTGTTCCAATTTGCAATGGGTCGCGACGGCGGCCGCGAGCGGGCCGAGCGCAGCGGTCGTGTGGATCATCGGCGGGATCGCAATGTTCGCACCGCTCTCGATCGCGGTCGTCTTCCTCTCGTCGCACTACCCCGACGAAGGCGGCCTCTACGTCTGGAGCAAACGCGCCTTTGGCCCGTTCGCCGGATTTCTCACCGGTTGGACCTATTGGGCCAGCACGCTTCCCTATTTCCCGGCGCTGCTCTATTTCGCGGCGGGCAACACCGCGTTCGCCGCGGGCTCGCACGCGGGTGCGCTGACCCGCACTCCGCTGTACTTCATCGTGTTTGCGTTGGCCGGGTTGACCCTGGCCACGGTCGTAAACGTCTACGGACTGGCGATCGGGAAGTGGTTGAACAACGCGGGCGGCATCGCTCGCTGGACGATCACGCTGCTGCTCATCGCGCTCGGCGCTGCGGCGCTGTGGCGATTCGGCTCGGCGACGCCGATCACGGCGGAAACGATCCGGCCCGGCTTTGCGCTCAAAGACCTGATCTTTTGGTCGGTGATCGCGTTTGCGTGGACCGGCCCGGAGGCGGCGTCGTTCATGGGCGGAGAGGTCAGCAATCCGCGCCGTAACATTCCGCTCGGCCTCGCGCTGGCGGCGCCGGCCGTCGCCCTCATTTATATCGCGGGCACGGTCAGCGTGCTGACGGCGGTTGCCCCGCAGGACGTGAACCCGGCCTCGGGCGTCATGCAGGCGATCGGCCAGATCGCGTCGCGATTCGGCTGGGGCGCGCTGACGCCGGTCGCGGCGCTGCTCGTCGGCCTAAGCTGTCTCGGAAGCGCCAGCGTGTGGGTGGGAGCCATCGCACGCATTCCGTTCGTCGCGGGAATCGACGACTATCTGCCGGCGGCCTTCGGCCGCATGCACCCACGGTGGGGTTCCCCCGTCGCGGCATTGATGACGCAAGCCGTCATCTCGGCGATCCTGATCTTCCTCGGGCAGAGCGGGACGAGCGTGCGAGGAGCGTACAACGTTTTGGTCAGCGCGACGGTCATCACGACGCTCATCCCCTTCGTGTTCTTGTTCGGCTCTGCGATCAAGATGCACGCCGAACCGCGGACGCCGATCACGATTAGGATCTGGGGCGGAAAGTGGACCGTGCTCATCGCCGCTCTCATAGGGCTCGCCACCACGCTAATCGCCATCGTCTTCGCCGGCTTCCCTGCCGACGACGACCCGAATAAGACGCTCGCGCTGGCGAAAGTGATCGGCCTCACGGCGGTTGTGCTGCTGGGCGGCACGGCGATCTATCTCGCCGGTCGCAGAGCAGCCGAGCGCCGCTCTCACACTTTGTCTCACACTTCCTGACACAGTCGAAACTGCATGATTACGCGCGGGATGAACGCGTGGTATGATTCCGTCCGCGCGTTAATCCTTCCGCCGGTAACGCGCGCAGCTTCTTCTCAACAACCATTTCTTTGGGAGAACGATCCATGCCGACATCCTTCCTTACAATCCGCTACCTGCTAGGCTCGTTTGCCGCCGCTGCCGCCGTTGCGCTCATCGCCGGTTGCGGCGGTTCGTCCTCGCCGATGACCCCGCTCGGTTCGGCGCCGCAGCAAGGCCCGGCCGTCAAAGGTCACTGCACGCCGCACGGTGGCGTCCGCGTTCATCCGTGCACGATTACGTTCAACGCTTCGAACCCCGGTCCCGATACGGTGACCGTGCGCACTCCAATAGACGAAAAGGGCTCCCTTCAAGAGTCCGATAACTGCGGCGGCGCGTCCGGCATCGCGACGCTCGCGCCCGGAACAGGAAAGCAGTGGACCGTGACCGCCGGCCCGACGACCGGCTCCTGCACGGCTTCCTTCATCTACCTTAGCAAGCGCGGCAAGACGCTGGGTTACGCGCAGCTCAGCATCACCAACGACCTCTAGTTCCCGGGGCTTCGTCACAACGCGCCCGTCCCGCAATTTGCAAGCCTTGCGGGGCGGGCGCCCTCGCCCAGGTACAACCGTGATGCGTTTGGAAGGAACCTAGGCCGTGTTCACGTTATTCGGTCGACTCTTAGTCGGCGCAATCCTATCCGTTTCGCTGCTCTCCGGCTGCGCCGGTGGTGCGGCGCCGAGCATACCGTCGAGCTCGATCGACCTGGCCAGCTTGTCGCGGGTGCAGCCGGACATCCATCCGTTTGGTAGGTGGATGTATCTGGCGCAGCTCTACGGGGAAGACTTGATCATCTATCGTCGCATCGGATTCACGCTCCAGCCCTTCAAGACGCTAACGCAAGGCGTCGTGTCGCCACAGGGCACCGTCGCGACACCCGACGGTTGGTGGTACGTCGCAAACGGCGTCGGCGTGCTCGTCTACCGTTCGACGCACCACGGCCCCATCGCGAAGACGCCGTTGAACGATCCCGGCCAGGTCGCGGTAAACGTCGACGTAACGCCGAGCCGGCAGCTCGCGGCCGTTTCGAACGGTTCGTCGAACTCCGGCGGCGCCGGTAGCGTCAGCGTGTATCTGAACCGTCAGCAGAACCCGGCACGCACGCTGACCTACGGAAGCGACCCGTTACAGGGGACGGGCGTCGGGATCGATCATCAGGGCAACTGCTATTGGGCGTTCAACAATCCGGACACCAACAGCGGCTCGATCGTTAAATTTGCCGACTGCAAAGGCAGGGGCACGATCGTCCAAAGAGGCCTCGCCAACGCTGCGGGCATCACGTTCGACCAGCAGGGCAACCTCTATTACATTGATCAGCCCTCGGGCATCTACAAGTGTAAGAAAACCTCGCCCTGCAAGCTGTTCTCGACCGGTTTCGACTTGCCCATCAACCTTAACTTCGATAAAAGAGACAAGACGCTGTGGGTTGCCGATGCGGGCGGTGACCTCTATGCCGTCGACCCGCAGAGCGGCGCCATCCTCCACACGTATCCAGGCAACCCGAGCAATCCGCCGTTCGGAGTAGCGCCCGCACCCGGCGGCTAAGGCGCGAAGCCAACGCTCGAGTTCGCCGCCCTCCTGAAGCAGCTTCGGCTGCGCGCGGGCCTCTCGCAGCAGATGCTCGCCGAGCGCGCTTTGATCAGCGTCCAGGCCGTCAGCGCGCTCGAGCGCGGTTACCGCAAGGTTCCATACCGCAAGACGCTCGAGCGCCTCGCCGACGCTCTCGCTCTCCAGGACGATGCGCGTGCTGCGCTGGAGCTCTCGGCGCGCCGCGTGCGCGGCTCGCGCTCGCTCGAGTACGTCGCGCCGCCTCACAACCTGCCGCGCCAGTTGACGTCTTTCGTCGGCCGCGACGAGGTAGTGGAAGAGATCGCGCAGCTCGTCGCGGCGTCGCCGCTGGTTAGCCTTGTCGGAACCGGCGGCGCAGGAAAGACCCGCACGGCAATCGCGGTGGCGACCAAGCTGCTCGATCAATTCGGCGACGGCGCGTGCTTCGTCGAACTCGCGCCGTTGAACGACGAATCGCTGGTCGTGAACGCGCTCGCCGCGGTGCTGCGCGTGCAGGAGTCGTCGCAGCGACCGCTGCTCACGACCCTGCTCGCATATCTCGCCGAGAAGCAGCTCCTCGTAATTTTCGACAACTGCGAGCACGTCATCGCACAGGCGCGCCGTACGATCGGATCGCTGCTGCGCGACTGCCCCGGCATCAGCCTGCTCATCACGAGCCGGCAGCCGCTCACAATCTCGGGCGAGCGCGTGTATCGCATCCCCCCGCTTTCGGTTCCCGAACGTGCAACCGTGTCGCCGCAAGAGGCCCTGTCGTACGGGGCCGTCGCGCTGTTCGCAGATCGCGTGCAAGCCGCCGACGCGCAATTCGCCGTGACGGAGCGGAACGTTGTACCCGTCGTCAATATCTGCCGCAGCCTCGAGGGTCTCCCCCTGGCGCTGGAGCTTGCCGCGGCGCGCGCGACCGTCTTGTCGCCGTGGCAGATCGCGGACAGGCTCGATCGCGTCTTCGATCTCTTGACCGGCACCGCGGACAGCGCGCTCCCGCGCCATCAAACCATGCGCGCGGTCATAAACTGGAGCTACTCCCTCCTCTCGTCGCAGGCGCGCCTTTTGTTCGATCGCCTGTCCGTGTTCGCCGGCGGCTTCACGCTCGAGACCGCGACCGGCGTATGCGCCGACGATACACTCGTATTAGGAGATATCTTAGAACTGCTCGGCGCCTTGATCTCTCAATCGCTCGTATCGACCGACTTCTCGCACGGCGACGCGCGTTACCACATGCTCGAAGTTACTCGGCAGTACGCGCTCGAGCGCGCCGGCGAACGCGGGGAGAGCGAGATGCTCGCACGGCGGCACGCGCTGACGTTTCTATCCGTCGCGGACCGACTGGATCGCGATTGGTACGCCGCTAACGAGCGCATTTGGTTTCAGGACGCCGCGACCGACCTGGACAACTTTCGCGTCGCGCTGGGGTGGTCGCTCGCCGAACGGCACGATTTACTGACGGGGCGCCGGCTCGCCGCCGCGCTCGCGCGCGTCTGGTACTCGCTGTCGCCCGTGGAGGGCCGGCGATGGGTTCGCTCGGCGCTGCACTCGGTCGACAACAAGACACCTCCCGCCGTCGTTGCCGAGCTGCACATCGCGGAGGCCCGCCTGTGCGGCGCACTCGGAGAATACAAAACATCCCTTGCCGCCGCGGAACAGGCGCTCAAGCATGCCGACGAGCTCGACGAGCTGCAGATCGCGCGAGCGCGTGAGGCGGCGGGCAGCGCGCTGAGCGCGCTGGGGCGCGGGGATGAGGGCGAGGTTTTGCTCACCGAGGCGCTGGCGACCGCGCGCCGCCTCGACAATCGCGGACTCGAGGCCTTGCTGCTCGGCGACATCGGAACCGCGCGGAGCCGGCGCGGCGACATCGAGGGCGCGCGCTCGTTCTACGCCGAGGCGCTCGCGCATTACATGCCGCTCGGACTCGAGCGCCCGGCGGCGTCGATCGCGGGACACCTCGCCGAGGTCGAGTTCGCAGCTGGCGACGCTGCAGCGGCGCTGCAGCGCGCCGAAGAGGCGCGAATCGGCCACGAGGCAACGCATAATCGCCGCTCGGCGGCCAACGACCTGAGCAACATGGCCGCCTATCTCGTGGCGCTCGACTGTTTCGACGACGCGAAGGTCCATGCGTCGCTGGCGCTCGCCTCCGCGCGCGACGTCAAGGCGACGGTGCTCACGGCTTTCATCCTGCAGCACTTCGCGGCCGTCGGGGTATTGCAGCCCTCCTCTCCCAGACGTCACGACGCGCGCGAACGCGCGGCGATGCTGCTCGGATTCGTGGACGCAAGGCTGGCGACACTCGGAGCGGCGCGCGAGTACACCGAACGACAGGAATACGAACGGATCCTCGCCGCTTTGACCGACCGTCTGGGCGAGCGGCTTTCGGATAGCATGGCGCTCGGCGCGCAGTGGGACGAAGACACCGCGATCGCCGCGGCCCTCGATCTCTGAATTAGCCGTAGACGCGGCGGCCGCCGAAGTACGTGGCGAGAACCTTAGTCGGCAAGAGCTCGTCGAAGGGCGCGCTCATCCAGTCGCGGTCCAAGATGACGAAGTCCGCGTACTTACCCGGCGCGATCGACCCGATGACGCCGTCCTGAAAGTTCGCGCGCGCCGCCTCGATCGTGATCGATTCCAGCGCCTCGCTTCGCGTCATACTCTGTCCGTCCGCGCGCGAGATCGCGGCGTGGAACGTGCGCGCCGGGTTCACCGGCTCGACCGGTGCGTCGGTGCCGTTCGCCAGGGCCGTTCCTGCATCGAGCAGCCAGCGCCACGCGTACGCTCCCGTCATGCGTTCGGGCCCGAGCCGCTCTTCCGCCCATGCCGTGTCGCTGATCTGCTGCGCGGCCTGTACGGACGCGATGACGCCGAGCCGCGCGAATCGCGGAATGTCGGATGGGCTGAGAACCTGCGCGTGTTCGATGCGCAGCCGCGGATCGTCGACGCGAACGTTGCGCAGCACGCTCTCATAGGCGTCGAGCACCATGCGGTTGGCGCGATCGCCGATCGCGTGCGTGCAGACTTGAAATCCCGCCCGTAGCGCGCGTCGCGTCACGTCTTCGACGTGCGCCTGCGACGTGAGGATAAACCCGCTGGTCGCCGGATCGTCGGAGTACGGCGCAAGCAGCGCCGCACCGCGCGAGCCGAGCGCCCCGTCCGCATACATCTTGACCGCGCGCACCCACAATCGGCCCCCGTGCGCGCCGTCCACGATGCCGCCGCGCAGACGCGCGTCGACAAGCGCCGGCTCGTCGCCGAGCATCGCATGGTTCCGAATCGTGTACTCGCCGCGCTCTATCAAATCCTGATGCGCCGCGAGCGCCGCATCGTTGATTCCCGGTTCGGCGACGGCCGTGACGCCCCACCGATTGCACTCGCGAATCGCCGCGCGCGTCGCGCGGACGAGCGTGCCATGTGCCGGCGGCGGGATCTTGGCCTGGATGAGCGCCGCAGCGGCGTCGACGAACACCCCGGTCGGATCGCCGTCTGCGTCGCGCAGGATGCGGCCGCCGGCGGGATCGGGGGTGGACCGATCGACGCCCGCGATCGCCAACGCGCGCGCGTTGACGAGCACGGCATGACGGTCCACGCGCCAGAGCGCGACCGGGCGGTCCCCGATGGCGGCGCTTAACGCTTGGTGCGTCGGGAACGCGCGCGGCGACCAGAGATTCTGATCCCAGCCGCCGCCGAGAATCCACGCATCCGTAGACGCGTGCGCGAACGCCGCGACCTTTGCGACGAGCTCTTCATACGAGTCGAGATGCTCGAGCTGGAGGCGCAAAAGATCCAGTCCCAGACGCGTCAGGTGCAGGTGCGCGTCGACGACGCCCGGGAGCACGGCGAGTCCCGCGGCGTCGAGAATCTCCGTTTCCGGCCCGCGCAGCGCCAACGCCTCTGCCGTCGAACCGACAAGAGCGAAACGGTCGCCGCGAATCGCGATCGCTTGCGGCGAGGATTTCTCGTCGAGCGTGTGAACCGTGGCGCCGACGACGATTAGATCGGCGCCGCCGTTACCAGTGGAACGGATCGTCGCCGTGCGGCGTCACCCAAACGATCAAATCCCACTGCGTCGGAAACTCGAAGATCGTTGAAATGTAGTTGGCGCTCGGGACGCGGCCGAGCTTGACGACCGTGTCGGCCGACGGCTTCGCGAGGCTGCCCCCGGCGCCTTGGAAGTCATTGTTCCAGATCCACTGGTCGTACACCAACTTGCCCGTGCTCGGGTCCTTGATCACGTAATGGACGTGACCGTTGAACTCGTACCAACGCCCGGGGTTGATGCCCCAGAGCTGCGGACGGGCCTCACCGTTCGGGCGCGGAACGGAAAAGTCGGCGCCCATGAGATTGCCGTTCTTGTCGTACCAGAGCTGGCTCGGATGCGTGGGATCCGCGTTCCACTGCTGGTCGGCGTAGCTGATGGCTCCCGTGTCGTCGGGGCTCGTATAGCGTACGTATCCGGCCTTCTCCGCATCGGCGACGTGCGGATAGCGCGCCATGAGGTCGCGTGTGACCGAGGTCACAAACTGCTTCTCGGTGGCCGACAGCTGACCGTAATACGTCGCCTGTTCGTCTGCACGCGCGATCGCGACCGACGCAAAAAGGCCCACCGCGAGGGCGGCAAGCAGGCGTGACTTCATCGAATATCTCCTCTCAACGACGCTAGTGCTCAAAACGCGCGGATTTCCCGCACTGTGACGTGCCGCTACGGATAGGGCACTGCCACCCGCGGCCCCTGCGCGGCAACCTGGGGCCGCGCCTGTGCCTTGGCCCGAGCCGTTACAACTCGCGGGCTCAGGGCGGCCTGTATCGACCTAAAATACCGATCCGCGGACGTCCCCGAATGTATCGCTAGCGTCGAGGACACGATCGCAACGATCAACGCAAGCCCCACTCCAAGCCACGAGACCCACAGCGTTCGGCGGACGCCGATGACCTCTTCGCCGTTGTTTCTTGCGAGGACCAGCGATAGACGCTCGCGCAACATCGCGTATTCATGGTCTAGGCCGTTTACCTTTTGCAAGCGTTCGTAAGCGTCGCGAAAGAAAGCGCTTGCAGATGACTTGAAAAAGGCGACGTCATAGTAGTCCGCAAAATCCCGAATCGCCGATTCGGCCATTCGCACGAGCCGCGCGGTGGGCAGATTTCTCTCGCCGATTCCTCGGTGATACCAGGCCAGCAGGGTCTCCTGCATTGCGATGAGAGAGAGCGAGAGGACGTTCCACGCGCATGCGCTTAGGAACCGCTTCTCGCGTCTCACTCGCGCATCGTCCTCGCCGAATACGAGCTGCAATCGGCGCCCCGGCGCGATGATACCGATCGAGTGAGGGCTCGTTAACGCGCAGCTGTCTTCAGGAAGCTTGTCGCGGACGAACGCCCTGAGATTCCCGCGATCCGAATTAGTCGCGTCCATTGTACCCTGGCCAGCTTCGTCGAAGTCGACGCCCGGCGCAAGCAGCCGCTGGAAGAACGCGTAATATGCGTCGGTCGTCTCTGCAGACCGATTAGTGGGCTGCGTGATCGCGACGGCATCCTCAGGCGAGCTGCGCATTATCGTGCCGAGAAAATACCTGGTGCCCCAGTCGGTTATAGCTTCGAACTTCGTTCGCGCCAGCGTGCCGATCTTATACGTCCTGATCCGCTCGGCCACGGCCGCCCTTCTTTTCGTGTTCGCCGAATCCTCAAGGATCCTACCCAGATCTCGTATCTGGGCAGGGGTCAAATAGTGATAGCTCTGCAAGAAGCGCTCGGAGAACGTGCTGGCCAAGAGACTTGCGGCGTTCGGGAACAGGCCATTGGGCACCGTTATCCTCGCGGTGTCGAGAGTCTCATAAACCCGAAGCAGCTCTTCCCTCCCCAAGAAGCCCTCATTTGCCGACGTGATAATCGCCGTGACGGCTGCTATAGGACTGAACTCTATGTAAAAGTCTTCGTTTCGCGCGGGATTGACGGCCTTGATGATCGCAAAGATTCGCAGCCGCATCGTACCGAGCTCATCGTCCGTTTCGGTGCTGGTAAAGCTCGCAGCGTCGTACTCCTGAAGGAGAATCGTGATCAGCTGATCGGTTTGGCGGGCGCCCAGTATCGAGACATTGGTGGAGTAGATCGTGTAGAGCATGTCTTCGGTGTCGGCCTCGTCGCTCACGGTGACACCCGGAGCCCGCTGCACGGTCCGGTGTATCCATGCGTCGGGAAGTGGTCTTTTCGCCGACACGGCAACTGATGGATGCAGAGGAAACCGCCGGGATACGGCCACTTCGGACTCATCGCGCCCCACCGACGGTATTTGAACCCACCGATCATCGAAGTCGACTGCGGGGATCGTGATGGGGACCGTCTCCGGCGCTCGCGAACGGCGCACTTGAATTGGAACCGCCGCCGAAATGACAATGGCCATACGGTCAAGCTTACCGAGTATCGCGCGCGCGCCGTTCGCGCCCGAGGATGCCGGATTACTCGTCACAGCAATGCATGTATCTTAGCATCCGAGTGGTGTCGGCGAAAGGTCCGCGCCTTTACACCATATACGTCTTCGGTGGTGATTCCATCTGCAGGATCGGGCGGTCGATTTTGAAGGTAGTGCCACTGTCCGAGGTCACCGCGACGCCGAGGGTGCCGCTGTGGCCCTCGAGCGCGAACTCGCTCAGGATGCGGCCGATGACGCTCGCGAACTTAAATCCGTGGCCGGCGCCCACTGCGACGCTGACGTTGGGATGCGCGGGGAGCGTGTCGACGATGAAATCCCGGTCCGGCGGCAACGTGTAGAGGCACGTCTTGACGAGCCGCGCCGGGCCGAGCGCGCCGGGGAGATAGCGCTCGAGGAATGCCGTGACGCGCGCGGTGATCTCCGGATCCTCCTCGAACCCGCGCGTGTCCGCGTCAACCGGTTTGCCGCCGGCATCCTGCGTGATCTTGACCGCGCCGGCTTCGCCAAAGACCGGAAAGCCGTAGTACGCCGGATCGTCCATCCAAATCCAAACGGGAAATCTTCCGAACGCAAAGCTTTCGAGATCGCGCGACTCGAAATAGATGACCTGCTCCTTCGTCACCTCCAGCGGGACGCGCATGCCGAAATGCGCGAGCGCGTTCGCGGTCCATGGCCCCGCGGCGATGACGAGACGTCCGGCCCGATAGCGCTCGCCGCCGGCCTCGACCGTGACCTCGCCGTCCGCCGCATCCACCCGCGATACGGGAGCACGGTCGAGCAGAACGGCGCCGTGTGCGCGCGCCATGCGCTGATGCGCGGCGGTCGCGCGCAGCGCCGCCACCAGACCGCCATCCGGCTGGAAGAGCCCGTGAATCTCGTCGTCGATGCGCCACGCGGGCCAGCGCCGGCGAATCTCCGCGGCGTCGAGCCGCTCGAACGGCACGCCGCACGAACGCATCGACTCCGCGTACGGCTCGAGCGGAATCGCGCCGCAGCGCGGACGGACATCGAGGCCTCCCGTTTTGAAGACGACCCGCTCGCCGCTATCGCGCTCCAGCTCGTCCCACGCGGCGTACGCCTCCTTTGCGAGCCGCACGTACGTGGGCGAAAAATACGAGTAGCGAATGATCCGCGAATGGTCGTGCGACTCGCCGCGCGCGTGGCCGAGTTCGAACTGCTCGATTCCCAACACGCGCGCGCCGCGCTTCGCCAGCCAATAGGCCGCGCCGCTGCCGATGCCGCCCAGGCCGAGCACGATCACGTCGTATTCTTTGGTCATCCTTCGACAAGCTCGGGATGACAGAGGGAGTTAATGTAGCGGCGGATGTCGAGGCTCGCGTCCTCCATCGGCGCGTAGTAACCGAACTCGAAGCGTTGCGATCGCATGCCGGCCTGCACGCCTTCACAGACCTTCCAGTCCTGCGTGTTGACGAGGTCCCAAAACTCGGCCACATCGGTCGGATCGAAGCGCGACTTCGCGATCTCACTCGGGTGGAAGAGCAAGTCGCACACGACCGTCGTCTCTGCGGGGCTGCGCGGCCAGACCGAAAACGCCGCGACGTGATCGGCCGAGAGACTGAGCATGAAGTTCGGATAGATCAGCTCGCCCTTGTGGCGCTGCTTCTCCTCGACGCTCAGCGTCGCGAACGCCGCGCGATCGCTCGCGCCGCTCGCGGTGAACGTCCATGCGCCGTCGCGGTGCGGGATCCCGTGATCCCAATCGAGCCTCGCGCCCCCGTGCCGCTTGAACTCCGGAACGACGCGGCAGAGCTCGGGATGCACGCCGGCGCAGTGATAGCACTCGTTGTAATTCTCGAGCAGCACCTTCCAGTTCGCGGCGACGTCGTACCGTAAAGAGCGCGCGATCTGCAGATCCGAAAGCGGATAGCGCGACAGGCGCTGCGGAATCGCGCCGAGCTGCACAGCGAGCGTCGCGCCGGCGCGCTCCGCCTTTTCCGGTGAGAGATGGACGAAGACGAAGCCGCCCCATTCGCCCACGCCGACGCGATACAGGCGTTGCGCCTCGGGCGGCACGTCCTCCGCAGCGACGAAGGGCGACGCAACGAGCCTGCCGTCCAGCGCGTAGGCCCATGAGTGATACGGGCAGCGAATCGAACCGCGCACGATTCCGTCGCCGCACAGAAGCCGGCTCCCGCGATGACGGCAGAGATTCACGTGGGCCCTCAAGGTTCCGGCGTCGCGGATCAAGATAACGCTTTCGCCCGCCACGTCGAGAACGCGGTAAGCGCCGTCGTCGGCCAACCCTTCAGCGCGGCCCGCGTAAAACCACTGATCCCAAAAGATCGCCCGCTGCTCGCGGGCGTAGAACTCCGCGTCCCAGTACGCGCCGCGGGGAAGTGAAGCCTCAAGGGCGAGATTTTCCGAAGGTTTCACCGCTCGATTTGCCAAAAGCCAAACAAACTGCTGCCTGATAAGTCATTCCGTCAAATATTGAGGAACCCCTTGCCATGGAAACGTTCGTGAGGCCGAATGTTGGCGCCGGCGCAAAAACGTTGGACGCTTCGTGGTACACGTCTCCCGAGATCTTCGCTGCCGAACGGGAGCGCATCTTTAGCCGCGAGTGGCTGTGCGTCGGCCGCGAGGGTTCGCTTGCGAGCGCGGGCGACTTCTTCGCCGTCGCCCGCGCCGGAGAGAGCCTCATCGTGACGCGCGACGCCGCCGGATCCGTGCACGCGTTCTTCAACGTCTGCCGGCATCGCGGCACACGCATCTGCGAGCGCGAGTCCGGCCACTTTCAGGGCTCGATCCAGTGCCCATACCATGGATGGACGTACGGCCTCGACGGCACCCTGAAGGTCGCGCGTAACATGGCCGAGGTGGCGAACTTCGACCGCGCCGAGTATCCGCTCAAAGAAGCCGCCGTCGCGCTGTGGGAGGGTTTCGTCTTCGTTTCCCTGGACCCGCGCTGCGAATTCGACGAAGCGTTTGCGCCGTTGATGGGGCGTTTCGCGCGCTGGAACGTTGGCGCTCTGAAGACCGCGCGCAGCGTCACCTACGACGTCGCGTGCAACTGGAAGCTGATCTTCATGAACTACTCGGAGTGCTATCATTGCCCGCTGGTGCACCCGCAGCTCGACAAGCTCTCGCCGTCGGATAGCGGACGCAACGACCTCGCCGAGGGTCCGTTCCTCGGCGGCTACTCGGAGATGCGCCAGCCGGGGACGAGCCTCACGATGAGCGGTCACAGCTCGCGGCCGCCACTCGGCACCGTCGCGGGCGAGGAACTGCATCGCGTCTACTACTACACGATCTTTCCGTCGTTTATGCTGAGCACGCATCCCGACTACGTGATGGTGCACTACGTCGAGCCGCTCGCTCCCGATCGCACGCGCGTGGCCTGCGCGTTTCTCTTCGATCCGGGCACGATGGCCGATCCGCGCTTCGATCCGAGCGACGTCGTCGAGTTCTGGGACGTCACGAACCGGCAGGATTGGCACGTCAACGAGCTCACGCAGCTGGGCCTGAGCTCGCGCGCGTACTCGCCGGGGCCATACTCCAACGCGGAGGGCCTGCTCAGCGCGTTCGATCGCCACTACCGTGGCGTGATGGAGGCCTAAGGCGACGTTCGGGCTGCTGCTCGCAGCCGGCGTCGCGCTGCCATCGCTGCAGAATCTCGCCTGGCGCAGCATCGGGCCGGCGGTTGCCGGCGGTCGCGTGTCGGGCGTTGCCGGTACCGATAAAAATCCCAACTTGTACTATTTTGGCGCGGCGGGCGGCGGCGTGTGGAAGACCACCAACGCCGGGCTGACGTGGAGCGACGTTTGGCCGCGGGAAGCCGTCGGCGCGATCGGCGCAGTGGCGATCGACCCGCGCGACGAGAACACCGTCTGGGTTGGGACCGGTGAGCCGAACCTGCGCAACGACGTCTCGTACGGCGACGGCGTGTGGGTGACGCGCGACGGCGGAAGGAGCTGGCGCAGCGCCGGCCTGCGCGACACGTGGGCGATCGCGCAGATCGTGGTGGACCCGCGCGACTCGCGGCGCCTGTGGGTCGCGGCGGTCGGCAATCCCTACCGCGACAGCGCCGCGCGCGGCGTCTATCGCTCGACCGACGGCGGCCATAGCTGGCGCCGCACGCTGTATCTCGGTCCCTCGAGCGGCGCATCGGACCTCGCGATCGATTCGCGCAATCCGAGCGTGGTCTTCGCGGGGATCTGGCAGTTTCGGCGGGTGCCGTGGACCTTCACCAGCGGCGGCGAGCTCGACGGGCTGTTCAAGTCGACGAACGGCGGTGCGACGTGGCGGCGGCTACGTGGGAACGGCTTGCCGCGCGGCTACATGGGCCGCATCGGCGTCGCCGTAGCAGGCGACCGCATCTACGCAGTGATTCAGTCGAAAGACGGCGTGCTGTGGCGCTCCGACGACGCCGGCGCGCACTGGCGTCGCATGACGCGCGATACGCTCGTGAATCAACGGCCGTTCTACATGAGCCGCCTCGCCGTGGATCCCTCGAATCCCAACCGCGTCTTCTTCGCCTCCGAGGATCTCATCGAGACGCGCGACGGCGGCCAGACGTACGCCGACGTCGAGACGGCGGTACATCAAGACCATCATGGCCTGTGGATCTCGCGCGACGGACGGCGCATCATCGAGGCCAACGACGGCGGCGCGCCGATCTCGATCGACGGTGGGAAGACCTGGGACTGGCGCTACAACGTCGCGATCGCGCAGATCTACCGCATCGGCTTCGACGAACAGGACCCGTATCGCGTCTGCGGAGGGATCCAAGACAACGACTCCTACTGCGGCCCATCGGACTCGCTAAGCCCGCTCGGCATCGAGAACTCCGACTGGCGCGACGTCGGCAACGATGGCGACGGCTCGTGGGTGTGGCCGCAGCCCGGCGACCCGTCCTCGATCTGGAACGTAGGCGTCAATGAGCTCAACGGCCAGCTCGGCATCTACGACATGCGCTCGCGCCAAAACTACGACATAACGCCCGACGTGACCGACACGAACGGGCGCGCCCTAGCAGGCCTGCCGTTCCGATCGAACTGGGAGGCGCCGATCGCATTTTCTCCCTTCTCCAGTGCTGCCTACTACGGTGCGAATGTGCTGTTCGAGACGCGCGACCTGGGCCGCACCTGGTCGCAGATCAGTCCCGACCTGACGCGCAACGACGCGAGCAAGCAGCAGGTAGCGGGGGGACCGATCAACACCGACGTGTCGGGCGCCGAGTTTTACGACACGATCTTCGACATCGCACCATCGAGGGTCGACGCAAAACGCATTTGGGTGGGAACGGACGACGGCCTCGTGCAGCTGACCGTCGATGGGGGAGCTCACTGGCGAAGCGTCACCCCACCGGATGTCGCGCCCTGGGGACGCATCGACACGGTCGAGGCCTCGAGCTTCGACGCCCGCCGCGCCTACGTCGCCGTCGATCGTCACGTGATGGGCGATCCACGCCCGTATGTGCTCTCAACCGACGACTCGGGCGCTACATGGCGCTCGATCGTGGACGGCCTGCCGGGTGATCAATACGTGCACGTCGTGCGCGAAGATCCGGTCAACCCCGACGTGCTCTACGCCGGGCTCGAGGAGGGCGTCTGGTTTTCGCTCGATCGCGGTGCGCACTGGCACAGCCTTCAGTTGAATATGCCGTCGGTCGCGGTGCACGATCTGCGAGTTCAGCCGGAGCGTCACGACTTGCTCGTCGCGACGCACGGGCGCGGCTTCTGGATCCTCGACGACGCCGGCGCGATTAGCGGCCTGCGCAAAACCGTCGAAGCGGCCGTGCCCACGATCTTCCCGCTGCGCGCGGCGTACACGTGGTATCGCTGGTGGACGAGCGCCTACGGAACGCATCCCGACGAGTGCTGCGTGGCGGCGGGAGCCTACAGCGGCGAGGATCCCGCGGAGGGCGCGCAGATCACGTACTATCTGCCGTCGCAGGCCCACGCGTGGATCGACGTCTTGGATTCGAACGGCAGACGCGCTCGCTGCCTCGAAGCACCCGGCGGCGCCGGCGTTACGCGCACTTCGTGGGACCTGACCGATACGCCGCCCGTCCCTTGGCTCGCGGCCCGCGACTGGAACCGCGGCGGCGCGGGCCCCACAGTGGTGCCCGGCCGCTACACGGTGCGCTTGCACGTCCTTCGACACGCTCAGGACCTCGCGATCGCCGAACAGGCGCTCGAGGTACGCCCGGATCCGCGCGCCGCTTGGACACAAGCGCAGTACCTCGCGCGCTATGAGTTCGTGAAGTCGCTCGACGACGAACTCTCGGCGATCGACGTCGCGCTCAATCGGCTCGCCCTTCGACTCCGCGCTTCGCGCGTCGCTCAGGATGACAAAATTGCAGCCGCCAAGGTTCAAGCAATGTTTACCTCCGGGGTCGTGAACTCGGAGGACGATCAGCTCATGCCGGATCGCCTCCGCGAGCGGCTGACGATTCTGCAGGGAGCGATCGCGTTGTCGCAGGGACCGCCGCTGCCGCCGCACTACCGCGAGGCCGCGGCGATTCACGCGCAGTTCGAGGCCGCCACGGGCGCGTATCGCGCGTTCCTGACGGCGCACCATTTACCACCGGATGCCAAGACAGGTGAGTGCCGATGAAATTGAGATACGTTTCGATTGCAATCGTTCTCTGCGTCGTCGCGACCTTGCCGGCGCGGGCCGGGACGACCGGCGGCATCAGCGGCGTCGTCTCCAAATTCGGGACGGCGACGCCGCTCGCCGGCGTCGCCGTGAACGTCACGAGCCCCTCGCAGAGCGCGAGCACCACTACCGACGCGCGCGGACACTTCGCGTTCGTCTCCCTAGCGCCCGACGAGTACACCATCTCGCTGCAAAAGCCCGGCTACACGCCCGGCTCGTTCGCGGGCGTGGCCGTGTTCGCCGACGCGCAGCAGACGCTTACGCTCTCGATGCGCGTCGCTCTCAAGACGATCGCGAACGTGACGTCGCGCAGCGCGTCCAGTCTCGTGCGGCCGGGCACCACCGCCGACCTCTACTCCGTGAACGCCGCGCAGCAGGAGCGCACGGCAGTGCTCGGCGGCGGCGGCTCGCTCAACAGCGCCTACTCGGCCATCGCCTCGGTGCCGGGCGCGTACGTGCCTGCGAATCAGAACGGCTACCTCCAAGCCGTGCACGTGCGCGGCGGCGACGCGTACGAGGTCGGATACGAGTTCGACGGCATCCCCGTCAATCGCGCGTTCGACAACTTCCCGTCCGGCTCGCTCTCGTCGCTCGGCCAGCTCGAGCTGCAGGTGTACACCGGCGCTACGCCATCCAACGCCCAGGCGCAGGGCCTCGCCGGGTTCGTCAATCAGGTGATCAAGACCGGGACCTTCCCCGGCTACGCGACCATGAACGCGACCGCAGGCGCGCCGACGTTCTATCATAGCCTGAACGTCGAGGCCGGCGGCGCCACGCCGGACCGCGACTTCTCCTATTACGTCGGCATCGGCGGCTACAACCAGGATCACCGTTACATCGATCAGTTCGGCGGCGCGGCGTACACCAACGAGTTTGGGCAGCTGATCGGTAACTGCCCGGCGCCGAGGGTCTTGCGGACCACGGTTCTTCCGTCGTGCTACACGAACGGAGCGCCCAACGTCGGACCCAACGGCACGCCCGGCTGGATCCTCGGGCCGACCGGCTTCGGCACGATCAACGCGGCCAACGTCGCGACCCGCACGGCGGTCGCGAACTTTCACATCGCCATTCCACACAAGAACGACGGGCTGCGCGACGACATCCAGCTGCTCTACGACAACGACGAGATCTTCACGACCTTCTTGAGCTCAGTGAACGACGAGGGCTACGCCAACTGGATCAACACGGTCGGCGCCTTCCCGCCGTACTATCTCGACAGCTACCAGTATCGCGGCCAGCTCGGATCCTACTTGCCGTCGGACCCCAGGTCGCTCGTCACGCCGTATTTCTATCCGTCATCGCCGCCGCATCCGCTGTTCGGGGCCATCCCCGACCCGTGGAACCAGCGCGATCGCGGCTACAATGGGCAGGCCATCGTGAAGCTGCAGTATCAGAAGAACTTCAGCTCGAGCGCGTTCCTGCGCGTGTACGGCTACACGTACTATTCAGACTGGATCGAGAACGGCCCGATGATGTCGCTCCAGCCGTACGCCTTCTACGACTCCGGCGACTACGAGATCAACAACCACACGCGAGGCGTAAGCGTCTCGTTCACGGACCAGCTCAGTCCGCAGAACCTCATCGAGGCCGAGGGCTCGTACACGACCGCCAGCGGCGCCCGAATCTACAACGAGCAGATGTTCGGCTATGCCGACAGCTTCGCCGTCCTCGTCAACCGCAACAACCCAAACAGCGGGACGTGCTACGCGCTCACGGGCCCGAGCAGCGCGTACACCACGACGCCGACGACGTGCGGCGACGGCGGCGGCAGCGGCGTGACCTACGGCAAGACGCTGCCGACCTTCGCCTCGCTGTCCGGGATCTATGGCGGGACGCCGCTGCCGAACCTCTCCGGCCTGACGTGCGGCGGCGGGCCGTGCGGATTCTACGTCGTGGAGAACGGTGCGTACGGGCTGAACAACACGGTCACGCCGTATTTCGCCGGCTACTCGCTCACCGACGAGTGGCGTCCGAACGATCGCCTCTTCTTCAACGCGGGGATCCGCGTCGATAACTACAGCTTCGTCGGTGCGAACACCGTCAACGGAGCGGCACGCGCCTTCTGGTTCAACGCGTTCAATCAGGACACGTGTTACGACACGCAGACGCTGACGCTCATCGATCGAAGCGCGCTCGTCGGCGGCTCGTGGAGCACGAACGCACAGAAGCCGTGTTCGGCGTTCGGCAAGCAATACGTAAACGCGAACCTGCAGAACATCCCGGGCAGCTTCGACTACAACATCCCGCAACCGCGTTTCGGCGCGACCTACACAGTGAGCCCCGACACCGTGATACGCGCCAGCTACGGCCGTTACAACGAACAGCCGAGCTCGGCGTACGAGCAGTACAACGGGCTCGAGCAGAACCTGCCCGACACGCTGACGCAGTTCTACTCGCTCGGATTCACGACGCCGGGCCACGAGGTCGCGCCCTCGGTTTCGTACAACAGCGACATCTCGATCGAGCATCATTTCAAGGGAACGGACATGTCGTTCAAGCTGACGCCGTTTCTGCGGCAGACCCAGAATCAGGTCGAGAATTTCTACATCAACTTCGTGACCGGGCTCACGTCCGGTTTGAACGCGGGATATCAGACCTCGTCCGGATTCGAATTTCAGTTCGACAAGGGCGACTTCAGCCGCAACGGATTCTCGGGTCAGCTTTCGTTTGCGTATACGTATGCGACGGTAAAATATGGAACGCTGCCCAACGGCACAACGGTGATATCCCCGATCAACGCGGGCATCTCGGGATACAACGCCTATACCGCCGCATGCGCGCCGGGCGGAAGCGCTTACAGGAAGCAGCAGTTCGGGGCATTGATGTGCGGGGCGACGAGCAACGGAAAGCCGCCCGCGCCGTGCTACACGCAGAAGGGCATCCCCGCGCCCAACTGTCCGGCCGACAGCATCGCGAACCCGTACTGGCGTTCGCCGGCGTTTTCGCTGTTCGATCCGACAGCGTCGTATCTGCCGTTTTCGATCTTTCCCGGGCCCGTCGGCTCCGGCGTGAACGCGTACAACTATCCCTACGTCGCGACGCTGCTGCTCAACTACAAGCACAACCGCTTCACCATAACGCCGTCGCTGCAGTTCGTAGCGGGTAACCGCTACGGCGCGCCGCTGACGACGCTCGGCATCGACCCAGCGTTGGGCTGCGGTCCGCCGCTGGCGGGATCGACGACGCGCGATCCGCGCTATCCCTACGGCGCGGCCGGGGGCGGCCCGTTCAACGCCGACGGGCCGCACTGCGCGGCGACGATCTCGATCCCGGATCCGTACACGGGGCAGTTCGACGCGATCGGCGCGTTCCGCGAACCGGCGCAACTGCTCGGACACCTGCAGATCGGCTACGCACTGTCGCCGCGCGTGAGCCTCACGCTGACGCTCGCGAACCTGCTGCAGACGTGCTTCGGCGGGCAGCACACCGCGTTCACCTACTACTGGAGCAATCAGACGTGCCTGTACACTAACCTGATCGGCGGCCCCACGACGCCGCCCGTCGGCAACGCATACAATCCCGGAGCCAACGTGCAAACCTTCCTGCGTTATCCCTACGAACCGTATTTCGGAACGTACAACGATCAGACGAGCTCGCTGAACACCCCGTTCAACGCGTTTTTCGGCGTCAAAGTGAAGATATAAAGTGAAGTACGACGCGATCGTCATCGGCGCCGGCCACAACGGGCTGGTTACGGCGTGCTATCTCGCGCGCGCCGGATGGCGCGTGCTCGTACTCGAGCGGCGCTACATCGTGGGCGGCGCCTGCGTCAGCGAGGAGATCTTCCCCGGATTCAAGGTCTCGACCGCGGCATACGTCAATAGCCTGTTCCGCCCGGAGATCATCGCGGATCTGCGGCTGCACGAGTTCGGCTTCGAAGCGATCGAACGCAATCCGGCGTCGTTCTCGCCATTTGAGGACGGGCGCTATCTGATGCTCGGCGCCGGCGTCGAAAACGACGTCGCGGAGATCGCGAAGTTCAGCCGGCGCGACGCCGAGAACTACCCGAAATACGAGGCGATGCTGGAACGGGTGGCGTCGGTCGTCGAACCGACGCTGACGCGGGTGCCGCCGAACCTCGTTCGTCCGAGCCTCGGACAGCTGCTGGAAGCCGGCAAGATGGGCCGCGCGCTGCAACGCCTCGGCACGAGCATGGGCGAGGCCGTCGAGGTGCTCACCGGCGCGGCGCGGCCGATCCTCGATCGCTGGTTCGAGTCCGAAGAGCTCAAGGGGACAATCGCGACCGACGCGATCATCGGCGCCTTCATGGCGCCTTCGATGCCCGGAACGGCGTACGTCTTGTTCCATCACGTGATGGGCGAGACGAACGGAAAACGCGGTGTGTGGAGCTACGTGCGCGGAGGCATGGGCGGCCTCACGCAGTCGCTCGCGGCGGCGGCGGCGGCGCTCGGCGTCGAGATTCGCACCGACGCCGAGGTCGCGAGGATCCTGACGCGCGACGGACGCGTCACCGGCGTCGCGCTAGAAGACGGCGACGAATTCCGCGCGCGGCGCGTCGCCAGCGGCGTCGACTGCCACGTAACGTTCGAGAAGCTGCTCGAGCCGTCCGAATTACCGTCGGAATTCAACGCCGCGGTCGCCCGGATCTCCTACAGCAGCGCGTCGTGCAAGATTAACGTCGCGCTCGAGCGCCTACCCAGCTTCAGTGCGCTTCCCGGACACGAGCCGGGCCCGCAGCATTTCGGCACGGTGCACCTGTGCCCGGATCAGGACTTCATCGAACGCGCGTACGACGACGCGAAGTACGGCGGCTTCTCGCGCGAGCCGGTCGTCGAGTGCACGATGCCGTCGTCGCTCGATCCGACGGTCGCGCCGCCCGGCAAACACCTGATGTCGATGTTCACGCAGTACGCTCCGTATCGGCTGGCCGACGGCGAGTGGACCGACGCCCGGCGCAACGAGTACGCGGATCGCTGCTTCGACATCGTGGAACGGTACGCTCCGGGATTCAAGGACTCGGTGATCGACCGCCAGATCCTCACGCCGGTCGACTTGGAAGAGACGTTCGGCCTCACGGGCGGCAGCATTTTCCAGGGCGCGATGCCGCTGCACCAACTCTTCGCCTTTCGCCCCGTGCCGGGGTTTGCGAGCTACACGACGCCGATCCGCGGGCTCTATCTGTGCGGCGCGGCCGCGCATCCGGGAGGCGGCGTGATGGGCGCCGCCGGATGGAACGCCGCGCGGGTGATGCTGCGGGGCTAACGCGTGATTGGAAGGCATCGCCCAATCCGCCTATAAGAGGAGATTCATGAGCGCCCGGCCCCACGCTTCGATCAGATCGACTCACGCTTCACTCAACCGTGCTGTTTCACCGCTGACGCTTTTGCTGCAATGAGATAAGACTATGAATAGCGACAGATTTCCGTACCCCGACGACGATGACGACGCGATTGCGCCCGACGTCGCGCCGCGCAAGGACCAGCCGATCGATCCCGCAGAAGCCGTGCGGCGCGAGCAGCAGAAGTACGGCGAAAGCAGCCTCGACGAAAACCGCGACGACCAGTGGGACGAGCATCACGGCCAGGTTGACGACATAGTGTAACCTGCACTTTCGGGATAGCAGGCAAGCCGCGCTCATCCTACACTAGACGATGGGAGGATATCATTTGTGAAACGTCTTGCTATTTCAATCGCCTGCGGCGTCGCCCTCATGGCGGCGGCCATCACCGCCGCGATCGCGAGCCCGCCGAACGTCACGGGGACCTGGTCGGTCCAGCAGAGCGGCCTCAACGGCACGACCACCTCGACGATCACGCTGACCCAGTCGGGCAACGGCGTCGTCGGCAACAACGCCAGCAACGGCAACGGCTTCACCGGCACGTTTGTCAACGACACCCAGATCAACGGCAAATGGCACGGGCCCGGCGGCGCGGGCTGGCTGACGGTCTACGTCAGCGCGAACGGCCACAGCTTCAACGGAACCTGGGGCTACAACGGACGCGCAGCAAACGGGTCGTTCACCGCGAACAAGGTCCTGCCGCCGTCGCCGATTACCGCGGCCGGAACCTGGAACGTGACCGGCGCGGGCGGCCCGGGCGGCTTCATCGGGAAGATGCGCTGCACGCAGTCGGGTCCGTCGGTCGTTTGCCACGCCGGCGCGATCCTAATGAACGGCAAGTTCCGGACCAAGGACAAAGTCCGAGCGACCTGGACCGGACCCAACGGCAGCGGCTGGTTCGCGTTCTGGTTCAACGACGACAACAACAGCTTCAACGGCACCTGGGGGAACGGGAAGGATACGACCCCGCCGGTCGGTCGCGTCGTCGGCCAGCGCTCGCTAGGCGGCTAAGCGAAGTCTTCGCCTACTGCAAGCACCGGTGTCGCCGTTTGGCGGCGCCGGTGTTTACTTTGCCTCTTGGAGAAGCTGTTGGATGTCGATGCCGCGCTTGACGGGCCAGAGCAGGCTCCACGAGACCCGTAGCGTCGTCTGCGGCGCAATAAGCGGACGAGTAACGTTCGTGTAGTACAGCACGCTCAGCTGCATCAGTTGGCCGTCATTCTTGAAGGTCTTGGAGACGCCGCCGCCCAGCGGCACCGTCCACTTGTTCTGCGCTAGCGTCCAGTTCGCCGTGATGATCGGCGCCGAGCTTATCGCCCAGCCGCCCTTTAGGTTGTAGTTGACGAACGGCTGGACAAGAAAAGAACTCACGTTCGGCCGATTCGGCAGACCGGCGACGGACCACAGCTGGGTCACGAGCGCGCCCATCACCCAGCTGCCGGGCATGACCAGCGCGACGGCATCGGGACCCGCGGACCACTTGCCGGATCCCAGCGTGTTCGGCGTCGCCGTCGGAAACTGAAAGATCGGCCCCACCGCCCAGATGAGCTGACCCGGCTTCGTCTTGGGCGCAAAGAACAACTGCTCTTGCACATCGCTCAGGCCGAACGTCGAGGGACATCCGATGGGCGAAGCACACACTCCCGGCGGAGCGAACGACGGCTGATTCAGGACGGGGATGATCGTTCGGGCGATCAGGTTCATGTTCGGGCTCAACATAATCGGGACGACCGGCTGCACGTTGAGATTGTACTGCAACCGCGTGTAGGGCCCGACTCCGTAGTTGAAGTTGTTCTGAAACGGGAAGGCCGTGATGTTACCGACCGGATTTTGCGACGTCTTGATGACCGCGAGCCGGAGCGCTTCCTGCTGTGCCGGCGTCAGCTTGCTCGCGTCGAATCCGCCCGTATCTGCTGCGCCGGGAGTCGGCGTGGCTTGTGGGGCTTGCGCGACGATCGCCGCGGTCGCGGCGAGAGGCACCGTAGTAAGCTCCTATAGGTTGAACGTATAACCCAGGAGTGGGCCGTACATCGAGAGCTTTTGAACATGCGAGATCGGCGCGAATGAGTTATAGCTCAGGTCGCGGTACAGCACGATGATACTTTGCCCGTGGTTGAAGGCGTAGCCGGCGCCGGAATACGCCTGCCACGTCGTGTTGCTCAGCATGCCTATCCCCGTGCCCGCGTCGCCATAGTACGGCACGAACCAATGGCCGTCGCCGAAGTATGCCTTCCCGCGCAACCCGAAGACGACGTCCTGCGCGATGTCCGCCGTTTGGACCGAACCCGAGCGCATAAACGGGCGCCGCCGCCCAATAGTAGCCGTATAGTCGAACCCCAAGCTCAGCGGAAACTCGCGCAGGCCGGCAAAGACGCTTAAATCCGCGTCGTGCCCCCTTGCGACCGTGTAGCCCGCCGCCGCCTCCCAGATCGATTCGCGCAAGTGGGCGTTCGTGCTGAGGCTGACGGGGACTTGCAGCCGGCCGAACCGGCCGCTCAGCACGGCGGAGGCCGACGCGCTCACCGTCGCGTTGACGTAAATGTAGTCCCCGAAAATATCGAAGTTGCCTTGACGCGCGTCGAAGGCAAACATCGCAGCGGAGTTGAGTTTTGGCAGGTAGTTAACGGGCGCCACCTGCACGCTGGTCTGCCGCGTGCCGCCCGGGCGCCGCGGCAACCCCGGAATCGTGAACTGGAAGTCTCCGCCGACCGTCGGCGCCCACACGTAGGGAGCGGCCATGACGTGCAGCCGCCCATCGTACTCCCGATCCATTAGTGTAGGACTAGCGGCGGGCGCCGGCGTTGCGGGAGCCGGCGTTTCTTGGGCTCCGGCGCGCGCGGTGGCAGTTAAGCCAGCGCACACGAGCAGTGCTGCTACGGCGAAGAAGCGCTTCATCGGGCTCAATTGTACCGGTGGGCGGCTGGGGCGGTCTATCCCAAAGGCGCAAAAGTCCCGTTCTTGCGATTCTGGGATAAGCTTCCCGCGGTACTCCAGATACAATATGGATTGGTGTGACTAAACCGCTCTATGCCGCGCGCATCGGCGAGTCGCACCGCCTCGCCGACGACGTCAGCTACGCCGCACTCCTGAACCGCATCATGGAGTTTACGATTCGTGCGGCGCTCGCGCGATCGGTCGACGAATGCGACTGGGAACACGACCTGCTGAGGCGCAGAGGTCTGGGCGCAATCCAAATCTTTCGAAATGGTAAAGCGATCTGGGCGGATACGGCGGCGTTCGAACAGGAGCTGGCCGAGGCCCGGCGCGAGCGGATCGAGGAGCGCTTTCGAGAAGCGAACGAGGCCGATCCGGCGCTGTGCTTACGCCTCGACGAGGACTTGCGCGCGCGATGGCGCGCCGCCGGCTACGAGACCCCCAGCGTGGCAAACGACATGAAGAAGATTTTCACCGAGCTCGAAAGGGAAGCTGCGGAATGCGCTGAAGCCGCGAGAGAGAGCTTGGTCGGCGAGCTCCTGCGGGAGCTGTCGGCCGGACCTTCCTAACCTCTCCCCCCACGACTTCCTCCCCTAAGCACCCGGTTTTGGTCCATGGCTACCCGTCATGAAATTGGAGTCTTCTCATCTTCTGGAGCGGTCGGCCGAGGGTACCTATGCGCCCGAAACGGTAGCGTGGGCACAGCTCGAGCCCGGAAACTTCGAAGTGCACTACGGCTTCGTCGACGCGAGCCCGTTGCGGCTTGCTCTGCGTAAGTTCAACGTCGCCTTCAAGGGTGAGGCGCACGTAGCAAAGGAAAAATCGGTGATCGGCATCGTCGCCGATCCACTTACCCGCGCTCGCTGGTTCGGAACAAAGATGGACGCGAGCAGCATCTTTTCGAGCTCCGCCTTCGTCGAGCTCACGACGTCAGGCGCCGGCTCGTTCTACTCGATCAGCATCGATCGGCACTCGCTGGCGAGGGAGTTCTCGCGCGCCCCGGATGCGCTCATCTTGCTCGATGACCTGCAGAGGGCGAGATTGTCGCAAGACCCCGTCCTCGCGAGCCGCCTGCGAACGCTGATGCATAACAACTTTTCGATGTCGCGACCGCTTCGGCACCGCAGCATCAGCGGCACGCTGATTCCGTTGCTGGCCGCCGCGATGGATCGCGGCGACGAACGCATCGTCGAGTCGTCCAAATGCCTCAACCGGCGCCTCACCGCGGTACGCCGGTGCGAGGCCTACATGCGTGATCACGTGGACGCAACGCTGACGCTGCTCGACTTGAGCCACGTCTCCGGCATGCGCTCGCGGTCGCTGATCAATGCTTTCGAGGCGGTGACCGGCTATAGCCCCATGGATTATCTCAAGCGCATTCGTCTCAACGGCGTCCACCGAACGCTCCAGCGCGCGCACCGCGACGCGATCCGGATCATCGACGTGGCGACCGACTGGGGCTTCTGGCACATGGGCCACTTCACAACGGATTACCGAATGATGTTCGGAGAGACTCCCTCGCAAACGCTCGTGCACTAGCATGACATGGTGGGAAACCGTGAGAAGTGCGGGGGATGTTGCAGCATTTTATGCACGTTCACCCGTGGCTCGCGCTCGGCGTGATCGCGAGCACCGCCGCCACCGACGCCGTCTACGTCTTCTTCACTGCGTCCGTCTCGAGCCGCAGACGGATCTCGGCGGCAACGTGGAGCAGCGTGTGGTATCTACTCTCGTCCTTCGCCGTCATCACGTACACGAGGGACTGGACCTACGTGATCTTCGCCGCGCTAGGGTCGTGGATCGGCGCGTATCTCTCGATGTCGCTGCTTCATCCGCCGCAGCGCCAGACGCCTGCACCGGTCGCGCCACCGCTGGAGTAATTAGGGTGACAGCGCCTCGGCCCACTCCCGAACGACCCAGTTCGAGACGACTCCGTTGACCACGAACGGATCGTCCTTCGCAAATCGCTCCGCCGCTTCGCGCGTCGTGAAGATCGCCATCGCGCCTTCGTGCGGATTCGCGAAGGGGCCGACCATCAGCAGCGACCCGTCCGCGCTGAACTCCTGCCAGCGGGCGCGATGCGCCTCCGCGTGGAGCGGAGCCTTTTCCAGCACATCGGGCGACGACTGATAGTAGAGTACGTATTTCACGCTACTGCTCGCGCGTGAAGTCGCCGGGGACGCCGAAAACGGGATCACCGGCGGAGACGGGGCGCAGGTTGCCGCGCTCGCTGATGAACGTCGCGCCGCCTTCCGGACCGCCTCCAATGGTCGCCGCCTGATACATTGCGAACTTTCCGCGCGGCAGCGGCGGTCCGCTCTGCTTGAGGCTAAAGCGTGAGTCGGCACCAGCGAGTGCGAGCGCGCGCGTGAACCGCGAAAAGCCGCCGGTCATCGCCGTCATGGTCTGCGCGGCATCCGGAGGCGACTGCCTCCCCGGACCCGCCGCACTCGGACGCTCGCACGCGGGCGACGGGTTCGCGTTCGTGCTGTAATAGCCGACGAGATCGCCGTTGTACGACTGCGATTTTCCCGACGCGTACGTCTCTTTGAAGCTCATGTCCGAACTGAATCCATTCGTCGGCTGGCCGCCCACGTTGCGCGCGCCAAGAGCGGTGTTGGCGATCGTAATGGCGATGCTCGTCACATCGTCGGTCGCGCGCGGTTGCGGCGCCCCCGCGCCGCCGCTCGAGCTCGGCGCCGGCGACGCATTCAACGACTCCACCCGGTAGGTTTTGCTGCGCAGATCCAGCGTGGTGATCGTGCCGGCGGCGCAATCGAGGATCGTCGCCTTCTGCTCGGAGACCTGATCTACGCGCACCTTGGAGCCCGCAACATAGTATCGCTCCGCGAACCCATTGCGCAGCAGCGCCTGCAGGTGTTGCGCCATCGCCATGGCCTGCTTCATCTTGCCCATCATACCGCCGCCCGTGGATTCCGGAGGCGGAGCGACGGCCGCCGCCTGCGCGTAGTCTTGATCGAACGAACCGGGCTGCAGCGTCGCGGCGTCGCCGCTCCGCGAGAACTTGGTGACCGAGTCCCAGGCCAGCCCATTGGGCGCCCCTAATGCCTGCGGCACCGGCGCGATCGCGACAAACGCGAGGGCCGCAGCCGCGAGGGTGGCGCCGGCGAAACGATTTCGATGCATCGTCGCGCTGCTTCGTTGGAAGCGATGGCGCCACCCTGCTCGCTCGGAAGCTACATGCTCTGCATCTGCCCCATCGCGCCAAGATGATAGGCTCCGGCGAGATCCTTCATCGCCGTCGTCAGGATCGCGTGATACTGGGCGTCCGCCGCCAGCCCGTACTTCTTGTCGATGTCGAGCATCACTTGGACGTGGATCGGATGCGAGACCGCGCGATCGAGCATGACCTCGACGTTATAGCCTTCACCGGTCTGTCCCGCGGCCCAGAGCGCGCCCGCAAGCGCCGGGCCGTTCTTGGGATCCGGGTTCGGCTGGCTGGGAAGAGCGACTTTCTTCGCCGTCACGATCTTCAGCGAGTCGTCAACGACGAAGTCGAACGTCTTGAGAAACTGCGCCACCTGATCCTTGCCGTACTGCCTCGTGAGTTTGGCTACCTCGGCGTCGAAGTGCGAGCCCGCGAGCACCTTCAGCAGCGTCGCCGTGTTAAAGCTGCTCGGGCCGCCGCCGGCCTCGATCATCGAAAGCGTCACCTGCAGGGCGGGCGCCCCCGTATAGACGCAGCACGAGCCGCTGAAGCGGGTCGGCTGATCGACGATGTTTGTCATCAGTTTGGCCGACGCGATGCCAGTAAAGATCATCGCGAGGGTGACCGCGGCGAGCGCGGCCCATTGAAGGTTCTTCATAGGTTCCTTTCCGAGCCGTAGCTCTCGCAAAGAGATAAGACTCGGATGGAACGGTCTAGGCGCTTCTCCGGATTGCTACTGGAGGCTGATCATGGCGATCGGCTTGCTTGTAGGCTGTTGCGAGCCGCCCTCGGGCTCGATGCTGACCGCGACGGCGGCCAACGTCGTGGCCGACTCGGGGAGCCGCACGACCGTCATGCCCGTCGTCGCGGGCATGAACGTCTTCGAGGGCGCGACGGTCTTCGCGCCCTTCGTCAGCGTCCAGGCCTGGTAGACCTTGCCGCTCGGCGGCATCGGCATGTCGTGCATGGCGATGTAGAGCCGCGCTCCGTGCATCAGCACCTCGCCGTGCGCGAACGGATGCCGCTGAGAATCGGGCGCCATGAAATCGGCGATCGTCTGGTTTTGCTCGACGACCTGTGCGCGCTCTTGTTTGAGCCGATCGCTTAGCGAGAGATCGAAGAGGCCGGCGACGATTGCGAGCGCAAGGCATGCCGCCGCCGCGGCGTACGCGGGCCACGGACGGATCGGCCGAGGACGCCGCACCTCGCCGCGCACCTGTTTCATAATGCGCGCCTTGAGCAGCGGGCTTGCGACGTCGGCGCCGGATGACGCGTCCGCACACGTCTCGGCGGAGTACGCGACGGCCGTCACTGCCGGCTGCAACAACCGGTATTCGGCGCGACACTCCGCGCAATCGCGCAAATGCGCCATCACCTCGGAGGCCTCGCGCGGCGGAAGCGCGCCGAGCGCGTAGACGGCCACCGCGTCGAGCATCTCGTCGTGCGACCTCATACCGTGATCGCTCCTTCCAAGACGTTACGCAGTCGCCGCAGTCCGGTGCGAATTCGCGTCTTCACGGTTCCCAGCGGCAGCCCGATCCGACGCGCGATCTCCTGATGCGTGACACCGCCGAAGAAGCCGAGCTCGATCGGTTCACGTTGCTCGGGCGGCAGCTGCGCCAGGGCATCGCGCACGCGAGCGCCGTCCAGATGGGCTATCGCAGTGTCTTCGGGATTGTCGTCCAGCGGCAGCGAGTCGGGGAACTGCCCCTCGTCTCGAACCCTGCGTGAGCGGACGACGTCGAGTGCGCGATTGCGTGTGACGCGTGCGATCCAGGCACCGAAGTTCCCGCCTCGGAAGAGCGCCGGGCTGTCCCAGATCTTCAGGAACACGGCCTGAGTGACGTCCTCCGCCGCGCTCGCATCGGCAAGGACGCGCAGAGCAAGCCCGTAGACGAGCCGATAGTACTCGTCGTAGAGCGCCTCGAAGGCGTCGGCATCACGGGCGCGCACGCGCTCTATCAGCCGGCTCGCGTCTTCCACCGCGCCAGCTTTCTCTGTAAACCTCACTTCGCACTGCCCCTTCAACGCGCCGGGCCGCAAAACGGATTTGCAACCATCGCGTCATCCGGCGCGTCCTACGGCGCATGCAGACGATAAAGGAAACTCAACGCCATCCGTCGCCGGGCGGGCGCCCGCAGCCCCTGGCGTTCCACGACGGACTCCTCTGGATCGGATCCTGGGACACCGGTAAGCTCTACGGGATGGACGCGCGGCAATGGGCGGTGAAGCATGAGGTCGATGCCCCGGGCAGGCCGTTCGGCCTGGCCTCCCTGGACGGCGCGCTCCGCGTCGTCGTTGCGCTCGACGACGACGACCGCTATCTCTTCAGCTTTACGCCGGAACGCGGCTTCGACGCGAGCAGCAAGACGCCGTGCCCGGACTTCACGGGATCGCACCTGGCCTCGGACGGAGCGTCGCTGTACCTGTGCCAGCAGGGTAAGCACCGGATCCTCGAGCTCGACGACCGCGGGGGAATCCGCCGCGAGATCGCGCTGCCGACGCGCTGCGGCGGCTTCGCGTTCCGGGCGCCGGGCGACTGCCGTATGTTGTCAGCCGATGAAGACTTCGATCACCTGACCTTTGCGCGCATCGACGTAAACGTAGGCGCGCCCCCGGCCGAACCGATCGCGCCGATCAACGCCGAAGCGCGCGCGCTCACGTTCGACGGCGAGCTGTGGTGGACGAGCTACCGGGAAGAGAACGAAGTCGTAGCGTTTACGGCCGGCTAGGCGTACGGATAGCGCGTCAGAAAGTCCGGCGGCAGCCCCATCCGCTTGAGAACTTCGATCTTCGCGCAGTCCAGGCACGAGCCGCCGCGCCGCGCGATGAGCTCTTCGTTCTCGGCGACGAACGGCGAGCTGCAGCGCGTGCACTGGTAGAGTTTGGCGGCCATGGTTGGTCCTTTCCACCATAGCTTACTGCGCTAAACGCACACGTGAATTAAAGCTTTGTTAGCGCAAAGAAAAAGAGACGATAAAGGCGAGCGCCGACGCTGTGACGACCGCCGTTACGAGCCAGCCGGCACCCGCCAGGGCTATTCCGATCGGCTTTCCGTGCATTAGATTTCTATCCCTCGCGACCAGCATAGTAAACGCCAACGTGATCGGCGTCGCTAACCCCGCGATGACGGAAACCCAGTAGAGGAGCGAAATCGTCGGTATCGGCAACAGGGCGAAAACGGCGGCGATCGCGAGCGACCCAAAGATGACACGATAAAAACCTTTGGCCTCGGCCGGCTTCTGCGCCAATCCCGCGGGCCAGCCGAACGTCTGCGCGACCACGTAGCCGTTGGTGGCGGCGATGACCGGAATTGCGATCGCCGCCGATGCGAGGAGCCCGACGCCGAACAGCGTCTGATCGAGCGGCCCCGCGAGCGGCCGCAACGCCGTCGCGGCTTCGGCGGCCGTCTGAATCGGCACGCGATGCGCGCCCGAAGTCGCGGCCGTTGCGATTAGGATGAACAGAAAGCTGGAGCCCGCCACGAGCATTCCCGCGACCGCATCGGTGTTGACGGCGCGCAGCTGCGACGGCGCCGGTCGCCGCTCGGCGACCTCGATCGATTCCCAGAAGTACACGTAGCTCGTCAGGGTAGTACCGAGCAGCGCGATCGCCCCGGTGGCGAAAACGGGCGAGAGATCGAAGTGGGGCACGCAGATGCTGCGAAGCACGAGTCCCCAATCGGGTCGCGCCAGGATCGCGCTCGCGACGTAGCACAGAAAGATCAGCGTTAGCGACGCCAAAATTCGCTCGATCCGCAGGTACGATTTCGTCGCGAGCAGCCAGTACGCGACGGCCGCGAGCGGGATGACGAAGTAGTAAAACGGCACGCCCGACAGCAGCTTTAGTGCTTGCGCTCCGGCCTGAACGTCGGCAACCAGCGTAAACAGGCTGACGGCGACGATCGCAACGGCTCCGATGATCGCCGGCCCGCGGCCGAAGGTCCGTAATATGGCCTGCTGCAGGCTCATTTGCGACATCGTCGCAACTGAGGCCGCGATCGCCTGGACGAGCGCCAGCATCGGCAGCAGCACAACGACCAGCCAAGCCATTCCGTAGCCCGTCGCGGCGCCGACCGCGGCGATCGAGCCGACCGTCGTGGGATCGTTCGCGGAGGCCCCCGAGACGAGCCCAGGGCCTACGCCGCGAACGAACCGCCGATTCGACATATGCCGGTATCTTAAGCGCTGTTAATCGGCAAGGCAACGCGCACGCGTGCACTTTTAGGATAGTGGCAAGGGGCTTTTTCCGCTACACTTTTGTTCTCACCAAGACAGGGAGCGTAAATTGCAATGCCTGCAAAAAAGCCCAATATCCTGATACTCTGGGGCGACGACATCGGCATCTGGAACATCAGCAAATTTAGCAACGGCATGATGGGATACCGGACCCCCAACATCGACCGCGTCGCCAACGAGGGCGGCCTCTTCACCGATTACTACTCGCAGCAGAGCTGCACGGCAGGCCGGGCCTGCTTCATCGCCGGCCAAAACCCGATCCGCACCGGCCTCACGAAGGTTGGCATGCCCGGCGCCACGGTTGGCCTACAGCCGGAAGACCCGACGATCGCCGAGATGCTCAAGCCACTCGGCTACGCCACGGGCCAGTTCGGCAAGAACCATCTGGGCGATCGCAACGAGTTTCTGCCGACGGTACACGGCTTCGACGAGTTCTTCGGCAACCTGTACCACCTCAATGCCGAGGAAGAACCCGAACTCCCCGACTATCCGAAGGATCCGAAGTTCAAGGCCATGTTCGGGCCGCGGGGCGTGCTGGATTGCAAGGCGACCGACAAAGACGACCCGACCGTCGATCCGCGCTGGGGACGTGTGGGAAAACAGACGGTCGTCGACACCGGACCTCTCACGAAGAAGCGCATGGAAACGATCGACGAGGAGATCACCGCAAGGGCTCTAGCATGGATTGAAAAACAAGCGAAGGCGAACCAACCCTTCTTCTGCTGGTACAACTCGACCGCCATGCATTTCCGGACGCACGTCGCGGCAAAGAATCTCGGCAAGAGTGGCCAGGACCCGTACAGCGATCGCATGGTCGTGCATGACGAGCAGATCGGTATGATGCTCGACAAGCTCGACGAGCTGGGCATCGCCGACAACACGATCGTGATGTACTCGACCGACAACGGTCCACAGAACGACACCTGGCCCGACGGCGCGAACACCCCGTTCCGGATGATGAAGGATACGAACTGGGAGGGCGGCTGGCGCGTACCGAGCTTCATCCGGTGGCCGGGCACCATCAAGCCCGGGTCGGTGTACAATGGGATCGTCTCGCACATCGACATGTTCCCGACGCTGTTGGCGGCCGCGGGCAATCCTGACGTCACCAAGCAACTGCTCGACGGCTGCACCGTCGGCGGCAAGAAGTTCAATGTCCATCTCGATGGTTACAACATGATCCCGTACTTCTCGGGGCAGACCAAGGATAGTCCGAGAAACGCCATCGTATACTTCAGCGACGATGGCGATGTCATCGCAGTGCGGGTCGGCGACTATAAGTTCCAGCTGGCCCTCCAGCGCGCGGTGTCGACGGAGGCGTGGGCCGAGCCCTTTGTGAAGCTGCGACTGCCGCACATCATGAACTTGCGGCGGGATCCCTTCGAGCGCGCCGACTGGAACTCGAATGTTTACTGGGATTGGGCCGTAAACCACGTTCCGCAGATGTACGAGATGCAGGCAGTTATTGCCGGGCAGATCGAGGACTTCGCCAAGTTCCCGCCGCGGCAAAAACCCGCATCGTTCAACTTGGATGCCGTACTGGAGCAGGCGAAAGCAGCACACGGCTAACACATCACGTTCGCGGGTGGGTGACTTTTACCAAAGTCACCCTTACCCGCCGCCAATCGACGATCTCGAGAGTTACCGCCGGCGCTGGGACGACCAGCGCCGGCTGGCAGAGTTGTATCTCTTCTGGCCGGCCGAGCCGTACCGCGAGGATCGCAGCATACTCGTCGCGGGCTGCGGCACTACGCAGGCGGCACATTACGCGGCGCGCTGGCCGAACACGCGCGTGGTCGGAATCGATCTCAGCGAAACGAGCATCGCGTTCGAGCGCGAGCTGAAGCGAAAACACAGGCTCGACAATCTCGAGCTCTACGAGCTCGCGGTCGAGCGAGTCGGTGAGCTCGGCGAGAGCTTCGAGCATGTCGTCTGCACCGGCGTGTTGCACCACTTGCCCGATCCGGACGCAGGCCTGCGCGCGTTACGCGACGCGCTCGCCCCAAAAAGCGCGATGCATCTGATGGTTTACGCGCCCTACGGCCGCGGCGGCGTCTACATGCTACAGGAGTACTGCCGGCGCCTCGGCATAGGCACGACCGACGCCGAGATCGACGACCTTGCGGCAAGCCTGAAGGCGCTGCCCGCCGACCATCCGATCGCACCGCTGTTGCGACACGCCCCGGACTTCGCCACGAAGGCCGGACTCGCCGACGCGCTGCTTCACCCGCTAGACCGCGCGTTTTCGGTGCCGCAGCTGATCGAGTTCCTCGATCGTGCCCACCTTGCGTTCGGGCGCTGGATTCGCCAGGCGCCCTACCTGCCCTGGTGCGGGGCGATCGCGTCGTCGCCCCATCACGCAAAGCTCGTCGCCCTAAAGGTAGAGGAACAATACGCGGCGCTCGAGCTCTTTCGTGGAACGATCCTCCGCCACAGCGTCGTCGCGTACCGGCGAGATGCGCTGCCCCTTGCGGTCGTCGACTTCCGCGGCGACGAATGGCTCGACTACATTCCCATCCGGCTTCCGGACACCGTCGCGGTGCGCGACCGGCTGCCGCCCGGCGCCGCAGCGGTGCTGATCAATCGCAACCACACGTTCACCGACCTCTATCTCCCCATCGACGCGCGGCAAGAACGTCTGCTCGAGGCGATCGACGGCAAGCGCCGCGTTCGCGACATAGGGCGCGCGATGGCCGACCGCGATCTCGCGCGAGCGTTCTTCGAGCAGCTCTGGCGCTGGGATCAGGTCATCTTCTCAACGGCCAGTGTCCGCGATCACGAGTCGGGCAAGTAACGCGGCAAGGCAGCCGTGGAGCGCGAAGGCCGGCCAGAGCAAAACGCCGACCAGCTCTCCGCGCACTCCCAGGTACAGAAAGAAAATCGCCGCGAGCATGTTGTACAATAAGAGTCCCCGCGTGGAGCGCGAGAGCGCCAGTCCGCAAAGGCCGAAGCCGGCGACGCGGCCGACGGCGGCGCCCGGCGCGGAGAGATCGTTGCCGATCAACAGCCAGGCAACGAGCGACGGAGCGACGATGAGCGCGAGCCCGGCGGCCGCCTCAACGGCAGCCGCGAAAACAACCACCTTCATCTGTCGGACGTTTCAGCGTAGCTCAGCGTCGGTCTTCCAGAGTCGCAGCATGACGTAAAATAAGAAGGCCGTGCTGATGCCGAACAGTAGCATGCCGTCCCCCGCCTCCACGGCGCCCATCATCCGCCAATGCTCTTCGGGCACGAGCCCGGAAGCGCCGCGCGTCGTCATCGAGTCGACTGAATAGAGCGCCGCGTCCGCCGAAGACGTGAAGGCGCCGAGCCACACGTACGCGACCGCCCACGTCAGCGATTCGATACCGTGCAATAGCGCGAGCCCGAGGGCCACGGCGACGATCACCGCGATCGTTGCCGGCGTGCTTCCCAGGTACGACGCGCTCGATCGCTGCAGTTTAGCCCTGAATCGCTCGATCGCGTTTACGATCAAACCGACCCCCCCGAGGTGCATCGCGATCGTGATCGCGATGAGCGCTAAGCTCCAGATCCAGCTGGCGCTCCAAGTGTTCCAGACCTGCATAAAATGCCGCTACCGACTCAAACGCTACAGACCGAAGATGAACAGCGTCGGCTTTCCAGTCACTTTCCAGGCAACGAAAGAGGTGTTACCGGCTGCGGCGGCTACATATTGCGTTCCGCCAGCGCGGTATGTAATGATTCCGCCTGCCATTGCGTTCTTGGTGTCGTAGCGGTAGAGCGTCTTCCCGGTCGTCGCGTCGAGCGCCAGCAGATTGCCGTTGAGGTCCCCCGTCAACACGAAACCGCCCGCGGTCGGCGCGAGCGCTGCGATCATCGGCGTTGCCATCTTGAGGTGCCAGCGTACGGCGCCCGTCGCGGGATCGATCGCGGTGGTCCAGCCATGCGCCATCGTCGTCGGATCGGGAACCGGAATGCCGCCCCCAAAGGCGGCCGCACCCTTTAGCACTTTTGCGCTGCCCGTTGCGATATTCGTTATGCTGGCGAGCTTCGTGAGCTTCACCGTCACGCACCAATCCACAGAGTTCACGTAGACCAAATGCGCAGCCGGATACCAAGCCGCGCCGTTCCATTCGCTGCCGCCGGTCAAGCCGGGACAGAAATGCGTTCCCTTCGTTGTAATGGGAGCGTCGGCGTTTGCGATCGTCGTGGTAGAGGTTTTCGATAATAGCTTACCGCTCCCGCGATCGATCAGATGTAGCAGGCCGTCCTTGCTGGTCACGGCGAGAAGCTTCTTGCCGCCGCCCATGTCGAATTCCGCACTGCCGGTTGCATCCCAATCGTGATCGTCATTGGGCTGCGTTTGATACGACCAGCGCAGCTTGCCCGAGCTCGCGTCGAGCGCGACGATGCCCGTTGTAAACAGATTCGCGCCGGGTCGCACGTCGGCATTGTAGTCGGGCCAAGGATTGCCGACCGGGGCGAAGATGGTGCCGCTCTGCGGGTCGAGCGTGAAGTATGTCCAGACGCCGCCGCCACCGTGCCGGCGAGCCGAGGATGTTTTCCAGGTATTTCCGCCGATCTGGTTCTCCTCCGGAATCGTCGAGAAAGACCAGACCTTCGTTCCATCGCTCACGCGATACGCCGAGACCGCGCCCGTCACGCCGACGTCGCCGCCCGCCGTACCCATAAAGACGAGGTCGTGCCAAATCAGCGGCGCGGCCATCGCCGACGCGCCGGCACTTGAATCCATGATCTTGCGATCCCAGAGCAGGTCGCCGGTCTTGATATCGAGGGCGATAAGGTGCCCGTCCGTTGTTCCGCGGATGACGCGCCCGCCGCCGATTGCAACGCCCTTGTTGTTGGCGCCGGCTTCGATGTCCGTCGCGTTGTATTGACGGCTCCAGATCTTCGCGCAGCTCCGTCCGTCGATCGCAAACGTGCCGCTCGTCGTCGTGACATAGAGGATGCCCTTATAGGCGACCGGGCTCGCTTCGAACGACCCTTCGGGCGAGAGCACGACCGAGCAGACGGGCTTGATGCGCGAAACGTTTGCGGCTTTAATATCGGCCAGCGCCGAATAACGCGCCCCGCTATAACCCTTTCCATAAGTGAGCCAATCTGCGGCGTCGGCGTCGGCGTTTTCGAGCTCTTGCTGCGACGGAGTGCTGGTCGAGGGCTGTTTAACAACCATTGGCCCCTCCGTCGCGGCCGCTTCGCCTGCGGCGGGCGCACCGGGCGCGGCAGCCGCAACGATGCGGGTGATATCGTAATGCCCGATGATCGGGGAGGATCCGGCCGGGAAGCCGTTCTTCTGGAGGATGAACGCAACCAACGCGAGGGATTGCGGCTGCGAGAGCGTCCCCGGCGCGTTGAGGGGCATTTCGGTTTGAATCGTCGACCAGAGCGCGCTCAGCGGCTTACCTTTATACCGCAGAAAGAACTGGTTGCCCGCAAGCGCCGGGCCGGCCCCGCCTTGAAGGTTTGCGCCGTGACAGACCGCGCATTTTTGTTTGAAAAGGGACTCGCCTTGCGCGGCCTGATCGGTGGAGTACCAGCCCTGGCTTCCCAGCGAACCGGCGATCGAACCTCTCGCGCTCGTCGCGGCCGTTGCGCTCACCGTTGTGCCGGCCCCTTGTGAGCGCGAGCCGCTGGTGCATCCGGTCGTGCTCGCCGATGCGAAAACCGCGAACACAAAAATGAGGCTACTCCAACCGAGCCTTTCCATATTGGGGGTTCTCCTCTATGTCGCAAGAAAAACTGATTTACCCGCTCATTTCTTTAGACTCTCCGCGTTCTGTTTGGGCATCTCGTGCGGCCGATAACGGTAGCCCGCCCGTCGAAGCCGGCGAAGGCGTGTGAAGACCTGCGGCTTCGGTTCGAAAAAGATGTTGAGCCCGGACCAGAAGCCGCCGTAGGCTCGCATCTGCGCGAAGTATTCCTCAACGTTGACGCGATCCATCAGCCGGCGCCCCACCGCGCTGATCAGCAGCCCTCGGAAACCGGTCGGTGAAAGCGTGGCACCGTAGCGATCCCGCGAGAACGTGCGCACTCGCTCGAGCGGGTTGCGCAGCCATTTGATCGCCGTGATGTAGGTCAGGAGCATCTCGTTCCAGACGGCGGTCTGATTGAGGCGAATGGCGCCGAGCTCGTGAGCGAGAATAAATGAAATGACATCCATCGTCTTTAGATCGCTAATGTCGAAGATGACCTGATGCAAGACGATGTAGTTCTCGCGCCACGATGAGAAGGTTCGCGAGTAGGGCGCGATCGATCCGCTGGTGAGGAAGAGCTCGGGCACCTTCTCCATGCGCAGGCGCCGGCAGTGCTCTCGAAGTACGGCGTACACCTCGGGAAATTGACGGTCCGAAAGCCGGACGGAATTCCCACGAATCGACGCCTCGCGGCGATTCCGCTCGAGCACGAGCAACGGAATTCCTATCAGCGCAGTAATCGCCAAAACTCGGAGAAAACCGATGTATTTCGCCAGTACCGGATGGTTCTTGAGCCATGAAGGCTCGTAGAAGATCAAAGCGATCGCGACGGCCATGAGGAGAAAGTTACACGCAACCGACGCGATGAATACCGGGCGCTCCAGCGGATCCCGAAGCGTCGATTCATCGACGGCGTCGGCGGGTCTGGTCAAGTCTCCATGCGCGGATATTTACTGGCGCGCGACGATCATGCTGAGCACTTCTTCTCGCGAGAGCAGGTGGTCGAGACTTTCACCTGTCGTCTCGATGACGACGACCTGAACCGTGCCGTTGAATTCGCTCTGCTCTGGCGGCATCTCGAGCGTCATCGGCGATCCGTGCTTCACGCCCACGTCGCTGGTCTCGTCCGCGGAGAAGACCATCGGAACCGTTTGCTCGACCCGTCCCTGACCAACGGCCTTTCCGTCGATGAGGAGCGTCACGCCGCCGCCTTTTGCAAGTCCGCCTCCGTCGTAGGCGAACTCCATTCTGACTTGGTGCGGGCCCGCATTCAGCGGTTGCGTCGCCGTGATGACGAAATGGCGGAGTCCGACGAAATTATAATGGTATGTGAGCGTTCCGTCCTTTACGTAGAACATCCAGCCGCCGCCGATTCCTCCCTGAGAAAGGATGACGCCGTTTGCGGGCTTCCCGTCCGGCACGACGATCTGCGCCGTAACGGAATGGCTCTTGTTTTTCACGTTCACGATGCCGTTCTCGTTGAGGCCGCCCATGCCGTTGGCTAGTACTTGAGAGGTCCCACGAATGAGCAGCGGCCGCCCCGCGATATCCGAGTTAAACCGTTCAGCGGTACGATCGTCCAGCGGCAGAACGTTGTTGCGCGTCGCCTCGATCAGCCACAGACGCTGAAGTTCGTGCAGCTTATCGGGCATCTGTTTTGAAAGGTCGTGGGCCTGCGACCAGTCCTTATTCGTGTCGTACAGCTCCCAAACATCGTCGTCAAATGGCGGAGCTGCCTCGGTCAAGAGCCACGGCGTTCTGTGGCGCGTCACCGCGGTCCAACCTTTGTGGTAGATGCCGCGATTGCCGAACATCTCGAAGTATTGGGTTTCGCGGCGCTCGGCCGCCTTGGGATCCTCGAAGCTGTACGCCATGCTGACGCCCTGCATCGGCACCTGCCCGACGCTGTTCACCATGTACGGCTCGGGCAGCTGCGCGATCTCCAGAATTGTCGGTGCGACGTCGATCACGTGATGGAACTGCGGGCGGATCTGCCCCTTGGCTTTGATCCCTTTGGGCCAGTGCACGATCGTGCCGTTGCGCGTGCCGCCCCAATGCGAGGCGACTTGCTTCGTCCACTGGTAGGGAGTATCCATCGCGTGCGCCCAGCCGACCGCGTAGTGGTTGTACGAATCGGGGCCTCCGAGCTTGTCCATGCGCGCGGTGAGAAAATCCACCGTCTCGAGCGCGTTCATGCCGTTGAACGGAATCACTTCGTTGTAGGTGCCCTGAGGCGTCCCCTCCGCCGACGCTCCGTTATCGCCGATGATGTAGTAGATCAGCGTGTTATCGAGCGCCTTGATTTGATCGAGGGCGTCGATCAGCCGGCCGATGTGGTGGTCGGCGAACTCGAAGAAACCCGCGTAAACCTCCATCTCGCGGGCCAGCACGCGCTGGAACTCCGGGGTCTGCGCGTCCCAAGCGGGAATCGCGTCGGGCCGCTTCGTCAGGTCGCAATCCTGCGGAATCACCCCGAGCTTCTTCTGTCGCGCGAACGTCTCTTCGCGCAGCTTGTCCCAGCCTTGGTCGAACTTGCCCTTATATTTATCCGCCCACTCCTTGGGCACGTGATGCGGCGCGTGCGTGGCGCCGGGTGCGAAGTACATGAAGAACGGTTTGTCGCCGGCGAGCAGCCGCTGCTGGCGCACCCACGCGATCGCGCGGTCGGTCATATCCTCCATGAAATGATAGCCCTCTTCGGGCGTCTTGGGAGGCTCCACGAGCTTGGTGCCTTCATGAATCGCGGGATACCACTGGTTGGTTTCTCCCGCGACGAAGCCGTAGAAATACTCGAACCCCGAGCCGGTCGGCCAGCGGTCGAACGGCCCAACCGGGCTGGCTTCCCATACCGGCACCTCGTGGCACTTGCCAAACTGCGCCGTCGAGTATCCATTAAGCCGAAGGATCTCCGGCAGCGGCGCCATCGAGTTCGGCCGCAACGAACTGTAACCGGGCGCCGACGTTGCGATCTCCGTAATGCCGCCCATGCCGACGGTGTGATGGTTTCGTCCAGCCAACAGCGCCGCACGCGTCGGCGAGCACAGCGCCGTCGTGTGGAAGCGCGTGTAGCGTAGGCCATTTTTCGCGAGCCGCTCCGCCGTCGGCGATTGGCACGGGCCCCCGAACGTGCTCGACGCGCCGAAGCCGACGTCGTCGATCAGGACGATCAGGACGTTCGGCGCCGCTTCCGGCGGACGCACCGGCTCGATCGGCGGAAACTTGGAGTCGGGATCCTTGGCATCGTACGCGATAAATCCGGCGTAAGCTTGGTCGGGAATCGGTAAGATCTCGCGCTGAACCTGCTTCGATCTGCCGTTCGAGTTCGTCATTTTGCATCTCCATCTGAACCAGAGCCGCCCGCCGCGAGCTCCGCGCGCAGCCCCTCGCCAAGCCTTTTGCGCTCCTTCTCCTCTTCGGTGAGCGGAGCAGGCTCCCACGGTTCCCATTCCTCCCAGCCCAACGCCTGCGAGGTCAGGCGGAAGCCGAAACCGACCACGAACGCAATTAACGTCGACGTAGCTACGGACCAGCCGAGCGCGACGTTGCAAACGACGTAAGCGATGCCGGTCAAGGCCGCCGCTCCCACGAAGAACTCGCCGCGAACCAGCTGCTTGGGAATTACGTTGCAGGCGACGTCGATGATCCAGCGCCCCGCGGTCGTCGCGATGATGCCGATGAGCACGGCAGCCGCGTACCCGAGATGGACGGAAAGCGCCGCTTGCGCACCGACGATCGCGTACCACGGCAGCGAGAACGCCGTCATGAACTGAAAGAGGCCATCCTTAAATCGCTGTTCGCTGTAATAGTCGATCGCGAGCGCCACGACGGCGGCGATCGTGCACAAGATCAAATACCACGGGTTGATCAGCGGCGACGGGATCCTATTAACGAGGACGTCGCGCACGATGCCGCCGCCGATGCCGCCCGCGTAGGCCAAGATGATAATTCCGGCGACGGTGAAGTGTTTGTAGTGGTCTGGGCGGCGCGCGAGAAGGGCGCCGTTGAAGGCGTTGGTCGTGGCGGCGATCAGCGAGATGTAGTCGACCAGCGTAAGGGTGCTAAAGCCGAACTTCGAGAGGATCAGCGGCGTCATGAGCCCGATCAGCGTACCACCCCGCCACAGACCGGTCTATCCTGGAATTGCACCCCTCACAAGAAGGGGAGCTCCACCAGCCGGACGGCGCCGTAGACGAGTCCGATGACGCCGACCCCGACCAGGAACGCGTGCCGCGGGTAGACCATCTTCGTGCTGATCCCGCCTAAGAACGACACGCCCGCGAAGATCACCGTCAGAAGCAGAAAATCGTCGGCGTGCTGGTTGGCGGTTTGCGCCTCGGCAAAGCTCGCGCCCGCGGCGTCCTCCAACTGCTTTGCCTCGGCCTTCGTCGCGAGCGAGTACTGAGGCATCACGAATGGGGATGACGGCGCTTTGGGATTGTTGCGGGGTTTCGTGGCGAGCCACGCGGCCATCGCCTTCTTCATCTCGGGGCGCAAGCGCTGGTAGATGAACCGCGCCTTCGGAGCGTTGCCCGCGTCGACCGCATCGACGTACTGCAGGAATAGCGCCACGTCGATGGCGGTCAGCACGTTAGCGCGATCCGCCGCTTCGGCGGACTGAATGCGATCGGCGTTGGCGACGTTATAGTAGCGCGCCTGGTGGCCGCTCCAGCGTCCCGACTGATAACCGCAGATCGCCGACAGGACCGCGGCGATGGAGATCAAGACCACCGACGCAACGTCGACGAAGCGGTCGACGGTCTGCCGACTGATGGTGGCTAATCCTGGACGCAGCGAAAGCCGAGGTGCGACATGCCCGTGTCGGTCATCTGCGGCGAGCGCGCGGCCGGACGGAAGCGAAGACAGTAGCTCGGCGAGCAGAGGAACGAGCCGCCCTTGAGCACCTTGCGCGGGATGCGGACCTGCGGCTGACAGGGGTCGTAGCTGAGAGCGCGAGCGTCACCGGCGCAGCAGGGCGACTCCATAGCCGTGCGATCGCTGACGAACCAGTCGCTGGTCCATTCCCACACGTTGCCCGCCATGTCGTAGAGGCCGTAACCGTTGGGCGCGAAACTGCCGACCGGCAGCGTCCGCGGCCCGTGCCGCGCCGTGCTCTTGTACGGGAACTCGCCCTGCCACGTGTTCGCGGCGGGCTTTCCGCCCGGCTCCATCTCGTCGCCCCAGACGAAGTCTCTGCCGTCGAGCCCGCCCCGCGCCGCGTACTCCCACTCGGCCTCGGTCGGTAGCCGTTTCCCCGCCCAGCGCGCGTACGCTTCGCCGTCTTCGTACGCAACGTGAACGACGGGGCGATCCGGACGCGAGTCGATCGAGCTGCCCGGGCCTTCCGGTTGCTTCCAGCACGCGCCCGGCACCCACGACCACCACTGCGAGAAATCGCGCAGATCGACCGGGCCTGCGGTCATATGGAATACGAGCGCTCCGGGAACCAAATTCTCGGGTGGCGCACCAGGATAGTCGGCCCGATTCAACGGGCGCTGGGCGACCGTGATGTAGCCGGTCGTGCGGACGAACTTAGAAAAGTCGGCGTTGGTCACGGCGTGCGCGTCGATCCAGAAGCCGTCGACGACGACCTCCCGCACGGGCGCCTCCTCCGGATAGAACCGGTCGGAGCCCATGCGGAATGTTCCGCCCTCGATCCGGACCATGCCCTCGCGCGCCGTGTCGATCATCCGTTTAGTATCTTACGGGCAGGAGACCGCCCGCGCAAGTCTGCATTTTTGGGATAGAAGGCTCTAGCGCCGCCGCGGTACACTTGCGCGGCAAGGAGAACATACTATGGCCGGCTCGGAAACCGCGGTCGTGTCCCGCATCACGCATCGCGAGTTCAAACTGTTGTTGAAGGCGGAGCGCTTCCCGACGCGGCAGTCGCTGCTTGCATTCAACAAATTGCTCGAGGAGATCGCGGCGAAGCTGCACGTCCGCTACGAGCCGTTCGATCCGATCGACGCGCAGCTTCGGATCGTTCAGTTCTACGACACGTCGGACCAAACGCTGCGCAAGAATCGCCTGATCTTTCGCATCCGTCAACTGCGCCAGGCGCTCTGGCCCGACGAGAGCTGGGAGGTGACGTTCAAGTCGCGTCACGGCGATCGCAAGAAGGTGGAGGGATTCGACAGCACGTCGACCTTCCCGACGCAAGAGAAGAAAAAATTCAAAGAGGAGATCTTACGGGGCGACGAGCCTGGATCGATCGCGAGCATCTACTCTAACAACTGCATCCTCGAGTCGCCGCAGCTCGACGTCGAGATTCCTCTCCACAAATTGGCGGAGGCTTTCCCGCACCTCAAGACGCTGAACATCAACTTCGATCAGACGATGAAGATCGTCAACGACGCGAAGGTCTTCGAGATCCAGGCCAACCTCGGCAACTTCTTCTTCGGCCATCACACAACGGCCACCGCGACGCTCGCGGTCTGGGCGCGGCCCGTTCCGGATAAGTTCGATCCGCTGATCGCGGAGTTCGGCTGGTCGTATCACCCCGTCGACGACGAAAAAGGCAAGGAGGCCGACAAGGTCGCCGACCAGTTCTTCAAAGACATTCAGTTACCGCTTGCTGAATGGATCACGACGGGAACCACAAAGACGGCGCTGATCTACGGCGACGACGGAAACTAGCGCAAGGCCACACCCTTCGCCCTTCGTGCTTCGACTACGCTCAGCATGACACTGCGGCGCGGCTTCGCTCAGGATGACACATGCTGCTGCCGCTTTTTCGTCCTTCGCCCTTCGACTGCGGCGCTCTGCGCCGCGCTCAGGATGACACAGGGTCAGACGCGCTCCTCGTGTAGAACACGCCGAGCAGCGTTGCCAGTATCATCTGGATGATGAAGTAGGTCAGAACGGCCGCGGCGACGTCGCCTCTTCCGAAGACGCTCGTCGCGAGCAGGGCCGCGAGGCCGATGTTGCGGAGCGCCGTCCCCACGCTCAGCGTGCGGCGGTACGCGCGTTCGCGTCCGCCGAGCACCCAGCCGGTCACCAGAGACAGCAGGACGATGCATGCAGCCGCGAGCATCCCGAGCGATCCGTAGACCGTTCCGATGGCCCGAGCGATCGGCTCGCCGAGCACCACCAGCAATGCGATGACGACGACGAGTACGATGATAAGGAGTGGCCGTAGCAGGCGCGCTGCGACTTGCGGCGCGCGCGCGCTCACGAGCATTCCGATCAGGAGCGGCACGAGCTGAAATAGCACAAGTGAGAGGATGACGCTGTTCGCGGAGATCGCGCTGCCGGGCAGCACGAGACGTGCCGTGATGGGAACCGTGATGACGGACAGCGCCGGCAACAGAAACGCCAGCGCGACGGCGAACCCGAGGCTCCCGCCCTTTCGCCGGCCGCCCGACATCACGACGAACGGAACGCCCGGGCTGATCGCCATCAGCAACACTCCCGTCGCGATCGGCTCGCTCAGATGAAACACGATGCGCACGAACAGCACGCCCAACAGCGGAACGATGATGAAGTTCGCGAGGAACGCTCGGCCCAGCAGCCCGTAGTCTCGCAGGACGGTCTTCAGGTGGGCGATGTTGACCTGCAGCCCGGTGTGCAACATCAGAGACACCAACAGCACGATCGCGACGATTTTTGCCGGGTTCATGAATCCAACATCCTCCATCTGACGTTATGCACGTCCGCCCGCTGCGCGAGCCCGCTCGAGAAGCGCTCGACGACGGAATCGTCCCGACGCGGCAGCCGCAGCTCCACTCGGACCTCTTGCCCTTGGCCCGCCGACTCGGTAGAAATGCTATGAAGAATCAGATTGCTCGCCTTGACGACGTCGATGACTGCGGCGCGAACGTCGTCGATCGCCGCGTCGTCGCATGCGGCGTGGATCCGGTATGTCTTCTCGCCGTGCCGCTCTTGGTAGACGGTGGCTTGCGAGTCAATCTTCTCGACGAGCGGCTGGAGGGCGAGGTTGAACACGAAGATGGCGCCGGCGCCCATGAGCGCGTGAGCGTACTGGCCGACCCCGGCGAGCGCCCCGACGGCGGCGGTCGCCCAGATCGTCGCGGCGGTGTTGAGGCCGCTGATGCTCGCGCCTTGGCGCAGGATGACGCCGCCGGCGAGAAAGCCGACGCCGGTGACGATGTTGGCGAGGATGCGCGTCTCGCTGTCGGAACCGACAACCGGCCCCAACAGCGTAAACAAGGCCGCGCCGATAGCGACGAGCGCGCTCGTGTGCACTCCGGCACCGCGCTGCCGCCACTGCCGCTCGAAACCGATCAGCGAGCCGAGTAGTCCGGCGACGACCACCCGCAGCTCAAACTCGGTTGCGGTCGGCATGTAAAAGCTACCGGAGCGCGATCGCGCCGACCGCCGCTCCCCCGAGGATGAGCAGTGCCGGATTGACGCGCGTGCGCAGCGACGCGTAGAAGACGGCTAGCCCGACGAGCAGCGTGATCCATCCGGTCACGGCGCCTTTGCCGAACGTGATCAGGCCCGCTACTGCCAGGCCGATCGCGACCGGCGCCAGCCCGCGCTGGATCGAGGCGCGCCACGGCCACGCCGCGATCCGGTTCCACACCCGACCGACGACGAACGTCAAAATTCCGGTCGGCACGAAGAACGCGAGCGCAGCGACCAGCGCACCCGGGATCCCGGCGACCCGTTCGCCGATCGTCGCCACCATCATCATGTTCGGCCCGGGCGACAGCTGCCCGACGCTATAAATATGGATCAGCTGCGCATCCGTCAGCCAGCGGTGCACGCCGACCACGAGGACCTTCATCTCCGGAAACGCCGCCATGCCGCCGCCGATCGTCAGCAACGAAAGGTAGCCGAAGACGCGCGCTATTGCAGGGATCTGATCCACGCGTGTGAGTCCTCGTGCGGGCGATCGGTTTTCTTGACCGGGCGATACGCGAAGATTGCGAGCGCGCCGACCGAGAGCAGCACGACCGGCACCGATAGCTTGAAGTGGTTGATGCCCAGTACCGCGGCCAGAATGAAGAACGCGTCGTAAAATCCTTTGACGGTCTTCTTTCCGATCTGAAACCACGTGGCCGCGATCAGCCCGGTGGCCGCGGCCGCCACGCCGTGGAGGGCCGCCGTGACGATCGGCCGATTCCCGTTCATCCCGTACGCGACGCCCGCGGCGGTCATGAGGATCAATGCCGGGAGACACATTCCGATCATCGCCGCGACGGCGCCGAGCGTGCCGCGGAGGCGATCGCCCGCGAGAATCGCCATGTTCGTGGCGTTGAGTCCCGGAAGCGTGTTGCTCAACGACATGAGCTCGAGAAACTCCGTGTCGTCGAACCAGCGCTTCTTCCTAACCAGCGCGCTGCGCAGATAGGCGACCACGCCGCCGCCGAAGCTGGTGGCGCCGATCTGGAGAAAGACGCCGAAGAGTTCGAGCATCGATACGGCCTTGGGTCTCGGGGCCGCTACCGCCTCCGCCATCGCACTATGATAGCAACTCCCTGCCCGACCCTCTATCCCAAAACGGCAGGGCTTGCATTTTTGGGATACTGTCGGGACGGATGCCCGGCGTACACTATGAACACCATGAATACGCTCCTGGGTCGCGTTCCTTTAGCCGCTCTCGCCGTGACGGTCGCCGTCGCCGCGCCATTTGGCCCAGCCGGCGCCACGGGAACCGCTCGCGTCGTGCAGCGCGACGGATCCCAGAAAACCTACACGAACGTTCGGATCAGCATTAAGAACGGGAGCATGGCGATCACGTCGGCCGACGGGCAGGGAACGATCGTTCTGGGCGACGCGGCGTGCACGAAGGTCGGCGAGCTCCTCGAGTGCCTGCCCTACGATGCGACGCTCCTGCAATACGGTCGTAAAACGCATATTTCGCTGCAGTCCGGAACGGTTTGGCTGAATCCGAGCAAGACCCGCCAGCCGCTGAGCCATTCGTCCACGCAGCTTCCGCCCCGCGGCGTACTGCTCGCCGTTCGCACGAAAAAGGGAACGTACGTTACGCTCACCGGCGTCGTCGACGAGGTGCAGAAATGAAAGTTCAACGCACGGCGGTCATCGCGCTGCTCCTTGCCTTCGTTCCGCTGAGCGCTGCAGCCGGCGGCCGCGGCGGCTACTCGCGGCCGGCCGGCGGATTCGACATGCACAGCGAGGGCGCGCCGGCACGCGCGCCGCAAAGCGCCAGCCATTCGAGCACGGGGCCGTACGGGACGAACCGCTCGACGACGGTCAACAACACCGGCAACGGTTACAACCGCACGACGACCGCGTCCAATGGAAACTATAACCGCACGACCTCCGGCGGCGCGAACACGAACGGCAACTACTACCACGGGAGCACGGGCAGCGGCCCCAATGGGTCGTACAGCCACTATGGCAGCGGCAACGCGTACAATCACACGTACAGCGGCTCAACCACCGCAACGAACGCTTGGGGACAGACGTATCACGCGAGCACCTACGCCAACTCCGGCACGGTCTATCACGGCGCCGTCGTGACCAACCCGGTGTATCGCGGCTATCCAGCATGGGGCTGGAACGGCGGCTACGCATGGTACGGCGCGCCCGCCTACTGGGGCGGCGGGTTCTGGGGCGCGTTCGCGGTCGGAGCCACGGCGGCGGCGGTAGCCTCGTATCAGGTCGCGCCGAGCAGTCCCGGCGCGAAACTCCTCGCCAGCTATCACCTCACGCAGACGGCGTGCGGCCCGCCGAATCTCGTCGTCATCTACGGACCGAACAACAGCATGATCTGCGCGTTACCAAACAATCTCGTGTCCGCCGGCAACTATAGCGTCAACTCGCAGACGCTCACCATCGTATCGCAAAACCCGTAACGGCTCGTCGCCTGCGCGCCTAAAATGAACGTTCTCTTGATCGGCCTGCTCGCGTTCGCATGCCTCTTCGGCGGCGCGCTGCTCGGCATGCGCCTTCGCAACGCGTTACCGCATCACCACTTGAGCGGCGAATCGGCGAAGCTGCTCGAACTGGGCCTCGCCATCGTCGGCACGATGGCCGGGCTCGTCTTGGGCCTGCTCGTCGCCTCCGCGACGAGTGCCTATAACGCACAGCGTAGCGAGTTGCTGGACGTCTCGTCCAAGATCATCGTGCTCGACCGAATATTGAAACACTATGGGCCCGAGGCCAACCCTCCGCGCGCCGCACTGCGGGTCGCCGTCGAGCGAACGCTGTATCGCATCTGGCCGCAACAACGCGCGGGCATTCCCGAGTTGGATCCATCGGCAGAGGGCGCGGAGACGATCCTCGACCAAATCGAAGACCTTGCGCCAACGAACGACGCGCAGCGCTCGCTCAAATCGGAAGCCGTCGGGCTGTCGCTGACCCTGGGCCAGATCCGGTGGCTGATGTACGAGCAAACCGGCTCGTCGCTCTCGATGCCGCTGCTCGTACTGCTGATCTTCTGGTTCACGATCACGTTCGTCGGCTTCGGTCTCTTCTCGCCGCCGAATCCCACCGTCGTCGTAGCCCTCGCGCTGTGCAGCCTCGCGGTGTCGGGCGCGATCTTCGTCATGCTCGAGATGTATACGCCGTTCCAGGGACTCGTGCAGATACCGAGCGCCCCGCTGCGCGAGGCGCTCGCGCACCTGCAATGAAAGCGAGGGTTGCGGCGATCGCGTTTGCGGCATTCGTTGCCGGCGGGGGACTGGCGGCCGCGCAAACGCCCGAGAGTGACGAGGAGAGCACCGTTCCCGAGGCGAGCGCGACGCCGTCGCCCGCGCCGAAGGCGCTGACCTATCACGGTTACGTCCGTTCCTTCTACTTCACGCGTCAGAACGCGTCGAATAATTCCGGCGCCCAATTCGATTATGCGCCCGGCGCGAAATACAGCTCGAACGGGGTCAACGAGGCCGCGTGGAACACGGGCATCTCGATCGACGCCGATTACGGCTTTCCGGGCGCCCAGTGGAATATTGGGGCTTCGTATCTCTACGCCAATCCGATGGATGGGCCGTGCGTCGTCGCGGCCAACCATGCCAAGGGCGCCGAATGCGTCACGCAGATTCCGCCCCGGACCAACTCCGACGACACGCTGCCGGGCTTCACGCTGAGCACCTTCTACGAGGCGTACGTCGAGTACAAAGCATACAACTTTGACGGTACGCTCGGCAACCAACTCTTCCGCTCTCCGTGGGCAAATCCGTCGGATTCGCGGCTCAAGCCGGCCGCGTTTTCGGGCGGCGACGTCTCCTACTCGGGCATCGCACACTGGACGTTCGAAGCCGCCGACATGCTCGCGTTCGAAAACCGCACCAGCTCCGACTTCAGCCAACAGACACTGCTCACGAGTTATCCCGCCGGGGCCAAGGGACTACCGAGCAACATCGACATCCCCGGAGGCCAAGGCGTCAAGACGAACGGGTTTGCTTTCGGTAAGGTGGCTTACGCCGATTCGGCCACGGGCTTTTCGGCCGCCGGCTTCTTCTACGGCATCGCGGATCTCGCGAACATCTGGTGGTTCGACGGCGACTATACGTTCACGAAACTGCCTTGGAAGCCGTTCGTCGGGCTGCAAGGCGGCTTCGAGAGCAACACCGGCCGCTCATATCTCGGGAAGATCGCGAGCCAAGACGTCGGCGTGCAGATCGGAGCCGACGTCTCCAAGAATTTTCGCATCACCGCGGGCTACGATTCGATCCCATGGCGCAGCGACACGATCTTCCTGCCCAAGAGCGTAACGTGCAACGGCTCGTATCAGATCGCTACGAAGGCCGCCACGCTCGCGTATTTCCTTCCGATGAATGCCGCGCAGTGCTTCGCCAATCCGAACGGCACGACGCAGATCTACTACGGCGGCTGGGCCAGCCCGTACACGGAAAGCTACTCGACCGACCCGCTCTTCACGTCCAGCGTCACGCAAGGCATGGCCGACCGGCGCGCGCCGGGGTCTTCGTGGAAGGTCGGGCTGACATTCACCTCCGACGACAAGCGCTGGGTCTTCATCGCGACCGACGCCTGGTACGACTACGGCAACGCGTTGGCCCCACAGAGCACGAATATCTGGGTGCTCGATGGGCGCTACCACCTGAGTCCCGTCGGCAAGGAACGATATCGCGGGCTCCTGCTGCGCTACCGCTACGCGCAGCGAACGCAGTCCAACACGCAGACTCTAGGCGGGCTGCCGCTGTTTAAGTACAACCGCGCACAGCTGGAGTACGACTTTTAGTACTAGCGCGAATCGCTCTTGAGCTTCAGCTCCACCAAGTCGTTGCTGTAGACGCTGCGCATCGGCAGATGCGTCCGGACGTCGCTGACGACCACCGGGATCCCCGCCGCCGGGTCATACGCGATCCGCTGCTTCGAGGACGCCGCTAGATAGCGCCCGCCCTGCTGCGTGAGCTTTCCGGTCGCCTCGACCAAAATGGTGCCGCCGGCGTTAGCGATCTTACCTTTTCCCTGCAGCGTGTAGACGCTCTTAAAGGTCGTGAGCTGGCTCATCACACCGGAGGCTCCCGGCAATATCGCCGCCTCGACCTGGTACGTGCGCGACCAGTTGGCGTGTCCGCCGCCGGTAGACAACGGGTGGAAATAGCTTTTGCCGAGCAGCGGGAACAGGGTGAATTGGATCGGCGATATCGCGTACGCGGGCTTCTGGCAGGAGACGCCGCCGTCCGGATACACCTCACAGGTGTTCGTCGCGCGGGGACGCGCGGTGTTCCACCAATAGTCCGTCCCGCTAATCATGACGCCGCCATCCTTGGCGGGCCCCATGATGTCGATGGTGGTCGTCCCGGTGCCGTTTCCGGAGCTCGCAACCTTCGTGTTGAAGCCGAATTCGTAGACAAGGTGGCGCTGGGAGTGCGCCGCGGACGTCTGGGCGCTGAGTGCGATGAGTACGGCGATGAAGAGTGCAGTCGATTTCATGGACTTCAAACCTCCGTCAACAGACTTCGGCGAGCGGGCGGCCGTCAACTGCTCGTATGCCGTCGGCACGGACAACCGCCAATGGCGGCAAACCAGCAGCCGCCTGAAGGCAGCGTTTGTTTTGCGTTGAAGGCCTCGCGACCTTTAAGGAGAGCACAAACCATGGCGTACTTTACCGATGACTCCCTTCTCCCCGAAAACATGGCACCTCTGATGATCACGGCGGCTCCTTACGGGCCAATGTGGCTTCCCGAGGACGGCCCACCGGGATACATCCCCCTTACGTGGGATGAACAAGTTCAAGCTGCCGTTGATTGCTATAATGCAGGTGCAACGTTATTGCACATCCACGTGCGCGATCCCAAGACGGGACATATCTCGAAGAACTTCAAGGAATACGGCGAGCAAATCGGGCGCCTCCGTGAAGCTGTGCCGAAAATGATCCTGCAGGTCGGCGGATCGATCTCGTTCGCGCCAGAGCCGGGCGAAGTCGGGAAGTTCGGGACTTACGAACAGCGCCACAAGCTGACTCAGATCGACCCTAAGCCGGATCAGATCACCGTTTTGTGCGGTAGCGGTCTCTACGATTTAACCGCGCTGCACCCAGTTGACGACTCCTTCGGCGGAACGCACCTGGGCAATGAAGAAGCCATGCATGGGATCGCTAATATGGTGGCCGATGGTACGCCGGACTTCTACATCGAAGAGACAAAACTCTGTGTGGAGCACGGGATCCAGCCGTATTTCGCGCTTGGCCACGTCCACAACCTCGAACTAGTGGAGCGCATGATTCGGCGAGGCTACTACATGGGCCCGATGAATGGATTTTTCAGCACCGGCGGCGGCGGCTTTCTCGGCGCCAATCCGTTTGACCTGATGGAGCTCGTACGCCGGACGCCGCACGGTTCGGTGTTCACCTATCAAACAACGTTTCGCTTAACACACCCAATCTCGATGATGATGATCGCCCTCGGCCAACACACGCGCGCCGGCATTGAGGACAATCTTTATGACACCAAAAAAGGCGTGCGGATGACGACCGTTCAGATGGTCGAGAGGCACGTTCGCATGGCTCGTGAGATTGGGCGTGATATAGCCACTCCAGAGCAGGCACGGCAGATGCTAAAGCTGGGTGTTACGTATAAGACCACCGAGGAAACATTAGCTAAACTCGGCCTGCCGCCGAATCGCGAACCTGGCCACCAGGGCTTTCTGGTACTCAAGACAGACGGCACCTTTAAGGAGCCATCGCCAGCAGTTTCGGACGCACACTTACTGGCGTACTAAATGGGCGACGACGAATCGATTCGTGTCGTTGGAATCTGCGGCAGTCTTAGACCTAACGGCTGGACGTTGGCCGCGTTGAAGATTGCACTCGCCGGTGCGAAGGAAAGGGGCGCGACCGCTGAACTGCTGGACTTGCGCGATTATAACCTTCCATTTTGCGCCGGCGGGGACCCTGACGCGATCCAAGGTAACGCCGGCGTTCAACGGCTTCGACAAAAGGTCTCGGAGGCGAGCGGCATCATCCTGGCAACTCCGAACTATCATGGCTCCCTGAGCGGCGTCCTAAAGAACGCGCTCGACTTGATGAGCATGCGCGAGTTCGAGGGTAAGGTTGTCGGCCTTATTGGCGTCTCGGGTGGACGGATGGGCGGAACTTTCACCCTGAACACCTTACGCGCGATCGGCCGAACGCTGCATGCTTGGGTCATTCCTTCCGAAGCATGGATCTACAACGCCGATTCCGCCTTCACCGAGGACGGGCATATCAAAGATCCTAATTCTGAACAACGAGTAAGAGACGTAGGGCGCAAGATTGCGCGGTTGACGCGCATGCTCGCCTCGAAGGAAGCGCGCGAGCTGCTTCACTTGTGGGAAGATGACGAGGCCGTCACGCCGAGCTTAGACAATAGCAATGAGGGAGGCGACAATGACAATCGATAAAGCTGGACCGTGGGATGCGGAAGCATTCGACACGCTGGAACGATGGGATGCCCAGTGGTGCGACGCTGGCGCGACGCGCTATGAGCTGCTAATGGTGCTCAAGATGGCTTCGCTCCTGTCGATCCACGTCTGTAGCCTCGGCGCCCCAATTCTTTTAGAAGAGGCGTCCAATGCCGGGGTAGCCACCGAGGGAAAAATGCAGAAACGCCGGTTTGCGATCGGATGCGCGCCATCGGGCAATGGAACGTCGCGTGGGATGGGTTTTACCAGATCGACCCCGCGTGGACTGAAGCATTCATTGCTTGTGGCGCTCCCGTATATTCCGGCGGCCTCGATCCGAAGCTCGCAGAGTTCCTGAGCATCGCTTTCGATGTATCATACACCCACATGTATGCACCCGGTGTGCGTCGCCACATCAAAGCCGCGTCTTGGAGGATCGGCGGCTTGCGCCCGCGGCCGAACTGGCGTGCGATGTACTCGATGAGCGAGGCGTAGACGTAGTGGTAGGTGGTGTTCGGCGGAACGAGTTTGCGCGCGAGCGCTTCCTCTAGGAGTTGTCTGGCGCCGGCCTTGCCGTCGCCGAGGATTCCGATGGCTGCGGTGAAGATGTGGCCGCGCGGCTCGGGCGTCGTTCGCATCTGGACGGCGCCGCTATTGCGACTGCCGAGACGTTGCGCCGCGATTGGCGCGAGCTCGCGTGCGAAGACGTCGCCGCGGTCGCGGAGGCACTGCGGGATTTCGGAGGCGGTGACGGCTCCGGCGCTTCCGAACGAGCCGAGCTCGCTCCACCGAATCGGCGTGCAGACGGCGAGGCCCTGCGCGCGCAGTGCGGCGCGGCGGCGAGAGGGATCTGCAGCGCGATGCCGCCGCCGCCGTCCAGCAGCGGAATCGCTTCCAGTTTGTGCGGATCGAAGAGCAGCGCGCGCAACGCGAGCGCAGCGAGCTTGACGCGCACTTGTGCTCCGACGAAGCCGGAAACGTTTTTATCCCCGACGGCAGCGAGTTAAAGATTTTTGAGTACGCGCACGGCGGCACGACGCCGTCGCTACCTTTAACGACCCCGAGTTTCCGCGGGCATGTTCCGTCGACAAGGTTACGGGAAATCTTGCCGTTGCTGACTTGGGTGATGTCGCGATATATCAAAATGCCTCGACCAACCCAACGCGGCACAAGAACGCTAAGTTCGCAAATTACTATTTCTGCGGCTACGACGAACGGGCGCCCCTACCTATTTCTTCGAAGCGGGTGCGGATGCGTTGCTCGTTATGCAGCCGGCAATCGTACCAAAGCTTGCTGCAGAAAGGCCACCTGATCCGAAACCGACTGCTCAAACCACTCTCCCAGATAAATATCGAAATGGCCGATCGGGTAGTGCTTGAGTGTGGCGCGCTTGCCGGCCCGACGGGCCGCCGCCTCGGAGGCCGCGGGGACAACGAGCGAGTCGTAGTCGCAGATAGCGATCAGGATCGGGCACGGCAATCGGTCCGTCTTGAGACCCGGACGATAGAATGCCAACGTAAGGATGAAGCGAGCGCACAGCTCATTTCGCCAGCCGGGAGCCTCGATGGCCTTCATGCCAGGCAACGTGTCTGGCGTCATCAGCAACGCCACCTTACCCGGCGCGGCGCCGGCCGGAATCAGCCTGGGCGCCAATCCAAACATGCCGCGGACCGCATCCACCAACCCGAGCCCTATGAGTTTCATGACCATCCCGAGCCCGGCATACTTTAGCAGACTGACGGTATTGGCTCGATTGTCCATCGCGGGACACTGGGAGATTACGGCCGCCACGCGCCCGTCGGCTACCGCCACTTCTACCACATGGCCGCCCGACAGTGAACTGCCCCAGACGGCCACGCGATCGGGATCCACGCCGGGCACTTGACGGATGAAATCCAGGGCAGCCACGTAATCTTGCAACTGCCGGCGCACGGAAAGGAGCTGCCGCGGCTCTCCGTCGCTGTCACCAAAATAGCGATAGTCAAACACGAGCACGTGCATCCCCGCCGCAGTGAAGTGCGGAATATACTGCTTGAGCTGTGAACGAACGCCCGATGTCCCATGCGCCATGACCAGTGCGGGATATCCCCGGTCGTTCCGCAACACCTCGGACTCCGGCGGGCAGAGCCAAGCACGGCAAATAACGCCTCGGCTCGCAAACTCGACCTCGTTCAGTGCTTTCATCCGCCAGGTTAGCTGCTTTCGGTCATCAGGAACCGTATCGCGCTCACTTTACGGGTTGCATTGGCGGTAGCTTCCAGCTACCACTCAGAATCGCTTCTTTGGGATTGTACGCGCGAAGGACCGCAAAAAAGCCGCCTTTCGGAGCGGGCAACCAATTCGGCTCGCGCCCCGGTCCGGGCGACGACTGCTGCACAAAAATCGTGAGCCCGCCATCGAGGTCGCGCTTAAGCTGCGGCAACATCGGCGAATTGATGAGATAGCGATTGATTGGATTTGCGACGAGCAACTGCTGTGGCAGGTTGTACATCGTGATCGACCAGAACGCGTTGACCGGCGGGAGCCCACCCGGTGCGAAGTGGACAGTGTATTTGTGAGCACCACTCAGCGGTTTTCCGTTTGCATCGTTGGAGTAGTTAAGGTAGACTGCCTCCGCCGCTGTGTTTCCGAGGATGCCGAGTTGCGCTCCGAGCGATCGGTTCAGGTAGTTGTTGTGCATCGCTTCGCGGGTGCCAAACAGGTCGCGTGAGCTCTTTGTCGCGGCTCTCGCCACGTCGATCTCTTGCTGCCCCGCGGCCATCCCGGCAACTAGGTCTTCTTGCGTCACACCACTCGGTGGCCGAAAGTTTCCGGGTTGTATGCCGATGCTTTCGAAGCCTTTGCGCAATGCGACTTCGCTCGGATCCACCGGGCAGAACTGGAGAACGAACGACAACACGTCGAAAAACTTCGGCGACGTGCGCTCGGGGGGCATGAGTTTCGATACAATCCACGCTTTGACGTTGAATTCCGATGATGTGGGCGCCGCTGCGCTGAGGGGTAGCATCCAGTGCACAGCCGGCGCTGCGGGCGGCGCCCGCGCTCCGGAGAATGCCGATAAAGAGGCGATCTTGTAGCCCGCCTGGATCTGGTGGACTCTTGCTAAGTCGGATGCGCCAAAGAGTTGCGTCCGAATTCCGGCCATGATGAAGTCGGTCTCGCCTCGCACCACTTTGTCTATTCCCCTCGGCACCGCTCCCTTCCAACCCGGGCCGGCAATCAGGAAACGCCCCCCGGCGTTGCCCGTTGTGCGCGTGCCGAGGTACGCGAAGTTGAACGTGTACTGGTCGACGAGCTGCACAGAGTAGTAACGATTTTTTTCGATCGCCGGGAGCGTTAGAACGTAAGGCTCGGCGCGCAAATCGAACATAACAAACGAGTACGGGGTGTCGGCGTTTGGCGACTGTATCGTGGCGTCCGCCGGCGTGGAGACATTCGGTGTATTATAAACGGTGTTTATGGGAGCCTTAAACGCCGGGCTGCGTGGAAAGAAAAAGTAGGCAGCTTCGATCCGGTAAAGGTCCACAATCGGAAACCCGTAGACGTACGCCTCCTTCGCTACGTCGACCATCTGCGAAGCAGCTGCCGAGGTTGCTTTCGTCGGTTGCGCTGACTTCTGCGACGAGCAGCTCCAGAGAATTGCTAAAGACAATGCCGCGACAATCGTACGTTTCACTAAGGCATCCTCCAATGCTCGCATGTTTCGGAAAGAACTTCTGCCACCTCTATGCGGGGCGCAAGTCCACTACGCTTGAGACGAATAACTCACCCCGTGCGCGTTTAGGATCGCCTCTCTATGGAGATTAAGCGCACGGAAACACGCATACAGGTACAGGGCTGCTACGGCAAAGTCGCGCAGCTCATGCCCTAGCTTGCGAGCGGCGGTTGTAGCCACTGAGACCTTGCTAGCCATGGCTCACTTCAAACACGGACCATTCTGTTCACAACTAACTGAAGCCGGATCGCGCATATCTTGCACTCACTACACCTCAAGCCCGCTGACTAAAGATCCTTTTAAGGGAGGCCACGGCTGGCGATAACGACGAAAACCGGCCGATCTGATCAAAACAATTGTTCGGTGCTTTTTTGGGATAGCCCAAGCCATCCGCGATAAACTAGACTGAGCGTGTGCGGCGTCTTCGGGCGAAGCGGCGCACGTTCTTGCGGCTTGCTTGCTCCGCTCTTAGAGGTGCTGGCCGTATCGAAATCACTACATACGAGATTTTCGCGTCGAAGATGACGCCGGAGGGACTAACATGAGTGTAGGCAACCGCAAGATCATCGATTTTCGCAATCGGCCGCCGCTCCAGCCCTATAAGGGGCTGTTCGACCTGAAGAACAACATGCTTATGAAGAGCCACTTGAAAGTTAAGAATCGCCCGGCAAACACAGCCTCTTCCTCCATGTCGATGGTTGGGAAGCCCGGAGCGATGGAGCAATGGTGGAAAGAGATCGACGAGGCTGGGATCGATGCGGTTGTGGTCAACGGGCGTTATGCCGGCGGCATGCCGGACTTCACGATGGATAACGACACGCTAGCCGGCCTGCAGAAACAGTATCCAGGGAGACTCTTTGGTCTTTCACAGATTAACCTCGACCAGAATCCCGACGAGACGGCAAGGGTAGTCGAAAAGGCAATCAAGCAGCAGGGCATGGCCGGTGCCAACCTTGAGCCGGGTTATCAGACGGTTGGCCTGGGGAAGATGGGAACATTCACCGACGACCCCTCATTCTGGCCGATCCTCGAGGTGCTTTCCGACGCCGGCGCGTTTCTGCTCATCCAAACGGGACTCTTTGTCGGAACGGATATCTCTTTCAACAATCCGGAAGCCCTAGACCGCATGTTGTTTTCCTTCCCGAAACTAAACGTGGTCCTCGCCCACGGCGGATATCCGTATATTCAGGAAGTGTTAGGTTTGGCTGCCAAGTGGCCGCAGCTCCACCTCTCAGCTGACGTCTATATGTTTTGGCCGAACGGCTTTCTCTACGCCATGAACTTAGAGCGGATTCCCGAGCAGCTCGTCTTCGGGAGCGCTTTCCCGTTCTGCGATATGAAGACGTATGTTGAGGAGACCTTCAAACTTCAAAAAGAGCACGACGTGAGCGATGCGACGATGGAGAAGTATCTCTACTCCAATGCGGCCCGGCTGCTCAAAGTCAATGAAGCGGGAGCACGGAAGCCCGACGGATCAGTCGCGGCTTCAGTGCCCGCTTAATCGCTGAGTCACACAAGGAGTTTCAAAATGACAATCGCAGCAGACGTGGCCGCGCCACAAATTCCCGTCGGGCTTCAGGGTAAGCTGACCAAAGAAAACTTCGGACCTTCCATACCTTCGTACGCGCCGCTTTACCCCAATTTCGGCCCAGAGGGATGGTGGTGGACCAACATCGATGCGGTCCTGATCGACTATATGACCGACGCAAAGGCGGCGGCTGAATTTCTGCCTGCTCCCTGCAATCTCGTTGGAATCCCGATGGCGCCAGGCCAATCGGCAGTGAAGATGCTCTTCGCGAACTATCGCGGCGGAACGCTTCCTCCGTACCTCGAGGTCATCCAAAATATCCCTTGCCTCTATAAGGGTGAGCTGTACCTTTACGTGTGTCAGATTTGGGTGGACACCGACTCGGCCATGACGTCGGGCCGTGAACTGGGCGGATTTCCCAAGAAGATGGCCGACATGGGTGTCAACTGGCACGGAGAACTTGGCACCGGTTACCTCGAACGCTCTCAGGAGCGGCCAATTGGAAGTGGGAAGCGTATCGCCTCGTACACCTTCAAGAAGACCGGCAAAATGCTCTCGTTGCCGCTGCCCGCGAACCGGAAGCCAACCTTTCCATTCCCGTACAACCTGACGCTCCCACTCCCCGAGCCTGCGAACCAACCGCAGGGGCTACCGTTTAAAACCCTCTCAACGCGATTCATCGCAGATATCGGTGGCGAGAAAAACCCGTGGGCGCTGTCGCAGTTGAACGGGCTGGTCTGGACCCTGGCGAAGGGCGAGCTGTGGGCCGGGGAGGCCAGCCTGGCATTCCACCCGTCTGAAGATGATCCGCTCTACAAGCTCCCGGTGAACCAGATCCTCGACGCTATGGTGTTCTACGGCGACATGAACGCCAAGTCGAGCCTTTGCGAGAATTGGTAACACGGCGCTCCCTGGCGGACTAGTATCTGCGGCACTGGATGTGTCGCTCATCATCATGGAAAATGGCGGCTCAACCGTCCGAGCGGAGCGCGCCTTCAACGGCATCCTCAGGGGAGCGAACGCCGAGGGCGTTGCTACATTTTGGCGCTACGATTTCGTGGCCGTCACTCGAGTGACGGACGGCGAACCGGAGACGTTCATCCGTCCCATCCGGCCACCGGGTGCGAACCTCTTACGCGTTGCGGAAGCGTCAACGCTCGCTGAGCGCATCGCAAGGGGCGACGTCGATCAAGCGACCATCGCTACTGAAGTGCAGCGCATCAGGAATATTCCGTCGCCCTACAATGCATGGCTGGTTGTTTTCGCGGCGGCCTGTGCCGCAGGGTTCTTCACGCATTTTATCGGGGGTAACTGGGGCGGCTTCGGAATAGCATTTGTAGCGGGTGCAATCGGGCAAACCGTTCGCGCCGCTCTTCAGGCTAGGAAGTTCGGAGCGGCAGCCACGACCATGGCGTGTGCGATTTTGTCGGCGCTGATCGCCGCGTTTGGTCTACGCGCAGGCATCAGTCAGGTTGCGCCCGCGACATTGATTGGATCAGTCGGATATATGATTCCGGGCCTGCCGCTCGTAAACGGGTTTATCGACGTTGCATCTCACCGAAATATGTCGGTCGGGATTCAACGCATACTCAATGCAGCGTTTCTCTTTCTCATCCTCGCGATCGGTATTGCGGTTGGGCAAGCGGTCGTTGAAGTGAAGTGAGCTGAGAGCATGGCTATCATGCCGATGGTAATCAATGGTGTTTGGGCCGGTCTCTTTGCCGCAGCGCTGGCTGTTGTTCTAACAGCTCCGCCTCAGGCCATCATTCCGAGCCTTCTCTGCGGCTTTGCGGCTCGACTCATTCGTAATGTTCTAATTGGCTGGGGCTTGAGTTCGAGTGCTGCGGTTGTCCTTGCTGCAGCGGCGTGCGTGTTGCTGGCAATCGGACTAACCGGCCGACGTCGCGGCGCTTCCGTGATTGCAATCGTGACCGGCGTTCTTCCTCTTGGCGCCGCCGTAGCACTTTTCAATTCCATCAAGGGGATACTCGATATTTCGAGCCTCAAGGAACAGGCGCTCATTACAGCATCAGCGCAGTTGTCGGCCAACCTTAGTGCCGTATTCACGACGACGTTCGCGATGGCGCTTGGGATTGGTCTGGGGTTTTTAATCGCCCGGGCCTTCAAATGGCACCTCGTTAGTGCCGGCACTCCAGAAAGCGGATTGCCGACCCCGCGGGCTCAGTGACCTACTGCGCCTCGATTGGCCCGGGCGCCTAGATGACCGAGCTGATTTTCTCTTCGAACCCGTGGTTGCTGCCGGCGCTGATGTTGGTTGTGCTGGGGCTTTCGATTGAGGTGCCCTATCGCTTTGGGCGATCGCTGGCACGCTACATGCCGAAAGCCGATCCATTTAGTGTCGTCCAAACCGGGCTGCTCACGTTAGCGGCCTTCGTGTTGGCTCTATCTTTTAATCAGGCATCGGCGCGTTTCGACACGCGGCGGCAACTTGTGATCCGAGAAGCCAACGCTATTGGAACGACGTGGCTTCGCTCCAATCAGCTTGAGGCCACCCGGTCCACGCGATTTCGCCGGATATTGACCGACTACACCGCTGCGAGGCTGAAGGCATATGAAACGCCCCGCGATCCGGAACTGTATCGAAAAACAATCGATCAAGGCAACAAAGATCAGGGCGAGCTCTGGTCGATTGTGTCCTCCGCGTTGCGTGCACACCAAACGAATCTGGGCATTTCGCTGTTGATGCAGAGTCTGAATGATACGATTGACCTCTCGTTGGAGCAGCTCCAGGCGCTGACGAGCCATGTGCCAACGGCTGTGGTCGTGCTCACGCTGGCCCTAGTGACCCTTGGAACCTTGTCGCTCGGTTTGCACTTTGCGATGTCTCAGTCGCGGCCCGCCGTCTTGAGTGCGATCTATGTAATTGCCTATGTCCTTGTCATCAGTTTGATGGTCGACTACGATCGCCCAAATACCGGGTTCGTAAGGGTGAGCCTGACTCCACTAAAATTGCAACTCGAATCGATGCAGCGCTCGCGCTGACAACTGTCAACCACGGCCCTATGGATCGACTACGATCGGCCGATTACCGGGTACGTCGCGGTCAGTTTTGACGCCGCGATCCAATCCGCAACTATTGAAGCAGGCGCGATCCAAGCCGCGACGCGTTAACCGCCGCGCGCTCAGTAGCGAGGCTGCTGCGAGACCTAGCCGCCGCGCTGCGAACATGCGCCGCCGTAATGCGCGCTAGGTTGCAAGCAACTCTAAGCCGCTAACCGCAACGGTCTCGCGGTCGCGGAGCCGTGCAGAGGGGCAGGGGCGATGCGGGGCTATTTCGCGACGGGGCTCACTGTTAGACCGTGGACGCGCATTTCTCTGTTAAAGCCTCTAATGACGAGTCCGCCGCACACCGTCGACCAGCCGATCCTGGCACGTGTACGGCGCATCGGAAGCGTCCCGGGAGAGCCGTTCGATATCGATCGTGATCTTTCCAGCGTAAGCCCGCGTCGCGTGTCCGACGCAAGGGACGCGGCGCTCTTCGCCCTTGTCATCGTCGCGCCTTCGAGCGCAGCAGACTCCATAGACCTTGCGCTGAGACCGTTAGCGACAAAAGAGAAACAACCGCAAGCGCGAGAAGCGTCCAGACGTAGAAAAAGGCTCCGCTCCTTTTGCCGATCTCGATGCCTTGGAGGCCTCCGGTGCCGGTTACGTGGACCAAGAAAATGGTCAGTCCGAGTAGCGATCCGAGCAGCATGATAATATGCCCCGACCGACGTTCGGGCAGCATCAGCGTTCCGTACAGCCAAACAGCAAGAATGGCTACCATCAGGAGGTTTAATGCCACGCCTTTGTCCGACCCGTATACGATGTCATCCACCAGGTGGAATGATGCGAGAAGGATCGAGAGGAGCGACGTTACCGGCAATACGACGTTTCGCTTCACGTAGAAGGCCTTTTCGAGCTGTCACCGGATGTTCCGGCCCCTTTGCCAGGCGTTGAGCAAGCCTCAGCCGCCGATTCGGCGCCTCATGACACGGGCGTCGGGGGCCGAATAGCGAGATCGTATCCGCAGGGCCAAAAGGAGGCAAATCTCCCGTTGATTTTCTCCGCGCCGCTTGGGCCGGACGTTCTCAGTCGGTATAGGCGCTCCGCGCGCCGCTCCATCCAGGGTTCCCATAAACGAGTTGCGCTGTCGCGGCCCATGTGCGCAGTCTCGCGTTCTGGTAAATAGTTGGGCAGCGGTATCGTCCGCGATCGTCGTGGACGTAACGGGCAGGCCAAGCCGCTGCAGACGATCGAGAGCGTTGCGCGTCGTTCGGGGCTTACTCGCCTTGGTTTTCGCCAACGGCATCGCGTACTACGTGCTTAAAGCGGTTTATGAATACGGTCACGGAGGCACGGCCCCAATGCCGGTCGAAAACCCAAAGCACACCGGTGTTGCTGCAAGAAGCCGAGCACGACGCCTGATATCTACTTCAAGGGGAGCAAGCGAATGATCATCCATGGTTTTCTTAAGTGCGCCGGCGCTGTCGTTGCACTCGTAATTCTTTCGGCGTGCGGGAGCTCGACGGTCACGCCGTCAGCCGCTCCGTTGACTGCGACCTACGTAGGTAGGACGCTGTTCGTGAATGGGAGGCCCGTGGCGGCGGAGAGGCTGAATCCACTGCCGCGTTACGCAGAGCTCGTACCGGATAGATCGGAGTTAACGAAGTACGAGTACATCATCAACTACTACGGCTCGTACGCCAGCATTTTCAACTATCCAAAAAGCACCGCGATGATTGGTCAGATTAATGGCGCCGGCGGCCAAGGGTGCACCAACGTTTTGTACGGCTATGGGAAGAACATTATCTGGAACCCCGGGCGTACGAACGACCTGATTAGCGAATACAAGGTTCCAAACAAGCTGATCAAGACGCTGTCTCTTAACTACACGTTCACATCCAGCTGCGCGATGAATGCTAGCGGCGATCTCGCAGTCGGAATCCTTTTGGGTAATTCTTACGGTCCCGGCGGTCAGGTTGTGATCTTCAAGAACGCGACCGGCTCGGGTAAGGTATACAATACACCGCTGTCCAAAGAATACTTCAACGGCTACGATCCCAGCGGCAATCTCTTCGCCGACGGTTTCGGCTCGAGCTCTAACTTCGCACTCGTCGAGCTTCCGAAGGGCAGCAGCAAATTCGTTACGATCAAAACGAGTAACTCTCCGCAATTTCCTGGCTCGGTGCAGTGGGACGGTACCTACCTCACTGTGTTCGATCAGTACGCGAGTGCGACATATCGCTACACGGTTAGCGGAACGACGGCGACGTTGAAGAACACCGTACAGCTCTCCGGGGCTAGCGACTGCGCGCAGACGTGGATCGTTAAGGGCCTGCTGTATTGCGGCGACGCGGGAAATGGCGACGGCGAGGTTTTCAGATACCCCGCCGGCGGTTCACCGATTGCTACATTTACGGGCAGCTTCGATCTCCCGCTCGGCGTGACGGCAGCGAAGACATAGCGGCTCTCCTAGGCCTCGAACGCGAAGATCCGCCTCCAGTCATTCTTCATGCTTGCGACAACCCAGCCTTTTGCCTTGGCCGTGTCCGCCAGTGCTTGCGTGAAAGCTCCGAATTTCGTGTCGGATTGCGGGCTTTCCGGTCCATAATCGTACTCACGTGCCGCATCGTCGTGTAGGACGAGGGCCGTCAGTCGCGCTCCCCCGCCGGACTGCGTATATTCGAGCATCTGCTGGTCCCCCGTACTATTGCCGAACGCGGCAAGCGGCGGACGCCCGAGGAACAGATAGATGTCTTGTGGCTTACCCGACAGATCGTTGTAAAGCAACAATTTCGGCGGGCGCATGAGGACGGCATTGCCATTGGCATCGTATTCGAACTGTGTTTCCAGGGACGATCCGATGACGCGCTCCGGCATCATGCCGTACACGCGCTCGGCATAGGCTCGCACGAAGGCTTGGCCACCACCCGTCACGATGTAGTTCTTGAAGCCGTTGGCCTGCAGGTACCGCATGACTTCGAGCATGGGTTGATAGACGAGGTCGGTGTAGGGGCGGCCCCAGCGGGGATGCTTGGCCTTCCCCATCCAGTCGACGACGATCCCTCGAAAGGCGTCCGTACTCATTCCTGCGTGCGAAGCCGCCACGAGGGTTTCTAAATCGCTCATCGTGAATTTCGCAAACGCCGCCATATCGCCGGCAAGCGTGGATTTGAACGGCTCGGTGGTTTTCCATTCGGGATGCTGCGGCGCTAGGTCGGCGAGCCGAGCCAGAGTAAACGCAAGTTGCGTGTACATCGGGTGCTCGACCCACGTCGTGCCATCCTGATCGAACGTCGCGATACGGTCCTTTTCGGGAACGAACTCTGCGCCCGCCGGGTCAGTCGTCTTCCGAATGAAGTCCAGGATGGCTGCTTTGGCCGGACCATCGTTCCACGACGGCAGCGGGTCGGTCATGGTTTGAACTCCAGGGTCTTGAGGTTCTTGCGGGCGGTGCCGAAGTCGCCGAGTTGATAAACCGAAGCGCCTACGGCGGTGAACGTGAACGCCTCGAAGGGTGCGGCGAGCATCTCCTCCAGGTAGCTTTTCAGCCCGACGCCGATGGTGACGTGCGGCATAAAGTTTTTCCCGGAATGGTCTGGGACGAACCTTCCGACGTACTCAATCATCGTTGGTACCTCGTGTAGCGCAGGCTCGGCTGGCAGCTTGAAGAACGCGTCTGCCGTCGCGGTAGCGATCGAGAAGGGAGTCACCGCGTCGATAAGCCTCTGTTGAAACCTCAACAGGTCGTCCGTTACCTCGACGACGATACCCGCGAGTCCAATCGGACCCGCGGGAATATAGTAGTACTTGCTCGCTGCGAGCGTCCACGCGCTCGGGTTTTCCGAAGCGACGGCATGTGCGATCGCTGTATACACCTTTTCGAGGTCGGTCTCGCGGACGAAGCGTTGCAAGATTGATATGTGCGCGTGATGCGTCTTGTCGAGAGAGTAACCCTGGGGGAAGTTTTCGAGAAGTTTGGCGTTGTCGGCTAGGGAGCGCTTAACCATGGGTTCGCCGGGCTCGATTGCGATGTCGATCGCGACCATCGTATCGTTCATGGTGCAAAGCTCCAGGCCTCGAGCTTCTTGCGCGCGGTACCGAAGTTTCCGAGCTGGTACACGGATATGGCTACCGGTGAGAACGTAAACGAGGAAAATGGTTCCGCTTCTAGCTGCTTAACGAATGCCACGGAAGCAACGCCGCAGGTGACGTGCGCGATGTAGTTCTTCCCAGTCGATTTTGGAACGAACGCCGTGACATACGCAATCGTGGAGGCGTTGATGTCCGGCTCGGCAGGGGTCGTCGCGAACGCGGCCGCCGTTCCAATCTGAACTGTATAGGGCGCAATCGCATCGATGAGTCTCTGCTGCGCCTCTAGGACGCTTCGCGGAGGTTTGGCGAGGATGACCGTGACAGCTAGCCCGCTCCAGACCGCGTGGTCAATTTTGAACGCTTCGAAGTTCCAGGCGCCCACATTGTATTCCGTTCTGATCTTCCGGACCGCTGCGTAGATCTTCGGCAGGTCCGCTGTGCGGACGTATCGTTGCAGCATCGTTATGTGCGGATGATGCGTCGCATCTAGCGCGTATCCTTTGGGAAATGACTGACGTAGGCGAGCGTTCAAGGCATTCGCATGCTCCATCATCGTTGCATCCGGTTCCAGCGCAATATCGATGGCCGTAACGGAGGGCAGATCGGGCGCTTGAGACCTGCCGATTCCAGGCGCCAGACAGAGCATGCAAGCGACCAAAGTCGCGACGTTTCTCATCCTTGGTACCTCCAGTCCTCAGAACGTTCGGCGCCGACGCTCGGTTCCTAGGCCGCCCGGACGCGCGAGCACGCTGCGAGCGACAAGGCCGTGGCTTTGCGAAAGGGAGAGTAGCCCGCTGCGTGAGATAACGTTACGGTGGACTCACTTAGGACCGTGGCCGCGTGGCCGTTTGTCCAGGGTTTTCTCTTAGTAACGCTGGCCCTGTTCCCGATCGTCAATCCGCCGGGCATGGCACCCATTTTCTTGAACTATACGGAGTCCCTTGACGACGCCGTTGCGAGAAGCCTCGCGCGGCGCGTCGCGATCAACGCCTTCATTCTCACGGCTGCGTCCTTGATCGTCGGTCCGCTGGCGCTGAAGTTCTTCGGTTTAAGCCTCTCGGCGGTGCGTGTCGCCGGAGGCCTCGTCCTCGCCAGTGCGGGTTGGCGCCTGCTCAGCCAGGGGCAGGAAGACTCGAAACATCGCGCGCCGGCCGCTACTCAAGATGAAGTGCTCGGCGGCGCGTTCTACCCGCTAACGTTGCCGTTAACGATCGGCCCGGGATCCATCGCGATCATGGTGACCGTCGGCAGCAGTTTGCTCGCCGCTCCGGGAGGCTCAGTCCTACTCGATGGCCTCGGCGCCTTGGTGGGCCTCGCGTGCATCTCCACAGTGATCTATCTCTGCTACAGCCAAGGGGAACACGTCTTACGAAAGCTGGGGCCAACTGGCGTCAACGTATTGCTGCGGCTTTCGGCGTTCATCTTGCTCTGCATCGGCGTGCAAATCGCCCTTGAGGGTTACACCGCGTTTCTTTCGCAGCGTCCCTAAGCGGTCACAGGATGAGCCAAAGACCAACGGCCGAAAATGCGATGCCGGCCGCGACGCCCGCGTAACGCGAAGCGCGAAGTCCAAGAGCCGAACCAATGCGATTCCCTATCGCGATCCCGACTGCGGTAACGAATAACGTTTGCACTGCTATCGCGATCAACACCGTGGCAATCGGCAACCCTGACGCTCCGAGCGGAAACCCGATTGCAAGCTCGTCCGTCGAAATGGCGAGACCGGCTACGAACAAGCTTCGGAAGGAACCGAATGAAAGGCCTTCCGCCCCCGCCTCGCCCAAAGTCGCCTCGTGGATTGCGCGGAGCCCGACGCCGATCAGTATGATTCCGCCAATCACTACTGCGGCAGTCTCAAATCGAAGACCAACGATTCGCGCTAAGACTATCCCGAAAATCGGCATGATAGCCTCGAAGGTAGCGAAGGTAAAGGCCGGTCGCCACGGACTAAGACCGCGAAGGCCGAGAGCGATCGCGATCGCTAATGTATCGAGAGCCAGCGGAAGAACGAAGGCAACGATCTTCAATGTCACCAGGACATGTCATCCTTCCGGCTACGGGAAGTGCCTCTTGTTGACTCTATCCGGTCTCTTCGTCCTCGGCGCTGAGATCCTCCACGGCCTGGCGCAGCACCTCGATTTTCTCGTGTAGCAACGAATGGTGGTGGGTCGCTGCGATACGAATCGAATAGGCGATGGACATCGTGGCCAGCAGTACCCAAACCTGAAAGAGATTTTGGAACGCATTGCCATACAATGCGCCGGGGTCCCAAGCGCAACCCCAGAAGCGTCCTTTGCCGTCACAGAGCAGGAGCGGCTGGCCGGTCGATGACCACACCGAGAGTAGAATCCAGATCGTTAGCCCCAGGACGAAGAGTCCGCCAACGACGGGCACCGAGAACGTCCGTTCAAACCACGAAAAGGCCTTTATGAACGCGCGACTTATCATTCAAGACGGCCTTCGCGAGTCGGCTCAAATCACTTGCCACTCCACTGAAACGCAGGTCAATAATAAAGAGTACCCGACCATTGATCCGAGTAAGCACCGCGGCGTTTACCGACGGCGCTTATCCAAACGATGGATGCGCGGTAATGGTTATTAAGTATCCGTTTCGTTCAGGCTTGGTCGCATAATCCTTTGCGCCATACGCATCGATGCAAATTTCGTTGCCCTCTGGTGATGCGAAGCAGCGCTCGAATTGCGGCCGTCCATTACTATTCCAACCGGATTCTCTTTTGAGCCGGCGTAAGACTCGCATCCATGGATCGTTGGAGGTCGAATCTTCAGATAGAAAAGGAGAGCTAAAAGAGTAGTAGCCGGCTCTCATCTCCGGAAGCCGCGTCCCTAGATCAAGCCAGTAGGGCCCGATCGTTAGCGAGGCAGTTGGAGCCGGTGAAAACCTCACATTATTGTACCGCGCGGGTCCGTTACCGTCCGTGATCTCCTTCTTGGTGTCGTGCCTGAGGAGATACACTGCCCAAGCATCGCCTGACCCTAGCTGCAGCGAAGCGGAAGATGGCGCGGTCGAAGATAATCCCAGCAACGTTGCCACCGAAACGGCCGCGTCTCCGCGAATTACGATCTGCTTTTCCAAAGCGTTGGGAAAGCGGGCTCCCGATACGGACACGGGAAGTAAGACGCTCAAACTGGCGGCGGCGACAGCGGCCGTGATTAGCCGAGCGGGACGATGCGCAGTTTTCACCGCCTACACAGTAGCTCCGATGGAAGCCCATTTCCTTCGTCGAGCTACGCCGTGACTCGGGAGGTTCGGCGTCGTCCTTCATGAATTTGAGCGCAGAGGCTTAGCTTGTTGAAGACCACCGTCGCTCGAACATTTCTTACCTCGCTGCTGGTCGCAGTCGCGTATGTTATTGCGGCCAAGCTCGGCTTTACTTTGGCGTTCGCGACGAAACAAGTCACGGCCGTCTGGCCGCCGACGGGCATCGCGCTCGCCGCCCTCCTGCTCTTGGGATATCGCGTTTGGCCCGGCATCTGGCTCGGCGCGTTCGTTAGCAACGCCCTCAGCTCCGAGCCGATTTGGACTGCAGCGGCTATCGCGACGGGAAATACGCTCGCCCCTGTGTTCGGCAACTTCCTCCTGCGGCGGTTCGATTTCCACGAGGCGCTCGAGCGCACTCGAGACGTTCTTCTTCTTGCCATATTCGGGTCGGCGATTGCGATGACGGTATCGGCGACGAACGGCGTCATAGCTCTGGCTCTTGCCGGGATCGTTCCGTGGCGTGCTATCCCGTCGGTCTGGTGGGTGTGGTGGGCCGGCGATGCGATGGGGGTACTTTTCGTCGCGCCGCTGTTGCTCACGTGGATTACGAGCATACGGCGAAAGGAGCGCGCGCAAGGTGGAGGGCTTCTTGAACTCGGCGCCCTTGCGGTAACGCTATTTGCCGCAAGCTCGGTGTCGTTCCTGAGCAACGTCCCGCTGCGCTTCTCCGTCTATCCGTTCGTCATTTGGACGGCCCTGCGTTTCCGCCAGCGCGAAACCGCGACAGTCATCGCCCTGATCTCCGGGGTTGCCATTTGGGCAACGTCGCACGGGCTGGGGCCCTGGGGGGCGGGGTCGCTCGACTCAAGACTGGTGCAACTCGACAGCTGGATGTCCATTCTCGCGATAACGGGTCTCGTGCTCAGCGCAATCGCGGCCGAAAGGCGGGGCGCGCGCCGCGAGCTTCAGGCACTATTAAACGAGACGAAGCGATCGGCAGAGACCCTTCAGGCCGCCTTTCTTCCCGCCCATCTTCCGCAGCGTTTGGGCCTGCGCTGCGATGCGCTCTACATAGCGGCGGAGCGGGAAACGCTCATCGGCGGCGACTGGTACGATGCCTTCGATCTGCCGGACGGGCGCATTGCCTTTTCGATCGGCGACGTGACCGGCCACGGACTCGACGCGGCGGTCACCGCCGCGCGACTTCGTCAGAGCATTTTTGCCGCTACGTTCGAGGCTGCAGATCCCGCGGCGGTCCTGGTCAAAGCCGACCGCATCCACGGATTCGAAGGGAGCGCTCCGGCGACGGCGCTCGTTGCCGTCTTGAGCCGAGATCTTTCGACGCTCACCTACGCCAGCGCCGGCCACCCGCCGCCGATCCTCGCCGGCCCGAACATCCTCGCGCACTCGCTGGCGTACGGCGGCGTCCCGCTCGGCATCGGCATGCCGATCGCGTTAGGCGCGCACACGGTGGCCCTCGAGCCGGGCGCCGCGATCCTCTTTTACACGGACGGCCTCATCGAGTTCGAGCGCGACATCGACCGGGCCGAGCGAGCCGCGATACGAGCCGTTACGCAGCTTGTCGAGAACCCCAACATCGAGCGACCGGCAGCGTTTATCCAGCGCGGCGTCATGGGTTCCGCGAGCCCCGCCGACGATACTGTGCTCCTCGTCGCTCAACTCGGTGTGGCGCTGCGCCAAACCTGGAGTTACGATTCGAGAAGCTCGCAACAAGCCCACTCGCTGCGTCGTGAGGTCGCGGAGTTCATGCGTCCGTTGGCGTTGAGCGACGATGAGCTGTTTGGCGCCGAGCTGATAATCGGCGAAGCGCTCGCAAACACGGTCGAGCACGCGCCCGGCCTAGTGAGCGTGGCCATCGATTGGACGAACACACATCCGGTCGTCACGATTTCCGACGCCGGCCCGGGGCTGACGCGTCTGATGCCGACTTTGCCCACCGACACTTTGGACGAAGACGGCCGCGGCCTCTTCTTGATAGCGTCCTTGGCGCGCAACGTGAGCATCGAAGCCCAACCCGGTTCGGGAACGAAGATGCGGATCGTTCTGCCGACCCGCCGCGCGAGCGCCGCTTCGAAGAGTTAGCGGGGGCGCCCAACTGTGCGACAAACTGTGTGAGTCGCCGCCGCCTCGTAGATTCCCACGGACGCCGTGTTCTGCTAACATCGGCTCTGGGCCGTTCCCACATTTTACCTGCCAAGGCCCTCGGAGGGTCCCAATGCGTAGACGCACGGGACAAAAAGGTCAGATCCTGCCGCTCCTCGCCGTTTCTTTGGCGGTGCTTATGGGTTTTGCGGGCATCGGCGTCGACGTCGGATATTTGGAATATCGACAACAGACGCAGCAGAACGCAACCGACGCGGCCGCGGCAGGCGGCGCCGAAGCGCTCCTGCGCACAGGTTGTCCGAATAGCACGGCTGCCGACGCGGCTGCTTACTTCAACGCCACAAACAACGGCTACACGAACGGCGGCAACATCAGCGTGACGCCGAACAATCCGCCTCTTAGCGGCCCCTTCGCCAGCAATCCCTGCGCCGTGTCCGTAACGATCTCGACGCAGCACGTGGCGACGTTTTTCTCAAAACTCTTCGGTTACGCGGGGGGCATGGCAGAATCCACGCACGCCGTTGCTGAGGTCGCATCAAGCGCCACCGCGTGCGTCTATCTGCTGAGTATGAGTACGGTGTCGGATATAAGTAATGCCAAGATCAACGCGCCGGGATGTGGCATCGTCATCAACGACACGGCAAACATGAGCAACTCGACGATCGACGCGTTCTCGATCGCGTATTCGGGCCTGGCTCCAAACATCAGCGGTGCCAGCTTCCCGGAGGCGCCACCCGGACCAGCTCTGCCGTCGTCGGACCCGTGCCCCCGAATTACCGGCTGTGCATACTTGACGAACAATCCGCCTTCGACTTCAGGGTGCTCGGCTGGCGGAACTTTTAAGAACACGACGATCTCGCCGGGCTGCTACAACAGCCTGACGCTCTCGGGGAGCGTCACGATGTCCCCGGGGCCGTACACCATCAACGGGCAGTTCCACGTCAACAACGCGACGGTCACGGGCAGTGGCGTTACGATCTACATGACGCAGAACGTTCAGGACACGAATTTCAGTAGTGCGAACCTCACGCTGTCGGCTCCGACAACGGGGAACACCGCCGGGGTGCTCTTCTATCGAGTTCCCACGCAAAGTTCGGCTCTCGACTTGAGTACCTGCACGTGCAACTTTAGCGGCCTTCTGTATTTCCCCACGACGCAAGTAAACTACAGCAATGCCGGCGGCGGATACACGGTTTTGGTTTTTGGTAGCGCCAACTTCAGCACGAGTCAAACCCTCGATCTCGGCTCGGCACCAGTCGGGAAATCGCTGGTCAGCCAGGCGGTCGTAGCAGAGTAGTCAGCCTCTCGCCTGGCGCTTGCGGGAGAGTGCCGCGATGGCGACCGCAACGGCCGCTGCGAGCGCGACGACGTTCGAGATCAGGGTGAAGCGGTCGTTGAGCGCCATCGAAGGCATCGTCATGCCGCCGCCGGTCGCGCCGACGACGCGCTCCATCACCGCTCCCGCGACCAGCGCGCCCAGCCCGAAGAGCGCAACGAACGCCCACGCGAGTCGCGCCGGAAACGACTTCCGATAGATCGCGATCAGCGGCAGAATCAGTAGGTCGCCGTAGATGAAGGTCGTGTTCGCGCCGAGCGGTATGCCCGCGTTCGCGAGATACCGCGCGATCGGCACATTTCCCATCGAGCACACGAACGTCGCCACCGCGATCAGCAGGCCGACGATCAGCAGCAGCACGTAGCCGATCAGCGGGACCGAGCCGACGGCGTGCAGCGCCGCCGCAAGCCAGCCCGGCGGTATCAGCGCCGCCGCGAAGCCGGCGATCAGGTAGCCGACGATCAGCTCGGTGCGCAGCATGCGCACGTCGGCGAGCGCCGTCGACGCGACGTGCGCCCACGCGCCCCTCGACTTCGCGCCTACGGCGCTGCCCGCAGGATGACAAGACGGGTCGGTCTTATCGGCGGGGCTCGTATATGCGCGCTGCATTTGCACCAGGCCGGTCGTGCGAAAGAGCAACGTGAGTCCGAGCGTTACGACGGCGATGATGATGACGCCGCCGAAGAACTCCGCGAAGGCGAACCGCCAACCCAGCAGCGACCAAAAGAGAATGACGATGGCGATGTTCATGTTGGTGGACGAGATCAGAAACGCGAAGACCGCGCGGGCGTCGGCGCCGTTGCGATAGAATCCACGCGCCGCCGCGGCTGCGCCGTAGGAGCAGGCCGACGAGGTGATGCCGAAGCCCGTTCCGTACAACAGCCCGCGCAGGCCGGGACCGAGATAGCGGTGCATCGTCGCGGGAGTGAGCATGACCTGGACGATCGCCGAAACGAGGAAGCCAAAGATCAACCCGAACAGGCTGTCCCAGAAGAATCCCGCCGCCGCAGCGATGCCGGCGGCGAGCGCATGCGCCAACGTAACCAGCGTCAGCCCCCGACCGTAACCGGCGCGTGGCCGAAGAGCGGCGGGATAAAATGTCCGGCAAGATACGAGATCGCGAACACGGCGCATCCATACAGCACCACTTCGAGTCCCTTGCCGATCGGATTTCGCTCGCTCAGCGTTCCCGCGTAATAGCCGACGGCGAACAGGCCGACGAGCGCGAACAGCAGCGACGTGAGGGTCGAATTGAACATCGAGAGCGGCAGCATGAAGGCGAGAATCGGTATTAGCGAACCAACTCCAAACGAGAACCCCATCGAAAGCGGTGCGCGCAGGCCGGCATCTTCGGCCTCGCGCGGATCGATCCCGAACTCGTCGCGCACCATCTCGTAGAGGTAGATCTCCGGCATCTGCGTGAGCCGCTTGACGATCATCTCGGCTTCCTGCGCGCTGAAGCCCTTGAGCTTGTAATAGGCGACCAGCTCGCTGAACTCGCCCTGCGGATCGGCGGCCATCTCGCGCTTCTCCATCTCGATCGTGGCCTGGACGACCTCGCGTTCGGACTTGCGTCCGAGATACTCGCCGACGCCCATCGCAAGCGCGCCCGCGAGCAACGCCAAGAAACCGCTGATGAACACGGCGGAACGGTCTCCCTCGGCCACCCCCACGCCCGTGATGATTCCGAGCGTCGTCAAGATGCCGTCCTGAGCGCCAAAGACGATCTGACGAACACCCCGGCGCCTCTCCAACGTCCGGCGCTGCTGCGTGTCGGGAATGCGCGGCCGCGCCATCACTTCAGCTGCGTCAGCACGTACAATGCGACGTCGTGCAGGTCGCGCGTACTCAGCCGCCATCGCGGCATGACGGGATCGAGTGGTTTTCCGTCGTTGTCGACCCCAGTCGAGATCGCGCGCTCAAGCAGCGCAAGCGTGTACGGGTGACGTTGCTCCGTGACGAGCGCGCGGTACCGCAAATCGGCGCTGACCGCGCCATCCGGAAAGTGCACGCCGCCGGCGCCGTTTGCACCGTGGCACGCGGCGCAGTAGGGGCGCAGCGGCGGAGCCGCCGCAGTGATCTGCACGCCATCCAGGTCTTTGCCGGTTTGGAAGATCGCGCGGCCGTTGTCGAGTGCCGATCGGCCGGCGCACCCGCAAAAGACGATCGCGGCGACCGCAAAAGCGGGGATGGTACGTTTGTACCAGTTACTCACACAGTTTGTCATACCCTTGCCACCGTGTCTTGCGATTCGTTTTATCTAACGCTATCATTGCCCTTCACACTCTGGACAAAAGGGAGAACACGAAGTGCTTACATCTCGGTTCGTTTCCATGCGTCCTCTGTTGGGTACTCTCAGCATCATCGCGGCAGCCGGCATGCTTGCAGCATGCGGCGGTTCGCAGTCCTCACTCAATCCACAGGGACCGGCCCAAATGAACTCCGCGGCCACGCTCCATAACTCGGCGATCGAACCCGACGTCTGCTTGAATAGCGGCGGCGTGCGCGTCGCCCCGTGCAGGATTCGATTCAGCGCCGCGAACCCGGGCCCCGACACCGTCTACGTGCGCACGCCGCAGGGCGCCAAGGGTCTCTTACGCGAGAGCGATCATTGCGGCGGCGCTTCCGGCATCGCGACGATCACGCAGGGATCCGGCGACGCCTGGATCGTGACCGCCGGCCCGACGGCGGGCCATTGCAAGGCGCGTTTCAACTATTTCAACAACAATCAGAAAGCGGGCTGGGCGACGCTCCGCATCAATAACACGCTGTAAACCCATTCGGCAGGCGCCCGGAACGGGCGCCGCCAACCAGGAGGCATGGTGAGGCGACTCGCCGGCCTCCTGGTTTTCATCGCCCTGGCCGCGGTGGCGCCGCGCGCATCGGCCACGAACTGGCCGGTCTTCGGGTTCGACCCGTCGCGCAGCGGATTCAACTCCGCGGAACGCACCATCACCACCGGAAACGTGCACCGTCTGCACGAGCGCTGGCAGATTTCGCTCGGCGCCGTGGCGGACTCCACGCCGATCCTGCTCCAGCGCGTTCGGATCGGGCGCGCATACCATCCGATGCTCTTTCAAACGACCAAGGACGGCGTGACGCACGGCATCGAGGCCGTGTCGGGGCGGGTCATCTGGCACTTTGCGACGCGCGGCACGCAAATCACCGATTCCACGCCGGCGGGCGATCCGTCGGGCAAATCGATCTACGTACCCGGCATCGACGGCAAGGTCCACAAGCTATCGGCAGCCACGGGACGCGAGGAGCACGCACCGGGATTCCCGGCGCGCATCACGCGCATGCCGAACTCGGAGAAGGACGCCTCGCCACTTAACGTCGCCAACGGCTATCTCTATGCGGTGACGTCCGGGTATATCGGCGACGCTCCGCCGTACGACGGACACGTCGTCAGCGTTCGTCTCAGCGACGGCGCGACGGCGGTGTTCAACTCGCTGTGCAGCCTCAGGCGGCGGTTGCCCGGACCGGGCACGTGCTCGTCGCAGCGCTCGGGAATTTGGGCGCGCGGCGGCGCCGTCGTCGACCCCGATCCTTCCATGAACGGACGGATCTACGCTGCTACCGGTAACGGCGATTTCAGCGCCAACACGGGCGGCCACAACTACGGCGACTCCGTGATCTCGCTCGCTGAGGATCTTTCGTCGCTGCTCGGCAGCTATACACCCGTCAACTACGACCAGCTCGAGCAAGGCGACGTCGATCTGGGCAGCACGTCGCCGGTGATGTTGCCCGAGCAGGCGTCCAGCCAGACGCCGTGGATGCTCGTTCAGGGCGGAAAGGACGCGGTGCTCAAGCTCGTAAACCGCGCCGCGCTTCCCGGCGTCGGGAACGAGCTCCAGCTGATCGATCTGCCCGGCGGGCTCTTCTCCACTCCCGCCGTCTGGACCGATGCCTCGAGCAACGCGTGGATCTTCCTCGGATTCTCCAGCGTCGTCGAGGGCTACCGTCTGCAGACGAACGGCCAGGGCGTCAGCGGCCTCAAGCTCATGTGGCAGTCCAGCTCCGGTTCGACCGGCGGCGAAGGCACCTCGCCCGCCGTCGCCGACGGCATCGTCTTCGTCGCGTTCGACAACGCGATCGTCGCGCTCAACGCGCTCACCGGCAACGAGTTATGGAGCAGCGCGATGCACGGCGCCGGCCGCACGATCGGTCCGGTGCACTGGGAGAGCCCGATCGTCGTCAACGGCTGGGTCTACTGCTCCGACGAAAACGGCCAACTAACCGCATACGCGCTGCGCTAACCCCCGTTTGCAAAAATCGCGACGCGTCGAAGACGCAATGTGGCAGTTTTTGTCGCACTTCCGCATCGAATTCCTCAGCTGTGCCGGAAACCAGGGGTAACGAAGCGCTACTATTATGAAAATTCAGCAGACCACGTTGCTTGTCGTGGCGGGACTCATCGGGCTGGCGTTTCTTCTTGCGCGACCGCCGAGCGCGATGATGGGGAAGCCTGACTTCGATGCGTTCTACTGTGCCGGAAAGGTGCTTGCTAATGGCGGCGATCCATATCGTTACGGCTCGATGCACCGGTGCGAAACGACGAATTTGCGTACCATAACGCCACACGCGATAGTGCCTGCGCCGCTGCCACCCTACGGCATTGCCGAGTTCGTGCCGCTCTCAATGATGCCGTACGCACAGGCCAGCGTGGTGTGGTTTCTACTATTAATCGGGAGTGCTTTCGTCATCATTTGGGCGATCGTCGAGCTGACCGGCTTGCCGCTGCTGCTTATTGCTCCGTGCGTTCTGCTTAGTATCCTGTTTCAACCTTTGACCGTGAGCGGACTGCCGCCGATTCCGATCGCTCTTCTAACGGCCGCTGCGCTTGCCGTCGATCGAGGGCGTCATGCAACGGCTGCCGTTCTGCTCGGGATCGCCTGCATACAACCGCACGTCGCGGCCGGACCGGTGCTCGCCACCTTTTTAGTGGTTCCGAGAATGCAGCTTCATCTAGCAATCGTCGGTGCGGCTTTGCTCGCGATCTCGCTAATCGCAGGCGGCATTGTTCTGAACTACGAGTATCTCAATGCAGTGCTCCCCGCCCACGCGTTGTCCGAGATCGGAGCCTACGGACAGTACAGCCTCAGTGCATTGCTACACCTATTTGGCGCGTCGGATCGTAGTGCACTATTAATCGGAACACTCCAATACATCGCTTTCCTCATTGCCGGGATCGGGCTAGCCTACGGGCTACATGCCAAAGTCCCGGGTAGTGTAGTGTTAGCGCCTCTGGCTTGCGGCGTGACCGGGGGAACGTTCATCCACTTGCCTGAGGTATCCGGCGCGTTGCCATTTGCGTTCGTCCTGCTGGCCGCGCAGGAGTCGATTTGTGCATGGCTTGGAGTTGTGTTGCTTGCCATTCCGTGGCAAATCGTGCTCGAAGACAAGCTTGCGGTGATGGCCGGCGTCGTAGCATTTGTTCTCATTTATTATGGGCGCCACGGCAAGCCGGTTTTAGCAGGGGCGGTCAGTCTTGGGTTGACCGTGGCACTCTGGTATGCACAGGGTCTCGTTCCTAATCAGGGACTGATTCGGGCTCTCCCGTCCGTTCCGGATTCGGCTCTCGCCGAGGCCGGCTGGGCGCGATTCTCGGAGCAGCTGCCTCCGACAGCCTTCTATTGGCCGTCTCACGTCCTGACATTTCTCGGCCTGGCGTTCGTATATTGGACCGCTCTCATTATCGTAAGATCGCAGATGCGCTACGCGGGTTGATATCGACGTAGAGAACCGTCGCCATTGCGCCCGCCGCAAGCCTCTCATATATCCCGCATGCCAGCTAATTACCGCCGCGCTGCCGTTGGCGGGGAACAGATCGAAATGCAATTCTGTCTCGTCCTTGAAAACGCGATCGGTCCACATGGCTTCAGATCCGATGCACCGCTGCAAACGGTTGCAGCGCAAGGTCGAGTGCGCGCCGTTGCGGCTCATCCAGCGGCAGGAGCGGCGGCAGCGGGCGTTCCCATGACGGATCCCGGCGCAGGCGCGCCGTAGCATAGCGCACCGCCGGGATAAACGGAACGCCGTCCAGGGCCGCGCGCGCTCGCGCGAGTGTCGCGCCGTCGCCCGCGTCGCCGCTCTCGAAGACGTCGCGCGCCAGCGCGGGCCAGAGCGCCACGCTCCCGGAGATGCATCCCGACGCGCCGCGCGCCTTGGCCGCAAGCAGATCGCTTTCCGAGCCGGGCAAGACCACGAGCTCGGGATGGTTCGATAGGATCTCGCCCTGCAGCCGCGCGTCGTTCGAGCTGTCCTTCATGCCGGCGATCACGTTCGGAAACTCCCGCAACAGCCGGTCGACCAGCTCGGGATGGAACGTGATCCCGCTCATCTTCGGAAAATTGTAGAGCAGAACGCTTCCGCGCGGAGGGTTCGTGCGCGCGAAGAGCGTTTCGAAGAATCGCAGGATTCCGTCGTCGGAGGCGTCGCGGAAAAAGAACGGCGGCATCACGAGCGCTGCAGAGAAGCCGCACGCAAACGCGCGCCCCGTAAGGCGCGCCGCGTCGGCGGTCGACGCGGCTCCCGTGCCCACCATCATGCGCTCCATCGGCATGCCGCCCGAAGCCACCGCCTCCATGAACTCGATCCGCTGATCGGCGCTGAAAGACATCGCCTCGCCGGTCGTGCCGAGGAGATTGATGCCGTCGCAGCCCCGCCGTAGCAGATCGCGGTAATAGGGCAGCGCCCTGGCGGCGTCAGGCGCGAGATCGGCATCGACCGGCGTGAGTACGGCGGACCAGATTCCCGCGATCATCGTCCTTCGACTCCGCTCGCTGCGCTCGCTCCGCTCAGGATGACACGGGGTGCTGCCACTTTTTCGTCCTTCGACAAGCTCAGCGGGACACATGGAATAAGTTGCGCAGGAAGAATGCTAGATTCGCGGGCCGTTCGGCCAAGCGGCGCATCAGATACGGAAACCAATACGCTCCATATGGGATGGACAGGCGAACCCGATAGCCGCGATCCACGAGGCTCCGCGCGAGCGGCGTCGCGATGCCGTAGAGCAGCTGAAACTCGAAGCGCCCGCGCTGGGGCAGCGGCTGCCGCCGGGCGAACGCAATCGCGTGTTCGACGATTGTGGGATCGTGCGTCGCGATCGCCGTGTAGCCGCCGTGTGTGAGCGCCAGCTCCATGAGCTCGATGTAGTTGCGGTCGACGTCGGCTTTCTTCGGATACGCGACGGACGGCGGCTCGAGGTACGCCCCCTTGACGATGCGCACGTTCGGCTCAAGCGGCAGCGCCGCGAGCAGGTCGTCGCGGCTGCGGTAGAGATACGACTGCAGCACGAAGCCGACGTTGTCGTAGCGCTCGCGCAGGCGGCGGTAGATGGCGAGCGTGGGATCGACGTAGCGCGACTGCTCCATGTCCATCCGGACCGTGTTGTGACTCTCGCCTGCCGTCGCGGCGACGCGCGCCGCGTTCTCGAAGGCGAGCTCCGGGTCGATCTCGAGGCCCACGTGCGTGAGCTTGAACGCGACGTTCGCGTCGCTGCCTTCGGCGGCAAACGCGCACAGCAGGTCGCAGTACTCGCTCGTGACCGCCAGCGTCTCGTCGCGATCGCGCACGCTCTCGCCGAGGATCGTCGCCGCCACCGCGAAGCCGCGCGCGTTGGCGTCCCGCGCCACGGGCAGGAACTCCGCCGCGCTCTCGCCGGCTACGAAGCGCCCGGCGCCCAGGCGCATGCCGTAGCGCGTGACGGCGCGACGCACGAACGCGTTGCCGGCGGCGGCGAGAATCGCCGCGCGCAACGACCGATCGAGAGCCGAGGTCATCGGTCTATTGTAGGAGCCCGCCACATGGAACTACAAGGGCGCGATGGATGAAGGCCGGGTGGGTGCTCTTCGTGGCGATTCTCGGCTCGGCGATGCCGTTCATCGACAGCACGGCGGTCAACGTCTCTTTGCCGGTCATCCAGCGCGAGCTGCATGCGACCACCGGACAGACCCAGTGGGTCATCGAAGGCTACGCGCTCTTTCTCTCCGCGCTGATCCTGCTCGGCGGAGCGCTGGGCGATCTGTACGGCCGGCGGTTGGTCTTCGGCGCCGGTATCGTCCTGTTCGCCGTCGCATCGATCGGCTGCGCGCTGGCGCCCACCGTCGAATGGCTCATCGCGGCGCGCTGCGTACAGGGCATCGGCGGCGCACTCTCGACGCCGGGTAGCCTGTCGCTGATCAGCGCCGCCTACTCGGGCGGCGCGCGAGGACGCGCCATCGGGCTCTGGTCGGGCTTCTCCGCGCTCACCTCGGCCGCCGGACCGATCATCGGCGGATGGCTGACGCAGAGCTTTTCGTGGCGCTACGTCTTCTTGATCAACTTGCCGATCGCCGCACTCGTCCTGCCGATTCTCTTCTTCTACGTCGCCGAGAGCCGCGACGAGACCGCCGACCGCCACATCGACGTCGGCGGCGCGACGCTCGCGACGCTCGGATTGGGGCTTCTGGTTTACGGGCTGATCGATATGAACGCCGCGCACGTGTCGGCTGCGGCCGTCGGGACGGCCGTTCTGGGCCTCGCGCTGCTCGCCGTCTTCGTCATGTACGAGATGCGCGTCAAGGACCCGATGATGCGCTGCGATCTCTTCGCCGTGCGCAACTTCAGCGTCTCGAATATCTACACGTTCTTCCTCTACACGGCAATCGGAGGCAGCCTCTACTTCGTCCCGTTCGTTCTGATCAACGTCCACCACTATTCGCCCACCGCGGCGGGGGCCGCGCTGCTGCCCTTCATCGTCATCATGGTGGCGGCGTCGCGCTGGTCGGGCGGCCTCGTCGGGCGCGTCGGCCCGCGCGGGCCGCTGGTACTCGGAGGAATACTCGCGGGACTCGGATTCGTCGCGTTCGCGCTGCCGGGCACCGACGGATCGTACTGGACGACGTTCTTCCCGGCGGCGACGATCCTCGGGTTGGGGGGCGCGCTGTTCGTCGCCCCGCTGACCACGACCGTGATGAATTCGGTCCCGGTCGAACATTCCGGCGTCGCTTCGGGCATCAACAACGCGGTGGCACGCACCGCCGGCCTGATCGGCGTCGCGGTGCTCGGCGTCGTCGTCACGGCGGCGCCCGCCTACTTGTATGGCTTTCGCGCGGCGATGCTCGTCTCGGCCCTACTCTCCTTTGCGGCGGCTGCCGTTGCCGCACAGGGATTCGCAGCCCAATCGACGATTCACAAGGCGACATAGAGGTACTTACGATGAAATGGTTTTTCGAGCCCGGACATAGCGCCGCCGAGTTTCGCGCACGGCATATGATGATCACTTGGGTGCGCGGCGCGTTCAAGAACATCGAGGGTAAGCTCGACTTCGACCCCGCCGATCCGCGTCGGCTTTCCGTCGAGACGACGATCGACGCGTCGAGTTGCTGGACCGGAGTCGAGATGCGCGACAATCACCTCCGCAGCCCCGACTTCCTCAGCTGCGAGCAGTATCCCAAGATGCACTTCAAGAGCACCGCGGTCGAGGAGATTGGCCCAGTCGACTATCTCGTCACCGGCGATCTCACGATTCGGGACGTCACCCGGCCCGTTACGCTACAGACGCGCTACCTCGGATCGTGGCAGACGCCGTGGTGGGAAGGCGGCGTCGACAAGGGCCCGAAGACGCGCGCGGGCTTCACCGCCCGGACGCGCATCAACCGTTACGACTTCGGCGTCAGCTGGAACGACTCGATGCCCGACGGCGGCATCGTGGTCAGCCGCGACATCGACATTATTCTCGACGTCGAGGCGGTCCAAGAAGCCTAGGCTAGCCCGGATACACGGGGGCTCCGCCGGGACCCCGGGGACCGTACGTTTTGGTGCGCCGCGTTCGCTAGGATGGGCTCCTCAACACCGCAACAGCTACGAGGAGACCTTTCTCATGAACGTATCCACCATTCTCCGGGGCGGCCCCATGGCGGTCGCCCTGACGGCCAGCCTGGCCGGCTGCGCCGGAGGCCAGACCGGGAGCGCGCTCCCGCCCCAAGCGACGGCGCCGATGCCTCCATCCGCTATGGGCGATGCGGCGCAGCCGGACCGCGCCGCCACCATGTTCACGGCTAACCGCGACAACCCGGCCGTGCTCGCGTTCCGCGCGACGGCGTCGGGCAACGTCGCACCAGTCGTCCGGATCACCGGGTCGAACACGACGCTCAATAGCCCGGACTCCATCGCGCTGGACGCCTCGGGCAACGTCTACGTGGCCAATGACGGCGCCAACCAGGTCGCCGTGTTCGCGAAGGGCGCGAACGGCAACGTCAAGCCCGAGAGAATCATCGGCGGCTCGAAGTCGCAACTCGGCCCGACCGAGGGGCTCTTGGTCGACGGCTACGGCAAGCTCTGGGCCAGCGATTACGGCAACAACGCGATCACCGCGTATCCCAAGGGCGCTTCCGGCAACGTCAAGCCCGCGACCGTGATCAGCGGCGGCAACACGCAGCTGAGCACCCCTACGGGAATGGTCTGGGGAACCTACGGCAGCAGTTACGTAGTTTACGTGGCCAACACGGGTGGCGCGTCGGTCGTCGGATTCAACCCCGCAGCGAAAGGCAACGTCGCGCCCGTCGTCTCGATCGCCGGCAGCAACACCGGCCTCTCCAGGCCCTTCGCACTCGCGGTCGACTCGACGGGCCGGCTGCTCGTCGCGGATGAAAGCGCCGGCATCCTGGTCTTCTCACCGGGTGCGAACGGTAACGTCGCGCCGGTCGCGCACATCACCGGTCTGACGTATCCGGCCGGCGTCGTGACGGATGGGCAGGATAACATCTATGTCGCGAACTTTTCGGGCGAGTCGATCGAAGAGTTCCTACCGAACGCGAACGGCAACGCGACGCCGCTGCGGACGATCCGCGGCCGCAAGACGACCCTTAAGGGTCCCAACTACCTCGTCTTGCGGTGAGGAACCTCAGTCGTCGCGCTCGAAACGCCGGACCGAATCCAGCGAATCGAGCGCGGCGGCTAGGCTCCTCACGGGACGGCAGCGCTGCACCTGGCCAACGTGCCACGCAGTACTCGATGGATCAGCAAGGTCCCGGTCCCTCGGGTAAGACGGTAACGCAACACGGAGTCTGCACCAAGCACTAGCGAACGAGTAGGGCGTGAAGATTCCGCTTTACCAACTGGACGCGTTCACCCGCGAGCCGTTCGCGGGAAATCCTGCCGCCGTCTGTCCGCTCGAGCAGTGGCTCGGCGACGACATGCTGCAGGCGATCGCGGCCGAGAACAACCTCGCCGAGACCGCGTTCTTCGTGCGCGAAAACGGCGCGTACCGGCTGCGCTGGTTCACGCCGGTCGCCGAGGTGCCGCTGTGCGGCCACGCGACGCTCGCGACCGGCCACGTGATCCTCCGGATGCTCGAGCCAGGGCGCGAGCGCGTTCGCTTCGAGACGCTGTCGGGCCCCGTCGAGGTGTCGCGCGACGGCGAGCGCTTGAGCATGGATTTCCCGGCGCTGCCGCTGCAACGCGAGCTCGATCCGGATGTGGTGACCGGCGCGATCGGCGTGCGGCCGGACGAGCTGTGGGAGGCGGACCGCGGGATGGCCGTGCTCAGTGATCCCGTGCAAGTGCGCGAGCTGCGCCCCGACATCGGGCGCGTCGCCGACCTCCCGTTCAAAAGTCTGATCGTGACGGCGCGGGGTTTTGACGGCGACTGCGACTTCGTGTCGCGCTTCTTTGCGCCGAAGCTCGGGATCGCCGAAGATCCGGTGACGGGATCCGCGCACTGCGTGCTGACGCCCTACTGGTCGGGCGCTCTCGGAAAGCCGTCGCTCTTCGCGCGCCAACTCTCTGCGCGCGGCGGCGAGCTCTGGGTCGAAGATCGCGGCGCTCGCGTGCGACTTTCCGGCGACTGCGTGCTCGTGATCGAGGGCTCACTCGCGATTCCCTAGACGCTCTGCGCAGGGTCGAGGTCAACCGAGAACCGGCTAACGCAGCACATTCAGTGATGGTCTACCCACGATTGCGGAGCTGTGGTGGCGAGGCGGCGGCTCATCGAAGCTCAACGACGGGAAACGTTTTTGATACAACGCGACCGTCGTGGTCCCAGACCACCGTAACCGGCCGACGCGCCCGAAGTAATCGATCCCAGTACTTGTAGTTGACCGACGCCGCACGATGCCCATTGACGCTCACAATTACCTCCGCTGCACGCATGCCAGCGCGCGCAGGCGCCAGACCCGGCAAGACTTCTCTAACGCGGCGGGTCGGTTGGCGGAATGAGATGTAGAAACCGCACGTAAGCTCGCCGGGCACGACGAACTGAGATCCCGAGAAACGCGGCTGGAAGGCGACGCGATGATGGATGCGATCGAACTCCATGACGAACTGGTCGATTACGCTAATCCCAATATCTGGCACGGGCAGTGCCTCGTTAATCGCGACGGCAGGTCTTTCGGACTCCACTCGCCCGAGCACCAGCGAGCCATCAATGGAGGTTATCAGCGTCTTTGTGGCTCCCGTCTCGCCGTTGAATACCGTCGCAGCTGGAATGGGTGAGTGATCGAAGAGTAGCCCCTTCAGGTCCGCCGAGGTTCCCTCCCAGGCGTACGCGTCGTCCCCAGTGTCGATCAGCGTCGGGAGCCTACGCCTGTCCGCGAAGAGATCTATGAGCGGTAGATGTTTTTTTAGGGTGTAGGGCACCCAAAATCCGCGTGGTAACGCTATCGGCCGTCTGCTCACGAGCAACGTTTTGTTCGCAACGTCGAACGTAAGATAGTTTTGGCCGAACGAATTGAAGCCGAGAATCCCATCCAAGTCGTCACCATCCTCGATGACAGCGTAGTAATCGCGCATTGAAACGTGCCCGACTCGGATTTCGTTAGCACGGGCGATCGCGTGGTGGCCCGGTACGTGACTAATGGTTGCGACTGAAGCGGCTTTTGCTACTTTTGTACTGATTGTGGTTACGTTAGACCCAGTATCGAAAAGGAAAGTAAACGGCCCTCGACCATTCACGTAGACTTGGACATAAGGTGACCGGTAATGGCCGAACCAGTCCGTACCGGAAAGGCGAATCCTACTGGTGTCCGTCGCGAGGAGCACCCTTCGCGCGCCCATCAAGTATTCGCTGTGTATATTCTCCGGGATTTGGGCCGCGAGGCAACTTGGGGGAACGAAGGCAGCAAGCAGAAACACTAGAGGTCCCACTGTCATTACGCGTAGGGCCCAGTCCATTGATTCTCTGATAAACAGCGATCGGCTGGGCATCGCGCGCTGACCGCCTTTTCTTCGACGCGAGTGCCGAGCGATCAGCGCGTCGAGCCTCAAATGTCGGGTGCTTGGTAGGACGAGCAAGAGAAGACTATAGACGAAGAGCAATCCCTCGTAAAACGAACGAAATGATGAAGTCGTGCATCGGCCCGCTAATGAGCGTAGCGGCATACCGAGCGGCTTGAAAGAACTCACCCGCAGGCTCTGCCCAAGCTGGCTCGAACCTTGACGTTCCGTACACCAGCCACAGCGCGCCACGTATATTCTTGCGAATGCGAGCCACATTACTAGTAACCGGCGAACGGGTCATCCTGAACCGCGTCGCAAAAGTTCTTGAAGTGAAATCCGGTGACCGTACGATGCCCGACGTCCGTGACGAAGCAGTTGCCGATGGCTTGCGGCTCGCGTTTCGCCAGCACGGCGACGGCATCGAGAAAGACCGATACAAAACCGGTACGCGACGGGGTGGTCAGCGCACCGATCATGTCTTCGCGCTTCATTAGCTTGAGATAAGCGCCGAAATCCGCGGCGACCCCAGCGTTGGCCAGGACCATCTTCGGCGCTTTCGAGTGAGCGATGTCGCTTTGGTCGTGCCACGCGATCGCGTCCCACACGAGCTCCGCTCGCGACCCGCCGATCCCGTGCCGCTCTATTGACATGCGTGCCAGGTTCGAGCCGTGGATTTCAAAGCGCTGCCCGCGCTCATGTGCCCCAGTGCTCGACCGGAATCGTGCAGTTTCGCAGCGATGTAAACCGCTTCGACGTCGCCCTCTACTGAGGGCGGGATCTCACCGACGAGGCTTGTCGCCGTCGTGGCGCTGCACACATCGAGGAACTCCAAAGGTCGCATCGTAAGCTGTCACCTCGGTTGAAGTATCGCTGGCTTGAGCTCTGGCGTTCTAAGCCGAGTGGCCTCGTCCTTCCAAATTACATCAATGAATACGGGCGCTGTCGGTTATAAAACTCATATCAAAATAAATCCTACGAAAACATGATTTGCCTCGGTGCCGTAAAGCAAAGCCTTGCTGGGTCTGGTCAATCCTCGGAGTCGGCGTGGCGATTGTCAGTACCTCGGTGATGGTGCGCGTGGCCCATCGAATTTCGGTCCGTTACCTCCTCTACCGCTGCTGCTAGAATCGAATGAAGAAAGGTCCTCCGGCTGGGCGAAATCTCGGCCAAGGGCTGCTTATACTGGCTTGACTACAGGTCAGCGAAGTTCTACAGTGTCACAAGCTCGGCTGTCAGAGCGCGCGGTGGATCGCCTATCCTACAAGTGAGGAGTCCAGTTCGATAGCTCGGCGCGTGAACTGTTTCTCGCCGGTGATATTCGCCGCAACTCGGAGACACGCGGCCATCGTCCCCCAACTTCCATACCGCTCTGACAAGTCAACGGCTTCATGAATGAGATGATTTGCTTGCGGGAGCTCGCCTCGTCGCGAGTGAATATCGGCAAGGAGGCGTAGTGTCGACGCGCGCATCCTTGAGTTTTCAAACCCGAGCGCAGCGGCATCCGCCGCCTGCGCCCTTCTAAGAGCCTGTTCAGTTTCCCCGCGAAGCAACGATGCCGAAGCCCGCAGATATTGGATTGACGCCGACATTTCACTATGCAACTCTACAACTCGTCCGGCGCGTGCAAGGAGCGACTCCGCCTCCATAGCCGCCGCGGCAGTTTGTTGCGAGAGTAGGCTGAGCTCCGCTGCATTCATGCAGGTCATCGCAACGAGAGCCGGCGTACCGATAGATTCTGCAACGGCGATGCACTCCCAAGCTCGAGTGCATGCGATGCTTGCATCCATGCTCAGGGCCTCATGTTGCGTGAGAAACAGCGAGGCTATTAGGGCTCGAGACCGAAGTCCGGCTGCACTTGCCAACTCGCGGGCTCGGCGAAGGACGCCCGTACCTGCCGAGTGCGTTGCCTTGCATGCACCGAGCGTAATACCTAGGAAGATTAGCGCGTCGCTTTGCATCACCATGTCAGACTGCGCGTCAGGGAGTCGCTCGACCGCAAGCGTCAGCGTAGCTTTGGCTGCAGCTGGGCCTTTCTTTAGGTATAGGAGAATGCCGCGCTCGATAAGCAGGCGCAGGCGATCCTTCTGCGTCTGAAGAATTGCGGTCCCCGTTACGCAGCGTAGCGCGCCATCCGCGCGTTCGAGTCTCTCAAGACCTCTTTGCGTCGCACTCACCTGACGCGCTAGTGAGGCTTCGATTATATCGAGACGAGCGCGAGCCGTCGCCATAAGACTCTCTTCGCGCTCGTCGCACGTTCTCGAAAACCTCCGCGCTTCGCTCAGGGCCAATCGCGCCCCGACCGGGTTGGCATAATCGCTGAGGATTCGGACGCGCGTGCAGTGAGCCTCGAACCGCACTGACCATTGCGGAGCGCAGCGTATGATCTCGTCGAGCTGGGCCAGTGCGCTACGCAAATCACCGCTCTCAGCCTGAACGTATGCATAAGTGATGCGCGCTTCGGCATCGATCGACGCAACCGTGGTTCGTGCCGAAGCAAATGCTCGGGCCTCAGCGCTCAATCGACAACTGACACGTCGGCACATCGCAGCCTTATCGCGTGTGAACTGCCGTCGAGAGAGTCCGAGATCTGATGCGATTTTAGCCCAGGGCTCGCGACCAATGACAGCGCGGACGAAGACGGTATATTCTCGGTTCGCGTTGAGTCGTGGTTTGCCAGCCGCTGGCTCGTGGCGGCAGGTCTCGGCTAAGCGAGTGACCGCGCCTATGACGGCACCGGTATGCTCGGCTTGGTCCACGAGGTGCTTTGCCAGGGGATTCCGACGAAGTTCGGCTACGTCATGCAAATGCCTGAAGATATGACGACTGGCCCTCTCGAACGACGCGGCTGGATCCACGATGCGCGCCACGTTCAGGGCTTTTCTCCATTCGCCTAACCATCCTGCGCGACACTGCTCGCCACGGATTTGCTGAGCCGCGGCGTCGGTGCTCAGGGTCCATTAAGCCGGAATCCGGGGCAGCGCTGGTATCGCCGAGCAGCCGAGCTTTGTCGCATCACCTCGCTGCGCTGCCCGTCGAGCTCTCCCAAGCTTCCCTAACGCAGTGTCCTCATTACGGAGCGCGGGGTGTAACCGCGATGTAGAGAAGGCCATTGCCAAATCGCTTGCTGCCTCCCCAGAATTGCCCGACCTGCTTTCCTGACGAATAGTTATAAACAAGCACGGCGGATGCCATACTACCTTTCAAAACAGTGTTTACGTAGAGCTGCGTGCCTGACGAGCTCAAGGCGAATCCCTCAACCGCAGGCGTGCCTGGCGACTGGAACGACCTTGAAGGCTTAGTTGAGCCCGGTGGGTACACGAACACCGCGGCTTGACTTTGATAATAACCCGAGACGAGCAGATTGCCGTTAGGGTCAAGCCCGATATCGAACCCGAATTGGAGCGCAATACCGAGAGTATGAGGCGTGTGCGAACCAGGGGCGAACTCATCGATAAGCGAGCCTGACCCGGCGTAGTACAGAACATATAGATTTCCAGCCGAGTCGACCGCACACGCCTCGGGCTCATCGGCCATCGGATATGTATAGACCGTTGACGTAGGGTGCGTGCTGCCGTTTGCGTATGCGTACACTGAGTGAACTTCGCTGAACCCTTCGGCAGTGGCGACGTAGACGGTGCTGTCGGGAGCGACGCAGACTCCGTATATGAAATTGAAATCCGAGCTAGGAATGTGGAGGGTCTTTGTCTTCTTAATCGCGCCGGGTGCATAGACCTCGACTACCGGCACCACACGGGAGCCCTGAGTTGTAACGTAAACGTTACCAGCCGGATCAGCCGCGAGTTGACGTGCGCCGTATATGTTCCGGCGGATCACTCCGGCCAGGTGGAGCGGATGTGGCTCGCTGTAAAAGGTTGCCGGGGTGTGCTGACCGTTCTGAGTATAATCGACGTAGATAAGCCCATGAGTCAGCGCTAGCGCGGCATTGTTTTCGGGCGTTAATCCGCGCCCCGAGACTGAGACTGGGGACCCGGAGACCGCCGGTTCCCCTAAGTTATTCGCTCCGCAGGCCACGAGGAGTAAGAATGTAGCTATGCTGCAACTAGCTGTCAGTGAAAGGCGCACATTGACCTCGTTTCATAATGTTAATGAGATAAGCGCTCGCTGCAACCGGCGGCGACATTGCGCTGGTTCCAGCTCTGTTCGGCATCGGCGAACTCTCGATACCGACCAAACTGCTACGCACAACGGATTGTTGTGCTTCCGGTCGCTGTCCTGCGGCCATCAAATTGTTTGGCCAAAAGTGCGTGAACCGTGGCCAAAAGAGCGCAAGCGGAAGCGGTTAACGTTGCCCACGCCCGTCGTTATATATATACGTGGGCTCGTACCGCGGTCTCCACATTCGACCGCACCGTGGCCGCGTTGCCGACGATCGACATATCGCCCGCTTTGTCCCATCACGGACGATAGGCACGGGCGCCCCTCAGCGTCCTACCTTTACCTTGCGAATACTATGCACGTCAGGTTTGGCAGATTAATGGACGGTAACTCCTGCGGGAACGTCCAACATCGTGCCCGATCCGCTGATTGTGCGGAGCGGGACAACGAGCCTAAGGCGAGACTATTTGGCGCTGTGAGCGTTGTGGCCGAGCCGCTTATCGTGCGAATTGCGGCGACATTTCCATTCGCGGCCTTTGCGTAGACGGTCACACTAGGCCTTGAATGCTTCAGCTTGGCGTTCGATACGTAAATGTCGCCTTTACTGTCTAGGGCGAGCCCGGTGCAAGACCTCAGGTTGGTCTTTGTGCCGCTGATCGTCGGTTCCGGTTCGACGTTACCTCTCGACCCGGCGGCATACATCTAATTGCTGTCGCTAAGGTAGTTGGCTACGTAGATCACTCCAGTGGCACTCACCGCTAGAGAGCTTGAAAACTTTAAACCGGTGTTACCGCCGCTGATGTATTGGACGCGTTTCGGGTGACCACTCGCACCCGGAGCATAGACACTTATGCTATTACTAGCAGCCGCCGAAACGAAGATGTTCCCAATAGCATCGAACGCGACGTCGCTCGGATTCTGCATTTTCCCACCTTTAGGCGGACTAGTGATCGTACGCATCGGCGCGATGTTGCCATAGGAATGTGCGGCATAGACCGTGACGTCGTTAACGGTGAAGTTTGTAGCATAGACGTTTGCCGTCGCGTCTAGGCCTACGCCCGATGGGGCATTCAACACCGTGCGTTTGCCGCTGATGGTATGGATTGGAGCGACGCCCCGTTAGCCTTCTCGCGATAGATCGTAATGCTGCCATTCCCCTGCGTTGATTCATGATTCACAACGTAGATGCACGGTTTTGTTGCGCATGAATATCTGTTGGGCTCGCGCTGTTCCGCGAGCGGCACCATCGCACCCGCCTGGACCCTGCTTCCGAGCGGGCTAGGCAATTGCTGCCGCCCGCCGCGGCGATGGTAAATGCGGCGACCGTGCACAATGTGAGGCGTCCGAAACGCATAGTCCTCATGATCCCCTCGTAAAGCTTTCACTCAACTAAGTGACGCGTCTCCTGGATTCTGAAAACCATGCTATTTAATACCGGCCTGGATGTTCTAGTCACGTTCAGAGAATTCAAGTTTATTCAAACGTGGTTTTGCTGACGGTAAAGGAGTCCACATCCGGGTAGTTGCCCGCTTGATTATTATTGATATTAGAATGTTTGACCGTTGTATCTGCCTTCAGACTTTTCTCACGGGCGTGCGCTAACGTTCGTCGAGTAGATTGGAGTTCTGAAATGACTGTTAACCGTAGTTCCGCCTTCGCGCCGATCGTTGCGGTGTTTCTTCTCGTTCTCGCCGGATGCGGCTCCGGTACAATGAGCCCCGGCAGTCCCAACGATCAGGACCACGCCGTCGGAAGCCGTACAGGGAATGCGATGTGTCAGCCGGACTTCACGTTCGCGCTCAGTCCGTCAAGTGCGACGATCACCAGTGGTCACAGCGTAAGAGTCAGCGTCGAGATGTCCAGCCTCTGCGGCTTAGCCGGGACCATTAATGTGGGAATTCGGAGTATTTCCCCCCCGCCGAGCGGGAGTAACGGCTTTACCATTAACCAACCGCGCTATGACATTCCGCTGGATGCAAACGGCACCGCGGTAGCCTACATTACCCTCGGAGCAACGCCAAATACATTGAAGACGACGTACACACTCACGATTCAAGGCAAAGATATCTCGGGTGGCTGCTGCTACGGATTAAAGCACTCGGCGGCGTTTGAACTGACCGTCAAATAGCCTCTGGCCCTCTTCTTCGTTTAACTCGCCCGGCGTCGTTGTGAGTGTGATGCGAATGCGTGCCGGATTTGGTGGCTCGAGCGGGGCTCGACTCACTACTCGGAGGTTCCGGGCAGTCCCGCTGGCTACTTAAAGGCTTATCCTGTAAATGCCTTTAGGGCACACTGGTCCCCGGCCGCTCCCGACCGTTTTTAAGCACTCCGGTAGAAAAATGCTACAAAAGACAGCCTCGCCGCGCCTCGTCTGGATCGGCTGCCTTAAGCTTTTCATCAACAGAGGTGTCGCCGTAGAGGCGCACGATCCGATCCAGATCAACGAGATTAAAGCCTTCCCTGAATTCACGCGTCATGTTTCTCAAGAAATGAGGCCCACACTGAACACGTTGAGCAGCGCCCGTCCCAGTTACGGAGTTGTTTGGGTTGGGAGATTAGCGTCGTTCGTTATGGGTAGGAGCGTACGCAGGACCCGGACGCGTTGCTAAACATCGGCTGAGAAGTATAGCTCTTCGCGCCAAACGGGTCGTTGAGAACGTTCTGCCACGCGCACACGTCACCGATCTCCCCGTAGAACTTGTTGTACCAACCGATGGGCGGATTCGGATCGGTCACGGACTCGCCGGTCTCGTGCCCTTCGACGATGGTTACGCCTTCGTCGGCGCTTATCTCGTCGGGGGGCGGGCTGGTAAAATTCGCCCCGCAGCTCGCTCCAGCATCCGGAATGTATGGTAGGCCAGTGTACGAAATGACTTTTCTTTCAGAAATCGTCGAGCTGTGATACGCGCACCACGACGTCCCAAAGCCTGACGAATTCTGCAAGTGGGGTGTCGCGATTACGTACGAACCGTTAGGATCGTATCCCATATGCGCGACGCTTTTGATTGCTTCGGCGGCGATCTGTGCATGTGTCGGATGTACAGTCGAGCAGCATTTTGACTTTGCTTGGGTCGCCGGCCAACTTGTACCCTCAGATGATGAGGTACATTTTCGGCGCGACAAGTACCGGGCCGCGGCGGTACACCATCTGAATGTCTGGCTGAGCTTGGGGATAGGTCATGTAACGCGTGCCGATGTAATGGGGCATATGTTATGTTACGCCGTTCTTGTAAACCCACCCTTGGTTGACTAGTGCCTGCTCCCGCGCGTTTATTAGTGTACCTGGACTCGGTGTTGCGTTGTAATTCGACGAACATCCCGCTACCGCGAGCGTCGAAACGAACGCCACACTGCCAACGATCTGCAAAAAGCCAATGCATCGTACTATTAACTTTTTTGTGATGATTTAGGTAGCAAGACCACTTTTGGTAAACGTAGTGAGAGCGGAATCACTTTTCAGTTCCTTTCAACTGTCCACTACGTTCTTAAAAGGCGCCGAGGCCGTTGGGGGTACCCCACCCTGTAGGGCCGGAGAATGTCCCGAATTGACCGGTTCCTGCGGTGCAGAGGTAGTTGCCACCGCATAAGCCGTTGTTGCCGAAGCTGATTGTGTGGAGGTCGTGTGCGCGTTTGGTTCCGCGCATAGTCCAAAACCTCTTAGCGGTGGTTTGAGTTCTGGCGTTACCGGCAAGTCCGTATACACCAGCCAGCAGTGGCGAAGCGGCACTCGTGCCGCCGACAGTGATCCAGCCTCGATACCCAAAGGTGTCGTACACTGCTAGGTCCCAGGCTACGGCTGCGACATCGTTGTTGGTTCTATTTGAGCATCCAGGATCGTGCTGCCACAATGGCTTGGCGATGGCAGATGCACAACCTGAACCTGTCCCGCTCCAGACTCTCTCGCTGTATTTCTTGCCGAATCGCGAGAGCACCGTTCCGCCGACTGAGATAACGTTTGGGAGCGCCATAGGCAAGCCCTCCTGGTTAAATCCATTGTCGCCGGCGGCGGCAAGATAGACCACGCCCGGGGTATCGAACTTGGATCGCTTAAGGCAGTTGAGCGAGAGGTAGCATATCCAGCTGTTGCTGACGATATGTGCGCCGAGAGTTACTGCTTCGACTTCGGCCGCCTCGAGGTCAGTAGTGGTGCTGCTATTTGCCTCGACGAGATAGATGGTGCACTTTGGACAGCTCGCCGAAACCATGTCGACGTCGAGATCGATTTCAACGCCCCAACCAACGTCGACATTGGGATAGTGCTTCCGCTGTCCCTTTTGATTGTATTTATAGAGCTTCGCCGCTGGCAGGCCGAAGTTCGAACGGTATGTAGCGAGGTCCGAGGCAACGACGGGGTTGTCGTAGGCATCGACGATAGCCACGATTTGCCCAAAACCTCGGCCCGACGACGGTAGGTCATAAGCCGTTTGAAGATCTGACGGCCCCCAACCCATCCAATCGGGGCCGATGGCGCTAGTCTGAATAAGGACCTCGCATTGCGCCGTGCCATCATGTGTCTCTGCGCAAGCCCGCTTCGCGAGGTGTCTTGCCTGCCATTCTGGGGCGGAGCGCAGCTGCGCCGTTGATCGATAGCTTGTTCTCGGCATGTTGGAAGTGCCAGCGACGCTACATGCTGAAACGAATAGCGCCGCAGCGAGAGGGGCCGTAACTTTCGCGAGGTTGTTCACAAATGCTCCATGTTACCGTCGTCCATCAATGCGGAAAAGCCTGTTGATGCAGATGTTCGGAGGATGAGACTACTTTTGACTGATGGCGGCGCCAATCGGCTCATAGTCGTAGATGTCGTTATAGTGCGTCGCCCGTCCGCCGGCCGGGAACGCCCAAAGGTCCGTGCCGCTAGGGTGGCCACAAATACCATTATCGACAGATGATCCAGCAATAGAGTGGCCGTCTAGGGTACCTTGAATCATGTCACAAATCGGATTGCCTGCCGAGTCCAAGAGCGTCGTTCTACCGATAATCGTAGCCGTCGAACCGACGATTTTCGCTCGGTATACGCAGCTGGGTAGCCTGTTGTCGCAGGTCTGATCTCCGATTACTAGGTAGTGGCCCGCGGCATCCCATTCAACCATGCCGGTGCTGTAAAGAGTGGCGCCTTCGATATTGAGAGCTTTTAGTTGATCTGTCGCACTGCTTCCAGCTGGAAGTTCGGCAAGCGCGAAGACGTTCGACGCATTTTTGCCATCGACAAAGAGGTTACCGTGGGTGTCGTAGCCGACGAAACCGTACGCAATAAGGCACGACAAACAATAATACTCCGTTGGGACGCCCGAGGCACGTCGGTACACGAGTATGCTTCCTCCTATGGGCGGTGGCTGATTGTTGCCGACATTCGACACGGCGAGATTTCCAGTCGTCGGGTCCACTGCGCACCCAATCGGAGTTCCGATCGTGTCTTGCAAAATACTTACTATCGTGCCATCATGTGCAAGCTTCCACATTTGCTCGAACCCCGACATGGCGACCCAAACGTTGCCCTTATGGTCGGAGCACACACCATTTATCGCTTGGAAACCTGTTAGGATTCCTTTAAGCTCGAGACTAGGCATTTTGTAAATCCACACAACGCCAAGCGCATCGGAAACGAAGAGGAGTTTGTGCACGCTTTCGATGTCCGGAGAAATCCATGACCTGAGGTGATCTGGCCGTTGCGCGCCGGTCAGCGCCTCCTTAAAAATGCCTGGACGCAGGGCAGCGATGCCGGCGTCCGCCGACTGTGCAGGAATCAATCCATTGTGGCCGAGCACTGCTGACTGTGACCCACCAGCGACGCAACCCGTGAATGCCCCCGCGACTGCTAATACGCCTAAGGTGAAAGGGCCGAACCTGGAGATACGCATCAGAAAATCGTTACCTTTCGTTTGGCGTTCAGGCTTCGACTACGAAGAGCAATCTGTTCCGAGCGTTACCTTCGGAAAGAGGCAACGACCGAGTAAGGCGAGGCCACGTCAGTGAGGGTTCGCGGGACTTGTGGCGACGTCGAATACTCCAGTGCCGACTGTAATTGTATCGACGATCGCGCCGGCGGGGTACGTCACACCAGCAATGGTGTTGTTAAGGCCTTCCGCAACCCAAAGTTCAGTGTTGCCGTGATTGAGCGCGATACCGGCCGCTCCCTGGAAGCCCGTGATCTGCTGCGATGGTTTCGTGCTCCCCGGAGGGAACACATCCACGGCTGGAACCAATCCATCAACCAGCAAGAGATTTTTCTTGCTGTCGATCGCGATGCCGCCGGCTGTTCCGACGGTAATCCCGAGATTCGTAGCCTTCTTCGAACGGAGCTGTACCCTTTCGACTTTGCCATTTCCGCCCGCCGGGAGATCGAAACCGATATATAGGACCGTTTTCAGAGAGTTAAGCGCCATGCTTATGGGATACGCACCACCTGTGAACGCGTAAAGTGAGCCGGATGGGGTTGTCTGGTTTGGTGGATACACGAGGATTGACCCGTTGTAGCCGTTGTGGCGGTCTGCAACATACACGGTTCCGTCCGAGCCCACGACCACCGCGCCAGGGTTGCCCGCCCGAGTTAGCGTCTCAAACGGCGCGGTCTTGCCCGGACCGTACACGGTGACAGTCCCGTTTCCATAGTTGCAAACGTAAAGGTTCCGCATACCGTCAACAAAGAGACCCGTATACGGCTGGTTGAGGCCGCCGATTTGACCAATAGGCTGTTGATTCTGACCTTTCTGCCGGTAGATTTCGACCGCGTTATTGTCCAACACAGCAGCGTAGAGCAATGCGCGAGCAGCGTGGGGGGTAACCCGCACTCGCCCACCGGACACAAGTTCGCTGATGACGCGAACAGGAGGCGAGGCGGCAATCCCCGCAGGGACGGAATATGGCTGCGAGACGCCTGAGCACGCAACGAGGAGCACCGTTGCGCCAACAATGCTTGCGAGCTTGAAGGATGATGCTGAGAAACGCATATCGTGATCTCCCGCTCGGTCGGTTACGACCTGCAATTAGATCCTTCTACGCTAACATGTCTTAAGCGGGAAGAGCACTATAGCATTTGCTTAGTGGCTTAATGAGGCCGGAGGCCCTGCATGAGCATGCGGGCCGGGATTGCGCCTCGCCAAAACGCTGGCGACGAGTTGTGCCCTCGACGAGACCCCATGGTTTCGATAAATAATTGCTAAGTGCGCACCAACCGTTCCGGTTGCAATGCCGAGTGCCTCGGCGATTCTCTTATTGGTCTCGCCACGGATAACGAGCTCGACGATCTGAGCCTGACGCACTGTGAAGAGCTCGTCATTTGAGCGCAGTCCGGTTAAGCGAGCGATGTCGTACACTGAACCACAACTCTGATAGAGCGCTACAGCGCGTTTGCGGTCCTGGGCCAGCTCATAAGCCATGGCTTCAAAAAGCCTCAGCCCGCTGTTATGAAACTCCTGCGCGGCGCGTTTCCCATCATGACGCGCACGAGGATCCTTCGATCGCTGACGTGCGTGGCCAACGCACAAATGGACGTAACCTCTCGCCCCCGGTACGTGCATCGAGGTTGTCAAAAGCTGTTGCGCCCGGTTAGCTTCTCTTGCCGCCCCCCAAAGGGAAGTCATGGCCAGAAAGGGGCGCGCCTCCCACGGTTGGTGAACGTGGTCTAGGATCTTCGAGACCAGTTCGCGCGCCTCGGCAATCCGATTTCGCGAACGCAAAGCGATGCCATATGAAAATCCAATGTCGCAGAGCACCGCGCTCGATGGATAGCGAAGTCCCATATCAATATAGCGTTGATCTAGGAAACGATCGACAAGGTTGGCGTCGTCTTGAAGCACCCCAAGCAGGAGTGCGTTCGTCGCCACGCTAATTTGCATCAAGTGTGAGTATGCGGGCAGTTCGACGCAGCGCTCTAGCAACATCCGAGCTTCGCCGAGGCAACCGCTGAACACTAAAAGCCTTACGAGACGCGTTCCGGCCAGATGCTGCATCCAGGTACTGTTTTCGGACTTGCCGATGGCGTATGCGTGTCGAAAGAGCGCTGAGGATCGTGCTATGTCGCCTCCTAAAGCGTGGTATTTTGCGGCCATGACCGCCGTATCGAACTTATCCTCGGCGTCACCCAGGCGACCTACCAGCTCCAGCGCTCGATCGAAGGCTCGCATTCCCTTTGACCACCGACCTTCTTGGACATCACGAATAGCTTCAAATTTCATTTCAGCCATGCGATGATAAGCGGAGGCTTGCGGCCGTCGCACATGTTGCATATGAGTGCACCACTTATCGTATTCTCGGGCAAGCAGTGGTCGGTAAGCTTGTGAGAGTGAGGCTCCCGCCAGGACGACCCTAGCGGCGACTTCGGGGAGGGTATTTTTTGTCCGCAGCAGCATGGCGTCAAGCTCGCGTAGGGCCCTTTGGGGTTCGCCGATTCGTTCGAGACATATCGATCGGCGGTCTACGAAGTTAGCGGCCATCTCAACGGACCCAAGTGCGTCGTAGAGGGCCGCCGCTTCAGCGAATGCGTCGGCAGCTTCTTCCAAAGCTCCAATCGCAAACAGGCAGTTTGCATGGCGCGCCGCCAACACCGCGAGCCGCGCATCATGCGACGGCGCGTTGGACCGCGCGCGCAGATAGGCCGATGCTGCCGATTCGAAATCGTGGAGTTCTTCGGCCGCCGTGCCGGAACGAAGAAAGAGGATTGACGCACGTCCAGGCCAGCCAGCGCGCTCGCAGTGAGCGGCGAGCTCAGCGAGGTGATCCCGGCAGCGACGTGACCCGGCGATCGCGCGAGCCGCCCGACGATGCAACCGCGTCGCATTGGCCGGCAGCAGCGCATTATAGACGATCTCTCGGATCAGCGCATGACGGAAGCGATACGTTGAGCTGGAGGGCCCGGGCTGAACGAAGCGGTTGTCGCTCGCCTCTTGTAAAGCGTCGAGTAGCGCATCATTCGGAGTGTCGCAGAGCGCCGCAACATCTTCGAAAGAAAAATGGACTCCGATCACGGAAGCAGCGTACAGAGCCCGGCGCGCATTGGTGCTAAGCGTTGCCAGCGCAGTGCGCGTCGCGGTCTGAACTCGCAAGGGCAGCGACCCGACTCCGCCCTCGCGCAACACTGGGATCAACTCCTCGACGTACAGCGGGTTTCCTTCTGAAAGCCTAACTAGTTCATAGAAAATGCGCTCGGTAAAGCGGTACGCGGGGACCATTGCCGCAATTTCGCCCACTGAAAGAGGCGGTAGCTGAAGCGCATGCTTTTCGCGTTGTAGTAGGGTTTCGATGAATCCAGCACGAGCCGAGTCGGCGACTGAGAATTCGCGGAAAGTCACGAGTATTAGGATGCGTGGTTTGGATTCTAGGACGTTCATTACATCAATGACGTAATTCACGAACGCCCTCACATCAGGGGCGGCCCAATGGGCATCTTCAATTACAAGCGCGCAGACTTTTGCAGCGCAAACCTTACGCAGCTCGTCGAGGATGCAACGGAACAACTCTCCCATGGTTGCCGGTGGCTGTGCGTGGTCGGCAAGGTGCGAGATTGACCGCAGTTGGTCCAGAAGCCGACTAATCGCCGCGAGGGGCTCCATCTCAGTTTCCCTGCAGTGGATCCGAAAGATGGGGATGCCCTCTGCTCGTTCGAATTCTGCGAGGAGTCGGGTCTTTCCAATTCCAGCCGGGCCGAAAATCGAGACCACGCCTGGAACTCCCCGAGCTGCGTTGCACACGCACTCGTGAAGCTCCGCGAGCTCCCGCCGACGCCCCACGAACTGCCACAGCCCACCCTGAAGCGGTGACGACAGAGCCACAGGGGACATAACTTCAAGCATGAAAGAGGCGTGCATCATCCTCTTCCCCGATTAGCAGTGCAAGCTGCACGTGGCCGACGCTTCGGAAGGGACCCCGTCGGCCAGAGTTCACGACCTTCATCTGCGCATTGATTCTAGCACACGCGCCGAGCGTCGGATCGATGCGAGTTACAGCGTCAACTGGATTACGGAGGGGCAAGCGCACGCCCGACACGTGACGCTGCTCGCCTAAATGTGGCAACGTCACAGGGCGCTCAGTCATCGACCGTGGCAAGAGAGCGGAACTGACAGTCGGTAGGCAATCGATCACGTAGAAGGCTAAATTCCCCGTCGTCTCATGTTGTGATTTGATGATTATTGATCCCGCTGGAATGCCTCTGGAAAAACCGAAGCCTCGGCTACTCAGGGAAGTACCACGTCGCATGACACGCTGGAGGCGCCTACTTCCGGCTCTCGCAAATCCTCTCGGTGCACAGCCTTACCGAAGTTCGCGCCCGTTGGGCCTATGACGCGCAGGCGTGCAACCTAACGCTTGATATTGAAAAGGCGAGTCGATGTTTGGAGAAGCGGAGGCCGCCCCGAAAGCCGCGTCAGCCTGCCGGAGGCGAAAGGTTTTGGTGGCCTGTCGCATCGTATGCCAACTCGCTCGTGGTTTGCACTTCCGTCAAGGCGCGCGTCCAACCGCTCCGTAGCCGGCGCGGTGTGCGACCGATAAACTCAGGGGGTACTTCTCGTAATCCACAGATCGGCAAAGTACGACGAACGACTCGAAACCGCGCCAAAAACTCGGGAATCACGACCGACGTAGAGCGATCACCGCCAGCAAGCATTCCCACAAGCGTGGCGCTGCCTGCGCGAACTGCGCAAGCGCGATTTCACTATCGATGACGCCCGCGGAAATCAAGGTGCTAAGCTTATTAAGGAATCTTCCAACCAGAAACTCTGGGTGCGAAGTTGGCGCAATACGTCCGGAACGGATCTGTTCACGATATCCCGGATCCAGCATATGCCCGGCTAAATCCTCGTACACGTAGAGGCGCGAAGTAGAGATCGCGTCGCTCTCGTATTGTCCGAGCATATGCTGCACGGCATCGTACTGGCGCGACACGAAGGGCACACTCTACGTCACGAATTTGGTACCGCGTCCAGCGCCTACGGCGACGTCAAGGAGTACAGGGCCGGTCAGGGTCAGCCATACCAGACGATCACCAAAATGAACGCCCCGGCCGACGTAATCGTCAACAAGACAGGTTACGTCTACGTCTCCGAAAGCAGTACACCCGCGGTCGTGGTCTTTAAGCCCGGATCCACCGAGCCCTGGCACGAGTTCCGACTGGGGATGAACAGCCCGGCAGGCATCGCCTACTACGTCGGGGGCGCCTCCGCGTTGAGGCGTCGTGCGACTGCCGTGAAGTTTTATTGCAGGTTTGCTTCGAGTTCGTCAAGCTGGTGCTTCATGCGTGCAAATGCCGCGTCGTACGGAACACGGGTCGCGAGGTCGACGCCGGCCGCTTTCAAAAGATCGTACGAATAGTCACTGTCGAACCGACCCCGCACTTGGTCGAAGCCGCGGATGGCCAGCGCGTCATTAGCTCGAGCGCGCTCTACGAGGAGGCTCGCCGAAGCCATCGACGCGGGAAAGTGCTGTGAAATGTAGCCGTAAAACAAATACGGCTCCGAAATCCAGCCAAGGTCGAAAACGGGATCGATGGCGAGATCGCTGCCGTAATAGGAGCGCAGCAGCCGTCCGTAGAGGCCGGAGATGTCGGAGCTGCTTGGAGTGGAACCCACCTCAATCTCGGCTTCGACGCCCGCGACAAACTCCGTAAGACGCACGTCGTCGAAGCAATCCGAGACCATGTGCTCGAGATCAGCCAGCAAATAGTCGATGCGATCGGCCTTGCTGACCGCGTGTTCGACGAGATAGTCGTCATGCAGCAACTGGCCGGCCATGAGGACGCCGTTTCCATAGATGCCTGGATCTTCGCGCTGATCGCCGGGACGGTCCCGGGGAATGTTTGTCTTGACCATCAGTGAGAAGATGAGGCCCGAAAGGCGCCACGAGTCGAGAAGGCTTCCTTGGTACCGAATGAAGCCGAATGTCGGCTTTCCGGCAATAAAATTTCCCCAATTCCCATAGGTATCGCGTTTCTGCGGCCACGGCGGTGCATGCAGCCACGGTCTGGCAAGTTCGCGATCCATGCGCGCTTGATAGCTCGGCCCCAGAGGTGCAGCCGCGGCTCGGGTGATGGCGAGAGTCTCTGGCACGGTGAACACGTGCGCGGTGGTTGGGGGTGTCCCGTACAGGTCGTAGAAGGACGGATGCGCTATTGCCAGCGCGCGCATTCGAAGTGCGACGTACCGATGCAGCAAACCGACGTGGCTGTGGGCCGAGTCAATCATGGCTTTGGTCGCGGCCGGCGGCATGCCCTCGTCGAACTGCGCCGCTTCCAAACCCGTGTCGAACTTCCGGAAGCGCGCCAGAGCGAGATCCGCGGCGACTCGCTGGGTCAGCACAACCCCAAACGTATCTGCGAAGGTTTGCAGCTCTCCGAAGTATTCGTTCGCGGCCGCTCGCCGCGTACCGGCCTTTGGAGATGCACGCAGCAAATTGTATTCGCCGCGGTCTAGACGCACCGACGTTCTCACGTCGAGTTGAAACCTAGGCCACGCGATGCTCCGCTCGAACATCGACAGCCAGACCTTGCCGCTAGACGCCTGCCAGTTTACGAGTCCGGCTTCTGCCGACGCGGACGCGGGGGACGGTGCGTGTGGGGACTCAACGAAGATGGTGTGAAGCCTAACCTGGTACTTGTCCAGCCGGGGATCGACGCGTAGAAATGCCGCAATTTGCTCTGGCCCCAGCTTGCGCACGTCGTCGTCGACGAAGGAGAGCGTCGCCAAGACGTTGGCTTCGAGCGCGGCTGCACCCGCATATCGCGCTTGAAGTTCCGCAGAATCAACGTCGAGTAATGATTCGAGGAGCGCGTAATTTGCGAGATTCGCGACGTCTTGACGAAGCTTCGTTGTTTGGCTCATCACATCGGTGAAGGTTGCCTCGTCGTGCATCATACCGCGGAGCTGGCCGATGACCGCCAGGCGCCGCACGATGTCTTGCCGCTCGGCTTCCCAGGCCACATCTGATGCGAATAGAGGCGTAAGATTCCAGACGTAGGCGCCGGCACGCACAGCGTCATTCGGTTGCGCGTCTGGTACCGATGCGCCAATCAAGGTGAACGAAAGAGCAGCGAATACCATCGCGACCATCCCGGGCGATCCCTTCGTCAATTTGTCTAGGCGATCTCGACGACGTTTGTCCCGTCCAGGTTGCAGCGGAATAGGTTGCTCTGCGGGTACGTTCCGCTAATGATGGCGGCCTGACGTCCATCCCGGTCCCAGCGTACGAAGAAGCCGGGTTTAACCGGAAGTTTGCTCACTGCACCTGTCTCGAGGCTCACCGCATCGATGCTGTCGGCCGGGCTGTCCGCACTTGCACTTGAGCTGAAGGTTAGGACGTCGCTCGTTCTCCAAGAGGGAAAGATGCAGAAGGGCTGCGGTCCCGATATGACGCGCTCGCTGCTACCATCACTACTGATGACGTAAATCGCTTCACGTCGTCGGCGGTTCGATTGAAACGCGATGAGCTGGCCATCCGGCGAGTAGGTGGGGTTCTCGTTGTTCCAAGCGCTATTTGTGATCTGCACCGGCGTCTTACCGGGGGCGACCTCAAAGATCTGCCACGTTCCCGTGCGCTTCGAATTGAAGGCGATCGGCCCGGCGGGCGACCATGACGGAAAAGTATTGGGCGCTCCACCAAACGTCAGCCGGCGAATATCGTTACCGTCGGGCTGCATGAGGTAAAGCTCGTTCGCGCCGTCTCGGTTCGAGCGGAATGCAATGCGGGTGCCGTCGGGCGACCAGGCGCCGAACACGTTGACCGATGCACCGGCCGTGATCTGCCGTAAAGCCGAGCCATCGCTACGGATGAGAAATAGATGCATTGGCCCTCGTACGTCGCCCTTCGAGAATAAGAGCTGTGTGCCGTCGGGCGACCAAGCCGCGTCCTGAATAAACGCGCCCTCGCCGTGCGCCCATTTCGGCCACGCCGCTACTGCTATGCTCGCAGAGACCACGACAAACCGTCTCCGCGAAAGTACGGCACTCATGACATCGTCCCGTTCGCCAGCGTAGTTTAGCCGCTCCTTTATTGTAATCGTGTCTCACGCGCCAAACGAATCGCTCAGTATTTGATAAAAGTTGATAGCGCGTTTCCGAATCCGAAAAGGACGCGCAAACTTCCTTAGCAAACGTTAGTCAAATCGCCTTAGCGACCTTACGTACTATGATTCAGTAAAATGTCGCGCATCTTTGCGACCCTTGGGAACGTTCTGTTCTCGTGTCTTTTCGCGGTCGCGAGCCCACCGTCGGGGCTTGATGGTTCGTGGGCGGGGGTCGTACAAGATGGCACGCAGACGTTGTATTTGGTCGTCACGCTTTGGCACGACGGCAAAGGCGTTCAGCAGGCGACGATCGCCTTCCCAAAAGAGGGGGAAACTGCGTTTCCTGCCTCAGGATCGACAGCGAACGGAACGACGACGATCACGGCTCTCAAGGACGGCGCTACGCTATTCATGGCGGGCGCACTTTCGGGCGAACGATTCCAAGGCAGCTACCGCTTCGGGATAAGCCAGGGTGTATTCGACCTTTGGCCGCTACGAAAGATGGGCCGAAGCGATCTGCTTCCGTTCACCGGTGATTTCTCCGATGGGCACGGCCACGACGTCGTCATCGGTGAGTCGCTCGGGGCCCTCTACTTCTTCGATCGCTTGACTGGAAGAACAGGCCGGCTTTATCCGCTTTCAAACGGGTCGTTCTTTGGGGGTCCATCCCTGCTTATTTACGCTCCGGTGGCCGTGACCGCCCAGTTTAGCTTCGGGGCGAACGATCTCACATTTGCCGTCGACGGCGCGACCGCGATGCTTCACCGAGTAACCGTCGCCAATTTAGCAGACGTAACTTTCGATGCCCTCGGCGCGCGCATATCCGGAACGCTGCGACGACCGCCGGGGGTGGGCCGGTTTCCCGCTGTTCTCCTTCTGTCGGGTTCGAACGGGCAGCCGCGAAGCGGCTTTTACGCGCTCGAAGATTTCGTCGCCGATCAGTTTGCCCGCTTGGGCTTTGTCGTGTTGAGTTTCGACAAGCGGGGCGTCGGCGATTCCAGCGGTGCGGCAGGGGACAACGGCGTTGAGCAGGTGGCCGCGGCGGCGTTTCGGTTTCTTAAACAGCAACCCGGCATCGATCCCGCGCGGACCGGAATCTGGGGGATGAGCCAAGGTGGGATCATCGCGCCAAAAGTCGCGACTCTAGAGAACGGCGTCGGATTCATTGTGAATGAGTCGGGCAGCATCGTCGACGCGAACACCGAAGAGATAGAGCGAACTGCAAGGATGATGCGCGTCGATGGTTTCAACGAACGTGACATCGCCGATGCGGTTGCTTTTCAGCGCCTCAAGTTTCACTACGCGCGGACGGGCCAAGATTGGGACGCGTATGCGGCGGCCTACACGAAATATGCAAACCGTCCGTGGTTTCCGGACCCCTACGTCGGTCCGCCAGCGTCGAAAAGCTCCAGTGCATGGAAGTTTTGGCGCGAGTCGGGTGCCGTTCAACCTACCGAATTCTGGCGGCGTTTTACGGGGCCGGTTCTGCTTTTGTTCGCGCAGCACGATACCATCGGCGATCCCGATGAGAACATCGCCTTATTCGCGAAGACGATGGCCGAGGCGGGGAACGAAAACTACACGATCGGCGTCATTCCCGGCGCCGATCACAGCATGTACGAGGCGAGGACGGGCAGTTGGCGCGAGGATCGCCTGCTAACGAACCTGAGCTTTCCTGCCTTGAATCTTTTGAATACTTGGGTCCAGAACCAGCGGCTCATTGAGATGATTCCCGAGAACGCAAGACTCGGACCTCGCACTGGATCGTAGCCCGCGATACGATCACGGACTAGGCGACGTGTTCAAGGACTGGATCGTGAGTGTCGCAGGGTCGAGCTCGTAGTTACCGGGGGAAACGAGATCGTTCGGATACGCACAAATTACGCTGTTATTCGGTCCCCAGATAACGACGAGGTTTGGAGGGCCGCAACAGCCGCAAAGCTTCGACGATCTCTTGGCGGTAGCGTCGGATGGCGCGGGCGGACTTTGGGCCGCGGCCGGGCGTTAAAAGCGTACGTGCTCGGTTCGCTGGCAGAGCGGTGCGTGACGCAATGAATGTCTGGAACTCATTCGCCAACTGCGCGTCCGAGCACGGCGAGATGCATCCGGCGTCGAAGCGTAAAGCGCAACTTCAGGGAAGAGGGGGTAGCCTTCCAGCGTGACGCGCTCGGCCTAGTTGTTCTGGCCCTCTCGGGTGAGCCGCAGCAATTCGGCCGTCAGGTAGTCTACAGCCTCGGGGGGTGGCGACTTCGCATTTTCCGAGCGGCAGATTTCGAGGACGGTATCTCGCGATTCAGCCTCGCCAACGACGGCTTTGCGCCTAGCGAACCTCGCCGCCGTGGTCTTAATTCGTTTCCAGACGCGTTCCATATCGTTCACGGCAGCCTCCTCGTATAAAACGAACCGGCCGCCCTATCAAACGGGGGCGGTCAACGGAAGGCCTTGATCGTAACAGCGAATCTAACCGCGGTCTACGACGTTTCTCTTCCGCCTATTCAGCCTCTTCGACGACGAGCGGCCGGTCACGGGGTCTATGCACAGGCTGTCCACAAGGCTCGGGGCCACGCATTCCTGGAGCACAGATAGAGCTTTGTCGCGCACAAATCCGTGTCGTCGAAGAATCGCGAACGGAAATAAGCGCTGTCACTTTGGCGCGGGCGAACCGTCGGACCAGTGGGACACCGGAATAGCGATCGTCAACGGCTCGTACGGGCGATAGTACGTGTAATCCGAGGGCCCATCGATTGGCGACCCCTTGAAGCCCGCGCCCCACGTGGCCATTTGGTCGTACGCGGTGAACGGCATAACGTGCGGACGCCACGGTCCGTCGGCGCCGAGCAGGTAGCCTTGTTTCGATAGCATGAACGCAAACGATGCGGGAGCGGGATCGGTGAATTGGTGGTCGGCGTAGGCGGCTTTCGACTTCGCAGCGATCTCCTCGCGGGTGTCACCGGCGATTGCCCACTTCGTACGTGCGATGTATTGCGGGAGTACACTTCGCACGGCCGGCGGGTTGAGGCACGCCGGCCCGAGACCCCGCCAGTTCCAGAACTCGGGATCATTGAGACCGGCCGACCACGAGCGTCCGACAAAGCAGACCCAGCCATTGGTGCCCTTGGCCCCAACGACGTAGCCTTGCTTCGTCAGGACGAGCACTTCGGCATGAGCGGAGATCGACGACGGCCCTGCCGTGCGAGCCAAGGCGATTTCGGCGGCAGCGCTGGGCATCAGGTATTTCGCGATCGGCGCCATCGTCGGGTAGGGGTTTGTCTGGGGCGCCTGGCCGTAGGCAGCGGCATAAGAAGCAAGCAGCGCAAGAAGCGCGAGAAACGCGACGTTTTTCACGTAGGGCCTCCCTAAAAGCAGCTCTTCGTTATCAAAAGCACAGGATCAGAACCCATCGTACATAACGCGCCTCGCTCCGAAATGTGATGGGGCCCGTCGATGTCGCGGAAATGGCACTCGCCGCGCAGAAGAGCAGTGGGCGGTGTATCGTGAGGTGCGCAACTTGGAGGGTTGATCACGGCGGCCGTACTCGCGGCCTGCAGCGGGACGACACCCCCGGTCGGACTGCCCGCCGGAGTGGCGCCGGCCGCGCCACTGCGCCAAACGGTAGGCGGCGCCCGGTCGATGCCGCTGCTCTACGTGGCCGAGAACACGCTGGGGAAAATCGACGTATACGACGCGAGGAAATATGAGGTCGGGCCGGTTGCGGAGATTACAGACGGCGTTAGCTCTCCGGTGGGCCTCTGCATCGGCGCCAACGGCGTTCTCTACGTGCTGAATAACGGGTCCGATTCGATCTCGGAGAACGAGCCCGGCCAGACCGCGCCGTTCCAGACGATCACCGACGGTCTCTCCTTTCCCGAATTCTGCGCGATCGATCGCCGCGGCAACCTCTGGGTGACCAACCTCGGCTACAACAGCGTGACTGAGTATAAGAAGGGCGCGACATCGCCGAGCCGGACCATCACGAGCGGTGTGTCCCTCCCGACGGGCACCGCGTCCAGCGCCTACGGCGACGTCGAGGAGTACAGGGCCGGTCAGGGTCAGCCATACCAGACGATCAGCAAAATGAACTCCCCGGCCGACGTACCGGATCCACTGAGCCCTGGCACCAGTTCCGACTGGGGATGAACAGCCCGGCAGGCATCGCCTATTACGTGGGAGCGCTTCCGCGTTGAGGCGTTGTGCATGCACTATCTACCGATAAAAGTGCAACGAGGCGGGTGCAGTCGCACCCGCCTCAGAGTTTCCATCCTGGACCGGAGTCTTTAGAAGGCTCCGATGCCGTTCGGGCTTCCCCAGCCGGCCGGCCCAGAGTAGTAGCGCTTGTACCTGCCGTCCCCGCACAGGTAGCTGCCGCAGTTGCCGCCGCCTGAGACGCGGTGCAGATCCTTCTTGTGTTGTGTTTTCGTCAGCGTCCAGAACTTCTTGGCCGCGTCCTGCGAGCTCGCGTTGCCCGCGAGACCGTAGATGCCGGCGTTCAGCGGCGACGCCGCGCTCGTGCCGCAGACGCCGACCCAGCCGCCGCTGAGAGTGTCGTACTCGGCAACGCCCGGCGAGCAGCCGGCCTCGGAGGAGACGTCGGAGTCGGTACGGTACGAGCAGTCCGGATCGTGCTGCCACGACGGCTTGGTCTCGCCGGTGGCGCAACCGCCGCCGCCGTCGAACCAGATAGATTCAGTATAGGTCGATCCGCTCTTCGCGAGCTGTGTGCCGCCGACCGAAACGACCGTCCCGAGCGCTTCCGGCGCGCCGTTCTGCCCGTAGCCGGCGTCACCCGACGCGGCGAGGTACTCCACGCCCGGCTGGTCGAAGGCCGAATGGTCGACGCAGTTGATCGAGCCGTAGCAGATCCAGCTGTTGCTGATGATGTGCGCGCCCAGCGTCACGGCCTCTTTTTCGGCCGTATCGAGATCGCTCGTGCTCGCGCTGTTCGCCTCGACGAGATAGATCGTGCAGAGCGGGCATGCCGCCGAGACCATGTCGATGTCGAGATCGATCTCGAGATGCCAGCCGGTGTACGACGGATAGTTGCTCTGCTGCCCGTTCTGATTGTACTTGAAGAAGCTGGCCGTTCCGAGGCCAAACTGCGTTCGATACTTCGAGAGGTCGGAAGCGGCGTCGGGATGATCGCCGGCGTCGACGATCGCCACGATCTGGCCGGATCCTTTCGTGATCGGCAGTTTGTAGCGGGTCTCGAGATCCTTCGGCGTGAAGCCGCAGCTGCTCGACGGGCTGCAGTTAGGTTGAGGTCCGTTCTTGATCAGCGCGAGGCAGGTCGGCTGTCCGATGACCTGCGGGCAGGCTGCGCGCGCTTCGTTCTTGACCATCCAGGCAGGCACGAATCCGCGTGCCTGCGTGATCATGGGTTGACCCGGCGCTCCGGAGGCGCCTGGAATGTTCGAGCCGCCAGAGCTACAGGCGGCTATTCCGAGCGCCGCGACAAGCGGCGCCACAAGTTTAATGGTTCCGTTCACGAGTGCTCCTCATTCCTTATCGCTGTTTGGGCGGCAGAGCTTCCTTTTGGCGGCGGCGAGACCTTCTGCACCGCTCGCACTTCGACGCAACAACGAGCGCTCGGTCGGCCATTTTGCCTGGGACGCTAAGAGGTCCGCGAGATCTTCTCGAGCGCCTCGGCGGCGTAGCGCCTCCGCCGCGGCCCACCCTCGGATGCGTGCAGGAACTCGATTTCGACCTGTGAGTCAGGATGCACCGCAGTAACGATCGCTTCCTCGTCCTCACCCTTCACGACAACATGATCACCAAGCCGAATCATCTTGCAACTCCATAACATCTCCCATTCCGATTTCGCGGCGCCGGAAAGTAGTTCTAGGCTGGCGCATTCCATGCGCAAGAGCAACCGCTGATGCGGTTCGACTTTTAGGTGTGCAGACCCGTCCTGCCAGAATGATTCGTGATCCACTCGACATGCGGCAACGCGCAAAGGGGCACCAAGTCAGCGAAGCCGTGCGCGTACGAATCGTTGAAGTTACTTTCGAGCGAGGCTTATCGCCGCGCCGAACGGGCCGCCTAAGCCGCTCTTGAGACTCTTCCTGGGCTTACCGATGCGCGGGGCCACAGAGCCGCATGCAAACTCGCCGTCGCTGACCTCGCCGCAATGTGCGACCGTGTCGGTTTCGCGCCAGCCAACGTCGTGTCCCACCGCTAGTTGCGGATCGGGGCGTGGCTGACAACCGCGGAAAACGGATAGAAAACGCCCTTGGTGATCGTCTTGGTCGGCGCTCCGCCGCCGGGATAGGGGTAGACTACGACGGCCGAGCTCGAGTTGCTAAAGAACTGATTGGGCGTAACGACGCTCGAGCGCGCAATCCCAAACTGACCAACGTTGCCCGCACCGGTCAAGGGCGTCGTGCCTTCGAGCGTCGCCGTGCTGCCGCTGAACGTGAACTGATAGATCGCCTCACCCGCATTATCGCCAACGGCGACGTACTGGCCGTCCCATAGGATGCCGCCCGGAAACCTGATGGTCTGAGGAAGCAGGACGGGGTTAATCTGGCCGCCCCCTTTGCGGAGCACGCCGAACTCAAAGTTGAAGCCGCCGTAATTGAGGCCGTCGACGTACAGGTTCCCCTTCGGATCGTAGGCCAGATAGTAATAGTAGTAGAGGCCGTAGCCGATGTACGATTTTGGAAATCCCTTGGCCTTGTGATAGATGACGACGTTACCCTCGCGATCAGAGTTGTCCGAATAGTTCGCGACCGCGAGGTTGCCCGTCGTCGGGTCGACGGCACAGCCGTAGGGTTGATACGACGGATCTTTCAGGGTTCGGATCGGCTTTGCGCCGCCGTGCGCGTATTCGTAGATCTTCCCGAACGAGCTATCGGTAATGTAGACGTCGCCACTCTTGTCGACACACTCCCCGTACGGTTTGTAAAAATTGATGAGCGACCCGACCAGCTTGCCCTTCGGAAACGAATACACGGTAATGGTGTACACGTTGGAGACGTAGACGAGGTCCTCGCTCCTAGCTTGAGACAGCACCCACGATCGCGCATGACCGGAGTCTCGCGCGACCGGAGCGTTTTGTTGCACGAACGGTGTGGTCGACGTCTGCGGTGAGCTGCAACCGGCGAACGCGGCGACCGCGACAATACCGAGCATGGGGTGCCGACGCATATTCGAAGTCTCCTTGTTTAGTAAGTGAACTCCTGAAGCTGATTGAGATTCGGCCCATTGACGTATCCCGTCCGATTTGAGGGATTGACGGCAAGGTGCGGTACGACGACCGAAAACCGATTGAGAAACTCGAATCCGTTGATGAATTCAACGAGCTTGCCGTGCTCGTCGTACACGATGACCGTGCTTCCATTCGGCGCGAAGGTCGAGTTCAACTGTGCGACTAGAAACAGATGATGAATCGGATCGGCCGCCACGGCGGCGCCATTGGTTAGGGGCCCCTTGCTGTAGAAAATGGGGATCATCACGGCTTTGCCTTTACCAGTCGCCAGATTATAAAACTCGACGTCCATGTCACCCGTGGTCGTCGTGCACATCGTATCCGTCGTGGGGTCGATCGCCATGCCGTGGGGCCAGCCGTAGCCGACGCCATAAAAGCTGCGAAGGTGCTTTCCGGTCGCCGCATCCATGATGTAAATGGTAGCCGACTCGTGCGGATTGTAGCGTGGCCGGCCGAGATAGCCGACCACCGCTTCATCCGTCGTGGCGTCGACCGCCGCATAGTTCGGGAAGCCGGTTTGGAAAAGAAACGTCCTCGGGAAGTCCACCCGCTTTCCCCAGGCGTTGCGGACGGTGTCGTACGTATACAAGCCGACTGCATCCTCGCCTTTTTTGTTCGGGTACAGGGCCATCATGACTTGACTCGATGAGGCCTGATTATTCGTGAAAAAGTTCGGAACGTCCCCGAGAATCTGGCGCGGCTTCGAGCGCCCGGTGATCTTTTCGCCCGTCACGGGGTTGATCAGGTCGAAGTAATCGTTGCGTTCGAACTGTGGGATCTGGCGTGCTACGTCGACGATCCCGACGTCGCTCCCGGCGATTGCATCCACCACGGGCTCGACGTTCGCGTTGGGACGTTGTACCTTTTGGACGACCTTGGTGATCTTGCCGGTCGATTCATCAAACGTCTCGATCGCATTGATCACTTGGCTCCCGAGTACCGTTTCCGAGAGCACCCCGTCGTTTCCATTTTGGTCGATGTCCCAGCCGAAGATCTGGCCACCAAACTGTGACGTCACGACCGGACCCAGACCGGCGGTGTGCCGTTGCCCGCCGATGCGCGGTTGTGTCGAGAACACTTGGGAGCCGGCTACGGGTGAGTTGCCGGGCCCGGCGCACGCGGCGAACGATGTGGCGAAAACAGCAATGATTGCGGTTTGCAGGGCGCGGCTAAAGCGGCGATGCTTCATGTGAAAACCTGCTCCTTGGCCTAGTAGCAATAAGTGCGATGGCCCCGAAATAAATGTCTAGGATAAATCTGAAGAAACTCTGAAACGCTCATTGCGGTGATTGCTCGTAGTCCATGCGACTACATTCGTTTCAAGTCCATCGACCAGACGGACCTTCAACGAGGCGCCAAATGGCCGAAGTCTGTCCAAAAGGCAGCGATTTGGCAAAATCGAACAATGAGAGCATCCTTGCTAGGAGAGGCTTTCCTTGACTACCCGCGCTTTACCGAACCGTTCCTTCGACGCTGCCTGCCGACACTTTTTTAGGCATCTTCGAGAGCCTGCCGAGTTACGCAGAAACCCGTTGGTGAGCGCGTACTTCTCGCAAGAGTTAAAAGGGGTAGCCCGAATTCGCGCGGACGCTGCGCTAGCCAGCGCGATTCGCGATGCCGTCTGCAGACATGCGGAGCTCTGCCTTCAGAGCGATCGCCTCGAAGATGAGGAACGTGCTTGGCAACGGTACGAGGTAATCCACGCTGACGTCGACGGGATACCGCGGGGCCTTCTCGCGGCGAAACTGGGACTCTCCGCACGTCAGTATACCCGGATTCAACACGGCATACGGCGGCGTATCGCAGTATTGCTATCATCTGAAATACAGCACGAAGTGCGTGCGAGAACGACTCCGGATCGCGCGTGCTCGCCACTGCGTGAGGTAGTGGCACTGGCGAGTAAGGGATCGACTGCCGGCGCGCTCGCGCGGCTGTCCGCGATAACGGCGAGCGGCGACGATTCTCTCACCGCTTCGGCGCTCTGTCTTCTGGCATTGATACGACAGCGGTACATGGGCGACTTTGCTGGCGCAAACGATGCGCTAGCGGCATCGCGATCGATTCTCGAGAAGGTTGACGCTACCGAGCCCTCTCGGCCGCTCATCAACACCGAGATCGAGCTTGCTCTCATAGAAATGGACATCCATCTTGGGCGGTTCGACCGGGCGACTGAAGGCTCCACTGCGATTGCCCATACCCTTGCGCAGAGCAACGATGCCGCGCGTTGGCTGAGGTTGCGCGCCCTTTCTATCGCAGCTTATGGCCATCTCGTAATGGGAAAGCACAACGAGTCCCTGTCGTGTTTGAGGAGCTTGCTTCCGGATCTCCGGGCAGCGAAGTTTGCCGCGGCTCCGGAGCATGTCGAACTCACGTTGGAGGCAGCTATCGTTCTCTTCGAACTTGGCCGGTTTTCGGACTCGTCTCGAATGCTCGCCGACGCCTGGCTAGTGGCCCGACAAAGTAAACTCGACCTCGACATGGTGCGACTCGATCTCTCGCACGCGACGCTTGCGCTCGAGTGCGGCGCCGTTTCAATGGCCATAGAGCGCCTTTCCGATATCTGCGAGCAAAGCCGACGGCTTGGCTCTCCGAGCCTCTGCGCACGCGCCCATACGTATCTAGCTCGGGCTCAAATGAGAGCGTCGCACCCGCAGCCCATGGCTATCCTGGATAACGCTCGGCGCGCCATCGGCTTGAGCCGAGCCCAGACCTCGGACTGGATAGGCGCCAAAGTCGCGGAGTCGTTCGCAAAACTCATGCTGCGCAAGGTCGCAGAGGCGGAGCGCGCAGCACGTGCCGCCGACGATGCCGCAGTGGCGACAGGGAACCGTGTATTTCGGGCAAGCACGCTTCGTGAGCTCGCGCGGGTGGCTCACGTTCAAGGCCGTCGGCGCGATGCGAAACGGGCGATTATGGCCGCCATAGAAGCTGGGTATGCCGTGGGCAAACCGCAACAGACGGCGCAGGCGCTCGACCTAGCAGCGCAAATTCTCCGGCAGCCGAATTACCGGAACGAAGCGACAGCGATCCGCGCGGCGGTAGCGCTGTCGGAACCTCAGAGTTTGACGATCGTTTGACGATATGGTGTCGTTAAGTCGGGACGACCCTTCGGACCCGAGGCTTCGATCCAATGCTTGACTTCGGACACGGAATGTAGCGCCTAGCGGCCAAGATCCGACGGTCTCATGGTTCTTGGCCCCTACAACCTCGGGGCTTTGCTGACGGTGATGCCCAGTGGCTCCAGCGCGTGGCTAGCGATCGCCCCGATAGGATTTCCGCCAACGGGATAACGCCAGAGCCCGACGCTTTCGTGACCCCAAGGTAACTTTGGGCTAACGACGCTGCTGCCTTGTATCCAGAACTGCACGAAACCGCTGCCCGGATTTCGGTCGGTTTTTCCACTGGAAAGCTCAATTGTGTTGACGACTGTTGCGGTTGTCCCGGAGACCTGAACTTGGTAGATCGTGGTTGGCCCATGCGTATCTTGGTGGGGCTGTCCAACGGCCAAATACTTGCCATCCCATTGGATCGGCCCGTTACCGAGGATGTTACTTGCGTATATGTTCGTGAATGTGCCGCTGCCCTTGGGGAGTTCGGTGAGGGGAGCGCCATTTGTAAAGAGGTTACCCTGTGCGTCGTATGTACACCAGGTGAAACGAGCGTCGGACGGGTCGGGGTAAACAGTTGGAGATCCTATAGCCTTCGTGTATACGGCAATATTAGCCTCACATTGTCCTGGGCAAGAACCACCTGCGACAGCAAGGTCCCCGGATTTGGGATCAAGAGCGCAACCGTTGGGAGAGTTGCCAGAATCGCTGAGCGTGGCAATGGGGTTAGTTCCACCGTGCGCGTACTCGATAATATTTTGCGCATGAGAATCTACTATGAAAACGTTGCCCAGTTTGTCCGAGCACAAGCCGGCGGGAGCGTGGGGATAATCGAACCCACTAAGTTCACCTACAAACGCACCTTTGGGATACGAAAGGACGAACACTCCGCCGTTCTGACTGGAAACGTAGAGCAGATCCCCACTCTTCGCTTCCGGCCGCATCCACGATGAGTAATGCACGGCGTGCGTTTTGATCTCTGCGTTTCGCGGTATCGCGTTCGCTGCGCCGACTGGCGGCTGCGAACTGCCGCAGCCTGCCAGCAACGCAGAAGCTGCGTACATGCTAAACGCGTAGCGGCTGAGATTTGGAATCTTCATGGTCTCCCTTTTCTTAATGATGGAACGTTCGGCGGGGTCCTAACGTCTCCCGGGAGGTGACAGACTTCCCTCGCCGCGGCGGCACCGATCGCGAAAGAGCACTTATGGCCGACGGCCAAGATCCAAGGTGTTCATCGGGGTTTGTGAGGCTTTGCACCTGGACGCCGGAAAACAAAGAGGGTGCCCGTCACTAGTGCGACCACCCCGTTTGGATACTCGCGTATCGAGTTGTTGAGTGTAACTGCTACTTCTTCGAGGACGGGCTGTAAGCGGCACCCTCGATGTCTTGCGATGCTCCGCCCAAGCCGTTGTTGAAGCTATAGTAGTACGTCAGCGTGGTCGGAGTGTAGCGGTAGATGTCGAGCTGGCCCTTCAGATAGGCCCCGACCACGAGACGCTGGCTCTGCTTGCCGAGATGCC